>JAEEGL013978033.1_pt1 | contig 139058 bp, 124 predicted proteins | sample 9134231 | NCBI WGS metagenome assembly JAEEGL01 (sample SAMN16246548, study PRJNA631951) | gut metagenome | biome: gut microbiome; feature: rumen; material: fiber-attached | host: Bos | place: Iran: Karaj | collected 2018-10 | reverse complement strand
TTTGCATCTGCCCAGTAAGAAGTAAACTCATAAGAGTTACTTGTCTTTTTACCGCTGCCTTTTTTTGTAGAGATTTCTTTAATATGATTTTCGCGTGTTGTGTTTGAAAAATATTTTGTATTAGTTCCATTAGAAATTACAAAAATTTGTATAAACTGAAACAGTCCAGCACCTGCCCAGAAACTGTCACGCTGATATCGTTTTATCTGATTAAAAGCTTCTCGGATATTAACACCACGCCGCTTTAATTCACAGTGAACAAGAGGAAGTCCGTTTACTAAAATTGTCACGTCATAGCGGTTAGCATAACGGCCGCCTTCCGGGGTAAATTGATTTATGACCTGTAAAGAATTATTGTGAATATTTTCTTTGTCCAAAAGATAAATATTTTTTGTAGAGCCATCATCACGGCCAAGAACTTTTATATAATCACTTTGAATTGTAAAAGTTTTTTCTTCAATTCCTTCATTCTGATTTGCAAGATACTGTCCGTAAAAGCGAAGCCATTCAGTTTCACTAAAAGTTATGTGATTAAGTTTTTCAAGTTTTACCTTTAAATTTTCTACAAGCTCATCTTCTGTTTTTATTTCAAGATACTCATAGCCCTGTTCAACAAGATCCTGAATAAAAGTCTTTTCCAGTTCTGCTTCACTCTGATAATCTGCGCGACGTTTTCTAAGAGGTGTATATTCTGTAACTACAGTGGCTTCGTTGGTTTCTAAGACTATGTTATACATATTTACGCTTCCTTTCTTTTGAATGTAAGAAGTTTATCGCGGTAATACTCATATTGCTTTTTACGTGCCTCGATTTCTGCAGGAAGACCTGAGGTGATGTCGTTTGTTAATTGCAAGAAATTATCAAGTATATTAGCAATTTTTTCTTGTGTTTCTAAATCAGGAACAGGAATTTTTATTTCGCTTATTGATGGTACACTTGAATGAACAACTTTACTTTTTACCTTTCCTTTTCCTTTTTGCATGATTGCATTATTTGTAGAAAGTGCAAAAGATAAGTATTTTGGATTCTGATTATGTTTTAATACAACAATATCTCCTCCAGCCAGACATTTTTCATTTCCCATATATGCAATTGATTTTGCTATATCTTCAACACTTTCGCCTGTAATTGCAAATAAAATATCTCCATGCTCAAAATATTTTGGAGAAGGTACATTATCAATAATAGTATGTGAAATACAATTATTAAAATGGATATTATAACTTGTATATATTTCTCCATAACGAACACAAGGAATTCCTTCTGTTGTTACTTGATCTCTTTTTATTCCAGAGCCTCTGTAAATATCTGTTGCAATTTCTCCTAGTGTCTTCCATTCCACCTGCCTGCCGTCAGACATGGAGTCATCCACAAAATTTAGAAGCGAGTCGCGATAGTATTCATACTGTTTGCGACGAGCTTCTAGCTCCGCTTCTAGCTCCGCTTCTAGCGATGTAAATTTATCAAGAATGCGGACAATTTCATTCTGTACTTCGAGAGGTGGTACAGGGATTTCTCTTTTCTGCATACTTGCCATTGAAACATGAGGCATTGTTGACTGAGTTAAAGATTTATACATTTTATCTACATCAAATCTCAAAAAATGATATAAATACCGTTTAGAGATTATTGTTTCATCAAATTCAAGCTTCCAAATGTGGTAATGAAAAATTGTTTTATCACCATCCCATATTTTTGGTCCTAATGATGCTGCCCATGCATAGAGTAAATCACCTTTATTACAATATTTATTTTCTTCAAGCTCTAAATTGGAATAATACCAAGAATTATTTGTAAAGAAATTTCCTACTCTAAGAACCTTATATTTTCCTTCTTGTAGTAATTCTTCTTGCTTATATGCTCTACCATTTATAAAGCATACTATGTCCCCAAAAGTTTTATATTCCACCCCGCTAGGGCAAAGCTGATTTATCAAATCATCAAGTTTACTCATTTCTTTTCCTCGCCGGTTGCATCGCCTAACATTGGCAGATTTAATGCTGATAATTCAAGACTTGAGATAGTTGTAAGCTGTTTTACAGCAGTTTCTCTCAAAAGAATAAGTCTTTTTGCTTGTTCCATTCCCTGTGAAATAAGAATTGCATTATAGCTTTCAAGATTTGCAAGTACCAAAAGATGGCTTATGCTTGCATAATCGCGTATGTTGCCTTTCTTCTTTGGGTTTTCGGTTCTCCATTCTTTTGCAGTTTTTCCAAAAAGAGCTACATTCAACAAGTCTGCTTCATCGGCATAAACAAAAGATTTTTGCTGTGGCGTGAGTTCATTTGGTATAAGATTTTCTTTTATTGCATCGGTATGAATGCGATAATTCAACTTTGAAAGTTCACGATTAAGATTCCAGTTTAAGGAAAGACGACTGTTTTCATCAGACTTAAGTCGTCTGTAATCTTTCATAATATATAGCTGGAATTCAGGAGAAAGCCAGGTTGCAAAAGACATCGCTATATCACTATGAGCAAAAGTCCCTCCGCCATAGCGACCAGATTTAGAAACAATCCCGATGGCATTCATTTGTTCTATCCACTTAGTAGGTGTCATTACAAAGCGGTTTGCCCCGGCTTCATTTTTAACCGTGTCGAATTGCACACGGTTAAAATTAGGATTATGTAAAGTTTCCCATACACCAAGAAATTCTATTGTGTTGCGATTTCTCATCCAGTTTTGAATAACAAAACGAGGATCATCTTCATTTCTATATTTTGCAATATCTGTTAGAGAAATATATTCATTTTCAAAGTCAGTTGTATAAATTCCAATTTCAATGCCTTGAGCATGTATTGTTTCTTTTACAGGTTTTATTTGCATTTCTACCTTCTTGTATTTTAATTGCGGCGAATTCGCCATAATTGGAACGCATTGCGTTCCAAATTTATCAAAAACTGCGACAAGTGTCGCACTTTTTAATCGTCCTCAATCTCCTTGATAATCTTATCAATTTCACTTCTCAGCACATTTTCTTTTGCTACAATTTCTGCAATCTGTTTGTTCAAAACTTTTATGTCGATTACTTCTCTTGTATCTTCGGCCTCTACATAACTTGAAACAGAAAGGTTGTATTCGTTCTGGGCGATTTCGGAATTTTCTACAAGGCGGCTCACGTAATCAATTTTATCTTTTCGCTCTGTAAATACTTTGAGAATATTATCAATATTCTGCTCTGTGAGTTTATTTGAATTGGTTACTTTTACACATTCTTTTGAAGCATCAATAAAGAGAGTTTTGTTTTCTGCCTTTCCTTTTTTAAGAACCATAATACAGGTTGCAATACTTGTTCCAAAGAAAAGATTATCCGGCAGCTGAATGATACAGTCAATATAGTTATTATCAATAAGATACTTTCTGATTTTCTGTTCAGCACCACCGCGATACATAATGCCAGGGAAACAAACTATGGCTGCAGTTCCGTTTGTTGCAAGCCAGCTTAAAGAATGCATGATAAATGCAAGGTCTGCTTTTCCTTTTGGAGCAAGAACTCCCGCAGGACTAAAGCGCTGGTCGTTTATAAGAATCGGGTTATCGTCTCCTTCCCACTTAATAGAGTAAGGCGGATTTGAAACGATTGCTTCAAAAGGTTCATCATCCCAATGTTTTGGGTCTGTTAATGTATCTCCAAGTTTGATGTTGAATTTATCATAACTTACATCGTGCAAAAACATATTGATTCGGCAAAGGTTGTAAGTTGTAATATTAATTTCCTGCCCGTAAAAACCAAGACGAACATTATCTGCTCCAAGAATTTTTGCAAACTTAAGAAGAAGAGAACCTGAACCACAGGCAGGGTCGTAAACTTTGTTTACAGTCTTTTTTCCAACTATTGTGATTTTTGTAAGAAGCTCAGAAACTTCCTGAGGAGTGTAATATTCACCACCAGATTTTCCGGCATTAGAAGCATACATACCCATGAGGTATTCGTAAGCATCACCAAAGGCATCTATTGAATTATCTGAATAATCGCTGTTGCCAAGATTCATGCTTGCAATACCATTCATGAGCTTTACAAGCATTTCGTTTCTTTTATCTACTGTTGCACCAAGCTTATTTGAGTTTACATCGATATCATCAAAAAGACCTTTGAAATCATCTTCACTGTCTGTACCTGTTGCAGAGGCTTCTATTTCCTTAAAGATTTTTTCGAGTTTTTCATTCAGGTCTTTTTTATCTTTATTTGCTTTTTCAAGAACGTTTCCAAAAAGCTTTGAAGGAAGAATAAAAAATCCTTTTTCTTTTACAATATCATCTTTGGCGGTAAGTGCTTCTTTATCTGAAAGCTTTGCGTAACTAAAGTCTTTGTTACCAGCTTCAATTTCACCTTTTGAAATATAGCGGTCCAGATTTTCCGAAATATATCTGTAAAAGAGCATTCCAAGTACATACTGCTTAAAATCCCAGCCGTCTACGCTGCCGCGAAGGTCATTTGCAATTCCCCATATTGTACGATGAAGTTCTGCTCTTTCTGTTTCTTTTTTGTTGTCAGCCATTATTTTCATTCCTCACAGATAAAAAACCGCCGACCGACACGTTAAGCATCAATCAGCGGTTTTCATGCAATCAGACAAGCATCAAAGTCCGTCAAAGAATCCCTTGGCTTTGAGCAACTCCGCGTTCAGGATTCCTCCGAGTGCGGCACCACGCTTGGTGTTGTGGCTCAGGGCAACGAACTTCACGTCAAAGACATTGCACTTTCTGAGCCTTCCGATCACACAGGCCATTCCCTTTTCGGTATCCCTGTCGCGTCTCGGCTGAGGGCGGTTCTCCTCATGGCGCACCACAATGGGATGCTCGGGAGCGGACGGCAGCTTGAGTTCCTGAGGAACTGAGGTATAGGAAGTCCATACGCGCTCAATCTCCTCAAGGCTCGGCTTTTTGTCATCGCTCAGGTCAAACTCAAGGTTCACGATGGCGGTATGTCCGTCAATTACCGGAACTCTGGTACAGGTTGATGAGACCAAAGGAGCCGACGCATTCTCAATCACATCGCCGGAAACCTTGCCCAAAATCTTCAGGCACTCTTTTTCGGTCTTCTCTTCCTCACCGCCAATATATGGAACAATGTTGTCAATCTCGTCATAGCTAGGCACACCCGGATATCCCGCACCGCTAACAGCCTGCTCGGTGGTGACAATCATCCTCTTTACGGGATAGCCTGCCTGAATCAGTGCGTGAAGCGGCATCATGTAGGTCTGGAGGGAACAGTTCGGCTTTACCGCAATGAATCCCTTTTTCCAGCCGTGGTGCTCCTGCTGCTTTTTGATGATGTCCAGATGTCCGTAGTTGATTTCAGGAATCAGCATAGGAACATCGGAAGTCCATCTGTTCGCCGAAGCATTTGACACAACCGGGATTCCCTCGGCCGCATAAGCTTCCTCAAGTGCCTTGATTTCATCCTTTCCCATTTCCAGTGCGCTGAATACGAACTTGCATTTTCCCAGAGCCAACTTTGCGTCATTGGCATCCTGAACGGTAAGATCTGCCACAGCGGAAGGAATGTCCGCACCAATGAGCCATCTATTTGAAACAGCATCCTTGTACAGTTTTCCGGCTGAACGTGGAGATGCAGCCACATAGCTTACTTCAAACCACGGATGATTTTCCAGCAGCTTGATGTAACGCTGACCAACCATGCCGGTAGCTCCAAGCACACCGACCTTTATCTTTTCACTCATAATAATCTCCTAAAAGAACTTGAGAAATCACCACCCCCGATGCAAAGCTTCAGAGTATGATGTTCCCATAAGGTGTAACACTACGCACGAATCAAAGACCACATTCCTTGATTGCGTCTTCGATTATGACTTTTGCCTCGCTCTTGGGCTCCACCAAAGGAAGTCTAACGGCTCCTGCAGGAAGTCCCTTTACGTTCATGGCATACTTTATGCAAGACGGATTTCCATCCACAAAAGCCGCCCTGAAGAATGGCTGCAGACGGTAATGAATCTTACGTGCCTCGTCAAATTTTCCGTCCATGCAGTCATGCACCAGCTCCGTCATAAGACCGGGAATCAGGTTCGTCACTACAGAAATCACGCCCTTTCCTCCGGCCGCCATCAGTGGAAGCGTAAGTCCGTCGTCTCCGCTCATCACGCAGAAATCGGGATGCTTTGAAACAACCTTCTCAATCACTTCCATCATCTGGGAAATGCTTCCGCTCGCTTCCTTCACACCAACGATGTTAGGCAAATCGGCAATGCGCTGAAGAAGAGCCGTGGAGATGTTCTTTCCCGTGCGTCCCTGGATATTGTAAACCACGATCGGGATTCCGACCTTTGAAACTGCCTCAAAGTGGCGGTAGATTCCCTCATCGCTCGGCTTGTTGTAGTAAGGTGTGACGACAAGTGCAAAATCTCCGCCCATGGCCTTCGCGCGCTCAACATAGCGTACTGCGTCACGGGTACAGTTGCTTCCCGCACCAATCATCACTTTTACGTCTTTGCCTGTCTTTTTGTTGAAGTCATGCACCGTCGGAAGAACAATGTTCAAGAGTTTTTCCTCTTCATCTTCCGTCAACGTCGGTGTTTCGCCGCTGGTTCCCAACGGTAAAAGTCCATCAATTCCCTGCTCAAGCTGGAACTCTACGTTCTTGCGGAACCCGTCATAATCAACAGATCCGTCCGGGAGCATGGGGGTAATCATAGCTGTGTAAGCACCCTTAAGAATAGACATAATAACTCCTTTAAGGAAACGCCGCCCGACAGGACAAAAGCGATTTCCTATCAAATTGCCCTATTATTGCACTTTTGCAGAAAAAAATCAAGGCATATTGAAAAACAGATTTTCAGTGACTTACTCAAACCAATCCTGTGGTCTCGTCAATTCCCATCATGATGTTGAGACACTGGACAGCCGCTCCCGACGCACCTTTTCCAAGATTGTCGAATCTCGTCGTCACCATGATTCTGTCATCGTTACCGTAGACAAAAACCTGCATGTTGTTCGTACCGGCAAGCGTATTCGCAGGGATGAACTGCTCGGGAAGAACACCCTCACCCATGAAAGGAGCGACCTTCACGAAATTGCATCCCTCATAATGCGACGCAAACATCTCGCGCACATCGCTCGCGCTGAGTTTCTTCGCCAGGTACCGTGAGTGCAATCCCACAGTCACCGTCATTCCCTGATAATAATCGCAGATATAGGGATTGAAAATCGGCTCAAAATCAAGGCCGGGGATTTTTTTCATCTCTGGAAGATGCTTGTGCTGCTGGGTCAGTGCATAGAGCCTCGGTGAGTCAAGTCCCTTGTCGCGCCCCTCCGCCTCATACTGTGCGATCGCTTTTTTACCGGCTCCAGAATATCCGCTCACGGCATGAACCACAACAGGATAATCCTTCTGCATGATTCCGCTTTTCACAAGTGGATATGCAATGGCGACAAAACCAGAGGCATAGCATCCCGGAACAGCAACCCTGTTGGATGAGACGATTTTTTCCCTGAAAGATTTGTCCAGCTCTGGGAAACCGTAAGCCCAGTCAGGATTCGTCCTGTGCGCCGTGGAGGCATCTATGATTCTGGTCTTGGGATTCGTGCAGAGAGAAACCGACTCAATGCTCGCGGCATCCGGCAGACAAAGGAAAGTAAAGTCAGAGGCGTTTATCATCTTCGCCTTTTCCTGCGGGTCCTTTCTTTTCTCATCATCGATCTGGAGGATTTCAACATCCTTGCGGTTCGCAAATCTCTCGTAAATCTGAAGACCGGTCGTTCCTTCCTTTCCGTCAATAAAAATCTTGTATGCCATAACTTTCTCCCTACTCACACTTCTCAAACGCGGCAATCGCCTCACCCATCATCAGCTCCACAGAACCTTCCGTCACCGAGCGGATGAACTTGAATTCTATCCAACCTGAAATCTTGTCCAAGGGCAGCATAACATCAAGCACGGAAGCCTTGGTTCCCTCAATGGAAAACATCTCGTATTTGCTTACGTTTGGATTTGAGACCGAACCGCAATCCTCAATCCACTTCGCGGAGGGATCTAAAGGAAATGCCACGGCAAAATTTCCGGTCCTCTTGATATTTGCCACAGCCTGATGGTCTGGATCCGAGCTGAAAATAACTTTCGTCACGGGATCATAGTCAAGCGGCATAATCCATCCGTATGGAGTGATGTTGTAATGCTTCATTCCCTTGGTCAAAACCACCGCCGGACTCTTAATCATCGTATAAGCCTTCTTCAAATCCACAGATTTAAAACCTTCCATAATAATTCCTCCAGTTTTCATCTATCCGCTTAGTCAAAACACTTCCTTAACGACCTCTTCCACCCTGCTCACCGGAATGAACTTGATTCCTTCCTTCACGTGGGCCGGAATCTCATCCAAATCCCTGACGTTCGCCTTGGGAATGATTATCGTCTTGATTTTGTTCCTTTTTGCAGCGACAGTCTTTTCACGAAGCCCGCCGATGGGAAGAACCTGCCCCGTAAGACTAAGCTCCCCGGTCATCGCAAGATTCGCCTTGATTTTTTTATTCATCAAAAGTGAAAGGAAAGTTGTTGCCATAGTAATTCCGGCAGAAGGTCCGTCCTTTGGCGTCGCTCCCTCGGGAATGTGCAGGTGAACCGTATTTTTCTCGAACCACTCCCCGTCCTTGATTTTATGGGAAATCGCATATTGCTTTACCCAGTTCATGGCAATCTGCGCGCTCTCCTTCATCACGTCGCCCATCTGTCCCGTAAGCTGGAGTCCGCCCTTGGATGACTCAAACGCGATGCTCTCAAGAAGCAATGTATCTCCTCCCATGCTGGTCCATGCAAGACCGATCGCAGTACCCGGAACCGACGCAGTTTTTATCTGGCTCTCGTCAAACACAGCCTTGCCCAGGTACTTTCGCACCTCAGCGACATCCACCGTGAAAGTCTTTTTCGCAAAGGCAGCCGAGATTTTTTTCGCCTCCTCCGCCGAGACCTTCTCCTGCTCTTCCCTGAGTTTTTTCTGTTTCAGCTCGTTCTCGTCAACGGGCTTTTTGTCAGAGTCCTTTTTGGAATCAGATTTCGCGTCGCCCACAGCCTTGATCTCATCCACCTTGATGTCATCGATGGTCGGGAACTTCACTGACTCGTGCGTCTTCTCGTAATCCTCAACAAGCTCGCGGATCATCTTGCGGTTGATTTTGTCGATGCACTTCTCGTAATTACGCACACCGGCTTCCCTCGCATATTCGGTCGCAATCAGACTCAGGGCCGCCTTGGTGAATTTCACCTGATTCTTTTTAAGTCCGTTTTTCGCAAGGTTCTTCGGCAAAAGATATTTTTTCGCAATCTCAATCTTCTCCTGGTCAATGTAGCCCGAAAGCTCGATTATCTCAGCCCTGTCCAAAAGAGGCCGGGGAATCGTGTCAAGCGTGTTGGCGGTCAGGATAAAAAACACATTGCTCACGTCAAACGGAAGATTCAAATATGTGTCGCGGAAATTCACGTTCTGCTCAGGATCAAGCACCTCAAGCAAAGCCGCCGAGGGATCTCCCTGATGGGAAGCGTTCATCTTGTCCACTTCATCAATCATAAAGACGGGGGCCTTTGACTTGGTGATTTTAAGTCCCTCAAGAATCTGACCTGGCATAGCGCCAACATAAGTCCTGCGGAATCCCTTGATTTTCGCCTCATCATGCTCGCCGCCCACACTGAACCTGTAGAATTCCTTGTGCATGGCATTCGCAATGGAGCGTCCCACGCTGGTCTTTCCCACGCCGGGAGGTCCCACCAAAATCAGAACGGAACCCTTGCCGTCATGCTTGAGCCTTCTTACCGCAAGGTACTCCATGATTCTCTTTTTCACATCCTCAAGTCCGTAATGGTCGTTCTCAAGAACTTTTTTCGCATCCTCAAGATTGTAATTCTCCACCGGGCGGTCGTTCCAAGGAAGATTGCAGACCAGATCGAGATAATTTCTTTCTATATTATACTCCGGGTCGTGCGGATCGAGCAGATTGAATTTCTCAAGCTCAGTGTCAAGGACTTCCTTTATCTCGCCGGAGAAATTGAACGAGTCGATTTTCTCCTTGAACTTGTGGTAGTCGCTCGTCTTAGGATCCGTGGAGATTCCAAGCTCCTCCTGGATTGACTTCAGCTCCTCACGCAAAAAATAGTCGCGCTGATTTTTCTCCACACGGTCGTTGAGCTCGTTCTGGATTTTTTTCTGCACGCGTAGGATTTCCTGCTCCTTTTTGATGTACACGAGAACCTGCTGCATACGCTCCGGGACATTCACCGTCTCAAGAACCTTCTGCTGCTCTTCCTTTTCAATGTTCAGGATTGACGCAATAAAGTCCGCGATTTTGCCGGGATTGTCAATGTTCACCATATTCAGGCGCATTTCCTCACTGAACATGGGATTGTTCTCGCTCACTTCCTTCATCTCGCTGATAAGGGCGCGGGTGAGAGGCTTTACCTCGGGCTTCTTTATGTCCTCGTCATCAAGGTACTCAACGGCAGCCACCATGGGATTCGAGTCGCTGAGTGACTTGCGGATTCTGAATCTTTCGAGTGTGGAGACAAAGACGTTGATTCCACCGTCCGGCAGATTGATTTTCTTGATGATTCTCGCGACCGTACCCACGTCGTAAACATCGGCAAGGGTCGGCTTGTCCACGTCATTTTTCAGCATCACGATTCCGATGCAGTTGTCATCATCGCACGCTTTCTCAATAACCTTAGTGTCTTCCTGATTGTTTATCATCAGCGGAGTAAAAATCCCCGGAAAAATAGGACGACCGCTGATTGGCACAATGTACAGTTTGTTCGGAAGCTCTATTTCCGCAGGCAGACCGAATGAATCCGAATCTGACCTGGAAGTCTTCTTGTCATTATCCTTATCGCTCTTCATAATTTCTCCAAAACAGCCGGCTCAATTAAAATCCAAAAACTACTTTGACAAGGCGGCCAGTGAAATCAGCTGGGGATCGCTTGTCGCATTCTCAAGTCTGGCGTATTCCTGCATGACATTCTGCTGCTCCCTCGTAAGTTTGGACGGAAGCTGCACGATTATCTTGACATACAGATCACCCTTTCTTGAGCTGCCGGTAAATGGAACACCCTCGTCCCTTATGCGAAGCATTTTTCCCTGCTGGGTTCCAGACGGAATCTTGAGTGTGATTTTTCGTCCGTCAAGTCCCGTAATGTTGATGCTCGCACCTAACGCAGCCTGAGATATGCTGATCGGGACGGCACAGTAAAGGTCGTTTCCATCCCTCTCAAAATATGCGTCGTCCTCAACGTGAAGGAAGATGATGAAATCGCCCGGCTCACCACCGTTGGTTCCTGCATCTCCCTGCTTCGGAATGACTATGCGCTTTCCATCGTCCACACCCGCCGGTATGGTGATCGTGACCATCTTTTCCTTTTCCTGCACACCCTTTCCGCGGCACACAGGACATGGATTTTCAATGACGGTTCCAGAGCCACCGCAAGTAGGACAAGTCTGCTGTACCGCAAAGAATCCCGCGCTGCGACGAACCTGACCGGCACCCTTACACATTGAACATGTCTTACGGCTGGATCCAGGAGCACCACCGGTTCCACCACAGGACTCACAGGTCTCATGGTGCTTGAACCTTATTTCCTTCTTGCATCCGTAGACCGCCTCTTTGAAACCGATCTCAAGATCATAGCGAAGACTGGCACCCGCATTGGAGGAACGTCCCCTTGTCGAGCCGGAACTGAATCCGCTGGAAAATCCGCCTGAAAAAAGATTCTCGAAAATATCGCTGAATCCGGTTCCCGCAAAAAGATCACTGAAATCATGGAAGGCATGGCTGTATCCACCACCGGCTCCACCGCCGCCCATTCCCTCAAGACCTGCGAAACCATACTGGTCGTAAATCGGTCTCTTCTGGTCATCGCTCAGAACCTCATAGGCTTCCGTGGCTTCCTTGAATTTCTCCTCGGCTTCCTTGTTGCCCTGATTCTTGTCGGGGTGATACTTGATTGCCAGACGGCGATATGCCTTTTTTATAGCTTCCTTATCCGCGCTTTTATCCAGTCCTAAAACTTCGTAATAATCTCTTTTGCCTGCCATTTTACGTCTTCTCTGTGTGATGATTTACGCTATTATATCAAAAAAAAGCCCCCGCCGCAATGACGGAGGCCTAATTTTTCATCTATTATCAATGAACCTCGTACTGAACGTCATCAGCTGAACCCTTGTCGAACTTTGAGTCCGTTTTGGGTCCGTTGCCAGAATCAGCAGCTCCAGCACCCGCATCTGCTCCAGTGGCTCCAGCTCCAGGTCCACCGGCAGCACCAGCACCAGCGTTCTGAGCCTTGTACATTTCCTCGGCAATCTTGTAAGAAGCCTGCTTGAGAGCCTCCGTCTTTGCCTTGATTGCTGCAGTGTCGCTTCCCTTGAGAGCTTCCTTCAAATCATTGATTGCAGCCTCAATCTTGCTCTTGTCATCAGCGGAAACCTTGTCGCCATAATCCTTGACGGCTTTCTCGGTCTGGTATACCAAGCTGTCAGCCTCGTTGCGTGCGTCAACTTCCTCGCGCTTCTTCTTGTCGCTCTCTGCGTTGGCCTCGGCATCCTTGACCATGCGGTTAATCTCATCCTCGCTCAGACCGGAAGAGTTCTGGATCTGAATCTTCTGCTCCTTGCCGGTTCCCATATCCTTTGCGGAAACCTTGACGATACCGTTTGCGTCAATATCGAATGTAACCTCAATCTGAGGAACTCCGCGTGGTGCCGGTGGAATACCAACCAGGTCAAAGTTACCCAGAGTACGGTTCTCGGAAGCCATCTCGCGCTCACCCTGCAGAACGTGGATTGTAACAGCTGTCTGTCCGTCGGCTGCAGTAGAGAAAACCTGACTCTTCTTGGTTGGGATTGTTGTGTTGCGGTTGATAAGGCGTGTGAACACTCCACCCATAGTCTCAATACCGAGTGAAAGAGGTGTGACATCAAGAAGAAGAACGTCCTTAACGTCTCCCTTCAAGACACCGCCCTGAATTGCGGCACCGATTGAAACTGCCTCATCCGGGTTAACGGCGCGGCTTCCTTCCTTACCGAAGATGCTCTTTACGATTTCCTGAACCTTGGGCATGCGGCTTGAACCACCGACCAAAAGAACCTCGTCAATCTTGTCTGCGGAAATTGCGGCATCCTTCATTGCCTTTACACATGGCTCGCGTGTTGCCTCAAAGAGGTCGTCGGTCATCTTCTCGAATTCTGCGCGGCTCAGTGACTTCTGCAAGTGCTTCGGTCCTGTTGCATCGGCTGTGATAAACGGAAGGTTGATGTCCGTAGTGGTCTGGTTTGAAAGAGAAATCTTTGCGTTCTCGGCAGCCTCACGGAGTCTCTGGAGCGCCATGCTGTCCTTTGAAAGATCGATTCCGGTATCAGCCTTGAAGCTTTCAATGAGCCAGTTGACTATGCGGCGGTCCCAGTCATCTCCACCCAAGTGAGTGTTTCCGTTTGTTGACTTAACCTCAAAAACACCATCCGCAATCTCGATGATTGAAATATCGAATGTACCACCACCAAGGTCATAGACGGCGATTGTCTTTTCGTTCTTCTGGTCTTCCTTAAGTCCGAATGCCATAGCAGCGGCTGTCGGCTCGTTGATGATTCTCTTTACGTCAAGCCCCGCAATCTTACCGGCATCCTTTGTGGCCTGTCTCTGTGAGTCGTTGAAATATGCGGGAACTGTGATTACCGCCTCTGAAACTGTCTCGCCAAGATAATCCTCGGCTGTCTTCTTCATCTTCTGCAAAATGAACGCGCTGATTTCCTGAGGACTGTACTGCTTCTTTGCTCCGTTCTCCTCAACCTCGACGCGGACATCCTCACCGTGGTCAATGACGGAATAAGGAACCATCTTTGCCTCGCCGGCAAGCTCAGAGAACCTGTGTCCGATGAAACGCTTGATTGAGTACACGGTATTCTTCGGATTCGTCACCATCTGGTTCTTCGCGGGAAGTCCCACAATGCGGTCTCCCTTTGTGGTAAATCCGACGATTGACGGAGTTGTGCGTCCGCCCTCTGAGTTCTGAATGACGACCGGCTCACCATTTTCCATTACGGAAACGCATGAATTTGTAGTTCCAAGGTCAATACCAATAATCTTTCCCATTTTATTTACACTCCTCTAAAATATGTCTCTCTAAATCCCTGCACCTATTCCGTTTTCTCAGAATCAGATGCAGCCTTATCATCAGCCGACTTCTCATCAGCTTTTACGCTTCCGTCCGGCATACTCACCATAACCTTAGCATGGCGGATCACCCTGTCCTTGAGCTTGTATCCCTTGAGATACACGGCCTTCAAAACCGGCTCCGCAACAGGATCATCAGACTTTCCGATCGCCTCATGGATATCCGGGTCGAACGCATCCCCAACCTCGCCGTAAGATGCAAGATTGTATTTGTTCTCCAGCATACTGACCAGGGAGCGGTTTATCATTGAAACTCCGTCCGCTATGGATTTCGGGTCGGTCGCATTCGCAGCAGCCTCAACCGTGCGGTCAAAATTGTCAAGGCTGTCCAGCAAATCCTTGAGCAGGCTTGTGTTCGCATAATCATAAGTCTCCTGCTTTTCCTGGATTGACCTCTTCCTCAGATTCTGGAAATCAGCCACGGAACGCAAATATTTGTCCTTCAAATCCGCGACTTCCTTCTCCAGCTCCTCAATCTTCTTCTCAGCGTCAGTCTTCTCACCATCAGCACCGGCCTCACCCTCCGCAGAAGATTTCTCATCCCCCGCCTCCTGGGACTCCGTGCTTTCTTCAGGAACCGCATTCACATCAATCTCGGTTTCCTTTTCGTCCTGTTCTTCCTGTTTAACTTCTTCGCTCATCTTGAACGGTCCTTTTCTCTTTTAGTTAATATGAAGATAATAAATCAAATGGAAAATCGTCAATACTTTTGCAAAAAAAAGTTAAAAAAAAGATTTTAGGAGGCTTCAGGAATGAGCACTCTTCACTCTCAGCTTTCCACTCTCCACTTTCCGTTTTCATCTCTTAACGATGCTTCCCATCGCGACTCTTTTCGTCCTCACATCCTCCAGAAGAGCGCACAGACCGTCCTTATCCTCGTTCTGAACCGCCGCCTTAATGTCGTTCAGTGATTTCTCAAAGTTCTCAATATGACGGACAAGTTTTTCCCTGTTGCTGATAAAAAGCTCGGTCCACAAGGGCGCGTTAATCATGGCGATTCTGGTCAAATCCTCAAAGCTTCCCCCGCCGAACGCAGTAATCTCCGGGTCCCCGGCACTCTCAACCAATGCGCTCGCAATCACATGGCAGAGCTGGCTCGTAAATCCGATTTTCCAGTCATGATTGTCGCAGGAAGTCTCGGTAATGCGCGAAAATCCCATCTCGGCAATCAGGCTCCTCATCAGATCAAGATTCTCAGGACGATTTTCCGGAACCGGACACAAAATATAGTTGTGGTTGATAAAAAAAGATGCCTTGGAATTCGCATATCCCTCTTTTTCACCGCCCGCCATTGGATGTCCGATGATAAAATCCACGTCGCTTCTCTTAAACTCCCCGCGGATTCCGTCAAACACACCCTTCACACCGCTGATGTCCGTAATGATTGAATCACTCTTAAAGAAATCCTGATTATCCCGCATAAAGTCCACGGTCGCATGAGGATAAAGGCAGATAAAAAGCACGTCACATTCAGGTAACATCTCCCGCACACGGTCCGAAGTAAAAGTAGCGTCGGCCACACCGTCCCTCAGAGCCTCCGAAAGACAAGCCGTACTCCGGTTGCACACCAAAATCCGCCCCGAAGCATCGCTCCTGCTCAAAATGTTCTGCCTGATTGATTTCGCAAAGGAGCCGCCCATAATTCCCAGCCCCACGATTCCATAAGTCAAGTCTGATAATCTTTTCATGTTGATTCCTAAAGCTTTGGTGCGATTGCAGAATCCCCGGAACCGCACCCTGATTTTCACACCATTATATAGAAGATTTTGCGCAAGGTCAACTTTCGCGATTGTATAAAATTGATTTTGATTATTTGCTTGTGATTTTCTTTATAGTCTTAGATAATTCGAGCAAGAGCTGCTTTTGTTCATCGTTAAAATCACGGCAGATGTTTGCAAGCGTTTTTAACTGTGTGTCTGAATTGCTGGGAAAAAGAGGATCGTGTCCTGTCACCAAATATTCAACAGAAACTTGCAGTGCCTTTGCAATTTTTACAGCCACATCAACAGAAGGCGTAGAATTATGTGTGCTCAGATAATTGTCCAAAGTCTGCTTTTTTACACCTGATAGGCTTGCAAGCTCTTTGACGGTCATATCGCGATACTGTAGCTCTGACTTTAAGTTCTCTTTAAATCCCATGAGATAATAATATCAATAATTACATATTTTTTGCTTGACAATATGTAGATAATTATGTAAAATCAAATTTAGATATGTTAATTTACATATCACAATCAAGATTGTATATAAATAAAGTCTTAGGAGGATTTTATAATTATGAAAAAAATTATTGCAGTTATTGCTGCTATGGTCGTGATGTCTTGTGCTGCTTTTGCACAGAGCGAGTCATCTGGAGATTCTTGGGTGGACAATGTTCGTATTGAAGTGGATGTCGGATTGGGATTGCAATTTATACTGGAGGCTCGTGGTGCATACCGTTTTCCAATCAATAGCATTCTGGCCTGGGATGTTGGATTTGAGGCAGGATATTGCGCCCCCTCTTTTCTTTGGGCGGTTGCCAACTCTATGAACGGCGATAACAACAATGAATTGAACACATTTATAACTGAAGCTTTTGCCTCATTTTGGTTCTGGGATTTTTATATGAGCTACGGGCTTGGATTTGCAATTAACAAAGGTTTTGGACCAATGATGATACCAACTGATTTCAGGCTCGGATGGCAACCGAATTTCAGAAAAAAAGATAGAGGTTTCCTTTTCAAGATGGAACTGGGATTTTTGCCTATACCAGAGCCGATAAATCATACGACGATGACAGAAGATGACAAGCATGCCTGGCTCACCGGGTCGATGCTGACACTGACCTTGGGAACAAGCTACAAATTCTAGAAAAAATACTTTCGTCTTTATAAACAGGCGTATTTGTTCAAGCCGTTCAGATGCAAGGCTTACAGGTCTTGGTATTCGTCTCGTCCGCACTGCAAAATAACATTTTTGCTTTTCAGATTTAAGTAAATCTAAACTTGGCACTGAACAGTCTAAATCAAGATTATTCAGTGCCATTATTATATACCCCTAAAACTCACAGGAAAATCGCTTTACTGACCCCCTTCTAAAATCACAGTGGCTTTAATCACATGGTCTTTCCGTCCACGGCGGCGAGCTTTCCGAGTTTTTCCATCAGCTCAGAGAACATCGCGGGGGTAAGCTGCTGGGATGCGTCGCTCAGTGCCTTTTCCGGGTGGCAGTGCACCTCAATCTCAAGGGAGTCGGCACCAATGGCTACGGCGGCCTTTGCAAGATCACCAACCATCCAGCGGAGACCACAGGCATGGCTCGGATCAATCACCACGGGAAGATGGCTCACACGGTGGATGTACGGAACCGCGCTCAAGTCAAGACAGTTGCGTGTGTAATTGTCGTAGTAGCGGATTCCACGCTCGCAAAGAACCACGTTCTCATTTCCATTTGCCATGATATACTCGGCGGACATCAAAAGCTCGCTCACAGTACCGGAAAGTCCCCTCTTCAAGAGAACCGGCTTACCAGATTTTCCAAGCTCCTTCAAAAGATCGAAATTCTGGAAATTGCGCGCGCCAATCTGAATCAGGTCCACGTCACCAAAATGCTCAAGCTCGGAGATTGCCATAAGCTCGGTACAGATTGGAAGTCCAGTCTCTTTTTTGGCAAGACTCAAAAGCCTGAGTCCTTCCTCACCAAGTCCCTGGAAACTGTATGGGGAAGTCCTGGGTTTGTATGCTCCTCCGCGAAGGATTTTCGCACCGGCAGATTTTACAGCACGTGCCGCATCAAGAATCTGCTCCTCGCTTTCCACGGAACACGGACCTGCGATTATGGGGATGGTCTTTCCGTCACCAATGCTGCATGGATTCACCCCGCTCTGTCCAGCACCCACGACTACCACAGTGTTCTGCGGATGGAACGAACGGCTTGCCATTTTGTACGGCGCGGAAACTCTCTCGGCAGACTCAACGATGTCATTCGCAAGAAAATCCTCAGGGTCCAGCTTTGAAGTGTCGCCCAAAAGTCCGATTACCGTCTTGTCAACACCAGTCGAAACATGAACTCCAAGTCCCTTTTCCTTTACTTCGGCCACAAACTGATCAACGTCCTTTGAGCCGATTCCCTTTTTCAAAACTATAATCATAAAAATACCTCACATAGTTTATTTGCCTGACCGTGCGTCCACAAATCAAGGCATAAAAAAAAGACCCTCCGTTTTCGGAAGGTCTCGTAATTACCATTATTCAGTAAACACGCAATCACACGCTATGAAGCGACCTCCGAACAGGACATGAGAACCAATAAAAGCCAAAATAAAAGTAGGCCAACGAGGAGAAATTGATTTTCTGTGTCCAACGGACGAGTTTCGTGTTTTTCATAACAATCTCAGTCTAGCGTATAATTATGTTTCTGTCAAGAGTAATGGCGAAAAAATATTCCAGCGGAAAAAATTCCAGCAAAAAAAATATTCCGGCGAAAAGTTACCGCTCCTTTCTATTTCAACAGCCCCATGATTCCGTTGAGGAGGTTTCCGGCACCGCTTTCTTCCTTGCTGTCCTTTTTATCTTTCTTGTCCTTCTTTTTGCCGGATGTGGAACTTGATGAAGTTGATGCAGAGGCAGTTGAGGATGATGCAGAACCAGCTCCAAGAAGATTTCCCAAAAGACTTCCCACGTTCAGGTTTGAAGTGAGACCTCCGAGCAATGAGCCGAGCGCATTTCCAGAAGTACCGGATGTCTGCTGACCAAGCAAGCTCATAAACAAGGGAGCCGCCGCCGAAAGGATAGATGTTGCCGAAGCCTTTGTGACACCCGCCGCCTTTGCGATCGCACCCGTGGTTGAGGATGCCTTGCTGCCAAGAAGATGCGAGATGATTTTCGCTCCGTCCTCCATGTTCAGCGTCTTGCTCTTGTCCGAGGCATGGTCGCTAAGTGCCTGCTCGAAGCCGGAAGCTGAGGATCCCTTGGCCTGACTTGCCGCTCCCTGAATCAAAACCGGGACAGCCTGTGCAAGCACATTCTTTACATCTGTCGTTGAAGCTTCGCTAGCCGTACTTATTTTCTTAATGTTCGATGCACTGACAAGCCCTGTCAGCAAAGAATTAACATCCATAAAAATCCTCCTAATAATGCCTTAAAAAGACGCACCCGCCGAAATAACAGATGCGTCCATAAACTCAGCTCAGAATATGTTCAAAGCCTGATTTTTTACTACCAATCTCTCCACTGATTGTAGGTTGTCCAAAATGCACCTGTCGTAGGGCTTGTCAAATAGAATGTGGAACCGTAATCAATGTAGTACTCCAAAAGCAGAAGCCGTCTCTTGCCGTCCATAATCTCAATCTGACGGTTGGACTTGTTCACCTTGTAGCTCAAATTGCGGTTCCATTTCTCGCCGTCATTGAAGGACACTGTGTCTGCGCTGAGGAAATCGATTGTGCACTCATCGCAGTAGAACACATTTCCAATCAAGCTGTAAGGCACGGGTGGCAGAACCGTCCAGTCATCGTAATCATACTCCAAGTCGGAGCCGTCACGGGCCATGCTGAGGAAGAATTTTTTGTTTGAAGACGTTCCTACGAAATCAAGGTCGCCATGATAAACCATTTCATAAAGAATGATTCGACCGGTGTTCGTAGTCTCATAATAGAATTCCTTTCCCCTGAATTTTTCTGCCAGGTCATAATCACCAACGCGGCCGACCGTCTTGTCAAAGAAAATGCTTTGGCTGGTCTTGTCGATTTTATAGGACATCTTAACCATGTAACCATTCCGTTGGATTATAACTTCATCACCGAAACACATGGATATGGCGCGGTTCTCGCCTTCATAGCACCAATAGTACTCTCCGGAGACAATTCCCTTTGCAATGGCCTCAACCACCGGCGGCACATAGACTTTCTTGTAGTCAATCGTGTAGGTAATGTCGGTCTTTGCCACGGCACCTGATGAAGTTACGTGATCGTAGCATGGAAGAAGGCTTCCGTCATCACCAAGAACGGAGATGGAAATCTTTCCGCCTTTTTCAACACCGGTAAAGGTCAGTTCATAAAGAGCCTTAGTCGTATCGTACTCACTCTCAAGCTTGACTTCTGAAAGCGTGGATCCGGTTCCGTTTTCGTTCACAATCAGATCTTTCATAGTGAGCTTCTTCTTGAGGTGATTCGTTCCGAATGAGAGGACTACATCAGAATCTGTTTTTGAGTATTCAATCTTTGAAACGGACATCTCCGCCGGGACGAAGAATTTCTTTGTGTCAATGCCGTAAGATTTTGACTCAACAACCTTTTTGCTCTTGTCGCGCACCTCAATGCTAACAGTTCCGTAAGAGAATCTGTCAGGATCCACTGGGGTAACGGTCGCAATGTATGTCACTGTAGTGGCGGGAGTTGCGGAGCTTCTTGTGGATGCCACGGCAACCTTATCAATGGCGGAAGTCTTTGTGATGGAGAAATCCTTTGAAGTAAGGATGTAGTCAATGCCGCTCACCTTAATCGGGATTGTAGCTGATGTCATCGTATCAGAGAAAGCAAGCTCTCCCATGCTGACTTCCATCTTGAGTTCCTCGCCCTCGGCCCTCTCAACAGGATGGTCAAACTCATCAAGCAGGGACTCACAGTAAGCCTTGCGGATTGTCGCGTCCTTGTAATCCTTGGCATATCCGAAGTATGAGATTGCGTCCTTGATGTCGGAGCGTGTATTTCCACTCTCAAACTTTGCAAGATACAGCTCTCCAATCTCGTAGTTGGTTCCCAGAATCTTGTTCTTCACACCGTTGTAGTTGGAAACCTTAGTGTCGGATTTTTTATACCAGTCAATCGCGCTCTTCTTGTCGCTGATTGTTCCCGACGCGTTGAGCAAATCACCGATGTCGTAAGCAAGCCTAGCCTGTCTCTCGCCGCACTGCTTTCCCATGTTTGAGTCGTACTTCTTCACGGTGTCGAACAAATCATAATCCTTTTTCTTGTCGCTCACGGCAGTTCCGGGATATCCAGCGTCCGCAATGCTGTAGATGAAATTCGCCATCTCGCTGCTTGCCTTGCGATAGTCTCCAGCAAAGTCATCGTTGTACTTCTCGACCCAGTAGACCTCACCCTTGCTCACGTCACCAATCTCAAGCGGCATGGGACGGACGGCTTTCTGAATCCTGTACAAATCCTCCGCACGTGTATACGCAAGAGTCGCCTCTGAAATGGCAGAACGCACAGGAGCAGCATCCCCTATGAACGAACCGTCTGAAAGAGTTGACTTAACGGATGAGAGCGCCGCGCTCAGAGATGAAGTTCCCGTAGAACTGATGAATCCGTTGATTGCATCGGAAACAGTCTCCGTATTCTCAAGTCGGTTTTCCACCGCGTTCGGATAGACGGACACAAAAAGGTCTGCATCCTCCTGGCTCGCAGGTTTTTTAGTGAGTTTTTTAGCAAGTTTTTCAATTCCAGAAACATCGTCACCTTTTTCAATGAGCTTCTGGGCAGACTGACATCCGGCGAAAATCAGCGTAAAAAGAACGGCAAAGAGCAGCCCCCCCCTGAAAAGAATCTTTTTCATCGAAATCCTCCATAAATAAATATAACTTAATAAATCATACCCCCCCATTTAGGGTTTTGTCAACTTTTTTTGAAAAAAATACTTGCAAGAATTCGCTTTTTCATTGATAATAATATTATTAAAGTCGGAGGAAAAAAGTTAATGAAAAAAAGCAGGGCATTCAGAAACGCCAAAGGTTTTTTTATAGACTCATTAATATTTTTTATCGTATGTACGATCACTTTTTCCCTCGCCCGATGTCAGAAACGCTCGGCAGCAGGCAGCATCCGCTTTTCAAATCTTAAGGTAGGCTTTATTTATATCGGCAGCATCGATGACAACGGCTTCAACTCATCCATGGACGAGGGACGCAAAGCGCTGGAAAAGATGGGCATCGCATGTCTTTATGAAGAAAATGTCCCGGAGACGGCTGAGTGTGAGAGCAAAATCAGGAGCCTGATTGACAAGGGATGCAACGTAATCTACGCGAACAGCTTCGGCTACATGGACTGGGTTTTCCGTCTGGCCATTGAATATCCCTCGGTGAAATTCTGCCATTTCTCGGGCTACATGCACACGGAGAATCTCTCCACCTTTTTCGGGCGCATGTACGAGGTCCGCTATCTTACGGGAATCGTGGCAGGCCTGAACAGCAACTCCGGCAAAATCGGGTATGTCGCGGCATCTTCCATATCCGAGTGCATACGCGGCATAAATGCATTCACGCTTGGGGTCCGCTCGGTGAATCCAAATGCTACGGTCAACGTGCGGTTCCTGAATTCCTGGTACGACCCCGATGGAGCTAAGGCCGCCGTGGATGATCTGAACTCCATGGGCTGTGATGTAGTGACTTTCCATGAGAATTCCACCGCGACAATCAAGGAAGCAGAAAAAAAAGGCATGTACGTAATCGGGTACAACACGAGCGCGGCATCCATGGCACCGTCGGTTTATTTGACGGGAGCTCTTTTTCACTGGGAGGAATATTTCCTGAAAGACGTTGAGGATGTGCTTAACGGAAATTGGAAAAGCAGGAGCTTCTGGGGTGGAATCAAATCAAAGGTCGTGGACATTGACACTATTACCGAGCTGTGCGTGCCGGAGACAAAGGATAAAGTCACCCGAGCAAAGAATGACATAATCAGCGGAGATTTGGAAATCTTCCAGGGACCAATCCGCGACCAGAACGGAAAGGAAATCGTGCATAAGGGCAGAAAGCTTTCCGACGAGCAGATTTGGAACATGGACTATTTTCTTGAGGGCGTTGTGGGTCAAATCCCGGCACACTGATACTCAATCCAAAGGGTTGTAACCAATTTAGCGTCTTGATTTCTCGTTCACCCTCACCTGATAGCTCTGCATGAGATTCACAAAATTGTAGATTTTCTTATACGCGCTGACGGCCATATCCCTGAACTTGCCCTCGGCAAAATGATCCAGCTCCTTCCAGTTGATAATGACCTCGCTGTGGGGAGCCTTCGCAAAATCCTCAATCACCATCTTCAGGTTTCTCGCGTAGACAACGAAACTCTTTGAAGCTTCCAGAATCAAATTTCCGGCCTCGTCATTCAAGTCTCCAAGAACCGTCTTTATGATTCCACGTGCGTCACGGTCCCTTTCAGCTCTCGGCATATAGTTCTTGAGCTTGAGTCCGTACTCACCGTCCTCAGCGACCATCTCGTCAAGCGCCTTGACCTTCGCCGTAATGTCAATAATCTCATGGTAGGCATTGCTCATCGGAACGGACATCTGCTGTGTGGCCCATTCACCGCGAACAAGAATTATGTCGGAAAGATCCTTAAGCTCATGCTTTGAGTAAGCGGAAAGGAATTTCATAAGATACTTCAACGGCTCGCAATAAAGGAATCCCTCAAATCCCTTTTCGGTAAAGGCATCGCTTCCCTCGCTATTATAATATGTCAGCTCGCTTACGTCCGCACCGTCAAAAACCGCCGCAACAAGACTGTCAATTTTTCCAGTGGACTGGGCTTCCTTAAGCTTGCTAAGTGTATCCTCAACCTGGTGCCTGATCTGACCAAGGTACTCCGCCATAATCTGCGTCTCATCCTGCTTTATCACCTCGCGGTATGAGGGATTCTCGGTAATCAGCTGCACCATCATCTCAAGCACACGGCGGTCCTTCAGAGTCCTGAGGCGTGAGACGACCTTTTTCCATGTATTGGCCTGAATCGGCTCAACACCGCGCATTTTCTTGAACATGGCAAAAACTTCGTCCCATGAGTTGTCAAGGGGAAGAGCCCATGCGACGGCTATGAAATTCTTCAAGTCCTCGGCAATGTAGGTTCCGGACACAGGATTGAAGCTCGGGGCCACGTCAAAATTTCTCTCGCGGATTTTATTGTTGAATTTTTTGAGCAGGAAATAGAAATCGTACTTGCAGAAAGCGTCGAAAAGAATTATGCGCCTGTAAAGGTTGTCCACCGAGCGGATCTTCGTGTTGGTAAAGTCCGACATGAAAATATCCAGCTCCTGCTTGACTTTTTTCTGCAAATCCTTTATTGGCATGTTCGCGGCAAGGTTTTTCAAGGATGCCTCGCTAAGCCCCTCAAGAATCGCCTTTCCCTCATCGCTTACGGATCCGCTGAGCACCATGTTCTTAAGGATGTTCGGAGTCGCGTTCGTAAGCATGGCCTGTGCGGGTGCAATCGCCTTGTAGATTTCATAAAAAAACTTCGCGAGACTCGGATCCGCCGTATTCGTGGCATATTTGTAAAAATGAAATTTCGTTCTGGACAAATCCTTGGAAATGGACTTGAGCTGCTTCTTTTTGATAGCCTCAGCAGTGTTGCCGCCAAAAAGCTGGGAAATTAAATTAGAAAAAAAATTTGAACCATTAGCCATACTTATACTATATGCAATCTGATAAAATTAGTCAACTCTGTGCGAGTGGAAAACGGAAAGTGGAAAACGGAAAGTGGAAAGCGTACGTGTCAAGCAGAGATAAATTATCCCTTGACAGCAGAAGCGGATTAAGGTATATTGAAATTGATAAGTCCTTGCCATTCAAGGCGACAGGCAACTTGAGTGTCTGTTAGGCGTTTAAGCGGTATATTGTGTTCAGTTGCAGTGTTCCGCCAGCCTCTGAAGGGTTTTCCGTAGACCTCACCTGAACTAGGCGTAAGCCGAAAGAAAACGGAGAAAGGCTCTGCGAATGGCGCGGAGCTTTTTTTTGTACGGTGGTTCTTTGTGTCAGATATCCTAACTGCCCAAAAAGCGTTTTCAAAACTGCTTGATATTGAATATGAATTCATTCTTGGACGTAAAAACAAGCAAATAACTTTGAGGATTGAATTCCAAAAAACAAAGATGGAAAATATTTTTGCAAATCGTTCTTCCCTGATATAAAAAAAGATTATGCGGAACGGCAGACAAAATGGACAGTCTTGTTCAAAAAGAAAATCAGTAAGTCTTCTGGAGTGGAGAGTATTTTGTACAGGCATAAAAACTTCGAAACAAGCACGGAAAGCTGAGACTGGAAAACGTCACCCTTGACTCACCAAAATCGGAAACAGAAGAGCTCGGTTTTCCAGGTGAATATTTGTCTCTTGGATGCGTCCAGAAGGAGCTGTTTAATAGAAGAAAAAGTCTCGTCTCCAAGGATTTTCGCAAGGTGGGTTCCGTAGGATGAGTTTTCAGCGTCGAACCAGCGTCCAATTTCGCTTTCGGTAATCCGGCGTTTTTCCACCAGATCCGAGCGCATGGCCTCAACCGAAAATCCGGCCTTTTCAAAAATGGATTTCACGTCATCCGCTGTCCATGCGAACAAGGGATTTGTCCTGTCCCCGAAAAAGGAATCCTCGGCCTTTTCCATCTTTCGCAATGTGGCTTCCCATTCCGGGGATGTCTTTCCCTTGTTTAGAATCTGGGATGAGATGAGCGCGGAGATTCTCTGTCCGTGGCATGGGATTCTCTGGGAAAGGATGATTCTTCCACCCTCACCCAGCATGGGAGGCGTGTCTTTCGGCGGAACTTTCTCATCAAAGGCGACGTCCCTCACATCCTGCACGGTCCCGTTTTTCAATTCTGCCAAAGCTGATGCGGCGGACGCAATCTCCGAAAGCGATGAGAAAATGTCGCGGAAAAAAATCACGTCGAAAAGTACGTCACCAAAGGAAGAAAGTATTTTCCTTAAATTTCCGTTGCTGAATGGACTTTCATTTTTGCCAAGCTGATTTACAACAAGCTGCGGTCGATCCATATCCTCGAGAGTGGAAGCGTACTGCTCAAGCATGGCCTTACCCTGCTCGCTCCGGCAGATTCCACAGGTGAGTCCCTCGGGGGTCTTTCGCGTAACGTCAAAAATCAAAAGAGCGTCGTCGGCGTTCCAAATCAGGCTCCTGAAATGACGCTTCAATCCTGCGCACTCCGTCATCCCATCACGCACGGAAGTCAGTACTTCGGCACGGTTTGAGTCAAGTCTTGCTCGCCAGCTTCTTTCCGCACGGTCCAAAAGGGCATCCTTTTTTTTGTCCCCGGGACTGTAGGTAAGATTTTCCTCCTGTCTGAGAGACGCGGAACCCAGGTGCTCCTTCATCCACCATTCCTGCATGGCATTAGTCTCACCGCCAAGGGATTTTTCCCCCTCCATCAGAGCTGAAATCTGGAGCTCACGGCGGGAAAGCACGTCATCCCGGATTTTATTCTCATATCCCTGTGTGGACGGAGTATAGAACACCCTTCCCACGAGCGAGTCCGGCAGATACTGCTGTGCGACCCAGTGATCGCGGTAAGCATGAGGATAAAGATACCCTGTTCCATGACCGAATCCCTCGGCATCACGGCTTGCGTCCTTCAGATGATTGGGCACGTCGGCGTCCTCTTTTTCCACGGAAGCGAGAGCGTCAAAAAATGCCATGGAGCTGTTGCTTTTGGGGGCGGTCGAAAGATAAAGTGCTGCGTGTGCGAGAAAATAGCGTCCCTCGGGAAGTCCCACCCGGTCAAAAGCAGCAGAGCAGGACTCAACCACGGAGATTGCATGGGGGTCGGCAAGTCCGGTGTCCTCACAGGCTGAAATCAACATGCGGCGGAAAATAAAATGCGGATCTTCTCCTGCCTTTACCATGCGAGCGAGCCAGTAACAAGCTGCGTCCGGGTCCCTTCCGCGAAGACTCTTGATGAATGCGGAAATGATGTCGTAATGATAGTCACCGTCCCTGTCATAAAGAACGACCTTTTTCTGAATGGACTCCTCGGCCGCTTCCCTGCTTATGTAGATTGTGCTTCCCCACGCTGGCTTCGGCGGATTTTCCTCAGGCTCCCAGATTTCAGGGGTGGTCTCCACGGCAAGCTCCAATGCATTGAGCAGGCTTCGTGCGTCTCCGTTTGCGGTCTCAACCAGATGCTCCAGGGCTCCTTCCTCGAATTCCACCTTCCAGTGACCGTAACCGCGTTCGGTGTCCTCAAGTGCCTGGGTCGCAGTTTTCATCAAATCATCCTGGGTCAGGGGTTTGAGCTGGAACACACGGCTTCGACTTACCAATGCCTTGTTCACTTCAAAAAAGGGATTTTCGGTTGTGGCTCCGATCAGGATTATCGTGCCGTTTTCCACCCAGGGAAGGAGAGCGTCCTGCTGGCTTTTGTTCCACCGGTGCACCTCATCCACAAAAAGGATGGTCTTCCGGGTATACATGGAGCGCTGGGTCTCTGCCTCAGAAATGGCATTCCGTATGTCCGCCACTCCGGTAAGAACCGCGTTCAGTGTGATAAACGCTGATTTTGTATGATTTGCGATGACACGCGCCAGGGTTGTTTTTCCAGAGCCGGGAGGTCCGTAAAAAATTACCGATGTGAGTCTGTCCGCGGCAATGGCACGTCTCAAAAGCCGTCCCTTTCCCACAATGTGATCCTGCCCGATGTACTCGTCAAGGGTGCGGGGTCTCATGCGGGAAGCAAGCGGCTCGTGGGATTTTCCTATGCTCTCAAACAAATCTGCCATCGGATTCTAAAAACGTCCTGAATCAGTCTCCGTCCCTGTTCCAAACTCCGCGTCCGGGATAATATGCGTAGAGTCCGATTTCGCCGAAAGTATCCGATGAAGATGAAAGATAGCCGGAAATAATCATGCTGCCGTATTCATCGGTCTCTCCCTCGTTTTTGGATGAGTCAAGCACATAGAGCCCCGTAACCCTGGACGTAAGAAGCGACTGTGCGTTGTTTGAAAAATCCGTGGCACTGGAAGACGGAACACCGGAGTCAAGATGTGACTTGTAGATTCCATCCGATGTACCTACGAGCAGGTAATCGGCAGTAAGCGCGAGCGCCCAGATTGTTCCTTTGTCAAAATCAACGGAAGTCCAGTCTGAGCCGTTGGAGCTGTACTCAATGTCGGATCCAGAGGTTCTGTAAGCCTTACCATTTCCCGCCACCATATCAAGGCTGTTTGAAAATTTTGTGCTTCCATTGATATATACCGCGCTGAAATCACTGCCGCTTGAACCAGATGCGACAGAACCAAGTGAAGTACCGGACAACACATGGATTTCATAGCTATCAGAGGAAGGATTATACAATCTGACAAAAGCCTGTCGGCCGGTAAAACTATTGGTTCCATCCCCTGCCCTGTTGTCAAAGACATGAACCAAAGTATTCACAGCCATAGAGTCACTGGAATTTCCAACTCCTGTTACGGAAGAAATGTCAATCTGTGTCCATGACTCGCCGTCAGCGCTTGAGTAGACTCTCTTGTAATAGGGCATGTTCACACTGTCATCGCCGTCTTCCTCCCACTGAATCGTATAGCAGTAGAGTCTGCTGCCGTCGGTGGCAATTGTGGTGATGAATTCCAGCTCGGATCCGTTGCATGTAGCATTCACATGATGCCATTGTCCGTTGTATCGCCCCGTAGATGATGACGGAGTTATATCTTTTTTGTACAGTTTGTAATTCGTACACCAGAGGCTGCCGTTGAAGGGAACGATCTGGGAAATATCTCCGTTGAGGCCGTCTTCCTGCACGACCTCCATCTCTATCATGGAATAGATATTGTCATGGCATGACGTAAATCCGGCTCCAAGGCCAAAAATCAATGCCGCAAGACCTGTAATCTTCCAAAAAATCGATTTTTTCATCATAATATTCATTTTCCTTCTATTATATAGCACTAGAAATAATAGCGGGCAACCAGCTCCAGAGTAAAGAACTGACCGTATTTATTTTCCTTGGAATCGTCATAAAGCTTGTTAAACTGGGGCATCCACAAATATGAGAAGTCTCCGCCAAGAGACCAGCTGGATGTAATCCTGTAATGGACTCCCGCCTGAGGCTTAACGACGAGTCCCGGCCAGTAAGTTTTTCCGCTGTAGGTCTCCCACGCAAATCCGAGTCCCAAGGTAAGCGGGAATTCAAAGTTTTTGAGGGAGAACTGATATGTAAATGTTCCGATTATGGGCACAAAGTTGAAAATATTTCCGCCGATTGTGGAGCATGAGCCAAAAGAAGCGTCGCCACCGATTGCGATGTTGTCCGTAATAAAGCGGTGATATCCGAGTGTTCCCACTCCTCCGATGTGCATTTTTCCGTCCGTAAAGGGATTTCCAAATGAAAGGGGAGCCGCTGCGCCAAGCGAAATCCTTATGTACTGATCTCCAGCCTGTACGTTGCTGTTATAAATAACCTCAACCTGATTTTCATTTTCGTGCTTGTCCTGAATCTCCTCATTCTCTTCTGCCGTCTGTGCGGCTGCCTGAGGTGCGCTTACTGCTGCCAGTACCGTGCATAACAATGCGGAACAGAGCAATGTGCTGATACGTTTCATATTTCCTCACATTTAATATGTTTTTGTCGCGATGTTGAAATTATATCGGATTTTCATTATAATTTCAACAAGTGCCGCTTACAATAAAATAAACTGGCGGCTTGGAAGGTTACAATATGAGCGCAACAATTATAGACGGAAAGGCGGTGGCCGCTGAGGTAAAGGCTGACGTGGCGGCAAAGGTGGCATCTTTGAAGGAAAAGGGCGTGGTTCCTTGCCTTGCGGTAATCCTCGTGGGAAACAATCCCGCATCGGTAAGCTATGTCACGGGAAAAAGAAAGGCACTTGCAGAGGCCGGAATGGCGGACAAGAGCATTGAGCTGCCGGAATCAACCACGGAAAAGGAGCTTCTTGAGCTGATTGAAAAACTCAACGCGGACAAAAGCGTGCATGGAATCCTCGTACAGCTGCCTCTTCCAAAGCACATCAGCGAGGAAAAAATCACCTTCGCCATCGCACCCGAAAAGGATGTGGACGGTTTCCATCCTGTGAACGTGGGAAATCTTGTTACCGGAAGAAAGGGATTTCTCCCCTGCACTCCCAACGGAATCACCGTGCTGCTCAAAAAGGCCGGAATTGAGACCGACGGAAAAAGAGCCGTTGTAATCGGACGCAGTAATATAGTAGGAAAACCGATGGCGCTTCTTCTTTCAAGACGCGAGTACAATGCGACGGTCACTCTCTGCCACACGGGAACAAAAAATCTTGCCGAAATCACAAGACAGGCCGACATCGTGGTGGTCTGCACAGGACATCCGAACACACTCACCGCCGACATGATAAAGGATGGAGCCGCCGTAATTGACGTTGGAGTAAACCGCATCCCCGACGCAAGCAAAAAAAGCGGATTCCGTCTCGTGGGTGACTGCGACTTCGAGAGCGTAAAGGAAAAAGCCTCATTCATCACACCGGTTCCGGGCGGAGTCGGCCCCATGACAATCGCCATGCTGATTTACAACACGCTTGAGTCCGCGGAGAGAGAAGTGGAAAGCTGAGAGTGGAAAACGGAAAGTGCGGGTGGTATCTGCTGAATCTATTTTAGCACAAGCGACCACTCGCCAAAACGCCAATCAGCGAGGTTATGCAAAACCCATGCAAAAATGGGGAAATGTTTCGGGTTATATTCCTATTGCAATTGCAATACTAATTTTTTTCCAAGTACATTCGCAGCTTTTGTAAGAGTTGCAAGTGTAACAGAATCATTATATGGATTTAAAAGCCTGTCCAATGCAGCACGGGATGTAGACATTTTCTTAGCCATTTCAGTTTTATTGATATTTTGCTTCTGCATTTCTTCCAGTAGATTATATGAAATCAAGCGTTTTATTGCCTCATTTTTTACTTCTGCGGCAATACCCTCTTCATCGAGAAAATCATCAAAGGAACTTCCTACATAAGAATCATTCATTTTCTACCTCCTAAAACCATGTTTCTTCGTTTCTTTCCCAACTCCATATCTTCCTTCGGGGTTTTCTGAGTCTTTTTTACAAAATTTAAAATGTATCATAATTGATACATTCTGTCAATAAAAAAATATACGAGCGGATGCTATAAAGAAATGAATATCAAAAATCAATTGACATGGAAAATATTGCGGTATAGAATAAAGCAAACTAAAAGGTCTATATGCCTCTTGGAGAGTTTTATGGAAAATCAGAATTTAATCACACGGACGGAGAAATCTAAAAAGCAGATTGTCAAGATCATCGCTTGGCTTGTTGCCATCACGACGATTGTAAAATACATTGAGTTTTTGTTTATCCGCACGGACCAGACGATTATTGCGGACAACGTGATTACAAAAATCTTCTGCATAATTGCGACTCTGGTTGCGATGCGAATCTGCGGGATGAAGATTTCGGATGTCGGGCTCAAATACAAAAAGACATTTAAATACATTGGTTGCGGTCTCGCGCTCGGCATTTTCACCTTTGCCGTTTCGTACGGACTTGAGATGATTCTTCTTGCCGTGCAGGGTAAGGCTCCGAGGCTTTCCGCCTACATTACGAACTTCGGTCTTTCGGGTGCGACTTCGGAGGTGAGTCTTTCGTTTGTGGCTCTCGTAATCTGCATTGCGGTAAACGTAATCAACGTACTTGCTGAGGAAGGAATGTTCCGCGGATTTATTCTCAAGGCTGTTTCGGACCGATGGGGATTCAAGACCGGCAATTTCGTTCAGGCACTTCTTTTCGGAATCTGGCATATCGTCATGTGCGTGCTCGGTGTTTACGACGGACAGATGGGCATAGCTCAGGCCGTGGTTTTCGCAATCGGTTATGTCGTGCTCGCGGGAATCCTTGCCATTGAGTGGGGAACCTGCGTGAACATGACGGGTGTGCTTTGGGTCGGTCTTTCGGAGCATTTTTTCAACAACTTCATCGGAAACTTCCTGCATGTCGTGAGCACCACAGGAACAGATGAGTTCCAGATAATCAGAATCGTTCTTTCAAATTTCCTCTCGCTCGGAATCGTCCTTCTAATCAACAGGATAAATCACAAGAAAGAGTCCGTTAATTCTGTTAGTTCCGTAAAGGAGGCTTAATCTGAAAAAATTTCTTTTGGTGATTCTCACACTGATTTTAATCTCCGCAATCTCTTTAACCGTCTTAAAGAAAAAAATAGCCGGAACGGATTTCAAATATCAAATCCGCGAAAGTGAATGGGGACACGCATTTTCATATTTGTGGAATCTGAATGACTTCCAGTTTGACATAGAGGAAAACCAGATTGACTCATGCACAGTATATTGGAATGAATACGTAATCTACAAAAAGGGCAAAATCGACAAAAAGAATCTTGAGAAAGCGAGGTACATCTACGGCGACAATTTCTTCAAGATAATAACAGACAGAACCTCAAAGGAATTCTGCTTTTATAAATTCAACAACTGGGATTACAACAAATTCGCAATCAGCGTCCGTGGCGATGAAATTACTTTCCATATTGACGGCGTATCACAATAAGAGATGCACCCCTCGCACAAGATTGTGTTTTGTGGTATAATATTTTTAAGGAGGAATTCGTTATGCTTGTAGTGTCCTATTCAGATTTTTTTGCAAACCCATCCCGATACAAACAGGAAGCTTCTATTTCAGGATTAAAAATCTTACCTGAAAAAAAGCCGAAAAAGATTTCCAATAGAGTACAAAAAAAATTGGACGCACTAAATGCTGTTGTTGGCCTTATCCCATCAGAGGTAAATGCTGATGCCATGCTAGAAGAAAGAAGAATATCAAAATGAAAGTGTTAATTGATACAAATATTATTATTGATATTATCAACAAAAGAGAACAGTTTGTAGAAGCCTCTCTTAATGCTGTACAATTTGTGTTTCAAAATTATACACCGTGCGTTTCTTCGGCCACAATTGCAGACACAGTTTATATTACAAAAAAAACATATCCTACTTCTGACGTACAAAAGAAACTTCTCTCTGTTTTCTTTTCAAAATTCAAAGTTCTTTCAGTTTCAAAAAAACAGATAAAACAAGCTTTCAATTCTCAAATGAATGATTTTGAAGATGCGATACAAGCTTTTTGTGCCAAAAGAGCTGGTGTAAAAGTGATTATTACCAGAAACACCAAAGATTATATATTCTCACCAATTCCAGCACTTACACCGACAGATTTTTTAAATCAAGTGGAGAACAAATAATGATTGACATACAGAACACACCGGACACGCGTGAAGTGCCGCTCAGAAAAGTCGGGGTCAAAAATCTGAGATACCCCGTGCAGGTATTGGACAAAAATCATGGGAAGCAGCAGACGGCGGCGACGGTCAATCTTTTCGTGAACCTGCCCCACGATTACAAGGGAACGCACATGTCCCGCTTCATAGAAAATTTCCACCGCCACTACACTGATTTGGGAATGAAGCAGTTTCTCCAGATGCTCGAGGACATACGCACGTCGCTTGAGGCAGAGAGAGCATTCGGCACCATGGAATTTCCGTTTTTTATGAGCAAGAAAGCCCCTGTCTCCGGTTCCGAAAGCATAATGGAATACACATGCTCTTATGAGGGGGAAGTGACGGCGGAAAGTCAGAGTTTCTTTGTCACGGTCTCGGTACCTGTCACAACACTGTGTCCCTGCTCCAAGGCAATCTCTGAAAACGGTGCCCACAATCAGCGCGGGAAAGTCACCGTCAAATTGCAGAACACGAGCCTCTTTTGGATTGAGGACGTAATCAGCCTGATTGAGGAAAGCGCGTCCTGCTCACTCTACAGCATCTTGAAACGCCCCGATGAAAAATATGTCACCGAGCATGCATGGGACAATCCGCGTTTTGTGGAGGATGTGGTCCGGGAAGTCTGCCTAAAGCTCAAGTCCTTCGACAAAGCGGAAAAACCCTTCTCATGGTTCAGCGTGGAGTGCGAGAATTACGAGAGCATTCACAATCACAACGCCTACGCATACACGAGCTCGGAAGACATGGAAGTTGAGAGTGGAAAGTTGAAAGTTGAGAGTTGAGAGTGGAAAGTTGAGAGTAAAATTGCCAAGAACACCATACAAAGATACACTCATTTTTTATACGGTATAATCAAAAACTATAGCGAAAAACTTTAACTTTTTAAACAAATATAACAAAAAATTATATAACTGAAACGGGAAAAGAAGGTTAAACTTATAGATAAAAATAAACTGTACCCTATTTACGGACAGTTTAAATATTTTTTAGGAGGCCTTAAATGAAAAAGACCAAAATAATCGCTTCTATAGTTGCACTTACATGTACAATGGGTGTTTTGAGCGCTAAACCAAAGGCTACATCACCAGTGTCAGGAAAACTTTCCGTCTGGACCTTTACGGACGAACTTGAAGGAATGGTGAACGACTCTTTCAAGCCCACACATCCGAATGTTCAGGTTGAAACATCCATCACTCAGACAGCGGATTTCCCGACAAGACTTGATGCGGCAATTGCAGGAGCAGAAGAGTGCCCTGATGTAATCGCTCTGGAAGTCGCTTTTGTCCGCAAGTATGTTGAGTCTGGAGATCTTCTCCCCCTGGATGATGTCTATGCGGAAATCAAAAAGGATCTCGCTGAGTATCCGGTAAAAATCGGTTCAGCCAACGGACATGTCTACGCGCTCTCATGGCAGGTATGCCCCGGCGCAATGTTCTACCGCAGAAGCCTCGCAAAGAAGTACCTCGGAACAGATGATCCCAAGAAGGTACAGAGCTTCTTCAGCGATCCGGACAAATTCCTTGAGACTGCAAAACTGATCAAGGAGAAATCTTTCGGCAAATGCTACATCGTTTCCACAAGCGACGATCTCTTCAATGTTTACAAGGGATCAAGAACTCAGCCTTGGGTAGCAGACGGACAGGTTGTTGTAGACCCCGCCATGAGCAAGTACATGGAAGTATGCAAGATTCTGCATGAGCAGGAGATGTGCGGCAATCACGGCCAGTGGTCACAGGAATGGTTTGCCGGTATGAAGGGAACCCTGCAGAATGAGGATGGCGAGGACAAGGAAGTGTTCTGTACATTCCTCCCGACTTGGGGAATCAACTTCGTTCTCAAGACCAACGCACCTGAGACAAGCGGAGACTGGGCAATGATTCAGGGACCTGCAGCATACAGCTGGGGTGGAACTTGGATCGGTGTATACAAGGGAACAAAGAATCCTGCCGCTGCAAAGGAAATGGTAAAGTATTTCGTCTCTGACCCGGACTTCCTCACTTCTTATGCTGGAAAGACTGGAGACGTGGTTTCAAGCCTCAAGGTTCAGGCAAAAGTCAAGGGCAAGTACAAGGAAGCCTATCTTAAGGGACAGAATCACTACAAGGAATTCTGCGACATGGCAAAGAACGTAAACGGCAACTTGGTTCAGGGAACTGATCAGGTTGTTGAGGCACTCTTTAGCGAAGAAGTCTGGAAATACATCAATGAAGGAAAGGCAAAGAAAGACGCCATCAAGGATTTCAAAGACAAAGCCACTGAAACATTGGGACTCTAAGGAAACATTTCTTTAGTCGTTTTCGGTTTAACTAAATTTCATCAAAGGCATCCTGATTTTTTCGGGGTGCCTTTTTTATAGTTTGACAGTTCTCCTCCAAACTGATACTATATTTATAGCGATGGAGAGATAAGTTCTTTTCTACTATTATATGGAGGACATGAAAATGCGTGGATTGAAAAAAATTATTTCCGCAGTATGTTTGATTTTAACCATTTCCGTTGCATCGGCTTTTGCTGAGTTTTGGACGGATGACGCTCAAATGATATTCGATGTCAATCTGAGCGGAGAGAGAATCATGCTCGGAATTGACAGCGATGAAGACATGTGCGCGGCAGTCTTTTTTGATGAATCCAGATATGAGCTGAATACGGTGGCCTGTAGCATATCTGAATACGCCAAGCTGAAAAAAGTAGTCTTTGAATGTAAGCTTCTTATGAAAGAAGTTTCCACGCTACAGGAATATGAGAAGAAAAACATTTACTCACAGATCATGGAAAAACTCAAATCCCTAGCACCAGTTACGATTTCAGCAGAGGAATATGAGATGACTGATGAGTTTGGATTTGTTAAAGAAAGCCTATACATATCGCAGAGCCTTTACGATGAATATCAGCAGCTCGCTTTGAGTGAGGCAGAAAGCTGGAAAAGCGATCTCTCATCTTCCGACAAAAAACTTACTGTCTGGTCATTCACCGATGAAATTGAGGGATTTCTTAACAAGGAAGGTTACGGCTACAAAGCAACTCATCCAGATATGGATATTGAATACACATACATACCGACTGACCAGTTTCCAAGCGCGCTCGACCCACGACTTGCAAGCGGAAAGGACTGTCCCGATGTTTTTGCCCTTGAGGATTATTTCGTCCGAAAGTATATTGAATCCGGCCAGCTTCTCCCGCTCGATGATTTGTACGAGGAAGTGAAGGACAAAGTGAACACATATCCTGTGGAAATCGGAAGCTATGACGGTCATGTCTACGCAATGTCATGGAATGTTTCTCCAGGCGCGCTCTTTTACAGAAGGAGCCTTGCGAAAAAATATTTCGGGACAGACGATCCGAAGGTTGTGCAGAAAAAACTCAAGGATTTCGACACCTTCCTTGCGACGGCCCGTGAACTGAAAAAACTCTCCGGCGGAAAATGCAGGATTGTTTCCTCGACCGGGGATCTTTTTCATCCATTCAAGGGGACGCGCGAAAAACCGTGGGTCGTGGATGACAGACTTGTGATTGACTCAGCGATGGAAAAATACATGGACATGTGCAGGATTTTTACGGAAGAGGAACTTGTGGCTTCCGATGTAGCACAATGGTCAGAAAAATGGTTCGCGGGGATGAGGGGAGAACTGAACGATGATTATGCCTACGACTATTACAGCGATTATTACATTGAGACACCTGTAGAAATCTTCTGCTACTTCCTTCCGACATGGGGGCTTCACTATATTCTTAAGCCAAACGCTCCCGGAACATCAGGTGACTGGGCAATGTGTCAGGGACCTTCCGCGTGGAGATGGGGAGGAACATGGATTGCCGCGTACAAGGGAACAAAAAATCCCGAGGCCGCAAAGGAGCTGATCCGCTACCTCACCACTGACGACGGATTCCAGAAGGAGATGGCCAAAGAAACGGGAGACATAGTGACCAACATCAATGTCCAGGACAAAATAAAGGATTCTTTCTCGGAGCCCTATCTTTCGGGACAAAATCACTACGCGGAATTCTGCAAATACACAAAGAAAATAAAAGGCACCCTTGAGCAGTCGACCGACCAGCAGATTGAAGCTTTGTGGACCGAAACTGTTAATGAATATATGTATGGCGAAAAAACAAAGCGTCAAGCAATCAAGGATTTCAAGGAACAAGTTGCAAATACAATGGGTCTTTAAAATCATAGTTTTTTAAATCAAAGGCATCCTGATTTTTTCGGGGTGCCTTTTTTTTGCCGCTACATTCCATTTTATTTTTCGTCAACAAAAAAACTCAAAAACATCTATTCTGCACGAATAAAAGAAAATTTTTCCACATTTTGATTACCGTAGTGAAGATTCGTGGAATATAACTATGTGAGGAGGGCTATGAAGACGGAAAGGCAGATGGACGTGAGGAAGGTGAGAGAAAAAAGGCGTTGGATGCGACCACAAATCTTTTGCATGAATCAGTTACTCCTGAGATAGTTGCAAAATGCGTGGGTCTTTCTCTTGACCAGGTTCTTGAGATCAAAGAAAAGATTGAGAAATTAGGAGTAAAAAAGGACTGATCCCCTAACCGCCATATTTGACAACTCCCCGTAGAACTGATACTATAATATGGGAGACGGTTTCACCAAGGAGGAAAAAATGCACAGTCTTAAAAAACTTATTTCCACACTGTGTTTGATGCTCACACTTTCCGTTTCGTCAGCTTTTGCTGAGGTTTGGACAGATGAGATTCAGGAAGTGTTCGACACCTCTCTTGACGGAAAAAGAATCTCGCTTGGCATTGGCAGCAATGATTTCATGTGCATCGCCGTCTTTTTTGATGAGTCCAGATACGAGCTTAACATGGCGGGCTGCGACATATCCGAATACGACAAGCTGAAAAAAGCCACGTTTGAGTGCAAAATCCTTATGAAAAAAGCTTCCACTCTGCAGGAATACGAAAAGAAAAACATTTATGCGCAGATTGTGGAAAAACTCAAGTCTCTCGCGCCCATTACAATTTTAGAAGAAGAACACTCGATGACGGACGAGTTTGGATTCGTAAAAGAATCCCTGTACATATCGCAGTCCCTTTACGCCGAATATCATAAGCTCGTCTCAAGTGAGGCAGAAAGCTGGGAAAGCGACACATCTTCCGCCAAACAACTTAAGGTCTGGTCATTCACCGACGAGATTCAGGAATTTCTTAACAAACAAGGTTACGGTTACAGGGCCACTCACCCGGATATGGAGATTGAATACACATTCATACCAACCGACATGTTTCCAAGCAAACTCGACCCACGGCTTGCAAGCGGACGTGACTGCCCCGATGTGTTCAGTCTTGAAGACTCTTTTATCCGTAAATATGTTGAGTCTGGCCTTCTCCTCCCGCTCGACGATTTGTACGAGGAAGTAAAGGACAAAATGGAAAAATATCCCATTCAGATTGCTTCCTCCAACGACCATGTCTATGCAATGTCCTGGCTGGTGACTCCCGGCGCATTGTTCTACAGAAGAAGCCTTGCGAAAAAATATTTCGGAACAGACGATCCTGAGTTTGTGCAGAAAAAGCTCAGGAATTTCGACACTTTCCTTGCGACGGCCCGTGAGCTGAAAGAACTCTCGGACGGGAAATGCAGAATTGTCTCCACAACAGGAGATTTATTTCTTCCTTTCAAGGGAGCTCGCAAAAAGCCGTGGGTTGTAAACGACAGACTGACGATAGACCCCGCCATGGAAAAATACATGGACATGTGCAGGATTTTTTGGGACGAGGAACTTTCCGTAAGAGGTGTCGGCCAATGGTTTGAAGCTTGGTTCGCGGGGATGAACGGAACTTTAAAGGATGAAAGCGGGAAAAGACTTGAAGTCTTCTGCTATTTTCTTCCCACATGGGGGCTGCACTATGTCATCAAGCCAAACGCACCCGAAACATCAGGTGACTGGGCTATGTGTCAGGGACCTTCCGCATGGAAATGTGGAGGAACATGGATTGCGGCAAACGCGGGAACAAAGAACCCGAAGGCAGCCAAAGAATTAATCCGATACCTCACCACTGACGACGAATTTCTTGAATCAGTGGTCAAGGAAACTGGAGATGTGGTAAGCAACATCAAGGTTCAGAACAGAATTAAAAACACTTTCTCAGAGCCATTCCTTGCAGGACAAAATCACTACAAGAAATTTTGCGAGTATGCAAAAAAAGTGAACGGTTCCCTTGACCAAGCGACCGACACGGAAATTGAAACTTATTGGAACGAAGCTGTTGTTTCATATACATACGCAGAAAAAACAAAGCAGGAAGCAATCAGAGATTTTAAGGATCAAGTTTCGTTCATAATGGGATTTTAGGAGATGAAAATGAAAAAGACAATCGCATTTCTTACGGTGCTCGCATGTTTCATGGGGGCATTGAGCGCAAAGCCGGATGAAAAAAAACTCAGCGTCTGGTCATTCACCGACGAGATTGAGGGATTCCTTGAAACAAAGGCTTGGGGCTACAAAGCGACACACCCGGATGTTGAGATCGAATACTCAATGACACCCACAGACCAGTTTCCCGACAAGCTTGACAAAGTGCTTCTGTCAGGAAAAAACTGCCCCGATGTAATCGCTCTTGAAGATGCTTTCGTCCGAAAATACGTCGAGTCGGATCAGCTGCTTCCCCTTGACGATCTCTACAATGAGGTTAAGGGAAAGATTGAGAAATATCCCGTACAGGTCGGAAGCTACAAAGGTCATGTCTATGCTATGTCATGGCAGGTCGCCCCGGGTGCCATGTTCTACAGAAGAAGCCTTGCGAAAAAATATCTGGGAACGGACGATCCGAAGAAAGTGCAGAAATACTTTTCCAACATGAACAAGATGCTTGAGACCGCCCGTCTGCTCAAAAAGAAATCCGGTGGCAGATGCCGCACTCTCTCAACCGCACAAGATCTCTTCCATCCGTTCAAGGGAATCCGCAAAAAGCCGTGGGTAGTAAATGACAAACTCGTGATTGATCCTGCCATGGAAAAATACATGGAAATGTACAATATTTTTGAGGATGAGGGACTTTCCTTGCGCGGGCTCGGCCAGTGGTCGGAAGAATGGTTTGCGGGAATGAACGACATGCTGATTGACGACAGGAACAATCCAATTGAGATATTCTGTTATTTTCTCCCGACATGGGGACTCCACTATGTCCTGAAAACAAACGCACCGGAAACAAGCGGAGACTGGGCGATGTGTCAGGGACCCTCAGCGTGGAGATGGGGAGGAACATGGATTGCCGCATACAAGGGAACTAAAAACCCGGAGCTTGCCAAGGAGATGATAAAATATCTGACCACCGACGATGCATTTCTCAAAGCCCTGGCCATAACATCAGGGGACAACATAAGCAACGTCAGTGTCCAGAAAACCGTACAGGATTTATACGTGGAGCCTTATCTCGGAGGACAAAACCACTACAAGGAATTCTGTGAGTACGCGAAAAAGGTAAACGGCAGCCTGACTCAGGGGACGGACATGCTGATTGAAGCCCTTTTCAACGAAGCCGTTTACGAATATGTCTACGACGGAAAATCAAAGGAAGATGCCATCGAAGATTTCAAAGGGTGGGTAGAAACGGAACTGGGAAGATGATTTGTGACGAGAAGTCCGTTCCTATTTGACACAAAGTGATTTTCTCGTTATATTATATAGTATGAAACTTTATTCTAAACATCACATTGTAATTTCTTCTATAATAACCGGTACTTTGGCGGCTCTCGTTGCTGTTGCAATCTGCAGCCCGTTTAAAAATACGCAGGGAACCGAAAGACTTGCCGACACTCCTCAGGAATCCATATCCGAAGAGGAACAGAGCGAGGCTCAGGAAATCTCCGTCGCGGGCGATGAGTTCGTAATGCAGACAAACACACCTGTGCTCAAGGTCGCATCTGCTTCGAGCGGCTACACTCAGGACGAGGCGCAGAACATAGCGGTATACGAAAAATGCAACGAGGCGGTAGTCAACATCACGACACAAGCCATGGCATACAACTGGTTCTGGGAGCCCGTGCTCACATCAAGCGGTTCTGGCTCAGGATCCATAATCGACAAGAGGGGCTATGTGCTCACCAACGTGCATGTGATTGAAAATGCCAGCGTAATCACAATCTCCCTCGCGGACGGAAGCAGCTATGAGGGAACCGTCGTCGGAAAGGACGTGGAAAGCGACATCGCCGTACTCAAGTTCACGCCTCCGGCCGGGGTCGAGCTCAAGACAATCAGTTTCGGAGACAGCGACTCACTCAAGGTGGGACAAAAAGTCATAGCCATCGGAAATCCCTTCGCACTTGAGCGCACAATGACAACCGGAATTGTCTCGGGACTCGGAAGACCGATTCAGGAAAGCGAGAACGTAATCATCCGCAACATGATTCAGACCGACGCGGCAATCAATCCGGGCAACTCGGGAGGACCCCTTCTTGACAGCCAGGGACGCATGATCGGAATCAACACCATCATCTACTCATCAAGCGGAACATCCAGCGGCGTAGGATTCGCGGTTCCGGTCTCAACAGCGCGCAGGGTCGTGGGTGACTTAATCAACTACGGAAAGGTGAACCGTGGCGTAATGATGCTCTCACTCGTGCAGAACACAAGCCGAATCGCAAATTACGCGGGTTACGGAATCAAGAACGGAATGATTGTAAGCAAAGTCAGAAAGGGCTCACTTGCCGAGGCCGCAGGAATCCGTGGAGGAAACACACCGGTACAGTACGGAAGAAACACAATCTATTTGGGCGGCGACATCATCACCGCAATTGACGGACTTCCCGTTGCAACGCTCGCAGATTATTATTCGGCTCTTGAGGACAAGGTTCCCGGCGACACAGTAAAAGTGCAAGTCTACAGAAACAGAAAATATTTGGAACTGGAAATAAAGCTCGAAACGGAAGGCACATCCCAGAATTCATCATCAATCTAAAATAAAAGGACAATATGGAAAAGATTTCCGAAAAAGAACTCCTGCTCGGAATTGACGTAGGCTCAACGACCACAAAGATTGTAGTCTACGACTCCGAGCATGACAGGATTTTGTATTCCGACTACAGAAGGCATCATGCGTCCCAGCTCAAAAGCGTCATTTCGGTGCTTGAGGATTTCAAAAGAAAATTCGGAACTCATTCTTTTCGGCTTGCCATGACGGGCTCAGGCTCAAAACCGATGGCGGAGGCACTGGGAGTCCTTTTCATACAGGAAGTCGTAGCAAATTCCATCGCGCTCAAAAAACGGTGTCCCAGCGTGAACACAGCCATAGAGCTCGGCGGTCAGGACGCGAAGATGATTTTTTTCAGCCGCGAGGACGACCAGATCAAAGTTGACGACATGAGGATGAACGGAAGCTGTGCCGGCGGTACCGGAGCATTCATTGACGAAGTGGCTTCCATTCTTAAAGTTCCCATTGAAAAATTCAACTCACTCGCCTCGGCAGGAAAATGCGTGTATGACATTTCCGGTCGCTGCGGTGTATATGCGAAAACCGACATTCAGCCCCTTTTGAATCAGGGAGTCTCAAAGTCAGACCTTGCTCTCTCCGCTTTCCATGCCATTGCGAAACAGACCGTCGGTGGACTAGCCCAGGGACTCGACATAAAAAGTCCGGTCGCATTTGAGGGAGGCCCGCTCACTTTCAATCCCAGACTGATTGACGTGTTCGCCGAAAGACTGAATCTGAAAAAAGAAGAGGTGCTGGTTCCGGAGCATCCTGAAGTGATGATTGCCCTTGGTGCGTCCCTTTCACTGCTTGAGTCATTTGAGATGAACAAGGACAGCTCGCGGCAGGACATAGACACGCTCATTTCAAAACTCAGTGCGGTGGAAAAATCCGGCTCACAAAAACTCACGCAGCAGGCTGTTGGAAAACCATTTTTCGACACGGAAGAAGAAAAGGAAGCTTTTTTCAAGCGACACGAAAAAAAGAGACCTCGCATTTACAACTTCGCGCCGGGCGAGACAATCCGTGCGTATCTCGGAATTGACTCAGGAAGCACAACAACGAAATTTGTCCTGCTCGATGACGACAATCAGATTCTGGATTATTTCTACTCATCCAATGAGGGCGACCCGCTGATTATCGCAAAGAACGCGCTGATTGAAATGCGTGAGAAATATAAGGAAAAGAAAGTCAATCTGGAAATCCTAGGTGTGGGAAGCACGGGTTACGGAGAGATGCTTTTTTCCAAGGCTTTCAAAACGGAATTCCATGCGGTTGAGACAGTCTCCCACGCAAAGGCTGCGAATCATTTTGTAGGCGACGTTGATTTTCTGCTCGACATAGGCGGTCAGGACATGAAGGCAATCTGGCTGGACGGCGGAGTAATCACGAACATACTCGTTAACGAGGCCTGCTCATCCGGTTGCGGATCCTTCCTCCAGAATTTCGCCGACTCACTTGGCATTCAGGTAAAGGACATCGCGCGTGCCGCATTCTCATCCAAAAATCCCGCTGTACTCGGAAGCCGTTGCACAGTCTTTATGAACAGCAGCATCGTGACCGAGCAGAGGAACGGAAAGACATCCGAAGACATAATGGCAGGACTTTGCCGCTCCATAATTGAGAATGTGTTCACGAAGGTAATCCGTGTGTCAAACCTTGAAAAACTCGGACGCAGAATCGTAGTTCAGGGAGGCACATTCCAAAACGACGCGGTTCTCAGGGCGATTGAGCAGTACACCGGCAAGGAAGTAATCAGGGCCCCCTACCCCGGAATCATGGGAGCGATCGGTGTCGCGCTTTTGACAAAGGAGCACATGCAGTCGGGAAAAGTCGAGCGTACCTTCATCGGGCTTGATGCAATGGACTCATTCTCGTACTCACAGGAAGCCAACAAAATCTGTCCGTTCTGTGCAAATCAGTGCAAGCGTACCGTAATCACATTCTCGGACGGAAGCTCATGGATTACGAATAACAGATGCGAAAGAGGAGAAATCATCGGGGATCCTAAAGATGCCGCTGTCAGGGAAAAACTCAAGGCGAGCAGAAAGGATCAGGCACCGAATCTCTTCAAGCTCAGGCAGGACCTTCTTTTCAGAAACTACAGGCTGCCGAAAAAAATAGAAAAACAGGGAATCACAATCGGCATTCCGCGCATCCTCTCGTTCTGGGATACCATGCCATTCTGGACCACGTTCTGGAAATCAATGGGCTTTGACGTGAAGATTTCGGACCTGAGCACAAGGGCTATGTATGAAGAGGGACTTCCGGCGGTCGCGTCTGACACGGTTTGTTTTCCCGCAAAGCTCGTTCACGGACATCTCAGAAATCTAGTGAAAAAAGGCGTGGACAGGATTTTCATGCCGATGGTCGCAACCCTCCACTCTCAGAACACGTCCAACACAAGCGAATACATGTGCGCGGTCGTAAAGGGATATTCCTGGGTCATAAAAAACTCGGACAATCCTGAAAAAAGATTCGGCGTAAAATTTGACTCACCTCTTTTCTTCTGGTACACCGACAAAGACAGGAACCGGCAGCTCATAGATTACGTCCAGAAGGAATTCTCCCTTCCGCGGAAAACAATCGAAAGAGCAATCCGGATGGCGGACAAGGCGACGGAGGAATTCCAGACCACACTCACATCAGCCGCGCAGGAAATAATCGACGACGTTACGGAAAAGGGCACTTATGCGGTGATTCTTGCATCGCGTCCCTATCAGAACGATCCGCTCGTAAATCACAGTCTCCCCGAACTTTTTACCGGCATGGGCATTCCAGTCCTCACCGTAGACTCAGTTCCGGGAATCGGCAACGTGGATCTTACCAGAAGCCGCATAGACATAGTGAACAACTATCACGCGAGGATGATATCGGCCTCAGTAATCGCGGCGGAGAACCCGAACCTGGAGTACGTGCAGTTCGTAAGTTTCGGTTGCGGACACGACGCATATCTTTCCGACGAGATAATCCGATTGATGAACGAGATTTCCGGCAAGACTCCGCTGATCCTGAAAATGGACGAAAGCGACGTTCAGGGACCGATGAGAATCCGCGTGCGATCCTTTGTTGAGACCCTTGCGATGAAACGTCAGCTCGCAAAAAAGAATACGGTGCACGACCTCAAGGATCCTTACCCGGTCAAGTTCATGAAAAAAGACGCGAAGGAAAAAATCATACTTGTGCCGAACACATCCCATGCTTTCTGCAGAATCATGGCGGCGTCGCTCGTTACACAAAACCTGAAAGCGATCCCCATGGACTTGGGACGGGAAGAGGCAATCAGGCTCGGAAAAAAATACGTGCACAACGACATCTGTTTCCCCGCCCAGATTGTAATCGGAGAGGCACTTGCGGCACTGGAGAGCGGAAAATACGACGGCATGGACGTAGCAATCGGCATGGCAAAATACGTGGGTGATTGCAGGCTCACGCACTACACCGCCCTGCTCAGAAAAGCACTGGACGATGCCGGATACGCTCACATCCCGATTGTCACGAACGACGACAAGGACACGCATGAAATTCATCCGGGATTCAGAATGAACCTTGCGTCCCAGCTTAAGATGGCGACCGCACTCCCGATGATTGACATAATGGAAGAGCTGCTTAGAAAAATCCGGCCTTATGAAAAAGAAAGAGGCAGCTCAGACGCAGCGTTTGAAAAAGGAATGGACGCGATTGTAAACGGTCTTGAGAAAGGCGGAATCTCCGGTGTCAAAAAAGGATTCGCCGAGGCAATCAGGCTGATGAAGGAAATCCCGTATGACCGCTCGCATCCAAAACCGACCGTGCTGATTGTGGGCGAATACCTCTTGAACTTCCATCCGGGAGCGAACAGGGACATTGAGCTTTATCTTGAGCGCAACGGATTTGAAATCATTGAGGCAAAAATGACCGACGTTCTGCAAAAGACATTCTTCGCGCAGGACAGGCAGATCCGAGAAAACCGGCTCTCACGCCCCTTCATTGACAAGACGATGATTCACGTGACCAACAGTTTCTTCAAGATGACGCACGCATGGGCCCACGAGATTGCAAAGGATCACCCGCTTTATGAAGGATACACGCTGCTGGAAGATTTGGTCAAGGTAAGCGATGACGTTATTTACCACACATTTGACGCTGGAGAAGGAGTCCTGATTCCGGGAGAAATCCTGCACAACGCCGCAAAGGGATGCAAGAATTTCATAATCCTCCAGCCCTTCGGATGCCTCCCCAACCACATTATTGGAAGAGGAATCACGAAAAAGCTGAAGGAACTTTATCCCTCGGTTCAGATTCTCCCACTGGATTACGACCCAGACGTAAGCTTCGCAAACATTGAGAACCGCCTCCAGATGCTGATTATGAACGCTAAGGAAGTGGAGAGTTGAAAGTTGAAAGTGGAAAGTGGAAAGCTGTACGTTAAGGAATATATACTTGATTTTTGCATAAGTGGGAAATGTCGAGTTTTTGTAGATGGGGATTAAAACTGGCGGAAGCGAGAGGCTGAACCGAAAAAAATCTGCACAAGCGTAGCGCGGAAGCCTTTTTTCGGGGCAGACACTCGCTGGGAGCCAGTTTTCTATACCGATGTAATCAAACTCGACATTTAATTCATTAATTGTCTTCTATTTTGATCATTCCGCTTGTGGTTGATGCCTTTATCAGGACACTGCCGTTGCGGTTGGACTTCAGTTTGTTTTTCACGAGCCCGGATGTTACGGATGTCTCGAATGCGTACTCAGCACTCGGGGTGAGTTTCAGATTTACAAGACCGCTGCTTGCCGTAAAACTTGACGCTGCCGTGAGCGGAATTTCATCCTCAAAGGATATTGCACCGCTTGAAGCCTTTACGTCCGCCTGAGAGATTTTTCCCTCAAACTTCAGCGATCCGCTTGTAGTCTCCGCGCTGAGCTTTTTGCATTTCACGTCCGTAACCTTGATTGCTCCGCTGTTTGCCCTGACCGAAAGAGTATCCGTGTCGCAGTCGTCAATCTTTATGCGTCCGCTTGAAGTCTTTACCGACATGAAATCCGCCTTGATCTCATCCATATCGATTGCGCCGCTTGAAGCCTCCACGTTCATAGTGCCGGCAGAAACCTCATTGACCTTAAATTGTCCGCTCGTAAGTTTTGCCGCAAGCTGATCGTATTTTTTCTTCGGAACGGAAACCACAATCTTCGGATGTCTCAGCCCGGAAAAGCCCATGCTCGCAAATTGGTTCACCAAAAGTTTCCCGCCAGAAATCTTCACGTCGGCATATTTTTCGGCACCACCAAGATAATGAACCTCAACTCCCGCCTTGTCTCCCTTCTCAAGTTCCATCGCAAGCGAGGTAAGACTCACCTCAATCTCCCCCACATCGCCGTCAAGAATTTCATGCTTCGTAATTCCGCTCATTTTCTCTCCTCCAAAATGCTGCTCGCCCCAGTCATCACCATCACCCGATGTCCTTGAGACAAGTCCCATTATCAATAACGCAGTCAAAATCATAGCTATCACACTCCATATAATTCCTAAAACAAATCTTCTTCTCATCTTTTCCTCCAGAACTACCTGACCCCTTTTTAGATTTCTCCGTCGTCCTTTTTGAACATCTGTATTGCCATCTTTACCGCCGACGCAATCAGCCAGATAATCCATGTGATGTGCCAGGCAAATGTTGTAAAGCTCACTAAAAGATAGATGATTGTAACAACAAGCCAGTAGAGTTTCCAGAACGAAGTCCAGAACGGTGTATCAGCCTCAGAGTCGCCCGAAACAACCTTGCCCTTCCGCACAAGAAACGGCTCCACATCCTGCGGCACACAGTTTTTTGTGTAAATCAGGAGACCGGTCGCAATGGCAACACAGATCATCATTCCGGCAAATCCGATTATTCCGAACTTCGCCGTGTCAGCACCCAGACCGAAGATCGCAGCCGTACCAGGAATGCAGGTCAACAAAATCGCGCCGAAGATGTAAAGCATGACCGCGATGGATTTGTATTTGGCGGCTTTTTTACGGTAATCGTCAATCTTTGGTTTAAGCTCACGCTCCGGGGCAAGGGATTCAAGAAGCTCGTCCACGTCACCCAAATCCGCGAGTGATTCCGTGTAAGCCTGGTTCTCGGATTTTCCCTCCGCAATGTGAGCCTCAAAGTGCTCGTTCAGGTTGGAAAGAATCTCTTCCTTTAATTCCGCCGCCTTTCTGGTCTGGGGAATGTCGTTAAAAAGTACGTCCACATAATTCTTAATCTTTGAGTTCATATCTGTCTCCTGTTTTAATCTTTCTGCAAGTTAACGCTTCCGGTTTGGGAAGCTCCCGAAGTCCGAATCAGTTTTTCCACAAGGGTCTCTATCCGCTGCCAGTCACCCTGATTTTCCTTGAATACGTTTCTGCCGCTGTCGGTGATTGAGTAGTACCGTCTGCGAGCGCCCAGATTTTCGTCTCCCCAGTAGGAAAGAATCAGACCGTTTTCCTCCAGCCGACGGAATGACGTGTACAGCGTGGCTTCTTTCAGCTCAAAGCTTTTGCCGGAACATTCGCTTATGGCCTTGTTTATCTGATAGCCGTAACTGTCGCCTTCCGCAAGCTGTGCCAGGATGATTGTATCGGTAAGTCCCCGAAGGATTTCCGAAAAGTTAAGCATCCGCACCTCCTTTTATTCTAGCTCCGATTTATCTCAGAGTTACCTTTTCTGTTCTTAGTTACTTTATACACCATATTACCTCATCTGTCAAGGTATTTCGATAAAAAAAATATATTTTTTTTCAAATTGTTTGATTCCCGCAAACATAACCGCACGGCACTTGAAAACTTCCCCGCTTTCGGTATAATAAAAGTGTCAGAATCAGTTTCAAAACGTTCAAATTCAGGAAAAGGAGATTAAAAATCAAGATGAAAAAGAGTCTGTTTATTATTTTGGGACTTATTTTATTTCTGGGATTCAAGACCAGAATTGAAATCACGGATTTGCTCGGTGAATGGGATTCCGAAAAACTCAGCCTGAGTCTTGACGGAGACGGCACTTTCAACCTTGGCAGAAAAGAAAGCGAGGGACTTGGCGGACACTGGACGCTTCTGGACGATGAGACAATCCTTGTCTCGGACGCACAGACTTACGATGAGGATCCCATTTCGTTTGAGTGGAAAATAAAAGAGCTGAGCCCCGATCGCCTTGTAGTGGACGCGGACGGCTACATATTGGAATTCAAAAAAATCTACTCCACCGACGGACTCTAGGAAATCATGCTGCCCTTGAATGTGTTGCCGTTCAGGGAATCCAGATGGACGGTGACGAATTTTCCTATTAAGGACGGGGATGCCTCGAATGCAACCCGCTGATTCTGCTCCGTTTTTCCAAGAAGCTCCTTTTTGTTGTCGCGGCTGATTATGTCGCACAGAACCTTGATTGTCCCGCCCACCCTTTTCGACATTGTTTCCGAAGTAATCGCAAGCTGCATGTCTATGATTTTCTGGAGCCTTTCCTTTTTGACTTCAAGCGAAATCTGGTCCTCAAATTTTGCGGCGGGGGTTCCTTCCCTGGGATTGTAATAATACATGAAAGCGGACTCAAACTTCACTTCCCGCATCAGGGAGATTACTTCCTGGAAATCCCCGTCCGTCTCTCCCGGGAAACCGAGCATTATGTCGGTGGAAAGAGCGAGTCCCGGAAGACGTGAGTAAAGTTTTTCCACAAGCGAAAGGTAATCCTCACGGGTATAACGCCGGTTCATTCTTTTCAAAATGCGTGATGAGCCGTGCTGCACCGGAAGATGAATTCCACGGCATAGTCTTTCGTCGCTTGCCATCAGGTCAATCAGCTCGTCGGAAAATCCCCTGGGGTGCGGTGACTCAAAGCGGATCCACTCTATGGAAGATTTCGTGGAGTCAAGGTGAGAGAGAATCTTTTTGAGCAGCCCGGTAAAATCAGTTCCGTCACTGTCCTTGTAGGAGTTCACGGTCTGTCCGAGCAGGGTGATTTCCTTTACTCCCCGGCTTCCGAGGATGTCAAGCTCGCTGAGGATTCCTGCAAGAGGACGAGAGATTTCCCTTCCGCGCACATGTGGGACGATGCAGTAAGTGCAGAACATATTGCATCCGTTCATGATTGGAACAAAGGTGGAGAAAGCCCCCTCCTCGTAGGATGACTGTGCGAAGGTGTAGACAGGCTCCTCGTCAACGTCGATCGGAGTGTCTCCATTTTCCACAGCTGTGATTATGTCACCGAATTTGTTTTTTGAGTAGGTTCCCACGACGTAATCAATGACCGGCCACTGGGTCTTGAACGTGTGGAGGAGTCTTTCGGCCATGCATCCCATCACCACGAGGGTAAGGGGAACGGGACCGTCCTTTACGAAATCTACGGCTTTTTCCAGCGAGCGTGTCTTTGCGTCGGGCTCCTTGTTGCGGACCTTTTTGAGTCCTGAGTAAAATCCGAGTCTTCCTAAAATGCGCTCTTCGGCTGAGGCACGGACGGAACATGTGTTGATTATCACCATGTCGGCGGTATAGCAGTCTTCGGAGGATGTCCATCCGCGTGAAATCAGTATCTGCTCAAGCGACGCGGATTCGGCACGGTTCATCTCGCAGCCGTATGTTTCAAAAAAATAAGTCATCGTGAGAAGATTATACAGGGAAACACAGCCCATTGTCAATTGATGGGAACAGCGCAGGCCATGTAATGAGCATGGATTAAGAATCTGAAAAAATTAAAAAAGAACTTGACAAATTAAGTAAATTATGCAAGTATTAGTTAACTAAATTTACTTAAAAAGAGGTTTATATGAGCAGGATTATCAACGGCGAAAACATTCCAAACATGCCTTGGCAGGACAAACCCGCAGGATGGTCGCTTCCTGTGTGGAGATATTCAAACAATCCGGTGATTGACCGAAATCCCTTCCCGGGGATGGGACGCATTTTCAACAGTGCGGTGGTTCCTTACGAGGGAGCGTTCATCGGGGTGTTCCGCGGTGAGACTACGACCGGACGACCGTTTTTGTACCTGGGTCGCTCAAAGGACGCAATTCACTGGGAATACGAGCAGGAGAAAATCCACATGAAAGACGAGAGCGGAAAAGATTGGGACCCGCTTTATGCCTACGACCCCCGCTGCGTGAGGATTGACGACACATATTACATAATCTGGTGCGGAGATTTCAACGGAGCCGCACTGGGACTTGCGAAAACCAAGGATTTCAAATCTTTCGTGAGGCTTGAGAATCCATTTTTGCCCTTCAACCGCAACGGAGTTCTCTTCCCGCGAAAAGTAAACGGAAAATATCTCATGCTGAGCAGACCCTCCGACTCAGGACACACACCATTCGGCGACGTTATGCTGAGCCAGAGTCCCGACCTCAGGTATTGGGGCGAGCACAGATGCGTGATGCAGAGAGGCGGAAAAGGCTGGTGGCAGGGAGTAAAAATCGGTCCCGGTCCGGCACCCATTGAAACCGACGAGGGATGGCTGCTTTTCTACCACGGAGTCTCAAGCACATGCTCAGGATTCGTCTACTCGTTCAGTGCGGCACTCCTTGATTTGGAAACACCGAGCAAGGTTCTTTACCGTGCGGGCGGATACATGCTCACACCGGAAGCTCCTTACGAGACCACAGGATTCGTTCCGAACGTAACTTTCCCGGTTGCGACACTTGCCGACAAAGAGAGCGGAAGAATCGCAATCTACTACGGATGCGCGGACACTGTGGTGGGACTCGCTTTCTGCCAGCTTGACGAGGTAATCAAATATATAAAGGAAAACAACGAGCTTGTGGGCTGCGACGGAGACGAGGGAAAGTTCTAAGGAATTTATCAGGGAAACACTGATTAATGCCTCAAGTATTAATCAGCGAACCCTTATTCCCCTTCTTCCAGATTTTTCCGTGCCTGCTTAATTTGCGATGAAGAAAATCCAAGCCGCGAAAGATGTGCAGTCAGCTTGTTTTCATCGGGTGATGCGTGCGTGCGAAGATATTTTTTCAGGGCACGGAAACAAATGTCCTTTTCATTGTAGCGGGAGAAAAAATCACTCAGGGCATCCTCGGCGGCCTGTCGCTTTACACCCCTTGCGGCAAGCTCAGCGGAAAGTTTGCGTCTTCCCTCGGCATGATCCACATAGCGTGTACTGAGCCAGGCGTCGGCAAATCTCCTGTCATCAAGAAGTCCCTCCTGCTCCAGATAATCCAGCGCGAGGTTCACGGCCTCCTTGTCAATTCCCTTTGCAGTGATTTTCCTGAAAAGTCCGCTCCTACAATGCTCTGCCCTTCCAAGATAAGACATGGCGGCTCTTTCGGCGGAAAAAACCAGGGCTGCATGAAGTATGTCCTCCCATTCCTCATCCGAGAACACACCGGGACCGGACTCCAATTCGGACTCATCCCCTGTGGAAGTAAAAAGCATGTCATCACTTCCAATGCACGCCGGACATGGGACGATGGACTTTTCATCCACGAGATTTAAATATGTTGCCCTTAAAAAAAAGACAGACCCTGCTTCCGGCACGATTTTATACACACCTGGCAGAGTCTGCTCTACTGAACGAATTTTCATCAGCAATAGAATTTTATTTCCCCGGATTTAAGCGCACCAATTTGAGTCAGGCGGCAAACCAAGGAAAAGTTCTTTCGCAAAATCCTGAAAAAGACAGAACTTAGCGCTTGCTGAACTGGAATCTTCTACGTGCTCCACGCTGACCGTACTTCTTGCGCTCGACCATGCGGGAATCGCGAGTAAGATAACCGTTGGCCTTGAGAGCCGGGCGGCAGTTGGGATCAACCTGAGTGAGAGCCCTTGAAAGACCGTGGAGACATGCAGCAGCCTGTCCGTTGAGTCCTCCGCCGGAAACATTAATCAGGATGTCAAACTTGTTGGAGTTTGAAGTCACCAGAAGGGGCTGATTCACCAAGCGAACCTGCTCAGCTGTTACGAAATACTCCTTCAAGTCCTTTCCATTAACTACTATCTTACCTGAGCCCTCGCGCAAAAATACACGAGCTACGGCTGTCTTTCTTCTTCCTGTTCCAATTGCAATATTATTCACGATTGACTCCTATTACACTTCCAGTGGCTGGGGATTCTGAGCTGCATGAGGATGGTCTGAACCCTCATAAATCTTCAGGTTTCCGATAATCTTGCGTCCCAGACGGTTGTGGGGGAGCATTCCGGCAATTGTCCTTCTGAGTGGCTCAGTCGGATTCTTTGCAAGCAGAGTGCTGAATGAGTACTCCTTAAGTCCACCGACATAACCGGTATAGTGTCTGTACTTCATGTCCTCGTTCTTGTTTCCGCTAACCTGGATTTTGTCTGCGTTGATGATGACGACACAATCTCCACAGAGAACATTCGGCTCATAAGTGGGCTTGTGCTTTCCGCGAAGAACTGAAGCTGCCTTTGCAGCCACGCGACCAAGTGTTTTTCCAGATGCGTCGATGACATACCAATCATGCTTTACATCGGCTGGTTTAGAAAAAATAGTTTTCATTGTATATACCTACTGTTAAAATTCATTCCCTGTTTTGCATCATACAGCGAATGTTTACGGACAATGAGCATTTGTCCTTATATATACGGGGTAATAAAATCTACCACAAAAAACGCCTTTTAGTCAATAGGGAATTCAAAAAAATGATTCATCTTTCCATTTTTCTCCTCTCCCAGCGGCGGCTGAAATAGTAGGTCCAGGTCACCAAAAAGCCCATGCCGAAGCCGAAGAGTCCGTTCCACCAGATGATTGAGCGACCGAAAAACGCGGTGTCCTTGAAAAGATAGGTCACAAGAATGCGTGTACCCAGGGCACAGAGACTTACGAGCATGAGGAATTTCGTGTGCCCCAGCCCCTGATAGAGTCCGAACAGGGGAACGTAGGCGGAAAGGATGATGTTTATGAGAGCGACGGTCCGAAGATGGGACGCACAGTAAACGGCAGCCTGATCGCTGATTCCGAAGAGACTGATTATGCGGTCGGTAAAAATCCAGATGAGCGAAGAAATCAGCATGGTGAACACGATTGAAATGAGCACGGTCTGCTTGGTTCCGGTCCTCACCCTTTCCATGCGACCCGCACCGTAATTCTGCCCCGCAAAAGTCGCGAGTGTGGTCTGGAAGGAGCTGCACGGAAGATTTATGTACATCTCAACCCGCTGCCCCACCGTGAACGAAGCCGTCATCACCTGTCCGAACCCGTTTACCGCACGCTGGATTGCCGTAAGTCCGAGGCTCACGACCATCTGCTGGAAACAGATTGGGAAACCGATTTTCACCGTCTTGATGATTGGATCGGAGTCATATTTGAAATCATGAGCGGAGAACCTGAACACGGGATACCGCACCCTCATGTAAAAAAACGCGGCGAAAAAACTTACAATCTGACTGATGACCGTAGCAATGGCAGCCCCGGCGACATCCATTTTCCAAACGGCGACGAAAAGCAGGTCCAGGCCTATGTTCAGCACGGAGGAAATCAAAAGAAAACAGAGGGTTGAAGTACTGTCACCGACCGCACGGAGGATTGAAGAGAAAATGTTGTAGCCGTACTGAAAGACGAGACCCACGCAATAAATGCGGAAATACAAAAGAGTGGCGTTCAGAATCTCCGGGGGCACATCAACAAAAACGCTGAATGCTAGCCGTGAAAAAAGGATTCCGACAATGGTCACGAAAACACCGAGGACGAGCATGAAGGAGATTCCGTTGGCACTCACCTTCCTCACCATCTTCTCATCCTTCGCGCCAAAATGCTGGGAGACAAGGACACCGTTACCGACGCCGAATCCAATGGCAAGAGTCAAAAGAAAATATGAGAGAGTGCCGGTCGTCCCTACAGCGGAAAGGGAACTTTCACCGGCGAATTTTCCGACGATGATTGCATCAACGGTATTGTAAAGTTGTTGCAGCAATGAGCCCAGAAGGACCGGAAACGCAAACAGCAGGACATGTTTCCAGGGAGTCCCCTCGGTCATTGATTTTCCATAGCCCAATTATTTCTGACCGGCTTCCAGAGACTTGGCTGCTTCCTCTTCTTTTTTTGCTTCCTTTTTATCCTTCAGATCCGCGAATCCGATAAAGACGGCAACGAGACCGATAAAAGCTGCGAAAACGGGAGCACATCCCTTGAGGAAATTGACCACGTCCGCGCCCCATGCAAGGCCGAAGGGAAGACACGCGAACACACAAAATGCAATAAGAATGATTCCGACAATCAGTGCAACCATTTTTTTCTCCTGAGTTTCCAAACTTGATTTCTAAAATATTATCTCACAAAAGATGAACTCCGTCAAGGCTGGGGATTTTCATCGCAAGCATCAGATGCCGGCAATCGTCTTGTAGTCCTCAAGGTTCTTCTTAAGCAGATTCGGGATGTCCAGCTGATAGGGACACTTGGTTTTGCATCGTCCGCAGCCGGTGCATTTTTCAATATCCATCATGGCGTTCTTCCAAAAATCGTTGGTCCATGCCTTGGTGGGAGCGCGACGGACCATCAGGGACATGCGGGCACAGTTGTTTATGAGAATCCCCTGGGGACAAGGCATACAGTATCCGCAGCCACGGCAGAAATCAGCGCCGAAGTTTTTTCTGTCCTCCTCAATAAACGCCGCAATCTCCGGGTCAAAATCAGGAGCGGAATCCATGAATGAAAGCCACTCCTCAAGCTCCCTCATGTGCTGGATTCCCCAGATTGGAAGCACATTGTCAAACTGAGTCATGTAGGCAAAGGCGGCCCTGGAGTTCGTAATCAGTCCTCCGGCAAGTCCTTTCATGGCGATGAATCCCACGTTGTGTTCCTTGCAGAGTTTCACCAAGGCAATCTCGCGCTCGCCCGAAAGATAGCTGAAAGGAAACTGCATGGTCTCGTAAAGTCCCGACTTCACGCACTCCTCCGCCACTCCGATTTTATGCGCCGTAATTCCGATGTGCAGGATCATCCCCTGTCTCTTCAAATCCTCCATGCACTCGTACATCCCGCTTCCGTCACCGGGTCTGTAGCAGCGGTCAGCACAATGGAACTGATACAGGTCCACATGGTCGGTCTTCATGTTTTTAAGAGAAGTCTCAATCTCTGCCTTTATTGCGTCGGGGGTCTTTGCCTGAGTTTTCGTCGCTATGTGGATTTTGTCCCGCACGTCACTCAGCGCAAGTCCGATTTTTTCCTCGCTGTCGGAATAAAGCCTCGCCGTGTCAAAAAAAGTCATGCCCCCCTCAAACGCACGCCGCAGGATTTTTATCGCAGTGTCAAAATCATCACGCTGGACGGGAAGAGCACCGAATGCATTCTGCACCGACTCAATCCCGGATTTTCCAAGAACAATTTTCCTCATGGCACGCACCTCACTCTTAAAGATTGTAATGGAAAGAAAGCGGAGTTGTCAACATAAAAAAAGGGATGCATCCCACGGACAGAAAAAATCAAGAACTTATGGCCAGTTTTTTGAAATTATCAGACACAAGATGAAAAATGTGATATAATAACAATTGGAGCAAAGCTATTATGGGAAACATTCATGTAAAATCATTAAATATTGAGACATACAGAGGACTTAAAAATCTTGAGCTTGAAAACTTCTCTGGGATAAACATTCTGACAGGAGATAATAACTCAGGAAAAACAAGTGTGCTGGAAGTGCTGCAAACCTCAGGGAATCCGCTATCGCCAATAATCTGGACAAATATCGGTCGAAATCTAAATAGAAAATCCCAAAATCCCGCAAGGACTATTTTTGAAAACATCAAGGACTTATATTCCGTCATGGAAAATGACCTCCACATAGCATACTCAAAATCTGATGACAAAAATGGATCCGCATCAATCGAGCTTAGGGCAGAAATCTCTAAAGAGAAAACTATCAAGCGGGAATATTGCAAGATTGCACGTATAGACTGTGAGCCTGGAGAGGAATATTCAGAAGCCGAAATGATAAAACTCCACACGGATTTTTTTTATAATGGAAAAAAGGAAGATTCTTTCGATGTTTACAACGTCACAAAATTTGACTTGTTTGCAGAAAACGTTAAAAAGCCTTATGAAAAGTATACGGTGCATTATATTTCCCCGAGTGTCTATGATGAGGAATGTCCTGTAATATCCGAAATATACAGAGACAATGAAGGTCATAGCGAGCTGGTCAAAGTTTTAAGGCTCTTTGATGAAGATATTCTTGATATTGCTCCAACGGTCCGAGAATATGCAATTCCTTTTCCTATGCAAGACAGTTATCAAATCCGCTCACAAAAATACGGAAGGCTCATGCCATTAAATGTATATGGCGATGGATTAAAAAAAGCACTGTGGCTTGTTACGACTGTTCTTGCAAGCAAAAATGGAGTTCTACTAATTGATGAGTTTGAGACAGCAATTCATACATCCGTCATGAGCAAATTATTTGCGTGGATTTTCAGAGCAGCGAAGAAATATAACGTGCAGATATTTATGACCACACACAGCAAGGAAGGCTTACAAAAAATTTTGGCATTGAATTCGGAACAGGATTTAAAAGATGAAATCACGCTATATACCCTGTATAAAATTGATGGAAAAAATATTGCCAGAAGACTTTCAGCTGAGCGAGCTATTGAAGCCGACAAAAATTTTGGTCAGGAGCTTAGATGATGAAATCAATTATTATTTGTGAAGGTGAAACAGATTTTACCCTGCTCCAATATTTTATGATAAAAGTATATGGATGGAAGGATTCTGGAAAATTCTCATTTAAGCCGAAAATAAAAGGAATACTGACAAGAGATTTTGAAAAAGACTCAAATACACTCACAATTATTTCTTCCGGCGGTTGCTCCAACATCAAGGATATTTTTTCGGCTGTAATTAGAAAAAATCAAAACGAGGTACTGGACAGCAACAGGTTTTCAAAAATAGTAATCATAACCGACAATGATGAGGATGAAACAGAAAAGAAAATAATCGCTGATTTGAGCAAATCATTGCACAACACAGAAAAAATAAACAACAGAGCTTGGTCCACACTTTCATTTATCGATATGACCAACAACCGAACAGAATTTTCCGTAGATCTGCTGCTTCTTATAATTCCATTCGATGAAACAGGAGCTCTTGAGACATTCCTTTTGAACTCTATTTCTAAACAAGACTCCTACGACGCTGAAATCATAAGGAAAGGAAACGCATTTGTAGATACAGCAGATCCACAGTCAAAATATCTAGCCCATCGCGGATTGAAAACCAAGGCAAAGTTTGATGTCTATTTCTCAATCAGAACCCCGGCAAAACAATTTCGCATGAGGCAAGACATTCTGAAAAACATACCTTGGGAAGAATACCAAAACATCAGGGAAGTATTTAAGGAACTGAGCAAACTCGGTTGATTTCCACCGCACGGATTCCCTTGCACCAAATCCCGAAATGCGGTATCCTATCGGCATGGAAGGAAACAGATTTATATACTGCCCGCAATGTGGCGGAAAAGAGATAGAGACTTTCGGCGGCGGTCGGAAATGGAAGTGTCCTAAATGCGGATTCGAGCTTTACAACAATGTGGCGAACGCGGTGGGACTTGTAATCCAAAATGCGGACGGAGAAATCCTGCTGGAAAAAAGAGCAAAGGATCCTCGGAAGGGGTTTCTTGCACTCCCCGGCGGATTCACTGATTTTGACGAAAGCGCGGAAGAGGCCGCACACAGGGAATGCATTGAGGAAACCGGAGTTGCCCCGGAAAAAATCAAGTACCTGTGCTCGTTCCCGAACACCTACGACTACAAGGGCATAAGATATAAAACCTGCGACATTTTCTTTACCGCATCGCTTCCCCAAAATTGTACCCTCAAGCCGCAGGAAGGTGAAGTTGACGCATTTATATGGAAGAAAATTGCGACGAAAGAAGACGTGGAGAACTGTCCGCTCGCCTTTGACTCCGCACGTAAGACCCTTTTGAAATGGCTGGAGGAAAAATGAACCCGCGACTTATAATCTGCCTTGCATGCTCATCACTTTGGATTCTGGAGTCCTTAGTTTTTTTCGCCCTGATTCAGAGACAAAAATCCGAGAGCCGCAAAAATGGAATCCAAGCGCCGAAAGCAAACTCAAAGTTCATCGCATCATGGCTTCTGTCCCTCGTGGTAATCATCCTGCCCTACCTCGTCTATTTCCAGCAGATTTTCGTGACCCTCGTTCTAGAGGCATGCGGAGTCCTCGGTGCGTTCATCGTCCTAAAGGAAAGACTGGGCGAGTTTAAAGTGGAAAATTGAGAGAGGAAAACGGAAAGTGAAATTTAGTGGTGATTGCACCTGGCGTTAAAATTTCCTTTCAGCTCATTTTTTGCGAAAAGCTCGGCGGCTTCATCGGCACTGCCCGTAATACCGGGGATTTCCTGTAATCCAGCGGCGGCAATCGCATCAATGGCTCCCTGTCCGCGGTTTCCAAGAATCAGGGTCTCGACTCCAAGGCTTTTCAGATACGGAGGCAAGGCATGATGACCATTTCCACCGTTGTCAATTATTTCCGAGGAAACAATCTTACCGCCGTCAATCTCATAAATCTTAAAAAACTCGGTCTTTCCAAAATGCTGGAAAACATTGCCGGTCTCTTTTTCATAAGTAACTGCTATCTTCATTTTACAATCCTATCCGCATATTTAAAACACAAAAGGCCCGCTACTAGAGCAGGCATTTAGGCTTGAACTGGAAGCTTTTGAAAACTCCCAATTCAAATGAAACAAAGCTAAAAGCGAAAGGCTGATTAGTCCTTCTTTGCTCCGGCGTTTGCAGGAACAACGCTGATTTTCTTTGTAACAAATCCGCTGCGCAGACACTGTGTGCAGATGCGAAGTGTCATTGTTGTTCCACCGATTTCTGTCTTGATTTTCAGAAGGTTCGGCTTCCAAGTGCGGCGTGTATGATGATATGAGTTACTGACCTTATTTCCGTGCATGGGGTGCTTTCCGCAGAGATCACATGTTCTTGACATATTCTTACCTACCTAAAAAAATTATTTGAAGAGTTGCCTCTAAATTCAACACAAAATTAACTGCATCTCGTCAATTGTGATAACCGATTTTACAATATTTTCAAAACTTTTTCAAGCCCTAGAATGAAAAATCTGATTGAAAAGTGCAAGAAAATGAGTTAGAATTAGCGTATGAAGGTGATTTTTCTTGGAACCGGAACCAGCCACGGAGTCCCAGTCATAGGATGCAAATGCCCGGTCTGCACGTCCACCGACAAAAGGGACAAAAGGCACAGGACATCGCTTTACGTCTCGGAACCGGCGAGCATAATAATCGACACGGGACCTGAGTTCAGGATTCAGGCTCTCAGGTCAAACGTCACATCCCCCGATGCCGTCCTGATTACGCACAGCCATGCCGACCATCTGAACGGACTCGATGACCTCAGGATTTTCAGCCACACAAAATCGGTGCCAAAGACGGAGGGCGGAAAAAGCGACGCGGAGACTGAGGGCGAGGGACTTACAATCTACGCGAACGAAAACACAATCAGGGACATAAAAAATCGCTTCGACTACATTTTCACCCCGGTAAAAGAGGGAGGCGGAAAACCAAAGCTGCATCTTGTGGACTGTGCGGAATTCGGCATAGGGAATCCCATCAAAATCAAGGGAATGGAAATCATCCCGGTACCGCTGATTCACGGCTCGCTCAATGACTCAGGATGGCTCCTTTCTGATTTGACCGGAAGCACAAAAAGGACACTCGCCTATCTCACGGACTGCAGCCTCATCCCGGAGGATTCCTTCAAGCTGATTAAGGACGCGGCACCCAATCTTGACCATCTGGTGATTGACGGACTCAGGCCCGAACCCCACTCCACCCACTTTTCGTTCAGGGAGGCTCTTTCGGCGGCGGACAGAATCGGGGCAAGGCACACATGGCTCGTACACATGACCCACAACTGCTCCCACGTGGAAATATGCAATTATATAGAAGAAAATCTGCACGACTTCCCGAACCTGCAGGAGATTGTAAAAAACGGCGGCTCAGTACAACCAGCGTTTGACGAGTTGAAAGTGGAAAGTTGAAAGTGGAAAGTTGATAATCAAAAGCCAGAATTCTGCCGATAATTGGAAGGGTACTTGTATACCCAGAAAATCGGACGGAGGAAATCATGGCGAAAGAAAACAAGAGACAGGTCGCACAGGCATTCAGGAATTTCACACAGGTTTTCAGCAGATCCACACAGGCCAAGGACAACTCCGCACCCAACATTGATTATGAGGACGACCTGCTCCAGAAAAAAATCAACTCACGCGAGCAGGAATACAGAAAGGCAATCCTCACTTCCTACATGCGCTACATGAATCCCTTCAGGACGCTCGGCAAAACATCAAGGGAGGCCGCCGTAATCAATGAGGATGAGACAAATCTTCTCAAGGCATACAATCTTTTCAAGGCAATCAATGAGGCGAACCGCAAGATTGGGGACGCGGAGACTTTCGTGAACATTGGATTCGTGGAAAGCCCTCTTACCAAAAAGGACGCATACACATCCGGCGGAGACCTGATTTACCTCCAGTGCTGGCTGATTTTCGAGCAGGGTGTCAGGGACTATATCCCCGTGATTGAGGAAGTCGAGGAAAAAATGGTCATCACCAACCGGCTCCGCTTTGTCCCCTTGCGCACTTTCTCGTTCTCATTCCAGGACAGGGAAGTAATCGCGGCCATAGAAGAGGCTTATCATCCGGGCATGAGCATATTAAAATAAGGTTTCTAAAAACAGAAACTTCCGGGCGTCTTTTAAGATTATTTTTCTTTTTTTAGTTATTTAAACTTGCAAATCACAGATTTTTATAATATCATATCATTAGCAATAAGATTTCAAAGTTGCCTCTAAGTTCAAACGGTTTTAGAGGCCCTCATTTAAGAATAGATATCGAGACTTTATCAGCATTCGAAACATGGATCCGAAAGAATTTTCGAGACCCTAAGAGGAGCGACTTATGAATGAGAAACCAAAAGCCAGAGTAGCTTTTACGGTAAAACTTCTGCTTGTGATTCTGCCGGCCATACTTATATCATGTCTTTTGCTGGGCATTGTCACTTACCGCATAGCATCAAAGGGAATGACGGAAAGCGTTACGAACCATTTCAGCGCAATCTCGGAAGACATCGCCAACCAGATTTCCGCAATCAACGAAAATGAATTCGGAATGCTGCGTGCACTTGCTGAAATTGACTTCATCAAGGACGAGGATGTGAGCCTTGAGGAAAAGACCAAGCAGCTTTCACACATAGCGGCGGCAAAGGGCGGAAACTGCGAGAACATCGCTTTCTATGACGAGGAGGGAAACGCCATCACGACGGACGGAAGACACATGAACTTCGCCAAGCGTCCATATTTTTCGGAAGCCATCGCGGGTAAAAATTTCGTCTCGGATCCAACGTTCAGCACGGTAACAAACTCAATCCTCCAGCACTACAGCGTGCCGGTCTACAACAAGGAAGGAAAGGCCATCGGTGTGGTCGTCATGGTAATCAGCGGAAACAGAATCCAGGAGACAATCTCCGCCATAGATTTGGGAGACGGAATGCATCCGTCCGTAATCAACTACAAGACCGAAACCACTGTCGCAAACGCAAATGAGGGAACCGACGAGAACGACAACAGTGAGCAGGAGCTTGACTACACGCAGGGACTGGGACTCGTTCTGGCAAACATCTTTGAAGGAAAAGAGGACATAGATGATTTCGTCGATCCGAACATACACATGCACTTGCTCGCCTCATACAAACGGGTTGAGAACACGGACTGGACGGTTCTTGCGGTCGCTCCCTATAACTATTACTTCCATGCGCTCAAGACAATGAAGACCGGTGTTCTTGTCGTAACCATACTGGTCATCCTTCTTTCAACCCTTGTCACAGTCGCATTCATCGGACTGCTGATTAAGCCCCTCAAAGAAGTCAAGACATCCATCACGAAGATTGCGAGCGGCAACGCGGATTTGACCCAGCGCATCCCGGAGACATCCAACGACGAGATTGGAGACGTGGTTAAGGGCTTCAACGGATTCGTGGAAAAACTCCAGGGAATAGTCACGAACTTGCAGGGCTCGGAGAAAAATCTGAAGGATGTGGACGCACAACTCCAGAACAGCACTCAGGACGCGGAATCATCAATCGCGCAGATTCTTTCAAACATCGACACTGTTAACACCCACGTTATGAGCCAGGCCGATTACGTGCAGGAGACAGCTGGTGCGGTAAATGAAATCAGCTCCAACATTGAGTCGCTTGAGAAGATGATTGAATTCCAGTCAAGCAATGTTTCGGACGCATCTTCCGCAGTCGAGCAGATGATTGGAAACATCAACTCGGTAAATCATTCCGTCGGCCTTATGATTGAGTCCTTCAATCAGCTCAAGGAAAACTCAAATTCGGGAACAAACACGCAGACAAACGCGAACGAAAAAATCAAGCAGATTGAGGCACAGTCAAAAATGCTTCAGGATGCAAACGTAGCCATCGCAAACATCGCCGAGCAGACGAACCTTCTTGCAATGAACGCGGCCATTGAGGCAGCCCACGCAGGGGAAGCTGGAAAGGGATTCGCGGTAGTTGCGGATGAAATTCGAAAGCTGTCGGAAACTTCAAGCTCACAGTCAAAGACAATCGGCTCGGAGCTGCAGAAAATCCAGAACACAATTCACGATGTGGTCTCCGTCTCAAATGCGACAAACACTGCGTTTACGGCAATCACACAGAGCATCGGGGAAACCAGCCAAATCATCGAGCAGATTAAGAGCGCAATGGAGGAGCAGCAGATCGGTTCCAAGCAGATTATCGACTCGCTTCAGGCCATGAACAACTCAACCCTTGAGGTAAAGACCGCCGCGTCAGAGATGACGGAAGGAAACAAACAGATTCTCGCCGAAGTCAGCAAGCTGCAGAACGCGACTCAGAACATCAAGGGAAGCATCGGGGAAATGCACAAGGGAGCGAAGAGAATCAGCGACACCGGAAGCGAACTGTCCGACATTTCCGAGAAGGTGGGTCAGAACATCAAGCAGATCGGATCCGAAATCGACCTGTTCAAAGTTTGATCGACATTTCAATTTGGCGGTCATTTGACAAGCATATATTCCGTGCTTCGGCCGCCGGCATCCCCTTTTCTCAGAATATTCGCCTGAACCAACTTCTCCATGTCGCGTCCAGCCGTATCCTGCGAGCACTTGCATATCTTCGCATACTTTGATGAAGTAAGCTTGCCCTTGAAATCATCCAAAAGCAAGGCAAGAATTTTTTTCTGGCGCACATTCAAATCAAATCCATCCGCATATTCCCAAAAGGACTTACGGAAAAGACTCTTTTTCAGTTCCGACAAAACAGAGAGAACGGCACGGTTCATGCATCCGACATACCACAAAAGCCAGTCAGTGACATCCATTGAATCCTGATTCTGAGCTTCCTCAAGATGCCTGTAATAATCTTTTCTTTCCTTGCAAAGCTGCGCGCTCATTGAAAAAAGATGATCGGTCCGCAAACGGTTTTCAAAATGAGGCATCCCCGCCAAAGAATCAGGAACTTCGACACGCCCAAAATTATCTCCGCGGCACAAAGCCATATCCGCAACTGCACGGGCAAGTCTTCCGTTTCCATCTTCGAAAGGATGCAGGGTTACAAAATACAAATGAGCAAGGGCACTCTTCAACACGCTGTTCACGGGTGGATTTTTCTGATTGAACCATTCTATGAAGGTGTCCATTTCTGACGGAATACGATCTGCAGGAGGAGCCTCAAAGTGAACGGTGGGATCCAGGGAATTTCCGCTGACCACACGCATCGGTCCTTCCTCATCAGTCCGAAACTGGGCGACTCTGATTTTGTACAGATTGTTGAATCCCATGCCGGAAGCATTCGGAGGGAAAAGCTTTTCATGCCATCCGAAAAGTCTGTCCACAGTGAGCGGAGTGTCGCAATTATGAACGGCATCCGTTACGACCTGAACAATCGCGTCTATTTTTTTCCTTGGTTTATCAAGCTGTTCTCCTGACGCAAGAACGATATTCTCAAGCCCCAAATGTCTTGCTATGGACGAGCGCAAAGAGTAACAGCTCAAATTCTCGCCTTCAATTTCGAATGATTTTTGAATTTCTGACGTAAAACGACTCAGTGTAATCTCGGAATGGGTTTCAAATCCCATGGAAATCATCTGCCCCTCAAGGATTCCCTGATTCGCATGAACTTCCATAAGCGGATCCATGAGCTTTCTTTCATTCCATGTAAAGTGAGGCCATGAACTGTTTTGCCAGATATATTTTACCACAGTTCAAATATAAACTCAGCTGCGGAGATTGTCAAGATATTCTCCGCATAAAAGAGGAAATTTTGCGGAGATTAGAACTAATATTCTCCGCACGCAGATCGCTTGTTTTAGGTTCAGCGGGTAAGGGCCTCTCCCGAAATTCGGATTTTGGAAGCGTCAATGAATTCGACAGGAAGGGATTCAGCGCCCTCATATCCGCCGCTTGTAAAAAGGATTTCAGTCTGGCTTTTGACCGAGTATTTGAAATCAGCCTTTGTCTTTCCGGAAATGACGGTGAGCTTTCCTTTCTTTTTCTTGAAGTTAAAAATCAAGTCGGAGGAATCCGAGAGCACGGCCTTGTATTTTCCGTTAAGGTCCTCAAGCCGCTGCACGGTTTTTCCTTCCATTGTAATTTCCATATCCTGAAAATTGATGATGAATCCGGTGGCACAGATTTGCAGCTCGTAGTACTCATTGTTCAAGTCCACGTCCGTAGTCTGCAGCACACCGAAGTTATAAATCTCCATGTCGCCGGAAGTGGAGTTTACGTCTCCCCGCGCGGAATATGTGTGAGATTTTGTGTCAAAGGAGATTGACGAGCCGTCATCAAATTTCCACCTTCCATCCAGATTGTACATGTCCGTTTTGCCGCAGGACGTAAGCGCAAGGAATGAAATCAGAATCAGACTGAAAAAAAACGCCGCATATTTTGATTTGCTCATTTTTTCCTCCATTTTTTAAACAAAAAAAGCTGCCCGAAAACGAATTTCCGAACAGCTCCATTTTATCATTTTTCTAGAATTATTTCTAGATGGCATTTATATAGAAGAAACTTCTATATAAGTGATTACACCAATGCTTTCATGCTTGTCATGTATGCACGAAGTCTCTTTCCCACTTCCTCAATCGGGTGGTTGCGGATTGCGTCGTTGACCTGAACAAGCTCCTTGTTTGGAACTGCTGTGGTCTTGAGCTCCATTCCCTTACCGATGTCGGCTGTGGTGACAGAGCTCTTCATGAAATCCTGGAGAAGCGGCACACATGAGCGGGCGAAGAGATAGCATCCGTACTCGGCTGTATCGGAAATGACCTTGTTCATCTCATAAAGACGGCGGCGGTCAATCAGGTTTGCAATCAGCGGAACCTCATGGAGTGACTCGTAATATGCGCTCTCCGGTTTGATTCCCGCGCTTACCATTGTCTCGAATGCAAGTTCGCATCCTGCCTTGATGAATGCTACCAAAAGAATGCCCTTGTCGAAATATTCCTGCTCGGTGATTTCCTCGCTTGTCTCTGCCTCTGTCTCAAACGGAATCTTTGCATAGCTCTCGCGCCACTCGTGGAGGTTCTTGTCTCCGTTTGCCCAGTCCTTCATCATTGTTGAGCTGAACTCACCTGAGATGATGTCGTCCATGTGCTTCTGGAAAAGAGGTGTCATGATTTTCTTGAGCTCAAGAGAAAGCTCGTTCGCGCGGATCTTTGCGGGATTTGAAAGGCGGTCCATCATGTTGGTTACACCACCCCACTTCAATGCCTCGCTGATTACGTTCCATCCGTGCATCAAAAGCTTCACGGCGTATCCCGGTGCGATTCCGTTCTGAACCATCTTGTCATAGCTCAGGATTGTTCCTGCCTGGAGGAGTCCGCAGAGGATTGTCTGCTCGCCCATCAGGTCTGATTTTACCTCGGCGATGAATGATGACTCAAGAACACCGGCTGTCTCTCCGCGCTCAGCACAAGCAAGTGCCTTTGCTAGAGCCATTCCGCGTCCCTCAGGATCATGTGCCGGGTGAACGGCAATCAGCTCAGGTACTCCGAATCCACGGACATACTCATTGCGTACTTCGGTTCCGGGTCCTTTCGGTGCCATAAGGAAAACTGTGATGTCAGAGCGGATTTCCTCACCTTCCTCAATCATGTTGAATCCGTGGCTGTACCAGAGAGCGGATCCCTTCTTCATATATTTCATCAGGTTCTGCACGACCTCGTGATGCTGCTTATCGGGAGTAAGGTTTCCGACCACATCAGCAGTGGGCAAAAGCTCCTCATAAGTTCCAACCTTGAATCCGTTTTCGGTGGCGTTCTTCCAAGACTGTCTCTTCTGCTCGATGGCTTCCTTTCTGAGGCAGTATGAAACATCCATGCCTGAGTCGCGGAGGTTGAGTCCCTGGTTAAGTCCCTGAGCACCGCATCCCACGATTACGATTTTCTTGCCCTGGAGTGCTTTTGTTCCGTCCTTGAATTCATCACGAGACATCTGGCGGCAATGTCCGAGTTCCTGACGTGCCACACGCCACGGAATTGCGTTAAAATAGTTCTGACCCATTTTGTTCAGCTCCTTTTTGTTGATTTGTTGCTGCCCGGAAACAACGAGGCTCCCGGAATCTTCTTATTATAGAATATATCACAAGGAGCTTGTTGCGTAAAGTGAAATAATTGCAATTTTATAATGAATTTCATGCAATTATCTCTCCACTCTCCGTTTTCAACTTTCCACTCGTACAGCTTTCAACTTTCATCTTTCCACTCGCACCTTGCACTTTTTCCCTCATTGCGTCATAATGAGATCATGTTTGAAGTAAGAGTTGAGGCAGATTTCGCCGCGGCACATTTTCTAAGGGACTATCACGGCAAGTGTGAGAATCTGCACGGACATAATTACAAGGTGTTCGCGCATGTAAAAGGCAACAAGCTCGACGGTGGCGGCATGCTCCTGGATTTCTCCGTGCTGAAAGGGACTCTCAGGGATGTATGCAAGACGCTCGACCACACGAACCTGAACGACATGCCGGTTTTTGACCAGAACCCAAGCGCGGAAAGAATCGCCATGTACATTTTCAATGAGATTACGGAGAGGGTCCCTGAGCTGCGTTTCACCGGTGACAGCGATTCCGCACATCTTTTCGCCGTGGACGTGTTCGAAACCGAGACAAGCCGCGCAAGATATTGCACAGAGTAAGAATCTTCCCAAATTTCCCCCTCCCCACCCACTAGAAACTTTCTTCTATATATGATATATTTAGTTGAAATTGAATATCTCTGGAATTAGCTTCCAGCGATTCTTAACAGCAATTTCAAAGAGGACACTATGGCTTACTATTACGAAGAACCGTCTCACACATTCGGTGAGTATCTCCTTATTCCCGGATACACTTCCGCAGACTGCATTCCGGAGCATGTTTCACTGAGAACCCCTGTAACACGTTTCAACAAAAAGGCCGGGGAGCAATCGGATCTGTACATGAACATTCCGATGGTCAGTGCAGTAATGCAATCGGTATCGGATGACAAGATGGCCATCGCGCTCGCACAGGAAGGAGGAATCAGCTTCATCTACGGTTCCCAGAGCATAGAGGATCAGGCGGCGATGGTTGCCCGTGCAAAATCATACAAGGCGGGATTCGTAACATCCGACTCAAACATACGCCCGGACCAGAAAATCACGGATGTGGTGGAGCTCATAAAGAAAACCGGTCACTCCACGATCGCCGTAACAGCAGACGGAACCTCGCACGGAAAGCTTGAGGGAATCATCACCGAAAGGGACTTTCGCATTAACCATGTGCCGGATGGAGCGAAGGTCTCGGACTACATGACACCGTTCAAGGACATGATTACGGGTCAGGACGGAATCAGCCTCAGCGACGCAAACGACTTAATCTGGAAGCACAAGGTAAATCAGCTTCCAATAATCGATAAAAACGGAAATCTTGTCTCCCTTGTTTTCAGAAAGGACTTCGACTCAGCCGCAGTGCATCCCAACGAGCTTCACGACTCAAAGCACCGCTACATCGTGGGAGCCGGAATCAACACAAGGGATTACATGCAGAGAGTCCCCGCGCTTTTGGATGCCGGAGTTGACGTTCTGTGCCTTGACTCATCCGAGGGATACTCAGAGTGGCAGGCAAGGGCTTTGCATGACATACACGACAAATTCGGTGCGAACGTAAAGGTGGGTGCCGGAAACGTGGTTGACCGCGAGGGATTTATGTTCCTTGCCGAAAACGGAGCTGATTTCGTGAAGATTGGAATCGGCGGAGGCTCAATCTGTATCACACGCGAGCAGAAGGGAATCGGACGCGGACAGGCCACAGCCACGATCGAGGTCGCAAAGGCAAGGGATGAGTATTACGCTAAGACTGGAATCTATGTTCCGATCTGCTCTGACGGTGGAATCGTGCATGACTACCACATCACCCTGGCACTCGCAATGGGAGCTGATTTCGTAATGCTCGGCCGCTATTTCGCAAGATTCGACGAGTCTCCCTCAAACAAAGTCATCATCAACGGAAACTATATGAAGGAATACTGGGGCGAAGGAAGCGCAAGGGCACGCAACTGGCAGAGATATGACCTCGGCGGAAAGGCAGGAATGTCTTTTGAGGAAGGAGTTGACAGCTACGTTCCCTATGCCGGACATCTTCACGACAATGTTGCCATCACAATCAGCAAGGTCGTGCATACAATGTGCAACTGCGGCGCACTCACAATCCCCGAGCTTCAGGAAAAAGCCAAGATTACTTTGGTCTCTGCCGTTACCGTTCAGGAAAGCGGAGCACATGACGTTACCGTTAAAAATGCATCTGTAAGCTACAAGAGCTGACACATGGAGGATATAAATGAAGGTTGTTGTTATCGGTGCCCAGTGGGGTGACGAAGGAAAGGGCAAGATGGTTGACTATCTTGCAAAAAATGCCCAGATTGTCGTTCGCTATTCAGGCGGCCCCAATGCCGGACACTCAATCGTAACTGGCGGCAAGACCTATGCCCTGCACCAGGTTCCAAGCGGAATACTTTATCCGGAAAAGAAAGTTTACCTCGGAGCCGGAATGGTGATTGACCCGGAGGCACTTTTCAATGAGCTGCAGATGCTCAAGGACAACGGAATCAACTGGGAAGGACGTGTGTTCATCTCTGACCGCGCCCACATCATTTTGCCGAAGTACAGGCAGATGGACAAAGACCGTGACGCAGCCCGCCCCCGCCCCATCGGAACCACAGGACGTGGAATCGGAATCACATACGGAGAGAAGGCAAACCGCGACGGACTCAGACTCGCAGACCTTGACTGGAAGGAAAAAATCAGCGAGTACACCGGAGAGGACAAGGCATATCTCGACAAATACATGGACCGCCTGCTTTCAATGCGCGTAGACCTGACCGCCGAGATGTGGGCACACCGCAAGGACAACATCCTTTTTGAGGGTGCTCAGGGTGCCATGCTCGACATTGACTCAGGAACCTATCCTTATGTAAGCTCAGGTCCCTCTTGTGCAGCAGGAGCGGCCGTCGGTAGCGGAATCGGACCGCATGATTTGGACACAATCGTCGGAATCTTCAAGGCATACGAGACCCGCGTCGGTAACGGACCAATGCCATCCGAGTTCAACAACGAGACCGAAAGCGAGCTCTGCGATTACGTGCGCAACACGGGACATGAGTTCGGAGTCACAACCGGTAGAGCAAGACGCTGCGGCTACCTTGACCTGGTTGCCCTCAGATATGCTTGCCGCGTGAACAGCCTGGACGGACTCGTGCTCACCCACCTCGACATCTACGACGAGATGGACCAGATTGAGGCATGCGTCGCCTACGACATCAACGGAAAGATTGTGACCGACTTCCCCGCGAACGTGGACGCAATGAACAACGCAAAACCCATTCTGGAAAAGTTCGAAGGATGGAAGACAAACCTCAAGGCATGCAAGTCATACGACGACCTGCCGAAGAATGCAAAGGCATACATCGAGTTCATTGAGGATTTCACATCCACCCCGGTAACGATTGTCTCAGTAGGAAGCGACCGCGAGGAAACCTTCGTGCGTGCCGATCCCTGGGAAAAAGACAGCGCGAAAAAACTCGCAAAGTAAAAGCAATCAATAAAAACCAAAGGGGCAGTTTTTAGAGTCACAAGATTTTTAAGGCTGCCCCTACAATTTTATCCCCTCCGCTTTCAGTTCCCACTTAAAAAAATTTGATGACAGATTCGAAATACTGTGCTAAAATATAATTATGAGTAAGAGACTTTCCGAAGAAGAAATACGCGAGAATAAGTTAAGACGCGAGAAAAAAAAATTGGAAAAAGATTTGGATCCCGAGCTTGACGAACGGGGTAGCGAGATACTCTGCATTTTACGCGAAGCATCGGATCATCCAGAGATAAAATGCAACGCGGTCTATTTGCAGGAACGTTTGAACGCCACCCAAATCACCGTCTACCGTGCCATCAAAAAACTGAAGGACATGGATTTGATTGAGGAAAGGCAGGTCAACGGAAGCTACAAAATTAAAAGGAAAGTCGAGCAGATTTACACAAAGGAGACACAAAAAAACATTGACCTCATTGCAAGCATGAGCGGACTCCTCCAGCAATACGAGGGAACTCCCCTTTACGGCCGCGTTACAAGTCTCATTCAGTTTCTAGAGCCAAAAGTTTTCAAGGAGGACATTTTGTTTTCCTCCGGCCGCGTGATTGTCTCGCCGCAAATTAAATATGACATTGACATAAAAAACTGGGACAGGGTTTACGAGGCGATTAAGAAAAACCGGAAGATACAATTCCGCTACGTCAAGTCAAGCTCAGAAAGAAAAATGAATGCAATCCGAACAGTCTGCCCCTATCAGCTGATTTTGGACAACGGTTCCGCATATCTTTCCGCATACAGTGAGTACGCCAACATGATTCTTTTGTATGATTTGAATTTCATGGCGGACATCGCAATCACAGGCGAAACATTCAAGCTGCCGAAAAACTTTGATTTCAACAAGCTCAACGGCGGCGGAAGACTGGGAGCGTTCAAGGACGACAACACGCAGACATTCAAAATCCGCTTCACCGATTATGCGAAGGACTGGATCAAACGCCACAAATGGGCCGACGACCAAAAAATCCTGAAGGAAACCGACGAATACACGACCATCACATTCTCATCTGCCCAGGAAGAAAAAGTCTTCGAGCAGATAATGAAATGGGGATGCCAAGCCGAGCCCCTCGCCCCCCGCTCTCTCGTGAAACGCTGGAAGCAGGAAATAGCGGCATTATGGGAGAAAATACAGAAGTAGTGAAAAAAATTACAATTTTTCCACCATTTTTGCCATTGCTGTGACTTCCTTTTTCCATTCCTCAACAAACCATTCCGGGGAAACCGGGCGAGCGTTTTTTCCCTGTGACAGTATCCACTCAAGGACCTTAAGATACTGTGTTGAAGTGAATGTAATCTGAGTACGGCACTCGTCATCGTAATCGGTGATTTTCTGATCCGCTGCCCAGATACAATCCTTTGCAACCTGACGCGACTCATCATAAAAGTCAATCACGAATTCTTCCTTGTCATCGGTAATAAAAATGCCAAATTTTCCGCCACCACAGCGAGAAGAAAAATCAAAATCCTTCGGTAATTCAAAAGCATCATCCGTAATCACGAGATTTTTTATACGATTCAACGCAAATATTCTTTCCGCGTTTCTTTCCTCTGAAAATCCAAAGACAAAGCACACACCATCATCAAGAAGTATCTGATACGGATGCACACGACGATGAGTTAAACTGGGATTCCATCTTCCGTTATAGTCAAACTCAATCACGCGATTTTCCTGCATGGCATTGACTATCTGAGACCACAACTTTTCATCCAGGATTATTTTTGGAGACGGAGCCACAGCAATTCGCTTTAAAAAATTAGAATTGCCAGGAGTCTTTGAATCAGTCAGGAAATCAATCATCTTTTCAACATCTTCATAAATCGGCGTTCCCTCATAACTCGAAAGGAGCATCTTTGCCGAAAAAAGCGTCTGCATGTCCGCCGGAGAAATGCGGTTCAACGGCATGTCATAGTCTTCATAATAATAATAGCCCCGATTTTTCGCATCGTATTCAATCGGTGCAAGGAACCTGTCTTTTAGAAATTCAATATCCCGGTTAATGGTCGGAACACTGACTTCAAGACTATAAGCAAGCTGCCTTGCATTCGGATAGCACCCTGATTTTATTTTTCTGTGAATTTTTACAAGTCTTGCCAAAATCGGGAGACGTTCCCCATTACGCTTCTGTGTTTTCTCACTCATAATATCCTCCTGTAAGCCAACATAAGGTTTTAACTTGGCTTAATATGATATATTTATACCATACTCAATCTATCATACAGTGATAGACTATCAATTTTTTTCAAAATATTTTATTCCATTCCGAATCCGTAAGGTCACAATAGTGCAAATCTTCTTCAAAATCAGTCCTATCTTCCGGCAGATTAAAGAATAAGCCAACTTTATGTAAATCTGTCTTTTTCATATTGTTACCATGGTAAACCGAAAATTTCCCAGTATCCTTGTGAAAAACAACCCGACCCCGAGCTATGGAAAAGTACTCTTCACGCAGACTTTCACCCAAAACATTCAGTTTTCCGTCCTTTCTGAGCTCTTCCCAATATTCAGCATGATCCCTTGTTCCAGTTACGGTCTCCCCATAAAGAAGGCCATATTCAACTGAAACGGCATGAGAAAAAATGACTTTGCCTTTATAAAACCAGAATATCCCGACTTTTTGATTTGACATAATATACTCCTGTACAAATTTTCACTCAAACAAGGCACTTGAGCCCAACTTCAAGGAAATCTGAATCACACCTGTCCTCCCACCCCTTTATTTTCTGCATAATACCAGAGAAAATGCTATATTCTGTTTCACAATCCACGATAGATTATCCAATATTTATTTGGATTTTGGGAATCCTTTTCAAAAATGAAATGACCCAGGAAATAAGTTTTTCTAGATATTGTGTCAGGTCCAATCATTGTAAACTTAATTTGGTCAATTAAGTCTTGATAAAATTGTCTAACCTGCTTTTTATCTAAATCCACTTCCCACGAATATGCTCGCTGATAAGCAGGTACAGCGAACTGAATGTCAGATTCATCAAAAAGCTTCTTAATTGTTGTTTTGTCTTGCATATTTTCCTCCAATTAGGTATTACACCATTATCATAAATCTTTCTGATACTGTGAGAACAATTCATCAATGCTGCGGTCTGATTTTTCGGCCGCCATCGCAAGGATTTTCCCGCAGGTTCTGGCATCATCAAGGGCATCATGAGCTTTATATATAATGCCAAACTTCTCGGCTAAATAGGTAAGCTTGTGACAATCAAAATCTGTCCATGCTTTACGTGCTATTTGAAGTGTGCATGCATAATCAGCTTCTGGCAGAGGCATGCCAAAGTAATCGCAACAAGCGCGGATTACCCCCATGTCAAACTGAGCGTTGTGAGCCACAAAATGGATTTTTTCTTCCCCAGATGATTTAAGAAACGGCTCCACAACAGTCTGCCATACTTCCGGGAACTGAGGACAATGCCGGACATCACCATAACTGATTCCATGAATGTCCGTAAAATCCGGGCGAAAGTACATCTTTGCAGGCTTGATAAGTGAATAAACGCTGTCCTTTTCCACGCCGTCAACAAAGCGCACCACTCCAACGGAACAAGCGCTGTTCTGATAATTGTTCGCCGTTTCAAAATCTATTGCATAATATGTCATTGTTTTACCTCACCGCAGTTTGAATCAAATCCATATATCGTCAATTCATTTCTCCAAAGGTGATATTTGACAATAGATATCAAATACCACCCCAGTAAATATCAAATACCACCCAGAAGATTATTTTTCCCATCTAATGTACTTTAACAATTCTTCCCAGGAATCGATAAATTTCATATCAGGGTCACTTGCATCTTTTGTGTAATCAACAAAGACAGGCTGTAACGCTCCCATATAATAATATGATTGAACATTCTTTAATCCCGCTTCTGCTGCAAAACGATCCTGCTTTGTATTCAGTGCTCCTCCGCCAGCATTTTCCAAGTTTTTTACCTTTTCTTCCGGCAACTCCTCTGATGTCTGCATTATCAAGAACATGGCACTATTCGGGTTGCTTTGACTAAGCATATAATACCTGTACTTTTCGGCAGAAACAGAACCAACCATCACAAATGCAATAAGCATGGATAAAAAAAATCTCTTTGTCATAAAATCCTCCTAAGATTTTATTTCCGTTATGGAGAAATCATGCCGGAAGACTTACCTTACTAACAGCAAGTGGCACAGTGCGCCGTCAACCTGGCAGATTTTCTCCATATCGCACATTTGCTGCCTAGAACTATATCACACCCACTCTATCAGATTGCGATGTAGCAGCAAAAATTTTTTTTGGAAAAAGTGAGTTTAAGCACCTATATTTTCTAATCAAAGATTACTTTTAAATCTGGACAACCCTCATTCCAACCATCACCTTTTACCAAGGCATTCCACTGTTCTTCCGCACCGCTATAGTGGATTTCCTTGAGTGAGTGGCATCCACAAAAGGCATTTTTTCCTATTTCCGTCACGGACGCAGGGATACTGATTGAAACGAGGTGCATGCAGTCAAAGAAAGCTTTATCATATATTTTTATTACTCCAGCAGGAACATCAATCGAAGAGAGAGACACACAGGCACAAAAGGCCTCTTCTTCGATTATCCTCACACTTTTCGGAATAGAAACCGATTCAAGCAATATGCACTGACTGAAAGTAGAAGTATGGATTTCCATAACTCCTTCAGGAATACAGATTGATTTAAGTGAGTTACAGCCATCAAATGCAGCATCACCAATTTCTATCACAGTATTTGGAATACTGACTGATAAAAGTGTCTCGCAACAACTGAATGCAAAGCGTCCTATTTCTATCACATTATTGGGAATAACAACAGACTCACTTACACCATAATACTGTTCAAGCACACCGTCATTGATTCTGAACTGCGATAATTCAACACTACCATCTTTGCACTGTACAGATGAAGCAGGGATATATTTTCTCCAGTACTCATCCTTCTTTACAAAACCCCACTGTTTTTTAGTACCAGCAAAATGAATTTCTGCAAGAGCAGAACAGTCCTTAAATGCACAAGAGCAAATTTTTTTCACACTCGCTGGAATATTTACAGACTTAAGAGAGGTACATCCGACAAAGAGACACTCGTTTATTGTCTGAACATTCGGAGGAATAGTGATATATTCAAGCGATTCACAATTTTCAAAGGCATAATCTCCAATTTCCATCACGCTATCCGGAATAACGATAGAGTTAAGTGATTCACAGCCCATGAAAGCTCTCTCCCCAATTTCTGTCACTCCATCAGGTATGATAATTGACACAACAGATTCGCAAACTGCAAATGCCGCCTCGCCGATTCTGTTCACGTTCTCGGGGATAACAACTGAATCCGAAACTCCATAATAGTTTTCCAACACATTATCTCTGAAGTAAAACTGAGGAAGTTCCTCATCACCATCTATACAATGCACGACATCTGCTGACTTCCTCCAGCATATACTCTTCCTTACTTTATTCCACTGCTCCCGAGTACCAGCATAATGTATATCCTTAAGTATGTTAAAGGCATATTCGTTAATTTTCTTCACACTTACTGGAATACTTACAGATGTAACACAATCACCCAAAAACACACGATCATTGATTTTTATTACGCCATCGGGGATAACTACAGATGAATCATTGCTAAGATATTCTACTAGAATGCCATCAACAATATTGAAATCACCATTGTCTTTACAGGTCTGATTAATGACTGAATTCTCATGTGTCATAAAGTGCCTCCTTATATTTGTGCGTTTGATAAGAGCATTATAACACTGGAGGTCTATCAGAACGTGACGGAGTGGAAAAGATTTTTGAAAAAAAAAGATTAAGATGTCATAATATTGACTTTATCAATTTCATGCTGCCTTTAACATTGTCATCATAAACCAGACCTGAAAGCATTTGAACAAACTTACACGGAACATTGCAGATGATTTTTGAAGTCTCCTCGAAAGAAATTCCAGAAAGGTTCAAATCGTCTATAGCTGTCATAATTCCTTGGTTCTTTAGTGTTATGATACTGCCTACACTATTACACAGCTTTTTGATTCCTTCCTCTGCAAACTTGATTCTTACATCACCTTCAAATTCATACGGCTTACAGACTATTGCGATAGTTGACGCCCCATTTTCCTTGGCTATTTCTGCTACAACTGACGCAGCACCAGTTCCTGTGCCACCACCCAAACCTGCAACAATGACGGCAATGCAATCCTGCCCCTCGGAGAACAAAGCCTTTACAATTTCGGCATCTTCCTGAGCGGCCTTCTCTCCAAAATCCGGCTGTCCGCCCGCACCCAGACCATTTGCAGACTTTTCTCCAATCAGAAGCTTTTTCTGAGCCTTTGACTTATCCAGCGCAAGCTTATCCGTGTCCACTGCAACACATTCAACACCCTTTATTTCCTTGTCGATAATGCTGTTGACAATGTTGATTCCACAACCACCAATACCTATAACCTTTATAATTGTATCTGCCATATATTCCTCCTTTTGTGGCGTATGTTTTTTGGGTGTTATGAAGATTTTCCTATCAAAACTATTATATTATACAATTGCTGACTTATCATTGTGTAACATGGCAATTAAATCTTTGCAAGTTTCTTCTATTTTCTCTTTGGTAATTTCATCTGTCATTTTACTGATAATCTTACTTTCCGATACTAACCTTGTATTGAAACTCTCGTCATTACATAAAATCAATTCTTTTTCATTCCGTAAAATAAAACAAAAATTCCCATACTTAAAGTTTATGTCAGGTCCTTTTAAAACTACATATCCAAAATTTTCTGCAAGATTTTCAGATTTAATACTTCCAATCTCTTTAATTTCTTCGAATATTTTAGTTAGAGAATCTGAAAATCTAAAATCATCCCAATAATACCATTGATGTAGAGTATCACCTTTTTTATAATACCCATTAGGCATCATGTCCAACAGCTCACCCGACACACACAATTGTTTTATACTCTTATTTACAGAATTTAGATTCGGTGTTTCTATATAATCCATTTTTTCAACCGATATATCATTAGTTAATAATTGATGAACTGGATTTGACCACCTTTTATCCAGTAAGATTTGTCTCCAATTATCTTTTGTTGATTCATAAACAAATGGCAATTCAAAATATTTGTCTTCATCAAAGCTATTAATAAAGCTTTTAAGCAAGTTTTTTTCTTTATGAGCATAATTTAATTCATCGCCTCCATTTTCATTAAAATACTCCTGTGCATATACCCACTTTTTAGGAAAGCTATCCCAATCAACATTACCCGAAGCATTCATGAACAAGAATCGTATTGCTCCCTTGAAGAAAGCGTATTTTTCAGCTTCGATGATTTTTGTTTCCCATGATTCATCTTTGATTATTTGTCGAGCTTTTTCAATTTCTTCGTTCACTTGGGCTTGATTGAAACTTTCAAGAGTATTCCCATTAGAAAGATATGAATAAATATCCTTGTCCTTTATTTTGTTTATGGACTCACAAACATCACTCATGTTGTTTTCATATATATCTGAATTCTCAACAAGATTTCTAAAGACACGGGTCCATCTTTCAAAAGACTTTTGTTCTTGTTCACTATCCAGTTTACTATATTCAGATAATTCCGCATATTTCAACAATGAAAAAAACTTAACGCGATGAGAGTAGTTTGGCTGGATATCTTTTATTATCTTATCAAGATAAAAATCAGAATCAAAGCTAATTTGTCTATCAATTTTTTTTATTGCATCATAATTACATATTTCATCATAATTACAAGTAATCCAATCCAATGATTTTTCAAATTTCTCGATAATATCTTTATCAAAAACAGACTTGTATTTTTCAAAACTTATGAAAGGAACATCACTCTCGCCATCTTTCAACTTTGCCTCAATAAACAGTTTTGAATCATTCTGTTCTTTTAATTTTGATTGGAGATATGTATATTCATTAATATAATTCATGAATTGAACGTCAGGATCCCTAAAACCACCATCTTCAGTTTTAGACCGTTCCAGCATAAAATCAAGCCATTCATTATCAAATTTCTTCGTTTCAATCTCAAAATAAGTAATAAGGTTAGACTTAAAATTCTCAAAAGTTGTTAAAGGTCGTCCTCTTGAATTCATTTTTAAATATGTTCGAGCGTCTGATTCTTTTTCGAGTTTTAAAATATCATATTGTATTTTGCAACCAACTGAAAAAAGAGAATCACACAACTGTTGTTTATTTGGATATTGATTTTCTATTTCTTTCAGCATTATTTTCATGCTTTTTACAGTAGGATCATTTTCCCAAACAGAGAAATAATTGCAATTTTCTGTTATTGCTGAAATAACATCGTCTGATGGCTCTAATGTAAAAAGTAAATTCACAAACTGAGAAGAATAACTTCGTGTATTCCATGCGAATTTCTTTAATATACCTGCGTAGTTTTGCAATCTGTTTTCTTTCCATGCAACAAACCAATGCAAAAGAAATACTGTGGTCAAACGTTGCTGCCCATCTACAGCTACAAATGTTTTTGTATCGTCGTTATAAGAGCCGAATACTAGACCGAGGTGGCATTTTGCATCATCTTCGGACAAAGCCTGATATAGTTCCGAAACAAATATCTGGCGAATATTGTCAATTCTACCACCATCTTTTCTTCCTTGAGCATAATCCCGCTGGTAGTTTGGTATCAATATATTGTATTCGTTTATTTCTTTCCAAAAACAAGTATTCTGTTGAGTCTTCATATTTCCCATATTTTTACCCTCTCAATTTGTCAAAAGTGCTAATGATTGCATCGATATAGTAGTTACGATCTGACTTTCCATTACCATCATAACAGGCTTCTTTTTCCCATTTATAAAAATTTCCAGGAGTTGGAGTATAAACCTTCATAAAAACATTCTGTGTCCCAAGTGGAACAAACGAACCGCTTTTTACCTTTTCCATTATTATCCTTCGTTTTACAGAAAATGGCGCAACTTTATATGCTCCAGAGCGATTGATGCTTGCATTCAAGAGAACGAGATTACCGATGCTGTTTTGTTTAGGTTCAGCATCCTCATCATTACCTTCAATGGCATGGATGATATCTTCATACATCGGTTCAAAATTTTCTTTTTTTAGCTCCTTAAAATCGGGATGATTATCTCTGTCTATACCGTCTAATTCGATATCTTCTATTTTTGCAGCCTTTTCTATCCATTCTTTGTATTCTTTGGGGAGATAACTATTATCCGAATTAGAATTATTAGTTAATTCTATAATTTTCTTATTCACTTCTTTATCAGAAGATAGATTCCTCAACCATAATATCCATTCACTTTTTTTCTGCGGAGGTTGAGAAGCCGTTGCATGAACATGCTCTATATCCCAATTCTCTTTTTTATATAAATCAAAATGAAATTTATCATTAAACTTATATTTGTATTCATTTTGAGATGGGGACTCGACAACAGACATCAGTGACAATATATTAAATAATAACAGAGCATTTTTTGTTTCTGGAGATTTATACACAAGATTACAAATCGTATCTTTTGATGGCATATTTTCCGTAACTCGTTTTCGGACATATTCCTTAAAATCATTTACAGATTTCCCATTACATTCTTTCCATATTACTGACAACTCACCATCACCTTTCTTTTCAATAAGATAACCAATCATATTGAACAAAAAGTTATCATTGTACCAACAGAGCAAACGATTGAAAATGTTTTGGATTTCCTGCCATTTTTCTTCAACACTGCAATCCTCTTTTACGATTTCATTAAACGTATGAAACTCATCTTTTTCTCTGTCGCTTTGCGTTGTTTTTGCATATAAATCCAACAGCATCTCTATACGGTTATAATCTTTGTTATAAGCACTATCCTTTTTTGTGATGAATAAAAAGAAATCATCATTTTGGAGTTTGTATTCCATTTCATCCCATTCACAAGCCATGCGTTGCCTTACGGATTCTTTAGCATTTGTAAAAAGATAAGCTTTTACAAGTTCTGCGTTCGTTAAACTAATTTTGGCATTGTTTAATCGCTCGAAGTGGGCGGGACCTTCTTTGGGATCTATTTCATACCAAATGACTTTTACATTTTTTGACAAGTTTTTGAAAAAGAGTTCTAGCTTAACTTTTCGATTTTCTATAACTTTTAAAGCTTCGGAGAAATAATAGGTGTCACATGTATTCTTGTCATGTTTATATTCTCCATACTTCTTTATATCATTCAAATAGTCATTACTATCATCACGTGTATCATATCTAATATCAATATTTATTCTATTGTCATTATGAACACCGTTATGGCTTGCCCAGTTCAATACAAGCCAAATAGTAGTAAGTCGTTGCTGTCCATCCACAAGGATTAACTCATTGCCAGCTTTCCCCTTTGCAACAACTATTGGCTGAAGGCAATAATCACCAGTATCGTTTTCTTTAATTTCCGCAATATCATCAATGAGATATTCAACATCTCTAGCTCGCCATTTATAACCACGCTGATAATTTGGAATGACAAAAGTTAAATTCTCTTTATCTTCGAGATATTCTTCAATAGATTTCAATTCAATACTGTTCATAAATTCACCACCATCTTTATTTTAATCTATTATCACAAGTTTGTTTAACTACCAGTGGTTGCAGGCAGTAAAAAGCTCCTTCATCAGCCTTTTTTTTTGCATAAATTCCCAAACATCATTCAGCAAATCCTTAACCTGCTGTTCTGTCCACCTGTATCCCCGCTGGTAACTTGGAATAAAGAATTTAAAGTTCAACAATTCCGCAATAGATTTCAAGCAAATATTTTCACTCATACCACATATTCCTCTACCCACCCATTATACCACACATTCCACATTGCGCAAGATTTTTATTTTGCAAAATCTATGGAATCTTCACAGGAGATTTTAACACTCGACGTCTATCAAATCATGACATAGGGAATAAAAAATTATTACATTTTTCATGGCAATTTGCGGAATAATTGAGGGAAAAAGGCAGGGCGCGGGTCAATCCCGCACCGGAGATGAGATTATTTCTTTTGTGTAACATCATTTGTAATCGAAATACATGCAATATCATCCAATCTAGTATATAATGTGTATTTTCCCATTCGTGTAATAACATATTCATCGGTTACACCAACGATAACGCCAAATGACACACCTCTGCCGGCTACGAACATTTCTCATGCATTATTTATTCTAGCCAAGCGTTTATAAACTGCTTTGTAATCATCATTTTACCATATTCTGTAGTTGACGGATATGCATCACCGAAATCCAAGCATTTTCCAGAAGTATCAAACACTTTTCTGCCTTTTACCATCAAATTGATATTTTTGAAAATTCCATTTTCATTTATTTCCATTATTAAAATATACTTTTCACCTGAATTATATATATCTTTGGATATTAGTCTTACTTTTATCCCATTTTTCATTTCTATCCAGATATTCAATAAAATATTTTCCAAACTAACTCCGTTTATTTACAAGATTTTGATTTTTCGACAAAACCGACTATGCTTCCCATGAAGATTTTTTCGCGTCTGAAATAGTCTTCTTCTGAATCTGAATTTTGATTGCAAACTTGTGAAATTACTTCTGAATAATTTTCTGGAAGTTTTTGTAAACTGTGCGAATAATAAATTGCCCTGTCCTCTGCCGGAGAATAAAATCCATTCAAATAAAATAAGGCACGAACGCCTGCTCTTATTGCTGTATTCAAATTCTCGTGTAATTGAATGAACGCATCGCGACGATACCAGCGGTCTTTTTTGTAATCTGAAATCAGATAATGAATGTAACCCAACGAATTATTTAGATTATTTTCTAAATCTCCTTTTGCAAACTGATTTATTTTTTCAAGCGCTTTTTTATAGGAATCATTTGGGTCGAATAATATTTGTGATTCTAATACAGAAAATTTTCTTGGTTCTTCAAACTTCGAAAACATGTCTGTATCAATAAAATCAGTAAATAAAATGGCAAACCAAATGTTATCAATCTTTATACAATGATATGGAATTGGCGGATCCTGATCAGGTCCGAAAACATCTTCCGCTGTAATCTTACTGCCGTTCTTACGCATAACGATTAAATCAACCATTCCGTTGTATTCACCGTTTTCTTTTTTCTGCGGAAAATAATCAGCACGCGAAACACTTCCAGAAAGAAGAATAGTTTCAATTTCTGATTTATCTATTGAATTTATGAAAGTGATAGTTTTATCTCTCATTTCTTGAATAAATTCTTTTTGCTGTTTAATTATATCTTCTTTGGTTTTCATTCTTTTATTCATTTTTCCTCCACAGGCGTTCTTTTTATTTTACAGAACACTATTAGAATATGTCAGTTATCCCAGCCTGCAAGTAATTCATTCGCTAAATCTTTAACCATTTTTTCTTTACTATTTTTATATGTCTCAATATATTTCCTTGCCTTTTCACCTTTTATTTTTGACAGAGCAATTAAATAAGTTCGGGCGTTATAATCACTATGGGCACTTTCTTCTTCGCAAGCTTGAATTATTACATCTACAGAAGATTCATCTTTTAAATTTGCCAACCCCATAGCAGCATCTCTCTTTCTAAAAGAATCTGATTTAGGGTTTTCTAAAATTTCTAGAAATATCTTTTTATGATTTTGTTTTGAAAAAGTCGAAAGATATTTAAGAGAGCTACTTTGCCAATCCCGACTCTTATCAGTCTGATATATTTTTTCATATATATCTTGAAGCGAGTTTATATTATTTTCTATCAATACATTGGTGATTGAAACTTCTCTTTGTTCTGGATTTTTTAACATTTCTATCAGTTTATTTAAAACTTCAACAGGCTGCTTTCCTTTCAAAATATCTACAGTCCAATACCTGACTGAAGAATCTTTACTATCTAAATAAGTAAAAATTATATCCATTGACTCCTGATCATTTCTACCTTCCAAGACTCTAATCAGATATTTTTGAATTTCTACGTGTTTTGTCGTTCTTAATGCATCTTGAACATCTTTTAATACTTCATCCGAAAATAACAAAGGTTGTTTAGATACACTAAAATAATAATTCTTTGGAATCTCTCTTGTAGAAACCAAATGCAGCCAGAATTTTACATTTTCTATATTTTGTGATTCATAAAATCCGTCTAATAATTCCTTTGAAACAGGACCATCGTTTCCCACTAACTGTTTTAGATAATCAACATCTTCTTTTGTCGGGCTATTAGCTAAAGCTTGAATTGCAATGCTTTGAGTTTGTGGATTATCTAATAATGGAATAAAATCATTTTTGAGGTTGCCGATTCTAAGTTCTTTTATAGAATAAATTGCATACCCCTTTATACTATAATCCCAGTTTCTAACAGCATCTAGTAATAATTTTTCGGTTTTTTTATTTTTTCCAGTAACCGAAAGACTTTGAGCGGCAAGGATTTTGGCTTTTACATTTTTACTATTAATTCTATCGTAAGCGGTTTTTTGTAATGATTTCTTATCCAATTGAATAAACAAAGGAAGCATATGAGCATCGCCAAAGTTTTCGTATTCTACCAAAAAGTCAAATAGAGCTGTTGTATTTTTGGTTTTTAACAGCATTAAAGTCATACCAGCCCAAATAACATTGGCCTCGGACTTTTCGGTTTTAAGCCTTTCTAAAAGTTTTTTTTCAAATTTTTTATCACCCGCTCCTGCAATAACCAAATAAGACAATAATCGTTGGTTGTCATTTTTTGAGTTAAATAAAATATTTATATTATTTTTGTAACTGGCAGTTTCTTTAAATTTTGACAGTGGATATTCAACAATTTGTTCATTGTTTGCCATAAGCTCCATCATATCATAGTATGGTTCCAGTAAAATTGAATATTTCTGATACATGTTATTTAAATCTGTTTCAGAAAACTCAGTTTTGGTTGCATTGATAAAATCTTTTTCAAAATCCTCAATACTTTGCCCAAATAAACTAAATGAAAAGAATGTTATCAACATCATTGATAAAATAAATTTCTTCATTTTTCCTCCTAAAAAGTTGTGTCAACTTCCGTTTTCAGCAGATGGCACAAATCTTTCACAGGACAAATCATCTGAAGGTCAATATGTCCTCTTTTTAATGTTTTTGGGATACATAATACATATTATATACCAATTTTTCTATTTTTGGTACATATTTTATTGCATTTACACAAAAAATTGGCTTTTTTTGTACTAAATGCAGAGGTTTTAGTCCTTTTTTATCTCAGCGATAATCTTTTCTGCATTTTCTTACCCCACATCCCCGATCATCCAGTCGTGACCGAAGTGCTCAACGAACCTTTTTAAATCCTCAAAGCTGAGGCTCACTGACGCAGTGTTTCTTAGCGGGTGGATTATCACGTTTTGACCTTCAAAATTTTTGTCGAAAAGGACTTTGACTTTTTTCTCGGTGTCAAACATTATGCAAAGAGGAGTTACGGATCCAGGAGTGATGTTAAGAAATTGGTTCAGCTCATCTGGATTGCAGAAACTCAGGCGACCGAAACCGAGCTGAGACGCAATTTTTTTTAAGTCTGCGCGCTTGTGTAAGTCCATACTAACAAGACCAAAATTTTTGTTCTTGTCTTTTACGAAAAGATTTTTTACGTCGCAGCCTTTTAATGTTATGACCACATCCTTTGAGTCTTCCTCGGAGAAAATCGCCTTGTGCTCCTGCACTTCATACGGAATGTTCAAATCTTTCAGGACTTGAAAAATATCTACGGAACCGCCCATCTAAAAGTCCATGTATTTCATTCGCTGATTTGCGGAGCCGCCTGCCCCAGAGCTTTTTTCTCGTCATGGGAATAAATGGCCTTGAGGATAATCGGCGTACAAATTGAGCTGACAATAATCAAAAGGATGACCGCAGTAAAAAACGCATGGTCGAGCATACCAACGGTAAGTCCGCGCTGTGCCACAATCAATGCGACTTCCCCACGAGTCATCATTCCCACACCGATTTTGAAACTGTCGCTTCCGTTAAATCCAAGGAGACGTGAGACCGAGCCGCAACCGATGATTTTTGAAATCATTCCAACCGCGACAAATGCAAGCGCAAAAAGTGCGATGGAAAAATCCAGAGTGCGGATGTTCGTCTGAAGCCCGATGGATGCAAAAAACACGGGACCAAAAATCATGTATGAGTTCACGTCCATCTTCCGAGCGATGTAAGGAGAGTCCTTCGTGGAGCAAAGAATCACACCCGCAATGTAAGCGCCCGTAATGTCTGCCACACCAAAAAAATGCTGCGCGATGTACGACATGGAAAAAGCAAGTGCGAGACCCGCAATGGGAATACGACGCTCATGGCTGTGTTTTTTCTCGTAGTGCTTGAAGATTTTATGGAAGATAATTCCGAATACCACGGCGAAAACAAAAAAGAGAACCGTAAGCAAAATGATTTTGAGGATGCCGCTTGAACCTGCCCCCGCCGCAGATGATTTCGGGCTAAGACCTATTACAAACGTGAGCACAACAATTCCAATCACATCGTCAATGATTGCCGCACTCACAATTGTAGTTCCCACAAAAGATGAAAGTTTTCCAAGCTCCTTCAAGGCCTGCACCGTAATGCTCACCGATGTTGCCGTGAGGATTGTACCGACGAAGAGTGCCTTGTAGAACTGCTCGCTCCCCACCTTGTCGAATCCGTAGAAAGACATGAAGAGGATTGTGCCGCAGACCAGAGGAAAGGCCACGCCAACGCACGCAATCAAGGTCGCCTTAAGTCCTGATTTTTTCAAATCCTTGATGCTAGTGTTGAGACCCGCGTTGAACATGAGCATGATTACGCCGATTTCGGAAAGTCCCGCAAGAAAATCCGAAGTCTGCACCCACCCCAAAAGGCTCGGACCGATTATGAGCCCCGCGATGATTTCACCAGCCACCTGAGGAGCCTTGAGCTTACGTGCGAGCAGCCCGAAAAATTTCGCGAATATGATTATGATTGCAAGCTGCCGGACTATATCAACTGTTTCCATTGTGAACCCCCTGAAAGTTTGCAACGGATTATAACACATTCACCTATCAGTTGCAAGAGTTTCTTCTTATTATAAAACTTACGGACTAAAATAAATCCCGCGTTAAAAAATCTCCGTCTCCGATGATACAACAGGAACAATCACCCCGGAGGAAACCCTGATTGTGCGTCCCAAACTTTCGTAAGTATTTCCAAAAACGTCGGTGACAACATAATATCCCATGTAATTTCCATCGGGAAGATTGCGCAACGAAATTTTATTTGAGGATCTGACCGTGGTGTAACCGACAGCGACTTCGGCAAAAGACTCAATATCAGTAAAAGTGAATTCCAGCATGTCCCCAGTTCTGAGCAGATTGCGCTTTCTCGGCATGGGAGAATGAAATGTCATCGCATCGAACGCACCCACGAGCTCGCAGCCACCGTCATCAGGATTCGTGGAAAAGAGAAGATTCGTGCTCCTTCCGTTTAAAAGCACAGGCACGGAAAAATCAAGCTCGGAGTTTTTTTCTTCCATATAAATGCAGTTCATTATGTTTGAATCCATGGACATGCAGCGCAATGAAAGGGCACCGCCATAAATCGTTCCAGTCTCATCCAGAGAATTGGCCTCGCGAAATCCGACGTTCAGAATCTTGCCGGACTCACGCTCCATAAAAAGAAGACCGAATGAAACCTGCGAGACTGATTCCGCTCCCGAAGTCAAAGTCAACACAGGCACACCGTCAGCAGACTCTCTTTCATCAAGACGGACGGGATAATCGCGGCTTTTGGCAGGAACAGATTCGGAAAGGGACGGCACCTGATTTTCTTTCGTCGGAAGGAATCCGGGAACCCACGCAGGAGCACGCCAGTAATCCGTGATGGAATCAATGTATGAAAGATAGGGACCGTTTCCAGAAAACGACGCATAGGAATCAAGCTCAGCGGCGGAAGAATCAACTGGATAGAAAAACGAAAGACCTGAAGCGGCAAGTCTTTTGGAACCATGCCTTTCATAAATCACGGACTTCTCCAGATTTTCAAGAATCTCAAAGGATGAGTTGGGAAGCACGTCAAGCGTATTGCGGGCAAAATCACCAAGGTCCAGCATATTCGAGCGGTCAAGCATTCCGTAGATTCCAAAGGTCAGGGAGTCCCTTGAAGCGACACTGAGATTTTTTATTCCGCTGATTGAAGAAGACGCGTCCTGCATTTCATCAGACATTTTTACGAAAGATTTGTAGAGCGGTCCAATCTGTGAAAGATCCACGACGGAAATCGTGCTCTCCTCAAAATCAACATCCTCCGCAAAATCGCAATATGTGTCGGCAATTTTTTTGCAAAGTCCCTGAACGCTGCATCCGTTGTTTTTGCTCAAGTATGAAACCCAGGATTCGTAGTCGAGACCTTCGGGAAGCATAGTTTCTTCGGAACCGACCGAATAATGAACGTAGGGTGAAATCTCCCGGCAAAGCTCAAGCGACTGTGCGAGGCTTGCGTCAAAGACAGCGATGTCAAAATGGACGCCTCCATCATAAAGTGCCTGCTTCATTTCCGCGACGGAAAGAAAATCATCGGAGTAAAGCTTGTCGTGCAAAAATCCTGAGGAAACCGGTGCGCCCTCCCCCCAGAAAAGAATCATGTAGCGGTCAGCAGGATAATTTTTTCTGCCCCAGCTTATAAAGGAAGAAAGCGTCTCTGATTTTCCCATTGAATCAAGAGGGACTTCCGCAATCTGCTCAAGACTTTTGCCTGAAAGCCTGAAACGCTGCATCTTTTTTGATGAGACCCTGATATTATTCCATCGAGTGCAACCTCCGGTCTGTGCAAGGATTCTTACATTCGGATTGTTGCATGCGGCCGCAATTTTCAAAAGTGTCCTGCTACCCTCGCCATAGGAGCTTTCCAAATCCGAGCCGCTCATATAAATCAGCACGGTCCATTTTGTGGATGGGGTTCCGTATTCGTAGTAAGTGTGCGAAAGTGATTCCAATTCACCTGCCGTATAAAAATCACCATAAGAGCCGTATTTTTCTTCAAATGATTCATTCCAGCTTTTGTCCTCAGAATCGTCTCCAAACACCGGAACACAAGACAAAAAAATGGAGAGCGCAACAACAAAAATCCTGAAAGAAGCAAAGAGCCGTTTTTTCAAGTAATTCATGCGTGGCATTGTATCACATTTCGGATTTTGTTTCCATCACTTGCAGAAAAAAAATCAGCCTCCGAAAACCGCATCTGAAAAATCAAAAGTTCCCGAAGGCATACCAAAGGATTTGAATGAGTGGAGATAGCCGGAGTCGAACCGGTGACCCTTTGATTGCGAACCAAATGCTCTACCAACTGAGCTATATCCCCAAAAGATAGAAGTATTATATCACAGACGCAGAAAAAAATCAATGGGTTATGAAAAAAAATTTGAAAAAAACGTGCAATCGCTCTGAACAAAAGTCGGAAAATGGACTATATTATCAAGTGGAAGAAAAAAATTAGGTAACATCGAAGAACTTCTGTTTTTCGATGTTACCATTACAGAAGAGGACAACATGGCTGGTTCCAATTTGGATTTCAAATCAAATTTAATAGAAGAAACTTTACGGAAAAATGTCGGCGGCACGGAAAATATTTTCGTGTTTCCGACTCAGATTGCGGCAACGATGTGGGCTGACTGGGTGATTCAAAACACGGACACAAAAGCAGTCGCCCTGGAAAGATTCATCGCATGGGATGATTTTAAAGGCACGTCGGTAAGGTCCACGGTTCAGGACAAAAAATCCATTCCGGGAGTCATGCGTGAACTGTTCGCCGAGCAGCTGTTGAACGAAAACGCGGAGAAACCATTTCTCTCATACCTTGTGTCCCGGGAATACGCAAAAAAATCAGTCTCCTTCGCACCATGGATTTCACGGACTCTGCCATCACTTTCAATATGGGAAAAAAGATTCGGGGAAAAACGGATTTCCGGCACAATCTCCGAGGACGCGGAAGACAAGGACTACATGGAGATTTTCACACACTACAAGAAATTTCTTGACGCAAACGGACTCTTCGATCCTGCATGGGAGACCCCGCCTTTCAAAGCTGACGGCAACAGATATTTTATCTTCTTTCCCGAAATACTCATGGACTACATGGAATACCGGGAGATTCTTGAGTCGTCGAAGGACATTGAGATAATCCATCTGCCGGAAAAAAACGAGCGTAAACCACTGTGCAATTTTTTCACGAACTCAAGGACGGAGCTGCGTTATGTCGCATTGAAAATCAGGCAGCTGCACGAAGAAGAAAACATCCCCTGGGAAGGTATCGCTATCAATGTGCCGAACATGGACACTTACGGACCGTATCTGAGCAGGGAGCTTGAGCTTTATGACATACCGCACACGGAGAAAAACGGAATGCCGCTCAGTTCATCAGGAGCCGGAGTTTTGTTTGAAAGAATACGGCAATGCGTCACGGACAATTTCTCATACTCAAGCATAAAGCAGCTTCTTATGAACAGGGAGCTTCCTTGGCATGATGAAAAACTCAATGAGCGATTCATTGAATTCGGAAGGGACAACAACTGCATCTGCTCATTTGAAAGCGAAAATAAAAAATTCGATGTGTGGGAAGAGTCGTTCAAAAAGCCTCTGGACAAAACACCGGTGGATGAGAAAATCGTGAACATGTACAGGGCGATGAGAAAAATCTTCACGTCGATGGTCAGGGCAAAATCTTTCGCGGAAATCAGGACGCATTACTTTACGATGCGCGATCACTTTTTCGACATGGAGAGATGCACCGAAATGAGCGACCTTATCCTGAGCCGATGCATTTCCGAACTAAGCGCGCTGATAGAAATAGAGGAACAGTTTCCTGAATGCAAGATAAAAAACTACTACAGATTTTTCACCAGGCTTCTTGACGACAAAATGTATGTACCACAGTCGGAGAGCCGGGGCGTACAGATTCTTCCCTACAGACTTGCGGCGGCGGTGCCCTTTGACGCACAGATAATCGTGGACTCATCCCAGGCATCGCTTTCGGTTACATACAAGCAGCTGGGATTTTTGAGCGACAGAAAAAGGGAGTCCCTTGGTTTTACATCCGACCCGAATGTGACTCCGCTTTTTATCCAGCTTTATGCGATGAGCGCGGGAAAGAAAATTCTCTTCACATCATCCGAAAAAGTTTTCGGGAACTATGCGCTTACAAACGGCGATCTTTTTGAGGTGGATCTGAGAAAAGAAAAATCCCCGCAGCCAGTAGACGAAAAGCAGATTTACATGCCTGAAAAAAACGTGCTTCTTGACGGAGCTGAGCTAGACAAAAGGGACCCATATATGCATGAAAGAAAATCCTTCCTTGACTCAGGCTCAGTGTTTCCCAAAATCACCACGACGGTTGAGAACAACGGAATTAAATCATGGAATGTCATGCAGGGAAAAAGCGGAGACACAAGTGAAAGCTCAAAGAAAAAAATCGCATCCATGATTGATGACTCGCTTTTGAAAGACGGAAAGGTCCGCATAACATACTCACATCTGAGACACTTTTATGAAGACAGCCATCAGTTTTTCAACGACTATGTCCTGCAAATAAAAGATCAGAGTAACGAGGCTCAGCTCATGGACCCCTTTGCGTGGGGAAATCTCTACCATAAAATTCTTGAGCGGTACTGCATGAAACTTTCGAAACAAGATTTGCCGCTTTCCGTGGGTGAGGACGGACTTTCAGAGTCATATATGAAAATCCTGAGCGAAAGTATTGACGAGGGACTTGAGGAATTTGAGTCAAGCATACTTGCGAAAGAGATGCTCAGAACCGGAAAGGCAGCACTTTTCGAGACGATGATAAACACAGTGGAATCTTTCTCAATAAAATACGAGGGGTTCCATATTTACGCCGTAGAAAAATGGTTCTCATACGAACCTGAAAACGAGAGATACTATTTCTACGGAAAGATTGACTGCCTGCTTTCGGAGCCGGGAACAGGAGAATGTGTTCTCGTGGATTTCAAGACATCGGACAATGCGATTCACTCGGACAAATTTTTCATAAGCGACGATCAACCGGTTCCGGATTTTCAGATGCCGGTCTATACCTACATTTTGAAAAACCAGGAGAAGCCGATTGAGATTGAGAACTGCGCATTCTTCAACGTGAAAAAAGGTGAGAACAAAGCCGTGTTTGGTTCCATTGCAGGAGCCCGTGAGGACGTGGATTTTGAACCGACCGCCGAAAGATTTTTGGAGCTTGCAAAGTTCTACGCCGAGAAGGTTCTTGCACATGACGTTGACTGCGGAGACGCTTTTGAGGAGTTCAGGAGAAAATATGTCCGAGAAAATTAAATTCGACGCGGCACAAAAAGCTGCCATTAATATAGAAAGAAATGCTGTTGTCAGCGCGGGTGCCGGTTCAGGAAAAACATCGGTGCTCTCATCCAGATTCGCCCATCTTGTGCTGGATAAAAAAATCAAAGTGGATGAAATTCTCACGCTCACGTTCACAAAAAAAGCGACGGTTGAAATGTACGGCAGGATTTACCAGACGCTCAAGGCAGCTGATCCGAAAAGCGTGGAGAATTTTCACGAGGCGAACATTCAGACTCTGGACAGCTACTGCACGAAGATTGCGAGGCTCGGATGCAACTTCTACGGAATCAGTCCCGGATTTGAGGTGGACGAGGAAGCGATTGCGGCATCAGTCTCAAGCATGGCACTTCCGTTCATACTGAAAAACAAGGACAAGAGCGGAATTAAAAATCTTGTGCAGACACGAAACCTTCAGGACATTGCGGGTGAGCTTTTTGTGAAACCGATTCTCTACAACTCAAGCATCGCGTTTCCCTTGGACTTCAATGACATGCTGAAAAATCAGATGGACGTAATCATCACCGGATGGAACAAGGCCGGCAAAATATTTATGAGCGACTATGCCGACTTACAGAGAGCCCTTCTTGATTTTGAGGGAAACCGTGGCCTGAAATTTTATATAGCCCTGTGCGAGACATTTACCGACGACATTCCAGAATTTCCTGAGATGAGCGAGGCGATGTTCAAAGATGACTGCGATAAATCAGAGGACGCAGAGAGATTTCTTTCCTTCATGGATTTCATCAACAGGATTTCGCTTTTAAAGGCAACAGGCGGAAAGGGACTTGAAGTAATCAAGGAAACTTTTTATACGATGCGGGACAAGCTGATTCCGGAACTGAAAAGTCTGCTCACATTTTTTTTCACATATCCGCTTGCAAAATCCATCGTGCCGCTCATGGAAGAATTCCAGGAGATGACCAACGACCTGAAAAGGCAGGAGTCAATTCTCACGTTCAAGGACGTAAGCAATCTTGCGCTCGCCATTTTGACCGATCATCCTGAAATCCGTGCGGCGGAAAAAGAAAAATACCGTGCGATTATGATTGATGAATTTCAGGACAACAACTCGATGCAGCGTGACCTGCTTTTTCTTCTGGCAGAAAAACCTGAGCGCATGGAAAAATCTGTGCCGGGCGTGGATGAAATCTGCAAGGACAAATTGTTTTTCGTTGGGGACGAAAAGCAGAGCATCTACCGTTTCCGTGGTGCCGACGTGAGTGTGTTCCGCGCGCTTTCGGATGATTTCAAGGACGGATGCATGGAACTGAGCACAAACTACAGATCCAACGCCGCATTGATCGCATCGTTCAACACGATTTTCGGAGGAGCAGATTATCCGCCGAGCGAGGAAAAAAATCACACGATGCCATCCGTGTTTTTTAAGGCAAACCACAACCAGAGCGAGATTCCCGCATACGAGGCGATTTACAACGACGCGGAGCTTTCCGATTCCGCAAGAGATGAAATTGCGAAGATGAGCGGAAAAACACGGGACGAATTTTACTCGCCGAAAATTCACATCGCACTTTACGACAAATCACAGGAAGCGGATGATGAGAGTCTTACGGATGACGCGGCTGAGGCACAGTGGACCGCAAACAAAATCCGCACGCTGATTGAGGAAAAAGGAGTGCGTCCTTCCGACATTGCGGTGCTGTTCAGGAAATACAGTCTGCAATCACTCTGGGAAAAAACATTTTTGGAAAACGGAATTCCATACAGCACGGAAACCGTCACTGGATTTTTCAACAGCTTCATTGTCCCGGAGATTGTCACCTTCCTGAGACTTGCCGCATATCCGAACGAAAGAGCGACTTATGAAAAATTTTTACATTCCCGCTTTGTGTCCATGAGCAACGAGGAGGCTGATGCAATCCTTGCGATGGAACAAGAACCCTTCACTGAAGATGCCGGAGAAATTCTGTCTGAGGAAAGCGCAGCACGATTCACTCACGCAGGAGAAATGTACCGGGCAATCACACAAGATTTAAAGACGGAGAAAATCGCCTCAATGGTGACAAAACTCTGGTATGACTTCGGTTACCGATACGAGACAATGTGGAACCAGAAAGTCAGCATGTACTCCACTCTCTACGACAGGATTTTTGAGCTTGCACGACGGGCCGACGAAGAGACGACGAGCCTCCCGGATTTTGTTGACGGACTCAGAGTTTTTGAGGACGAGATGGAAAAGCTTGAGAACATGGACATCCCGATTGAGCAGACGGAAGGTGTCAGAATCATGACCATTTTCAAAAGCAAGGGACTCCAGTTCAAGTATGTGTTCATCTGCGGGTGCGGGAAAGGAACAAGAAACGAGACAAATTCAGAAGCGGTCTACATGAGCAAGACGCACGGACTTTCAATCAACCTGCATTCTGGAATCGGCATGATTGATTCTGCCCCGAACTATTTTTTCAATCTTGCAAAAGGCGAGGAAGAAAAGATGGAGAGCGCGGAGCTTCGCCGAATCGTTTACGTCGCCATCACGCGTGCCATTGAGGAAGTGTACATAAGCGGATGCGTGAAAAAAAAGCCGGATGACCGTCTGAAATTTCTTCCTGAGGAAGGGTCAAAGCCGAAATCCACGCTGGACGTTCTCTCACCTGGAATCGCATATTTTACCTCGGACGATTACAAAGGCATGAAGCCCTTCACTTTTGAGGATATTCCGCCGCAGGTTCCGGTTGAGAGCATTGAGAATCCAAAGGGAAAGGAAGAGAGCGCGAGGCACATTCTGTCTTTGATGGAAAAATCAGTGATCGTAGAAAAAGAAGAGATTGCGTTTCCGTACATCTATCCGAGCTCACTTGTTAGTTCAGAGGTTATCAGCACCACGAAGGATGAGAGCGACGTAGAGGAAATTCCTTACGCAGAGATTGACACAATAATCGACTCAGTAAAATCCGGAGGGACAAAAAAGACGGATTTTTCATACGAGGATTTTGGAAGTGCCGCACACGCTTATATTGAGGCTGCCGTGAACAAATCTGATGAGGAGATTTCTGAGAGGTATTTTGCGCTTCTTGAGGGGGATGCAAAAAAGATACAGAGGCTCAGAAAAATCTGCGTTGAAATGCGGGACCAGTTTTTGAAAAGCGAAACAGGCAAGGCGGCTCTTTCGTCAAAATGGCACAGGGCTGAATATGCGTTCCATTACAAAAAGGGCGAGAACATTGTCAACGGAAAGATGGACCTTGTGTTCAGGACGGAAGACGGCGGATATGTGATAGTTGATTATAAAACTAACCGGCACGTGCATCCGGAGATTTATTACGAGCAGCTTGCGTATTACCGTGAGGCTCTTTCCATGATGTGCGGATGCCCGATGGAAAAAATCAGATGCGTGCTTTACTATCTGCGCTGGGGAAAAGACGTACGAGTTGAAAGTTGAGAGTTGAAAGTGGAAAGTGGAAAGATAAAAAAGAGCGCGGGGAATATTTCGAAATAATCCTCTGCGCCCTTTTTAAGAATGCTTATACCAGCATTGATATTAGTTCTTGTTCAGGTATTCTACCACAAGCTCGCCCATCTTTTTGGTACCAGCGAGTTTACCGGCGGCCTTTACGGAATCAATGTCCTTTCCGGCGATGTCACCTGTGCGCCAACCGTCGTCAAGAACAGCGTTCACTGCCTTTTCGATTGCCTGTGCCTCGGTCTCAAGCTTGAAGCTGTAGCGGAGGAGCATGGCGGCTGAAAGGATTGTCGCAAGAGGATTAGCAATGTCTTTTCCTGCAATGTCGGGAGCGGATCCATGGATGGGCTCATAAAGTCCGGGTCCCTTTCCGTCACCGAGAGATGCGGAGGCCAGCATACCGATGGAGCCCGTCACCTGAGATGCCTCGTCGGTCAGGATGTCACCGAACATATTGCTTGTCGCGATTACGTCGAACTGTCTTGGAGCGCGAACCATCTGCATGGCGGCATTGTCAATGTAAAGAAAATCAAGTTTCACATCGGGATAGTCTGCGTGCACGGTCTCAGCAACCTTTCTCCACAAGCGGCTTGAGTTCAGGATGTTTGCCTTGTCCACGACTGTCAGATGCTTCTGGCGGTTCTTCGCGAACTCAAATCCCATGCGGACAATCCGCTCAATCTCCGGCCATGTGTATTTCTCAGTGTCCCACGCCGTCTTTCCATCCTCGGATGTTCCACGGTCACCGAAATAGATTCCACCAGTCAGCTCACGCACCACGAGGATATCAAGGCCCTCGCCCACAATCTCATCCTTCAGAGGACATGCGGCCTTCAACTGCTTCCACATAACCGCAGGACGAAGGTTGGCATAAACTTTCATTCCACCGCGAAGTCCGAGCAATGCTTTTTCCGGTCTGATTTCGGGAGCCACATCATCCCACTTGGGACCACCGACAGCACCGAGCAAAACCGCGTCGCTTTTCAAACAGATGTCCAGCTGGTCCTGAGGAAGAGGCTTGCCCCACTTGTCAATGGCAGCACCACCGGCGATCACATTCGTGTAGTTCCACTTGTGTCCGAATTTTGCTCCGACCGCATCCAAAACTTTTACGGCTTCGGCAACCACATCAGGTCCAATTCCATCTCCGGGAATGAGCGCGATATTCTTTTCCATATTATTACTCCGTTATGCTCTTAAATTGAGATTGCGAAATTATATCATTTTCAGGGGATTTGGTAAAGGGTTCTTGAATGTAATCCGCCATTCTGATATAATGATGTAATATATAAGCAAAAATTATACAGGGGATTTTAAATGCTATATTATCTGGGTGGCCTGCTTGCTGAAATTGCCGGCTCTGCAAAGCTGTTGAGGGGTCTTTCAAGGCTCCTGCAGTCTTATGCCGTTCTGATTGTGCTGGCTCTTTACGCAGGATTTTTTATTGTCTGGAGATTCTTACCGAAATTCTACAAGTTCCTTCCAACAGACAGGGGACGTGAGTTTACAATCAATGCGGAGGCGGCCAAGGGAAAACCAACCGGCTCAGGCGTTGTCTTCATAACGATGTTCGTAATTCTTGCCATGCTGATTGTGCCTCTTGACCTGCAGCAGTCCGGGATTCTCGTCCTCACATGGATTATGATGCTCACCGGATTTTTGGACGACCGAAGCACAAAGGGATGGGGCGAATATCTCAAGGCTGTCTTGGATCTTTTAGTGACTGTTGCGGCGGCATGTCTTCTTGCATATACGCTTTCAAGGGATGATCCTGAGGGCAAAATCAGATTCTGGCTTCCTTTCGTGAAAAATCCGCTTGCCATTCCCGCGTGGCTTTACATAATCATAACCACAGTGTTGCTATGGACATCAGTGAACACGACCAACTGTACAGACGGTGTGGACGGGCTTTCATCATCCCTCGTGCTCTTCGCTCTTGTCACAATGGGAATCGTTTTTTACATAGTGCTCGGACACAAGGAAATCGCGGGTTATTTGCTGATTCCGCACATGCAGTCGGGAGCTTCCTGGGCGGCAATCACATTCTGTCTTTCGGGAGTCCTGCTTGGCTATCTCTGGCACAACGCATATCCTTCGAAGGTTCTCATGGGAGACGCAGGTTCCCGCGCGCTGGGATTCTATCTTGGAGTCGCGGTCATGCTCTCGGGAAATCCCTTTATGTTCCTCGCAACATCCACAATCATCTTCATCAACGGAGGAATGGGGCTCCTGAAGATTTTCCTCAAGAGATTTCTTCACATCAGCATATTCAAGAACGTGCGCTTCCCCCTTCACGACCACATGAAGAAAAACCACGGCTGGTCTCCTGCCCAGGTGCTGATTAAATTCCTCACGCTGCAGATTCTTGTTACGGTCGCGGTGCTGGGACTTTTGTTCAAGATCCGCTAAACACTCCTGTTTGACGGCATAATCATCGAATAATCTAATATCCTGTCAGCTCGAAGGCATCAAAAACCTGGAAGTCGGCAGGATTCGCTGTGAAAATCTCACTTACACCCGCTTCAAAAAATGCAGCCGCCATGTGGGTGTCCTGTATTCGCTTGCGTCCCAGCTGGTACATGTTCATCCAGAGAAGAGAGCGTTTCAAAGAAGTCTCCCCCGGATAGATGATTTTTATCCTCTCCTGGTCAATCCAAAACCAAGATCTTTCCAAAGCGGCTTTCATGGACAACGGTGAGTTGAACCGCCGTGAATCTGTAATGACATGCTGGAATTCCAAAAAACTTTGATAATACACAGCGAGCGGCGAAGTTTTTTCCGAGAGCCACCTTTCAAAGAGCCTCACAGCCCCCTCATGTCTCGGAGAATCGACAATCTCCAAATCTATGAGCCAAGTGGTGTCAATTCCTGTCAAACTTTGCACCTCCCTCAAGCATTTCATCCTGATAATCCCTTGAGACCCAATCTACCGCACCGGATTTTAATCCTCCCAAGGAAACCGGCTCCCAAGAATCAAATGAAACATTGGACTTCGCATGATTGGACAGATACTCATCCATTGCATCACGCACCAACTCCGCAGCCTTACGGTTTTGACTTTCCGCCAAATGCTGGAACATGAGATATTTCAATTCCTGAAGATAAACCGTCACCGGCTTCATTTTGATTGCATTCGTCATACTTATAATATACATATATTATATATGTACGTCAAGTTTTTTTGCGAAATTTTTAAATCTCAAAAAGCTCCAAATTAAGTCAGAATATTTTAAGGGATTGCGTGAAAAGTCTTGACAGTCAGATTTCTTTTTGTGTATATTACTTTTGATTCCGCATGGAGTCACATTTCACCGACATTAGCTGGAAATATCCGGCAAAATGGAGAAAATTATGAAAATGTTTAACAAAACTCTGGTAGCAGGTGCAATCCTTGCATTCGCCGCATTTGGTTCTGCATACGCGGATGAGGGGCTTTCATTTGAGAATAAGATTTCCACAGATACTTATTATATGGGAGATGTAAGCAATTTTATTGCTGCAGGTGATGATAATGATTACCATCGCTTTCCTGGAATCACTGAAAAAATGACAGCTGAATATTTAGGGGATAGAGTTGATGCAAAAGTTGAGCTCAGTTTTACTTTTTATGGATATAATAATAATGCATATGATTCAGACAGACTTCGCTACGAAAAGAGAAGCATAGTTGGACTGTCCGATATTGATTTTGACGGATACATCAAGTTCCGCCCCATAGAAATTCTTCAACTTGCAATTAATGCAAGGGAATATGCATCCGGCTCATATTTTCCCATATTGGATAAAAAAATCGGACTCGGAAATTATACAGGCGGTTTTGGACTCCTGATTAAACCGATGGAAGGACTTTCAATCGGAGCCGGAGTTACGCTCGGAACCATCTTATTCTCCGATTTTGATGATGACGACTATTATTACTATGCTGGTGATTACACAGATTATGATCCAGACAAAATTTACCTGAATTTTGGTGCTGAATATGCATTCGAAGGAATTGGCTCATTTGCACTCACATTCAACAATGTGGTAAACAATTTTGGATTTGGAGCCTATGCAAAGATTACAGCAGTCGATGCTCTCGACATCTATACTGGAATTTCATTCCAAAAGAAGCAGGGCGCATTCATAGCAGGAAATCCGTTAACACTCAGAGCCTATCTCGACACAGATTCTAAAACAAATAAAATAACTTATTACTATCAGTATGCAGTCAGAGGAAATGTCATTTTTAACGCAGCCGCAGAGTACAAAGGTATTGACAAACTTTATCTCGCAGGAGAACTTGCTACAAACTTTATGGCAGAAGCTGATGGAGCACGCGATTTTTACACAGGATTGAAAGCGACCTATGAAATTAACGATATGTTCAGTGTAGGCGGAACGAGTTACATGGCATTCGATTTTGTTGACAGCAGAGACGATGAAGACCACAACTATTGCTATTCACCATTCATTTCATTCTGCCCCGAAGTAATTTTGAAGGTTGGAAACAATACTTTCAAAGCAGGATTCTGCATGGAATTTGAAAAGACATACGAAACCTGGAAAAATACCGAACGTAAAAATCTATTCTTAGGTTCCATCCCCCTCTCATGGACCTACGCATTCTAAGCAAGGGACAAATGCAAACACAGCGGTTTTTACGTGAATCGTAATCCGCTTGTCAAAAAAAAGCAGCTTCAGAAGTCGAAAGATTTTTGGAGCTGTTTTTTTTATTCGACAAAAAATCGACACCTCAAATCAATCCACAAAAAAAGGCCGCTTATGATGCTTTGCTTGCTGATGTTTGCCCTTTAGAAGGAAAATCACTCAGTCTTAACGGTCAAGAAGAAATTTGAAATAACCACAAATATTTTTGGAACCGCCCCTACGCTTTCCACTTTCCGTTTTCCACTTTCAACTTTCCACTCGTCACTCTCACCTTCCCCTGATTCTGTACTCCACGAAACGAACCCGGCCGTCCCTCACAGCGTCGCGAATCTGCTTTTCCCTTTCCGAAAGGGTGCTCCTGCCACTCTTCACCTCAATGAAAAGAACCTCGCTGACCTCGTCCCCCACCGCACTACCAGGAAAAGCGACGTAATCCACCGGGGAACCTAAAAAATGCGCGTCACCGGGATTGCATGGAAAATCAGGAAAAAATGGAGCCATCTGCTCACCAAACTGACCGCCCAGAACCGCACGGCTTTTTTTCACGGCATCAAGTCTTTCCTTTTTGATTGTCTCACTCATGCGTGATTTTTGCACGGCCTTTCCGACAAGAATCCCAATCAGCAGAAAAAATATGGCAAAAACAATCAGCAGGAGAAAAATCAGAGGAAGTGAGGATTTAAAATTCAATGTGATGGTCTCAAGAAAACGCGAGGTTAAATCAGCGGTCCAGTCTTCCATCCTAAAGGCTCTCCGGGGTCGGATTGTTCACAGTAAGAATGGCGCTCATGTCTCCGGCAAGCATACGGTCGCAGCGTTCCTTCGGCATGGGCTTACCCTTGAGGAATCCCTGTACGTTGTGGCAGTTTATCTTTTTGAGCACAGTAAGCTGGGCATCGTTCTCCACTCCCTCGGCAATGGTGTCCAGACCCATCTTTGAAACAAGGGACACGATGCTTTCCGTAATGTTCGCTTCCACGCCTCCGCTGACACCAATGTTTGAAATAAAGGACTTGTCGATTTTCAGAGTCGTGAGCGGAAGAATCTGGAGGTAACGGAGCGACGAATATCCAGTGCCGAAATCATCAAGGGAGATTCCTATGCCCATGTCGCGGATTGTGTTGAGCTTGCTCACGGTGTCCTGCACGTTGTCAATGAAGATTCCCTCAGTTATTTCAATCTCCAGATGGGCCACGTCAATTCCGTAACGCCGGATCATGTCGGTAAGGTCGTCAATGAAATCAGGCTTCTTGAACTGAATCGGGGAAACGTTCACCGAAAGAATGCCGTCAAAGCAGAACTCTTTTTCCCAGTAAGAAAGCGTCTCAAGCGCGGTGGACATAACCCAGTCACCCAGCGGAATCACAAGGCGGGACTCCTCGGCAAGAGGAATGAATTTGTCGGGACTGATCCATCCAAGCTCGTCGTCGTGCCAGCGGATAAGGGCCTCGAAACCACGGAGCTCGCCGGTCAGGATGTCGAACTGGGGCTGGAAATAAAGCTGGAAAACATGCTCGTCAAGAGCCTTGGTCAACTTGCTCTCAAGCAGCATCTTGTGGAGGAATTTGTCCAGCATGATTTTCTGGAAAAAGTAGATATTGTTCTTTCCGTTTTTCTTTACCTCGGATTTCGCCATGTCAGCGTAACGGAGCAGGTCGTTCGCGTTGTTTGAGTCCTCGGGGAAAATGCTTATGCCGCCGGAGATTCCTATTCCATGCGAGTTCACGGCCTGAATCATCTCGTAGCCCAAAAGCGACATCTCATCCCTTGAGCTGATATTTTTACGCACCACGATGAACTCATCACCCTCGAAACGGAAAGCCGCGGTTCTATCGTTCTCAAACTTCCTAAGCACAGTCGCAATTTTCCTGATTACCGCATCACCCTTTTTGTGTCCGCCCGCGTCATTGATGTTTTTCATGTTGTCCACGTCCACAAGTATGAGACCGATTTTCTGTGAGTCCGAAGAAACGTCCCCGGTTGCCTCGTTCATGTATTTGTTGAAATAGGAGCGGTTGTAGAGATTCGTAAGTGAGTCGTGGTAAGCCGCAAACTGGAGCTGCTGATTCAATGTCTGTATGCTCTCAAGCTTGTTGCGCATGTTCGTGCGTGTAATGGAAAGCTCCTCGGTAAGATTGGCGTTCCTCAAATCCTGCTGCTTAAGATTCTGCTCGCTGGTCTTGGCATCGCTCACGTCCTGCACGACCACCACAAGGCTCTGATCGGTATACCGTGCCACGTTCAAAAGAATCCAGCGGTTGAACCTGGAGGAATAGAATGTCCTGGAGATTCCCTCGCCGCTCTCAAGCACCGAGCACGCAATGTCCAGCCAGGGGACTTCCTTGGTGAGCAGATGTTTAATAGAGGAAAAGAGCATACCGGACTGAACGGCATCACCCATCAAAGTTTTCAGCGCGGGATTCACATAATCGATGCTAAAATCTACGCAAAGGTTCGACTCATTCCTTACCGGCGTACCAACGTAAACGGCAAACGGAATGTGATCCAAAATTGCTTTATAATCAAGAATTTTCTCCATAAAACAAACCTCTACGTAATTATCCGCGCTCCACCCAATAAACCCCTCCAAGCACTTTTTTTCTATTATACACCATATTAAAACATTTGTCATTAAAAAAATCGCATAAAACTTGCGTTTTTCACATTCCAATGTTAAAATAGAATTATGAGTACACATATCAACGCAGCGGAGGGAGCCATCGCCGAGGCAGTGCTTCTTCCCGGAGACCCCCTGAGGGCAAAATTTATCGCTGAAAATTTTCTTAAAGATGAGAAATGCTACAATGAGGTTCGCGGCATGTACGGATTCACCGGCACTTATAATGGAAAGAGAGTTTCCGTGCAGGGTACCGGAATGGGTCAGCCGTCGCTTTCAATCTACGTAAACGAGCTTTTCAGATTCTACAACGTGCAGAAAGCCATCCGTGTGGGAACATGCGGGGCCGTCCGTGAAGACACAGCCCTAAGGGACGTGATTTTGGCACAGGGAGCCTGCTCAGATTCCGCTCTCAACACGGGAAGATTCAACGGAATGCACTATGCGCCCATCGCAGATTTCGGACTCCTTGACACAGCCCACAAAAAAGCCGTGGAAATGGGACTGCATGACCGCGTGGGACTCTGTGTTTCAAGCGACAATTTCTACGACGACAAATCCAACTGGAAACTTTGGGCTGAATACGGAGCTCTGGGAATTGAGATGGAGGCGGCTGAGCTTTACACACTCGCGGCAAAGTTCGGACGGAAGGCACTTGCAATTCTCACGGTGAGCGACCACATTCTTTTGGGCGGACAGACCACGGCGGAAGAAAGGCAGACATCCTTCACGAACATGATCAAGCTTGCCCTTGAGACCATCACGGCCTGATTTTCCATGCACCGAAAAAATTTTCTCTCCACCATTCTCGCGTCCCTTATTCTGATTCTTCCATGCCATGCCTCGGGGATTTCAAAATGGTGGGCGGAAATCACATCGCCAAAACTCAGCATTGATTTCTCACTCAGGATTTCGGAAGGACATCCCGTAGCCTCGGAGGAAAATTATTTCCGCTGGAAAGACTCATCCGGGGACTCCGCAAAGGATTCCCTCGACGCAATTACAGGGGCATCGAAATCTGCTTCCACAAAACGCTTCGACTCAATCATGTACGCGAATCCGGGCGACACAAAAAATCTGTTTCCGCAATCGCTCAGAAACCTTTTCCTGTACGCAGTCACTTCCCAGGATTTCATGGACAAGGATGATTTTCTCATCGAAAGCGACCAGGGCAAAATCACAATCCAGTTCAGACACAGGGGCTCCGCATACAAAATCGTGACGGATGAAAAGGGGCTCTTGAATTTCACCCAAGCGACGGAAGAAAAAAAAGCGACGGAAAATCAAGATGCGTCCACCTCCGATTCCCCGAAAGAAACGGACGGCACACCTAACGATGGCACATCTAACGATGGCACATCTAACGATGGCACATCTAACGATGTTACACCAAACAGTACCGCGACGGAAAATGAATCCTCAGCCGACGCAGCCAAATCAGAAAATGCCGCAAATGAAATCTCCGCACCCAAGGATGAAAACCCATCCGCAGAAGGACATTTTTTCGTGGCAAAATCAGTCGCGGAACAGGGGGAGACCTTGGAGTTCAATCTTCTGGACGCCTACAAATCCTCCGAAAAAAGCGGAAAAATAAACTGGAGCTCCCTGCCCTACGAAAAAGAAATCTTCGGTACCACCCCCGGTGAATCCACAAACAAATCAACTTCCTTCTATTATAAAGGCAAGCTTTCCGTAAGCTACGACGGAACCACACTCAGGATAAAGGGAAAAGTTCGCAAGTTGAAAGTTGAAAACTGAAAGTAAAAAATCTGAAAATTAGATAAAAAAAATTTGACGCTTTGTATTTTAGGTGGTATAATATCCTCAGAATTGTTTCCAAACTTTAAGACAGTTCAATTATAATTCAGGAGGCCTTAAATGAAAAAGACCAAAATAATCGCATCCATCGTTGCTCTTTCATGCACAGCGGGCGTTTTAAGTGCGAAACCAAAGGCAAATTCCTCAACACCAATGAACATCTCAGTATTCAGCACGCAACAGAGAGAACAGCCGCCGGCAGACAACATGACCTACAAATGGATCAAGGACAACTTCGGAGTAACCTTCACCTGGGATATTGCCGGAGAACGCAAGGACCTGAGGGCAGAAGAGCTTATCGCTTCCGGTGAGCTTCCAGACCTTATTGAAATTGACATACCACAATTCAAGGATGCCGGTGTTCTGAGGGACCTGAAGCCACTCGTTGAAAAATACGGTCCGAACCTGAAGAAGCACTATGCCTCAGCATGGAAAAAGATGATTGACATTGACTCAGAAAGGGATGCGAAGGGAAATATAACCGCGGAGCATATCTACACACTTCCAAACTACGGTGTGTACGACGGACCACAGACCGACACATACTTCAATCAGAACGGCTGGTGGATTCAGAAGGCCGTCCTCAAGGAATTCGGCTATCCGAAGATTCAGACTGTCGATGAATATTTCGACCTGATTGAGAAATACTATCAGAAATATCCCACAATCGACGGAAAGGCAACAATTCCATTCTCCATCATCACGGCTGACTGGGAGGCATTCAACCTCTGGAACCCACCGCAGTTCTTGGGCGGATATCCGAACGAGGGAAATGGTCACGTTGATCAGGTTGGAAAAAACTTTGTCTACACGGACAACTTCTCGGATGAGAACGCAAGAAAATGGTTCAAGCTCGCCAACGGATATTTCCAGCGCGGACTGATTGACCCGGAATCATTCTCGGACAACCGCGACCAGTACTACGCAAAGATCAAGCAGGGACGTGTGCTCGGAATGTTCATCCAGGGATGGGAATTCTTGGGTGATTCGGAACTGGTGCTCTGGCAGGCAGGAAAGGATGAAAGAACTTATGCGCCTCTCCCGCTCACATTCGACAAATCAATAAAGCCACGCTACCGTGACCAGGCTCTTCCCAACCTTCAGAGAGGATTCGGAATCAGCACCAAGTGTCCTGAGGACAAGGCAATCAAGATCATTAAGTTCATGGACACGATGCTCAAGGAAGAAAACCAGAGAGTTCTTTACTGGGGATTCGAGGGAAAGGATTATTTCATTGACAAAAAGGGAACCATAACAGGAACCAAGGGTGCGGCATACAGAACTTCGGAACAACGCGCACAGCAGAAAGATCCCGCATGGATTAACGCAAACCGCGCGATGCTTTGGGCTGAGTCGGCTCCAAAACTGGAAGGAAAACTCAAGAGCGGATACACACGCAACATTGAGGAGCTTCCCTGGGAGTATGAAGTGTCACAGCAAAAGGTTGATCTTGATCTGTGGAAAGCTTACGGTGTCAGCTCCTATGCTGAGTTCATGGATCCGAACCCGCCGAAGAACCCAGGCTGGTACCCCATGTGGCAGGTTAATCCTGAGGGCGAGGCAGCAGAGGCAATGCTGGGATTTGAGGCCATCCAGAGAGAGTATCTGCCTAAGATAATCATGTGCAAACCCTCTGACTTTGGAAGGTTATGGGACGAATACTGCGAGCTCTTGAAACCGCTTACATCAGTCTACAACAAATACATGCAGCAGAAACTTGAGGAAAGAATCAAGAAGTACGGCGGCATTCAGAAATAAAAAATAACATAAGACATTGGGCCGGTTGCATTTTGTAGCCGGCTCAAATATTTTTGATTTTTTCAAGAGGAGGTATTGTTCCTCGTCGCAAGCTAAGCTTGCTCTTTTATCTCAACGGATCTCTCCTCGTTATTCCCTGTCCACCATGAATCTTTATGCTTTTACAGAGAGGGACTGAGCAATCTGCCTTACCTGATCCAGCGGAAGTCCGATGCATCTTGAAATCGTCTCCAGTGAAATTCCTTCACGAAGAAGATTTTCCGCAGACTCCAGAGCTTTTTTCTCCTCGCCACGCTCAATTCCTTGCCCAATCCCACATTCAATTCCCTGTTTCATTCCCTCTTCGAATCCTTCGACCTTACCTTCCTCAAACGCGATGTCTTTCTCTTCGTCTATCGTCTGCTGCCAGGTCATATATTGTTTCCTCCATTCCATATTCTTTCTGGCGAAGGAAACTTTTTCCTCTATGGACTTCGTGAAATCGCTGTCGGCATTCTGGTTCACAAGAAACTTGAAAAAGGCTTTCTCCTCGTCGTTTTCCATTTTATCATATTTGGACGAATTGAAAAAGAGCTTGTAGGCTCCGTCGTTCAATTTTATTTCACCGCCGTCATTATCTGAGCACTTGTTCTCGAAGAAATAGACGGGCAGGCTTTTTCCAAAAGGGTCGTCCAGACACAGAAAAATCACATAGGAGTCCTTGAGCCTACTGTAGTTCTCACCACGCGAAAGATTGTCCACGTCAATTATACTCTGGTAATACCGTGCTCGTCTCGGAAGGTTGGCCTTTAACGTTGTCTGGATCTCCAGGTCGAAGATACGGTTTTCATCCTTGGTGTAGACGTCGAACCTAACGCTTTTGGCATCTGGGGCTTCCTGCATTGTATGCTCCGAGTGCGGCATTTCAAGCTTTTCAATCTTGATGTGCAGAAGGATTTCCAACAAACGACGACAAATCTCAGGCTCGCTTTCCATGATTTTGCAGAACATGAAGTTGTTCGCAAACGTAAGTTCCTCCCATGCGGGAGACTTTTTGAATTTTGATTCTGGCATAACTTTTACTCCTTAACTATTATAATAGGAATCAAATCTTCGCCACGGTAAACAAAATGACAAAATTTTTTTAAAATTTATTTCCCTAGCATTTTTCGCATTTTTTTAGTATACTTATTGAAAGCTCTAAAAAATCATTCAATGCGAGTTTTTAGACGTTGGTATTCGTTTGTATACGGAGGGAAAAATGCCTTTGAAAAAAATCTTTTCTAAAAAATTTTTTTTCGCTATCTGCATATTGATCTGCACAATTTTTTATGTGGGCGCGCAGGAGCAAGAGAAAGTTTTCAGCATGAACTGGAAGGACGGAGTTTTTTTCTATCTGCAGGATTTTGACGAGGTGAAGCTCGCGCTTTTTGTGGATGAAAAAAAATCGGAAGCGAATATTGTGCTTTGTTCCCGCGACGAACATGCCCAGCTGAAAAAAATCGCGTTTGAAAGCAAGGTTCTCATAAAATCAATCAGGGACCGAAATCAGTATGAGGAAAAAAATATCTATCAGGAGATTGTAGAGAAGTTCCAGACATTCGCGCCGATCAAAAAAACAGATTACGGAAATTTCAACGACTCGGGATTTGTCAAGCTGAATCTGTTCATTACACAGAGTCTGTACAATAAAAATAAATCAGTGCTGGACAAAGAGAGCGTCGAAAAAATCCTCGGGAAACTTGAGTCAGACTCTTCGCTCAGCGCAATGAACATCTCAATCTTCACAATCCAGCAGAGGGAACAACCACCGGCGAGCAACAAGACATACAAATGGATTAGGGAAAATTTCGGAGTAACTTTTTCCTGGGACATTCTTTCGTGCGACAAGGACCAGAAGATTGCATCGCTCATTTATTCAAAAGACCTTCCCGACATGGTTGAGGTTGACTCACAAAGATTCCAGGAATGCGGGTGCCTGAGAGACCTCAAGCCGCTCATCGAAAAATACGGACCAAATCTGAAAAAGCACTATGCCACGGCATGGACACGGATGATTGACGCTGACTCAGAAAAAGATGCCGACGGAAACATAATCAAAGAGCACATCTACTCTCTTCCAAACTACGGCGTGATTGACGGAGTGGATTCCAACACGTACTACAATCAGAATGCATTCTGGATTCAAAAGGCCGTCCTCAAGGAATTCGGATATCCCAAGATTAAGACGGTAGACCAGTATTTCGACCTGCTTGAAAAATATTACAGGCGACATCCTACGATTGACGGTATGCCAACGATTCCTTTCAACATCATCACGGCAGACTGGGAAGCTTTTGATTTATGGAATCCGCCGAATTTTCTTGCAGGATATCCGAACGAGGGAAACGGACACATTGATAAGGTCGGGGAAAAATATATCTACACGGATATTTTCACGGATGCAAACGCAAAGAGATGGTTCAAGCTCGCAAACGGATATTACAGGCGTGGACTGATTGATCCGGCATCCTTCACGGACAGCCGCGACCAATATTACGACAAACTTTCCCAGGGACGTGTGCTCGGAATGTTCATCCAGGGATGGCAGTTCATGTATCAGGCGGAGAGACTGCTTTGGGAGGAAGGAAAAGATGAAAGAACTTATGCACCTCTCGCAATCACATTTGATGAGTCAATCAAACCGCACTACCGCGACCTGAGTCTTCCAAATCTTCAGAGGGGCTACGGCATAACTGTAAAATGTCCTGAAGAAAAAGCCATCAGAATCATTCAGTTCATGGACCAGATGCTTGAGGAAAAAAATCAGAAAGTCCTCTACTGGGGATTCGAGGGACAGGATTATTACATAGACACCGACGGCTCCAAAACAGGAACAAAGGGTGCGGCATACAGGACATTTACGCAACGGGCAAATCAAAATGATCCCGCATGGCGCCAGCAAAACCGTGCGCTGCTTTGGGCTGAGGAGGCTCCGAAACTTGAAGGAAGAATGCCGAGCGGCTACACAAGGAACATGGACGAGCTTCCATGGGAATATGCGGTTAATCAAAAGCAGGTTGACCTTGACTTGTGGAAAGCGTACGGGGTGAATTCCTATGCCGAGCTGATGGATCCCGATCCGCCTCAGAACTCAGATTGGTACCCCATGTGGCAGTGCAATCCGTCCTCAGGCTGGTATTCGGATGAAGTTGTCAGCGAAGAGGAATTGAAGGCTGCGGAGGCCATGATGGGATTCGAGGATATTCAGCGGACTTATCTTCCAAGGCTGATTATGTGCGCGCCGAAGGATTTTGAGTCGATTTGGAATGAGTATTGCAGGAAGATGAAACCGGGCACAAGAATTTACAACGAATACATGCAGGGGCAGCTTGACGAAAGAATCAAAAAATTCGGCAGCCGGTCCGGCTATTGATTTTCCTTAACGCAAGATATATAATTAAAAGGCATTTCCAAAGATTGCTTCAAACGATTCTTTGGAGATGCCGTTTTCATTTTTTACATCAGGAGATATTTTATGAAACCAACATTGTTAGTTCTCGCGGCAGGCATGGGAAGCCGATACGGTGGAGTCAAGCAGATTGATTCCGTAGGAAAGAATGGTGAGTGCCTTTTGGATTTCGCCGCTTATGATGCAAAACTCAGCGGATTCTCAAAGGTCGTTTATATAATCAGAAGGGACATTGAAAAGGATTTCAGGGAAAAGCTTTTTGACCGTGTGGCCCGCAACTTCGACGCAGAGTATGTCTTCCAGGATCCCGACGCACTTTTAGATGACGCGGAAAAAAAGATGGCGGCAGAACGCACCAAGCCCTGGGGAACCATGCATGCAGTCCTTTGCGCGGAAAAAGCGATCAACGCACCATTCGCCGTAATCAACAGCGACGACTATTACGGACGCGACGCATTTAAGACACTCGGCGAGTATCTCTCGTCAATCACGCCGGAGTCAACAGAACACGCAATGGTGGGCTATGTCCTTGGAAACACGATGAGCAAATCTGGTACCGTAAGCCGCGGAGTCTGCACGGTAAAGGACGGATATCTTGAGTCAATCGTTGAGAACACAAAAATCGGATATGAGGGAGACGCGATTGTAAGCGAGCTGAACGGAGAAAAAATCACCATGACCGGAAAAGAATGGGTGAGCATGAATCTCTTCGCATTCTCGCAGTCCGCGTTCAAGGGCTTCCATGAGTATTGGGAGAACTTCAAAAAGACATCGCTTGACAAACCGAAAGCAGAGGCCCTGTTGCCTGAGGCTGCGTCTGGAATCGTAAAACGCGGAGAGGGAAAAATCAAGTTCTTCACGTCAACGGAAAAATGGTTCGGCATGACATATCCCGAGGACAGGGAAATCGTAAAGAATGAGCTGATTGAAAAAATCAAGACGGGCTACTATCCAGAAAAAATCTGGGAGTTGTAAGGCAGGAGAAAAAGATGCTCAAACTGAACGCAATCAAGTCGGAGAAAATCTGGGGGTACGAGCTGTGGATTGCCTCGACTCACCCCAACGGATGCCAGAAAGATTTTGAGACATTCGCGGGAGGTGACTACCCTCTTTTGGTCAAAGTCATACAGGCTGACGATGTGCTGAGCGTTCAGGTCCACCCGGATGATGAGCTTGCCGCAAAGTTCGAGGGCTGTCGCGGAAAAACCGAATGCTGGTACATACTTGACGCAAAAAAAGACTCTCGGCTGATTTACGGAATGAAGGGCGAGTACAGCGGTGATGAGCTGAAAAAAGCGATTGAGGAAAACCGTCTTGAAGATTACATGAAATCTGTCAACGTGGAGCGAGGAGATTTCGCATACATTCCGGCTGGCACTGTCCATGCGATTGGCGGAGGACTCAGGATTCTTGAGGTGCAGCAGTCGAGCGACATCACATACCGGCTCTATGACTGGGGACGCGGACGTGAGTGCCATGTTGAAAAAGGAATCGCGAGCATAAAAAATCTGGACGCACAGAAGCTCGTGAAATTTCCCGGCTCCTTCCACTGTCCTTATTTTGCAATGCAGGAAATCCGCGTGGACGGAAAACTTGAGACCTTTGCGAGCGCGGAACACACCGAGGGACCCGCATCCAAAGTGCTTCTTTTTGTGCTTGAGGGCGAAGGAAAAATCAACGGTGAGAATGTGCGACCAGAGGAAATCTATGCATTTGCCTCAGGCGAACAGATTGTCGTGGAAGGAAATCTTTCACTGATGAAGATTGTGGTCAGGTGAGAAACTACATCTTTCCACTTTCCACTTTCCACTCTCAACTCTCACCTTCCCCTGTAAGGTTTGGTGTATTTGAAATATTTTGGGGCGCGGTAATCCACATGCCAGCCGCCTGTGTAGAAGCCGTTTTGGTTTGCGGTGGGACTTATGAAAATCACTTTGAGCGCGGGAGCACCGGTTTTATAGACAAAGGTATTTGAAGTCCACTCGCCGTCGTTTTGAAGTGTCATGCCGTCCTGCAAATCTACCGGCGTGTAAACCGAAATGAGATACGTTCCTTCCTGCATGTTCAAATGGAGGACTGCGCCGCCACGGAAGCTTCCCCTGTAATATTTGTGCGTCCAATGCGGTTTTGTCTGCATGTCGTAATACCAGCTCTGGTCCAAACTGATTATGCGGTCCCATGCGTCGTTTCCGTCCATGTCGGTAATTCTGAGAAGACAGGGAATGTCATTCATGTGTCCGTAATTTTCCGGTCGGTAAATCTCAAGAGAAAAAGCAAGGCCGGAGAAAATCATGGCAAGGACACAAAATATTTTCTTCACGCTCATGTTCTACTCCAACTTTTCCAAAAATCCAGAGAAGACCCAGCCGACGGTCTCCGTACTATCCGCGCAATAAACAGACGTATTTTTTTTGATTTCCTGATTTTGCAAATCGCCATCAGCATATTTGACGGGAATCCAAAATCCGTGCGTGTCAATAAAATCGTAGAAGGGATAGTGCGTCTCTTCGGTCTGAATCAGTTCCGTGCCGTCCTCAAGAAGAGCGATTTTCTCACCCCAAGGAGAATCCCTGAGCCTTAGTCCTTCGCTTGAGTTGACCTTCCAGCGTGTTCCCCTTTTCTCAACGAACTTCAAATCCTTATCATCCTTCACGAGAAGATAATCAAAGTTGGAAGTCAGATTGATTTCACCGGTCCCGGCATCATAAAAATCAATCTTGTACTGCCCCGGCTCCTTTATGGAAAAATCAATGGAGCACACGCCGTTCTCGTCACTCTTTGTCTGCACTCCAAGGAAGGGAACATAAAGCAGCTTGCTCTTTCCGTCATAATAGTAACAATAGGAAAAAACAATCATCGTGCCTTTTTCCAAAACCGGGAACGAGCCGCCCTTGCCCTTGTAAATCATGTGGTATTCTTTTCCCGGCTCAAGATTTCTGTTTACGCTTATGGAATCGACGAAGGGGGATTCATAACCATGATCGCCTGTGTAAACGGTATATCCGCAGGGAGAAGGTTTTTGACTTACGGTTTCGCTCGCCAAAATTGTTCCGTCGTGGCAATCCCTGAGCGTAAGATTCCACTTGTCGCTCTTTGAGTACAGATTGCGGTTTTCAAAACCGATATACGCACGATAGCCCAGAAGCTCGCCTTTCGAATTTGTTTCTTCCTGGAAATCTATGGGGTTCGTTTCCTGATAGGTGAAAGTTTTTCCGTCATGCTCCGCCTCAAGATAAAGCTTATTACGCTCCTCAAAGACAGAGGCCGGCAAATTGATATTAAGAGCCCCGCCGTCATTCATAAAACCGATGAAGATTTTTGTGTAGGTTTTTTCAGGAGGAAAATACTCACCCTCGTCTCCGAAAATCATCACCTCCTGCTTTTCAAATTTTTCAGGCACGTCGAAAATGTATCCGCCGTCAAGAATGGAGACACCGCCTTTTTCATAGGAATATCTCGTGTCCAAAAATTCGTCCATCGTGAGGTAATCTTTTTCGATCGCAGTTTCTGACTCGGTTTTCTCAACCTCAACATTTTCAGCAGCGGCATTTTCATCAGCAGGATTTTCAACCGCAAGCGAAGCGTCAGGGGAGACAGTTTCCTTGCCCTGATCTTTTGAATTCGAACAGGAACATAAAACAACGCTTACGAATACGGTGAAAATTTTCAGCCACGTTTTTTTACTTTTAATCATATCTCCCCCTGTAAAAATCCGCGTCCTTGAAATCAGGATTTTTTTGCGGCAAGAATTTTTTCCGCGGCCTCGTCAACTGTGAGCCCAGAGAAACTTTCCCTCGTCTTGAGATTTTTCAAAGTGAGTTTTCCGCTGTCGGACTCTTCCTTTGAGATGAGGATTCCCCAGGGCATTCCCTTTTTCTCGGTCACGGCATATTGCTTTGCCATCTTCACGGCATCCGGGAAAACCTCCACGGCGATTCCCTTTTTGCGCAGAGCACCGGCCACACCCTGATAGTGAATTGCAAGTGACGCATCACCGTTGTAAATCTCCACGTCAAGATAGCTTCCGCGTTTTTCGGTCAGACCAAGCTCGGTGAGTCCCGCAATCAGTCTGTCCAATCCAATGCTCGCACCAACTCCGGGAACCCTGTCCTTCATGTAAAGTCCCGCAAGATTGTCATAGCGGCCGCCAGAGCACACGGAACCGATTGAGGGAAGCTCATCAAGGAAAGTCTCGTACACTACCCCGGTATAATAATCAAGTCCGCGTGTAATGCTCGGATCCAAAATATATGTGGACTCAATTCCAGCGGCTTTCATCATTCCGTAGATTTCCCTCATGCGCCGGCTCTCGTCACACTCACCACCGGAAAGCATCTCGATGTGCGACAGAGTTTCCTCAAATCCATCTTTTCCACGGATATAATCCAGAATCTGAGATGCGGAATCCTTGGAGCCAGTAAGTTCCTCCAACTCGCGTCCCACCTCATCAGCACCGACTTTCGCAAGTTTGTCCACGCTGCGGAGGATATCCTCTGACTGATTTTTCGCCCCGATTTTTTCCAGGAAGCGATTGAAAATCCCGCGGTGATTTACGTGAATGTGTATCTTCTCCACCCCGATTGCCTCAAGAGCACTTTTCATGAGTGAAAGAATCTCGAAGTCTGCGGATGCGGAATCCGAGCCGACGGTGTCAAAATCACACTGCACGAATTCGCGGTAACGTCCGGCCTGAGGTTTTTCGCCTCTCCACACTTTCGCAATGTGGTACCGCTTGAAGGGGAAATAAAGCTCCTCCTTGTGCTCTGCCGTAAAACGTGCGAATGGAACGGTCAAATCAAAACGCATGCCCACGTCCCTGTGTCCGTTATCCTCGAATCTAAAGACCTGCTTTTCCGTCTCACCATTGCTTTTCCGAAGAAGAATCTCACTGTACTCCAAAACGGGTGTGTCAATCGGAACAAAACCGTATGAACGGTATGTCTCGGTGAGTTTTTCAATCAGTCCTGCGCGCAAGATTTCATCCTGAGGAAGAAAATCCCTGAATCCTTTTAAAACTTTAGGTTGAATCAATGTGTCCATGTTGATATAATATAGGAAAGAATTGATAAAATCAATAGTCGGCATCTTTAATGGAGACAAGGAAACCGTTTTATGCTTTTGGGAATTGACATAGGAAACACAAACGTCGTTGCAGCGATTTTTGACGGAGACGATATTCTTTTTCAATGGAGGATTGCGTCGGACATTAAGCGGACCGGGGATGAGTACACGTCGGTTCTGCTCACACTCGCGAGGGATGCCGGGCTGGATCTGAACAAGATTGACAAGTCCATAATCAGTTCGGTCGTCCCGGATTTGACAGGCCCATTCATCACTGTGGCACAGAGACTGAGCAAGGAAAAGCCCTATGTGATTGCATCGTCTCTCGCTCTTTCAGGCACTCTTCCCGTCAGACTTCCCGAGGGCAGCTCACACGAGCTTGGTACCGATCTTCTCTGCAATGCCGTGGGTGCGTGGAATCTTTTCAAGGGAGGCCCCACCGTCGTAGTTGATTTTGGAACCGCATGCACGCTCACTGTTACCGACAGTCATGGAATCATCCAGGGAATCACAATCTCACCGGGACTCCGAACGGCCGTACACGCGCTTGCATCGAACACGGCTCAGCTTCCGGTGGTTCCTCTCGTGGCTCCTCCAAGTTCACTCGGCTCCACGACAAAGGAAGCGATTCAGGCGGGAATTGTCCTCGGGTACAAGGGGCTCGTGGAATATCTTTTGAAGCAGGTGAAGGAAGATTTGCACAAGCTCACTGGAGACTCACCGGATTCAGTTCATGTGGTTGCGACCGGCGGACTCAACTCCGTACTCAAGCCGCTCACCGACGCATTTCAGGTTGTGGACAAGGAGCTGACCCTGAAAGGACTGAAGGCGATTTCGGACCTGGTGCAGGGAAGATGAAAGATGAAAGTGGAAAGATTGAAAACAATTAGTTTTTTTTCCCGGAACCGATAAAAAACTTGCCGATCCGGGAAAAAAACGCTATATTTTAAGTAACAAACTTTACGGAAACCTTCGGACTCCAATCCGCAGAGCACCGTTAATTTCAGGAGGCAAATATGGCGGCAGTTGTTGTAAACAAGGACAATTTCGAGACGGAAGTTCTCAAGAGCGACATCCCGGTTCTGGTGGATTTCTGGGCGACATGGTGCGGTCCCTGCCAGATGATGGGTCCGGTGGTGGAAGATCTTTCCGATGAGCTTTCGGGCAAAGTCAAGGTCTGCAAAATCAATGTGGATGAAAACGGAGATTTGGCGAGCGAATACGATGTGATGAGCATTCCCAATTTCAAGTTCTTCAAAGGCGGAAGCGTCGTGGATGAAAGACTTGGTGCCGTTGGACGCGACGGACTTATGGAAATGATTTCAAAGGCATAGGTCGAATCGATGGACGAAAATTCCGGCGAGACACCCAGCCGAATCTGTTTTAAATGCCTGAATCCGCTTTCAAGATGCTTCTGTGGTGATTTGAAGGAAGTTGATTCAGGCATAAAATTCATTTTCCTCATGCATCCAAAGGAAGCGAAAAGACAGAGGACAGGAACGGGCCGGCTCGCGCACATCCGTTTACCCGAAAGCGAGATTCTTGTGGGGGTGGATTTTACCCATGACGAGCATCTGAACGAGCTGCTTTCATCCCCGGAATATTTTCCCGTGCTGCTCTACCCCGGTGACGACGCAAGGACGGCAAGCACCCCCGGCTTTAAAGAAGAGATTGGAAACCGCAAGCTTCTCATAATCATAATCGACTCGACCTGGTTCTGCTCCAAAAAAATGATCAAGCTGAGCACAAACGTGAACAGCCTTACCAAACTCTCGTTCAGCGGATCATACAAATCAATCTTCACGTTCAAGAGAGAGCCCGCCGAATACTGTGTCTCCACGATTGAGTCCTGCTACTACATAATCAAGGAATTGCAGGAAACAGGCATCGCAAAAAAAGACTCGAACCCGGAGCCGCTCATGGATGTTTTCAAAAAAATGATTGCGTATCAGCTGAACCGCGAAAATGAAAGAATCCAGTCAGGACTCCCCGGAAGCCACGCCCACGACTGGAAGTACACCAAGGTTAAAGAGATCCCGGAATATTTGCGAGTGGAGAGTTGAAAGTGGAGAGTGGAAAGATAGGGACTTGAGATGTATATTTCGGAATCTTTACAAATATGATCTGTAATGTAAATTGTCAATTTACAAAGCCGTAGTCTTTGAGTAATTTGTTGATGTCCACCAAAAGTCTCTCGCTAAATTCTTTGTTTCTCTTTTTTAAGATCAAATCCTCGTCCAAAGCTACTGAGCCCTCCACAAAGAACAGATAGGCAGGGGCATTCAGGGCATCAGAAAGTTTTTCAATTATCTCAACGGAAGGAAATTTCTGCCCACGCTCAATCTCGCTCAAATAATTTGTTGCGATTCCACATTTTTCCGCAAGTTCCTGCTGGCTGAGCCGTGATTTTTTTCTGTAAAAGCGCACATTGGCGACAAAGCTTTCTCTCAAAGACATATCTAATACTATCAGCTTGTTTTTTATGTTGACACTAGCCCATAGCTGTAGTAAAATAGAATTAAAGCTATTGGCTTTAAATTTTATGAATTTCAAGCTAATTTTCATATTTACAAGGAGAATATGATGAAGAAAACTTTTGTCTTGCTTTTTATGTTACTATTCTTATTCTCATTGAGTTTTGCAGACTCATTTACCGATGCAATTCAAGAGCTTGCAATGCGCACGGCATGTGCTGGTCAATATATAAAAGAAGAGTCGGAAGATGGACCGTGCATTTCGATGTCTGACTATTACACACAAAAACTATTTACATCTGAAATATCACAGGAAACAAATACCTCAACAAAATCTTCAACATTCAGTGGTGTTTGCTTTGACTTTGCATACTATGCATGGAACTACATCAAAGATAATTTATCATACTTCAATTCCTGCGGCATGATTGAAAACCAGTTTTGGCTTGCCGGTGTTGATGATGATTCAAGCCTCATTACTCTCTCAAAACCAACAACGAAGGATAATGCATCAAGTTTTTTAAACGGAGTTCCGATTAAAACATACGGTGAAGATAGCAAGCGTAACATAAAAGCTCATAAAAAAACAGATGGGGAACGAGCAACACATCATTCTTGGATTTGGATAGAGCGGAAAGATAAAGTTTGGTTCTGGATTGACCCCACATGGACAGATAACCTTGGATATGTCGTCTACGGATATGTTGATGCAAATGGTGAAGAAATCCAGTGTCGCCCGGATTCAAAATATTGTGTGAATTTTCCAGACTCTTTGGAAACACTCCCTACGGCACCTCAGATGGCAGAAGAAGATATTCCGACGTCTCCACAGCCACCCTCGTCTCCAAAGCAATCGATAAAAACAAATAGAGAATCAAGCTCAAGCAACAATTCTGTAAGTGGAGGCTCTTCTTGGGTTCCATTTGTGCCGTTTATTGATGAATATTACCCCATTTTTTTCAGTGTAGATTTTCCTGTTTCTGATATCGTAAAAAATGCTACCAAAACTGGAAAACTTGGATTTGCCATTGATTTAGCGACTCTTAGCTGGGATTCAACTTTTATGTGGGGGCTTGAATACATAATTAACCTTGAAGATGGAAATAACCTTCACTCATTGCTTTTTCAAGTCAATTTTCCTTGGAGATTATTCAGTAATCTTGCCTGGTACTTTGGAGGTGGACTCGGCGTCCGCTTTGATTTTTCAAATGACGACTGGATTCCAACTGTTCAAGACGGACTTGCAGGAGATAACAAATTCGCATGGAAAATTGATACTGGATTTTTAATCAACATCTCAAAACTTTTCACGAAAATTGAATTCTCATATAACAATGTCATTGGATTTTCCACATCCTTAGGCGTGGGATTCAGTTTTAGAGAATATTAACAGGAGGATAAAGATGAAAAGAAAACTTTCAGTCTTATTTTTCGCGGCATTACTTGTAACAAAGGTATTTGCCGAGCAGTATGAACATTACGAATGGGAAGAATTTGCACCCTGGCCATGCATATTTCATGTAGAAGCCTACTGTCCATCTGATAAGGGCGCAGATAAAAAAGCCGAGAGAATCATCGAGAATTTGACGAATGTTTCATGGACAACTCCACCTAGTGAGTTCTTTTACACTACGATTGGTTCCTTATATGATTATCAGTATCTAATCAGATTCGGCTCGTATTTTAAATACGCCGGTGACTTAGTACAATGGTACTACATAGTTGATGTTCTTGATAAAGATAGTAAATCCATATATCGGAAAGACTATGATGACTACAAGTATTATGAAACAGCTTGCGAAGATTACAAAGACCAAGTCAGCAAGTTTTTAAAGCAAGTATACCCTAATTTCCCCAATGTTTCTACAACCAGCACGAGCACAACAGCAGCAAAAAAAAGTATAACGACCGTCGCTAAGTCCGAGGAAAAATCAGCACCGAAAACCGTCGTATCAACTCCAAACTTCAATGTTGGTGACTACATTAAGGAATTGGATGCTACAGTATTCAAAATTGATGGTAACAACGTCACTTTATATCACTGGGAAAATCGCTATGTTACATATTCTGCATTGGAGACCTTCTGTAAAAACTACCAAAAAGACGGCTACTCTGGTTGGAGGCTTCCAACTGTAAATGAAATGAATTACATGTATACCTATAGAATCAATTCAGGCACATACTGGGCATCAACAGCAAAACCAGAAGAAAAATGGGCTATGGATTTAGAAAGTGGATCTTGGTACAACGAGACTGGACGTTATACTGACCATTACATTTTCGTTGTCCGAACCTTTGATGTTGCTACAATAAACAATTACTTTGCCCCATTGCCTGCAAACTCTGAAACCATGGGAAAAAGCAGTGCAAAAGAAGTCGAATTAAGGCATAATTTCAAAATCGGAGATTATATGCCAGGTATTGGGCAAGTATTTAATATAGAAGGAAATTGCGTTTATGTATTTGTAGAATATAGCTGGGGATATGGTACATTTACTGATGCAAAAAAAGCTTGTAAAGATTTCAAAAGCGGAGGTTATACCGACTGGCGACTTCCGACTGTACAAGAATTGAACTTTATCTATAACAATAAAAAGATTTACAACTGGAATGATTTTTCCGACTATGATTACTATTGGTCATCACAAACAGGAAAAGATGGTAAACCCCAGTATATGTATTATGGCAATGGCACATGGTTTTCTGGCACAGAACTTACAAATGCAAGAGCAATTTTTGTGAGGGAGTTCTATTTTTAAGGAATTTTGTCTATATCAACACTAAATATAGTAACTTCAGGAGGAATATCATGATAAGAATGGAAAAGACAAACAGTATCGCATCAGGTATAAAATATTTCGTATTAGCAATAATTATTTCGCTTTGTACATTAACAGGATGTATGCAAGCAAATAACCCGTTTGAGTCATCAGGAACAAGATATGCCATAAAGAAAACAACTGAAACTGTAGTTCTTGATAATGACACTGTAACAGTTGTTTCGATATATGAGAATAATGAACGAGGACAGCCAATCACCATAACAAAGACAGCTTCTGTAAACGGAACAGAATATGAAACCACAGGCATTACTCGCTATGAATACACAGACAACGGAGATGTTAGTTCCATGACGGTCTCAACAGCTCCAGATTTTGCCGTAGAAGCTTCAACATTCTATGAATATGATTCAAATCATCGCTTGATACGAACAATTGAAACAGGAACCTACGACGGTAATACAGCTACTATTGTCACTGAATATCAAAATAACAGCCGTGGAAAGCCGATCTCAGTAACATTCAAAAATTTTACACTTAATGGTACAGAATACGAAGTTACTGGTGGAATCAATTATGAGTATACAGAGCATGGAGATGTCAGTTCCATGATTGTCACAGTGGCTCCAGATTTTACCGTAGAAAAATCAACGTTATATGAGTATGATTCAAATCATCATCTGATAAGAACGACTGAAACAGGAACCTACGATGGTAATACAGCAACTGCTGTCGCAGAATATCAAAACAACAGCCGAGGTCAGCCGATCTCAGTAATACTCAAAAACTTTTCACTTAATGGAACAGAATATGAAGTTACAGGCGGAATTTATTATGAGTATACGGAACATGGAGATGTCCAGTCTATAATTTTAACCACTGGATCAGATTTTACAATAGCGAAAACAACCGTTTACGAATACGAAAGAATATAATTCAAAAATATAATAGGAGGCCCCTCACATGAGCGAGAAAATTATTTTTGTATGCATAAATAAATCCTTTGAAAGATTTAGCAGCGGAATCATCATAAAAGGACGGGAAAGCTTATATCAGTGCACCAGAAAGTACTGGCCGGTAAACCTATGGAAAGCAAATGCCGCTGAATACATTGCAGGAGTCTCAAAAGGAATCATCAAAAGCATTTACAAGCAGACAGAAGTATGGAAACCTGTACGTTCATTCAGAGAGTTTCTGACAGATGCGGAAATCATAGAGAACCCACGGCTCCTTGACAGATACGCTTTTACTGGAATTGAAGCACCTCAATCAGTCAGGGCAAAATACATAGGAAGCAAAATACCACAGGTATTCAGGTTCTACGGAAACATAGTCTCATACAATTTCTGATTCAGTAAATGTTTGAGAGTGGAAAGCGAATTAATTCTCGTCCCTAAGATTGTCGAAGGCTCCTTCCCTATATAATTCAAGGAATGCCTCGGCGACCTCTGGATCGAACTGTGTGCCTGTGCAACGCTCAATCTCCTGCACAATAAAATCCAATGGAAGCTTTTTGCGGTAAGAGCGGGTGGAGCTCATGGCATCGAAAGCGTCGGCAACCGCGATGATTCTTGCGACCAACGGGACATCCTTTCCGCTGAGACCCGCAGGATATCCCTTTCCGTCATAGCGCTCATGGTGATAGCGTGCTCCGTCAGCAATATCATCCTGAATTTTCACATCCTTGAGAATCTCGTAACCGCGCTGGGCATGACTTTTGATTATGTCAAATTCCTCGGGGGTGAGCTTTCCGGGTTTTGTCAGAATGGCGTCCGGGATGCTGATTTTTCCTATGTCGTGAAGAAGCCCGATGTTGTAATATTTGTCAAGTGTCTCTTCATCCAGCCCAAGTTTTTTTCCGAGCATCACCGTGTACTGTGCCACCCTGTATGAATGACCGTTCGTGTAGGCATCCTTTCCGTCAATGCAGTTCGTAAAAGCTTTGATGATTGACTTTGTGAATTCCTCAAGATTCTGGCGGTATTTCCGCTGGGTTCTGACGGTCTGCCTGTTGCCGTGGTAGATAAGCAGGATTGAGACAAGCGCGGTAATGCTCATGAATACGCCCGGCAAAATCATCAGATTGTGATGGGACAAAATTCTTCCCATTCTGATGAAGCGCAACCCAAGGATAATCAGGGCCGTGTAAAATCCCGGTCTATGAAAGAACACAACCCAGGCAATAAGAATCAAAGAGCATATTGAGGTAAAAACTCCGGGAAGGGTCGCATACGGTATTGCTCCGTCACCAATTCTCAGCATACCGCCTCTGGCACCGCCCGCCCAGCTGTTTCCGTATTCGCTAAGGTGATAGAGGACATGCAGGAGCAGATAGAAAAAAATGTTTAAGAACAATGCAGGAGTAATTTTAATCTGCTTAATCTTCTTTATGAGTTTTTTCAAAATCATCTCAATTACCCTCGATGGAATAAAGCTCTATGTTTTCGTCCTGGAAATTGCTGAAACACAAAAAGCGGCCGTCGGGGCTTACGTCCAATCCCGTGGGCTGATTTCCTCCCTCGAAGGTTTTAAGCACGCTCATGTTGTTCGTGTCGATTATGTAAATCTTTCCGTTTACCGGCGAGCGTTTGGTATAGTCCTGAGGATTGTTTGGTCCACGGCAAGAGACAAAAAGATAGCGGTCTCCGTAAAGGTCAATCGTATTGGGGTTGTTGAATACCTTGAGCTCCGAAGTGATTGTGAACGTGCTCAAGTCAAGGCGCAGGATGTTGCGGTGATACATGTCGCTGATGTATGCCATGCTTCCGTCGTTCTTTACCGCGATGTGTCTCATGGCTGCATTTTTTATGGAAAGTGATTTTTCCTTTTTTCCTGTGGACGTGGAGAACTGCTCGATGAGTCCGCTGTCAAAGGAAAGACTCACAATTGACTCGCCTTTGTTCCTGAAATAGAGTCCCCTCGGCGCGCGTCCGGTCTTGAGCATCCTCAAAAGATTTCCGCTGTCGTAGTCAATCAGGGACACGTCGTTGCTTACCCAGTTGCTTACCGCGAGCATATTTTTTTCGGGTGAGTATGCGATGAACTTGGACCAGTTTCCCCTGGTGGATATTGTGCGCTTGTATTTGAATCCGGGATACTCGTACTCGTAGATGTTCGCCGTGGTCATCTGTGAGACGAAGAACGCGTTTTTCTCAGGAATAAAAAGCCCCTCGGCGAATCCAAGCTTGGCTGAATTCGGAGGTGTCACACGCTTAATGATTTTCTTCTCTTCCATGGAAAAGACATCGAATCCGCTGTCATCCAGAAGAGGCATGATTATGTACTTGCTGTCGGGAGAGAAAAGAACCTGCTTCGGCTGCTTGCCGCATTTGTAAGTTCCGATTTTTGTAAGCACCGGCTCCGAGAAAACCTGAAGCGATGAAACGACCGAAAAAATTGTGACGGCAATCAGCGTTAAAATTCTTTTCATAAAATCTCCCGGCAGTTTTCTTTTTAATGACTTTAGAATGTTGCGAGCGTCCTGTCCACGCGGGCAAGGCTCTTCTCAACTCCAAGAATCAGGATGGAACCGATGAGCGGCGGAGAGACACGGCTTCCTGTTACGGCCATGCGGATGGGCATCATAAAATCACCCAGCTTCACGCCAATCTGCTCGGCACATGTCTTTGCGAATTCCTCGGCTGCCTCGTGATCAAGCTCAGGCAACTTCGAGATGAACTCCTTTGACTTTTCAAGCACTTCCTTTGTCTTTGCCTCGTCCAGCTTTTTCGGAATGATGTTTTCCTTTGCGGGAACAGCAGGCTCGGTGAAGAGGAAGTGAACCATCTCGGCTGCGTCGGTCAGGAAATGGAGTCTTTCCTTAATCAGCGGCATGAGATTCATCAGGGCAGATTTCACATCGGCGCTCGTCATGTTCATGGAAGCATCCACGCACACAGGCTCACCGTCATCGCCAAGCTTTACGCCGGAGAACTCAGGTCCCACCTTTGGCTTCGGCTGAGGATTGTCGGGATTTATCTCAAGCAGAGCGTCCCCGGTTCCAGTGATGAAAGGCAAGGTCCACTTGTAAAGCTCCTCGTCGCTCATGGCACGGATGTACTGGCCGTTGTACCACTCAAGCTTTTTGTAGTCAAAGACAGCGGGTGCCTTGTTCAAATGCTCAAGCTTAAAGTTCGCGGCAAGCTCTTCCAGAGTGTACATGTCCTTTCCGTCAATGTAGCTGCATCCCAAAAGCGCGACATAATTCACGATGGCCTGGGGCAGATATCCGCGGGCACGGAATTCATTAAGGCTTGTGGAACCATGACGCTTGGAAAGTTTTTTTCCGTCCGAACCGTTTACCATGGGAAGATGGCAGAACTCAGGATGTTCCCAACCGAAGCTCCTGTACATCTGGACGTGGAGCGGAGTTGAAGGAATCCATTCCTGGGCGCGCATTACGTGGCTTATGTGCATGAGATGGTCGTCAACGATGTTCGCAAGGTGATAGGTCGGGAATCCGTCGCTCTTCAAAAGAACAGGATCCGGAGAGATGTCCTCGTTCTTCCACACGATGTCACCCAAAAGATGGTCGTGGAATTTCGTCTCACCCTCAAGCGGAACCTTGAGACGGATAACATAGGGCTTACCCGCATCCAGATTCGCCTTCACCTCGTCGGGAGTCAAATGGCGGCAGTTGCGGTCGTATCCCGGAGGCATCTTGTTCTCAGTCTGAATCTTTCGGATTCTCTCAAGACGCTCGGCATCACAGAAGCAATAATAGGCCTCACCCTTTTCAACCAGTTCCTGGGCATATTTCTTGTAAAGCTCGAAACGTTCGCTCTGGACGTAGGGACCAAAATCTCCTCCCTTTTCACCGCCCTCATCCCAGTCGATTCCAAGCCATGCCATAGTGTCGTAAAGATTCTGCACGTATTTTTCATCGTAACGTGTGCGGTCCGTATCTTCCAGACGCAAAATGAATTTACCGCCCCTTGACCGGGCATAAAGATAATTAAACAGAGCCGTCCTGACTCCTCCAATGTGCTGCATTCCCGTGGGAGACGGAGCATATCGCACTCTAACTTCATCAGACATCATGCTACCTCTTAAAAATTTCTACTATTATATAGATAAAAAATGAAAAAAACAAGAGGGGGAAAGCGAGTGGAAAGTGGAAAGTGGAAAGTGGAAAGTGGAGAGTGGAAAGTTCTCAATGCTATAGCCGGTTTTATGACTTTGGATTTTCACCATATCTGACTTTAGATTTTTACCATGCTACACTTTAGATTATTACCAGTCTTGAAAGGGAGGTAATTATATGAATGTTGCTCGAAAAGCAAAGGACGCACTTTTAAGGCTTGCGGGTCAATTTCCTGTTGTCGGAATAACGGGGCCGCGGTAAAGCAATGGCTTTCAATCCTTGAATTCTCATTCATAATTCATTTTCTTGAGCCGGACCTGAACAACCTTGGACGCTCCATTGTAAAAACCCCGAAACTCTACTTTACGGACACAGGCCTTTTATGTCATCTGCTCAGACTCAGCTCAAAGGAAGAGCTGCTGTTAAGTCCATACAAGGGTGCCGTCGTAGAAACTTTTGCGGTCGCGGAGCTTTTGAAATCCAGATGCAACATTGGAAAAAAACCGGAGCTCACATTCTTCCGTGACTCAAAAGGCTTTGAGGTTGACACAATTGCCGACTGGAAACACTCATACGCAATCGAAATAAAAAGCAACTCGGACACTGAGCAAAAACTTTCCGCCAACACGCGAAAATACGTCTCCCTCCGCACAGACACCAAATGTCAGGGCGCGGTTTTCTATCTAGGAGACATCACCTGCACCATAAATGGCATTAAGTACGTCAGCTGGCATGACTGGGACAGTTTGATTTAGGACTGGCCTAAAAGCCTCAATCAGCGAAATTTTCTTGCCTAAATGAAAAGTTTTTACTATATTATATATGAAGATTTTTTCAGGAGATAAACATGGCGGAAAGCAGCAATTGTAATCATCAGTGCTCAGGATGTGCGTCGGCGGGAAACTGCTCGGAGAAAACGGATTTCAGGGAAAAGCTCCACGAGGGCTCATGCGTCAAAAAGGTAATCGGAGTTGTAAGCGGAAAAGGCGGAGTCGGAAAATCTCTTGTGACAAGCCTTCTCGCATCCAAGGTCTCAAAGGACGGATACAGGGCGGCAATTTTGGATGCCGACATAACAGGACCTTCCATCCCCACCGCATTCGGCCTTAGCGGAGAAAGGGCAGAGACAGGAACCATGACAATGGCGGACGGAAATCAGGTGGACTTCATAAAGCCGGTAAAGAGCAAGGGTGGAGTCCAGGTAATGTCAATGAATTTCCTTCTTCCACACGAGACAGACCCCGTAATCTGGAGGGGACCTGTCATCTCAGGGGCTGTAAGACAGTTCTGGACCGACGTTGTTTGGGACGACGTGGATTTTATGTTCGTTGACTGCCCACCTGGAACCGGTGACGTGCCCCTCACAATCTTCCAGTCCATCCCGGTTGACGGAATCATCGTTGTGGCATCTCCCCAGCAGCTCGTGCGCGTGATTGTGGAAAAAGCCGTGAAGATGGCGAACATGATGAACGTGCCCGTCCTCGGTCTGATTGAGAACATGAGCTACGTGAAGTGCCCCGACTGCGGAAAGGAAATCAAAATCTTCGGCGACAACAACATTGACGGAATCGCAAAGGATTACGGACTGAAAGTTCTCGCAAGAATCCCGATTGAGCGCAACATGTCGATTGCGATAGACAACGGCGAGGTTGAGGAGCTGGACGACGGATATGTTGACGAGGCTGCGGCGGCGGTTGAGTCCTTCATCAAAAAAATCTAGATGCTGAGACTGATTTGCGCACCCATGGCGACACTGAGCCACGAGGCATTCAGACGCACGGCGGAAAGATTTCCCGGATGCGACGAGTATTTTACCGAAATGATAAACGCACCGTCGCTTCTGAACATGGGTCCCTTTGAAAAATACTATCTGATGAGCGGTCCATGCCCCGAAAAGATTGTGTGGCAGCTCACCGGAAACAAGGCGGAACCTATGGCTCAGGCGGCGGAAATCCTTGCGTCGAAGGGAGGGCTCGGTATTGACCTGAACATGGGATGCTCTGCCCCGCAAATCTACAAGACCGGTGCCGGAATCAGCTGGATGCTAAAGCCGATTTCTGAAACCGAGCAGCTTGTAAAATCAGTGCGAAAGGCGATTGACAGCTCCGGGGCAAATCTCCGTCTCAGCGTAAAATGTCGTCTTGGTGCGGATGATTTTACCGACGACACATTTTTTAATTTCACCGACATGCTATTCGCTTCCGGGGTTGACATGATAAGCTTGCATCCGCGCACGATAAAGGAAAAGCTCCGGGGACTGCCACGATATGACTATGCGGAAAAACTTGCGCTCAGGAATCCGGACAAAGAGATTGTCGTGAACGGAGAGATCCGGGACGCTTCCTCACTGAAAATTGCGATGGGAAAAGTGCCACACGCGAAGGCTGCGATGATCGGGCGGGCGGCGGCTCAAAAACCGTGGATTTTTTCCTCGCTCAAAAAAAGTCTGGCTCAGGATGAAAATCAAGATGAGACGCTGGATGAAAATCCGGGAGAGGAAAAGATTGACGCGATGGAGACGGCACTGTTCTTTTTGAAATCCGTGATGGAATGTCAGCCCGAGGAATTCTGGAGGACGAGAATCCAGAGGTTCTTTTCATATTACTGCGACAATTTTTCATTCGGCCATTATTTTAAAATGCAGCTTTTGAATTTCCATTCCGTTGAGGAGACCGAGGAGAAAATCAGGAAGTACTTCGATCAGTGTCCAGATGACCGGTGGATAAAATCAATTTGACGGAGCTGATTTTGTATTTCTATCTTTCCAGGGCGCGAGGATGAGGGAAATCAGTGCGACAAAAAGCCGTATCACAAACACCGAGAGATTCAGCGTGTAGATTGCGTTCCACCTGAATGGCGTAAGTCCCTCCATTTTTTTTATGTGCCTTGAGAGATGCCTTAAAAGAGGAGCAAAGAAATTAATCAGCTCGCATCCGGCAAGGAATACAGCGATCGCAATTGCGGCATATTTTATCAGCTTGTTTGAGAATCCGTCGGCAAAAAGGGCCACGCTCACAAAAAGAGACGCAAGGCACAAAAGGCTCCAGTTCAAAATGCGGGTTGCCGTGGGAGGAAGGAAATTGATGCTCATCTCATGCTCACCGCCTCCCAATTTGAAGGACACATGGCGGAACATCATCACGACGGCCAGAACGTAAAGAAGCGACAGGGCAAGATTTACCGCGGCTCCGGCATTCAGCAACTTTCTTCTATTAAATTTAATCATTTTTCCACCTCTTCAAATTCCACAATCTGCTCGGGGAGATTTACGGCCCTCACTTTTACCTTTATGCTTCCGTTCAGCTCCACGTCTTTTTTCGGGGAAAGAAATGCCTCAAGACCTAGCGACGGTATGCAGAACTGGGGCTGCTTTCCGCTTTTGTCCACACATACGGCTTCCCCGCTCCACTCAGGATTCTGCAAAAGATAAACCAGTGTCCAGTGCGTGTTGCTCTTTCTCTCCGCCTTGTGGGTTGCCTGTGCCGACTCCTCACCTGCTGAAACACGCAGAAGCATCTCGTCCTTGTCAATCAGCGGGCGACCGTCCAAAAAGGCACGAAGCTGCATGTGGGCAATCAGGTCTCCGTAACGGCGCAAGGGACTCGTCACCTGGGTGTACATTCCGAGTCCAAGTCCCCAGTGCATTGACGGAGTTAAACCGACGCTTCTTCTTCTCATGCATCTTCGGAGTCTGTACTGCCCCGCAAGTCCCTCTGGCAAATCCTCGGGGATGCTCGGCTGGTCCTGACTTACAAATGGAAATGGAATCCTGTTCTTGAAAGCGAATTTCGCGGCTCCCTCACCCGCCATCAGCATCATCTCACGGATCATCTCCGAGCTTTTCGGATGCTCCACGGGCACTACGGAAACTTGTTTTGTCTCTCCGTCCACCGAAATGTGAACCTCCGGCAGATTGATCAGTACGGAGCCGTTCTTTTTTCTCCTCCCCTCATTTTTTTCGGCTATATCGAAGAGAGGCTTTAGCTCGGGGCTGTCCTTCAGGGTGTCGGCTTCCTCATAGGTGAGTCGCTTTACGTTCACTTCGGTCTTGAAAACCGCGCAATCCTCCACTCCGCCGTCATCGGAAAGCGTGATTCTGAACGAGAGGGCACGGCTCTTTTCATTGAGTCCAAGGGCGTAATCTGCAAGGGAATCCTCGGCAAGCATACGGGCGGCTCCCTCGGGGATGTAAAGCGTCGCTCCACGCTCCCTAGCCATTTTGTCTATGCTGCTGTCGGGCATTACGGTGCTCGCGGGATCCGCAATGTGAACCCAGAGATAAGTTCCGTCAAAAGCGACCGCATCATCGGGATCGGCTGACCATGCGTTGTCTATGGCATAGGCGGTTCCCTCAACTTTAAGTCTCTCCTCGTCGGGCGGTGATGAGAGTCCTTCCGTCGCGGATTTTGTGGAGAGTCCCCAGCGCAGGGGATAGGGATTTTTCGTAATCGGCCAGATTCCTGTGTCAAGGAGAAGTTTGTGCGCTCTCTCAGGTGTCTCCTTCATCCCTGCTTCCTGCATGGTGCGGCTTTTGTCCTTCACTCCAAGAGCAAGAGCCTCAACGTCTCCCATAAATCTGGAATCTTCCGGGAGAAGCTTTTTCTGCTTAAGGCGGCTGAGGAATCCTTCGCGGAGTTCGGCCTCCCAGTCCTTTTCCACGGCTTTTTTCACGAGAGAGCCAATCTCCTCGCTGCTTCTGGGTGTGAAAATCAACTTTCCCTCGGCAAGGGATTTCGGATTGAGCTGGAAATAGATTGTGTTTTTCAGGGCAAGAAAGCATGTGTAGATTTCGTCTGCACCCACATCTCCGTCGCTGAAAAGAGAAACAAGCTCCGTAAAGTCAAGCGGATTTTTCGCAGTCTCGTCGTCGGAAAGAAGAAGCTCGTGCGCCTCCCTGATTTTTACGGCAAGCGGATTGGCTTGCTCCAGATTGTACATATCCTCGGGTTTGGGTGCATTTTTTTCGGCATTCTCAAACACGCTCTCCAAAGACGATGCGGGTCCGATGTGCAAAAGAGCGATGTCCTTTTCTCTTACGCTCTGTGTGGCATAGACGGCTTTTTTTGTTCCAGCGGCTGCCTGGGTTCTGTACTGCACGGTGAATTTTCCGCCCGACGGCTCTCCCGAAACCAAAGCGACATCGTTTTTATATATCACAAGAGACTTGTTCTTAATCATTTTCCCACCCTGACTGGAGATTGCAAAGATGCTACTATATTATAGCAGAATATGGGGGAATTTACAACCTTGAAACTAAAATGATTACGGAAATCGTCTTTAAACCATAAAAGAGCTTTTGACATTCACGCCCTAAGAAAATCCGTAAGTAAAATCTGCAAGAAAAGCCTGCCTACGCACTTCCGTGGAGAACCCCGTCATATTTACTTCATATTTGATAAAAATTTTCCTTGACATTTTGATTTTTCCGCACTATACTTAGTCAAGATGACTAACCAAACCAAGTTGACTAAGGAAAGACGCGTATGTGTAAGATGAATGTTCTTGAGGCTAAGACCAATTTTTCGAAGATTATCTCGATGCTGGAAAACCATGAGGAAGACGAGGTGATTGTCGCCCGTGCGGGGAAACCTGTCGTGCGGATTACGCTTTTGCCCAAACAGAATCTTGCGGATAAGCTTGGGATGTTTGCCGATGACCCCAAAAAACCAATAATTACAGATGAGAACTGGGATCCTTGTGCATGGTCGGACGAAGAGTTAAAGGAAATTTGGGGCGATTTAGTTTAATTTTTAAAAATAAAAAATTAAAGGAGCTAAATATATGGACGTTTTGCTTGATACTCATATCATCATGTGGACTCTTTTCGAGCCAAACCGTGTTGAAAACAGAGTGAGGGAAATCTTGACAAATCCAGAAAATGATTTCTATTATAGTGTCGCTTCCATGTGGGAAATTGCAGTAAAACACCGCAAAAAGCCAGCTTTGATGCAACACTCCGGCACCGAGTTCATGCACTACTGCGAGGCAATGGGGTTTCACAAGCTGGAGATTGACGACCGGCATGTGTGTGCCTTGGAGACACTTTTTCAACGCGAGGGCTCTCCCGTTCACGAGGATCCGTTTGACAGAATCCTGCTCGCCCAGGCGAAAGGAGACGGAATGATGCTGCTCACTCACGACAGAAAATTCTCAAGCTACGAGGAGCCTTATGTGTGCGTGGTGTAGGTTTTAATTGTCAAATTCTGCCCCACACTGTTGAACATATCTTTTTTTTCAGATATAATAGGCGTGTAAGGCAATGAATCCTGCATAATTATGCACGGAATCGCCCTGAAAATCAAAAAGACTTTTTCGGTGAGGCCGGACGCATAAGACGCGGGGACGAAAACAGCTCTGTTACGTTGTTAAGACACCTGTTTCATCTTCATTTCCTAAGCAATAGGAGTAAGTGTATGAGTCTGACAATTGAAGACATCAAACATCCCAAAATCAAGGCATGGGTCGAGGAATGCATCAAGATGTGCGAGCCCGACAATGTAGTTGTCGTAGACGGTTCAAAGGAAGAATATGACCGCCTTATGAAAAAATGCGTGGATGCAGGATTGGCAACACCATTGAAGGCCAAGGAGAACTGCTTCCTGTTCCGCTCTCTTCCATCTGATGTAGCCCGCGTTGAGTCCCGCACATTCATCTCTTCTGTAAAAGAGGATGATGCAGGTCCGACAAACCACTGGATTGACCCGAAAGAGCTCAAGGCAACCATGAAAGGTCTTTACAAGGGATGTATGCACGGACGCACAATGTATGTCCAGGCATTCTGCATGGGACCTCTCGGATCTCCTATCTCAAAGAACGGTGTTGAAGTTACCGACTCAGAGTACGTTGTTCTCAACATGGACATCATGACACGCGCAGGAAAGAAAGTCTGGGACATCTTCAATGCAGACCCCAACGCAGAGTTCGTTCCCTGTCTCCACTCTGTAGGTAAGCCACTCAACAACGGTGAGAAGGACAACGGAATCTGGCCATGCGCTGACGTCGAGCACAAATACATCTCACAGTTCCCTGAGGAGCACCTGATTTGGTCTTATGGCTCAGGATACGGTGGAAACGCACTTCTCGGAAAGAAATGTTTCGCACTCCGCATCGCTACCGTTCTCGCACGCGACGAGGGATGGCTTGCAGAGCACATGCTTATCCTCAAGCTCACACGTGAGTCTGACGGTGAGGTAAAGTATGTTACCGGTGCATTCCCCTCAGCTTGTGGAAAGACAAACCTCGCCATGCTCATTCCGACCATTCCAGGATGGAAGGTTGAGACAATCGGTGATGACATCGCATGGATGAAGTTCGGAAAGGACGGTCGCCTCTATGCAATCAACCCCGAGGCAGGATTCTTCGGAGTCGCTCCCGGAACTTCAGAGCAGTCAAACAAGAACGCTCTCATCTCCGCTGAAAAGAACACAATCTATACAAACTGCGGTCTTACAGAAGACGGTGACATCTGGTGGGAAGGCATCGGATACGCTCCAAAGGGCAAGGAAATCGTTGACTGGCACGGAAACAAAAAGCCATGCCCCGCAAACGACAAGAACCCCAAGGACAAGGCCGAATGCATCGCTCACCCGAACGCACGCTTCACAGCTCCTGCAGGACAGTGCCCCTGTATCGCAAGCAACTGGGAAGACCCCAATGGAGTACCGATTTCCGCAATTCTCTTCGGTGGACGCCGCCCGTCAACAGTACCTCTCGTACACCAGGCACGCAGCTGGAACCACGGTGTGTTCCTTGGATCTATCGTAGGTTCAGAAATCACAGCCGCTTCTACAATCAACGCTGACGAAGTTGGAAAGATCCGCCGCGACCCGTTCGCAATCATTCCGTTCTGCGGATACAACATGGGCGACTACTTCAAGCACTGGATTGACATTGGCAAGGCTTCAACCGAGGACAAGCTGCCGAAGATCTTCTACGTCAACTGGTTCCGCAAGGACGAGAACAACAAGGATCTCCCCGGCGGATTCATGTGGCCGGGATATGGCGACAACAGCCGCGTACTCGCATGGATTTTCGACCGCTGCGACGGAAAGGACAACTTTGTTGAGACTCCGATCGGATTCATGCCGAAAGAGGGAGCAATCAACACAGACGGACTCGCCGACTACTACAAGAAGACTCTGCCGGAGATTCTCAAGGTTGACACCGAGGGATGGCTCAAGGAAGTCAAGGACATCCGCGAGAACCACTATCCCAAGTTCGGCAAGCACCTTCCAAAGGAGCTTAACGAGATTCTTGATGATCTTGAGAAGAGACTTAAGGCTTAAGTTTCTTAACTCATAATCCAAGACCAAACGTAGCACCAGTCAGTCCTTTCCCGGATTGATTGGTGCTTTTTTTGTATTTCCCCCGAATGCCGACCGACCAGCCTGATTTTGTATGCAAACACCAAATAGAGCGTAGTTTCTGCATATTTATGCAATGACTACACTAAATATACTTCCAAAAAATTTCAAAAATCTGTTGATACTTTTCCATAAATAAGTTATATTTGTAGATACAGAAGAGGCATGGTGCCGAATCTGCATGGCCGCCAAAAAGCGGATAACACGGTAAACAATCGCTTAACTAACTATATTTTAAGGGGTTCAAGATGATCGAACGAGAAGAATGGAAAGGCTTCAAAACAGGTCGCCTTTGGCAGGACGAAGTAAACGTCCGTGAATTCATTCAGCTGAATTACACACCGTTTGACGGTGATTCAAGCTTCCTGGCGGGTCCTACTGACGCAACCAACAAGCTCTTTGCCGAGCTGCAGCGTCTTCAGAAGGAAGAGCACAACAAGAAGTCTGTGGGACTTGACGGAAAGGAACGCTCAGGAGTTCTTGACCTCGACACGGACATCGTAACGGGAATCACTTCCCACAAGCCCGGCTACATCTGCGAGGACGGAAAGAACCTTGAGCAGGTTGTAGGTCTCCAGACAGACAAGCCCTTGAAGAGAGCTTTCATGCCCTTCGGTGGAATCCGCATGGCAGAGCAGAGCTGCGAGATGTACGGATACAAGCCCAACGCAGAGCTTCACAAAATCTTCACAGAGTATCACAAGACACATTCAGACGCAGTATTCCAGGTATACTCACCAGAGATCCGCAAGGCACGTTCAGCACACATCCTGACAGGTTTGCCGGATACTTATGGACGCGGACGCATTGTTGGTGATTACCGCCGCATCGCTCTTTACGGTATTGACTTCCTGATTCAGGAAAAGCAGAAGGATTTCGCAAACATCGGTGACGGTACAATGACCGATGACGTAATCCGCCTCCGTGAGGAAGTTGCAGAGCAGATCAAGGCTCTCGGACAGATGAAGGAAATGGCCGCATCTTACGGATTCGACATCTCAAAGCCTGCAAAGACTGCAAAAGAAGCATTCCAGTGGCTCTACTTCGGATATCTCGCCGCAATCAAGACACAGAACGGTGCAGCAATGTCTGTCGGACGCATCGCAACATTCCTTGACATCTACATCGAGCGCGACCTCAAGAACGGCGTACTTACAGAAGCACAGGCACAGGAGCTCGTTGACCACATCGTCATGAAGTTCCGCATGGTCCGCTTCGCACGTATCGAAAGCTACAACCAGCTCTTCTCCGGCGACCCGATCTGGGCAACACTTGAGGTTGCAGGTCTCGGACAGGACGGACGCTCAATGGTAACAAAGAACGACTACCGCTTCCTCCACACACTCGAGAACATGGGTCCCTCACCTGAGCCGAACATCACAGTTCTCTACTCAAAGAGACTTCCCAAGAACTTCCGCGACTATGCCGCAAAGATCTCCATCGACACATCTTCAATCCAGTACGAGAACGACGACATCATGCGCCCTGTCTGGGGTGATGACTACTCCATCTGCTGCTGCGTTTCTGCGACACAGACCGGAAAAGAGATGCAGTTCTTCGGAGCACGCGCCAACCTCGCAAAGGCCCTCCTCTACGCCATCAACGGTGGTAAGGACGAGGAAGCAGGTCTCACACCTGGAGCACAGGTCGGTCCGGAAATGGCACCTATCACCAGCGAGTATCTTGACTACAATGAGGTCATGCACAAGTACGACATCATGCTTGAGTGGCTCGCAGGTCTCTATGTGAACACGCTCAACGCAATCCACTACATGCACGACAAATATTACTATGAGGCAGCCGAGCTTGCTTTGATTGACACCGACGTCCGCCGCACATTCGCGACCGGTATCGCAGGATTCAGCCACGTTGTTGACTCACTCAGCGCAATCAAGTACGCAAAGGTAAAGGTTCTCCGCCGCGACATCGACATCACCGACAAGAAAGGCAAGAGAGTTTTCGCACCCAACATGGCTTATGACTTCCAGATTGAGGGCGACTTCCCACGCTACGGACAGGATGACGACCGCGCAGACGAGATTGCAAAGTGGCTGCTCAAGACTTTCATCGGAAAGATCAAGAAGCATCACACATACCGCAACGCAGAGCCCACAACATCCATCCTTACAATCACCTCAAACGTGGTTTACGGAAAGGCAACCGGAGCTCTCCCCAACGGACGCAAGGCACACGAGCCATTCTCACCTGGAGCCAATCCCTCTTATGGTGCGGAGACAAAGGGTCTCGTAAAGAGCTTGAACTCTGTCGCAAAGGTTCCCTATGAGTACTCACTCGACGGAATCTCCAACACACAGACAATCAACCCCGATGCTCTCGGACACTCAGAAGCCGAGCAGATTAACAACCTTGTTACCATCATGGACGGATACTTTGAAAAGGGTGCACACCACCTGAACGTAAACGTCTTCGGAGTTGAAAAGCTCAAGGACTGCCAGGCACATCCTGAAAAGCCGGAGTATGCGAACTTCACCGTCCGCGTCTCAGGATATGCGGTTCGCTTCATCAACCTGACCAAGGAACAGCAGGACGACGTTATCGCTCGTACTTGCCACGCATCCCTCTAGTCCAGGCAAAGACATTCAATCCATGATTGAATAAGTCAAGTCCCCCGCTCTGATTTTTCGGACGGGGGATTTTTTTTGTCGATTTGAGAAAAATATTATATTCTATAACATGGATATATTGATAAGGGTAATTTCTCGCATATCCGTGTAAAATCGATTGCATTTTGGGGAACTCTGTGCTATGCTTGAAGATATGAAATTCAGCGTGAGTTTTGCACGGATTGATTTGCTGTGGCAATGCTTACGGCGGATATGGGGAAATTTTGTTATGTGGACGCCCGCACTGGGGCGCGAGGTTTGTAAGAGACTAAATTAGTCCGCACAAAAAGTAGAAAATCTGGATGGTGGCACGATATGAATGCAATGGCTCAACAAACTGCAAACTGGTATGCTAAGATGCTTATACCGCTTGAAAATAGTATAAAAAATTCTATTATGAACAAGCTTTCTGCTTCAATTTTGGAAAATTTTGATTCAGCGAAAACAAATATGTCATTTTTTGATGGTTTGAACAACTCTTGGTGTGATAATGTTTCTTCAGAAGAAGGAACGGCTTTCATTCGTGATTCAAGAACACAAGGAAAAATACGGGTTTTAGAGGAATTCTAATCTATGAAAGAAAATATACAAGAGTTTGAAATAGATGTAGATAATATTCATTGGATAGATAATGATGTACAAAATACGACAGACTTGTGTGCACATGGTCATGTTTATCTAAGAATAGGTTCGCATACTTGTGAATATAAAAATGCCACTGTAAGTGCAACAGCATTATATCTACTAAAAACTCTCAGTCGAGATCATCTTGCATATACTGAAAATCAGTTAGTACCTTGCTGTGGACATCTTTTGCTTCCGAAAGCCCCTGATAAGTTTGGTGAAATTTGTGATATTTGCGGATGTCCTAATGGAATTGATTGGACTGTAAAGCATAAAAAGGATAGTATTCTCTTGGTTTTAGACGAGGACAAAAATTTTTCAATTCCGTTTGAACAATATAAATCAGAAGTCTTTTCTTTTTCTGATAAGGTAAAGCTTTTTTATAAATCCAATCTACCTCGTGATGATTCAGAAGAATTCGAGACAGGTGGATGGAAAGCCTTTTATGAAGAATGGCAAATGCATTATAAGAAATGGAATTATTCTTTTTAATAAGAAAATATAAAAACACATAACAAAGGTTCGTAGCCGACACGGTGGTCAAGCCACCGTGCGGTACAACCCATTGTTATGTGGACGCCCGCACTGGGGCGCTTTTTTAGGAAGGAAAGAATGAAAAAAGGTTTGTTAATTTTATTCAGTATATTTATTTCTATAAATTTATTTTCACAAAATTTAGGATTTTCATCTTATTTAAGTGAAGACGGAGATCTATTTTATGTAAAAGAAGGAAAACCTTATCTTTACAATACAAATATCCCTGGAGAAGTCGTTATAGATAAAAATGGATTTAAGCATGTATTATTTAATGAAGAATCATATGATATTATTTTAATAGATAATTATAAGTGTAATTTTTATAGTTTCGGAACACTTAAATATCCTCCAAAAATAGATTTTAGCCCGATACAATATGCTCCAACTGGAGAAATGTATATTTTTGAGTCCCGTTTTCTTGGAGGATTAAGAGATGCTGAGGTAATTTCTTCTTCGTATTTAACAGATAAACGACATGAATATAAACCTGAAAATGTGAAATATACAATGTATGAAGGGGAATGTTATCTTTGGGGATTTTCAGAAACAGTAGTTCCGTGGGTTGAAGGAAAAGATGGTTATGGTATTGGAGAATGGATAGAGTATGATATTTCATCATTTTTAGAAGGTCGTAGAGATTTAGTAAATGAAAATGCAAAGTTATATATTTTAAATGGTTATGTAAATCCTAAATTACCAAATTTGTATAAAGAAAATTCAAGAATAAAAAAAGCAACCTTAATTATTGACGATTCAACAAAAATGGAAATTGAATTTGATGATATTGTTGAATTTAAATGCGTAGACCTAGGTCGTCCTTTTTCGAAAGTAAAAATTGTTATTGATGAAGTTTACAAAGGTACAAAATATGATGATACATGCATTACAGCAATAACGGTTGGTTGGAATTAGAAGTAAATATCACATAACAAAGGTTCGTAGCCGACAGGCAGTCAAGCTGCCTGCGGTACAACCAATTGTTATGTGGACGCCCGCATTGGGGCGCTTTTGGAGAAAAGATGAAAAAAATTATTTTTTTAATGGTAATTATTTATTGTATATTATTAACTTCCTGCCCAAAAAAGAATGAAAATCAACAAGTAGAACAAACTGTTACAGATAAAGTTGTTGAAAATAAAGAAGTAGTAGAAAAATCATTTATAACAGAACATGAGCAAGAAGAATCAATTCCTCTTCCAGATGAATTTACTTCTAAAGAAAAATGGTCTTATCATTCAGGTACATTTCCTGCGGAACAAGAATTTAATATAGAAACATTAAGAGGTTGCACTTGGTCTTACGGGAATGTTATGGGAAGCTTTCTTAATTTC
>JAEEGL015145165.1_pt1 | contig 139529 bp, 167 predicted proteins | sample 9134231 | NCBI WGS metagenome assembly JAEEGL01 (sample SAMN16246548, study PRJNA631951) | gut metagenome | biome: gut microbiome; feature: rumen; material: fiber-attached | host: Bos | place: Iran: Karaj | collected 2018-10 | reverse complement strand
TTTCCCCGTTCTCCAGGGTCACGGACACGGTGACCTCGCCGCCGTAGCCCTGGGCCGTGGCGGTTCCGGTGGTTGTTGTTGCGGTTTCAGCCGATGCGTACACGCAGCCGAGAATCATGGCAAGCGCGGTCAGCAGGGCCAATACTTTTCTTTTCATGGGTAATACCCTCCCTTAATATATTGTTTTCCCATACGTGAATTATACGCTTCTAACTGCAGGCGGTCAATGATGAAGTATGTGAGATTGGGGTGCTGTCATCTGAAATAAGAGAACGAGATTTCTCCACGCAGGCGCAGTCGCCTTTGGTCGAAATGACATCTATATGCTTTGGGTTATTCCTGACGTATACGTTGTCATCCTGAGCGAAGTCGAAGGATCTCGTTTCCCTGTCAAAGTAACTATCACATCCTGCGAAGCAGAATATTTTACATTGGCTGTATGCCAATATTTCACTCAATTTACCGGCTTGCCTGGTAAATTGCCAGCATGTCTTCTTCCCGCAGCAGCTTCGCGGAACCCATGGCACCGCCGACACCCACCGCGCACTTATGCGCCATAGTCACCAGGTCTTCGTCCGTGGCTTCCACGCCCAGTTCCCGCAGGTTCGTTGGCATGTTGATGCTCCGGAAGAAGTCCTCCAGGGCGGCGATGCCCTTCAGGGCGATTTCCTCATCCGTGCCGGATTCCGCAACGCCCATCACGTTCACGGCGAAGCGCCTGAACCGCGGCAGGCAGTCTTTGTACACATACCTTGCCCAACTGCCCCAGACCGCTGCCAGACCGGCACCGTGCGCCACATCATACAGGCCGCCCAGCTCGTGCTCCAGCTTGTGGGTCATCCAGTCGCCGCCGTCGTTGCCGCAGCCGGTGAGTCCGTTGTGGGACAGGCTGCTTGCCCACATGACCTCAGCCCGGGCATCGTAGTTTTTCGGGTCATCCCGCAGGATCTTTGCGTTGGCCATCACCGTACGGAGCAGGCCCTCGGCCAGGGCGTCAGTGATTTCCATGTTGCCGCCGTTGGTGAAATACCGTTCCATGGTGTGCATCATGATATCCGTGCAGCCGCAGGCGGTCTGGTAGTCCGGCAGGGTCATGGTCAGCTCCGGGTTCATAATTGCGAACTTGGGCCGGCAGAAGTCACTGCTGTAGCCGCGCTTTACCAGCCCCTCCTCCTTGGTGATAACCGAGGAGTCGCTCATCTCGCTGCCGGTGGCGGCCAGGGTCAGGATCACGCCCAGGGGCAGGCAGCCGGTGGCCTTCCGCTTGTAGTCGTAGAAGTCCCACACATCTCCGTCATTTGCCACACCATACCCGATGGCCTTTGCCGAGTCGATGGCGCTGCCGCCGCCCACCGCCAGCAGGAAGTCCACGCCTTCCTTTTTGCACAGCTCGATGCCTTCATATACCAGGCTGAGCCGGGGATTGGGAACCGCGCCGCCCAGGGTTACAAAGGCGATCCCAGCGTCCTTCAGGTTGTCCGTGACCTTCTTCAGCAGGCCGGAGCGGACCACGCTGCCGCTGCCATAGTGAACCAGGACCTTTTTGCCGCCGAAGTCGCGGACCAGCTGGGCGGTTTTCAGCTCCGTGCCTTTGCCGAAAACTACCTTTGTGGGGGTATAGTACTTGAAATTGAACATAATGTATCCTCCTCAATGTTTGACAGGACAGCAAACAGATTTTTCTTCTGCCCTTATCATAAAACTTAGAGTGAACTTGAAGTCAAGAAAGAATAAAGGAACCAAGGGAAACGAGATTTCTTCACGCAGGCGCAGGCGCTTTTGGTCGAAATGACATCCAAACGTAAGGAAATATTCCTGGCGTTCACGTTGTCATCCCGACCGTAGTGGAGGGATCTCGTCTTCCAGTTAAAGTAACTATAATTATGAATTTTGAATTGTGAATTATGAATTCCGCTCCGGCAAGCGTCTGCGCTTGCCGAGGGGCTGACTGAATGCTATAATAAAGCCAGAGGACAGTATGTCATACAAAACCATAAAAGGAGGCGTGAATCATGAGCGAGCGGTTAAGCGACCGGCGCGAAAAGGAATGGACGGACGAGGAGCAGATCCAGGTCCCGGAAGAGGAAGAACGGACCGATCCGTATGAGCCCACCTGGCGGGACGGCAGCGCAAAACATGAATGCGCCGCTGAGGATTTCTGATTCTTCATGGGGATTACCAAAACAGATTTCATGCGGGGCATGCAGTGCCGGAAGATGCTGTGGCTGGACAAGCACAGGCCGGACCTGCGCGTCGTCCCGCCGGAAACGCAAGCCCGGCTGGATGCCGGGAATGACTTCGGCGACCGGGCCATGGGCATGTTCGGACCCTATGAGGAGATGACCGAATACCGCCCCGGCACCCGCATTCCGGATAAAAAGAAAATGGCGGAGAAGACCGCCCTGCATATTCGCCTGGGTACCCCGGTGATTTGCGAGGCGGCCTTCATTAACTATAACAATTACTGTGCGGCGGACATCCTGCGGAAGACGGAAACCGGGTATGACCTCTATGAGGTGAAGAACACCGGCAAGGTCCATGAGCAGTTTATCAAGGACGCCGGCTTCCAGTATTACATCATGAGCCGCTGCGGCGTCCGGATCGGCCGGATTTTTATTGTGCTCCACGGGCCGGATGAGGAAAATCCCTTTCTTCCGGAGGAGATCACGGAGCAGGCGAAAGCTTATGCCCCCTGGGTGAACGACAACATCTGGGACCTGAACCGGATGCAGAAGGAAAAGGAAGAACCCGTGCAGCAATGCGGCGAGCAGTGCACTTGCCCGTATGAGTGCTGGTATTACGGCTACTGCAGCGGGGAGAACCCGCAGCCGGAGCAGCTGGCTATGGACGGGCTCGGATAACATAAGACTTGGAGAGAAACATGAAAAAGAAACTGAAGATCACTTTCAACGCCCCGCTGGTGCTGGGCTTCGCGCTGGCCTGTGCCCTTGTGACGCTGGCGGGTCACCTGACCGGGGAATCGAGCACAGCAAAGTTCTTTGCGACCTACGCTTCCTCCTGGAGCAACCCGCTGACCTATGTCCGTCTGTTTACCCATGTGCTGGGCCATGCCGGGCTGGCGCACCTGGTGAACAACATGGCGTATATCCTGCTGCTGGGGCCCATGCTGGAGGAAAAGTACGGCTGGAAGGACCTGCTGCTGGTAATCCTGGTTACGGCGCTTATTACTGGCCTGATCCATAATCTCTTTTCCACCAACAGCATGCTGCTGGGTGCCAGCGGTGTGGTCTTTGCCTTCATCCTGCTGACCTCCTTCACCGGGTTCAGGGAGGGTGAGATTCCCCTGACTTTCATCCTGGTCGCGGTCATCTACCTGGGCCAGCAGATCTGGGACGGCGTTACGGTGCGGGACAACGTGTCCAACCTGTCGCACATCATCGGCGGCCTGGTGGGCTCCGGCGCCGGATACCTGCTGAATAAAAAGAATGACAAAAGCCGGTTCTGAAAACCGGCTCCATCCCTGAAGAAACGAGCATCGCCCGGACGAAAGTCCGGGCGTTCGTTTATTCTCCCTGTGTGTTCAGCGCTTCCAGAACCAGCCGTTCAAAGCTCTCCGCGAAGCGCCGGTCGTCTTCCTCCGTGCGCTTTGCCGGGCCCTTCAGGTGATGCTTTCCGCTCCGGCGGGCTTTCTTTGCCAGGTGCCGCTCCATCAGCAGACCGTCGATGTTCTCATCCGTGTACCACCGTCCGCTCTGGTGGATTGCCCGGGCGCCTTTCCCCAGTGCCAGCGCTGCCACCCCGTAGTCCTGCGTGACGACGATGTCGCCCCGCCGGCACAGGTTGATCAGCGCGATGTCTACCGCGTCCGCCCCGGCCCCGATGACCCGCACCGTGCTGTAATCGGACGACAGCTGGTGGTTGGTATCGCATAGCAGCGTCACGGGAATCCCGTGACGCCGGGCAATATCCTCCGCAATCCGGGTTACCGGGCAGGCATCCGCGTCAATGTAGACTATCATGGGGCTCAGATCGCCTTTTCAAAGGTTACGATGAGGCCGAAACCTGTGGTCTGGTTCGGGGTGACCGCGATCACGCGCCAGCCTTCCAGGGCCATCTTGTTCATTTCCTCTTCAACCTTCTTCATTGCGTAAGTTTCCACTCTGTACATGTACATTCCAATCACTCCTGTTCTCTCGGCGGCCGCCCGGCCGCTCTCTTTGCTACTGTGACAGGATACACTACCGCGGCCGAAAAGAACAGCCCCAAAGGGGAAAAATAGCGGCGGATAATTCTCCGCCGCCGGGCTTACTCGTTCATTTTGTCCAGTTTGGCCGCGTATTCCGCCGCGGTGATCTTTCCGTTCAGGAACTTTTTCAGGGCGGCTATATACTGCTCATAGGTATGTTTGCTGGCGGGATTTTCGTCATTGTCGGAGGCAAGGGTCGCTACGGCGTATTTGTGAATATCCCATACACTGTCAATATATTCCTGTGTGATCAGCATACAGTCGTATTTTTTTCCGTTGTTTTTCCGGTCGTATCTGTTGATTTCCTCCACTTTGACTTTGTCCGGATGGAGACCGATATATCCCAGGGTGTTATATACGGTACGTTCGGGATCGCCGGGATACTCGTAATCACGGTAGGGAATGAGGTACTCCAGCAGCTCCGCTGCCCGGTCCTCATACGGGCTGCCGCTGCGCATACAGTACAGGTTTGCCCAGACCATAACCAGCGGCGGCTGGTCTTTCGTAATGCGCCAAGGGATGAGGCTGGCAAAGGTCACGGTATCCAGGTTGTTGTTGGTGTGCCCCATGCACTGGTCCTGGAACAGCTGCCGGCCCTTCTGGTGCTTCGGACCCTTTTCCGCTTTGAACAGCCGGGTGGACAGGTCCTTTGTGCGCTCCAGCAGGCGGATGAACTGCGGGTCGTTAAACCGGAGCGGTTTTCCCGCGTGATGGCACTGCAGCGCCCAGCATCTCAGCAGGGTATATACAGCATACTGCACGTTCCAGTCATTTCGGATGTCATAGATAAAGCAGAAGCCGTCATGGGGTGTTTCCAGATAGATCTCCAGGAAATCCAGGAGCTCCTCCAGCGAGGAAGGCGGCGTCATATCCCTGAACGGGGAAGCTGCCCAGGCATCCGGCACATAGAATCCCATGGTCAGCAGGTCGGTGGATTCGATATACCCCAGCAGTTTCCCGTCCTCCGTTGTCAGGGAATCCCGGATCAGATCCTGCATACACTGCGGCATGGAAGCCATGTCTTTCTTCATCAGGTCTGTGGGTTCAAAAGCGGCGGCCATGCCGGCGTCCATGGCCTCGGTAAAATAATGGCTGGTAAGAAAGATATCGGGGTTCGGGTCCGCGGTCAGCGTTTTGACGATGGGTCCGTCAAACCCGAGATTGACCGGCCGTTTCTTCAGCCCCAGCATCTCCGACCATTCATCCGCCAGTTCTTCTTCAGCGGAGAGCAGGACCAGGGGATCCGCCTTCTCCGCGCATACGGAAGCGCAGGCAGTCACAAGCATCACTGCCACAAGCAGGATACAAAGTATTTTCTTCATATTTTTCCTCATAAAGGGAGCGCCGCCCCCGCACGGACAGCGGCGCTCCCGGTGGTTTATTTCTTCAGAACCAGGGGCTGGGCATTCTCATCGCCGGGCATGGTCATGATCAGCGTATCCGGGATGCTGTCCACGGAGATCAGGCCCATCATATGGACCTTCGGCCAGCTTTCCACGTCCACGTCATAGCTCATGTTCAGGCCGAAGCTGTATTCCTTCCCGTCCGCATCAGTCCATACCGGGCAGCGGAATTCATCAATATCCGCGTTCTCACCGGCGGTGAAATCCGTGAACAGGTACAGGCCCGCGGGGGTCAGTTCGCCCCAGACGGCATCCAGTTTCAGTCCGTAGGCGGTATAGTTTTCCGGCAGTTCGTAGGTAATAGTCTCCATGGCCGGGGATACGTCAATCATCAGTTCCGGACGCTCAGTCAGAGCTTCATCCTGCTCTTCTCCGGTTCCCAGGTCCACTTCAGCGACCCGAAGGTAGAACCGCAGCGGCAGGGTATCGCCCACTTTGCTTCCGTCCAGCATCTGCATGCTGTAATACACGAAGTTGCCGCTGGCGTCATAGAGTACGTCTTCCGCTTCTTCGCCTCCCCAGTATTCAGAGTCCAGGTCCAGGATGCCCCGCATGATATACAGGGGGCAGTTCAGTTCCTTCGCGGCCTCAATCCAGCTCAGGGACGGGTCCACGCCCAGGAGTTTCGCGTAATTCCTGCCGTTTTCCCCGTTCGCCTCAAGCGGATCTTCCTGCTGGCCGCTCATGGTCATCAGGGCAAGGCTGCCGTCAGTCATGGTCACCTGGACGGAAGCCAGCGCGGTATGCTTGTCAGCATAGCGCTCCTGGATCCGGAAGGTTGCGGGTCCCACAGTAAAGGTTTCCTCTTTGGATGCCGCCATGATTTCCTGGGCAGCCTGGGGGACACGGGTATTTCCGTAGAAAATGGAGAAGAAGTCATTCCATCCGAAGAATTGTCCGGCAGCAATCGCTACCGCCATGGTTACCAGGATAATTGCCGCCGCAATCAGCACGGTTCGTATCGTAATGCGTTTCACAGGTTCTTCCTCCTTCACGGAGCGGGCGGTCGACATCAGCGCTTCACGGATGTCATCCGGCATCGGTCCGAAAGCGTCCCGGAGGTTCAGCGTATCCATATCGTATGTCATTCCGCGCTCAGCTCCTTTCTCAATGCATCTTTTCCCCGGCGGAGCCGTCCCCGGACGGTGGATGCCGGGATTCGCAGCACTTCTGCTGCCTCTTCATAGGTCATGCCCTCGGAGTAGCACAGCACCAGCGGCAGCCGCAGCTTTTCAGGCAGCGCGTTCAGCGCCGCCGCCAGGCCGGGATCCGGGGCGGAAGCGGGAAGCTGTACAGGGATTTTTTCCAATGGAACAACAGACCGGTGTTTCCGCTGTATGTCATAGCATACGTTAATCAATATACGGGTGATCCAGGTGCGGAAAAACTGCTCGTTCCGCAGGGTATTCCGTTTTTCCCAGGCTTTCAGGGCCGCGTCCTGCAACGCGTCCTGCACGTCGGTCCGGTTCCGCAGGATCGACCAGGCTACCCGGTACATCATTTCCGAGCAGGCTTCGATCGCTGTCGCGAAGGATCCTCTGTCCATTTCGTTTTGCCTCCGTGTTTGTAACGTTACATCCATTAGACGGACGGCAGGGAGGAATCGTCACGCCGCCTGAAAATTTTCTTTGTCCATTGTATCAGTTCCCGCATCCGGAAGCAAAAGACGGTTGTTTTTCCGGCTGCGAAAAGATAATATAAAAAAGCCTTGACTCTGACGTCACGTCATACTTTATCCTGTTCCTGCCGCGGGAAAGAAGGGAGGAATTCCATGAGAACGGTGCATGAGGTCAGCAGGCTGACAGGCGTGAGTATACGCACCCTGCAGTACTATGACAACATCGGGCTGTTGCGCCCGGCGCAGTATACCGAAGCGGGCTACCGGCTGTATGACGATGCAGCCCTGGAGACCCTGCAGCAGATCCTGCTCTTCCGGGAACTGGAATTCCCGCTGAAGGAGATCCGGGAGATCATCAAAAGCCAGGATTTCGACCGGGAGAAAGCCATCGACCAGCAGATCGAGCTGCTCCGGCTGAAGAAGGAACACCTGGAGAACCTGATCACCCTGGCCCGCGAAATACAGGATAAAGGAGGAAAAGCAAAAATGGATTTCAAAGCTTTTGACAAAACCAAATTGGAGGAGTACGCCCGGAAGGCAAAAGCCGAATGGGGCACCACCCCGGAATACCGGGAATACGAGCAGAAGGCGGCAGGCCGCACAGAAGAGGAAACCGGCGATATCAATCGCCGTATGCTGGACATCTTTGCGGAGATCGGGAAGGAGAAAGGCACGGATCCTGCCTCCGAAAAGGTCCAGGCCCTCATCGGGAAACTGCAGGCCTTCATCACGGAGCATTTCTATACCTGCTCCGACCAGATTCTCTTCGGCCTGGGGCAGATGTACGCTGCCGGCGGGGAGATGACAGGAAGTATCGACCGGGTCGGCGGGGAAGGCACCGGCGCCTTTACCAATGAGGCCATCCGGATTTACTGCGCGAAGAAAAACTAACTACCCGGACACAGAGGCAGGAGCATTGCTCCTGCCTCATTTTTTGCCTCCGAAGATTGAAAACCAACGCATTTCAGTGTATGCTGAAAGACAGCGTAAAGAAATAAACATCCGGCGGAGGGAGCGATTCACATGAAAAAGATCCTGGCAGCCCTGGCAGCAATCCTGCTGCTGTTCACAGCCTGCACCGCAGGCGCGGAAGGCGAATTTGTCTTCGACACCTGGGACGGGAACAATTCCCTGAAGGAATACACCGGGGAGGGCGGCGATGTCGTCATTCCTGAAACCGTGGACGGCCATACCGTGACCCGGGTTACCAACGGTGTTTTCAGCAAGGCAAAGGATGCTGTGACCGGCATCACCTTCCCGGATACGGTGAAATACATCGATATCGGCGTACTCAACTCCATGCCGAACCTCGAAAAGGTTGTGCTGCCGGAAGGCCTGCAGGTCATCGGGCCCAACAACCTGCTCGGGACCCCCGGGGTAAAGGAGATCGTGGTTCCCTCCACTGTCTTCTATATCGGAAGCGGCTGCTTCAGCTCCGATGCGGACATCTCCGTCACCTTCACCGGCCCTGTGCCGATGCTGCCATACGAGCTCACCCTCTGGCGGACGGAAACCAGCACCATCTATGTGCCGGATGACCTGTATGACGAGTACGCCAAGGTGATTCCCGAGTACCAGAAGATGGAAAAGAGCGGGAAGAACGCGGTCATCCCGGAATACACCACGCCCGAAAGTGACTTTGAGTTCGATGCTTCCACCGGCACCATTACGAAATACCTGGCCGACGCAGTCCGGGTGGACGTCCCTGCGGAAATCGGCGGAGTACCGGTGAAAGCCATCGGGCCGGAAGCCTTCGCAGACATCAAGGTGTTTGCTGTATTCCTTCCCGAAGGAATTGAGACCATTGGAGACTCTGCTTTTGAGAAATGCTATTCCCTGACCGTTATCAACCTGCCGGACAGCCTGAAGTCCATCGGGAACAAGGCTTTCAGCCGGACAAAGCTGTCCAGCCTGACCTGGGGAAACGGCCTGGAAACCATCGGGGAGGAAGCGTTCTCCCTTACCGGCCTGGGCGGTTCCGTACAGTTTCCGGCGTCCCTGAAGGAAATTGGCAGGGAAGCATTTGTCTCCACGAATATCACCGAAGCCCTCTTCGGTTCCGCCATCGAGAAGATCGGGGAACGGGCCTTCGCCAAGGCGGCGGTCAACTACCTCCTTTTCGATAAATTCACCCTGCCGGAGATTGCCCCGGACGCTTTCGATGAATCCCGGGCCAAACTGGAGGACGTGGACCTGAATATGAACGCCAGCAAGGCGGACGAGGAAGCTGCCAGGGAAGCCCTGGTACAGTTTAACTCGGATATCGCTGTCTGGCGCGCGAACCCCGAGGACGTGGAATGGCCCGCGCGGAAGTACAACCATGACAAGCAGGCGGACGGTACCTACGTTATGACTGCCTACAACGGCGACCAGACAGCCCTGACTCCCTTCTGGACCATCGGCGAAGAAGACGGCACCAATGTACCCGTCACCGCTATCGGTGCGGATGTGTTCCGCGGCAACACTGAGCTGAAGATCTTCCGGGTCAACCGCAGCGGCAATTTCACCACCATCGGGGAGAATGCTTTCCGGGATTCCGGACTGGAGATCATCGACCTGTTTGACACCGTCACCACGCTGGGCGCCGGTGCCCTGCAGGACTGCAAAGGCATTACTGAACTGACCCTTCCGGAAAGCCTGGCAACCATCGGCGAGAATGCCCTCAGCGGCCTTACCGGCCTGGAGAAGGTCACCGTGAAGTGTGACGCTGCCATCCTTCCTGCCAATGTTTTCGCGAACTTACCGAACCTGAAGGAAGTCATCATCGAGAAGGGCGATATCCCCGCGGGCTTCGCGGACGGCTCCCCGGTGGAGACCCTGGTCCTCGGCGAGGGCGTCACTTCCATCGGCGAGCGGGCCTTTGCGGATACTGCCATCCAAAGCATCATTGTTCCCGATATCCCGCTTGGCAAAGACTGCTTCGCGGGCGTGAAGTCCACCGCTGTGACCGCCGCCGCGAATGCGTCTGACGAACTGGTTGCCGCCCTGACGGAGATGACCGGTGCTCCCTGGTATAACCCGATCCTCCGGGAAGGCGAAACCAGCGACTTCCTGACCATGCCCGACACGCCCAACCCCGAGGATGACTTTCTCTTCAACACGGAAACCGGCACGGTGGAAGTGTACGTAGGCAAGAGCGAAACCGTCGTGATCCCCGCTACCCTGCACGGTGTGGAAGTCCGCGCCATCGCGGGTACCTTCGGGGACAAGATGCGGGACTACACGAACACAGACATCATCAATAACGTGACCGAATGGACCCATGTCCGCTCCGTGGTGATTCCGGAGACGGTGACTACCATCGGGGACTCCGCGTTCTCCTACTGCCAGCAGCTGGAAAGCGTCGTCTGCTACGGTCCGCTGGAAACCACCGGCCGTGCCACCTTCATGCTCTGCACCAGCCTGAAGGACGTCACCTTCATGAACAGGATCAAGGCCATCGACAACTACTGTTTCGATGAATGCCCCCTTCTGGAGAACGTCTGGTACCCTGGCACCCTGGACTTCATCGGCGTCAAGGCCTTCTATGGCTGCGACCTGAAGACCGTCTTCGCTGACACGAAGGAGATTCGGGAATGCGCCTTCATGGGCAACGAGCACCTGACCGAAGCCCATATCCGCGGCTGTATTGAGAAGATGGAACTGAGCGCTTTCAGCAAGTGCTCCTCCCTGGACATCATCTGCCTGGAGACCCTGAACGACGATGTATTCACCGGCGACAACGGCTACTCCGGCGAGTGCAATGGCGACACCAAACTTATCATCCCCGCCGAAGCCGACGAGAAGCAGGTGAAGTACCTCCTCCGCAAGTGGCATACCAGTAACTTCGGCCCCATCAAGGATGAGGAGCATGTTATCAAGGCTCCCTGCGCTGTTCCCGAAAATCCGCCCAGGCCTGAGCGCTGACACCTGCCCGGGTTGTCATCCCGAGCGTAGTCGAGGGATCTCGTTCTCGTTTGGCCCTAGTAACTAAATAATGAATTATGAATTCCATCTACCGTCGGAGGATACTATGACCTACGAACGCAAGCCCAAGCCCTCCCTCCCCGTCGTCGCCGTCTGCTATGACTTCGACCATACCCTGACGCCGGACGATATGCAGGCCCAGGGCTATATCCAGTCTGTGGGCTACGACCCGGAACGCTTCTGGGCGGAAACAAACGCCTTTGCCCATGAGCATGAGATGGACTCCAACCTGGCCTATCTGTACAAGATGGTCCGGGAGGCGGAGGGCAACCTGGTCCTGACCCGGAAAGCGCTTATGGACTATGGAGCAAAGGTCCGCCTGTATCCGGGTGTGGCAGACTGGTTTGAACGCATCAAAGCCTACGGCAAAACCAATAACGTCATCGTGGAGCACTACATCATCTCCTCCGGCCTGAAGGAGATGATCGAAGGCACAGAGATGGCAAAGCAGGGCGCCTTTGAACGCATCTATGCCAGCGCCTTCTGCTATAATGACCGGGGTGTGGCTGTCTGGCCTGCCCAGGCCGTCAACTACACCAACAAGACCCAGTTCCTCTTCCGCATTGAGAAGGGTACCCTGGATGTCAATGACCCGGCGGTCAACGACTTCTTTCCCCCGGAAAAGATCCGTGTTCCCTTCCGGGACATGATCTACATTGGCGACAGCGATACCGACATCCCCTGCATGAAACTGGTCAACTCCTACGGCGGATATTCCATCGGCGTGTATGACCCCGATACCCGGAACAAGGACAAGGTCAAAAAGATGATCCGCGACAACCGCATCCGCTACTATGCCCCTGCGGATTACACCGAAGGTTCCGGCCTGGATACGCTGGTGAAGCAGATCATTGAAAGAACCGCCGCCAACGAAGCCCTGGAATCCGCCGCCGCTGCCTGCCGTAACTGCGACTGACAACTAATCCAAACCAAGTCCACATGACTTTTTCAAAGCTTTCACGTTGTCATCCTGAGCAAAGCCGAAGGCAGCGTCGAAGGATCTCGTTTCCCTTATTCTCCTGTCTTCAGTAACTATAATTATGAATTATGAATTATGAATTGTGAATTATGAGTTATGAATTAACCTCTCTCATCCTCGAAGGCGGCGCCATGCGCGGCATGTTTACCTGCGGCATCCTTGACGTCTTCCTGGAAAACAACATTTCCTTCGCAGCTGCAGCGGGCATTTCCGCGGGGGCTGTCTTCGGCTGCAATTTCAAGTCCCGCCAGATTGGCCGGGCTATTCGCTATAACAAGAAGTACTGCAGTGATCCCCGTTACTGCTCCTTCCGTTCCCTGTTAACCACCGGTGACCTGTACGGTGCAGACTTCTGCTACCGGGAACTCCCGGACATCCTGGATCCTTTTGACCGGAAAACCTTCAAGGAGAACCCGATCCGTTTCTATGCCGGAGCCACGGATGTCGCTACCGGCAAATGCGAACACCATCTCTGCGAAAACGGCTGGGAAGAGGACATGCGCTGGTTCCGGGCTTCCGCCTCCATGCCGCTTGTTTCCAGACCGGTCAGCATCGGAGATAATCAATACCTGGACGGCGGTATCGCTGATGCGGTACCCTACCAATACATGGAAGACCTGGGTTATCATCATAACGTCATCATCCTGACCCAGCCCAGGGGCTACCGGAAACAGAAGACATCCATGGTACTCATGAAGCTTTTCCTCCGGAAATACCCGAAGCTTCTCGAAGCCATGGAACACCGCCCGGAAATGTATAACCGCCAGATGGACGAACTGGACAAAAGGGAAGATGAGAAACAAGCCCTGGTCATCCGTCCTCCGGAACCTTTGAACATCGGCCACACTGAAAAGAACCCCGACGAACTGGAACGCGTCTACCAGATCGGCCGCAAGGTTGCAGAATCCCGCCTGGAAGAAGTCAGACAGTGGCTGAAGGTGGGAATCTGACTTTTCCTAAAACGTTAAGAGTGTCATCCTGAGCAAGGCCGTAGGCCGCGTCGAAGGATCTCGTTCCCCTCGTTCTCTTGCCCCAGGAAACTATAATTATGAATTGTGAATTGTGAATTATGAATTATAAAATAATGGTCAGTGCCTGTCTCCTTGGTGAAAACGTCAAATACAATGGTGGCAACAACAAAAATAAAATGCTCCTTCGCCTGCTCTCCGGCCACACTGTCATCCCCGTCTGTCCGGAAGTCCTGGGTGGCCTGCCGGTTCCGAGAACACCCGCGGAGATTGTAAACAGTGAAGTCATCAACAGAAACGGTGAATCCGTGGATGAAGCCTTCCGGAAGGGAGCAGAGAAAGCCCTGGAGATTGCCAAACAGGAAAAGCCCGACCTGATCATCCTCCAGTCCCGCAGCCCCAGCTGCGGGGTAAAGCAGGTCTATGACGGAACCTTCACCGGCACCTTGATTCCCGGACAGGGCGTGTTTGCCCAAATGGCACAGGAAGCCGGGTTTAAAGTCATGGATATTGAAGATATAAAGGACGACACAATATGAAACGCATAATCCTGCTTCTGCTGGCATTCCTCCTGTGCCTGGCTCCCTGCATGGCGGAGGAACAGAATACTGCAATACCGGCGCAAAACATAACCCTTACAGTAAACGGAACAGAAGTTCCTGTAATCTGGGAGGAAAATCCCGCCACACAGCAACTGCAGAAACTCCTTCCCCTGACGATCACCATGACCAGGTTCGGCGGCCTGCAGCAGGTGGGATACCTGGAACAGAAGATTCAGGGCAGCGATACCCAGACAGATGCGGAACCAGGAGATATCATCCTGTTTGAAGACAGGTGGATTATGCCTTTTTACGGATACCATTCCGGGAAATATACCCGCTTGGGACATATCCCTACGGACCTGACGGAAGAGGATGAAAAGGAAATAGAGGAAACCAAGGACAAAACTGCGGATCAGCTTGAAGAAGAACTGAAAAAGGAAACCGCTAAGGAATTCAGGGAAATCGAAAAAGAGACTGAAAAGCAGATGGAAGCAATCCGGGCATCCAGCCTGGAAGAAGCAGAAAAGCAGGAAAAGACAGAAGAACTGCAGGCACAGGAAAAAGAGAAGAAGACAGAAACACTGATCAAACTGAAGAAGATCTGGAAGATGAAGGAACTGCTGGGAGGAAGTGTGACTGTAACTATCTCAGCAGGAAAGTAAGCTTGTAGTCCAAAGCAATTGCATTTGATAAAAGGAGGGGGAAAACATGAAAAAGATCGTATGCTGTTTGTTGACGCTTGCTCTGTTGCTGACTAGTTTCTGTGCATTTGCTGAACCGGTTGCTGCTCCCAAACTGCTGTACCAGGGGCATGCAAGCCTCCGGATCACCACAGCCGAAGGGAAAGTAATCTATATTGATCCATATGCCGGGGAAGGATACGATCTTCCCGCAGACCTGATTCTGATTACCCATGGGCATCAGGATCATAATAATGTAAAACTGATCAAGAAAAAGAATAAGGACTGCAAAACCATTACATGGAAAGATGCCTTGAAAAAAGGAAAGTATAAGACTTTTGACCTGGGTTTTGCGACTGTTGAAGCTGTCCAGGCGGGGAACAACCGCAATCATGATATCAAAAACGGCGTGGGCTGGATCATCACCCTTGCCGATGGTATCACCATCTATGCATCCGGAGATACAAGCACTACAGAACAGATGGCAGAACTGGGAGAACGGGATCTCCATTACGCATTCATGGTATGCGATGGCGTCTATAACATGGATATGGATGAAGCCATCTCCTGCACGAAACTGGTGAATGCTCGGCACAGCATCCCGTACCATATGGCTCCTGGCCAGCTCTTTGACCAGAAACGTGCGGAAATGTTTGATGTACCGAACCGGCTGATAATCCCGGCTGGGGAAGAAATTGAGCTGGAATAACCCAACTGATAAATTATCCTGAACCGGAGGTATCCGAATGAAACACATCATCCTGCTTGGCGACTCTGTCCGTATGCAGTACCAGCCCCTTGTCGCTGAAAAACTCTCCGACATCGCGGAGGTTTCCGGTCCGGAGGAGAACGGCCGGTGGAGCGGGTATACCCTGAACTCCCTGCGTTTCTGGCTGCCCAATATGCCTTCCCCTGACCTGGTACAGTGGAACTGCGGACTGTGGGATATGGGAGATGACTACCAGGAAGGAAGGCATTTCTATCCCCTGGACCTGTATGAAGAAACCTGCCACCGGATCTGCCGCGTATTGCGGAAGTTTACCGGGAAACCGGATCTTCCGATTGTCGTTGCAACCACAACCCCGACCATGCATGGGGACCACGGGGATATCCTGCAGTACAACGATATCCTTCGGAAGGTTGCCAAAGAAGAGAATGCAATGGTCAATGACTTGTATGCAGTGGTTTCACCGGCAAAGGAAAAGATGATTGGCGAGGACCATATCCACCTGACACCCTTCGGGACGGAAGCAGTGGCAGAGCAGACTGCGAAGGTATTGCGGCCTTTACTGGCTGCACTGTAAGATGCTGCTGCCGTTGACAGAAAAGGAATTGCAGTATAAATTGTATATATAAAAAGCGACAAAATCACACGGGAGGAAAAGCGAATGAAAAGAACAATCCTGCTGGTTATCCTGGCACTCTGCCTGGTTGTAGCAGCATCCGCGGAAACCGTGGAAGCTGTGCAGATCCTGGGCGAGGTCAACGGAGACGTCTATGAAAACTCTGTTCTGGGTTTCGGATGCAAGCTGGAGGGCTGGCATTACTATTCCGAGGATGAGATCGCCCAGACCAACAATATGGCAAAGGAACGCATGAGCGAAGATCTCATCAAGATGCTGGAGGCTTCCCAGCCCATCAGCGTCATGGTGGCCCAATCGGCAGACAATAGGCTGAATGTGAATGTCCAAGCACAGGACATGGAAAGCAGCCTGGCGGTTATCAACGCGGTAGGTACGAAATACCTGGCGGAGAATTCGCTTTCCATGTTCAAACAGACACTGGAATCCGCCGGCTTTACGGATGTTGATATCAGCGTGGGTGAAGTGACGATCGGGGAAAAGACTTTGACCAGTATTGCGGGAACCTATATACTTTCTTCCATTCCCATGGCCTTCAAACAGGTCTGGGTGCTCCACGGAAACTACCTGGGCACTGTTACTATAACCAGCCTTATGACGGACATGACAGATGAGGTTCTGCAGTATTTTTACCTGATTCCCTAAATAACAGACAACAGAAGACGAACACCGCTACCGGCATCCCGGCAGCGGTGATTTCATATGTGTGATTTCCTGGTTTACGGGTTTTCTTCCTGTTTCGCGGAGATTATTTCTTCCAACTTTGCCATATATTCGGCGGCAGATTCGGCATCCCGGATGAGCCATCCTTTTCCGGATTCCTGGCTGTCTGCAAGCGCCAGGATGAGGGTGTATCCTTCATCCAGCTTCAGGATCTGCTGCAGATCGTCCCAAAGGAAGCATATTCTGTAGATCGCGAGGACACCATGTGCGGCGTCTGTGTCTTCCCAAAGGATACATTCTCCTTCGCCGGATTCATTGACTCCAAGAATATAGAACTTCTTCTCCTCGGTTTTATAAACCACAATAATGTCTTTGCCTGTTGCGTCCCAAGGTTTTATGGTTCCTTCACCGAGATACCATTCAGCGTCCTTGTTGCTGGAGAAGAGATCCCGCAGGACGGTATAGCATTCCACTCCATGGGCAACACAGCAGGGAAGGATGAGAATACAGGTCAGAATCAGGGCAACAGATGTTTTGAACCGACGCATAGGGATACCTCCTGAACAGGATATGAAACAGATGCTTTTGTTCATTATTCCATGATCGAGTGGAAATGTAAAGAATCAGACAGGCACCGTTTCCGTGGATGGTAACGGTGCTTTTCTTTTTGCTTTGATAAAAACAATACAGATACAGTTCCGGCTTCCGATTCCTGTTTCTGATACGTCTCCTATCCCGGGGATCTTTTGGGATCCGCCAATCCATCATCCGGAAGGAGGCGAAAAACAGCAGAAATCTATCATCCCCAAAGCGCGGAAGGAGTGTGGTGCCGCTGGCACAGAGAAAGTTCTGATTCGGGTTATCAATAAAAAGAAAGTGAGGAATAACAAAAATGAAAACCAATACAAACAGGTCTCTGGGTAATAAAGCAATTGCTTTGATGCTGGTTCTGACCATGGTGTTTTCCCTGATGGTATCCTCTGTCGCGTATGCTGCGACCAACAAGAATGATGAAAACCTGATCACCAATGTTTCCAATCCGTCAAGCGGTACAATATCCTTCTACCTGAATGTGCCTGCCGGCGCTACGGCAAGCTACAAAGTGGAATTGATCCCCAATGCCAGGACCGGGTCCCTTGATACAAAGAGCGGTTCTGTGAAAAACAGCGGAACCACAACCCTGTCCAAGAAGATCAGTGTGCAGACAAAGTATTACTCAAATAAATATACGGTGACTGCGTCCTATTCAACGGGCCCCGCCCGCAACAGGACCAACTACAGTGATACGGACAACGCGGTAAGCGCACTGAAATCCACCACCTATTCAACGAAATTTGTGTGGGATGACGCAAATATCAAAAAATGGCAGGCGGGAAAGGCGATAGCGGTTACGCTGACTTTTGCCGCCACAGTTACAGTGGATATCCTGGTGACCAAAGGGAAACTGACCACTGGGGTCGCAACGGCACTGGGTATTTCCCTGTTTGTAAAGGACCTGGCTACATCGGGTGAATATACAGAAACCAAGAACATTACATCTACCCCGATCAAAGGCTGGGGATATCAGTACAAGCTCGTTCCCACAAGCAGTGGATTTTCAAGATACCTCGTTGTCTATGATGAGTACAACAGGGTATATGAAACCCTTTCCCTGGGCAGCATTTCCCTGGGGACCATTTTCCCGGTTGTGAAGTAACAACGGAAAAGACAAGAAAAAAAGAACAACACTTGGCAGGGGGAAATCCCCTGCCATTTTCCGTTTAATGAAGTATTTTGCCACAGAATGGTATACGGGCTGGAATTGGTGATAAAAAGCATAATATTGCATATTATATGCAAAAACGGTGCTTAAATAGCAATAAAATGTGTTTTATAAACATTTATGTTTGACTTGCAAAATAGCGCTTGCTATTCTTCCCATCCGGTCCTGTATTGCAAACCTGCGGCCCTGTATGATACAGGTGTGGAAAAAGAACTGCATGACCGACGGAACATACTGGAGGATTCACAATGCTGTTCCTGTTTGGATGGTTGGTGCTGGCCGGGTATCTGCTGAATGAGGGAAATACCTTCTGGGCAATCTGGTGCTCTGGGGCGGTTTGGTCCTGATTATCTGCATTGCTGTCAGCGGCAAGAAAGAACAGAAAAAGGTGCAGGCAGAGGAGAAAACCAGAGAATGGATGCAGGAGGCAGATTGGGATGAGGAAGAGGATTATATCCTCTTCGGTTCCGTCTTTGATGATGACGAAGACTGAGGAGAAATTACTGTAAAAAGTCTTGTTTTCTCAGCTTTGTGTGTCGTGGCGTTTGTAGTTTTCAACATGGTGAAGAATGCATGCGATATTCATGCGAACAACAAATGAATAGAACGGGGGAGACCCCTCGAAGAAGTACTATGACGGAACGGATTATCCGCCGCCGGTGAATGTGATTGACTGGATGAAAAGTAAATACAAATACTATAAACAGTTTATCCATATAGCATCATAAAGTTTATTTGTATTTCTCTAGCACGGAAGAACTTGATACATAAAATGGTTGCTACTGTTTTTTTATTGTTTGAACGCAAATCATTATTGAATGCTCTGGTAAAATCAAATATACTAAAAATACGGATTAATTTGCTTGGTTTGCAGTGCGAATAATTATATAGGTGATGTGCAATGGATAATTGTAGTATACCGAACCCATTTGATGATGAAAAGCATTCTCCTGAGGCCGATAGTATATTTGGATCATCTGATGATTTGGAACGTTCACCTGATACTAGTGGTTTAGTTGGAACATTTGATGATTTGAAGCAACATCCTAGAAGGAATAGATCGAGTTCATTTGACGATCATAGATTGCCTCCAGAGATAGCAAATACTATAAGGGAAGGGAATTTTGAAGCATCTCAAAAACGTTATCTTTATAAAATTCCATGGGGCAATGTTAATCCACCGGAGATCGATATTGTATATGCAAAAGAAACTCTTGAATCATCACATTATGGAATGCAACGGGTAAAGGATCAAATTTTACGATACATTGCATGTCAAAAACATTTGGGACGATCGTATGGTGATGTTTTGCTTTTGGTGGGTCCTCCAGGAGTGGGAAAAACATCCATATCAAAGTCTATTGCAAAAGCAATGGGGCGAGAGTTTTATAAGATCTCTTTGGCTGGTATGTCAGATGCTGGCCCATTACGTGGATATGATACAAATTACAAATCTCCGAAGCCAGGTCAAATAGTTGAGGGAATCATCAAGACAGGAACATTTGCTCCGCTTATTTTATTGGATGAAATTGATAAGATGGGAAGTTCTGTTTCTAATGGAGATCCTTCATATGTTTTGCTTGATATTTTGGATAGCGATAGAACTAATTTTGTTGATGATTTAATAGAAATCCCTATTAATCTGTCTAACATAGTTTTTGTTGCTACAGCCAATTCAATCAAAGACATTTCTCCTATTCTGTTAAATCGACTAGAAGTAATTAATCTGCAAGGATATTCACGAGAAGACAAACTTAAAATCGCTAATGATTATATTATTCCATCACTCATAACAGAATACCAAATTGGTGATTTGCACTTGGAATTTACAAAAGAATTAATTATGTACATTATTGATAGTCATGCGTATGAACCTGGTATACGATCATTGAAACGCTCGTTGAAACTTGTTATTGAATCTATTATTACGGAACACTATCTTGGAAATCCGATTGAATCACGAATTACTATTGCAGAATTCAATCGATTAACTAAAAATCAAGATAGTAAAGAAACGACAAAGAAAAAGAAAACATCAATAAAAAGACAAAAGCACATTAAATACAATATTGAAAAATATTATATATAAGGGGATGAAATCATGATTAATTGGGGACTAATTGTTCAATCTATTGGAACGGTTGCGGCTATTTCTTCAGTATTATGGGCAATACATGTATATCGAAATGCTAATGAAAACAAGAGTTATTTAGAAATTAAAGACAATATAATTAAGATTCCTGAACTCTGTCAGGAGATTAATTTCCTATTAACAGAACCTTTTTTTGCTGCAATAGGTAATAGTATTGCCAAAGAACTTAGGGAATTGTATTCTTCAGAACAAACACTTGATGCATTTTCTGATTTTCTTCTTAATGATGAAGCGTCACATAATTATAAGGCATTGGCAATATATTCTGGACTGAAGCAATGTTCAGAGGTATCTCAAATAAAAAGTATAATTAAAGACATACGGAGTGCAGAACGAACTGTTACTGTAAGATGCCCTTATCTCGGGAAATCATTTTCATTATTATCATTTTATATTACACGTGCCGCTCAAAGAACAATTTCAACACGTGTGCTTAATACCAGTATGGCAGCAGAGCTTGAAGACAATACTTCAAATGAACCTTTTAAAGATGCTATTAAATCTGCTTCAGAAACGGGTTCCGTTGAACTGTATTTTAAAGAAATAGCGATTTTTCTTACTAGAGTATCTAAAGCTTCATTAAGAACTGAACAGTTAGGACAACGCACGATTGATCTTTCGTATACGATGCTTAAAATTGCAGGAAACGTATTTGGAATACTAAGCGAGTTTGATCTTAAAAAGTTAAGCCAAAAAGATAATAAAATGAGAAAAAAGAATTTTACTGTAGACAATAAACATGCGGTTGAAGATGCTATGGAAATATTTAAGAAGTATAAGAGTTATTATAATGAGGATCAATGGGATAAATTAATTGAATGTAAAGGAAGAATCATTGAATTAATGGAATCGGATAATGAAGATGATGAATAATTGAAGATTGTTTGTTATACAATTGCATATCTTGGTAGAAAAACTGCGCCACTAATATCCTACCATGCAAATGTGTGTTTGACTTTTGCAATTTGAGATATTGTGTTTATGTCATTGAATATCAAGAAGCCGAACAGCAGAATCTGCCGTTCGGCCACCACTAACATAGTTTTATCGTAGAAGACCGGGTTTTACAGAAAAGATCTCGCATTACCGAGTATCTTAGCAAATATTTATTCCTCTAGCGCCATATACTTTTTTAAGTTTTTAATAAATAGATTGATTTGATATTGTTGAATTGCATCATATTGAGGATACTTGAGCAAATTCTCCAATTCACTCTTAAATCTCATCATATATGGCATCTCCTCTTTTAAAACGTGCCTGTTTCTATATACACTTAGGAAAACACCTCTTAATTCTTGTAAGCCAGCAGCAGAAAAAAGCTTCATAGATTCTATCAATCTTGGGATATCTATATCGTGTATCAATCCACCCTCATCCCATATATCCAAAGTATTATCTCTAACCTCTTTTGAAAAAGAGTCCATTGTGTTTTCTGTATAATCAAATCCATAAAGCATTGGATTTTCTTTATACAAAAGAGAGTCGATCATTTTCTCTTTTACTTCTTTATATTCCTTCATTACGCTCTCATTTTCATCTTTTTCAATTACATCTGATATTCCTTCAGGCCGTAATTGATCTCCTTTACCCCGCAGGTTTTCTATCATTAATGTTTTTATATCTTCAATCTCTATATCTATAATTTTGGACAATCTTATCAAACTAAGCATCAGGCGACCATATTCTACAAAAGAAATAACACTATCAGTTTTAAGTTTTATCCTTATAGAATCAATGGCTTCTCGCACTTTTGTCTCTTCCTGTATATAGTAAGTATTTATAATATGAAGATCTGGATCATTACGAGATTTTCTTGTGTCATACAAACGTATATCATTAAGTATCTCTATTGATTTTTGTATTATTTCTTCTTCTAGACGATGGGTAAAAATATAATCATAGCAAAAACGAAACAATGGATAATTACCAATTCCTAATTCATATGAACATTCGCCTCGTTCTTCCCATTTTATCCCTGCATCATTTTTATATTTTAAGGAAAAAGCAATTATGCTAAAAAAGATACATTTCAAAAATTCTTCATTCGCATTAGTGCTGATGTGTTCATATATATCAACTGTTTTTTGACATGCAAATATGAATGAACGAAAATTGTATATGCTTAACAAATCAAAAATCGATGCAATATCTTCAATGCTTGATTGATTATCAAACGAAGATAATGAATTACCAAAAAGTCGTAAAATATCTTTAATCGTTTCTTTTATATCTGCTTCATAATTGATAGTGTCGCTAATTGTTTTTTCCTTGGTTTTTAGATACTTTTTAGTGCTATCTGTATATGAAAATACGTCTTCTTTTTTACCATTATTATCAGTGGTATCTTCTTTTATTCTTTGTATAAATTTTTTCTCATTTGCAATTAGTAAAACCTTGACATGATCCTGCTCCACCAAACTATTTACATATCCCATTAATTCCAATATATTGACTTGACTTCTTTCCAAATCCTCTAAAATCAGGAGTTTATCACGCATATCGACAAGTTTAAATAATTCAGAAAGATCTTTCTGAGATATGCCCAATTCAATACCTTTTTGACTGGCAATACCCTTTATTATAGTTTTTCCAAATCCTTTGCCAACAACATATATATTTTTTCCTGCCCGTTTAATTACACTGGGTGTTATTTCCTCTGCTTTTTTCAAGAATGATGAGTTTTTATATTTGACTGTATGTGCTTCAAAAAATAAGCATCTGCTAATATCTTGAATCGTCGATAGTCCATAAAGTGAAATCAAGATACAATGATATTTCTTTTGTCCATCCTGCATTGTTATATTTTTTCTTTTATAGTATTCCTTATCCAATTCTAAAAATGGGATTAATTCATTTGTTACATAATAACTTTTTCCTATTCCCCATTCACCTGATAGCATAATTGCACTATTTGTTTTATCTTTCTCTATATAATGTTGGATATAATCGTTTATTTCAGAACTTATCATATTTTCTTATCTCCTTATCAAACATACTTGTGTTTTGCGGGTTTTTAATGAGAATACCAAACCTTCAAATTGTCATATTTCTTTACCAACTCAGAAACAGTTATTATCGTCCATAATTTCTTCATTATATCTTCTCTGATAATACTTTATAAATCTTATCAACTCGTCTCGTTTTGATTCAAGTCCCAATTCTTTACAATGCTTCTGTATATAACTGCGATAAAGATCCAGATGGCCTGAATGATATCTTTTAAGTAGTGTACGGAATGAATGATATTTCCCATCTTGCGTAGGCATATAAGTCCCTGAAACCATATTTTCTGATAAACAAAACCTATCAGCTTCTTTATGATATTCTTCACAAACGTCTTTAGCAGCGCTGAATACCGTTTTGATAACATGTTTTATTGTTGCGTCGTCTTTCAGGAAAAAGAGCGGGGGACATGAATAACAATATAGCGCCGCAAAAAAAGTATAACTGTACTGCCAATCCACTAAAAATGATTTTCCAGCATCTGTTATGCGAACACTATATTCTTCCTTTGAATAGTTTTCAGACTGATTTTTGTCTTGCATTATCTTAAATATAGTTGCTAATGTCTCTACAGACGGAGATTTGCGAAATTCATCATTGTTAATATTCAATATTACATAAGGCGCACTTCTGGTATCACCATTTGCCATATCACCTAATGCTAATAAAACTTTGGCAAATTCTGCATACTCATCATCTTCAATCGTTCTTGGTTGGGGTGTATTCAAGACTCTTGTGATCAAAGTAGATAATGAAATTGTCGGAAACATGGTATTAAAATGTCTTGATTTCATTTCTTCCGTATTTATATCCTGGTCTGATTCATATGTCAGTGCAGAAAGAATTCTCCTAACAAGTGAAATATTATAGGGATCATCATATTCGACTTTATTAACATTCATGCGTTTGGTTCCTATATATATCGTTTCTTCTGTTCCAAGATGGCCAATATTAAGATTTTTCCATCTTGTATTAGCAGGTTCTCCGATATTTTTTGTTGGTGTTGCTGCCCATTTGAACTGTATTTCAATTAGAGCGCGACGCAACATATATCTGACTTCATTATTCCCAGTTTCAGGACTTGTTAGTAAAATGCTAAATGTGTCATAATTAATCGTGCTCTGATCTACAGATGAAAGGTATTTATATACTTGTTCCGTCGCATATGCCTGAGACCTAGCATTACGACGCAAGCCATAACTCATAAGAGGTGCGATCAAAGACTGATAACAGACACCGGTCCGTTCGGGTCCATCTTCCATAAGTGTATCTAGAATATGTATTATCTTCTCACTTGAATCATTCTCATAATGTTTTTTCAAGAATCTTTCCCAAATCTCTCTTTTTTTCTTCACCCATATATCTGAAAGTTGGATTTGTCCTGTAACATCATTAACATTGCTACTGTCAGAAGCAACAAAATGCAAATTTTTAGGTTCCAATAGTGCTAGGGATGTTCGTCTCATGGCCATAATAATTTTAAATGTTTTTATTTCTTTGTTTTTTTCCTTTATATCTTTATAGAATTGCTGTGTATAATTAATTGTATCCTTTATTGTTTTGTAAATCTTTGCCAGATCACTATCAGGAATCTGAATATTCACTTTATTAAGTTTTATGTATTCTTCAATATTATCAATATAAATATACTTTAATGCGTTTGGTTCTGCACAAAACATGACTGCCATAAGAATCTCAAAAAGTATCTGATTTTTTTTCTCTTGTTCCTTATGTTTTTTTAATTCGCTTTTTATACAATTAAATACCGCTGTTTCGGTAGTTCCGTTCTTTTTGTCATACTGTTCGATTTTTCTAAATAATTCATTGTGAAACGGATTGGATTTATTACATGCAACAAAATATTTTTCATGATTTTTCTTCAATTCGGTATATTCATTATTATATTTTCGTAAGTATTCCATTATCTGTTCAAATAAGCTAAGTCCAAACATTTCGTATGGTTTGTTTTCCTCGCATGTAAAATCATCGCCATATCGAATCAGCGTTTTCCCTTCATCAAGATCTATATAAACCACCTTTTTATCCCTAATTCCATCCAATTCACCAGAATCATGCATTAACCGGAATACAGCAATTGTTTTGCCGTTCCCTGCCACGCCTAATATTAATAGAGGCCGACCATAATCCACATCATCTTTTAGCCGTTCTTCAAACTTCTTGTTGTTGTTCAGTATTTCTTCTAGTTGATTTTGCGCCAAAGTATACTGATAAAATAAAGGTCCATAAACAGGATCCCCATTTTGTTTGCTGAACTTGTATTTTGACTTTACAATCAATTTTTCATAAAAAAATGGAACAGATACATCATTACTTAGCCCTAGATTTGCTAGAGAGTTTCTTCCTTTTTCTGTTATTGGTTCACATACAAGAATATCATGAATAGTTTCTGAATTCAGCTTTTTTTCCTGACTGGAGATGATTGAGTACTCGTTTTTTGTGCTCGTTTCACTCATTGGATTGGCCTCCGTTTGTATTTAATTATATGTACATTTGATTAATGATGGTCATTTCCACTTTTGTTGTTCATATAGATCCATGGGAAACTTGTATGGACATCATTACAAAACAAAAACGTTGAATTATTTATATCACTTCTTAGTATCATCAACAATTGTTTTCATATCTTTTTTTGGTATTTTCATTGTTTTAGAGCAAGCAATGAATAATTACATGTTACACAAGCGATTTATTCATATGATTGAGGCATTTTTTCGCTATGGTGCAAGCAAATTGCGTGCATTTCCAGATTCTCTTTCTAACCATTGTTTCCATACTCTTTTGACTAGAGGGATGCATAGCGCATTGGCCTATGTGTGTGATCCGGATTTACAGGAATATTTGAGATCATATTTGGAAGATGAATCTTGATTGTTTCTGCAACAAAAAAGTGTTCGCTCAAAAAATCGAGAGGTGTTGAAAACAAATACTTAGAAGGCGGTCTTTGGCAAACAAAGTGCAAGATGATTTAAGCTATTTTGAGGAATATATTGGCCTAGAGGCTTGTACTGGGGACGAAAACCGTGTACAAATCCGAAATGTCTTTCGACGATGAATGTATAGAGAAAATGTCTAAACGGTTCTAAAAAAGCACTCCGGGAGCGTTTGCTCCCGGGGCGCCTTTATCTCTTCCCTTATTCTTATTCCTTACTTTTTCCCAAACTTTATCTTCTTCGGGGCGTTGCCTTTCTCCTGGATCTGTTTCTTGTATTGCACTTCCTTGCCACTGGGGAGGACGAAGATTGCCTTGTTGTGAATGCCGGAGAAGGCGTCCTTGCCGATGGTCTTCAGTTTGGTGGTTTTGATGGTGATCTTGCGGAGCTTTTTGCAGCCTTTGAAGGCGGCTTGGCCGATGGTGGTGATGTTCTTTCCGATGGTTACGGAGGTGAGCTTTTTCAGGCCCTTGCAGGCGGCACCTTCGATCTTGGTGACCTTGTAGGTTTTGCCGTTTGCCTTGACAGTGTCTTTGATGGTGAGACTGGTGATGTTCTTGTCCGTGACACCGGCGAAGGTGGCATTGCTGCCGTCGAGGATATAGTGGCCGTTGTCCACGTCCACGCTGTTCATCTTGGTGTCTGAGGCCTTGGTACCCAGGTTGCCGGGCTTGATGCCCCATTCCTTGCAGCGGTTTCGGAAGACGCTGTCATTCAGGGTGTCGATGGCGGCATCCACGCTGGTCTTCAGGGCTTCCGCAGCCGCGTCCATCTTGGTGCTGGCGGGCTGTGCTCCCTGCATGATCAGGCACAGGGCATAAGCGGTCTGTTCAGGGAGGAGGTTGGCTTTTGCCAGCAGGGTTTTGATGACGTTGACGGCCTTCTGCTTGCCGTTTGCCAGCGGCACGCCGTACTGCCGGACTTCGAGTGCCGTGGGTTCCGTCCCGAAGATCGCATCAAAGCAGGCGGTGATGAAATCTTTAATGCCTTCGGTCAGGGGATCCGGGCTGCTGTAGGTGATCTTCTGTTTCGGGAATTCTACTTCGGTGCTTTTTCCATTGAATGCATAGATGACCAGGTGGTAGACTCCGTCCGGCAGGGTGCCGGGAAGCGAGCCCTTGGCTTCAAATTTTTTGGTCTCTTCGTTGTATCCCATGTCCAGGGAGTATGCGTATTTGCCTTTGTATGTGGTGATATGGCTTTTTTCATCCGTATAGGAGAAGGAATGGTTCTCATGGACCAGGTAGGCGATGGCCAGGCCGATATCGGAGGCTTTGGTGATCTTTGCCGAGATATGGACGTCAGCTCCGGTGGACAGCTTTTTCCCGTTCTCCTTCAGGGTGCCCAGGGAAATCTTCGGGGGATCCTTTACGCCTTTGCCTGCACCTTTCAGGGAAATCTGCTGCTTTGTGACTGCCTTTGAGCCGATGAGCCGGTGTTGGTCATCATACAGATATACGCAATCGAGCTGGTAGATTCCGTTGGGCATTTTATTCGAGAGGGAGATCTCGTCAATGTATTTGGAGACGGAAGGATCATAGTCCATAAAATAGGTCCATTTTTCATCCGTGCCGAGCCTCCCGAGCGTATACTCCATTTGGCGGGCGCTCGGATAAGTTTTGCTGAACTGGATTCCGACATGGATTTTCTTGCCGGGTTTGATGATTTTATTGTTCTCCTTGATCTTGGCCTTCAGTTCAAGCGGGGCGTTCTTGTTGGCTCCGGACAGCTTGAATTTGGCGTAGCCTTTTTCGTTTTCCGTCTTGACATGATTGCCGTATTTGTCAGACGCCTGGATGGATGTTAGCAAGTATGTGCCATTCATCTCTATGCTGTCCAGCGTGTGTTCGCCGGTGAATGCGTCCGCGGCGGCGTCATAAAGGAGTTCGACGACGATGGTCGTGTCTTTGGCTTTGTTATAGAAATAAGCAAAACATTCGGTAATTTCTGAACGGTCATCCAGCGTCACCTGTACATGCAAGGTTTTGCCGGGCCTCAGGGTTTTGTTGTTTTCTGTCAGTTTGACGGAGAGGATGGCTGGGGGATCCATATCCGTCACATTGGAACGGGATACGGACATGGAACCGCCTGCCGCAAAGGCCGGGAAGGTTCCCAGCAGCAGGGACAGGCATAGGAAGATGGCAAGTAACCGTTTCATACTGACCGATGACCTCCTTCGGGTATTGTATGTCATGTTTTGAATTGTAAAATCTGTTTTCGCTTTCTGTATATAAGCATCGTAACATTCTTTTATGTTTGGGTCAAGGTGCGCTTGCTTTTTATACCAATTGATAATGAAACGATAGTACAACTGCACAAAAAAACTCCCCGGGAACCGAAGTTCCCGGGGAGACCGGCGGATGGATGCCGGTCAGGGCTTATTCGAATTTTGCGTTCTTCGGGGCGTTGGATTTGATCAGCTTCTTATAGGCATCTTTCTGCTTCTTGGGGCACTTGAAGGTCGCTTTCTTCTGGATGTTTTTGAAGGCGTCCTTGCCGACGGTCCTCAGCTTGGTGGCATTGATGGTGACGGTCTTCAGTTTCTTGCAGTCCTTAAAGGCTTCCGAGCCGATGGAGGTCACGTTTTTGCCGATGGTCATGCTGGCCAGCTTCGCCATGCCCTTGCAGGCGGAACCGTCGATCCTGGTGACCTTGTAGGTCTTGCCGTTGGCAGTGACGGTGTCCTGGATGGTCAGGCTCTTGGCGTTCTTGTCAGTGGGGCCGGTAAAGGTGGCCTTGCTGCCATCCAGGGTGTAGTGGCCGCCGCTTACGTCCACGCTGGCAACCTTGGTATCGGATTTCTTGGTGCCGAAATTGCCGGCATTGATGCCCCATTCCTTGCAGCGTTTCCGGAAGGCAGCGTTATTTAGGGAGTCAATGGCGTTTTCCAGGCCGTCCTTCAGGGCTTCCACGGTTTTGGCCTTTTCCGCGTCAGTCGGCGCCTTGCCCTGCATGATGGTCCAGAGGGCTTGGGCAGCAGTGTCACCGGAATAGAGCTTGGCCTTCTTCATCACAGCCTTGATGATGTTGACAGCCTTCTTCTTGCCGGAAGCCAGCGGCACACCGTACTCATTGATTTCATCCTTGGTCGGCTTCCTGCCCGCGGTGGCCTTGAAGCACTCGGTGACGAAGGCCTTGATGCTCTTGTCGGCATAGTCCGGGCTGGTGTAGGTAAAGGACAGGTTTGTGTAATCTTTGGTTGTGGAGTTTCCGATCATGTCGCTGGCGATGATCCGGATGAAATAGGTTCCGTCCGGCAGGTCCTTCGGGAGCTTCCAGGAAGCTTCATATTTCCCGGAGGACTTGTTGTATTCCATGGAAATGAATTCAGACCGGTTTGTTTTACTGGTGGTGATTTCGTCATCCTTGGAGTAAACGCGTCCGTTGCTGTTTACGAGAAATGCGATGACGCTGGGATCAAACGGTCTTTTTGATTCGTCTTTCGCCTTGACGGAGAAATTGATCTTCTGTCCGGCCGTCAGGGTTTTGCCCTTCTCCTTCAGCGTTGCGGAGGAAATGACCGGCCCGTTGCTGTCGTTGGAGGCGCCTTTCAGGCGAAGATACTGTCCGGAAATGTTGTCGATGATGGCGAGGACAGAGAAGTTTTCGTCAAAGAAATAGATGTCTTTCAGTATATATTTGTCGTTGCGGTTATGTTCCGGGAAGAAAACGATTCCTTCATAGACCTTGGCGGATTTCTGCTCGAGGTCAAACAGATAACTGTCGTTCTTTTTTCCGTCCCGAACAAAGGTTGCCTGCACCGACGCGACATTCGGAATGGCTTTCGCGAGCTTGACTTCAAGATGCGCTTCCTCTTCGGGTTTGAGGGTCTTTCCGTTTTCCTTAATGGTCACGGTTGCCTTGGGGTTGATGTTCTTGTTGGCATTTTTGATGGTGAAGGAGCCCAGCTCTTTGCCTTCTGCCTCCTTCATGGTATAGCTTCCGTATTTGTCAGAGACATAGATCTGTCTGATCAGATAGGTGCCGTCCAGGTCGATTTTATCAACAGGGTAATCAGCCGTGTACATATCCGACGCGGCGTTGTATTCCAGGTTGATCGCGATATAGCATTCAGAAGTTTTATGGCTGGCCAGGACCTGGCATTCGGCAATATCGGACTGGTCGTCCAGCTTCAATTTGAAATGAAGGACATCGCCGGGCTTCACGGTTTTGCCGTTTTCCGCGAAGGTGTATTTGATGATATTCGGGGCTTCCGTATCCGAAACATTGGATGCGGGCACTGACAGGGTTTTGCTTTCCGCCAGGACGGAGACGCTTCCCAGCAGCAGGAACAGGGAGAGGATCAATGCAAGCAGTCGTTTCATTTGGACCTGTAACCTCCTCATGTATATGAAGATATGATTCCCGGATAAAACCGGCTCATATGATTAGACGCATTTCAGCGCCGAAACGTTCCATATGAAACGGCAAAAATGCAAAAAAGTAGGAATATACAAAAACCTGTTTGCAGCTTTCGGCAATGGGCGGGAGGAGGATAACCGGATGCGGGGATGATTGTTTTAATGCTGTATTTTGCCTGCTGCCCTGTAACAGCCCGGTCCGGCGGCGGTTATACAGGTGAAGGTATCGGAAAAGCGCATTTCATGTCCGGATCCGGCAGAGGGGGAACCATCCCCGGGGGGACCGGTGACGGACGGAATACCTTGTATCCATTCAGAAAGGAGAAGACAATCATGAAGTATAGCGTGATCAAAAAGGAAACGCTGAAGAAGGATTTCATGGAGAAGAATTTCTGCTTCTTCTCCTGCAGATGCTTCCAGGGCAACCAGCCGAACAAAAAGTAATGATTATCTGATTCGGAAAGGAGAAGATAAAAATGAAGTACATTGTTGTTAAGAAGGAAACCGTGAAGAAGGACCTCATGGAGAAGAATTTCTGCTTCTACTGCGGATGCTTCCAGGGGGGTACCAAAGCGGTAGCGAAGAGCTGACGGGCAGCGCAGAAGAAGCAGACGTGCTTCTTTTGCGCATTCTTTCAAATACGATCTGCGGGCGGGGAGAGACGGAAGATGAAAACATCCATCTATAATCAGTACGTGGTCCTGGGGGACCATACGGTTGTGTATAACACAAAAATGGGCAACGCTGTTTCATTCCCGGATGTGACCGAAGAGAAACAGATCCGGGAATTTCTGCAGAATGAACCTTCAGAAGAACTAATTGATATGGGATTTGTCGTTGCGGATGATGAGGATGAAACCGAACAGTCCAGGTGCGACTATTTTGAGATGAAGTTCATGAAATCCAAGAAGATGAACATCATGCTTATCATGACCTATTCCTGCAACTGCAACTGTGCCTACTGCTTCGAGCACCTGCATCCCTTTGCCGGGGAGACGGAAAAGGTCGATGAGGTGATCGGGTATATTGCGGACCTGTACCGGCATAACAACGCTGAAGAGCTGGAGCTGCATTTCTTCGGCGGGGAGCCGACCCTGCAGGTGGATAAAATGGTTTACGTCATGAAGAGGCTGAAAGAGCTGGGCGTAAACGTGAAACCGAATGTGATCACCAACGGAACGCTGTTTGATGCCGAAAAAACAGAAAAGCTGGTGGCTGCGGGCATTACCTCCTTCCAGATCACGGTGGATGGCCCGAAGGAAATCCACGATATGCGCAGGCCGATGAAGAACGGCGAATCCGCGTGGGACGCGATCTGCCGGAGCCTGACAGTGCTTGCGGCGCATCAGGTGTCTGTGACCATCCGCATCAACGTGAATGCGGAAAATGTTGAATACCTGGAGGAAGTCTGGTCCGGTATCCCGCAGGAGGTGAAGGACCATCCCTATACGAATGTGTATATTGCGCCGATCGTCGGATGCAAGATCCATAATATGAAAATTACCCTGGAAGACAGGGCAAGGAACCTGAAGCGCGCCTGGAAAATCATCCACGACAGCGGCCTGCCGATTTCCATTACGCCGCCGGCCTATGCGCCCTGCCCTTATTCCTCCTTTGATTCGGCGTTCTATATTGACCTGTACGGCAATGTCTACACCTGCGGCGGCTTTGTCGGGAAAACGCACAAGATTGAAAGGAACATGGAGGACAGGAGCCTTAAGTTCTGGAACCGGATCATGTACAAACCGGATGACAGATGCTTCCGCTGCCCGTTCTATCCGGTATGCATGGGCGGCTGCAAATTTGAAGAGGAAGAACTGGGCGGGCACTGCCAGTTTATGTACCTGAAAGAGATGTATGATGAATACTACACAAAATACGCAGAATAACCGGTTTAACTTCTTTGTCCTCCTGGTGGCGGACTTTGTTTCCTCACTGGGCTCGAGCATGACAGGGGTCGCTCTGACGCTGGTGATCTATGAGAACACCGGCAACCTGATGGCTTCGGCGCTGTTTTCGGCGGTTCTGCTCCTGCCGCAGCTGGTGATTGCCCCGTTTATCGGGAAGGTCCGGCTCAACCTGCCCTTCCGCACACTGTTTTCCATCGGGGAAATCCTGTGCATTTTCCAGATCGCGGCGCTGATGTTTATCCGGAATGTGATCGGGATATACATCCTGTTCTTCGTCTATTCCGGCATGTTCTTTATCCTGGAATGCCTGCGGGCGGAGTACCTGAAGGTGATCACCCCGGATGAGGAGTTGCAGAAGCGCCAGGGGATATCCCGCTTTGTCAATACGGCCGTGACGATTATCGGTCCCCTGGCCGGCGGGATCATTATCACGAAGTACAGCGTGAATACGGTGTATTTCCTGGATATTATTTCGTACGCGATTGCCGCGACTGTCATTCTCCTGCTCCGGGGGAACAGCCGGCCTTCCACGGTTGAATCGGAACACAAGGTTTCCATCCGCGGCCTGACGGGGATCAGGCAGAACCGGGACCTGTTCGCCGGGTGCTTCCTGGTGACTTTTATCGGGGCTGCCACTTCCATCCTGACCCTGGAATACATTTACGGGGTACTGAAGGCGGACGCCTTCCACTACTCCGTCCTGATGACGGCCATGGCTGTCGGCGGACTGCTGGGCAACGCCGCAGGCGCCCTGCCTGTTTTCAGGGGAAAGCTGAAACGGGTTACCGTTGTCTGCATTGCCCTGATGGGCGTCCTGCTGATGAGCGTTCTTTTGAAGCCCGGGTTTATCGTGCTGACCGGCATCCTGGTTGTCAGCGGGATTCTGAGCTCCCTGGCCATGCTGTATTTTGCTTCCGAGCTGTTCATGCGGAGCAGCAACGAGGATATCCGGCAGGAGTATGCGGTGTTCCAGAACATTATCGATCTGTCCGGCACAGCGGCGAAGCCGTTCGGTGCACTCATGAACAATATCATCGGCTGCGTTTATTCCATCGTGACGATGGGCGGATGTTTCCTGGGGGCTTCGGCATTCTTCGGGAGGCTGTACAGGAAAGATAAAAGCACCTGACCGGATTATACAGAAACAGAAAAACGTCCCGGAAACGAGGTTCCGGGACGTTTTTGTGCCCTCGGATGCAAAATACAACAGCAGTACAAAATATTTTTTCCGAAACCGCCGGCTCAGACGTCTTTATATAATACTCCCCCCAAAGACCCATTTTACTGCAGACTATATTCATATCAGGGAGAGAGAAAAAGTGACTGACAACGAAAGAAATTTTGTTTCGCAGTTATTTCTCGATCATCGCAGTCTGATGTATTCTGTAGCCAGACGGTTCTTTGGAAAAGATGATGTATATCTGGATGATGCAATCGGCTGCTCAATCGAGAAAATCTGCAGGTACTGCCCCTCAGTGATGAGAATCCCCGCGGAAAAGCTGAAGCCGTATATTACGGCGGTTGTTGAAAATGTCTGTAAGGATATTGCCCGGGAACAGTCGCGGTTCGTCGCGCTGACCGTCGGGGACAGCCGACAGCCGGCCTGGGAGTTCATCCCTGACCTACAGGACAGCTTCGGGCAGATCTACGCTTCATCCGATATACAGAATCTCCGGAAAGCCTTTGGCTTTCTCACAGACCAGGAAAAGGAGCTGTTTATCTCCTATTTCCTGAGGAAAGTCCCGGTTGATACGATTGCGGATGAACGAAATGCGACAACAGGGGCAGTCAAAACAGCCCTGAGCCGGACCAAAGCCCATTTTCTAAGCGCTTACCGGGAAATCAGGGAAATCAGCTGACGGGGATCAAGCCCCGGCGGCTGAGCCAAAAAGAAAAAAGCACAGAAGGAACACGTCTGCTCCTTCCGTGCTTTTTTAATTACTTCAGTGTAGCTTTAGTGTTGCCCTGGAAGCAGCCACAGGCGAAGCAGAAATTCTTCTCCATGAGGTCCTTCTTCACGGTTTCCTTCTTAACAACGATGTACTTCATGCTTTTCTCCTTTCCCCGCGTTTTGTCACGCGGCAAATAATTACAACGGTATGTGAAAAGCGCTTTTCGATACCTCTGCTTTAATAACCGGCTGACTGGCCGGCAATTACATTTCCAGCGGAATGAAAACAAATGAAAAACAAAAACCGGCCGGTTTTCCTGTATAATACCCCTCGGAATAATACGACGGGAGGGCCTTTCCATGACCGAAGCCAAACAGCGGTTTATTGAGCTCCTGGCTGAATCCGGGGCGATTCAGTTCGGGGATTTCACGGCCAAGAGCGGGCGGAAGACGCCGTATTTCATCAACACAGGCAAACTGATGTACGGAGACCAGCTGGACCTGGTGGGGAAGATGTACGCCGTGACCTACGCCGAGAACATCGGGAAGGAAGACCGGCTGCTGTACGGTCCGGCCTATAAGGGAATTACCCTGGTTGCCGTGACGGCGGCTGCCTTGTCCGCGCAGTACGGGATCCGGGTGCCGGTGTGCTTCAACCGGAAGGAAAAGAAGGACCACGGGGAAGGCGGCGTCTTTGTGGGCAAGGTGCCGGAAGACGGGGACCGGATTGTCATCGTGGAGGACGTGATAACTGCCGGGACCGCGATCCGGGAATCCATGGACCTGCTGAAAGCGCATGGCAAAGGCATTGTGGAAGCGGTGATCATCGCGGTGGACCGGATGGAACGGGGAAAGGGCAATGAATCCTCCCTGGCGGAACTTGGACGGGAATTCGGTGTGAAGATCTATCCCATCCTGACCATCCGGGAGGTCGTGAATTACCTGCATGAGCATGATGTGAACGGGAAACGGTATATCGACGACGATATGTACCGCCGGTTCCTGGATTACCAGAAGGAATACGGGGTTAATTGAGGAGTAACAGACTGTCCGGGCAGCGGAGATTTGAATACAGCAAAAAACCGGGCAGCGAATGTTGCCCGGCTGGGTGTTATGGGTTAAAGGGCTTATGACAGCGGCCACAGATAGGTCTGCCATCAGGCGCCCATTCGGTTGATTCAAAATGGCCATATCCAGGAATGACAACATCTTTCTTTTTGTTTTTGGGGCATCCAGGATTAACGCACCATTCCTGATATGTTTTAGTCTCGCATAATTCGGGATAGGGCCATGTATTATTATTTGAATTACGCATATCATGACCGGTCTTGTATTTTCTTGTGTCATATTCACGAAACCTACATACTGGGCATTGAGCCATCCAGACTTCATCCGATTCACATGTTTGATCAGATATTTTATTAAAATTAGGTCTATATGACGGATCTTTAGGGATAGAACGGGTTATTGTTTTGCCACAACTGCAAATTCTATACTCAGAACCTGTACGATGATAGCAAGGCGCTGTGCTTGTAGTCCAACTTATGATACTTGACGATACATGGTTATTGGGGTCTTTTCCAGTTGATCTGGTAGAAAAGACTTTTCTGCACGACGGTGCCTGGCAGGTGTATGCTTCTGTTCCAGCCGTCATACATGTACCTTTTGTTTTAGTCACCCATTTACGGTTAGTATGTTTACAAGCCGGATTGGCTGCCAGGGCGACAGAGAAAACCGTAAGTGCCAGAAGTGCCACCAACGCAAGTATAGGGAACAATTTTTTCATTGTTTTTCTCCTTTTTGTTTTGTATATAATCGAATGAAAGATTCCGGTTAAATCCTTTCGCTCCTTTCGCAAGTTTTTTGGAATCTTTCATTGAACCTTCGCTTGACTGAACGGAAAGGTGTATCTGCCTTTGGCATATGCTGTTTTCGGCTCCTGTTTATTGGCTATCGAGAACAAAGATTGGTTAAACAATTTCAGAGGATATTTGGGTACACAAAACTAAGGGGTCAGTAATTCAGATCCTTTTTCTTGGGTATCAGATGGTATTCAACAGATTGGCTGATGAGTGGCAGGTAAATGTCGATATCGTAAATTAATTAAAGAGTCTGTCAAATTAAGGGTGGATTAAAATCACCAGCCGCATATCCTAGATAATTGTTTCCCTTTGGAGGATTTTTATAAGTTCCAGGCTTAAGTGGTCCATTATTTGTCATAATGACAAAGGCCAAGGCGATGGCCATGAATCCGGTAATTATTTTTTTTGCTTTTTTATTCATTGGATCAATTTCTCCTTTTAACGTGTTTTGCTGTTGCGGTATTTGTACTGGCATCTGTTTGCGGGAGGGTGTACAATTCAATTGGTATACCCTGTAACTGAAGACTGTAATCATGTCTGTCAGTGATTACATATTATGATTAATGGGTATCTACCGCAAGATCATTATAGTAAACAGACCGGAGGTGCTGTATGGACAACCCGGTATTTACACCATTTGTTGATTTCGGAGATGTACTTCGCTATTACAGGAATAAGGCGGGCTTTTCGCAGGCACAACTGGCTGAAGGAATCTGTACCCGGATGTATATCAGCCAGATCGAACAAAACAAGCAGATTCCTACGTTGTATATGGTTTCTGCGTTTTCAAACAGAATGGGTGTCAATTTGTTTGATGCCTATGCATTGGTGATTGAGCACAATGATTTTGATACGCACAGTAAAATTGAATTACTCCATGAAGCGATTAACATGCAGGACGATAACCGGATTATTGAATTGGCCAGGGAATATTCGGCCCTTCCCGGCTTTTCCGACGGGGTTCCGCTTCAGTGTATCAAGCATGCTTTTGCGCTTTATTATTCCAATGTGATACAGGATTATGAAAAATCAATTGCTTATGCAACAGAGGGATTGGCAGTTTCAGGCGTGCCGGATGTGGACATGACTCCGACACCTATGCTTTCCATTACAGATTTGTGCCTGCTTATGGTGAAATCGGTTGATCTGTGCCGATATGAGCTGCTGGATGAGGGCAGGAAATATCTCGAATACCTTCATGAATGTGCCAGACTGCGGCTGACACAAAGCCGGTATATTGCCAACCGCAATCGGAGGTTTGATATCAACCTGTTTGCGCTGACAACTTTCAACATATGCGAGTTTTTTCCGAATGAGACAGAAAAGAATCTGAAGCTTCTGGAGAAGACGATTGGTTTGCTGTATGATCACAGGTGTTCAGATTTACAGGGAGAACTGCAGTTGTATCAAGCCCGTTACCTGTATGAAACGGGAGATATGAAGCGTGCCCATAACTGCTTCTATGCAGGGTACTATCTGCTGGCCTGCCAGAGAACTGAAGAAGAAGCGGAGGAAGAAGCCCGGGATATCCTGGAAGAGCGGCTGGACAAACTCAGATAAAAAACAGGCCTGGCAGCACATTGGCTGAACAGACCTGCGGTGATACAGAAAACAGTTATGCCCGGAGATAATTGACTGTCTGAATTGTTCTGTTGAACGAATAAGTGACACGGCTGTCTCCCTGTGCTTTCAGGCGGCAGGAGAAATGGAAACCAAAGGCTATGAGACCAACAAGGACAACCACGATCGCGATAGCAGCCAGTGCTCTTTTCAGTTTAGATGCCTTGAGATTCATCGTGTTCTGCCCTCCTGGAAATTTTTCCGAATAAATACTGGATTTATGCTGGAATCTTGTCTGTAAATGGTGTAACATCTTTACATCATCTTCTGTCGCGGATTCCTTTGCAAGAATATAGTATATTCAATACGGCAGAAGCTGCAAGAAAACTATAGTTTACAAAACCGGGAGATCGTATGGAAAACACAGCAAATACACCATTTGTGGACTTCGGCGATGTCCTTCGCTACTACAGAACCAAAGCAAAACTCTCCCAGGAACAACTGGCGGAGGGAATTTGCACACGGGTATATATCAGCCAGATCGAAAAAAATAAGCAGATTCCCACGCTTTATATGATTTCCGCCTTTTCCAACAAGATGGGAATCAATCTGTTTGATGCCTATGGTTTGATTATTGAGCATAATGATTTTGATACCCATAACAAAATAGAACTGCTGAATGAAGCGATTCATGACTGTGATGACAGGAGAGGTTATGAGCTGGCGAAGGAGTATGCCTCCCTCCCCGGTTTTTCCAGCGGGGCGCCGCTTCAGAGCATCAAGTATGCGTTTTCCCTGTATTATTCCTATGTGCTGAATGATTATCCAAAAGCAATCGAATATGCTTCAGAGGGCTTGGCGGTTTCCGGAATCCCGGATGCGAACATGACACCAACGCCTATGCTTTCCGTAATGGATCTCTGTCTGCTGCTGGGAAAGTCTGTAGATCTGTGCCGCAATGGACAGCTGGAGGAAGGCAGAAAGCATCTGGAATACATGCATGAGTGCGTCAGGCTCCGGCTGACACAGAACCGTTATATTGCCAACCGGAATCTCCGGTTTGACATCAATCTGTTTGCAAAAATAACATTCAATATCTGTGAGTTTTTTCCGGATGATATAGAAAACAACATGAAGATCCTGGAGCAGACGATCGATTTGCTCTATGATCACCGGAACTCAAATATGCAGGGTGAGCTGCAGTTGTATGAAGCCAGGTACCTGTATGAGATGGGCGATCTGGAAGGCGCGCATGATTGTTTCAATGCAGGGTATTATCTGCTGGTGCGCCAGAAATCCCGGGAAGCAGCGGAAGAACAGGCCAGGGAAATCCTTGGGGAACGGTTTGAAAAGCTGAAGGGGTAAGTACAAAAGACAGGGGAATGATTCCCCTGCCTTTTAAGGTGGTTATTTGTAGTACAGGACCGTCATGACTTCAGGTCCAGCCTTTTTGCCACCATCATCTGTATTTAATCCATAGTCTTTTTCAAGCTTTTTAATAGCATTCTTGGTTTCTTTACCATATACCCCATCTTCAGAGACGGTATATCCCAGTTCTTTTAGTCTTTTCTGGAGCTTTTTTACATTTTCGTCTTTTTTGTTTTTATCATATTTTAAGGTTTTTCCTCCAAAGTAGTTCACTGCTGTCTGCTTTTTGGTATCAGAGGCATCTGAAACTTTCAGCTTGGGAAGTTTTTCCTTCGTCTTACATCCACATACTGTGCATGTAAGGGTCCTTTGACCGGTTTTGGTATATGTTGCAGGCCAGTCAAGATGGATTGTATAAGTATGACTGGGAACATTGGTTGATGTGTAAGTATGGCCGCATTTTGTACAGGTATATCTTCTAACAGTGGGTGATGTGCATGAACCCCAAACTAAGACCAGACCGTTATCATACGTATGCTGACATTCAGCCTGAGCAAAGGGAATCATAGAGACAATCAGGATGGTCATTGTAACCAGGACGATAATCCTCTTTTTCATTTTATTATCCTCCAGAAAATATTATTCTTTTTTGTTTTCCGCAGAGGACTGTGTCGACCCAGCGCTTGCGGTCAATACCAAATTAAGGGAATCGGTTTATTGAGTTTAAGGGTGTGTGGTGAGCTGGATTGTAGCAACCTTTGTGAGGCCGATTTTGTCCTCTCCCTTGGGCCGGTTGTAATCGCGGGGGCCGGCGGGTTTGGTGCCGATCATAATTACAGCTACAGCAACGATCATAAAGCCGGTCAGAATCTTTTTTGCGGTGTTCATCAGTCTGTTCATTGGATACTCTTTCCTCTCTGGTACCTTTCGGTTTTGTTTTTTCTTTCCGGATGATTCATCCGACATATGCATCATATAGTGTTCCGCCTGCATTCACAAGAGAACTATAGTTCACATGCCGGATGAGCCGATAAATAATGACACCAGGAGGGAAAGGCAGGCTTATGCGTTATACCAGCTCTGCTGGCTCAGGAACAGATCCCTGTACGGACCGTCCTGGGCCATAAGTTCATCATGGGTTCCCTGCTGAATCAGGGAGCCGTTATCCATTACAATGATGTTGTCAACCTTTCGGCATATACCCAGACGGTGGGTGATGATAACGGAAGTTTTTCCTTCAGAAGCCCTGATGTAATCCATGAGCAGGCTTTGCTCCTTCAGTGGATCGAGGGCGCTGGTCGGTTCATCCAGGATAACCAGCGGAGCATTTTTATACATGCACCTGGCGATTGCCAGTTCCTGCCATTCGCCTTCAGACAGTTCGATTCCGTCAAACTCTTTACCCAGATTTGTGCGCAGCATATCATCGCCGGTAAGTTTCTGCAGCCCGACGGTATTCAAAACTTCTGTTGCTTTTTCTGTATTCATTTCCGTGCAGGAAAGATCCAGGGAGTCAATTACAGCAAATTTGAACTTGTTCAGCGGCTGGGACACTACAGCAAAATGCCTTTCAATCTCACCGCTTTTGACACTGCTTATATCTGTGCTGTCCCAAAACACTTTTCCCTTGTCCGGGGAATATGAGCCGGTGATGAGTTTGGAAAGGGTGGTTTTCCCGCTTCCGTTTTTTCCGACCACAGCGGTGGTTTTTCCGGCGGGGATAAACAGGTTCAGGTCCTTGACTGCGTCACGGTTGCCCTGGGGGTAACGGAAAGAAACCTGCTTCAGGAAGATTCCGGATTCCAGGGATACATCAACCGGGACAGAGGCGCTTTCCTGCCGGCCTTCACTGAACACGGAAACGTAGTCGTTGACATAGGATAATTGTTGCGGGATGGTGCCGACCTTGGAAAAGAAATCCAGGGTAGCGGACTGTATATTCTGGAAAGCGTAAATACATGCGCAGAATGTACCGACTGAGATAATACCGAGCATGGTGTAGCGAAGCGAAAAGTAGATGGCGGCAAGCAGGCCGAGGACAGAAAGGAGCTCGCAGAACGTGGTGGAGACCAGTTCCTTCTTGTTTTCGCTGATCAGTTTGTTCCGGATATCATAGTGCGCGCTTTTCCATTTGTCGGCCAGATATGATCCCGCATGCAGCATGCGGATATCCCGGGCTGAATTCTTTGTGGAGAAAAGCGAATAAAGATATGATACAAGCCGCATCTGCGGTGTGTTTTTCCTGACGACCTTGTACATGGCCTTCCCGCGGATCAGACGCACAAAGAAATACGGCAGGGCAGCCATGAACGCAAACAGTGCCGCAATGGTGTTGTACCTGGCCAGCACAAAGGCGACGGATATCACGGAGATCAGGCTGCAAAGCGACTGGATAACCAGCATGAAGGTCATCCCGAAAACCTCATTCTGTACGCAGTTCATTGCCCGTTCCCGTCTGTTGAGGAATTCATAATCTTCAAAACGGATCAGGTCAAAAGAGGCAACTTTCTCCGCAAGCTGTCTCCTGCAGAACGCGTTGCTCCGTTCAAAGACACCGGCATTCAGGGAGATGGCCAGCAAGGTCTGTGAAAGATAAGTCAGCGCATATACGACGACGGTGATGAGCATGAAACGGATATATACGGAGCTGCCGGATCCCGCGGTGACTGTCTCGATCGTGTTCTGCACAGCCCATGTCGTCAATGCCGGCAAAAAGCTGGAGAGAAGATAACACAGGACAGTAATTACCGCATGCAGCCCGGAACTATGGAATACAGTCCGTATGGTGAATAAAGACAGCTTAATCTGCTTCATTTTCTACCTCTTTTCCAGGTTCCCGAACATAAGCCTCGGCCTGAGCACGGTACATTTCAGCATAGATGCCGTTCTGCCTGAGCAGTTCTTCATGTGAACCGGTTTCCGCTATTCTGTGATTGTTGAGAACCACGATCCTGTCTGCCATGATGGCGCTGGGAAGCCGGTGGGAGATGAAAATACATCCCTTGTCATTCAGCTTTTCCTTCAGGTTCATGTACAGGTTGTTTTCCGCCTGCGCGTCCAAGGAGGCGGTCGGTTCGTCAAAGATAAAGAATTTCCTGCGGGAGAAGAAAGCACGCGCGACAGCGAGCTTCTGCCACTGTCCCTCGGAAAGGTCTGAACCGTCGGAGGTAAGACGCCCGATATTCCGGGAAAGATCCGGGAAGTCAGATGCGGCACCCGCCATATTCAGTGCGCTGACCAATTCATCATCCCGACTGATCGCTTCCGTTCTGCCCAGCGCGATGTTCTCGCGTACGGTCAGGAAATACTTTCCGTAATCCTGGAACACGACGGTGAAAATGCGGGACAACTGCTCCCGGGGAATGTCGCCCAGTGGAATACCGTCAATCAGGATGGTTCCTTCCATCGGTTCAAGCAGCTTGCACAGAAGAAGGATCATGGTACTCTTTCCCGCACCGTTGTAGCCAACCAGGGCAATGTTTTCGTCCGAGCGGAAGGTGAGATTGATATCTTCAAGGACATAATTACTGTCAGGAGTGTACCGGAAGGCTACGTTGCGGAACTCTATGGTATGTACGTCCTCCTCCAGGGTTACCTCTTTCGAGGTTTCCTCCTTCAGTGCAAAGAAATCAAAGAGACACCGGGTGATATATGAATTCCTGAAATAACTGGAAACCTCATAAGACAGGCTTTCGGAAGAGGAAAGGATCCGGTTGATCATGCTCAGGAGCGCAACAATGATACCGGCCGACGCGGTTCCGTTTTTCAGGGAAACGATCAGGAAGCCGAAGACGATCCCGATCCATGCCACGGTAGCAATGTTGGCAAGGAAGCAGAACTTCTGCGCAGAGATGGTTGTTTTCAGCCGCTGCGAAAGCACCTTGTCATTTTCCGTTTTGATCCGGGCCAGGACAGTTTTCACGGCTTGGTAGACCCGCAGCTCATACAGGCTGGTCTTGTTGGAGATAATGTTCTCCAGATAGGCCAGGCGCCGCTCGCTGGGAGAAAGGCCGTAGAGCATATCGTTCATCTGGTTCATGGCAACGAAATTCATGGCCGAAACAATCAGCAGAACAATCCCGTAGGAGACTCCGAAAAGAACGGAAAGATTCATCAGGATCGACATCACGCAGATCAGTTCAACCGCAAACGAAACGATGGTGATAATGCTGTGGAAGAAATCATAGAGCCGTTCTGACGGTTCCTCACTGATCCGGTTGATTGTGTCGTAAAACTGCGAATTTTCAAAGACGTCGTACCTGACTTTTCGGTATTTATCAATGATCCGTGCGGAAAGCTCATAGTCGATTTTCCGCTTCAGGGAGAGTGAAAGGCAGTCCCTGAAATGGCTGATCATTGCCTGAAGGCAGAACAGGAATACCAGCAAGGCAACAGACAGGACCACTCCGGACAGATCTCCGCCGGCGCTGATGAATTCCGTGACGGTATTGAGCAGCTTTTCAATAACCAGAATCTGCACTGGCATTAATATTGCCAGTGCAAGGGAAAGAACGGTTTCCAGGGTGGCTGAAAACGGAGCGAGCCTGAAAACGTAACTGATTGACAAACGTGCATTCTTAAGCATTTTCTGCTCCTGTCAGTTTTTCTTCCGGAACACCTGGGGAGCGATTTCTTCAATCTTCGCGGTAAGCCGGACATAATCATCGAGGGTTTCCCTGAACACCAGGTTCTGGCACGCGGTGGATTTCTGTTCAACGATCATGTTGTAATGGCATCCGCCGTTGCAGAGAGAATAATTCTGGCAGGTCTTGCATGCGCTGGTGCGCTCAGGCCGTTTCAGCATGCCCTGCCGTACAACCAGCTTGCTGATGTCGTTGATATATTCGCTGTATTTTGCGACAAGGAATTCTTTGTTCCCCAGTCCGGAAATGCAGCGATACAGATCGCCGTTCGGGGCAAACACAAATTCATTTACACTGGTGGCGATGCAGCGCGGAGTCGGGAACGGGGAGAATACACAGGCACCCAGATCCACAACATCCATAATGCTTTTAAAGTACATATCCTGCTCTTTTTCTCTCAGGATATTGTTCTGTGTGTATTCGGACTGCTTATACGGATGGCACTCATTGCCGACGTTGAAGAAAATCCGGGGATTATCGCCTTTGATATAAGGCTCAAACCGTTCCACAAGTTCTTCAAGCATCCGGTGATAGTGAATGATGTTTTGCTTGTCCAGCACGGTATTGATGATAATCCTCACGTCTGTTTCAGACAGAAGCTTGTCCATGTTGTTCAGGATGAGGGAATATCCGTCTTCCCCGCTTTTGGTTACTCTCCTGGCATTGTGGATTTCTTTCGGTCCGTCCAGCGTGATCTGGAGATTGACGATATTATACTGATTAATCAGATCGATGACTTCAGGGGTGACGATGGACCCGTTTGTCACTGCCCCGACATATCCGATCGGGATTTCTTTTTCCGCGGCCAGGGACAGCAGTTTCTGAACATAGGGAACGTCATAGAACGGTTCGCCTCCGAACAGTGTGAGCGAAATACTACGGGCGCCGTAAGCCTGCAAGACTTCCTGCCACATTGCCACTTTATCCTCGGCGGACAAAGGCAGAATATCCCGGTATGTGTTCTGCTGCATGCAGTAAACACACTTGAAGTTGCACTGGTAGGATAAAGCGTCCGTGAAATTCAGGATATCGACAGCGGTTGAAGACTGGTTAACGAAGAAATCAGACAACGAATTGTAATCGGCTATTGAAGCGTCATTAATCAGAACATTCTGACTGATAAGGTCTTTTTCCGCACTGAGGATACTTGCCTGGCGATCATTGCCGATCAGGGGTATCTGGGCGGATGTCATCAGGTATGGATTGAACAGCAGGACCTGATCATTGTCCTTTAATGTGAAAGCACCTTTATAGAATACAGACTCCATTTTTATTACCTCTCCCTCCGAAAATAAGGTACACTGTCCATAATTACTGACAGTTAAGTGTTGATTGTGAAGAAGGAACCTAAATTAGCAACGCTGTGAACGACAGGTGCAGCCGGAGTAAACCACCATGCAGCACATTTTCAGGGAAGACAGTCTGCTGATCATTTTTCAGGTACCTCCTATTAAATATTCGATATCCAGTTGAGTAATACTCAAGCGGTATAATGCGCGTTTGCACAACGCTGAGAACGGCAAGTGCAGCCGCTGGCGATGAGCGTGTAGCGTTTCACCATTGCTACCAGTCTGCTGATCATTTCTGTTTCAACTCCTTTCGTGTTGGCATTGCTGCCGGGATAGACGAAAAATTACGCCATAATCATTGAAGCACAACGCTGTGAGCCACAGGTGCAGCCACTGGCGACCAGTACGCGGCGTTTGGCCAAAGCGAGTAATCTGGTTAACATGATTGCATACCTCCTTCTTCATTTGATAACACTATGGGAAACTGCCCGGTAATATGAGCAGTGTACCTTCAGTGATGAAAAATGGGTAAAGCAAACACAGGAATCCGACGGGCGCCGATTCTTTCGATGAAGTTAAACGCTGTATAATTCAGATCAGGGAACCGGGCTGATGCCGGCCTGATAATCTTTCCGAAGCCGGTTATGCTGAACCGGTACCGGATTTAGGGAATACAGTCCGCTGTGTTTGCTGTTCTGAAGGATGGACGGTTTATTTCATGACCGTCACGGGCTTTTTCGGAATCACGATGGAAAGACCGATTTTGTCCTCACCCTTGGGCCTGTTGTTGTAATCGCCGGTGAAGGCGGGCCTGGTGCCAATCATAACTACAGCTACGGCTACGATCACGAAGCCGGTTAAAATCTTTTTTGCGGTGTTTCTCATCTTGTTCATGGGTTGATCCTTCCTTTGGTGTTTATCTGTACCGGGTATCCCTTCCGGGGAGTAAGCTTTTCAGCAATTGCATGATATTATGTCCTGCCGGTGTAAACAAGAGAACTATAGTTCACAGGGCTGCAAACGCTTATTCTGTCTGCATATACGGGAGGCATCCGCCCCCTGCCCTGAAGGTAATCCGGGGTGGCCGGCCTGTGACGAAGGGTGAGAACCGAGTAATCAGTTCATTCACCATCTGCTGATAATGCCGGATGTTTTTCCTGTCCAGAACAGTGTTGATGACGATCTGCACAGAGGTTTCTGACAGGAGTGTTTCCATATTGCCCAGAATGAGGGAATACCCGTCCTCCCCGTTTTTTGTCAGGCGCCGGGTGTTATGGATGTTTGCGGGTCCGTCCAGCGTTATATGAAGGGAGCGGATCCGATGGGTGTTAATCAGATCGATCACTTCCGGCGTGACAATGGTTCCGTTTGTCACGATTTCAATACTGCCGAGTGGGAGTTTCTTTTCAGCGGCCAGCGTAAGCAGATTCCGGATATATGGCACATCCAGGAAAGGTTCCCCGCCGAACAACGTGAGCGAAAGCGTCTGGACACGGAAAGCGTGATACACATCCTGCCAGATGGCAACCCTTTCTTCCGGGGTCATGGGAGTAGTTTCCCTGGCAGCCTTCCGCAGCGGGCAGTATACACAGTTGAGATTGCACTGGCAGGACAGGGCATCTGTAAGCTGCAGCGTATTGACTGACGGGGAAGGTGGCCGGAGGACCGATAATGAACGTCCGTTGGACGCGATCGCATTCCTCACCGGAACGTTCAGGCAAAGCAGTTCCTTTTCCGCGCGAAGCTTATCTACCGGCAGATTGTTATCCATCAGAGGCGGCTGCGGGGACGTCATCGTAAAGTGGTGCGGTGTTTTGTTTTTCCTTTCTTGCATAAATGCTCTCCGATACAATAAGTGTCAACCTGCATTCCGGTGTTCAAAAAAGCATGTTTTGTACTTGCACAACATTTTTGAAAAGGTGTACTATCATTTTGGAACCTGTTACAGTCAGGTTGTGCTGCGTACATATGAAGGGTAATCAATTGTTAAGATAATCACAAGAGAACTATAGTTCACACGGGGTGGTAAGTGTCATGGAGTCTTTTATAAACACACCGTTTGTCAACTTCGGCGATGTTCTTCGCTATTACAGAACTAAAAGCGGACTGTCCCAGGAACAGCTCGCGGAGGGAATCTGTGCCCGCGAATATGTCGGGCTGCTTGAGAAAAACAAAAAAATCCCGACAATCTATATGATTTCGGCTTTTTCCAGCAAAATGGGCGTCAACCTGTTTGATGCCTATGCGCTGATTATTGAGCATACCGATTTTGAGACACACCAGAAAATAGAAGACCTGGACGAAGCCATCAAGGCGAAAGAGATTGACCGGTTGTATGAGCTGGCGACGGAGTATTCTTCCCAGCCCGGCTTCTCGGACGGCGTTCCGCGCCAGTGCATCATGTATGCGTTCTCGCTGTATTACTCCAACGCGCGTGCGGACTATGAGAAGTCGGTTGAGTATGCCACGGAGGGCCTGGCGGTTTCCGGACAGCCGAATGCGGATATGATACCTACGCCAATGCTGTCCATCATTGATATGTGCCTGCTGCTGGTGAAGTCCGTGAACCTGTGCCGGAGCAGCCGGCTGGAGGAAGGACGGAAATACCTGGAGTTCCTCCATGACTGTGCCAGGCTCCGTTTTACCCAGAACCGTTATATTGCCAACCGGAACCGCCGGTTTGATATCAACCTGTTCGCGCTGACCACATTCAACATCTGCGAATTCTTCCCGGACGATATCGAAAACAATTTAAAGATGCTGGAGGAATCGATCGGGCTTCTGAACGAGTATGAATGTTCCAACATGCAGCCGGAACTGCTGCTGTACAAGGCACGATACCTGTATGAACTTGGTGAGCTGGATAAGGCAAGAAACTGCTTCAACGCCGGGTATTACCTGATGGTCTGCGACGGGACTCCGGAATCGGCGGAGGAGGATGCCCGGATGATCGTGGAGGACCGGTTTGACGCGCTGAAAGGATAACGGGCAACGGATACAAATAAGGCCGCGGAACAAAAGTTCCGCGGCTTTTGTGTGCAGTACCGGATTATTTGGTTTCTGGCTGCCTGCATTCTTTAAAGAGGAGTGCGCTCAGCACAATCTCCCCGCAGATGATGAATGCGGCGGTGGGAATGTCTCCCCACAGGCAGCCGATGACCAGCGCGCCAACGGTTTCTACGATGGAAACAATTGTATATGCTTTGCTGTCGTAGACCCAGCCGAAGGGAAGCAGGTGTGCGCCGAAGACCATGGCGTAGATCATGAGCATGGCATCCGGGTTCCGGCTGAAGGCCCACATGACGATCAGCAGATACAGGAACTGGTTGAACGTGTTCAGCAGGCAGAGGTTTTTGAAGGGATTCTTCGTTTTGCGGAAGATATCTGCCTTTACTGCTTTTGCGAACAGGATCGCCAGTGGCATCAGCAGGCAGCAGCAGACGAAGGTTGCCATGTTTGCAACCTGCAGGTTCGGACTGAAAATGCGCGCCAGCAGGATCAGGGTCCAGAGGACGACGGAGGCCAGCACAAAGGGCAGGCCTTTTTTCATGAAGCCCTGGGCGTCCTTTTTCAGCAGGTTCAGCTGATCAACAGCGGTATTCATTTCGTTTGTTTCCATGATGTGCTCCTTTTATCCCGGCGTCTTGTCCGGGGTGCTGTCCGTATCCTCCTCGTCCCAGCCTGCCTTCTGCAGGACCTTTTTCCAGGTTCGTTTTACCTTCTCGGGGTCTGGAGGTGTGATGTCATATGGGCGCATTCGATCCAGTTCTTCGTCCCGGATGAGGATTCTCCTGACTGCAAACCGCATCCGGTCCAGTTTCTGCAGTGTTTGGGGGTCAAGTTTCGTTCGTTTCATTCAGTGGCATCCATCCTTCTGTTCGTTATTTGGGAATGATATCCCTTGAAATAGGAGACGTCTGAAAGCGTGTTTTCAGAAAAAAACAGCTGAAATACAATCCGAAAACAAAGAAATAACAGGGGGTATTGTGCGCAGGAAGCACTGTATTGCACGGGGCGGAGGGAATATGATAAATTTGGCAAGCGCGGAACGGCAGGACGGTTCTTTGTTTCACGTTCGTGAAACGTCAAAACCGTTCCTGGTTCCGGTGTGAAATATCGTCCATAGGCCGATGTGAAATATAGTATATGTGGGGGGATGGACATGAAGAACAAGGTTTTTGCGGCGGATCCTGTGTACCGGGAGCAGATGGAGGGTTATACCCTGAAGGATTCTGTCCTGGCACTGGCTTACTGGGTACTGTGGATGGCGGTGTATTTCTTTATGGGCCAGGTGATGGCCCGGACCGGGCAGTACTATGGGAATATCGTCAACATTGGCCTGATGCTTGTCGCTGTGCTGCTGTGCATCAGGAAGCTGTCTTCCACAGGTGTTACCCTCCGGAACCTGAAACCGTCCCTGCTCATGGGACTGGCAATCGGGACTGTGGTCCTGCTGGCAATCGGGATTGTGCCCGGGATTCTGTCCGGTGCTTCGCTGCTGCCGTTTGGCAGGATCCTGAGTAATGTGTTCTATTATGTGATCATCATCGGACTGGCAGAGGAGATCGGGTTCCGCGGGTTTATCCAGCCCCGGCTGTATCCGCTGCTGAAGAAGGAATGGCTGACGGTGATCGCCAGCGGGGTGCTGTTTGTGCTGATGCATATTCCCTTCCAGATGGGAGCGCGGGGAATGAGCTTCGCGGAGTACTGGCCCACGTTTATTGAAAACGCACCGATCCAGTTTTTCTGGCACCTGGTGAGCACCTGGCTGTACCGCCGGTACGGGAATATTGCCGGTGCGGCGCTTTTCCACGGGATGCTGGATCTGAGCATGGGAATATTTGGGTGAGGGTGAAATATTGAGCTTTCAGCTCAATGTGAAATACCGGCTTTCAGCCGGTGTGAAATGTTCGCTGCACTGCGGTGCAGCGAACGTTTTGCTTTTCGGGATTGTTTTTTTTCGAGCGGCGTTATATTTTCAGAAATATGTCCCGTCTAATGGGTGTAAAGGAGGTGGAGCCGGCCATGGAAGCTGTCAAGGTACCTGACAGCCGTCCGGAAAGCGTGCTGGAAAGGCTGATCCGGGAAAATGAGATTTCCCTGAAACGGCTCTGCTATCTTTATCTCCACGATGAAGCGCTGGCAGAGGATGCTGTGCAGGAAACTTTCCTGAAAGCCTACCGGGCACTGGAGGGCTACCGCGGGGAAGCCAGTGAAAAAACCTGGCTGACAAGAATCGCGGTCAACACATGCAAGGACATGCTCCGGACTGCCTGGTTCCGCCATGTTGACCGACGGGTTACGGCGGACATAATCCCCGAATCCCGGGTAATCCGGGATCCGTACCACCGGGAGGTAGCAGCGGCGGTGATGAACCTGCCGGGGAAATACAGGGAAGTAATCCTCCTTTACTATTACCGCGGACTGACCATGGCGGAAACCGCGGAAGTTCTGAAGATATCACAGCCGGCGGTGACAAACCGGCTGAAACGCGCACGGGACAGGCTGAAGACGGAACTGAAGGGAGGCGGCATCGATGAAGAATGAGAAACTGAAAGACTGCCTTGACGATGCACTCTCCGGCATCGGGGAAAATCCCTGGCTGCTCCGGCAGGTACTTGCCCGCGCGGAAAGCGAGGAGAATAAACCTGTGAAGAAGAGAATATCGCTCGGGACGGTTGTGATCGCGATCCTGATCCTGGTCCTGATGAGCGTTGGGATTGCGACGGTAAGCAACTGGAATGTACGGGACTTTTTAAGCCAGGTGGACAAAGGTGACCATTTTATTGCTTCCCCGGTGCGGAAGGACGCGGAGACAGAGAACGTGCGGCTCCATGTGGAAGCCATGATCCATACCAACCATATGCTGTCCTTTGACTGGACCATTGAAAACAGGCACCCGGAAGTGCCTGTGTACTGCTGGGTGGAAGCGCTTACTGTCAACGGAGAACGGGTTCTGGCTGTGAGTGATGACAGTGAATCCTGCTGCGGATTCCAGGAGACCTGGCTGCCGGGATCGGTGATTGAGCCGGACGATGATCCCCATGACGGAATTGTCCGGGGCGGGGAAATCTTCCGGTATTATCCGAAAGCCTGGGGAACGGCTCCGGAAGTGTACATGAAAGTAAATATTTACCGTCCTGTCCGTCCTGTAGCAATGATCGAGAACCGGGATGACGGAAGTATGAACCAGGAGCAGGTGAAGCAAAAAATTGATGAGGGATACTATGTGATTCCCTGCGGGCGGAACAGCGGCCTGGTACCGGAAGGATACCTGAAGTATGAAACGGATGACGCGGATGTCGGTGAGGGATGGGTAAACTATGTATCCGGCCACCCGCTGACGGAAGACGAAATGGGCGGCATGACCGTGGAAACCCTGGAGATCCGCTTCAATGCATCGGAACAGTATATTTCTTCCGCAGTGGGGAAAAAAGCCGAAACAGAAGATGCCTTGCTCGGGGTGGAGTCCGCGGCTTATACCGGCAATGAGCTGGCATTTGACCTGACCCTGGAAAATAAACATCCGGAGAATTATATCTGGTTCTGTCTGGAAGAGCTTACCGTCAATGGGAAGGAATATGATCGGGACTGCTATTATGAAACAGAAGACGGATGTATCCGCGGTTCGGTTGATTTCTATGAGACCTGGCTGCCGAGCTGGAATTATCCTAAAGGAATTGTCCGGCGCGGCGCGTATTTCCTGCTTTCGCAGGAGGATGCGAAAGCGGAAACTGTCCATGTGGTGCTGAAGGTCAGGACTTGCCGGCCTGAACGTCCGGTGGTGGTGAACACGCGTAAATTTGATGACCCGATGTTCAAAGAGGAACTGGAGAAACAGATTGCGGACGGATTCTATGTGATTCCGGCTGTAATGGAAAACGAGCAGATTCTGACTGGGGAAGGCTTTTATATGGCGGAAGATGACCCGGAATGCTTTCCGACCGGATGGTCAGAGGCTGCAGGCGGGTATCCGGAAGCGAGTGACGGGATGGGCGGCTTCATTGAACAGATCCTGGAAGTCAGCTTTGATGTAAAAAAACAGGAACCTGTATGGGAATCTGTGCAGCTGCAGCCCCAGGAGGTATATGACAATGAGTACTGTACGGCGGTGTTTGAAAAGGCGGAGGTTACCCCGCTCGGACTGAACCTGACGCTGCGGATTAAACCGAAGGGTGATGAGCTTCTGACGGACCGGGCCTGCATGCTGCGGGACGGGAAAGGATTCAACCTGGCAGGTATCCGGTATTATCCGTCAGAATGGAACCGGTATCCTGCTCCCGGCCATGAAGGGGAGTATTTCTGGGAATACCGGTGGAATATGATCCGGGCGGATGACCTTCCGGATACGATTGGCCTGGCCTGCCGCCTGCAAAACGGCGGGGAGCTGGTGTTCCCGATCCGGGTCAGGTAACCTTTTTCCTGCGATGACGAAAGAAAGCCGCTGACTGAATCAGGCGGCATCAAACAAAAGCAGAGGGACGGATGCGGAATCCGTCCCTCTTTTATGATCCGGAGGAGGAGCATGCCGGATCAGTGATGATCAGTGAAACATGTAGTGGGTGGTTTCGATGATCTCTTCTGTTTCGGGTTCAGCCTTGCTGAACGCTTCCTCTTCCTTCTCTTCTTCAGCAGCGTTCCTCTTCTTGTTGTAGAAATACCAGGCCAGGCCGATGGCAACGCCGACGGCGATGCTGGCGGAGGAGAACACATGGCTGAAGATGCCGCCGATGAAGCTCGCGAAAACGCTGAAGAAGGCTCCGGCGGTGATGAAACCGGCGCTGAGCAGAACACCCATAACGGCGATAATGCTCCACCCGCCAAAGAACAGGAAAAGGAAAAGGGGGATCATCATGCCGGGATGGAATCCTCTGCGGGCAGCGCGCCGGGCGCGGGGGCCCATGTTGAACCAGAACATTACCAGATTCCTCCCTTCAGATACTGGCAAGGATGAGTTCCTTGCTGTGGTCATAGGATAGCATTGGAGGGGGTGAGAAAAAAGGGAAAAAGAGGAGGAATAGGCGATTCTATTTTTCCGTTGGAAAACAGAATTGCTTATTGTGAAATATGCGCGATGGAACGTCAGGACGGTTCTTTGTTCCACATTCGTGGAACTTCAAAACCGTCCCTTGTTCCCTGAAAAAGAGCTGGTTACGCAAAAAAGAGAACCCCGGTTACTTTTGTTTTTGGGCAGGGGCGGGCTTTTCAGCTGTCGAATATTATAATTTCCGGGAGATGGGGGTAGTCCCCAAATACAATGCTTCCGGAAGGAGGTAAAGAACCATGAAAACCACTACTTTCAAACGGATCCGTACCCTTTTCTGCATGATCCTCGTGATCGCGCTGACCTTGCCGTGTGCAGTGGCGGAGGAAGCTCCGGCATTCCCGAAACCCTACGGCGTGTTCCTTGGGATCAACGACAACCTGGCACAGTTCAAGGACTATGAGACAGTGGTCATCGACGCCCAGTACTTCTCCGCCGAAGAGATCGACAGCTTCCGGAGCGAGGGCCACAAGATCTTTACATATCTGAACATCGGTTCCCTGGAGGATTTCCGGGATTACTATGAAGAATACAAGGACCTTTCCCTGGGTGCCTACGAGCACTGGGAAGAGGAAGTCTGGGTGGATGTCTCTCAGCAGAAGTGGCAGGACCTGATCCTGCAGAACCTGGTTCCCGCGCTGCTGGAGAAGCATGTGGACGGCTTCTTTGTGGATAACTGCGACGTGTATTATGTCCATCCGGAAAAGAAGATCCTGGACGGCCTGGGTGTTATCATGCAAGCGCTGGTCGCGACCGGAAAGGAAGTCATCATCAACAGCGGTGACTGCTTCATGGATGCCTGGTGCGAACAGGGCGGCACCTGGAACCAGGTCATTACCGGAATCAACCAGGAATCCGTATTCTCCACGATCCTCTGGGATGAAGACAAGTTCGGAAAGCAGGAAGAAGAGGACCATGAGTATTTCGTGTCCTATATCACCCGCTACGGCGATATGGGTGCGCACATCTACCTGCTGGAATACACTCTTGATGAGGAACTGGTGAAAGAGATCGACGAGTTCTGCAAGGAGCACAATTACACTTACTTCGTATCGCGCACCCTTGAGCTGGTCGGCTGATCCTGAAAAGAAATAACTCAAAAAGACAGCGGCCGGACTTGTTTCCGGCCGTTGCTTATTGTATGCTCGATTCCGGGATTATTCATGAAAGAGAACAGCCTGCCTGCGCGGGCTTTGGGATAGAGTATATGAGCAGAAAAACAAAGGTGTCTTTCTACAAACCGCAGATCAGTGATCTCTGGTTCCGGGAGGCCATGATGGCCGATCCGGAAACCATGAGCTATAACAACGCGTGGGGCGGGACGATTCCCTTTCCGCGGGAGGACTGGGGAGACTGGTATGATTACTGGGTCCGGAATCCCGAGGGGCGTTTCTACCGTTATATCACCACAGGGGAAAGCCGTTCCTTTGCAGGGGAGGCTGCCTGGCGCTATGACGAGGAACGCGGGATTTATATCACAGATATAATCATTGCGGCAAAGTGCCGGGGCCAGGGTTACGGCCGGGCCGGCCTGGAGCTGCTGTGCGAAGCGGCGAAGAAGGCGGGCATCACGGAGCTGTATGATGATATTGCCATCGACAATCCCGGAGTGAACTTGTTCCTGCAGTGCGGATTCCGGGAGGAATACCGGACTGACGAGGTTATTATGGTGAAACGGGTCCTGTAAGCGGATTCGGAAGGAGAAGCAATATGGTGCTGAGGATTATCCTGCAGGCAGCCCTGTGGATCTGGTTCCTGGGCTGCACCTTTACCTACCGCATCGGGAAACGGGTGCTTGTGGAAGGCATGGGCTTCAAAAGTGTTGAGTTCCGGATGCTGTGTGTTTACACCCTGGCGCTGATCCTGTTCTATGCCTACCGGCCTGTGGGAAGATGGGTCCTGCTGGGCATCCTGCTGTTCTGGATTGCCGTCCAGTTCCGGTGCCACTGGTACTACACCATTTTCGGCGCCAGCGAGCAGAAGCTGAAGGGGTATTACTCCGCTTTCCGGGATACGGTCCGGATTTTCCCGGCCAGCGATACGAGGCTGGTGCCGGACCTGTACCATATCGTTCTGCATATCCTGATTGTGCTGAATCTTGTCCGCGTTTTCCTGTAAAAACGGGATTGACAGGGCAGTCTGTCCTGTAGTATAGTCAGCGCAATCAATCGGGAATCATACAGGAAAGGGGCGCGCTTCATGGGCATGAACGGATCTTTTTCCGCTAAGATTAAGCATATTTCCGCGAACATCGTGAAGACTGTCCGCCCTGTTTCTGATACCATTATCCGGAAGGTCAGGGAGTAAGGGACCTGGTTTACAGCGCTGAACCGGCCGCTTATCTCTGGCAGATAAGCGGCCTTTTCATTTATACACGAAAGGGGTAATAAACATGCGGTTTCCGGAAAAAACACTGACCCTTAAAGACGGCAGGACCTGTGTCCTGCGGCCCAGCGGCGCCGACCTGGCGGAGGCGATGGTGGAGTATATGAAAATTACCGCCGGAGAGACCCAGTGGCTGCTGCGGTATCCGGATGAGGTGAACTATACCGTGGAGGGCGAGAAGGAAATTCTGGAACGGCTCGCGGATGACCCGGGCACTGTGATGATGGCTGCCCTGGTGGACGGAAAGGTGGCCGGCAACGCCTCCATCAGCGGCATCGGCGACAAGCGGAAGATCCGCCACCGCTGCTCCCTGGCCATTGCCCTGTATCAGGAATACTGGGGCCTGGGCATCGGCAGCGCGATGATCAGTTACCTGACAGAGCTGGCAAAACAGATTGGCTACGCGCAGATCGACCTGGAAGTGGTGGCTGAAAACACCCAGGCCCAGGCCCTGTATCGCAAGTGCGGTTTCACGGAGTGCGGCAGGCGCTGGCATGCCCTGAAGTTCGATGACGGTACCTGGCATGACGAGATCCTGATGTACAAGCCGCTGCAGGAGGGATAACGGCTATGACGGAATTTTATCCCACGGATGACCTGCGGGACGGGGAGATCCTGCTCCGGCTGGACAGGACCTGCGAGGCGCAGCCGGAGAAGAACTGGGTACCCGCCTATTATTTTGATATCTGCCTGCCGGACGGTACCAAGGCCGGCTGGTGCGACCTGCGGATCGGCCACAATGACCGGCTGTATATCGGCGGAAACATCGGCTATGCGGTGGATGAACCCTGGCGGGGACACCACTATGCGGCGAAGGCCTGTGAACTGCTTTTCCGGCAGGCCCGGAAGCACGGGCTGGGCTATGTGATCATCACCTGCGACCCGGCCAACCGGGCGTCCTCCCGGACCTGCGAGCTGGCCGGCGGCCGGTATATTGAAACGGTGCCGGTTCCGGAAGACAGCGATATGTACGCCAAGGGAGAACGGGAGGTCATGATTTACCGCTTTGACCTGTAAGGAGGAGTATATGGATATTACGTACAGAAAGCTGAATGAGGGTGACCTGGAAACCTTTATCCGCATGCGCATCACCCAGCTGCGGGAGGAAGGCGCCACGGAGGACCTGGACCTGGTCCCGGCCCTGAAGGATTTCTATCACCGCCACCTGGCGGACGGCACCTTTGTGTCCTGGCTGGCGCTGGACGGGGAGAAGATCGTCGGTACCAGCGGTATGTCCTTTGTGGAGAAGCCGCCGTACTTCGGCTGCCCGACCGGGCGCATCGGCCTGCTGTCCAGCATGTATACGGATCCGGACTACCGCCGGCAGGGCATCGCGAAGGAACTGCTGCGCCGAGTAACGGATGAAGCGCGGGACTATGGCTGCGGGGCGGTGCAGATCACTGCTTCGGATATGGGCGTACTGCTGTATACTGCCTTCGGGTTTAAAAAGAACGGGAACTTTATGCAGTACAACCTGTAAGGAGACAGAGGCATGTATTATCACGCGTCACCGGTGCAGGGAATCACCCGGTTGGAACCGCGGGTATCCAATCACGGGATTCCGCTGATCTATTTCTCCCGGAAAAGGGAGAATGTGCTGGTTTACCTGTGCAACGCCGTGGAGAAGTACTGCCGGGAGACCGGCTTCGCCTGGGACGGGCCCTGGCAGAAGTGGGGCCCTTACGGCTTCACCAAGGACGGCCGCCAGTGCCTGCAGGAGTATTATCCCAATGCCACGGAACGGGTCTATAAGGGCGTGTCCGGGTATATCTACCGGGCGGATGAGATCACTGACTCCGGCTTTGAGGTAAAGATTCCCGACGCGGCCACCAGCAGCCTGCCGGTGCCTGTGACCGGCGTTGAGTTTGTTCCCGACGCTTATGAAGCGATCCTGCAGGCGGAGCGGGACGGGCTGATCGTGATCCAGCGGTATGAGGAAATGCCGGACCGGATGCGGGAATGGAATATCCGGACCGTCCGGGAGGAATATGCCGCGGCGGCGGATCATCCGGAGTACCGGCATTTCCTGCGGGGCTGCTTCGCGGATATCCTGCAAACTGATGGATCCCAGGCATGATACGGTTTTACGTTTTTTACAGGTTGTACACACAACCCCTTGACACGGTCCGGAAGTCTGTAGTATAGTCTACGAAACTCTTACAGAAAGGAGCTCTCCTGATGAAAATGCATGCACTTAAGCTGCTGAAGTCCGCGAACAGCCTGAAGTCTGGTCGCCCTGTTAACGCATGCATTTATCCGAAGAGCAGAGAAGAGTAGCCTGGTATATCTGTATAATCAACCAGCCGCTTATCTCTGACAGATAAGCGGCTTTTTTGATACAATAAGAGCAGGAGGACACGACCATGAGATTCAACCTGGAAACCACGCGGCTGCAGCTGCGCAACATTACGCCGGATGACTGGCAGGACGCCTTCAAGTGGTGCGGCGATCCGGATGTGGCGCGGTACATGATCTACCCGGTCTACACAAAGGCCGAGGACGTGAAGACGATGTGGCTTGACAACCTGGACCTGGACAACCCGGACAGCTGCGAGGCAGGCATCGTGCTGAAGGCTACCGGGGAGTTGATCGGCAGCGCGGGCCTGTATTATGATGCGGAAGAGGACCTGTGGACCATCGGCTACAATCTTCGGAAGGACCAGTGGGGCCACGGCTATGCCGGAGAAACGGTCCGGGGACTGCTGGAGCATGTCCGGAAGTACCGGCCGGTCCGCGGCATCCAGGGATCCTTTGCCAATGAGAATAACAAGAGCCGCCGCGTGATGGAGAAGCTGGGTATGACCTACTGGAAGGAAGCTACCATCACCAAGCTGGACGGCAGTGAAACCTTTGAGGCAAAGCTTTACCGGAGAATATTCTGAACAGTGAAATAAAACTGCTGCGCAGATTTGTGAAATAAGGAGGCATTTATGGAACGGGCGGAACAGGTGATCCTGACAAACATGTGCATGATCCGCAGCGGCACGAAGGTGCTGGTGGAGGAGAAGGTCGGAAAAGAAGCCGGCGGGATCATCTTTCCCGGCGGCCATGTGGAAGCCGGGGAGCCCATTACGGACTCCGTGATCCGCGAAATGCAGGAGGAAACGGGGCTGACCATTGAGAAGCCGAAGCTGTGCGGTGTGAAGGAATGGATCAACCCGGACGGCTCCCGCTACATTGTCTTCCTGTTCACGGCGGACCGTTTCACCGGGGAACTGCAATCCTCGGATGAGGGAAAGGTCTTTTGGCTGGAGCAGGATGAGGTGCTGAAATCCAACTGGATCTGGTATATGGACGGCCTGATGCGGATTATGGCGGACGGTGAGTATACAGAAATGTACCTGGATCCGGCGGATGACTGGAAGCCGGTCCTGAAATAAACACGGGGGAACAGAAAATGATTGAAACAGAACGGCTCCTGCTGCGGGAGTACACCATGGACGATTTTGACGCCCTGTATGAGATCATGTCCGATCCGGAGACAATGCAGCATTATCCGGCGCCCTTTGACGAAGCCCGGACCCGCAGATGGATTGAGTGGAACCTGGAAAACTATCAGCAGTACGGTTTTGGGCTGTGGGCGGTGGTGCTGAAGGAAACCGGCGAGTTCATCGGGGACTGCGGCATTACCATCCAGAATATTGACGGGGAGATGCTGCCGGAGATCGGCTACCATATCCACAAAAAGTACTGGCGGCGCGGGTTTGGCAAGGAAGCGGCCCGGGCAGCCCGGGACTGGGTGTTCCGGAACACGGAGTATGATACAATATACTCCTACATGAAATACACGAATGTCGGCTCCTATTCCACAGCCATTGCCAATGGGATGAAGAAGGTCAAGGAGTATCCGGATCCGAAGAATACGATCTCCTATGCCTACGCGATCACCCGGGCGGAATGGGAAAAACTGAAGGCGCAGGAAGCCTGAGGAGGAAGACTCCATGGAAATGTGGGACCTGTATGACGGGGACGGAAAGAAGACCGGGGAAACCTGGCCGCGGATCCGGGCAATGGAAATCCCGGAGGGGAAGTATCACATCGTCTGCGATATCCTGATCCGGCACCGGGACGGGGAGTTTCTGCTGACCCTTCGGGATGAGCGGAAGGAAGTGTATCCCGGTTGCTGGGAAGCCAGCGCCGGCGGATCCGCGCTGGCCGGGGAAACACCGGAGGAATGTGCCCGCCGGGAGATGCTGGAGGAGACCGGCCTGGCAGCAGAATCACTGCAGTTGATCGGGATCACCCGGCGGCCGGGTTCCCGGTCGATGGTCTATGCCTGGCTGGCGGAAACGGACTGCGCGAAGGATGCTGTCCGCCTGCAGGAGGGCGAGACTGTGGATTACAGATGGACAGATGCAGGATCTTTCCTGAGCCTGTGCCGGGAAGAACCGGTGCTGCGGGTCCAGTATGAGCGGTACAAACCGTACCTGGACGGGCTGCAGCCCTGATCCGGCGGTTTCGCATAAATCAGAAATCAAATCAATTCATGATACAAAACGGAGGAGAAAACCATGCCTGAACTGAGAGTCCCGAACGTGATCCCGGTCAACGACCATGTCTGGCTGCTGGACGACAATCATCAGGCGACCTGTTATGTGGTCGCCGGCACAAAACAGGCGGCGGTCATCGACACGTCCCTGGGCATGTGCAATATCCGCGCGGTTGCGGAAGCCCTGACGCCCCTGCCCCTGATCTGCATCAACACCCACGGCCACGGGGACCATATGGGCGGCAACTGGGCGTTTGACAAGGCATACATGAACCTGGCGGATAAGGAACTGGCGGACGAAAGCATCAACTACCCTGAGATGCAGGAAGCCATGAAGAAGTACGGCCTCCGCTTTTCGGAGTTTGAGAACGTGGCGGATGGACAGGTCATTGACCTGGGCGGCGTGGAGCTGGAGGTCATTCATTTCCCCGGCCATACCGCAGGCGAAATCGTACTGCTGGACCGGAAGGACCGGATCCTGTTCTCCGGGGACGGCATCCTGGAGCACCTGTGGCTGCAGCTGGAGGAATCCCTGCCGGTGAGGACGCAGATTGAAAGCATGGAGAAGCTGCTGCCCCTGCGGGACCAGTTTGACGTAATCCTGCACGGTCACTGCCAGGAACCCCGCGGCGCGGAGCTGTTTGAGAAACTGCTGGCAGCGCTGAAGGACCTGGATGCCGGCAACACGGCGGACGACATTGACTACGAATGGCTCGGGTATGTGAGCAAGGCATACGTATACAACGAATACTGCAGAATCGTACACAAATAATCAAGTTCCGCGGGATGACGGCGGACGGAGTGAGGAGTGATGACCATGGATATGATCAGGACAGTTTTCAGCAGGCGCAGCTACCGCGGGAAGTATAAACCGACTCCCGTGCCGAGGGAGGATCTGATCACGATCCTGCGTGCCGGGCTGGCAGCCCCGTCCGGGTGCAACAAGCAGACGACCAGCCTGATTGCCGTGGACGATCCGACGGTGCTGGCGAAGCTGCACGAGGTCATTATCCCCTCCGTCGGCGAAACGGCGCCGGCCATGATCTGCGTGCTGACCCGGCACATCAACGCGTACCGGGACCGGTGCTTTGCCGTGCAGGACTACTCTGCGGCCATTGAGAACATGCTGCTGACGATCACGGCGCTGGGCTACCAGAGCTGCTGGTTCGAGGGGCATATCACTGACGTGGACCGGATCGGGTACAAGATGGCGCAGATACTGGGTGTGCCGGACGAGTATGAGCTGGTATGCTTCCTGCCGGTGGGCATCGCGGAATCCGAACTCATGGAGCCGAAGAAGAAACCCTTTACGGAACGGGCCTGGTTCAACGGTTTCCCGGGAAGCGGAGAGGGAGCGGAAGCATGAAGATCCTGGTAATCGGCGGGACCCGGTTTTTCGGGATTCCCATGGTGAACGCGTTGCTGGAGGACGGCCATGAGGTGACCATCGCCACCCGGGGAAAGACTCCGGACGGCTTCGGGGATAAAGTCCGGCGGATCGCGCTGGAAAGAACCAGCGAGGCGAGCATGAAGGAAGCGCTCGCCGGGAAGCATTTTGACACGGTGATCGACAAGATCGCTTACAGCTCCAATGACATCCGGTACGCCATGGAAGCCCTGGACTGCGGACAGTATATCCATATGTCCAGCACCGCGATCTATGAACCCAAGCATATGAATACCGCGGAGGAGGATTTTGACGGAACAGCCGCGCCTGTGAAATGGTGCTGCCGGCAGGATTTCCCCTACGCGGAGATCAAGCGGCAGGCGGAGTATGCCCTGTGGCAGAAGTACGCGGACCGGAACTGGATCGCGGTCCGGTATCCGTTTGTCATCGGGACGGATGATTATACCGGGCGGCTTCGTTTCTATGTTGAGCACGCCATGAAGGGCATCCCCATGATGATTGACAATATCGACTGCCGGATGGGCTTCATCCGGTCGGATGAAGCCGGGCGGTTCCTGGCTTTCCTGGCGGGAAAGGACTTCCGGGGCAGCATCAACGGCGGCTCGGAAGGGATTATCTCCATCCAGGAAATCCTGGACTATGTGGAAGCGAAGACCGGGAAGAACGCGGTCCTGACCCCGGATGGGGATCCGGCACCATATAACGGGGAGACGGAATACAGCATCAATACGGACAAGGCGGCAGCTTTGGGATTCCGGTTCTCCAGGCTGCAGGACTGGATCTATGACCTGCTGGATTACTATATTGAACGTGTGAGGGAAACGGAGGGCTGAACCATGCCGCATGTGGAGATCAAATGCTTTGCGGGCCGGGATGACGGGCTGAAGCAGCAGTGCGCGGAGAAGGTCGCGGAGGCGGTGGCGGAAACCCTGGGCTGCAGGCTTTCCAGCGTTTCCGTGGCAATTAAGGAATTTGCGCCGGAGGACTGGAAGGCGGAGGTCTGGGACAAAAATATCGTGCCGGACGAGCCGTACCTGTACAAAAAGCCCGGCTATACCTGCGAATAAGGCGGACGGGGATCCGAAGGAGGAACGGCCATGATACAGATTGTACCGTTTGATATGAAATACCTGGAGGATTACTATCACGGCTTTAACGCGGAGATTACGAAATACCAGTGGCCTGATCCGTTTGAGAGCGCCGACGCGGCCAGGGAGATGCTGGAAGGGTTTCTGGAGGAAATGGACCGGGGTGAAACCCTGCTGTATTCCATTCTTTCAGAGAACGGGACGTTCCTGGGCAGCGCGGAGATTCACGGCCTGGACGGGGACTGCCCGGAGGTTGGCGTTTGGATCAGGGAGCCGGAGCAGAACAAAGGCTATGCGTATACAGCGCTGAAGGCTGCCATGGAAACTGCCCGGGAGAAGACCAGCTGCACCTGCTTCTTTTATGAGGCGGATGTCCGCAACACCGGCAGCATGAAACTGTTGCGGAAGTTCAGTGGGGACTATGATATCATCGACCAGGGCGTGGAAAAGCTGACGACTGATTCCGGAAAGGAACTGGAACTGCAGGCCTTTGAACTGCGGGTGAAATAACCGCCGACGGGAGGAAAGCACGATGGCACAGGCAAAGGACTATATCCGGTGGATCCGGAGCAAGGTCGGGCATGAGAAGATCATCCTGACCTATGCGGGCGGATGCATCTTCAATGACAGGGGCGAGGTGCTTCTGCAGCGCCGGGGTGACAATAACAAATGGGGGTTCTCCGGCGGCGCGATTGAACTGGGCGAAACGCCGGAGGCAGCCGCGGTCCGGGAAGCGAAGGAAGAAACCGGGCTGGACGTGGAGGTCGGTCGGCTGATCGGCATCTATACGGACAGCAACCTGGTGTACCCGAACGGGGACCAGGCCCACAGCATTATGATCGCTTACGAGCTGAAGGCCGTGGGCGGGGAACTGTTCTGCGACCGGAAAGAAACCCTGGAGCTGAAGTACTTCACGAAAGAGGACAAACCTGTCCTCTGCTGCCCGCAGCATGAGCAGCTGTGGCGGGATATTTTCGGATAAACATCAGCACAAATCCGGATTTCAGGAGGAACGCGGATGGACATCGTGATCAAAAAGATGGAGACCGATGAGGAAATCAGGGGAAAGGCCTTTGTTCACTGGCAGTCCTGGCATGAAGCGTATCCCGGGATGATCAGCCAGGATTACCTGGACCGGTTCACGCTGGAGCGGGCGGAGAAGATGGCCTTCAACTGGAAGGATACGCTCATTGTCGCCAAGGACGGGGACAGGGTTGTGGGCTTTGTCGGCTACGGCGATCGCGGTGAGGAAGCACCCGGCCTCGGGGAGATCTTTGCGCTGTATGTGCTTTCGGAATACTACGGCACCGGCGTCGGCAGGCGTCTGATGGACGCGGGGCTGGAGCAGCTGAAAGGCTATCCCAAAGCCTGCCTGTGGGTGCTGAAGGACAACGGCCGGGCGATCCGGTTCTATGAGAAGTGCGGCTTCCGCCCGGACGGGAAAGAGATGCACAGCAACAACGTTGACGCGGATGAAATCCGGATGGTCCTGGATTGGAAGGATTATGCCGGAAACAGGGAACAGGAGAAAACAGATGCTGGACAATAAAGGATTTGATTTATGGGCGGACGGGTATGACGAAGCGGTCGGCCTGTCCGATGAGGATAACACCTATCCTTTTGCGGGATATAAGGAAGTGCTCGGGAGTATCTTCCGGACCGTGATGGAGAAGCCCGGTTCCGCGGTGCTGGATATCGGCTTTGGGACCGGCACCCTGACGACGAAGCTGTATGAGCACGGCTGTGATGTATACGGGCAGGATTTTTCAGCCCGGATGATTGAACTGGCCTCGGCAAAGATGTCCGGTGCGCACCTGTACCAGGGAGATTTCGCGCAGGGACTGGCGGAGCCACTGCGGAACCGGAAGTATGATTTCATTATCGCGACCTATTCCCTGCATCACCTGACTGACGACCGGAAGGTGGCTTTCCTGCGCAGCCTGGCAGAATGCCTGAACGCGGGCGGCAGGATCCTGGTGGGCGATGTGGCGTTTGAAACCCGCGCGGACCTGGAGCAGTGCCGGAAGGACGCCGGGGATGAGTGGGATGACGAGGAGTTCTATTTTGCGGCGGATGAACTGAAAGAAGCGTTCCCCGACCTGCACTTTGAGAGGATTTCTTTCTGCGCGGGAATCCTGACGATCTGAGGTGACAGCTATGCAGATTATCCGGTGTTCCGCCGGGGATGCGCCCGGCCTGGCAGTGCTGAACAAACGCCTGATTGAGGACGAACAGAGTAGCAATCCCATGAACCTCCGGGAACTGGAGGAGCGGATGATTGGATTCCTGAACGGTGAATACGACGCGTATTATTTTCAGGAAGACGGAACGACTGTCGGATACGCGCTGGTCAGGCACACCGTATCCCCGCTGTTCCTGCGGCAGTTCTATATCGACCGGGCATACCGGCGCAGGCATCTGGGGGAGCAGGCATTCAGGGCACTGCTGGAAACCCTTCAGACGGATACCATCGATATTGACGTGCTTCCATGGAATACGGCGGGAGCTGCTTTCTGGAAAAGCCTGGGCTTTTCGGAAACGTGTATTTCCATGCGATACGGGAAATGAGCCATATACTGAAATTTCTTCTTGACAGACACGGTTTGTCTTTGGTATGATGCTCACCCACACGCTTGCAGGACGAAGATCCGTAAGCCTCTGCGAAAAAATAAAATCGGCAGAGGCTTTTGTTTGTTTTGCCGGGAAAGGAATACAATGGAATCAGTCAGATTACCGGATCATCCGGCCGCGAAGGAAGAGTATCTGCACCTTCAGCAGGCCAGGGACACCATTGACCGGGAGATCAGGGATGTGGAAGCGCTCACCGGCGCGAAGGCCGGGGAGTGCATGGATGTCCGCGCGGATATCGTTCCGGACGATCAGGAGGAGGTTTACCTCCAGCTGTTCAAAGCAAAGCTGGACCGGCTGCGGCAGCTGAGCATGGCTGCCGGGCAGGCCTATTTCGCCCGGCTGGACTTCATCCCCGCCGGCGGGCGTCCGGAAACCTGGTACCTGGGACGCTGGGGCGTCCTGGACCCGGCCGCGCTGGTGCCGGTCGTGGTGGACTGGCGTTCCCCTGTGGCCAACCTGTACTACTCCGGGCAGATCGGAAAGATGGATTATGAGGCGCCGGACGGGCGCGTGGAGGGAGACCTGACCCTGAAGCGCATGCTGACCGTTCGGGAACGGGAACTGGTCAGCCTGTTCGACAGCGGCATTGTCTCCCAGGAGGAATACCTGCAGGGCGTGCTGGGCAGCATCTCCACGGACAGGCTGCGGGAAATCGTAACCACCATCCAGGCGGAGCAGAACATCGTCATCCGCCATCCGCTGAATGCGAACCTGCTGGTGCAGGGTGCTGCCGGAAGCGGAAAGACCACCATCGCCCTGCATCGGATTGCATATCTTCTGTATACCTACCAGAAAACGCTGGAGCCGGAGAATATGATGATCCTGGCGCCAAACCCGCTCTTCCTCTCCTATATTTCCCAGGTGCTTCCGGACCTGGGCGTCGAGCGGGTCGTGCAGACCACCTTTGAGGGCTGGTGCCGGGAGGGCATGGGCCGGCGGATGCCGAAGCTGCAGCGGGAAAGCAGGCTGGAAAAGAACCTGTCGCTGGCGGCGGAGGAACGGGAAAAGACAGGGCGGATCCTCCGGATGAAGGGCTCCCTGGAGATGATGAGAAAGCTGGAAGACTGGCTGGAACGCCTGCAGGAGACCGTGATGCCGGAGAACGGATTCAAAATGGCCGGGGTTGTCCTGATGGACCGGACAGAGCTGGAAACCGTCTTCCTGAAGGACCTGCGGTTCTTCCCCCTGGAGCAGCGGGTTGCCGAGCTGAAGAAGATTATCCGTAAGCGGGTGCAGTCCGCTGTCACCCTGCTGAAGGACCAGTACGCCGCCAGCACGGAGCAGATGGTCCGGAAGATCCGGGCCAATATGCGGGAAAGCGCGCTGCGGCAGGAGAAAATCAAGGACGTATACAAGCTTCGGGACCAGCGGTACCGGGAGATTGACGACCGGGCGGAGGCATATCTCGGCAAATACCGGGAGAAGTTCCAGCTGCCGGACCTGCCCGGGCTGTACCGGGCCTTCCTGGAGGACTGTTTCCCCGGGGAGGGGCTGCTTTCGGAGGACGGCAGCCTGCGGCAGGAGGACCTGCCCATGCTGGCGATGATCTGCAAGGCAGTCAGCGGGCTGAAGACAAAACCGATGAAGCATATCGTGATCGACGAATGCCAGGACTTTTCCCCCTTCCAGATTGAGCTGCTGAAGCAGGCGAATCCCGCGGCAACCTTCACCCTGGTCGGGGACCTGTACCAGGGCATCCGGGCGGACGAAGGCATCCGGAGCTGGGAGGAATGGAAAGGTCCGGTCTTTGAGGACAAGGCGGACCTGAAGCAGCTGACGGTCAGCTACCGGAATACGGTGGAGATCATGAACCAGGCACAGGCGGTCTCCGGCCGGTATCCGATCCCGGGAATCTGCGGGACGAAGCCTGTGCTGCGGCACGGTGAGGCGCCGCGGATCATCCGGGCGGAAAGCGAGAAGGAACGCCTGGACATGATCCGGGAGCAGGTGCGAACCTGGCGGCAGGAGGGCTTCCACAGCATCGCGCTGATCGAGAAGACAGCGGAGCAGGCAAAGAAACTGTATAAGCAGATCGGGCAGGAACTGGATGCGCACCTGCTGTCTGAAACGGACGCGGAATACCGGGGCGGTGTGCTGATTCTTCCGGCGAGCATTGCCAAGGGCATGGAGTTTGACTGTGTGGGCGTCTGTGACGCTTCCGCGGAGAACTTCCCGGAGGACGAGTTCCTCTGCCGCATCCTGTATGTGATGATGACCCGTCCCCTGCACCGCCTGTGCGTGTGGCACAGGGGAGCCCCGTCGCCGATGCTGAGGAACAATTCATAATTCATAATTCAGAATTCATAATTAATCAATGACGGAAGAGGGATGGGATTCTGATGAGGGAGTACAGTAAGCAGAACAAGGAAGCCTGGGAGTACAGCGCCTATGAATTCTGGACCATGACCTGCGGTACCCCGGCGGAGCGCGCGAAGGAGGATACCGCAAACCCGGAAAAGATGCTGCGGAAATACGCCGCCTACTTTGACCGGTATGAGGGCGTGAAGGTTGCCAACATCTGCGGCTCCTGCGGAAAGAAGGCCGTTCCGCTGGCGCTGATGGGAGCGGACGTAACGGTGTTCGACATCTCTGAGGAGAACAGGCGCTACGCCATGGAAACGGCGGAGGCAGCCGGGACACAGATCAGCTATGTGGTCGGTGACGTGCTGGAAATGGACCTGGAGAAGTACGGCGGGTATTTCGACGTGGTCTTCATGGAAGGCGGCATCCTGCATTACTTCCATGATATCAACGAATTCATGCGCATCATGTTTGCCCTGCTGAAGCCGGGCGGAAAGATGATCTGCAGCGACTTCCATCCTTTCACAAAGATCATGGACAGCCTGAAACTGGAACGGCCCACCATGAGCTATTTCACCACGGAAATCTATGAAGGGGAAATGGCTCATGCCCGGTTCTATCCTGAGGAGATCCGCAGCAAAATGCCGAAGTGCAGCCTGCGGAGGTATACCATGAGCGAGATCGTCAACGGCGTGATCGGCAGCGGGTTCCGCCTGGACCGGCTGGATGAGCATCCCGCCTGGGAGAACGATCAGCTGCCCGGGGAGTTCACGATTATCGCGTATAAGTAAATACCGGATATAAAAGCCGCGGGAGGTTTTCTCCCGCGGCTTTGCTGTTTATTGATTTCAGATGGCCGGGTCTGTCTCACCGGTAAGCTGCCGGTCGGGTTTCCAACCCTGCAGAGCAGCTGTACCTTCCGGGGTGACGGGCTTGATCCATTTTCCGCTGAACAGGTGAATCTGCATCATGGCATAGCGGATTGGTTCGTCGATATAGCAGCAGGCGAAAACCGCCAGGGTCGGCCATTTCAGCACCAGGCCGGAAACGCAGACCAGCGGAAGCAGCAGGACCCACATGAAGACGATCTCCAGCACGGTACCGTAGGTGGCGTCCCCGGCGGCACGGAAGGTGTCGTTCTGGGTCCAGTTGCCCATACGGATAATGCCAAAGGACAGATAGATCAGCATCATCCCGAAGGCCAGGCGGAAGCTTTCGCCGCGCATACCCATAAGAGTCAGGATAGGCGTATGGAGGGAAACCAGCGTGACGCCCAGCAGGGCGATGAAACCCTGGCACAGGTAAACCAGCCGCCAGGCCCGGGCGTAGGCCCGGTCGAGCCTGCCCGCGCCAACCTCGGTGCCCACAAGCACGGAGGCTGCGCTGGAGAAGCCGGCAAAGAAGCCGATAACCAGACCCTCCATGGTCCGGAAAACGGCCAGCGCGGCGATAGCTTCCTCCGGCTGGCGGCCCAGCACGATGTTGATAACCATGTTGCCCAGACCGATCAGTACCTCATTGCAGAGGATGGGGAAACATTTTTTCAGGTAGGCTTTGACAAAGGCGGCGGTCCACCGGAAATGGCGCCGGATGGCCAGCAGGTAGGCATGGCCGCTGCGGCGGGCGGCAGCGAGGATCACCAGGCAGTTGACTGCCTGAGAGATGAGGGTGGCTGTGGCGGCGCCCCGGACACCCATGGCCGGTGCTCCAAGTTTGCCGAAAATCAGCACCCAGTTCAGTACGATATTTGTGACCACCCCGGCGATGGAACCCCAGAGCGGGATCCGGACCCTGCCGGTGCAGCGCAGCAGCGCTGCCATGGCCATGGAGAAGACCATCAATGGATAGGCGAAGCCGGCAATCTGCAGGTATTCCACGCCGATCCGCCGGATGTTTTCCTTGTCAGTGTACATCCGTATGACAGCCTCCGGGAAGCAGGTGGCCAGCAGGCAGAAAAGCAGGCCGACGGACATCATGCAGGTCAGCGTGAGCCCGTAGGACCGGTTAATGCCGTCGTCATCTTTGGCGCCCCAGTACTGGGAGAAGAACAGCATACCGCCGCCGACAAAGCCCCAGTAGCCGGCGAACATCAGGGAGGAAAACTGAGCGCAGAGGCCTACAGCGCCCACTTCCGTCTGCCCCAGGGAGGCGATCATCATCGTATCGACCATGGAGGCGGTGGTGGACAGCAGGTTCTGCAGGGCGACGGGCACAGCGATCATCGCGATTTTTTTCAGAAACGATTTCCAGGGATAGGGTGTTCTGTTCATCGGGACTCCTTTTTCCGTGCGGTCATGGCAACCCACGCGGGCCGGAATCCGCTCTTTATGCCGTTCCGGAAAGACCGGGTGTTGGACCAGGCCGCCGCATAGAAGGGAAACTTTCCGTGCTCCAGGACAGCCAGGGCCAGCCTGTTGGTCAGCACGGAGGCAATGCCCTGCCGGCGGTATTCCGGCAGCACGTCAATGCCGATCTGCCACATTTCGGGACAGTCGGCGGAGCAGCCTGCCAGCCCGACCAGCCGGCCGTTGTCATATGCGCCGACGCCCAGCATGTCCAGTTCCCTGCGCTCTTTGCTCAGGGCGTTGCCCCATTCGGGCACATACAGGTCCGCGAAGTCCTCCGGGTGCAGGATCCGGGTTTCATACGGGCAGGAAACATTCGCGTTGCGAAGATCCGCCGGGTCCGCCAGGAAGCAGGTATGCATCCAGGCAACCTGGGCATCCGCCTTCTCCAGGATCCGGTTCAGGCCATAGATGGCCGGCGTTTCAAAGCAGCGGTAGTGCTTCGGGATGCTGCCGATCCAGGCCGTCACCTCCGGAATCAGGTCCCGGCGGCAGGAGGCAACCACATTGGAACCGTAGGAAAACAGCGCACAGATATGCGGTACGTCCATATACCGGCTGCAGCCGTCCGACGCTTTTGATTCAACAATCACATTGGTATCCCTGAGGAAGTCTTCCGCTACGCAGGAACAGTCCGTCGCGGACTGCCGCAGGGCAACCTCCAGTATTTCCTGATAAGTCATCGGTTTCTTCTCCTTCCTGTGTCTTCCAATATTACCATGCCGGCGTTGGTTTGGAAAGGAAAAACAGGCGCTGCTTGACAGGGCGGGGGTACCTGGTTATAATATCGAACGAACGTTCGATTGAATTTCATAAGGAGGGTTGCGCCGTGGCAAAGGAAACCACCAAGGACCTGATCATTCAGAACGCGCTGAAGCTGTTTGCGGAGAAAGGGTTTGCCGCTGTTTCCATGCGGGATCTGGCGGAGGCGGTGGGCATCAGCGCCAGCACGATCTATCACTATTATGAAAGCAAGCAGGTGCTGTTTCAGGATATGATCCGGCGGACGGAGGAACTGACCGCCAAAGCCCGGGACAGCTTTTTCCGGATTCTGGACAGCACGGAAAAGGTGGAGCGGGAGCCCTTTGTCCATGCCGGGGTGATGTTCGCGACAGCCTATCTGCGGCATGAGAAGATCGATCCGCTGCTCCGGATGCTGGAGAGCGAGCGGTACCATGATCCGGCCGCGGAGAAGGTCTGGACGAAGCTGGTTTTCTCCGATCCCATTGCCCACGAGACGAAGGTGTTTGAGGTGCTGGCGGAGCGCGGGGAAATCCGGAACGCTGACGCGGCTGCGCTGGCCGGGGAGTACCACGGGATCATCATGCTGGGTTATTTCACCGGGGATACAGAGCGGATGGCCGCGGCGCTTGCAGCCTTTTATGACCGGGTATTCACAAAGACGGAGGAGCAGGAACAATGAAGGTATACAGAAGTGAAAAGAGCGGCCGGGCGATCCGGGAAACCTATGACCGGCTGCTGGACGCCTGGGGATGCGATATAAAGGAGCGGGAGATTGCGACCGTTTACGGAACCACCCATGTGATTGAGTGCGGCAGGGAAGACGGGCCGGACCTGGTGCTGTTCCACGGCGTCGGGGATGATGCCGCGCTGATGTGGATCTACAATGCGGCGGAGCTGGGGAAACACTTTCATCTCTATGCGGTTGATACCATCGGAGGCCCGGGAAAGAGCGTGCCCAATGAGCACTATGACCGGGAATTTGATGATATCCGCTGGATCGATGAAACGCTGGACGGCCTGGGAATCGGGCAGGCGTTCTTTGCGGGTGTGTCCCACGGCGGCTATCTGGTGCAGTATTACACGCTGCGGCGGCCGGAACGGGTCCGGCAGGCGATCAGCATTTCCGGCACCGTGCCGGTGGGCGGAAAGAAATCTTCCATGCTGGGTATGATGAAGATTTTCCTGCCGGAGGCGCTGTTTCCGACGGATAAAAACGTCATAAAACTGCTCCGGAAACTGAGCGGCGAACACTGGAAGGTGTTTACGGAGAATCCGGATATCATGGAACACTACAAGTCCCTGCTGAAGGGCTTCAACAATATGGCCATGGGATACCACAAGGTCATCGGGTTCACTCCGGAGGAAGTGGACAGCATCCGGGACCGGGTTGTCTACCTGGTGGGGACAGAGGATCCCTTTGAGAAGCTCGGCGGCCGAACTGTGCTGGAGAACAACCGGATGAACGCGGTCTTCTATGAAGGAGCCGGCCACGGGTTGAATCATGAGCTTTCCGGAGAAATCAACCGGAAGATTATCAGCATCCTTCAGGAAGCGGAAGGAGCATAACCATGCAGTATCTTTTTACCGAACGGGCACACCTGATGTGCCCGCGGCCATGAAAGGTAAAACGGATATGAAGCATAAACGGCTGAACAGGGACGGATGGGGCTTTCAGTATTATCCCTATTACCAGATGCGGATTGACCATGAGCTGTTTCACGGCCTGGCCTGCCTGATTCGCTTCACGGACGGGGAAAAGAACTTCTGGCAGATGCCGAAGGCGGGCCGGGTGCAGGTGACCGGCGAAGGAATGACCTGGCTCGCGCTGGTGCCGGATAATACCGGCCGGGTGATTACCGTCATGTATTATCCGGACGGGACCCATGACCCGCAGCGGAAACAGTATCCGGTTCCTGCGGATGAAAGGTACCAGCCGTCTGTCTGGTATATCGATATCATTGACGGGATTGAGTATGATGAATGCGGCATTGCGGTGTTTATTGACAAATACCTGGACGTGATCCTGTCCCCGGAGGGGGATGTCAGGGTGGACGATCGGGACGAGCTGGACGCCGCGTATGTCTCCGGGGAACTGAGCAAAGCCCAGTATGGCGCTGCCCTGGCGGAGAGTGAAACGATCCTGCTGAAATACGGTTCGGATATCCGGGCTACTGACGCCTGGTGTGCCGCGGTCCGGCAGATCGTCGAGGAACGGATTGCTTCGGGCGAGCCGGTCACCGAGTGCCGGGAGGTCCGGCAGCTGAAGCAGGTGAGGACAGAAAACGCATAATGAAACGCCCGTACCGGGATTCGGTACGGGCGCATGTTTACGCGGATTCAGGCAGCGCCGTTCATCCGTTTGTTGATTTCGCTGATCTGCTTTTTCATTCTCGAATACTGGGAAATCCAGATAATCGCGTAGACCAGCAGGAAAAGGCCGAAGTAGAAGAACACGCCGCCCACGGTATGCTTCATCCACCGCATCAGCCAGGCAATCGGCAGCCAGGCGATGGAAATGACCAGCAGGTGGACAACGGTCATCTTCGTCAGGCTCCAGTCTGTTTGCCAGATGACGGAGGCCGCGCCGAAGGCTGCGCCGTACAGCAGGGAACAGATTGCCTGGACCAGCACGGCGTTGATTTCAGATCCGCAGTCCCCGATCAGCGCGGGGACAACCGCGTAGTACTTTCCGTCCCCTTCGCACAGGGACATAATGATAGTGATTGCGGTACTCCAGGCCAGGCCGATGGGCATGCCGAGCAAAGCACGCTGCCAGGCCTTTTTCCAAAGCTGTTTATTCATATTCCAAGAACCTCCTTGATTCTGCTTACATATCTTCTTGAGACATAGGTCCTGCTGCCGTCGGACAGCACGACACAGATTGTTCCCGTAAAACTCAGGTCAAAGCTTCTGGCCTTTTTCAGGTTGATGATCTCGGAGTTGGAGATCCGGACAAACTGCCGCTGCTTCAGCCGTTCCTCCGCCTCATACAGGCGGAGCCGGAGAACATACTCCCCGGAGGGCAGCACCGCATACACCTTGCCGCCGGCCGCGTAGATCCGCAGGATCTCCTGCTCGTCCAGCACGGTTACCGTATCGTCCCGGAACCCGGCGATCAGCTTCGGCTCCGTTTCGGACAGCATCTGCACAAGGGCGTTGACCTCCTCCGACATCCGGTCGGTGAGGATAATCACTTTGGGTTCAGTCACTGTTTTGTCGAGCTTTACTTCAACCTGCACGGTTTTTTGCTCCTTTCTCCCGGGTGATTGCATTATATGTGATCGGCATGCGGAATTCCACTGTTTTGCTATAAGTGGCCGGTTTGGGACCACAGGCGGTCGGCTTTCCCCGGAAAGGAAATACGGCAGCTTATTTTTCGGAAAAATCCCTGTATTTCATGATGTGTGCCGTTTATAATGATACCATACCGAAACGGAAATGAACGAAAGGGAGGATGTCCGGTGGAACTGCTGTGCCTGAAGTGCAGAAGACTGATTGAAGAGGAAACGTGCCCGTTCTGCGGCAGCGTTGAAAACCGGGAACCCGCGGAGAATGACGATGTCTACCTGGCGGAAATGGACTGGTCCCATGCAGAGATGTTTATGGTCCTGCTGAACCGGGACAGCTTCCCGTTCAGGACGCAGATCACAGTATCCGGTGGGAAGTACCGTGGTCCCCAGCGCGTGTTCTATGTTCCCTACGGCCGGCTGGAGGAAGCGGACGCGAAAATGCGGGAGCTGTCTTTTCATTCCGAGAACAGGGACGGCCTGCCCCCGGAAGCAGGAAGCGAAACCTTTGACGGGGATGAGATTGACCGGATGGAAGCCGCCGACCTGGACGACCTGAGCCCGGAAGAACTGAAAGCCTACCGGAAAAAGGTTGTGCAGACCCTGAAGACGATCAGGGAGCAGGAAAAGGTGTGGAAGGAAAGAACCATCCGGCTGATGGATATAAAAGAGGAAATCGAGTATATGCTGGATGAGTAAACGGCAGATAAAACAAGGCCGGATCGTTGACGATCCGGCCTTTTCACATGCTTACGGCTGTTTCATATAACAGTAGGCGTATTCTTTGCTGAAGCCCATCTTCCGGTACAGGTTCAGGGCGGCGTTATTGCCCTGCACCACCTGCAGGTACGCGTACCGGGCGCCTTGGTCCCGGGCTTTTGCCAGAAGCGCCCGGCAGAGTTTTTCCCCCAGGCCCTGTCCGCGCAGCGCGGGATCCACCACCACATTCTGCAGCAGGGCATAGCCCTGTTCGATGGCCACGGAGGCGCAGGCGGCGGGCTTTCCGTCCCGCATCACGGTGCAGTAGACGGTATCCACCAGCACCCGGTCCATGATCCGGCGGTACAGGTCCCGGGTAACAGGGTTTGTCCGCTGCTCAAAATCCATATAGGACTCGAACCAGGTATCCGGCTTCGGATTAAACACGCAGCCGTCCATGTCTTCCGCCAGGTCTGTATGTTCCAGGTCCAGGATCATGACGTCCGTCGGCGTGACGACCGTGTAGCCCCGCTTCTCCAGGTAAGCTGCCAGTTCTGTGTCGCAGTCGGTGAGCTTAAACAGTGCCGGCAGGCCCTGCTTCGCGTAGCAGGCTTCACAGTAGGGCACCTTCTCTTCCAGGGGCTTCATGGACGGGTACAGGGCACTGACGGAATTGGCCCGGCCGGTGCAGCCGCAGGAAAAGCGCAGCAGCCAGCCGTCATACTGCATGCTGTTGAGGGCTACATGCCCGTTGGAGGCGATTTCTTCCAGAAAACGAATCTGATCCTTCATAGCCGGTTCTCCTGATGTGCTGATGCCGGGTATGATAGCACAGATTCATATTTAGCACAACACAGAAACCGCCGGCGTGTTGATATTCAAGGCCCGGTGAGGTAACATATACAGCACGGGAAAACGTCCCGTGCTGAAAGGAATGATTCGATGGACAGGGAACTGGTATATACACAGACCGCGCAGGCAGTAAGGGAACTGCTGGCGGAAAACCGCCCGCACTTCAACACGGTGCGGCTGCTGGTGGTCGGCGGCAGCTCCAGCGAGATCGCGGGCGGAACGATCGGCCATAATTCCACTTATGAACTGGGGGAGGCCGCGGCTGAAGCCGTGCTGGACACCTGCCGGGAAGCCGGTGTGGATCCTGCCTTCCAGTGCTGTGAGCACCTGAACCGGGCGCTGGTAATGGAACGGGAAGCAGCGGAACGCTATGGCTGTGAAACCGTCTGGGTGGTTCCGCAGGTCAAGGCGGGCGGCTCCCTGGCCACGGCAGCCTGGCAGCGGCTGAAGGATCCGGTGGCAGTGCTGGAGGTCCGGGCGGATGCCGGACTTGATATCGGCCAGACCCTGATCGGCATGCACCTGAAGCGGGTTGCTGTACCGGTGCGACTGGAAATTTCACAGATCGGGGAAGCGCGGATTACCGCTGCCAGGACCCGCCCGCTGCTGGTAGGCGGCGAACGGGCAAAGTATGAGTGACACAAAGGCCGGAGGCAAATAACATGCTGTCGCTGAAAGACAAAAAGGACAAGGGCTTATCTCTGAAAAACACATCGATTCTGATGACGGTCATCTCACTGCTGATCACGGCCGGGCTGCTGTATTCCGGTATCCGCGCGTTCAGCAGCTTCCGGGATATGGAGAAGTCAACGAATGACTATATTGAACTGGCGGAGGCGGCGTCGGAGCTGATGAATGCCTCGGACTACCTGACGGAAGAGGTTCAGTGTTATACGGTCATGGGTGACCGGCAGCATATGGACAATTATTTCACGGAGGCAGAAGTAACCCGCCGCAGGGAGCACGCCATTGAAAAGATGCAGGAAAAACTGCCGGACTCAACAGCCCTGAAGGAACTGCGGGAAGGAATGAGCGAATCCCTTTCTCTGATGGACCGGGAATACTATGCTATGCGGCTGGCAGCGGAAGCAGCCGGTGAGGCGGACATGCCTGAAACACTGAAGGACACAGTCCTGAGCGAAGCTGACAGTGCGCTGAGCCCGGAGGAAAAAACGTCTCTTGCCCGGAGCATGGTGCATGATTCAGCTTACAATGAACAGAAAAACCGGATCCGCCGGAACATGTCGGAGTGCGTGACCGAACTGAAGAACGGCACACATGGCAGCCAGCAGGAGATGGAACGGCGGGCTTACCGGGATCTGCTGACGATGGGCGTGCTGATCATTATCCAGACGGTGGCGATTTTCGCAATGATGTGGCTGACCCGGCACCTGGGCGTGAATCCTGTGCTCCGGGCGGTGGACCATATCCGGCAGGACCAGAAGATCCCGATTACGGGCGGGACCGAGTTCCGTTATCTGGCCGGTACCTACAATACCATGTACAACGCCTACAAGAAGAGTATAGATAACCTGAATTTCAAGGCTTCCCATGACGAGCTGACCGGCGCGTTCAACCGCGCGGGCTATGAGCTGATCCTGTCCGGCCTGGACTGCGCCACTACCGCGATGCTGGTGTTTGATACAGACTGCTTCAAGGGAGTCAATGACACATACGGCCACGAAACCGGCGACAGGGTACTGAAGCGGATCACGGATACGCTGAAAAAGAACTTCCGGTCGGACGATTATGTCTGCCGGATCGGCGGGGATGAGTTTGCGGTGCTGATGGTGCATGTTTCCCCGGAGGCTGGGAAGCTTATTGAGCAGAAAGTGGCCCGGATCAACCGGGAGCTTTCGGAAGAGGCGGACGGCCTGCCGCAGGTCACGCTCAGCGCGGGTGTTTCCTTCGGCGTGGCGGAAGATCCGGCGGAGATGTTCCGCCGGGCGGACCTGGCCCTGTATTATGTCAAGGAGCACGGCCGCAACGGCTGCTGTTTCTGGACGCCTGAACTGGACAGGAAGCTGGTCTGGAAGGAAACCGAAGAAACAGAAGCATAAGAAAAGCCGGCCGCACTGGCCGGCTCTTTCAGTATATTTCAGTCTTTTTCCAGCACCATACATTCACCGGAGTCCGTGAAGCCGAGCTTCCGGTACAGCGGCCTGCCGGCCTCCGTGGCGTCCAGGCTGATTTCGGTGGCGCCGCGGTTCCATGCGCTTTCAATCAGCATGGAGACCATCCGGTACGCGATGCCCTGGCGGCGCATGGCGGGATCCGTGTACACGTTCATCAGGTGTGCCCGCTTGCCGGTGGGATGGGAGAAGGTGGGCATCATGTCAATATAGCACATGGTGGCGCAGCCTGCGACCCGGCCATCCTCCAGGGCCAGGACGGTTTCCTGCTCTCCCTCCAGGAAATATTTCCGGCTGGCGTCCAGGAATTCCCTGCTGAACTGATAGCCGGCATCGAGCCGGTTGACGGCGCGGAGCGTATCCGCCCTGCTTTGGACCAGCAGTTCAATATCACCGGTACCGGCAATTCTGTATTCCATGGTGATGACCTCCCGGGAAAATGTGTTAAAGGGATTATCCCAGATACGGGGAGGGAATGCAAGATTGTTTTCCGCTAAAGGCGGAAAATGATATGTTCGGCTTTGCCGAACGTGATATATCCGACTTCGTCGGATATGATATATTTTGCCTTCGGCAAAATGTGATATGTTCGTCTGCGACGAACGTTATAGTTACTTTGGAACAAAAATATTGACACAGCACGAAAGGCGTAGTATAGTCATCGCAATTTATTCGGAAAGGAGCTTTTCCCATGAAGCGTTTCGGGATGACCTGGTGCGTTCCTGCGAACGGTAATCACACCGTCCGTCATTTTGTCGTATCCGATTATCCGAAACACAGGGACAAGCATACCTGATCCGTATATCCAGATACAATCAGCCGCTTGTCCCGGACGGACAGGCGGCTTTTGTATTACACCGAAAAGGAGGGAACCTGACCATGAGGGAAGAAACCGAAGCAATCCGAAACCACTACAATGCCGATCCGCGGAAGGAGTGGAACCGGCTGCAGAAATGGCATCCGTATGAGAAGTACATTACAACCCGGATGATGGACCGGTACATCAGGCCCGGCGATACCATCCTGGATATCGGCGGCGGCCCGGGACACTACTCCATCCATTACTCGAAGCAGGGGCACGGGGTGACTTTGCTGGACCTGAGCGATGAGAACGTCCGCTTCGCGAAGCAGAAGGCCCGGCAGTACGGCGTCCGGATCACAGCCCTGCAGGGGAATGCCCTGGATCTTTCCCGGTTCCCGGACGCGTCCTTTGATACGGTTTTCCTGATGGGTCCGCTGTATCACCTGATGGACGCGGAAAGCCGGCTGCAGGCGCTGCGGGAGGCAAAGCGCGTGCTGAAGCCGGGCGGATACCTGTTCAGCAGTTTTATCCTCATGTTCGGCGGGGTCATCTACGGGCTGCGGGAAATACCGGAGACAATCCTCTGGCCGGATGAACAGCCCCTGTACGATGTGGCTGCGAAAGGGGAAAGCCTGGCCTTCGAAGCCTTCACGTATGCCTGGATGACCACGGTAAAGGACGCGAAGGCACTGCTGGATTCCATTCCCGGCCTGCGGAGGGAAACCGTCTTCGGGCAGGAAGGCATCCTTGCCCCGTACCGGAACATCCTGGCCCGGAGTCCGAGGAAGATCCGGATGGCATGGTATGATTACGCGCTGCGGTTCTGCGACCAGGAAGAGTACCTGACCCATACGGAGCACCTGATGATCGTCTCGGAAAAGGAAGCATAAAAAGAGAAGCCCTCCGGATGGCAAAAGCCGGAGGACTGTTTGTTTCAGGGAATTCATGCAGCCTGGCTGTCGGCGCCGCTGACGATCCGGTAGTAGATGCCGGAGGTCAGGCGGTAGACGATGCCGTAGAAGAGCGCGAAGGCCGCAAAGCTGATCAGGGTGGTGCGGATAAAGAGTCCCACATTGAACAGGCCGAAAATGGTCAGCATCTTGCGGATCATCGGGAAGGCAAAGACCAGGTGCAGGCCGGCAAAGGCCAGCGGAAGGGCAAAGACGGTCAGCAGCTGGGAGCTGATGCTGGAACGGATCTCCTTTTTCGTCATGCCGACCTTCTGCATGATGTCGAAGCGCTTTGCGTCCTCATAGCCTTCGGAGATCTGCTTGTAGTAAATGATCAGCACGGCGGCGAAGAGGAACACGATGCTCAGCAGGATGCCGATGAAGAAGAGGCTGCCGTACATGCCGTAGAAATCGGCGGCGCCGCCGGCACGGGTTTCGATGAGCCTGATATTGATTGCTTCTTCCGGGAACGCGTCGTGGATCCGGGACAGAAGCTCATCGTGCATGCTTTCGTCGAGCTGAATGTTTTCATCATCGGACAGGCTTGTGTCAAAGCTGTATTTCCACATGCACTGAAGCCGCTGCCCGCCGCGTTCTTCTGATTCCCTGCTGAAACTGTCAACAAGGCCGGGCAGGTCGGAAATAACGACGGTCATGGCGGGGAAACCCATGCTGGATCTTGCCCCCGAATCATCCCGGGTACACTGTCTGATCTTCCAGCTTCGCGTGACACTGCCCATGGCCAGCGTGAGGGTATCCTCCCTGATATCCATGCCGCTGGTGATTACCATGGCTTCATCGGCGGCCAGATCCGGGGGAACGATGCCGGACACTTCAGGGGAGTCAGGAGCGACCAGGAAGATTTCCCGGAGGGAGTTGAGGTTTTCATCCATACCGGAGGTGGAATAATCACACTGGATGATACCGTCCTGCTGGACACCGCCCAGGCTGACATACCGCCGGTCCAGGATTTCCTTCGGGGAAATACCTTTCTCCTTCAGGAAATCCTGCATAACAGCCGCGCCCCGGTCAAGTACGTCATCTGCCAGGAAATCGGGGCCGTTCAGGTAAAGGGTGAAGTTGATTTCCCGCGGATAGGAGGCGCTGAGGGAATCATCTATGCCGAACCACATACAGGTGGTGGTGGAGATCATGACCAGGATCATGGTGGCGATGATGCAGATGGAGGCCAGGCCGGCGCCGTTGCGCTTCATGCGGAAAGCCATGGAGGAAACGGAAACAAAGTGCTTTGCCTGGTAGTAGTAGCCTTTACTGGACTGCAGGATCCGGCACATCTTGACGCTGCCGGTCACCAGAAGCAGATAGGTGGCGACAATGACCATCAGCACGGCGCCGAAGAACCACATGATGGCGGAAATCGGGTTGGCCACGGTGACGGCAATGTAATAGGCGCCGCCGAGGATGAGTACGCCCAGCACCGCGAAGAGCCAGTTGCCCTTCGGGGGCTTTTCACCGGCGTTTTCGGACTTCATCAGGGAGACGGCGCTGCTCCGGGCGGTGCGGATTACCGCGGACAGCCAGAGCAGGGCGAAAATACCTGCGTAGAACAGGCAGGTCTGGCCGATGGCTTCGGGATCCAGACGGAGCGAGTAGTTGATGCTGCCGCCCAGCATGTTGATCAGGCCCAGCTCCGCCAGTTTGGACAGGAGAATGCCCAGAAACAGGCCGCTTGCCAGCGCGACAGTGAAGGTGATCAGACTTTCCCAGGTGATAATGCGGACCAGGTTGCGTTTGCCCATGCCCAGCACGTTGTACAGGCCGAACTCCCGGGCCCGGCGGCGGAGCAGGAACGAATAGGTGTAATACAGGAAAACCAGGGAAAACAGCAGGATCACGTACCGGCCCAGGTGCATGATGAGCCCCACGGTGTTCGCGCCGCGCGGGACAAGCTCAAGGGCAGCGGGCGAGCTGAGGAAGCTCAGGATATAGAACACTGCGACCATGCAGATGCAGGTAAGCAGGTAGGGCCGGGAAAGCTGCCGGTTCTTCCGGATGCCGTCCCAGGCCAGACGGGGATAGAAGAAGGTCTTCACGCCCGCTCACCTCCCTGAGCCAGCAGGGTCAGCGTGTCAACGATCTTCTGGTAGAACATGTCGTCGGATTCCTCACCGCGGTACAGCTGGTGGAACACTTCGCCGTCCCGGATGAACAGCACACGGCCGGCACGGCTGGCCGCGCGGGCGGAGTGGGTGACCATGAGGATGGTCTGGCCCATACGGTTCACGTCCGCAAATAGGCGCAGCAGTTCATCCGTGGACTTGGAGTCCAGGGCACCGGTGGGTTCGTCGGCCAGGATGATGCGGGGCTGGGTGATCAGCGCCCGGGCAACGGCTGCGCGCTGCTTCTGGCCGCCGGAAACCTCATAGGGATATTTCTTCAGCAGGTCCTCAATGCCCAGGGAAACCGCGATGGGCATCAGGGTGGCTTTCATTTCCTGGAAGCGCTTGCCCGCCAGCACCAGCGGCAGGAAGATGTTGTCCTCCAGGGAAAAGGTGTCCAGCAGGTTGAACTCCTGGAACACAAAGCCGAGGTTGTCCCGGCGGAAGGCGGCTACTTCATTTTCCTTGATTTTGGAAAAATCACGGCCCTCCAGCAGCACCGTGCCCGAGGTGGGCCTGTCCAGTGCGGCCAGGATGTTCAGCAGCGTGGTTTTGCCGGAACCGCTCTCACCCATGATGGCGACGTACTCGCCTTCCTCCACGGTAAAATTCACATTTCTCAGCGCTTCCACGGCCTGGCCGCCGAAACGTGTTTTATAAATCTTCTTCAGTCCTTTAACTTCCAGCAGACTCATTCGTAAGTCCCTCCGTTTCGTTGGTATGGCCTCATTTTAGAACAGTAAGCCGGTTCATTCCATCGAATCGGCTTACAATGCGGAGGTCAAAACGAACAAAACTGTCACATTTACTCAATATCCAGTTTCCGGGTGCCCAGGTCCACGCGGACGGTGGTGCCTTTGTCCGGCTCGGACTCAATGCTCAGGCCGTGGCCCAGCTTGTCGCATACCTGTTTGCACAGGCTCAGGCCCAGGCCGCTGGCGCGTTTGTCTGCCCGGCCGGTGAGTCCGGTATAGCTGCGCTCGAATACCCGGGGCAGGTCCTCCGGGCTGATGCCGATGCCGGTGTCCCGGATGCACAGGACGGCGGGCTCCTCCAGGCAGACGGAGACCGTGCCGGCCGGTGTGTATTTCAGCGCGTTGGACAGCAGCTGCTCCACCACAAAGGACAGCCACTTTTCATCTGTCAGCACCCGTTTGTTTACGGGCGTATAATCCAGCTTCAGCTTCCGGCTGATGAACTCCCCGGCAAACTGCTTGAAGACCGGCCGCAGGATGCTGTCCAGGTCGGTTTCCCGGATCACATAGTCCGTACTGCTGCCCTCCAGGCGCAGGTAGGTGAGCACCATGGACACATAGCGCTCAATGCGGCCCAGGTCGGCCAGCAGCGTGCGGGCCTGGGGTGTATCCTCCTCCTGCAGGCGCAGGCGCATGGAGGCGATAGGCGTTTTGATCTGGTGCGCCCAGAGGGTGTAGTAGTCCATCATGGCGCGCATCTCCGTTTCGGCTCCGGTGCGGATTTCCCGGTTCTGCTCCCGCAGCAGGCGGACGATTTCCCGGTAGTCCGCGGCTTCCACGTCCCGGACCTCCGGCAGCTCCGTATCTATCTCCCGCAGGCCGGAGATCAGCTTGTGCATATGCAGCGTGCGGAGGAAACCGATGACCAGCGCTCCCAGGCCCAGCAGCGCGCACAGCACGGCCGGATACAGCACGGCTTTCACCGGCAGATGGTACAGGGAGAAGGAAAAGGCCATGATCCCGGCAAACAGCACGAACAGCAGGATCGTGACGGCCCTGCTTCTCAGGTATTGACTGATCAGTTTCATTTTTTACCCCACCAGATAGCCTTCGCCGAATTTGGTCACAATGAAATCACTGACGCCAGCGGCCTCCAGCTTTTTGCGCAGGCGGCCCACATTGACGGTGAGCGTGTTCTCGTCCACAAAGGAATCTGTCTGCCAGAGGGCTTCCATCAGCTTTTCCCGGCTGACGATCTTTCCCTTGCTCTGCATCAGGGTCAGCAGGATCCGGTATTCGTTGCGGGACAGGTCCAGCTTCTGCCCGTTGCAGGAGAGGCTGTTGTCCCCGGTGTTCAGCACAATGCCCCGGTGCTCCAGCACCGGCGCGGAACCGGCAAAGTCATAGGACCGGCGCAGCAGGGCCTGCACCTTGGCCACCAGTACGTCCGGGTCAAAAGGCTTGGCGATGAAATCGTCCGCCCCCATGTTCATGGCCATGATGATGTTCATGTTGTCAGAGGCGGAGGAGACAAAGATCACGGGAACGGAGGACGCTTTGCGGATTTCCGTGCACCAGTGGTAGCCGTTCATGAAGGGCAGGGAGATATCCAGCAGCACCAGGTGCGGCTTCACCCGCTCATAATCCTCCATAATGCGGCGGAAGTCCGTGACGGTTTCCGCCTTCAGCCCCCAGCGCTCCAGGGCGCCGCAGATGGCCCCGGCAATGCCCGGTTCATCCTCCACAACCAGAATACGGTATTCCATAAGCATCTCCTTCAGCGGGATCCCCGGTCGTTCCGCCGGGATCCCCTGAAATGATACCACAGATCGGGAAAAAAGTCCTGAAAAGGGGATCCGGAGGCACAGAAAAACGGCCCCGCCATTTCCGGCGGAACCGTTTGTTTCCGGGAAAACTGATTACGGGCAGTATTCGCCGCCGGTCAGGACGCCGGAGTAGTTGGTCTGGATGGCGCCGCAGCTGCAGACGAACACGGTCTTGGTCTTATAGCGCGGATATTTATGGTTGTGGCCGTAGTTCTTTTTGGCGCAGCTGTCCACCCAACGGGTGCCGGCAGTCAGGTATTCATAGGTGCAGGATACCTGATGATACGCATGGGTATGCGGGCCGGCGAAGCAGGTGACGGCGATGGTCAGGAGCATGACAACAATCAGGACCATTGCAGCAATCTTTTTCATTGGTTTATCCTCCTCAAATCTGATGTTTTATGATTTCACCGGAAATCAGTGAGAATAGGGACAATACTCATAAGAGGCGTTGTATTCGGTGGTGTTTCTTGTGGCTGAGCAGTACCTGCATTCTTCATGCTTGGTCACATACGCGCCGATGGTATGCGTATGGGCATAGGTGCAGTTGTGGCAGCCGGAAACAGTATGGTAATAGTTGCTGGAGCCGCTGTAGGTCCAGCCGACAGTCTTCCAGCTGTGGGTATGGGCCGCGAAACAGGTCGCGGTGATTGTTGTGAGCAGCACAACGGCAAGAAGCAGGGCAAATACTTTCTTCATGTCTGGTTTCTCCTTTACTCATCTTTTTCTTTTAAACATTCCGGTACCCTGGGCTGGCCAAAGATAAACCCACAGGCCCGGGCGGCGGAAACGCGCCCCAGGATCAGCGCGACTGCCGAAAAAGTGCTTCCGAGATAAAACAGGACCCGTGTCATTTTCTTCACGCTTGCTTCCCTCCTTTTCAAAGTAATCTCCCCCCAATTTATTCCACGGAACGGTGGTTCCGTGTCATACAGACTGATCCGGCAGCGATCCGGACACAGGGCCTTTATCAAGCTTGATTTTCCCGGCAATCAGTGAGGCGGCGACCGCGGCGATGCCGAAGCTGACGGAGAAGGGCAGATCCGCTTCCGCCCGGCCGGCCAGCAGGAAAAGGATAAACAGGACAATAAAGGAAACCAGCAGGCGGCTGTCTCTTTTTAAACGGACGGCCTGCTTTCTGCCCAGTGGCTTGTTTTCTGTACCGACGGGCGCCAGCAGAAACACGGTGACCGCGGCGAAGGAGGCAAGAAGCACTAAAAGCATCGGCAGGACGTCCGCCGGAAGGAAGGCGCCCAGGAGCCTGAACGCCAGGTAGGTGCAGAGGGTACAGAGAAAGCAGCCCAGATGGCTGCAGGCGTGGTAACCGCCGACGGTGTTTTTCAGCAGGACGAACGCCGCCAGGAAATAAACGGTCTGCGGAAGGAAACCGGTGACTGCCCCGATCAGGACAACGGCCAGCACATTCAGCAGGGTGGAGAGCATGACCTCGTAGCAGTAGTCAAATTTCTCCCGGTCCCTTTCATCAATAACCCCGTTGGAAATAAAAAAGGATGACATCTTTTTTGCCTGTGATTCAATCATTTTCATCACCTGCAAAACAGATATCATCTATTCCGCTGCTGTTCAATTCTTTCTGCAAAAGTGGTATTTATTTCTGCAACTTCGGTATGGCTAGCCGTCCCGGAGGATCAGGCAGGCGGTAAAGTCGCGGTCGGTGGACTGGAAGGTGCAGTTTCCGCCGTATCTGGCTGCGATTTCGTTCACACTGCTCAGGCCGAAGCCGTGCAGCTCCCGGTGGGCTTTGGTGGTCCGGATTGTCTTTCCGTCTGTCGGGACTGCGCCGGCCGCCGCGTTTTTCACCGTGATGCTCAGCCAGCATTCCTGCTGCGTCATGGACAGGGAGACGTAGCGATCCTCCGGCTTCACCTTTTCGTTTGCCTCAATGGCGTTGTCCAGCAGGTTGCCCAGCAGCACGCACAGGTCCAGCGGGTCGAAAGAGCAGCCCGGCGCCGTATAGACTGACTGCTCATAGCGGATCCCGTGCAGCTCCATCTGCTGTTTTTTTGTAAAGATCAGGGCGTCCACCGCGTCGATTCCGGTGACGGTCATCGGGGAGGCGGCGAAAATTTTCCCGGAAATACTTTCCATAATCTCCCGGGTCCTGCCGGGTTCTGTCTTCATGGCCTCCGACAGGGCGAACATCTGGTTTTTCAGGTCGTGCATGGTCCGGTTGCTGATCTGCTGCCGCTCCGCCAGCTCCCGGTACCAGGCGATCTGCCCTTCCGTCTGCTGCTGGATCATGCGCATGCGGTTCTTTTCCCGTTCCTCCCGCTGCTGGTATTCCAGCAGGAAAAACAGGGCCACATTGGAGAACGCCATCAGGATCAGCGCAACGGCGGCGACAGTGATCCTTTCGGAGGGACCGTCATTTATGCTGTATTCGCTCAGCACGCAGAGGATCAGGAACGTGGCAATGGGCAGCAGGAGCAGGGGCCCCAGCAGATATCCGGAGATCCGTTCCCCGAAGGAGGGTACCAGCTGCTGGATGATTTTCAGGAGGGAGAAAAGCACCATCTTGGAGATCAGTACCCCGCCCGCGTAGAACAGGAACATTTGCCGGCCCACGGTGACGGAAATGCCGGTGACGGCTGTCAGCAGGAACCCCACGAGCATCTCCGAAAAAAACACCTGGAGATACAGCAGGGGGATAAAGACCAGCCGCCTGCCCCAGGACAGGTCATACAGGAGGGAAATGGCTGTGAAGGCCAGCACGGTGGCGGCGATGTTCAGAAAATCATCCTGCAGGAAACAGGAGGGGATCAGCCGGAACAGCGCAAACAGAGCGCAGACGGCGGTGACAGCGCTCACAGATTTCGGCTTTTTACCTGAAAGGGACCGGAAATAGGAGACTGCCACCAGCTCATCCAGGATATTGCCGATCAGGTCAATCAGATAAAACATCCAGGTCATATCAGTTTCCCCGCCATAAACAGGTTGAAATTGCTTATCATACCGGGATAATGGCGCCGGCTGACCGGCACTTCATGCCCGTTGTCCAGCCGGACCGTGGTTTTGCTGATGTAGACAACCCGGCTCATATTGACGATGAAGCCCTGGTGGCACTGGGAAAAGCCGAAAGGCTTCAGCTTTTTATATTCGTCCTGCAGCTTTCCCACGCATTCATAACTTTCGTTATCTGTGTGGACAAAGACGTGGCGGTGATACGCCTCCAGATACAGGATGCTGCGGTATTCCAGCATGTTGCTTGTGTTGCGCCATGTGACCATGTAACGCCGGTGGCGGTTGCGCCACAGGCGGATCGCCCGTTCAAAATCCTTCCGGAAATCATCCTCGCTGACGGGTTTCAGGAGAAACTGGAACGCATCCTGCCGGAAGGCATCCGAAACATAGCTCACATAGCTGGTGACAAAAATGACAATGGCGTCACGCTGAAGCTTCCGGAGCCGCTTTCCGGTCTCGATTCCGGTCATCCCGTCCATCTCGATGTCCAGGAAGACGATATCCCAGTCCGTGCCGGCTTCACAGGCGGCAAGCAGCTCCTCGCCCCGGCAGAACTCCGAGATTTCCAGTTCGTTGGCTGAAACGTAAGGTGCCAGCAGTTCCTTCAGTCTCTCCCGGTACTCGGGGAGATCGTCACATACAGCGATATTCATGGCGTTCTCCTGCTTCCTGCGCTTTCTTCTGTCTGAAGACCGTTTTCCTGTGTGAAAAAATATTACCGCAATTTGCAAATGCGGTAAATATCCGTACTGGTTTTCCCTTGTTTACTTTTCGAAAAAATGGTTAATTTCGCAGGAAAAGCTGCCGCTTTTGCACTTTCGGTTGATCGGGCCGGGGTAAAATGCTATATTTCCGCAGAATGGCCCGGTGGATCCGGAACGAAAACCGAATGAAAAAAGGGGGCTCCGTTATGACGCAGAACAGGCTTGGAACACTGAAAAAGGTAATCCTGTTTTTTGTTGCGGTGGTTCTTCTCCTGGCTGTGGTGACCGTGGTGCTCCTGTATAAGCCGGCACCGGGAGAAGCAAGCAACATCAATATAGAACAGTACTGGACCAATGAAGAAAAGGAGTATATCGGAGAATTCGGCTTCGATTACAGGGCGGCGCAGGTGGAAACCCAGCGTTTTCCGGTGCTGCTGGGCGCTGAATCACGGATCGTTGTGAAGGAACTGGATCCGGAAAGCAGCCCGTGCAGGCTTTCCTTATATTCCGGGAGTGAGAAACTCTGGTGGACGCCGATTGAGGCCGGAGCGGAATACCGGCCGGATGTTGTGCTGCCCGGCGCCTATGACCTGGTGCTGGAAATGGCGAACGGTACCGGCAAAGGCTATGTGGCGATTGAGAACTGAGAGGGCATATGAAAAGCGCGGCTTCGGATGATGAAGCCGCGCTTTTATTGATGAAAGCTTACTTTCTATCCTTAAAGATCCGGATGATGTTGGGCACGCCGCCCAGGGCGACGCATGCGAGGGCGCCCGTCAGCACCCAGCGGGGCGCGTTGTCGTCAGCAATGGACCAGGTCAGCAGCGCGAAAGCAGCCAGCGCCAGCAGGATGCAGATGACAGTCATTGTTTTGCCCATTTTCCAGTTATTCATATTCATGTTTCCTTTCTTAATCCTGCGCCTGGCGGCTTTTGCCAAGCATGCGCATTTTGAAATCGGCAATTCTTTTCATGGCACCTGTGGTGTACAGGATGCCGAAGCCCATGGCCCCGATGGCCAGTCCGACGGTGCCGCCTTTCAGGAAGCCGAACCAGAAGGTTTCCGGCAGCTCCGTAACTTCCATCCACATGTTCGCGATCAGCGCGAGAATTCCGACAATGAAGATGATTCGGACGAATTTTGTAATGCGTTCTTTTCCGGCGTTGCTGTATTCCGCAACCTGAAGTACGGTTTCTTCCATTTCTTTGTTCATAATAACCTCACTTTTTCTTTCTCCGTTGAGCATTTCCCGAAGATCCACCTGATAAAGATCGGAAATCTCCATCAGCAGATCCAGATCAGGCATGTTGCTTCCGGTTTCCCAGCGGGAGACAGTCCTCCTGGAAACGTTCAGCGATTCTGCCAGCTGTTCCTGAGTAAAGCCTTTTTCTTTCCGAAGCTCTTTCAGGAATGTTCCGATCTTCTGCAGATCCATGTTGGTTCCTCCCTTCGGGTGACACTCTACGAAAAAACCCGGCCGGTGAACAGGACATAAAGTGAGCAAAAGCCCTTTTTTCACCGATGGGACATACCGTGTCCCGTTATGATTCCGCTGGAACTATAGCACGGGAAAAGTGGGAAGGCAAGGCGGGAAAAAAGATCCGGGTCTTCGGGCCGGGAGGAAAGCTCCCGGTACAGGATTTTGAAAAAATTACGAAATTATGAAGAAATTGTCATAAATAGTTAAAATGATGCGTTTTTGCACCATTATCCGCGGTACACTGATCATGAAGCAAGGGAGAAAAACGAAAGGGCAGGTGCGCAGCATGGAATACAGGATGGAGAGCAGGACGGGGAATGTGAGGAACTGGCTGAACAGGAAGATCGAGGATTTCATGGCCCTGGTGCGGGAAACGGTTATCACCTGCAGGGAAGAGGAAATCCGGGCCTGCGAGCGGGCGGAAATGGAAGCCGGGACGGCCGCGATGTTCCGGGAAGCTTTTTAAGGCCTTCTGCAGAACGCGGGGTATATTGGCACCCGGGGACGGTTGTGGTATATTTGACTGCATCAGGGAATCCGGGAAGGAACCCCGCGGGAGACTGCCAAGGAGGACATATGAAGCTCAGGAAATACAGAAAAGAAGACTCAGCGGTCATCTGCAGCTGGATCCGGGATGAGGAAAGCCTGTATAAGTGGTCGGCGGACCGGATCGGGATTTTCCCGCTGCCCGCGGAGGCGCTGAACGACAATTACGCGCCGGCGCTTGACAGCGGCTGCTTTTTCCCGATGACGGCGGTGGATGAAGATGACCGGGTCATCGGGCACCTGTTCATCCGGTATCCCGATGAGACGGACCGCAGCACGGTGCGCTTCGGCTTTGTGATTGTCGATCCCGGAATCAGGGGCTGCGGCAACGGAAAGGAAATGCTGCGGCTGGCCATTGAATATGCGGCCAATGAACTGAAGGCTTCCCGGATCACGCTGGGCGTCTATGCCAACAATCCTTCCGCCCGGGCCTGCTACGAGGCGGTCGGTTTCCGGCCTGCCGGAAAGACGCTCCTGCATAAAATGGCAATCGGCGAATGGGAATGTATTGAGCTGGAATATCGCCTTTCATAAATAATTTATCGAAAAACATTAAAAACCGCTTGACAGCGGTTTTTTGTTGTGCTATTTTGTATTTATCGATAAACGATAAATATTTAACGAAAGGAATTGATTATATGGAGAACGAGAAGATCGCAAGGATCAAAAAAGCGGCTGGATTCACGGCGAAAGTGCTGAATGTGGGCAAATACATCCTGATTGCCGTGATTGTGGTGTCATTTATTGCCGGTATCGGGGCCATGATCGTGAAAGATGAAGCACTGGCCGGCAGCACTGTCCGGATGCGGATCCCGTTTTTATTCGGGTTTACGGACGATGGCAGTTCGGGCGTGCCGAAATGGCTGAACATCACAAATCCCAATGTGCAGGCGGGGCTCGGCGCCATGGAGGTGGCGGTTGTCGCGGCCTTCATGCTGGCCCTGATGGTGGTTCTCCGCAGGACTTTCCTGGAAATTGAGAAGAGCGATACACCTTTCCGGGAGGATTTGCTGCGGCGGATCCGGATCACGGGGATCCTCGTGACGCTGCTGGTGCTTCGTTACTCCATCGCAAATGCCGTCATTGTCGGTTTGACTGCCTGGTGCGTTTACTGTATCTTTGATTACGGCATCGAGCTGCAGAGGAACGAAGACGAGACTTTATAAGGAGGTTCATATGGGGAAGATTGTACTGCGCCTGGACCGGGTAATGGCGGACCGGAAAATGAGCCTCAATGAACTGTCCGAGAAGGTCGGTGTCACCAATGTCAACCTTTCCAAGATCAAGACCGGGAAGATCAGCGCCATCCGCTTTTCAACCCTGGAGGCGATCTGTGAGGCCCTGGACTGCCAGCCGGGGGATATCCTGGAATATGATCCGGACTGATCCGGGTGAAGCTGCCGTCCGCATGACGCGGGCGGCGCTTTTTTTGTTTCTTCTTTCCGGCGGATTATGCTATGATGAAAGCCGTAAACAGAAAACGGAATCTTTGCGGAGGAAACAGCGGTGTATATCATCCATGTGGCCAACAAAGACGAATATGAAAAGGAAATCGCCACCGGCAGCTACGGGCGGAAAAGCCTGGAGAGATGCGGGTTCATCCATTGCTCCGACCTGGATACCTATTACCTGGTGGCGCCGAATTTCAGGAATGATCCGGATGAAAAGGTGATCCTGGTGATCGATACGGAAAAGCTTGACTGCGCCGTCCGGTGGGAGGACGGCGGCGGACTTGACTTTCCGCATATCTATGGCCTGCTGAAACGGGAGGCGGTCACGGACGTTGTGAACCATCTGTGGGGCGAAGACCGGGAATGGATTCCCAATGAAGAATTGAAACCGTACGCGCCTGACGGGTTCCGGCGGCCCTGGAACCCGTAAGGCAGGCCCGGCGGGGAACGGGGAACCGGGTATGAATCGTTATGATAAACAGCGGGCCATACCTGGTGTTCCGGCAGCATGACGCTGCTCCCTGCGGAAACGGGAATTCAGAAAAACAACACATCAGATCACGCAGGGAGGCGGAAGGATATGACTGAGGAAGAAATGAACAGCACCAACTGGAGCCAGTCTGTGGCAGGTGTCTGCATCCGGGACGGGAAGGTGCTGCTGGCAAGGCATACCTACGGTAACGGCAAGGGAATGCTGATCATCCCCGGCGGATATGTAAAGTTCGGGGAAGTGCCGGAGGAAACACTGGTCCGGGAATACCTGGAGGAAACCGGCGTCCGGGTCCGTATCGGCAGGCTGCTGGGCATGCGCTTCGGCGCAAAGGACTGGTACGCGGTCTTTGCTGCGGAGTATGTTGAGGGCGAGGAACGCTCCGACGGGGACGAAAACAGCGAGGTCGTCTGGATGGATACGGACGAAGCCCTGAAGGATGAAACCGTGCCGGGACTGACGAAGACCATGATTGAGTGTGCGCTGGCCGGGGAGGGCTTTGACCTGACTCCCTACCAGACCACCCGGCCGGGAAATTTCCTGTATATCAAGGGCCGGGACTGAACGGGAGAAACAGTATGAAGGTGATTATTCTCAACGGCCCCATGGGCGTGGGCAAGACCACGGTGGGGAAGCTGATCGCGGAGAAGCAGCCCGGCACCGCCTTTATTGACGGGGACTGGTGCATGGATCTCCACCCGTTTGTCGGGAACCGCGAAACAAAGGAAATGGCGGTTGATAATATCCTGCACATGATCGGGAACTACCAGAAATGCTCCGCATGCCGCATGGCGGTGGTGGTGTGGCTGATGGATGACCGGTGGGTGCTGGACAGGATCCTGGAAGGGCTTGCCGCGATGGAGGCGGAGGTGCAGTATGTGACGCTGGCCTGCAGCCGGGAAAGCCTCATCCGCCGCTGGAAGGAAGACCGCCGGTGTGAGTGGCGGACGGACCATTGGCTGGAGATCAGCCTGGCATCCCTGTCCCGCTTTGCGGAAATGGATCACCAGATCGATACCAGTGAACTGTCCGCGGAGGAGATCGCGGACAGAATCCTGAAGGACAGGGACAGCTGAACCCTGTACCGGAATAGTGACAGGAGGACCTGAAACATGAAGAAAACCCTGGCGGCCGTTTTGCTTCTTCTGCTGCTGGCGGCGGTCTGTACCGGCGCCTCGGCGAACAGCTGGGGGCTGAGCGGCAAACTGTACCAGGCGGTGGAACGCTCCAAAGCCTGGGAGGATTATTCAATCCTGGGGAAACAGCAGGGCCCCTTCGCGGTGATGAAGTCCCGCTATCATTATGCGCTGTTCTATGTGGATCCGCAGGAGCAGCTGCACGTCTACACGACAGCGGTCTGGCAGCCGGAGGACGGAAAGGAAAGGCCTGAACTGTACTGGGACGGGCATTACCTGTCAATCGCCTACGGGGATGATGAACAGTACACCTTCTGTGAGTGGGAGGAGAACAGCGGGGAATACCGGCTGACAGATGTGAGGCTCAACGGGTTTTATATGACCGGCGATCCCGGGACAGGCAGCGGCTATGCAGCGGCGGACAACGTTTATTCGGATGCCATCGCGCTGGAACAGGGAATAACGCTTTCCGGCTTTAATATCCGCCTGCTTCCGCATTCCGTTGAGGAAGTGCAGCATGTGAATTACATGCAGGCCCGGTTCGACAGCGGCCTGGGCATCCTGAACGCGATCGCGGAATCCGGCGGGACATACAACCGGGATAATCCGGGCGAACTGCTGCAGCCGAAGAAAAAGGGAACCGCCGCGGTTTACAGCGCTCCATACGGGGAATCCGCGTGGCGCGCCGGCAAGGGGAAAGCTGCCGTGGGCCTGAACGGGGATCTCTGGGTGCTCTGCCGCTACAGGAATGAAGACAACCGGTCCTATGCCTGTATCCGGTATGACGTGAGCGAGCGGACCCAGCGGATCGGATATGCGCTGTGCAAAGACCTGGGGCTGCCGGAGATCACGGAGCAGAATACGCACCCGGGATATTCCTTTGTGCAGATCGATGTGGAAGCGACGGCGGACACATTCCTGACGGACGATCCGGATGTCAGCCAGTATCCGCAGTTTGATGTTCCGAAGGGAACACAGTTCCGGTGCCTGGGACTGTATAACAGTTACTATGCCTATGTTGCCGCGGAAACAAAGGACGGCAGGTTTACGGACGGCGGCGCCGTCACATGGGGATTTGTTCCGGTGCGGGACCTGAAACCCATGGAGCAGGACCGGCTGCCGGACGCGGCGGACCTGTTTTCCGGAACCTGGCTGCTGGAAGCCGGCGGCAGTATCGCGCAGGATATTCTCCGGCTGGAGCCGGACGGCACGTTTACCACAGACTCCGGTTATGAGGAGGTTGCGCCTGCGGGCGCCAATACCGGCACCTGGTATGTGACGAAATACAATCCGGCCATGAACCTTTATCCGTATGAGGTTCCGTACGAGATCACGCTGCTGTATGACAACGGCCGGGCGGCGGTGTTCGGGCTGGAAATTGACATGAACGGATTCACGCTGATGTCCTGGCAGGGCTCGGCGCTCTATATTCCTTATGACGGAACATTTGATCCCGATGCGGATCACGGCTGATGAATATAATGGTGGGGTGTTGTTATGAGAATCAATTTTGAAACAGAACGGCTGATTATCCGTCCCTTCGGCCCGGAGGACGCGGAGGCCGTATTCCGCTGGTGCGGCGATCCGGCAGTGAATACCTATATGATCTATCCGCTGTATCACCGGGTGGAGGATGTACGCGCCTGGCTGGAAAGCCGGAACGTGGACGATCCGGACAACTACGATGAGGGCATCTGCCTGAAGAGCACCGGGGAACTGATCGGCAGCGGCGGAATGACCTGGCATCCCGAACGCAACGCCTGGGAAATCGGATACAACATCCGGGCGGACCAGTGGGGACACGGATATACCGGGGAATACCTGACCGCGCTGATGGAGGAGATCCGGAAGGTCCGTCCGGTGGAAGCCATTGACGGAATCTTTGCCGCGGCGAACAGCAAGAGCCGGCGGGTAATGGAAAAGCTGGGCATGGTATATGTGCGGGACACCAGCTTCGACCGGCTGGACGGCAGCGAAACCTTCCCGGCAAAGTATTACCGCCGGAATTTCACGCAGCCGGCGGACCGGTGCCTGGTCTGCGGCCGGATCGCGGAAACCCTTGCCGGAAAGAATCCGTATTTCGTGAAGGAGCTGGAAACCGGCTATGTGGTGCTGGGAGATTACCAGCGCTTTGAGGGCTATACCCTCCTTCTGTGCAAGGAACACGCAACAGAGCTGAACCAGCTGGCGCCGGATTTCCGCGCCGCGTTCCTGCGGGATATGGCCATTACGGCGGAGGCGGTCCAGAATGCCTTCCATCCGGACAAGATGAACTATGAACTCCTGGGTGTGGGGAAAGCCCGGCATATGCACTGGCACCTGTTCCCGCGCCGGGAGGGGGATACCCCGAGACCCGGTCCGGTGTGGCGGGCGGAAGACATGAATGACAGCCGGTACCTGCCTTCCCCGGAGAAGCTTGAAGAACTGAAGGCCGCGCTGAAAAAGGAACTGGACCTGCTGAGCTGAGCAGGGGAGAAGAAAGATGAGAATAGAAACAGAACGGCTGGTTATCACGGAATTTACCCGGGATATGGCCCGGGACGTCCATGAGAATTCGCTGGATGAGGACAACCGAAGGTTTGTGCCGGACGAAGTGTTTGAAACCGTTGAGGAGGCTCAGGAAACCGTTGATTTCCTGATGTCGCGGTACGGCGGGACTGAAGGTCCGCTGGTATATCCGGTGCTGAAAAAGAGCGGGGAGAATATCGGCTATGTCCAGCTGGCGCCGCTGGAGGGCGGCACCTGGGAGATCGGCTATCATATCGCGAAAAAGTATACCGGCAGCGGCTATGCCACGGAGGCGGTCCGGGCTTTCCTGCCGGTGGCGGCGGAAACGGCCGGTGCGGAGGAAGTGCTGGGAATCTGCCTGATGGACAACGTTGCTTCCCGGCATGTCCTGCTGAAGTGCGGGTTTGTGCCGGCCTTTGAAGGAACCGGCGATTACCAGGGCGAGAAGCGGGAAATCTTCAGAAGCGTCTGGAAAAAATGACAGGCATACGAAAAAGCCGGCCCGCGGAGGAACCGGCTTTTGTGTGTGCCTGATGAATCAGAAGAACTTTACGGTTTCCTCCAGGGCTTTTCTGGGCCTTTCGGAGGTTTCCGCTGCGCTCTTTCCGACAGCGATCACGGACATGATTTCCTCGCTGGCCGGGATATCCAGGCGGGACCGGATCGCGTCCGCGTCCCGGATGCCCATGATCAGGGTATCATAGCCGGCATTCCTGGCGGCCAGGATCAGGTAAGCGTCATGCAGGCCCAGGTCATAGGCGCCCCAGCCGTTGCCGATCTCATTGACGGGTGTGCCGTCATCATTGAAGCCGACATTGCCTTTGACGTAGGTGGTCACAATGAGGGCTGCCCCGGCGGAACTGTTCCGGTTGAAGGACGGCAGCACTGCCGCGCGGAATTCCTCCAGCGTTTCCGGGGTTTCAACCACATAGCAGCGGGCTGTCTGCTGGTTCTTCCAGGACGGAGCCCGGCGGGCTTCCTGCAGGATCCGGACCAGGGTGTCATGGTCCGCGGCGGAGTCATATGCCCGGACGCTGCGGCGGGCGGAGATCAGTTCCCTGAATTCCATAAATCGTTCCTCCTTGCTGTTCTTTGCGATGATATTACCAGGGGTAGGCTTCACCGGTGTGCGTAATGAATACCGGGCCGGATTTGTCATGGCGCTTTGTCTCAAACAGGAGGCGAAGGGTTTCCGCGTGTTCATACGGATCCAGCGGTGCCTCGGTGTTGCCGGGGTTGGTCCGGATCCAGCCGGGATGGACGCAGATGATATTCAGCCCCGGCTCATCCTTGATCCAGTTGCGCACGGTCATGGTGAGCATGTTCAGGGCGGCTTTTTCAGTGCCGTAATCCAGGTAGAAGGTCCGGTAGCATTTGCCGATACTTCCGGCCTCTGAGGAAATATTTACCACCAGTGCGCCGATGACACTTTTCCGCAGCAGCGGCAGGAAGGCCTTCATGACCCGGATCGGGCCGACGGCCCCGACGTTCACTGCGGGGGCAATCAGGTCCAGGTCAAAGTCCGGCAGTTCCTTCATGGTATCCGCGGAAGCGGTGGTTGCGTTGTTGATGATCAGGTCCAGATGGGTGGTCAGGGTTTCCGCCTCCCGGGCAGCGGAGTTGACGGACTCCGTGGAGGAGATGTCCATCGTGAGGATGTGCAGGCGGCCGGGATATTCGTTCTGCAGTGCTTCCAGCGCTTCGGACGGACGTCGGACGGATGCGAACACGCAGTCCCCGTTTTCCAGGTAACGCCTGACCAGGTTGAACCCCAGCGCATAGGGCCGGCCGGTGCCGGTAATCAGTACAGTCTGGGCCATTGGTTTTCCTCCTTCATCAGTCAGATATGCCGGTACTGTTTCCGGCGGTGCTGTTGATATTCAGGTCTTTTCCTGCATTTTAAACCTTAAAGTTAACTTTAAGTCAAGAAGCACATGATAAATACTTGACCGGGTATGAGCGGCAGGTTATATATACAGCAAACAGGAGGTGGCAGCATGAAATCTTTTGACGGAAAAGTGGCAGTCATCACAGGCGGAGCCCGGGGGATCGGCCGGGCAGTCGCGGACGCGTTTCTCCGGGAAGGCGCCGCTGTGCATATCATTGACAAACAGCCCGGGGACTGGTTCACCGGGGATGTGTCAGATAAGGAAACGCTGGAGCGTTTTGCGGCTGCTGTCATTGAAAAAAGCGGCCATGTTGATTGCCTGGTCAACAACGCGCTGCCGCTGATGAAGGGAATGGATGAATGCTCCTGGGAGGAGTTCTCCTATGCGCTGGCGGTGGGCGTCACCGCGCCGTTCTACCTGACAAAGCTGCTGGCGCCGGTTTTTGCCCCAGGCGCTTCGGTCATCAATATCGCTTCCTCCCGGGACCGGATGAGCCAGCCGCAGACAGAAAGCTATACCGCTGCCAAGGGCGGGATTGCGGCCCTGACCCATGCCATGGCGGTCAGCCTGGCCGGAAAGGCGCGGGTGAACAGCATTTCCCCCGGCTGGATTGATACCACCGGCAGCAATATCACCGGACCTGACGCATGGCAGCAGCCTGCCGGCCGGGTCGGGAAACCGGAGGATATCGCGGAGGCGGTGTTGTTCCTCTGTTCCGAAAAAGCAGGGTTTATTACCGGGGAGAACCTGTGCATTGACGGCGGCATGACAAGGCTCATGATTTATCACGGGGAGCATGGATGGACAAGGGAATAAACGCGAAGCAAAACAAATGAGGCCAGGGGGAGAACCCCTGACCTCGTTTTGTTATCTCCGGATTACTTGAACTTGGCTTTCTTCGGCGCTTTGCCGGTTTTGACCAGCCAGGTCTGGTAGTCTTTCTTCTGCTTGCCGGGAAGCTTGAAGGTGGTTTTGGCGGAGATGTTCTTGAAGGATCCGCTGCCGATGCCCTTCTTGGTCAGCTTTGTGGTCTTGATGGTAACGGTCTTCAGCTTTTTGCAGCCGTTGAAGGCATTCTTGCCGATCTTGGTGATCTCCGCGCCGATGGTCACCTTGGTCAGGGAAGCACAGCCCTTGAAGGCGTTGGCGGCGATCTCCACTACCTTGTACTTCGTACCGTAAGCTTTAATGGTTGCCGGGATTGTCACGCTGGAAACCGCGGCACTCTCGGGACGGACCAGGATGGCGGTCTTTTTCTTCTCGTCCAGTTTGTATTGCAGGCCCTTGACGACGGCGGAAGACTTGTCCACCTCAAAATTCGCCCGGATGAGAATATCACTGTTGCCGATGGTGAACTTGTTGTTTTTGACGGTGATACCGCCTCCCAGCACGGTCCAGCCGGTAAACTTATACCCCTTGTTTGCAGTGGCTTTCAGAGTCACCTGCGTTCCGGCTTTTCCGGAAACCGGAGTGGCGGAGGCAGTGCCGAAATTGCTGTTATAGGTGATGGTTACTTTGTATTCCTTGGCAACGGTCTTCATGGGATAATTATGCTGTTTTGCCCATTTGGCAGCATAACTTCCTTCCGGAACAGTGAACTCAACACCGGGACCAAAGGCGTCATCGGCGATGTAAAACACGCTGTCATACAGAGTGACAGCTGTCAGCGGACAGTCAGAGAAAGCCTGGGAACCGATGGACGAAATGGAGCGGGGCAGGGTGACGTTCTTCAGGCCTGTACAGCCCTGGAAACAGTTAAAGCCGATGGACTTCACGCCTTCCGGGATTACCAGGCTTGTCAGGCCGGCGCAGTCCCTGAAGGCCCGGCTGTCAATTTCGGTTACAGTGGACGGGATGGAATATGCGCCGCTTTTTCCGTCGGGATAATACAGAATGGTTGTTCCTTCCTTGTTAAATACCACGCCGTCTTTGGAACTGTACATGGTATGGCCGGAAGGCACATTGATCGCGGTCAGTTTTTTGCATCCTTCAAAATTCTGCTTAAAAATGCAGTTACTGACGTTAGCTTCAAATGTTACGGTGGTCAGATTTGTGCAGTCCTTAAAAACATAATAGGGCATGGAAGTGACATTCGCCGGAACAGTAACGCTGGTCAGACTGGTGCATCCCTTGAAAGCGCTGTTGCCGATGGCGGTCACTTTCCCCGGAATGGTGATGCTGCTCAGTTTGGTGCAGCCTGCGAAGGCATAGGTGTAGATGCTTGTGAGGTTAGCGGGGAGTGTGACGGAAGCCAGTTTGGTGCATCCTTCAAATGCGGAAGTACCGATGATCTGCAGAGTGGACGGAAAGGATACACTTGTGAGTGCGGTGCATTCGGTAAATGCGGAATTATTAATCTCAGTAATACCGTTTCCGATGACAACGGATTTGACTTTGGGTCTCTGGTTTAAAAGAAGGGTCAGCGAAGTCATCTTTCCGGTTCCGGTTACTGTCAGTTTTCCGTTGCTGTCCAGTTTCCAGGTAATCCCGTTCCCGGCGCTTCCACTGGCGACATCTGCCGCGGATGCGAACACGCACGTGCTGATGGCCAGGATCAGTACCAGAAGGCCGCAAAGGGCTTTCTTACAGAATAGTTTCTTCATATTGTTTCTCCTTTCACGGTTTGCCTGAAACCTTTTTCCAGGCCGGGTGATATGGAACTTGCTGTTTTTTTGCCGGATATTATTGCAATTATACCACCTGTATATACAAATTTACAAGTACGCGCGGAAACAGGATTGTTCCTTTTCGGTACTGAAAAAATGCAGGCGGGTGCCTGCAGGCTCCGGGCGGGAGAATACGCCGGAAACGGTATAAAAACCCCGGTCCCTCAGAAGGGAACCGAGGCCATGTTGTCTGAAAAAACCAGTTCGTCGGGCTCCACGTGGCATGGCAGAAAAACCACGTTTACACCGGCTTTTTTTGCAATTTCCAGCGCTTCACAGAAGGCCGGGTCTGTTTCCCGGTTTCCGCGCACTTCCGTGATGCCGTCCATCTGGATGACGAACATCAGGACCGGGTGGAAGCCGTCCGCCTCCGCCAGCTCACGCAGGTGCTTTGCGCCGCGTTCTGTCGGTGCGTCCGGGAAATATCCGATGCCGTCCCGCTCCAGGGTGCAGCCCTTGACTTCCATCAGGAACCGTTCCTTTCCGCGTTCCATCATAAAGTCCAGGCGGGATTTTCCGTACCGGAATTCGGGACGGACCAGGTCAAAGCCGCGGGTATCCAGCCATTCCCGGGCCACCGCATTCGGCGCCTGGCTGTCGATGTTGACCAGCAGGCCGTTTGACTTTCTCACGGCAATCAGGTCATAAGCGGTTTTCCGGGCCGGATTCTCCGATCCGGCCAGCCATACCTCCGCACCGGGGAGAAGCAGCTCCGCGCAGCGTCCTGTGTTCTTCACATGGGCCGTTTCCGCGCGGCCGCCGATCTCCACATGGGCGATGAACCGGTTCGGCCTGTCGGTAAAGACGGCCGGGATTACATTCCTGTATTTCATGGATGATCAGCCCAGTGCCGCAATGACCGCTTCCCGTACTTCCTTCATGTCAGCGGTGGGCTCGAACCGGGCGATCACCCGGCCTTCCCGGTCGGTCAGGAACTTGGTGAAGTTCCACTTGATATACGCTTTGTCGCCGAATTTCTTGTTGTTCATGTCAGCAAACCGGTTCAGCGCGGCGTTCTTGATTCCCTTGCCAAAGCCTTCGGAAGGCTTTTCCGCAGCCAGGAACGCGAACAGCGGGTCAGCGTTTTCACCGTTGACGTCGATCTTTGCGAACTGCGGGAAGTCCGCGCCGAATTTCAGTGTGCAGAACTGATGGATTTCCTCCGCGTCCCCGGGTGCCTGGTTGGCGAACTGGTTGCAGGGGAAGTCCAGGATTTCCAGGCCCTGTTCCTTCAGTTCCTTATACATGGCTTCCAGCGGTTCATAGTGCGGGGTGAATCCGCAGCCGGTGGCGGTGTTCACAATCAGCAGCACCTTGCCCCGGTACTCTGACAGGTTCACATCCTGTCCCTGCCTGTTCTTTACAGTAAAATCATAAACGGTCTTCATTATTCGTTTTCTCCTTTCATTGTTTTGCACGTTTGGTTTTCCAGCAGTTCATACAGCAGGGTGTAGAGCGTCCGGGCCTTTTCCGGCGGCAGGGCGATACAGCCTGCCACCTGCAGCGGGACATCCTTTGCCTTTTCCTGCAGGGCTTTTCCTGTGTCTGTGAGGGAGACTGTCACCACGCGCTCATCTTCCCGGCTGCGCTGCCGGACCACATAGCCGGCCTGTTCCAGCTTCTTCAGCAGGGGAGAGAGGGTGCCGTTGTCCAGCATCAGTTTTTCACCGATCTCTGTGACGGATACACCGTCCTTTTCCCACAGCACCAGCAGGACAATGTACTGCGTGTAGGTCAGTCCCAGCGGCTTCAGCCAGGGCGTATAAAGCCCGGTCACATTCCTGGCGGCGGCGTACAGCGGGAAGCACAGCTGGTTGGCCAGCTTCATGGCCTCTTTGTAATCGTACTTCACTGACAGCCCTCCTTCGTGTATGATACAAATATATTTTATCAAACATAAATAAACCTGTCAACCCCTTTTCCGAAAAATGGAATCGTCCCGGTTTTTGCAGATTATTCCTTGCTTTCTCTTTCCTTCTGATTGTATGATACTTACAGAACGGAACCTGCGGAGGAAAAGGAGGAGCAGATATGCTGAAGGTTTACTGTTACAGCAGATGCACAACCTGCCAGAAAGCCCTGAAATGGCTGAAGGACCAGGGAATCGAACATACGGTGACGGACATCAAAACAGACAACCCGGATGAGGCAACCCTGCGGAAGTACTATAAAATGAGCGGCCTTCCGCTGAAACGCTTCTTCAATACCAGCGGCATTCCCTACCGGGAACTGGAGCTGTCAAAAAAGCTGCCGTCCATGACAGAAGATGAACAGCTGGCGCTGCTGGCGACAGACGGCATGCTGGTGAAGCGGCCGCTGGTGGTGGGGGATTCCTTTGTGCTGACCGGGTTCAGGGAAGAGGAATGGAAGGATAAGCTGCTGTAAGATGACCAGGGATGAACTGTCGCAATATATCTTTGACGCATACAGCGTGGAGCCGGATTATCCTTTCCCGAAGGATGATGTGACCTGCGTGTTCCGGCATGCCGGAAACAGGAAATGGTTCGGCATCGTCATGCGGATCCCTTACAGGACGGTCGGGATCAGCCGGGACGGTGAGGCGGACATCCTGAATGTGAAATGTGACCCGCTGATTATCGGCTCCCTCCGGGGAAGACCCGGATTCCGGCCGGCATACCATATGAACAAAGACAAGTGGATCACGGTCCTGCTGGACGGATCCGCGGAACAGGAGGATGTCACAGCGCTGCTGGACATGAGTTACAGGATGACAGAAAGTAAAATGAAGCAGGCCGGGCGGATGATCCTGCTGAACGGCCCGTCCTCGGCAGGAAAATCATCAATCGCGGAGCAACTGAAGCAGAAGCTGCGGGAATCCGGTGCGGATCCGGTGATCATCTCCATTGATGACTATATGAAGCTGGAGCCCGGTGAGGAAATCTGGGAAGACGATGTGTATGAGATTGTGCCGGACATGTGCCGGGACATCACCGCTGCCCTCCGGAAGGGCAGATGGGTCATTGTTGACCATGTGATTACCAGTGCCCGGATCTATGACGCCCATATTGACGCGGCGGAAGGTTTCATGTCGATGAAGGTCCTGATAACCTGCAGCCCGGAAATCCTGCGGAAGCGGGAGCAGGCGCGCGGGGACCGGTTCATTGGTTCCGCGGAAACCTCCCTGCAGTACCTGTATCCGAAGGAAGGCTATGACCTGCGGATTGACAGCGGGGAAACAGGAGCCGATGAATCCGCGGAAAAGATCATGGACTGGCTCCGCGGGAAGAACATGTTCTGAACAGAATGTTTGCGTTGACTAACCAACAGACACGCTTTTACAATGATTCCGCTCCATGGGGGAGTAGCAAGCGCGAAGCGCAGCAAGTCAACATACTGGCCGACCGGCCTGGCTTGCTTTAATATGCGAGACCCATGTACAACTGTGAAGCTGTGCATGGCGTGCCGGAAAACGATCAGGTACAGTTTCAGCGTACCTGATCGTTTTGCATTGGAGGCGGAATTGTGACATTCAGTTTTCTGTTCTTTTTCAACAGCATCCTGTTCGGGATCGGCCTGGCGATGGACGCTTTTTCCGTTTCGCTGGCCAACGGGCTGCATGAGCCGGAGATGCCGGCTTTCCGCAGCCTGCTGATTGCCGGAACCTTCGGGGTGTTCCAGACGCTGATGCCGCTGCTGGGCTGGTTCTGCGTCCATTCCATAGAGGAAGCCTTCCAGGCTTTCCAGCCCTTCATTCCGTGGATCGCGCTGGCGCTGCTGGTGTATATCGGTGTAAAGATGATCATGGAGGGCATTCACCATAAAGAGGAGAACACGTCCCTGAAGGGCGGCGCCCTGTTTATCCAGGGAATCGCCACCTCCATTGACGCGCTTTCGGTGGGGTTCACCATCGCGGAATACACGCTGGTTTTTGCCCTGGCGGAATCGCTGATCATCGGCATTGTCACCTTCGGGATCTGCCTGGCGGGTGTCCGGCTGGGCGGAAAGATCGGGACGAAGATTTCCGGAAAGGCGCCGATCCTCGGCGGGATTATCCTGATCCTCATCGGCCTGGAAATCTTCATCACCGGGGTGTTCTGAGCAAAACTGAAAAACAATAAAGAAGACGGGCAGGGACGGATGCAGTTCCTGTCCGTTTGTTTTATGCCGCCGGGAGCTTCCGTGCAAAAAGATTCTTGACTTAGAGATAACTTTAATGTTTAGTATATAGACAGAAAGACAGAAGACAGCCATATCGGAAAGGGGGATACGAATGAGATACATTTGCCCTGTTTGTGGCTATGTATACGATGAAGCGGATAACAACATACCTTTTGCGGACCTTCCGGACGACTGGAAGTGTCCCCTGTGCGGTGCCTCAAAGAGGGATTTTGTTCCGGAAGGGATGGAACCCGCTGCCGCCGCGGAACCGGTCATACCGGAAGAAACCGACATCCGACCCCTGACGGCCATTGAAACCAGCGCGCTGTGCACCAATCTTGCCAAAGGGTGTGAAAAACAGTACCTGGCGGAGCAGGCGGATGCCTTCCGCAAGCTGGCGGAATGGTTCGCGGCGCAGAACAGGATGGAACCGGATGCCTCTTTTGAACAGCTGCTGGAAAAAGTCAACGCGGACCTGAACGAAGGTTTCCCTGCCGCAAACGCGGTTTCCCGGCAGAATGGCGACCGGGGTGCGCAGCGCAGCCTGGTGTGGAGTGAAAAGGTAACGCGCATGCTCAGTTCACTTCTGGAGCGGTATGCCCGGGAAGGGGATGCCATGCTGGAAAATACCGGCGTATATGTCTGCACCATCTGCGGCTTTGTCTATATCGGGGACGACCTGCCGGAGGTCTGTCCGGTGTGTAAGGTGCCCAGCCGGAAATTTGAGAAGATCGGAGGATAAGCATATGAGTGAGAAGATCGCGGTCAGAAATGTCCGGAAATGCGAAAAAGACTGCCTGTGCCTCTATGTCTGTCCTACCGGCGCGTCGGACACGGAGAACAGCGTGATTGACGCGGAAAAGTGCCTGGGCTGCGGCGCGTGTGTGGAAGCCTGCCCTGCCGGGGCGATCAGCCTGGTGCCCAGGGCATATCCCCCGCAGCAGGAAAAAACGGAGGCGGTCACTGCGGCACTGCGCCGGCTGGTCAGCAGCAAGGCAGAGCAGGAAACGATGGCTGCCCGGCTGCCCGGTGTGTTGGCGAAAGCGGTGGAGAAATCAAACAGGATCATGGCGGAGGATCTGCTGCGGGAGTCGGGATACATGCTTCCCCAGAGCGGCAATGTGTTCCAGGCGCTGGTGGATATGACCGACCATGTGCAGGAACCGGGCTTCCCCGTGAAAGCCCTGGAACTGCTGCTGACGACCATGTCTTTCCATGAAGCGGAAGCACAGTAAAAGAAGAGGCAGAAATGCCGCCCCGAAGGGGACGGCATTTTTATTTCTGTTTGTTTATGGATTATTCAACCTGCAGATTGTATTCCTTCATCATGCCATGGGCGCCGAAGATCTTCCACTGGCCGGCGCCGAGACGCTGCAGCACGGCGGAACGCTCCGCGGCGCACAGCGCGGGATCTGTATCCACAGAGGTCATCAGAACCGGGGCGTACTGGTTGTAGGCCGCCTGCTCCCGGGTCATGCCATGCATGTTTACATAGATGTCCCCGGTGAAAGCCAGGTGGTGCTGATAGTCAATCAGGACGGTTTCTCCAGGCAGATGGCCGCCTTTGCCCTGGTATACCTCAAAGTGCAGTTCTCCGAAATCAAAGAAGCCCATCTGTTCCAGCGGATTGGCCTGTTCGCCCTGGGTATCCCACAGCGCGCTGATCTTCTCCGGTTCCGCCGGCTGATAGAACGTCAGCGCTTTGCAGATGCTGATATAGGGCTTGTGGAGCGGGTTCTGCTCCCGGAAGCCGTTTTTGCCCGTGTATTCCAGTTCAAGGCATTCCCGGGTTTTCCGGCTGGCATAGATCCGGTCAAACAACGGCAGCAGGCCGCAGTGGTCCACGTCGGCGTGGGTGATGAAGATCCGCTTCTCCGTCTGGTCATATTCAGGAACCAGTTCCCGGAACAGCTTTTCCATTTCCTGCCGGTACAGGGCGTAACCGCTGTCAATGAACAGGATTTCACCGGCGCTCCGCAGGATGGCTGTGTTGCTGCCGCAGGGCGGCTCGATCAGGATGATTTCCGTGTCCTTCGTCACACTGTGGCGGGAGATCCGCGGCAGGAAGGCTTCCCCGCGGCAGGCGGAAAGGAGCTCCGCGAACCGGCTGATGCTCTCAAAGGTTTTGAAGGGAGACAGCCCCTTCTCATCCAGCATCTGCATGACCAGGTTGGAGTTGACCAGCAGGTCGTCCCGCTTCTCCTCCGGCAGGCCGGTAAGCTGCATCAGGCCGGATACAAAGGACTGATAGAAAATGGTGTTGTCAAACACCCGCTCGGAATGGTTGTAGTCCAGCACCCGGACCGGGCAGAGCTCCTGTACTTCCCGGAGGAATTCCTTCAGCCGGTCTTCGTTCTCCACAAACAGCCCCATCTTGAATGCCTGGTAGGCGGACCCGTTTTCCTGGGAGCTGATATAGGAGATGTTCAGGCTGAAACGGTGGATCAGCTTCAGAACGTCCGTCACGCTGCCGGGCACATCCCGGAGCATGAATTCCACCAGTACAATGCTGTTCTCATTCCTGTCCGTCTGCAGGTATCCGATCTTTTTCAGCTCGGCGTCCGCTTTCTCCAGCTGCTGTTCATCCCCTTCCGCGTCAATGAACAGGGTGTGGGAATCCACGGCCTTGTTGTAGCTGACGCGGGTGATGTTGATGCCCAGGGCAGCAAAGCATTCGCTGGCTTTCAGGAAGGAACCGATATGGTCGGGCATGGTGGTGATATATGTCTTCTTCATGAATCTGTTTATACTCCTGCGCTGACTGATTCCCCGGCGGTACCGGTGAACCGCAGTCATATTAAAGGTTAAAGCTTACTCCAAGTCAATAGCCGGACCGGATTCAGGACATGGAAAAAGCCGCAGTTTCCTGCGGCCTGAGAGGGGTTTTGTTTTTACGGACCGTCGGGGCCGTAATCGGGGCCGGTGCTGTACCCCAGGAATACGGGTTCCTGGATCTGAATGTCCCTGTAAAGCTCCGGATCATAAAGCGGGATTTCATCGCCGCTCTGGTAAACGGTGACCGCTGCCCTGCTGTCGTCCCGGATTTGCAGCCGGAAGTGGCTGAGCTGCTCCGGGGAGAAGAAGGAGTCGTTGCTGGCCGCGCCGGTAAACTCGATTTGTTCAGCAGTGACAACATCCGGAATCTGCGCGGCCAGGGCTGCTTCTTCTTCAGCGGGCAGTTCCCGCCAGGACAGGGGCCGGAGCATGCCGCCCATCCAGCACACGCGATAGAAGTCGGTGAAGGGCAGGGCCAGGTCACCGTTGGGCAGCGTGTAAATCCATTCATTTCGCGGCGCCAGGGAGTCAGGGAGGGAGGTGTCCAGCAGCTTTGCCGTCCCGGAGTAGAGGAACCTGGCTGCCGCGACGAGCGTCGCGCTGCCGTCCGAAGCGGTTTCCGTGCGGATCGTCATACCGTCATAACCCATATAGGTCTTATAGTGCTCATCCGGTGTAAACTGCAGCAGTACAATGCCGTTTTCTGTCCGGACCAGGTGCGGGTTGTGGATCCAGGAAACCGGCGCATGGGTATCGGCGGAATAGAATTCTTCCGGATGCCTGTTGTAGTAGAAGACTGTGAAGGCCAGGATCACGGCCAGCGCGGCAGCAATAATCTTCAGCAGCCTGGTGGTGAAGCGGGTTTTCTTCATGGCTTTGGTGAAATGGGCGTTTTCTTCCTGGTCCACCGCGGGCTTCGGGGCTTCGGATTTCATGGCATCGAACACATTCCTGCATTCACTGCATTCCGCCAGATGGCCTTCCACAGCCAGCCTGCTGTCTTCACTGCAGGCGTTATCAATCACCAGGGGCATCAGGTCCTGGGCGATTTTGCAGTTAATCTGGTTGCTCATTGTTTTTTCCTCCTTTGGTTTTTTCCTGCAGTTTCTGTTTTGCCCGGTAGTAGGTGACCCGGGCCCAGCCCTCTCCCTTGCCGAAAAGCGCGCCGATTTCAGAGAAGGGGAGTTCGCCGAATACCCGCAGGGTAAAGACCTCTTTGTAAGGTTCCTCCAGTCCGTGCAGGAGTACGTGCAGCTGACGCGTCATGTCCTTCCGCTCGTATTCCGCCTCGATGTTTTCATCAGAGGGGATCGTGCTCAGGTCCTGCTCCGGCGCGAGGCGTTTCCGGGACCGCAGGGAGGAGATATACCAGTTATGCGCGATGGAGCACAGGTAGGTGTCAATGGAGGACCGGCCCTCAAACTGCTCCGGGTGCTTCATGGCCCGGAAGAAGGTCTCCTGGGTAATCTCCTCTGCCTGGTGGGCGTCCCGCGAAAGGGAGAAAGCAAAGGCATACACTTTCCGGAAATACCGGGTGTAGATGGTTTCAAAGTCCATGCCTCTCACTTCCTTTCATCATTATGACGCCCGGGGAGGGGAGAACGTTACAGGAAAAATGAAAAAACTGTAAAAGAAAACGTCCGGCTATATATAACACAGCCGGACGAACGCGTCAAATACAGGCTTATACTGTACCGGCAGCCTCCGGCAGGTTTTCGTTCACAGCGCGGATAACCGGCACCAGATACGACCGGTCAGTCCAGTCGCATTTCAGTGTTTCAACCTCCAGCAGCCCTCTTTCCCAGGGATCCAGGTCTTCGGGTTTCTTTTTTGCCACCGCTTTGATCAGCATTCTGCAGAGCGTCCGGTCTGCAAAGCTCATGCGCTCCATGTCCCAGCTGCCCCTGCAGTAGAAACACGGCAGGCCGGCGAGGGGACCTTTCATGTTGCGGTCATACAGCTGCTGAAACGCTTTTTTCTCATAGGGGGAGGCGCCGTCGCAGAACACGATGATCCGTTTTCCCCGGAGTTCACCGATATGTTTTTTCAGGAAGGACAGCCCGACAATGCCGGAGGCATGGATCCCGCCGCCGAGGATGATGGTGTCATACTGCTTTACGTTCTCAATCTTCGCCCTGCCGGTTTCCATGCAGTCAAAGCCGGTTTCCTCCGCCAGCCAGCCGGCATAGCGCCTGGTTGCCCCGTATTTGGATTTGTATAGAATAATTCCTTTCATTGTTCACAACCTCTCAGATTTTTTTCGATCCTGGTGATAGTCTGTATGGTCGCCGACAGTTCCTCCCGGGTGATTCCGTTGAACATCCGGTCCATCACGGCAGCGCCCGTATCATTGTTTTTTTCGCAGAACTCCAGGCAGCGGTCAGTCAGCACAATCCGCTGCTTGCGCCTGTCCTTTTCGTCCGGCTGAAATGCGATGAACTGCTTCTTTTCCAGCTTCAGGAGGATCTGCTTCACATTCTGGTGGGAACTGCCCAGAATATCGGAAAGCTCACCCAGCGTCGGCGGTTTCCTGCACATCCGGATGCAGATAATGGCGAAAAACTGCTTCCAGCTGATTTCCCGCATGGTGCGGTCCGCCATGGCCTGGAACCGGTTGTCAAAAGCGCTGAGCAGGCCCAGCAGATAGTAATTCAGCGGGATGCCGGAGAAATCCAGGTTTCCGCTCCGGACGATGTCTTCAATGTTCATGCGTACCTCCGGTTGATAAAAGGTAATATATTACCTGCCTGAGAATGGTAACACATTACCTTTTTTCTGTCAACAGGATCTTTGGTTTTCCCGGAACATGCGGTTCCGGAATTCCGTGTTTCATGGTATGATGGGGAACAGCATCCGGCAGGAGAAGCGGAACGGAGGAAAACGGAATGGTACAGGTCATCAGAATCCAGGGCGGAACGGATAACTGCTATATTGTCGCGGACGGAAAACAGGCAATCCTGGTGGATACAGCAAGCAAAGCGAACCTGGAGCAGGTTATCGCTGCCTGCGAACCCTATGACATCCGGCTGATTGTCCTGACCCATGTGCATTTTGACCATGCGGAGAACGCGGCAGAGCTTTCCCGGCGCTTCGGTGTTCCGGTTGCGTTCCATCCGAAGGATGAGGAACTGTTTGAAAGCTTTGACAGGCAGCCCCTGAAGGCTTCCGGCCTGGTGGGACGGGTGGTGCTCGGGTTATCCCTGAAGGTGCTGCGGAACACGAAGGTGGAACGCCCGGAGCAGCTGATTTATGTGCAGGACGGGGACGACCTGTCTGTATATGGCATCCGGGCGCGGATCATCGGGCTGCCGGGGCATACGCTGGGTTCCGTCGGCGTGGATGTGGAAGAGAAGCACCTGCTGGCGGGAGATGCGCTGGACAACTGGATCCGGCCCGGGGTGGGGCATCTGTATTACGATCAGGACGCGCTGAAGGAAAGCGCGGAGAAAATCCGTCGGCTCGGGACCCGGACTGTTTACTACGGGCATGGGAAGCCCACGGAAAACGGAAAGTTCTGAGCAGAAGGAACAGAAAAACACGGCCGTATTGCACGGCCGTGTTTTTGCTTGCTGTTGACGCCGGATTATTCTGCCGGGGCCTGGAAGGCGATCGGCGTCGCACCGGTCATGGCATCCGGGGCTAGCAGGGTAATCGGGGCAGTTTCAATGTGCAGGGTTTCAAACTTGTTTTCATAGCCGCTTTCGGTTTTGAAAAGGACGGTCATGCTGTAGCCTGCTTCGATCTCTTCCGCGGATACGGTGCGGGTGATGACCCACTTTGCGTCGGCAGCCATTCCGTTCACGGCATAGTTCGTTCCCTGTTCCCCGGTCAGGTTGTTGACCAGGTACAGTTCCGTGACTGTCTCACCGGTCTTGTTATAGAAGGTATAGGTGCCGGTGGAAGCCTTCGCGGCTTTCGCGGCAGCCAGGATGCCCCTGGCGTAGCCCCAGCTGTCCGCGGTGGTGGCGCCGGAAACGGCGTCAATGAAATCAGCCTTTGTCTCCTCGGTATAGCCGTTAACGATCGCTTCCAGCTCCGCAACAGTCTTGCCTTTGACAAAGGCTTCGATCGCGTCGAAGTTTGCGGCGATCTGCACCGTGGAACCGGCGCGCTGCATGTTCAGGCTGTACAGGTCGCTGTTGGCCCGCTTGGAGCCGAGCACCTGCCCTTCGGGATAGCTCTGGCCGAAAGCGCCGTCGCTGTTCGGCACGCCGACAGCCTTCAGGTCTTCCCGGTCGCCCATGAACTGGAACTCATCGATCTTTGCGGCAACAATCACGTCATCCTGCAGGGCGACGGTGATTACGGCAAAGCTCTTGTCACCGTGCGCGGCATAATCCACCTGGCCCATGAGGATTTCCCCTTCGGCAAAGGAAACCGACACGGACAGAAGGAGCAGCAGGGACAGAATCAGGGAAAATACTTTTTTCATAATGGACCTCTTCATATTGATATTCCCCCCGGCTTCATTCTATTCGGAAGGGAAAGAAAGATCAATAGAAATATTTCTATATTTCTATATTTCTATATTTCTATATTTCTATATTTCTATAAAGAATAATGGATACAATATACTGTTTTACAAAGGATTGGACAAGGGTTATTCTTTTGCTTTCCGGCGTGTTTTTTTCTCCTGGTCCTGGGAAACCATGTCCTGCAGCCGGACATTGATCTTTTCCAGGGCCTGGCGGTTCAGCGAGTACATGGTTTTCTTTCCCTCCCGCCGGCTGGTTACGATGCCCGCCTCACACAGCACCTTCATATCATGGGCCAGCGTGGGCTGGGTGACCTCAAAGCATTTCAGCAGAAGACAGCCGCACATTTCCCCGCAGGAGAGCATGTCAACGATCTTGACGCGCTTCGGGTCAGACAGCGCTTTGAAGATTTTGGCCATATTCGCATACTGCGCGCTCATCGTCACACCTCGCTGTTCACGGAATGATCCGGCAGATCCATGCGCCGGGACAGAAATTAAGGATACTTCATCATATCGGCTGACCTGCTTTCCTGTCAATATCCGGCGCATACAGGGAAGGCTGCCCTGGTGGCGGAACATCCGGGAAACAGTGCGGGTTAACATACAGGTTGTTGCCTGCGGGGACTGTGCCCGGTATAATAAACCAATACACGGTTTATTCATTCCGGAACCGCAGCAGAGCCTGAAGAAAAGGAAGTGATCCGCAGGATGATTCAGCAGCTGAAGGATAAGAAGGTCATCTTTTTTGACGTGGGATATACCCTGGACAAACCGGCTTCCGGAGACTGGATGTTTACGAACCGGTTCCTGGCGGAAGCCGGGGAAGCCCTGAAAGCGCGCAGCAGCGCGGAGGTGCTTCGGGCGAAGGAAGCCGGCCTGCGCTTCCTGGCGGATCATCACCTGGTGACTACTGTGGAGGCGGAGCGCCGGCAGTTCCGGGAATACTATGCCATCATTTCCGATGCGCTGGACCTGGGCCTGTCCGCAGGGCAGCTGGAGCAGATTGCCGGAGACCGGGCTGACAACATGGAGAACTATATCCCGTATTCCGGTATTCAGGAAGTGCTGGAGACGCTGAGCAAAACACACCGGCTGGGCATCATCTCCGACACCTGGCCCAGCATTGACCGGCAGCTGGAGTATATCGGCGTTTCCCGGTATTTCTCCTTCCGGACATACAGCTGTTATGTGGGCGTGTTCAAACCGGACAGCCGCATGTATCTGGACGCGCTGGCGAAGAGCGGGGCAGCCCCGGAGGAAACCGTGTTTATTGATGACGGCGTGCGCAACCTGGAAGGCGCGGCGGCCCAGGGCATTTATCCGATCCTGATTGCAGCCAATCCCGAATCCGATGTGGAAACCGGTTTCCTGAAGATCAGGGATCTGCGGGAACTGATCCGGGAGGACTGAAGGCATGAAATGGTATGACCGCAACGATCATTCGGAACCGGTGCTCAGCCCGCGGAAGCAGATCGCGTCCAAGTATCCGGACATGGAGATCCCGGTGCTGCCTGCTCGGGCGGTAGTCTTCTGCCTGGGCAAAGGGATGGCTGTGCTGAAGGAGCATTATGCCTGCTGTCCGATTATGGAAAAGCTGCCGGGGTTCATTACCCACTCGGAGGTCGTTGGCGCGGAGGGTATCGCGGACACATGCTTCCTGCACGGCGGCTACGCGGCTCCGCAGATTGTCTGCACGGTGGAAACCCTGCATGTGCTTGGCGTGAAGGAAGTGTTCCTGGTCGGCCTGTGCGGCGGATTCGGCGGAGAACTGTCGGTCGGGGATGTGATGATTCCCGAAAAGATCTGGAGCGAGGAGGGCACTTCCTTGCATTACCTGGAGGAGCCCGGCTTTGCGCAGGTAACGCCGCCGCCTTCCGCCGAAGGGCTGGATGCTTTTTTCCGCGGCAAAGGGTACCGTGTTTTCCGGGACGCCACGGTGACCACGGACGCGGTTTACCGGCAGACATACCGGAAAGAGCAGCTGTGGCGGGAGCTGGGCTGCGCGGCGGTGGACATGGAAGCCTCCGCGCTGGTGAATATCTGCAACCTCAGGGGGATCCGGAACAGTGTGATCCTGATGGTTTCGGACCGGCATCCGCTGAACGCCGGCAGTGCTGCCTGGGCATGGGGCGGCCCGGATTTCGGGGCGCAGTGCGAACGGTTTATCCTGGACTGCGTCGAATTGATCGCAAAAGCAAAATAATCCGGAAGGACAATCCGGACAGAAGAGGAAAGAGGGGCAGAAGTGCAGAGAATTATTCCCGTGGACCGGAGCAGCCTTCCGGCGGCAGCCAGGATCCATTCCGTTTCCTGGCAGGAGTCTCACCGGTCGTTCTGCGCACCGGATTTCATCGCGCTGCATACGCCGGAACACCAGCAGGCGTATCTGCAGGAGAAACTGGACCGCGGCAGCCGGATTTTCATGCTGGCGGATGAAGAGCCTGTGGGCATCGTATCCGTCACCGGCAGCCTGATTGAGGATCTGTATATCCTTCCGGAGTATCAGCACCGGGGATACGGCACGGTGCTGCTGCATTATGCCATCCGGCAGTGCGAGGCCGTTCCGACCCTGTGGATCCTGGAGAACAATACAGGCGCGGCAAAACTGTACCGCAGGGAAGGATTCCGGGAAACCGGCCGGAGAAGCTTCATTGCGGATGGGCTGGATGAGATTGAATTTTCATTGGACAGATAGGCGTGCAGGGAGAACCGTGCCTGGTGCACGCTTATTTTTTTGTCTTCCGGTTCAGCAGGACCAGGGCAATGATCAACACCAGCGGGAAGATGCTGCCCACCAGCATGCCGGACTGCAGGTTGTCGCCGGCCTGCTGGGTGACGGTGCCGACCAGGCTCGGCCCGAAGGCGCCGCCCAGGTCGCCGGCCATGGCCAGCATGGCAAAGAGGGCTGTGCCGCCCCGGGGAATCCGGGGAGAGGTAATGCTGATGGTTCTCGGCCACATGATGGCCACGGAGAAGCCGCAGCATACACAGCCGGCCAGGCCGAGGAACGGATTCCGGGACAGGCTGGCCAGCAGATAGCAGCACAGGCACAGGACGGCGGAGCCGATCATGAATTTTGTCAGGTCCATTTTAGGGCCGAACTTGCCGTAAATCACCCGGCAGATGCCCATGGTGACCGCAAACAGGCAGGGACCGGCGAGATCGCCGACGGTTTTGGTAAAGCCCAGGGCTGCTTCCGTGAACGCGGAGGCCCACTGGGCCATGGCCAGCTCGGAAGCTCCGGCGCAGATCATCAGCAGGATTGCCAGCCAGAAAATCGGCAGCCGGAACAGCTCCCGGAGCGTCATGCCTTTGCCCTCCTCGGTCAGCCGTTCGATGGGGCAGGTGGCGAAGTTCCAGATGTTGTACAGCGGAATCAGGGCCCAGATGCAGGCCAGCCATTTCCAGTTGTCAATGCCGAACACCGCGAAGAACAGCGTGGAAAGCAGGATCACGCCCACGCAGCCCCAGCAGTAGAAGGAGTGCAGCAGGCTCATGACCGCGTCCTTGTGCTCAAAGGGGCAGGCTTCCACAATGGGGCTGGCCAGCACCTCGATCAGTCCGCTGCCGATGGCATAAATCACCACGCAGATCATGATGCCGATGAACGGATCGGAAAACAGGTCCGGGATGAATGCCAGGCCGGCCAGGCCGACGCCGGAGGCAATTTCGGAGGCTACTATACTGCGCCGGTATCCAATGGAATCCACAAAGTGCGCACAGAATACATCCACCAGCAGCTGGGTCAGGAAGAACGCTGTGGGAATCAGCGCGATCTGCCCCAGGGAGATGGAGTAATCTGAATGGAATTTCAGGAACAGCAGCGGGGCAAAATTGGCGCAGATCGCCTGGGTGATGAAGGCCAGATAGCAGGCCAGCATGGTTTTCCGGTAATTCTTTTGCATGAATGCCTCCGAATGAGCGGTATAATCGGGACAAAATGGATCATACTCTATTTATACAGCAAAAGCATTGTATAATACAGCATCAAAATGAAACAATATGCCAAAGAATGTATACAAAACCCGCAATTCCGGTTTTTTCCGGGAAGGAGGAGTGTCCTGAAAACGGCGGGTATTTCGCCGGGCTGGCTGCCGGCGGCAGGAGAGGGAAAGCAGTTGGAAACAATCCGGTTCTCTGGTATAATTGCCCACAGTTAAACCAGGCCGGGAATACGTCGGATAAAACCGATAAAAAGCGCAGTGAAAGGAAAACTGCTATGAAAATCAGGAAATCCACCCTGCAGGATCTGGACAGGATGATGGAGATCTATGCCTTCGCCAGGGAGTTTATGGCGCAGCACGGCAATCCCAGCCAGTGGGGGCCGAACAAGTGGCCTCCGGAGGAACTGATCCGGCAGGATATCGCGGAAGGAAACAGCTATGTCTGTGAGAATGACGCGGGGAAGGTAACAGGTACTTTCTTCTTTGCCTTCGGTCCGGACATTGAACCGTGTTACCGGAAGATTACGGAAGGCGCCTGGCTGGATGACAGCCCGTACGGTGTGGTGCACCGGATTGCCTCCGACGGCAGTGAAAAGGGAATCGGCTCGTTCTGCGTGAACTGGGCCTATGACCAGTGCGGGCATCTCCGGATTGATACCCATGGAGACAATACTGTCATGCAGAATTTTGTCAGGAAACTGGGCTTTGTCCATTGCGGCACGATCTATGTGGAGCAGGATGACGCGCCCAGGCTGGCATATGAGAAATCGGCAGGGACAGCCGGCAGGGCTTTCCGGCCGATGCGGCGGTTTAAGCAGGAAATCAGCCGGGATGAATGCATCCGGATCCTGCGGGAGGAAAAGCGCGGTGTGCTGTCCATGCTTGGGGAGAACGGTTGGCCGTACGGAATTCCCATGAACCACTGGTACAGCCCGGAGGACGGAAAGCTGTATTTCCACGGCGCGAAGACCGGCCACAAGATTGACGCGGTCACAAAGGACAGCCGGGTCAGCTACTGTGTATATGACGCCGGATACCGCCGGGAAGGCGAATGGGCGCTGAATGTGAACAGTGTTGTGGTTTTCGGGCGGATCAGCCTGGTGACCGATGAGAAAAAGGCAGCGGAGATCTGTGAAAACCTGTGCCGGAAATTCACGGACGACGAAGAATATATCCGGAAAGAGCTGGACAGTGCACTGCCCCGGGTGCAGTGCCTGGAGCTGACGATCGACCACATGACCGGGAAACTGGTGAATGAGTCATAAAAAATCAGAAAGAAAAAGAAGCAGGGAAACATTCCCTGCTTCTTTTGCGTGCATTATATGCTGTAGACCACAATCCCGAAAACGGCGGATATCAGGATCAGGGTGATGGGGGTAATATGCTTCTTCAGCTGTGGCTTTGCCCGGGAACCGAACCAGACCGCGGACAGGAGCACCGCCAGGATCAGCGGACGGATGTCCGCGTCCTGCTGAAACAGGGGGCTGACGCCGTTGTGATACAGCATCCAGCAGCCAACGGCCAGGATCACGCCGATGACGCAGGCGGTCAGCCCGCGCATGACGGCCTGTACATACGGACTCTTCAGCACGGATTTCATCACTGCCATAATCAGCAGGATAATCACAAAGGCGGGAAGCACCACGGCCAGTGTCGCCAGGAAAGCGCCGGCAAGCCCGGCCTGGCTGCTGCCGATATAGGTGGCCAGGTTGACCATGATGGGCCCGGGGGTGCTTTCGCTGACCGCAATCATATCGGTCAGCGATTCCTCCGTCAGCCAGCCGTAGGAAAGCACCACATCCCGGATCAGCGGGATGGCCGCATAGGCGCCGCCGAAGGAAAAGCACCCGACCTTCAGGAAACCGATGAGCAGATCCAGGTAAATCACTGGGCTTCACCGCCTTTCGCGGAGCCTGTGCGCCGGCACAGGAAAACAGCCAGGCTGACCAGCGCGGCGGCCAGGAGCAGCACGATGGTTGAGACCTTCCATGAAAGGATATTGGCCAGCAGCATGATCACGCAGGCGGAGGCCAGAATGGCGATGCGCAGGGGCTCTTTCGGCATTTTTTTGATCATGCGGACAGCTACGTCCACGATCAGGATGCCGACGGCAACCCGGATGCCCTTAAAGGCGCTGGCTACCCAGGCAATCTCCAGGAACCGGTCCAGGAACAGGGAAATCAGGTAAATGATAACAAAGGAAGGCAGGATTACGCCCAGGGTGGCGGCCACGGCGCCGGCGAATCCCTTCTGCCGGTAACCGACAAAGGTGGCGCAGTTGATGGCAATCGGCCCGGGGGTGGATTCGGCAATCACAGTCACGTTGACCAGGTCCTCGTGGGTGATCCACTGCTTCTGCGAAACGCAGACGTGTTCAATCATGGACAGCATGGCATAGCCGCCGCCGAAGGTGAACAGACCGATTTTCGCAAAAGTCAGAAACAGGGTGAGCAGCATATGCCAGCTCCTTTCAGAATTATTCAGGCCACTGTCAGGGGGCTTCCTGTGGCGGTGAATCTGTTTTCTTCAGCTCGCTGATGATGGCGGAGCCAATGATCATGACTGCCCCGATGATGCCCGGCAGGCTCAGGGGTTCCCGGAGCAGCAGCGCGGAGAATAACAGCGCGGAAACGGGATCAATATAGCTCAGCAGGGCAACAGACTGAACCCGGAGGCCGTCCATGCTGCCGAAATACAGCACATAGGCAATGCCCGTATGCACCAGCCCGACAACGAGCAGCAGCATAGCCGCGGCGGGTGTGAAGCCTTCCGCGGTGAACCCGCCCGTCAGCAGCAGGTAGGGGACCATGACCAGCCCGGCGGAAAACAGCTGGACCATGGTTTTCATCCAGGCATCAACGCCGCGGATCTTTTTGTTCATGATGATCACGGAAGAATAGAACAGCGCGGCACCGAGCCCCAGCATGATTCCGCTGAAATCCCCGCCGGTTCCGCCGTTTCCGATCACGCCGGATACCAGCACCATGCCGATGACCGCGGCTGCGGCACAGGCGGCCTTCTTCCCGGTCAGCTTTTCCCGGAAAATGAACGGTGACAGGAGCATGACAATGGTTGGCTGCATATAGTAGCACAGGGTGGCAACAGCAACCGTTGTGTGGTTGTAGGCTTCAAACAGCAGCATCCAGTTGATGCCCATCAGCGCGCCGGAAATGACCAGCTGCGGCAAGGCGCCGGCCGGCAGTTTTTGCGCGGATTTCCGTTTTACCAGGCGGAGAAAGACAAAGATAAACAGCCCTCCGAGGATTCCACGTGCAAAGGCCAGAAATCCTGAGGGAACAGGGATATATTTCCGGAAAACCCCGATGGTCCCGAAGATCAGCATGGAGGCGACATTCATCAGGACGGACTTCCGGTCATTGGCCTTCTGTTCCATGTTATTTCTCCGTTTCTTCCGTAACTGAATGCCCACATTATATGCGCTGTCCGGGGAAACCACAATGCTTTGGAAACAGAAAAAACAAACGGCAGCCCGGATTAGGGCTGCCGCTGCAGAATCCAGGAGAATGCCTTCGCGGTCCGCAGGTCCGCGTCCCGGAAGTGATTTCCTTCATTCCATTCAAGCAGGCAGTCGATGCCCTGCTTTTTCAGCAGGTTGTAAGCCCCTCGGATATTCTCCCCGACCTTTGCCATGACGGGGTTCCGCGTTTTTTCTTCCCGGTTCCCGAGGCTGAGATATACCCAACCGGCCTGCATTCGATGCTCCTGCATAAATTCCGGAAAGCCGGGGAACCAGACGGAAGGGGACGCGGCAGCCACACCCCGGAACAGGCCGGTCCGGTATGCGGCCCAGAGGGCAAAAAGCCCGGCCAGGGAATAACCGCCGATATAATATGCCTTGGTTTTGTCTTCACAGAACCGAAGGATTTCCTGCAATGTTTCTTCCGCGTGACCGCTGAAGCCTTCCCTGCCGAAGACAGCCGGCGCAGCCCAGGGGGAAAGGTCCCTGTTCCAGTCCGCGACCCGGAAAGCGGCCAGCCGGAATTCCGCGGAGGTGCTTTCGCGGATCAGTGTGATTTCGTCTTCGATGAACGACAGGTCATGCTCATCGACAGGCTGGAGCAGAACGGCGGGGGCGGACATGTTTCCGAATTCAGCGATATCCATCAGCGGCTGCTCTCCTGTTTTTTGGTGAGGCTGTCAAAAACCCTGTTACAGAACCGGATGATGTTGCCGATCAGCAGCGCGGCAATAACGCTGCCCTCCCGCACGCCTTCCAGCCTTCCGAGGAAGGCCAGGCAGATGATGCCGGCCAGCAGGATATACAGCACGTCAAAGAAGATCTTCACATTCTCATAGCGCCTGCCTGTGACCCGGCTGATTGCCCGGTTCATCGCCTCCCCGGGCAGCATGGCTACGCCGCCCTTGTACTGGATCCAGATACCCAGGCCCAGCACCGCGCAGCCAACCAGCATCACGGCGAACCGTGCGGGGTAGGAGACCGGCTGCAGCCCGGTAAGCAGGCCGCAGGAGAAATCCGTCAGGGAACCATAGACGAAAGCGACAACCAGCTGGACGGCAATTTCTACCGGATTGCAGTGTTTCCGGAGCAGGAGAACCTGCACCAGGATCTGGATCAGGCTCAGGATGATCAGCCACCAGCCGAAGGAGAGCGCATGATTCACCAGGGAGACCGAATAAGGCACGGAGGCTACCGGCGAGGTGCCCAGGCCGGCTTTGGTGGAAAACGCCACACCCAGCGAGGCAATGAACAATCCGATGAGGAAGATTCCGTACTGCCTGATCTGTTTCATGCTTCCGTATCCTTCCGCGTTTTGATGATTGTTTTCTTTCGCCGGGGTTGCGGCGGTTTCCTGCAAAACATACCGGACACACGGCGTGACAGGGCCCGGGAAAAAAGTTATAATCCGGGTATTGACTCTCACACTGTGTGAGGGATTACAGTAGCGGCGAGCTCAGGAAAACCGTCCATGGAGGGAAAGTAAATGCTGAAAATCGGAGATTTTTCAAAACTGTCCAGAGTAAGCATCAGGATGCTGCGCCACTACGACGATCTCGGACTGCTGAAACCGGCAGAGATTGATACCTTTACCGGCTACCGCTATTACCGGGAGGAACAGCTGTTTACCGTCGGCAGGATCACCGCGCTGAAGGATATGGGTTTTGCCCTGGCGGACATTGTCCGTATCCTTGCGATCTATGAAGACAGGGAACAGCTGGATGGCTTCCTGGCCGCCCGGCAGAAGGAACTGGCGGAACAGGCGAAGGAAACGGAGTATAAGCTGATGCTTCTGGATACAGCCCGAAAGCGGCTGAGAAAGGAGCAAAACATGGGTTTTGATGTTACGGTAAAGACGATCCCGGAAAGATACGCGGCGACGGTACACATGGTCATTCCGAAATATGAGGATGAGGGAATGGCCTGGGGCATGATGGCGGAATGCAAAGAGCCGCTGGTGCCCGCGGATCCCTGCTACGCGATTGCCGAATTCCTGGACCCGGAATATAAGGAACAGGATGTTGAAATCGTCGTATCGATGGCGGTGAAGGGGAAATACCAGGATACGGAACATGTGAAATTCAGAACGCTGCCGGCGGTGAAGGTCGCCAGCTGCGTGATCCGGGGAAGCTATGACCAGATGGGCGATGCCTACGCGACGGTGGTCTCCTGGATTAACGAAAACGGATACAAAATCTGCGGACCGATGTTCAATATCTATCATGTGGGACCGGGACAGACACAGAATCCGGATGAGTTTGTCACCGAGGCCTGTTTCCAGATTGAGGAGTAAACGCAGAATCCCGCGCGCCAAACCGGCGCGCGGGATTTTCCTCATGCTCCCGGGGCTGATCAGAACAGCTTGATAACCATTGAAACTACCCAGGCAATAACGAATCCGATTGCGGCGCTGCCGGCCATGAACGCGAACTGCTGGTAGTGCCGTTTTCCCTGTTCCCGGGCTTTTTCGATATCGTCCAGTTTCTCCCCGTTGGTGAAGGCGACAATTTCCCGGTAGGTATGGATGTCGTTTTCCTTCTTGATTTTCTCCAGCTGCCAGCCGAAGTACATCGTAACCGCGAACAGCAAGGCCCAGAGGATAACCCCGGGAATACCGGCCCACCGGTACAGCGGAATCACGGAGACAATGCATACAAGCAGCAGGATCGCGTAAATGAGGTTATACCGTTTGAAATTCCGGATGCTTTCCTGGTCGATTTTCTCTTTCATGATTTCGATATCTCCTTTAACAAGTGTGTCAAGGGAGACATTGAAAAGGTCGCTGAGCATCAGCAGGCTGTGGATGTCCGGATAGCTTTTGTCATTCTCCCAGCTGGAGACAGTCTGCCTGGAGACGTAAAGTTTCTCGGCAAGCTCATCCTGTGTCATGCCCAGCCGGGTCCGGTATTCCTTCAGCCGCTTTCCAAGTTCCATTTCAATGCCCTCCCTGCAGACACATCGTACCGAAATCCCGGTTTCCTGTCTGTCAAATGTGCTTTACACGGGTTGGTTTTCCTGTGTCAAAGCTGTTTTACATTCCCGGAATGCATTATATCCCGCCCGGCAGAACAGGTCAAAAAAAAACGGGGGATAATCCCCCGGTGTTCGCGTTTGCGGCGCGTCAGTCGGCAATGGAGGGCATGAAGCGTTCCAGTGTCCAGTTCTTCAGTTCGGGAACGCCCTCAAATTCATTGTACTCCGGATTGGAAATCACAAAGATCCAGCGACGGTAGTATGCGGCATCTTCGTGGTCGCTGAAGTCAAAGAGCAGGTCCGTTTCACCGCCGGAGTAGAGATTGACCGAGCCGGTTTCATCCGCGACGACGGCCAGCACGGGGTTAAGCACGGCCTGGACCTGCACGACCAGGTAACAGTCGCCGCATTCCCCTTTGGTGTCCAGCCATTCGTTGACGGTGACAAACCTCGGCCCGTCCGCAAGCGCGGAGGCACAGGCTGCCAGGAGAACGATCGTGATTATCAGCGCAATGGTTTTTTTCATGTTGTCTGCCCTGCCTTTCGTTTCAGTCGGTATAACATGACGATTGCGGTGCTTCTTTTTGGATTGTTGCTGTATCCTCATTATACATGGATCCGGGAAACCGGCAACAGTTTTTCCGGCGGATACCGGATTTGTGTTTCAGTTATCGGGGAATAATGGTATGATAGGAACCGGCGCAAATCATTTCTCGGATAAACAGGTGAGGCAGGGTATGGATAAAGGAAACATTATCATCAAAGAGGAACGCATTTCCGCGGAGGAATATATTGATTTCCTGAAAAGGACCGATCTGGGGTCCCAGTACCCGAAGGAGCGGTTTGCCGAAAGGATCCCGAAGCTGGTCAGGAACGTATCCATCAGCCTTACCGCCCGGAATGAGGAGGGGCTGCTGGTGGGCGTGCTCTTCGGGCTGACGGACTTCTGCTACTGGCTGTATGTGACGGACCTCGGCGTGGACAGGAACTATGAGCGGCAGGGAATTGCCACGCGGCTGATGAAAACGGCCCATGAGCTTGCCGGAGGCGAGAAGGATATCGCGGTATACCTGATCGCCAACGAAAACGCGGTGCCGTTTTATCAGAAACTCGGCATGAAGTTTTCCGATGACGTAATGCAGTACAACCATATTGAATGGACCGAATGGACTGTGAAGTAAACAGGCCGGAAGCATGCGGAGGTTCCATGAAAACACTGATACTGAACGGTTCCCCCAGGGTAAACGGTGACACGGCCGGCTTGATCCGGGAAGTGGCGGGAAAACTGCCCGGTGAGGTTAAAATTGTGGACGCTTACAGATGCAATATTTCCCCCTGCGTTGACTGCCGGTATTGTTGGGAGCACAGCGGCTGCGCCATAAAGGATGAAATGCAGGAGGTTTATGAATATATCCGGGAATGCGACAACATTTTAATCGCGTCACCGGTGTATTTTTCGGAACTGACGGGAAAACTGCTGGACCTGGGAAGCCGGCTCCAGACCTATTACTGCGCTGCCGCCTTCCGGAAGGAAACGGCTGTAGCGAAAGGGAAAAAAGGCGCGGTCATCCTGGTGGGAGGCGGTGACGGCAGCATGGATAAGGCATACGGCACGGCCTGCACTCTGCTGCGCCATATGAACTGCCACAATATTCATGAACTGGTCTCGAGCCACAACACCAATACCATTCCGGCGGTTGAAGATCCCGTTGCAATCCGGGGTACAGACAGCATTGTCAGGTTTTTTGCGGAGCGGTGAACAGAATACCCGCGGCAGTCGTTCTATAAGTAAATGAACGACAGGGAGGGCAATCCTGATGAAGAAACACGGCTGGCTGGCAATCCTGGCGGGATTCATACTGATCATCGGAACTGTCTGCGCCGCACAGGCAGAAGATCAGCTTCCCGCGGAGATTAAGAACGCGTTTTCCGGCATGGAGATTGTGAAGGCCACATACTGGGAAGAGCCGGGAAGCACCTGGTTCGTGCTGGTAAATGCGCCTGACGGCACCAATATCCTGTTCTGCTATGAAAAGAAGGACGGATCCTGGATTCAGAGCTTTCATACCGCAGCCGCGGTTCCCGCGGGGAAGGACAGCGTGGAGTGGCTGCGTTTTACGGATAAGCTGGTCAGCTTTTCGGACGACTGTGAATACCCCGGCCCGATTCTGCTGATCATTGAGAAGGACGGAGACTACACGACCTATCAGCGTTCGGATTCGGGAGAGTGGAAGCTGTTCAGGACCTTTTGGCAAAAGGAACAGATGTATCTGATTGTTAACGACGACTCGGTGGTTTTCCGCATCCCGATCGACCAGGACCACGAAAAACGCGTGCTGGTGCAGGGCAGCTTTGAACGGGATCTGCGGAAGGTGGACATTAACGCCATCCCAAGGACACCGGAGCAGGCACAGGTCCTGCTCAATGCGGATCAGTAAAACAGGACAGGCGGAAACCTGGTTCCTGACAGATAACCAGACCGGAAAGAAGACAGAAAAGAGAGGAACGGAAAATGAAAAAGGCTGTGGCAATCCTGCTGGTATTCTCCCTGATGCTTGCCCTGTGCGTATGCGGCACGGCAGAGGACGTATACACACCATTGGCCGGAACGGAGACAGGCTGGGAAGAGGGACCGGTAAATGAAGAACCGGAGGAACAGCCAATGTACAGATATAAAATCATTAACCGTTCGGGAGAAAGCGTCACCGAGATGACGATTGGTGACAATCACAGTTCCGTAACAGTGGGACCTCCCAAAAGCGGCAGCTGGCCGGAAGGAGATATAGGTCATACATCCGCGATTCGTCCTGAGGGCAGGGTCTGGTTTTCCTATAAGACGGAAAGCGGACGCTCGTTTAAAACAACGCTGCCTGATCCTCTGCAGGATGCCGTCATCACGATCCTGCCTATGAGTGAAGGCGGAATCAGACTGGATGATCCCGCGGAAACTGTCCCTGCGGTTGATGTGCGGGAAAAGTATCCGGTTGAGGAAACCCAGGCCGATATTAAGGTAACCTATCCCTATTTTGTCCGGACGGAATCCGCGACGTGGTATCTTTCCAAAGATGATATCGCGCTGCTGGGAAAAGAAGCCTTTTTCCGGGGACTGTATGATCTCCTGGAGTACCAGGAGGCGGACTTTGCCGACGCAAGGGCAGCCCTTTCCGGATTCATTTCGGAAGAAGTGGAACCGATTATTATCTATACGGACTTCTGTATGAAATCCGGCATGTCGGAGATCGCGGGAGCCTACTACAATTACAAGAAAAACTATATCAAGATGTTTACTGACTGGAATCATGCAAAATGCTCGTTGCTGCATGAATATGTCCATTATCTGACTGAATACTGTACGGATTCCCCGGTTTCAATCGGCCTGTTTTCAGAAGGAATCGCGGAGTACATCTCCACGATTGTATGCAAAAACCGGATGGAACGGGAAAGCTACAGGGAGGTCCTGACCGCGGAGCAGAGGGAATTCTTCACACAGCGCGGCGCGTGGAACGATGCGGAAAACTGCATGGACCTGGAGCGGTTGACGATCGGTGGGGCGGAATCGTACGCGAGCGGCCGGGAGGTCGGACAGGAATACATGTGCGTTGTCAATACCGTCATAAACAGGACGGAGGAAATCCAGCAGAACCCGGCACCGGAGACGCTCTCCTACAGTGAAGCCGGCAGTATGATCGCGTTCCTGGCGGAGGTTGAGACGGAAAAATATGTTTTCTCACACTGGAGCACGGAGAATGCGGACCTGGAAGAGGTGCTCGGGATACCGTTCCCGGAGCTTTACAAACACTGGAGGGAATGGAACGGGAAACGCTTTGAAGAACTGGGGCTGATCATGAAATAAAGCGCAGGCGGTGTTTCAACATTGCCGGGCAGCATACAGGCGGAGAAACCGTGCGGGAGGAAACATGAAGACGATTATTCTGGTGCAGCATACGGAATCCGAACACCACCTCAACGGCCATATCGGCGCGTGGTATGACTGGAACCTGACAGCGGAAGGACGGAAACAGGCTTTCCGGATCGGTGAATGGCTGCGCGGCGCGGGCTGCGATTCCGCCTGGACCATGTTTGTGTCTCCGCAGAACCGGGCCCGGCAGACCGCGGAAGAGATCAACCGCAGCCTGGGAATTACGCCGGTTGTGCGGGAGGAACTGCGGGAAGTGAACGCGGGTGCCGGCAACGGCAAACCGCGGGAATGGTACCGGGAGCACGCGGTGCCCAGGGGGCCTGTGTTTGATCCGGATCACCGGGATTTTCCGGACGCGGAATCGGACCGGGACCTTTGGAACCGGCTGCTGCCCTTTTACCGGGACCTGATGGCCAGACCCGCGGAACGGATCATTGTGGTATCGCACGGAACAACGCTCAGTTTCCTGCAGTCCATGCTGGCCGGTCAGTCCGTGGAGGACCGCGGACGCTTCCGCTGCAACGGGAGCAGCGGGTCCCTTTCCCGGTTTACGGTGGAAGACAGCGGAAGAGTCACAGCGGCATTTATCAATTACCACATTGGGTGAAACGGAGACATGATGATGAAAACCATAAGCTATCACAAGCTGGTGCGGGACAGGATCCCGGAGATTATTGAACAGGCCGGGCAGACCTGCGTTTATTCCATCCTGCCTGAAGAAGACTATCTGCGGATGCTGGATGAGAAGCTGAACGAGGAACTGGAGGAATACCAGGAAGACAAATCCATGGAGGAGCTTGCGGACCTGCTGGAGGTGGTGAGGGCTGTGGCCCTTGCGCGGGGAAGCTCCTTTGAACAGGTAGAGGAGATCCGCCGGCGGAAGGCGGAAAAGCGCGGCGGTTTTGAAAAGCGGATTCTGCTGGAGACCGTGACCGAGGGGGAAAGAATGAATTATTTTGTTGAAGGGCTTCAGGGAAGCGGCAAGAGCACCCTGGCAAAGCTTCTGGCGGAAAAACATCCCGGCCATAAGGCTTTGGAGGAAGGCGATTATTCTCCTGTGGAGCTTTCCTGGTGTGCCTGGATGAGCGAAGATGACTATCAGGGGATCCTGGCGGAATTCCCGGATCTGCGTTCTGAAATTGAAGCAAAAAGCCATCACGAAAACGGCCGGGTGGTTGTCTGCTATACCAAAGTCCGGACCGATAATCACAGCTTTTACAGGAAGCTGGAAGAATATGAGATCTATAACAACCGAACGACCCTTGATACTTTTAAGGAAATCGTCCTGACCAGGTACAGGAACTGGCAGGAAGAGGACCTGATTGTGGAGTGTTCGCTTTTTCAGAACATCGTGGAGGACATGATCCTGTTCCGGTGCATGCCGGATGATGAAATCATTGCGTTTTACCGGGAAATCAAAAAGGCAGTCGGCAACAGGGAAATACAGATCATGTATCTCAGGACAGCGCCGGAGGATATCAGGAACAACCTGGAAAAGGCCCGGAAAGAGAGAACGGATGAAAACGGCAATGAAGTGTGGTTTGGCATGCTCTGTGACTACTTTGACCATTGCCCGTACGCGGTCAGGAACGGCCTTCACGGAGCGGAGGGACTGGTCAGGCACTGGGAACACAGGCAGGAGCTGGAACTGAGGATCTGTGAGGAAGTGTTTCCGGGACAGTATAAAGTGCTGCCTTCGAAGAACTATGACGCGTCAGCTGTCTGAACGGTTACAGGCATTGAAACCGCAAGGAAATCAAGGGTTCTGCGGACTTGCCGGAAATTTTCTTCATTGGCCTGAATCCAAAAACGGAACAAAACAGCATACCCCGTCGTCTGTTTAAATGTATAAACGATGACAAGGAGGTCAATGAACATGAAGAAACACACGAAGATGACAGCGATGGTCGCATTGGTATCCTTGCTGGTGATGATACTCAGCGGCTGCAGCAGCGAGCAGAAAGACACCGTTACGGTGCCGGAACCGATTATGACCGCTGTTCCTGCAGATCCGGCCGTGCCTGCAGAACTGCCTGCGACCGAACAGGGAACCGGCATGCTGGACGGTGAACGCTTTGAAGATGTGATCATGCTGGAAGGCATGGAGGAAACTGTCAGGTACGAGCATGTCAGGAATGACGGCATCGGAATTGAGATGGACTATGACTATGAGCAGTTTATCCGGAAGAGTGAATCCGGCCGCGAATTCTTTGTTTCACGCTATGACAGTCCCGAAAACCCGGTGAACTATCTTGAAGTGACCTACAGCGCGGAGAGCGCCGAGAGTGTCGCCGCTGCTGTGAGCACGGCACTTTCACAGGATTATGCCGTGAACCCGGCAACGTGCACGCTTGGCAAAACGGGAAACTGCATCCGGATTGATGCTTCCAGCACACCGGACGGCCAGACGCCTGATCTGCTGCAGCTGGTGTATATTGTCCCGGCAGGCCAGGGCTGTGTAGTCGCCATTGCGCATTACTCTTTTGAAGGCGCAGACGGCTTCGGAACCCGGATCGCCAAGATGATGGATTCTCTTGTGATTATCGGCAAAAACAATTAACACAGCCGGTTTCACACACGGGCACCTCTCCGGAGGTGCCTTTTTTGCATGCTCAGGACGAACTTTCCTGCGGCCTGCTTCCGCTGCTGAATACCGGCGGCGATATTTTTCTGCCCCGGAACCGGAGAATATGCTATGATGGAGGCTGTAATCCGGGAATGTTAATATGCGTTGCTTGAGGCAACGGCTCATTTGACTGTAGAATGGCGCCATCAAAAACGAGGAGGCACCGGATATGTTGAATGAAAATATCAGAAAGCTCAGAAAAACAAAAGGACTGTCACAGGAAGAACTTGCCATCAAACTGAATGTGGTCAGGCAGACAGTATCCAAATGGGAAAAAGGTTTATCGGTTCCGGATTCGGGCATGCTGGTTTCCCTGGTGGAAGAACTGGACACTTCCGTAAGCGTCCTGCTGGGGGAGGAGATACCGGAGGCCGGTCCGGATGATCTGAAAACCATCTCCGAAAAGCTGGAGGTCATCAATCTGCAGCTTGCAAAGAGAAGTGCGGAGCGGGTGAAAACAGTCCGCCGGATCCTCATCTCGGCATGTGTACTGATCGCGGCGGTTTTTATTGCGCTGGTTGCGATAAACGGCTCCTATCTGAACTGGAATTACAATGATCCTGAGTCAGCGGTCGCGGGAACCATCCTGCACGGGTTTGAGTTTGTGTTTGTCAGGCTTGCCCCGGTTGTTTTTCTGGCTTGCGTTGCGGGAATCATCATTACATACAGGAAAAGATGAATGGCAGGATAGACTGCTTATTATTGACATATGTCAATAATAGTGCTATATCATGTGCAAAGGAGGGATCTGCATGCCGAGGCCGGTCAGATGCAGGCGGATTGAACAGATGCCTGCATTCCGCAGTTTTTCGCCGGACGACGCGCCGGATGCCGAAGCAATCCGCCTGACCCTGGACGAGTATGAAACGCTGCGCCTGATGGACGCGGAAGGATTGAACCAGGAAGCCTGTGCCGCCCGGATGAATGTGGCGCGGACAACGGTGACCGCAATCTATGACAGCGCCAGGCGCAAGATTGCCACGGCCCTTGTGCAGGGGAAACGGCTGCAGATCGCCGGCGGATGCTGCGAATTCGCACCGGTTCTGCCTCCTGAACATTTGATGACGAAAGGAAGCCAGATGATGAGAATCGCAATACCCTATGAACAGGGAGAAATCTTCCAGCACTTCGGCCATACAGAACAGTTCAAACTGTATGACGCGGAAAACGGAGCAATTGTCGGGGAGCAGATTGTGGATACCAATGGCAGCGGCCACGGCGCGCTGGCCGGTTTCCTGCAGGCAGTCGGGGCGGACGCCCTGGTCTGCGGCGGGATTGGCGGAGGTGCCCGGATGGCGCTGGCCGAGGCGGGAATACAGCTGTATGCGGGTGTAACCGGCAGCGCAGACGCTGCGGCAAAGGCCCTGGCGGCCGGCAGCCTGGAATATGATCCGGATGCGCGCTGCGATCATCATGATCACCATCACGGGGAAGATCATGACTGTCACAGCCACGGATGCGGAGAGCATTCATGCCATAAGGAATAACCGGTTGAACAGAAAACAACGGGCAGGAGTTTCATGCAGCTCCTGCCCGTTGTTTATGGTTATTAATGAGGCACCGGCAGGTAACTGGCCATCTATGCCAGAAGACCCCGGTAAATTTCCAGATCACTGTCTTTGAATACATTGAAGATCACCCGCTGGATGCAGGAGCCTTTCTGCAGGAATTCCTTCACGGTCCGGACGGCAATTTCCGCCGCGAGGTCCGGCGGGAAGCGGAAAACACCGGTGGAGATACAGCAGAAAGCAATGGAATGCAGATCATGCTGCGCTGCCAGTTCCAGACAGGAACGGTAGCAGGATGCCAGCAATGCTTCAGCTTCCGGGGTGACCTCATCATCAATGATCGGTCCGACCGTGTGCAGCACATACTTTGCGGGCAGGTTGAAGCCGGGCGTGATCTTTGCCCGGCCGGTGGGCTCTTCATGTCCCTGGGCCTGCATCAGTTCACGGCAGGCCAGGCGCAGCTGCACACCGCTCATGGTATGGATGATATTGTCAATGCAGCCATGGCACGGGGAAAAGCATCCCAGCAGCTGGCTGTTTGCGGCGTTGACGATGGCGTCACACTGCAGGGTTGTGATATCTCCCTGCCAGAGGACGAGCCGGTTATCCCCGGCGCAGGGCGGCAGGCTGTCCGCGTCCACAATGCCTTTTTCTTTTGTCATTTCTTTCAGAAAGGTATCCTGGATCTGCAGGAATTCCTCTGATACCGGCAGCGGCGGACGGACATTCATCAGGCTGCGGAGCAGCCGCCATTGCCGCTCAGCCGTATAAGGGAACACAGGATACTGATATTGCGGCATTTCTTCCAGCAAGGCATGGATCAGCCAGCGCCGCATTTGATTCTGATTCATTCGCTTTCACGCACCATCTGCTTTTGTTGACATGGGTGTACGTCCGGAGAAACATGTATACATTCCGCATGTAACATTCATTGTAGCGTGTAGCGGGTGAAACGGCAAGCGGTTGATACACAACGGCTTTGCCGGGCGGCTGCCTGTGCCGGGACGCAAAACTGCCCATGGAATTTTACGGTTGATTTTTTATCCGGTTCTGGTATAGATTTCTTTTGATGGCATCCTGGTATAAATGACTAATGTAATTCAGATTCAGAGGGAGTCCGGATGATGTATATCTGCAAAATTGCTTCCCGGGAGGAAATGGAACAGAAGTGGGATTATGAGATCGCGCAGCATACAGAGAAGGGGAACTGGATTGCCTGGAAAGGCGAGGCGATTGAGAACGCCCAGGCAGGCCGGTCCATCCCGTATTACGGGATCCTTGACGGAACAATCATCTGTGAAGCAACCGCTGTGCTGAATCCTGATATCGGACTGCCGGACGGAGAGACAGGCAACATGGTGGAGCTGTGCGCCTTCCGGACCAACAAAGAATACCGGGGAAAAGGCTGGTTTTCCAAACTGATGGACTTCCTGCAGAAAGACCTGAAGCAGAAGGGGTACACGAAAGCGGTTGTAGGCGTGGAACCGGATGAAAAGCGCAACCGGGAAATCTACCATCACTGGGGATTTACCGAACATGTTTATTCCGGAACAGAGACCTATCCGGACGGTACAGTGATCGAAGTTGAATTCTTCGGGAAACAGCTTTAAGATGACGGAGAATAAGAAAACACAGCCCTTGAAAAGAGAAAAAGATTTTACTTCCAGCGAAACTATCCATGAAAAGAGATGACTGTCTGATGAATGTGATTTTAGAATCGGAACATATCCTTTATGCAGAACCTTCTTTTGACCTGATCCCTGACTATATGGAAATGGTCAATGATATTGAGCATGTTGCCCGTTTCATCGGAGAACGCCGTGAACCTTACACGGAGGAAGAGGAACGGAGTTATATGCAGAGCAAGATCGATCAGAAGGCCACCATGTTTTCCATGCTGGAAAAAGATACCCATCAGTTTATCGGAAACATTGAGTTTATGAATCGTAAAGGCGATGAAGCAGAATGGGGAATCGTCATGACGCATAAAATGCAGGACAGGGGATACGGCACGGAAGCGCTGAAGAGATCCGTTGAATACGGTTTCGGGGAGCTTGGGCTTCAAAGGATCTACCTGGCTGTTTACGCCAATAATCCCCGTGCGATCCATGTATATGAAAAATGCGGGTTTAAGGAATATGACCGGAATGAAGTGGATGTTTTCATGGAAACCCTGCGGAATCCGGGCGGGACTGCATCCGTTTAATCTGATGCGAACCCTTTGAAGCAGAGGCTGAAAGAAAAACCCAAATACGCGGAGGCAGAGGATGGAATACAGGATAGACGATCAGCAGCTTGACGCGGCAGCATTTATCGGGTTTGCCAATAAGGTCTGGCCCGGGAATTATGATGAGGAAAAAACAGCTGCCGCATTATCCAGAACGCTGAATATTACCGCCTATGACGGTGAAACGCTGGTTGGCTGCCTGCGCATTCTTACAGACGGTTATTTCTTTGGCACAATTACGGAGATGCTTGTCCTTCCGGATTATCAAAGGCAGGGAATCGGCAGCAGGCTCCTTCAGCTGGCTAGGGAGAACACTCCGACTATGCTGTATTTCGGAGCGCAGCCGGATGCGGAGAAATTCTATGAAAAGAACGGCTGCCCCAAAGGATTCCAGTCCTACACAATAAACAGAAAAAGATCTTAACCGGAAACTGAACCTGTGAAGGAGAAAAGGCCGTATGGTGCTGGAAAAGATAGCGCATAACCTGACCGTCTGCAAAGTGCGGGATATAGCAGGTATAGACATGAAAGCCGGGTTCTTTTTTATCGGGAAGACGGATGAAGAATTATCCCTGGTCTGCAAAACGGAAGATACTCCGGCTGAAACCATTGAACGGGATGATGGATGGAAAGGCTTCCGTATTCAGGGAACACTGGATTTTTCACTGATCGGTATCCTGTCAAAACTGTCAGGCATCCTTGCGGATCATCAGATCGGTATCTTCGCCGTATCGACATACAACACAGATTATATTCTTGTGAAGGAAGAAAACTTTGACAGGGCATTAAAGGCTCTGGAGTCTGAAGGATATTCAATAAAATAAGCTGCATTCTGATGTTTCGTTTCATGGAGGACCGCATGGGAAAGCTGTACTTTGAGATTCCGGGTATCACAAGAAAAGAGGATGCAATTGAATACATCCGCGAGTTTCATGAATATCGGTCTGATATAAACGGAACCGGCGGACTTGACCGGTTTACGGATGATTATGAGGGCTGGCTCAGGAAACTGGAACAGGATTATACAAGAAAACCGAATGAGGAAAAAGTGCCTGCCAGGACATTCTTTCTGGTCCGGGATACGGACCGGCGGATTGTCGGGATGATCAATATCCGCCTCTGCCTGAATGAGCGGTTAAGCCACTACGGCGGCCACATGGGATACAGCATCAGGCCGACCGAAAGGGAAAAGGGTTATAATAAGATCAATCTCTATCTGGGCCTGAAAGTCTGCGATGCACATGGGATTGACAAGGTGTTCATGGACGCTGACCTGGACAACCCGGCCTCCTGGAAGACAATGGAAGCCCTTGGCGGGATAAGAATCCGGGAATACTATGATGATGTTTATGCACACTGCACAGTGGTTGACTACAATATTGATGTCAAAAAGGCACTGAACGAGCATCCTGAATTCGAAGAAATAATCTGCCCTGATATTGTGGCGGGAGACCGGTGAGGAATACCAAAGGTTTTTGATATTCCTGAATACAGAGGAGCGTGTGGAGATAAGTAATGATTATCAGGGAACTGGATTATGAAGAGTATAGCGGAAAGAAATACCAGGCGGAGATCCTTTCCGACAGGTATCTGTCCATTGAGCCAGAGGGAGAAGGCTTTGATATCAGATGGGTTATGAGTGATGAGCCGCTCAGAATGTCCATCAACGACACGGTGTTATCTGACTGGCTGGATCATCCGACGGCTTATGGTGCCTTTGAGGGTGACAGGCTTGTCGGGTTTGTGGAGGGATTTCTGGAGAAGTGGAATAACAGATACAGAATTGCCAACATCTGCGTGTTCGATCATGCTGACAGAAGGCGCGGTGTTGGTAAGAGGCTCATGGAAACAATTCTGGAGGAAGCCGTTAAAAGCGGAGCGAGAATGGCGGTGCTGGAAACGCAGAGTTTTAACTTTAAGGCGATTGCTTTCTATAAGAAGAACGGTTTCCAGATCATCGGATTTGACAGATACGCTTACTCCAACCGTGGACCTGAGGAACATAATATACGGATTGAAATGGGCAGGAAATTAAAGGATTAAAAAATCCATGGTATGCTGTCACTGATAAGCTGCAAATACTCAGACAAAGGAGAGATGAAGGAAATGCTGAGAAAAATCTTCGGCGGAATAAAGATGACATGGCCCCGGCTGATCCTGTTTGCGGTCATAAGCGGTATCGTAACCGCCCTGATTGCCATGCTGGTTCCGGAAGGAAACTCCATCAAACAGATCGCAGTCACCTTTGAAGCCTGGATCGTCCTGGCAATCATCATTGTGGTGAATTGTGAAAAACCGCTGGAAGCCGCCTGCAAGACCTTTGTCTTTTTTCTGATCTCCCAGCCGCTGGTTTATCTGATCCAGGTGCCGTTCAGTTCCATGGGGTGGAAACTGTTTGGATACTACACTTACTGGTTCTGGTGGACTGTGGCGACTTTCCCCGGCGCTTTTATCGCCTGGTATATCAAACGGGATGACTGGATCGGAGCGATCATTCACGCTGTAGCCCTGGTTGCGCTGGTCTGGCTTGGCATCGGCTATCTGCAGCAACTGATTACAAACTTCCCGCAGTATCTGCTTGCGACAGTGTTTTGCCTCGGCATGGTTCCGGTGCTGATTATTGCCATCCATCACCGGAAGCAGTCCCGTCTGATCGCCTCGTCGATTGCCGCGGTTGCCTTTGCGGTCCTGATGTTCCTGACCTTCCGGGATGGTTTCGCAAATATGAAATTCAACGCTGGGATTCCTGTGGACGGGGAGCAGTTCCCTGTTACGGAAGGCTGGACAGCTGCCCTCGAAGACCCTGAAAACGGAACCGTAGAACTGCGGCCGGGCAACGAAATCATTTCTACAATGGTCGAAGTACATTATAAAGACTATACAAAGAATACCAACGTGATCCTCATAGATCCCGAAGGCAGGGAATACACTTTCCATGTTACGGTAGAGAAAGACGGAAAAGGTTTCAAACTGTTGTATTGAGATATAACATACCGATAACCCGGAAACTGATTTTTCGGCTGTAAAACGGAGGAACCGATATGGCAATCAATGCGAATGAAATGATTCAGAAGCTGCAGGCCTGCGCGCCTTATACGGAAGAGCCGTTTCCTTTTAAAACGCTGGATTTGGTGGCTCCGACCCGTTCTGAGGAAATCCGCCGGTACTTCAAACGCCATACAAAGCTGAATCTCGACTCGATTGCTTCCTCCCGCCTTTCCACCTGGGAAAAAGCCCGGAAAATCAGCCAGTTTGTATCCGACCATATTCCCCACGACAACCAGAAAGAACCATTGCAGGAGCTTAATGCCATCACACTTTGGGAGTATGCGCAGCGGGTTCCGAGCGGATTCAATTGCCGGTGGCATGCCATTCTGTTAAACGAACTGCTGCTTTCCATCGATATCAAGAATCGCTTTGTTACCTGCCTGCCTGAAGATGAGCATGACCAGGACTGCCACGTTGTAAATCTGGTATGGCTGCCTGAAATGGACAAATGGGCCATGATCGATTGCGACATGCAGGAATATGTGACTGATCCGGATGGAATTCCGCTGTCTTTGGAGGAAATGCGCGCGGAAGTCATTGCCGGAAGAAGGTTGAACATCCACCGGAATTCCGATCCGGACGGTGTGGAATACATGCAGGGATACTGGGCAAAGAACCTTTACTGGTTCAGTTTCCACATTACTTATGGCTACGATCTGGAAAGGCGTTGCCAAATCCCGGACGCTGTTATCAATCTCATTCCCCCGGGCTTTCATATTCCTGAAAAATACAGCAGTTTCAGTGCCAATGTGACGACCAACGCAGCTGCATTCTGGCAGGGGTACCATAATGTTTCAACGGAGAATCCGTTTGTCTGTTTCCGCCTTGATTCCATTAAGGAATTAAAACATGATGTGCCCTGGGTGGTCTGTGACCTGGACTGGCATAAGAATCTTGCTGTCATCCGAAGGTTCTATGCCCGGTTTACCGATGCAGCGATTAATCCCGATGAGTTTGATGAAAAAATCGGATCCCCGCTGGCCATCATGGATGAAAACGAAATAATCAGTTTCGCGATACCGATCTCATTCCGGGAGGGTGAAACGGAAATCGGAGGCGTTGCAACCGTCGAGGAGCAACGGAACAAAGGTTTCTGCAAAGCGCTTATCTCGGAAATGGCTTTCCGGATCCTGAGCAGCGGGAAGGCGGTTGCCCTGACAACGGAGCGGACAAACCTTTCCATGCGGGCGGCAGCCAAAGCAATCGGAATGAAGGAACTTTGAGTAATTGACAGTAAGGAAAATCGGATTTGGATTTGTGAGGAAGGTTATGCCAAAGAGGATGCGTGAACTGAATGCTGACCTGAGGCCGGCAGTCTCTTTCGCGATGCGGGAGATCACTCATATCTGCCGTGATATGAAAAAGCGTGCTCCGGGCAGCGAAGGTGAGCGCGAGGCGGCAGAATATATGGCGGCTTCGCTTGAAAAGGACTGTGGCTGCACTGACATCAGGGTTGAGACCTTTAAGGAGCACCCGGCTTCTTTTTACAGCTATTTCTATTTTTCCGCGACATTTGATACGCTCTGTGCCGCTGGCTTTTTTATCTGCCCGTGGCTGAGCATCCTTTTCGGCTGTCTGGCATTCATCATATTCCTGTTTCACTTTGTGCTCTACAAAAAGCCTATCGATCCGTTCTTTCCCGAAAAAGAGAGCACGAACATCACTGCCGTGAGAAAATGCTCAGACGAAGTCAGGCAGCGTGTTTTTCTGAACGGGCATATTGATGCGGCATGGGAGTTTCCCCTGAACTATCGCTTTGGCGGGATTGTGTTTGAAATACCGGGAATTGCAGCGCTTTGCGGCGTGCTGTTCTATATCGGGCTCTCGATCTGCACTCTCTGCGGCGCAGGCGGGTGGGTCAGGACCGCAGCACTGTGTGGCCTCGTTTTTGTTCCGTTTTTTATTCTTGTGGCGTTTACCTATAATCCAAAGCGAGTAGTTGACGGCGCGAATGATAACCTGTCCGGTTGCTATATCGGCATGGCGATACTGCACGAGATGAAAACGCGCGGCATTACCCTGGGACATACAGAGGTTGGAGTGATTCTGACCGGCTCTGAGGAAGCGGGACTGCGCGGTGCAAAAGCGTGGGCGGAGGCGCATAAGGATGAATATGAAGATGTGCCGACCTATATCATCTGCTATGACACAATCCACGATCCGAAGCACCTGGCAGTCAACACAAAGGATCTCAACAGCACAGTGAAGTCTGATCCGGAACTGTGTGATCTGTTCCTGCGCGCGGCTGAAAAGGCGGGTGTGCCGTGCAAGAGGGATATTGTGCCCCTGCTTGGAGGATCAACTGACAGCGCTGCATTCACACAGGGTGGATTCCGTTCGGTAGGTATAACCGGCTTAAGCCATGTTCTGGAGGACTATTACCATACACGCAGGGATTCATACGACAATTTGAACGAGGAAGGGCTGGAAAACTGTATCAGGGCAACTGTGATGCTTATCGATATGCTGGACGAGTGAATAGATACATCAGTTCCGGCTTGCTGAAGGGTTTGCCGGCAGGGAACGATATGAAAAACAGGACCACCCTGAAGGTGATCCTGTTTTCGTATAGCTTGTACCGGATCCTGCGTACGATCAATATACATTGAAGCCGGGCATGACCTGCTTGCCGGTGCAGCCGTCATTGGGCTTGAGCTTGTCGAGCTTCTTTGTGAAGTCGTCAAACAGATAACCGATGCCTTCTCCGATGAGGTCGAGGAGGCTCCCGCCCTGCACCGCTTCCAGCGCTTCGTCGTTCAGCTTCATCCTTTTGTTTTCCGTATTCTTTTTCATTGTCATTTTCTCCTTATGTTTCGTCTTTCGTTTCGTTGGTTTGGTATTTTCGAATATTGATACGCATACCGGGCGGGGTTGGCAGTGTAACTATGGAAAAAGTTGATGTTTCACTTCCGGCAGCGAAAACTTACCGTCCAAAAAGCCGGAAGATATGCTATGATTGAAGCCGGAAGCCGATCTGGTTTGCTGAAATATCTTTTGAAATTCTTTACTGTTGGAGGACAGACAATATGACCTACGCTGCGGAAACCTTTACGCTCAGGGATGGCAATGCGGTGACAATCCGCTCTGTGGAACCGGAAGATGCGCCGATTATGCTGCAATATATGAAAACCATGCTGGGAGAAACACCATTTCTCCTGCGGACGCCGGAGGAATTTGATTATACGCCGGAGGAAGAAGCCAGTGTTTTGGCAGGACGCAGGAACGATCCCCGCAGCATGATGCTGGTGGCAGAGCTGGATGGCCAGATCATCGGCAGTGCTGATATTTGCTCGCATGGCACAAAAAGCCGGGTGATGCATCGCGGGGAACTGGGTATCTCTGTGAGGAAGGATTATTGGCGGCAGGGTATCGGATCCGCGCTGGTGGAGCGGCTGCTTGCGTTTGCCGCTCAGTGTGGTTATGAGCAGATTGAACTGACTGTTGAATCTAAAAACCTCAGGGCACTGAGGCTGTATCTCAAACATGGCTTTACGGTTTATGGCACGCGTCCGCATGGTATGAAATATCCGGACGGCAGCTATGACAATGATTACCTGATGGTCAAAATGATGAAATAACCGTCGGCGGAAAGGAGAACTATCCGGGCTGTGGCCCCCGATGATATCTTCCGGCGTCCCTTCCGCATGCCTGCCGGTTTCCAAAAACAGGTGCCTCTCCGGAGGTGCCTACTTTTTTGTTGTTCATATCATATTGCGAAGCAGCCTTTCCACGTCCGCTCAAAAAAGTACATTTTGTTCGCCTTGTCTGTTTCACCAATGTGAAGTACAATCCAAACAAACGAACCCATGTCAGAGGACAGAAAGGATATCTCATGATCAAGGAAACACTGTACAAGGCGTTTGAAACAAAATACGAAGAACTGAAGGAAGCGCTGGCGGGGGATGACCTGGACAGGATGAAGAAGCTGACGCTGGAAGTTCATGCCATGGTGCATCCGGCAGAGGTTTCCGGTGCCTCTGAAAAAACCGTTGCGGATTGTGTGCTGGATTATATGCTGGCCGGGAATCAGAATGCCCTGGTTCCCCGGCAGATCTGGGATACGGATTTACATTATGCCGGAACAGATATGGTACCGCTTTGCTGGCAGCTCTGGCATACTTACCGCATTGAGGATCTTGTCAGCAATATCCTGATGGCTGATCAGGACCAGATTTTCAATGATGAATGGCAGAAGAAAATCAACGCGGCGATCACGGATACAGGGAACGCGCTGGAGCCGGATGAAGTGAAGGAGTTTGGTGAGAAGATCAACGCAGAAGCACTGCGTGACTACATGATCACCGTGGGAAAGAATACCCGGACCATCCTTGAGAAGCTGACGCTGGAAGAAATCAAGTCCATGGTCCCGGAAGAGTGGGTCATGCGAATCCTGGAAGTCGGCGGGGTAACCACAGATTTCCGTTCTGTATGGCTGCTGGTATTCTGGGGCAGGCTGACCAGGGGCGGCATGATTCTGACCCCGATGACCTATCATCATATGATGCATCTTCCGGCCTGCATCGATTATTTATCGATTATTGACTGACTTGATTATTGCAGGGTTACAAGTTCTGAAATGAAAAAATGAGCGAACAGAAATACGCAAGCTGGAATCCCTGGCATGGCTGTACGAAGTATTCCGAAGG
>JAEEGL011314697.1_pt1 | contig 139554 bp, 156 predicted proteins | sample 9134231 | NCBI WGS metagenome assembly JAEEGL01 (sample SAMN16246548, study PRJNA631951) | gut metagenome | biome: gut microbiome; feature: rumen; material: fiber-attached | host: Bos | place: Iran: Karaj | collected 2018-10 | reverse complement strand
TAGAATTTGCCATCTTGTCTCTGGCCCATAAGCAAATATAAAAATTGAGTTAATGAAAGAAAGAGGACAATTTAAAAATAAAACTATTTGAATTGCTCTATTATTTGATATATTTTCTTTAAAAGATATATTTTCTTTAAAAGATATATTGTCTTTAACTTTAAATTCATTTACATAAAATATAATTAAAACTTTTATAGATATTATAGCAAGAATTATTTCATATATAAGGGCATAAGAAAACTCAATTATATATTTTGTGTTAAATCCAATACCAATAAAAAACAAAATAAGCCTAAACACTGGAACTAGTATCGTTAACAAAAAAAATAGATATATTGTGACCTTAAAATTTTTAACGGAATTCATGTTATATATTTTGACAAAAATTATAATTTTTGTCAATCCAAACCCGATTGATTATTTACATCAAAAAACCGCCTACAAGGGCGATTTTACTAAAGGTTTATTCTATACATTCGATTTAAACTACTCTCAATTTTTCTTTAAGTGCTTCTTGTAATGTTAATGAAAAATTGAAGTTCTTTGATATACCTCTTGTACCAGAAAATAAGTAAGCATGAGCAATGCTTCCTTCCTTAATCTGATTTCTAAGTGTCCGAACTATACTATCCTGTCCAACCACTGTGTCAAAATCAAGAGGTCTATATTTTCTATATAAGGTTTCCATGTCAACTTTATATTATATCACAACAAAATCTTATTTACAAAAATTTTTATTTATTATATTTTAAATGCTTCCCTAAAGAATACTGACGACACTTTAAATAAGAGCTGTTTCTTTGAATCATCCATGTTGCTTGAAGCATCAAATATTATCCTTGCATTTTTACCAATATTTGCCATTAACTCTTCAACCGTTTCTGCCTTAGTCTCTTCTATGATTGAATAAATTATGTCTGCAAATAACTTCAATTCTTCTTCTTTCAAATGATTTATTAAGGCATTGACGCCATTTTTAAACATTTTAGAGTCAAATGTCGTATCTTTCAAAACTTTTAACTTGTCACCATCTATCTCCCAGGTAAATGGGCAATGTTGCAAAACACCCATGGCATTGCTCTTAATTATTTTATAATTGAGGGTTTTATCAAAGCACATACCCACTACTGAACTTTGTGGGACAAATTTTTTAACCTTCTTTTTTCTTAGCTTATACTCTGCAGTTGCTGTAAGGTCTTTATTTAGACTTGGGCCGTCAAAATTATATATTTGTAGCACCCTTTTAGCATATTTATTCTGTAAAAAACAGCCTGCAAAGGTGGCAAGATTTCCGCCCTTAGAATGCCCTACTATGCGGACCTTTCCTTTTGTCTTTGCCATCACTATATCTATATATTTCTTTGATTCAAGTTGTGAAGGAATATGTCTCATAAATGACATATTGAAATCTTCTTTCCATCCTACAAAGGTATGGTCTGTTCCTCTAAATGCGACAATCAACTCATTTCTATTTATCCTAAATGTCATTGCTGAAAATTGTTTTTCAACTTTCTTGCTCATCTTATCTACATAGTAAAACATTTCTATGTCTCTAAATCTTGGGCTTGCCGCAATATAAGATAATAAAGTCTTCGACTTTTCTCTATCATTTATATCAAAAAGTAAATCATCAGTATATTTCGCATTGTAAAAATCTTTTAAAAGTATTGGCTTACTTGTTTTCTGCCTATACATTTCTTTTGGTAACTTGTAATATGAAATCCACGAAAACACTAAAGCATCTACTTCATTAAATGCTTTCTTGTCAAATGTTGTTAGATTTTTCTTAACATATTCTAATATATCGTACATAGCTATTATTATTTCAAGTTCTTAAGTGCTTCTTCATTATTACCAATAATCATCTTCACCTTTTCACAACTCATTAAATTATCACAGTCACCACAGGTTTCAAAATTTTTGTTTTTAGCACATTTTCTTATCTCACACATACTATCACAAAATGGTGTTTTTGCTCCATCAATGCGACATCCTGTGCAATTAATCATTTCTTTTGTAATTTCCACTTTATTGAGTTCAGACCACTCCTTAGCAACTTTAATTCTTAACTCATCATCATTATTGACTGTTGCAAGTCGTGCTTCACACTTCTCACAATCAAGTCCGCAGTAGGCTATATATTTATTCATAACAATACCTTTACTTTTTTACTCCGGTCTTAACTCTGTAGTCTTTTCTTTTGGTGGGAATATAAGTGAGAATACTACAAAAGCAATAAGTGCAACTAAAAGTCCTGGCACTATTGATTGTTCAAATTTGTATCCAAAGAAAGTCCATTTAAATGTATCTATACCAACTACTACTATTGTTCCTGCTATCAATGAAGCAATAGTTCCTACAGTTGAAGAACCCTTCCAATAGTGACCTAAAACATATGGGAAGAATGTTCCTGCTGCTCTCAAAGTAAATGCAAATGTAAGTATACTTATTATATCATTGTTGTTAAAGTATGCTAATACAAGTGAAAGTACACCAACTATAACCATCATTATTCGTGTGCAATTTAAAACTTCCTTGTCACTTGCATCTTTCTTAAATATTGCACGGTATAAATCATTTGCAAATATTGAACCTGCTCCAAGTAAGTCAGAGTCAGCACTTGACATAGTTGCTGAAATTATTCCTGCAAATAATAATGCACAAATAACAGCTGGCATAACTTCTATAGCAAGTATAGGAAGCGCATATCTTGCACCTACTGCTGCAAAATGTTCTTCTGAAAACTTACCCATATTTATAAGTGAAAGAACTATTACACCAAGAACTGCTGGAACAAATGCAAATACAAAGTTTATAATTGCTGCAAGTATAGAACCTTGAACTGCTGCCTTGCCATCACGAGCAGCATAATATCTTGACACTGCTTCTTGACCTACAGTAAATGTACCAATATACATTATTGTAAGTGAAATTATTGATTTTAATCCATAACCTTGTCCTTGTCCAACTATGTTGAGTGCTGATTGTGGAACATTTGCTTTTACATTTGCCCAACCACCTGCATAATTAAGTGCAAATGGAACTGCAATTATCATACCTATTACAATCAAGAAAACTTGCACGAAGTCTGTAAGAGTAACACTCCAAAGACCTCCCATTACAGCATAAATTGTAACTACTATACCAACTATGATAACCGCTGTATGATAAGATATTCCAAGCATAGTTGAAAGAATAACTGCCGATGCAATAAATTGACCTGCAGTAAGACCAATAAGCGGAACAAACATTATAAGTGCTGTAATTGCTCCGGCTGCATCTCCATAACGACGACGGAAATACTCTGGAACAGTTTTAACCATAGAGTTTCTAATTTTAGGTGCGATAAAAGTTAACACGATAAATGCAAGTCCCATTGCAATAATATACCATGCTGAGTTAAGTCCATAACTTGGGTTCATACCTTTTTGAACAACTCCAAGTGACGAACCACCACCAATTTCAGTTGCAGCAAGCGTTCCTGCCATAAGAATAGGTCCAAGTCTCCTACCTGCAACCATAAAATCTTCATTTGATGATACATTCTTAGATGAATACCAACCAATGAAGAGCATACCGATTAGGTATAAAACTACTATACCTATAATAATAACATTTACTGACATAATAACCTCCTCTTAAAAAATTTTTTTGTATTTTATAGTATTACATCACTTTTTAAAAACTATCCCTCCGCTATATCTATCTTAAGTGTATCGTGTCTCTTTTGGAGATCAGCAAGTTCTATTTTGACGTGTGCGATTTCTTTATCAATTGCATCCATTCCTTTTCTTGCCTCATCGCCAACTTTTCTTGTGATTTCATCTTGAGTTACATTTACAAAGTTTTCAAGTGCTGCTTTCTTTTTATTTCTATAATTTTCTACTTCTATTTTGCCTGCTTCTATGTCTCTATCTAATTTTGTATAATCAAATTTATCATCACTTGCATTTTTATTTGTATCACTTATTATTTTCTTTATCTCTTTTACATTGTCTTCAATATTTTTTCTAAGCTCTTTAATCTCTTTTATAATGTCTGGTTTTTTCTTTGTCCACTTATCAATTGCGAGCCAAATGAGTCCGGCCACAAAAATAGTTGCAAGATATATAAGTATTATTATAATGAGTCTGATTATATTATTAGGAAACATTTTTATCAACGCATCTTTATACACTACAAAAGATAAAATAGTTGGTATTAACAATACAACAAGCAAGGCAATGACACTTACAAGCATTTCCAACATTGATGTTGGGCTCCACAAACTCATATAAAAACCTGAGTTCATAAAACCTGGCAATTCATTTTCTTTTAATATTCTTTTTATCTCATTTACAAGATAAACATTATTTTCTTTTATAGAACGAGTATTATGTTCAAGGAGATTTTTTAGGTTCTTTCTTCTCTCATCATCTTTTTCTTTCTCGACCACTTTAAGTCTTTGCTCTGCCTCTTTTATAATCTCATCATAAGATCTTTCTATGTCCGTCTTTTTTTGATATATAGTTGAGGCAATCAAATCATCTGCCTCTTTCTCTATGTCTTTTTTCTTTGACTCAAGAGTTGTGAGCTTTCCCTTTAAAGTATTGATACTTTTCTTTAATTCTTCAAGTTCAACTTTTCTTTCATCATTTTCCATAATACACCTCTTCTATATTATAACATATTTTTAGTTGAATCTTAGGGCTCGCAAGCTCGCCCCTACGAAAATATCTCGCCCCTACGATATCAACTCTCTTATACTTGCCTCATTTTCTTTCATTGCTTCCAAAGTTTTATTCAAGACTTCATCAAGTTCAAGTTGCATATATTTTTCTGCACCAAGTTTTATAACCTCTCTATCACAACCTGCTGCAAATCTCTTATCTTTAAATTTCTTTTTAAGACTGCTGAGTTCCATGTCAGTGCAACTCTTACTTGGTCTCATCTTTGCTGCTGCAAATATAATTCCTGTAAGCTCATCAATAGTAAATAAAACTTTTTCCATTTCTTCACTAGGCTCAACATCAGAGCAAGGTCCAAAGCCATGACTACAAACTGATTTTATAAACCCATCATCATAGCCTTCATTCTTCAATAGCTCAATACATTTCTTGCAATGTTCCTCTGGATACATTTCAAAATCAATGTCATGAAGAAGCCCTACTGTCTTCCAATATTCAACTGCTTCCTCATTCATTCCAGCATTTTTAGCGAACCATCCAAGCACCGAACCAACCGTTATTCCATGCTCAATATGAAATGGCTCCTTGTTATACTTCTTTAATACTTCAATTGACTCATTAAAACTTTTCATAATCTTGTCCTCCGTATAGTAATAATATTTTAATTCATTTATATTATTTTAGTGAAAGTGCAATTTTTTCAAGTAAATTTTGGGTGAAAAGTGCAGTTTTTTCAAGTAAATTCGGAGCAAAAAGTGCAGTTTTTTCAAGTAAACTACATATCCTCACTATCCAAAACTATTGTGAATGGGCCATCGTTTATAAGTTCTACTTTCATGTCAGCGCCAAATTTTCCTCTTTCAACTTTTAGACCCTCATAAGTTTTGCACTTACTGATAATGTATTCATACATCTCATTTGCAAATGTTGGATTGCCTGCTTTAATAAAACTTGGGCGATTGCCTTTCTTGCAATCAGCATAAAGTGTAAACTGTGATACAAGTAGCAACTCACCGCCTACATCATTTAAAGATAAATTAGTTTTGCCCTCACTATCTTCAAATATTCTAAGTTTAATCATCTTATCTACTAACTTGTCAGCAATTTCTTTCGTGTCATTTTCAGCCACACCAATAAGAACCATAAGTCCTTTTCCTATTGATCCTATAGTTTCTCCATCAACTTTTACAGATGAGTTTAATACTCTTTGAATTACAAATCTCATAATCTTTTACTCCATTATATCAAAACACCAATCTTTTAATATTTCAAAATCGGTTCTGTCTTTCATTTTTTTATTGACTCTATCATAAAGTCTTATGTCGTCCGTAATGATTGTATCCGCTCCTGAATCAAATGCATTTACCATACCCTTTTCAGTATTGACTGTCCATATACCAGAAGTTTTTCCTTTGTCTTCTACTTGATTTATGTAATTCTGTGCCATTTCCTCTTCCATCAAAATATAGTCTACATGTAAATCTGTCACATTTCCAAAACCACCAAAACAAAGCACTCCTGTATCCATTTCACCATATTTAGCTTCAGCATAGTTCATAATATCATATTTTAGAGAAATGAGAACGACATCTTTTTCGCAACCTTTTTCTTTCACTATTCGCACAACATCATCAACCATTTGTTTATCTGCTGTCACACCTTTAAGTTCTATAAACAAAATGATTTTATCTTTTATCGTATCAAGAAATTCTTCAAGGGTTGGAACTTGCAAAATCTTTCCAGAGCCAGTCGTATCTTGTATCTTAAGTTCCCTAATCTCTGCAAGTGTCATATCCTTTGGTGCCTTCGCTACACCTGTTAATCTTTTAAAATCATCATCATGATTAATTATATAATAACCATCTTTAGTTCTCTGTATATCTGTCTCCGCTCCATAACAATTATTTTCTATGGATACCTTAAGCCCGTCTATAGAATTTTCACTTGCAAGAAAACCTCCAGTACGATGAACTACTATCTTTGCAGTTTTCTCATTATGCAATATATCTTCCGAAATAAAGCCTACTATAATAGCTACTAATCCTATTAAAATTGATCCCAATATACAAACTAGAATTTTAGGCAAATAATTAACTCTTCTTACTTGTTCTCTATATACTATTTTACTATCACCAGTATATTTTTGACTATACTCTAGATAGAATCTTGTAATATCAATCATAAAAATTGCATCACATATCACTTTCAAAATTATTTCAATGAAACATCCCTCAAGCATAATGAATGCTGAAAATGCTCTTATCACAAAAGCTTTTACATCTGCAAAATTATTTGCCTTAAGTCCTTCTACCTCCATGACATAGCCATTAGGGACTTTATCATTTAAATCAGTAAGTGCTTTTACAACTCCCACATTAAATAAAAAATTAATCGCCAATCTTATCAAAATCAAAACTATTAGAAGTCTTGCCACTCTAAACAATAACTTCTTCCAGTTATCCTTGATGATAAGTCTTGAATTCTTCATTGCTTCTTCTACAGTTTTTTTATGTAGCAACACGCCGTGAAATGTAAATACATATACCATGCCAAACACTGCCATCACTATCATGAATGTTATAAATGGCACGGCAAATATCTTATTCGCCATTATCACGTCCATTATGAAGTTTGGAATGTAAAACTCATCCGTAAGACTAATAGTATATCCTGCACCAATTATTGGTGTTATGATAAATATATATACTATGCATAAGATGCCAAGTGGATTAAAAAATAATTTTAATGACTTGAATCCTTCTATTATGGCAGAAAAAATTCTTGATATAACCGAACCATTTTTTGTATTTTTAAATAAATCTCCGATGAATATTATTTCACCAAAGAGTTCTATTGCAATGTAAGTGAAAACTGCGAATATCGCTAGAAGCATTATTATAAAACCCTGCGGACTAAATAAAACATATAGTAAATTGGAAGTAGTAAGTGCATCATCACGAGTCATCACAAGCATTTTTGCTATTGACATTATAATACGAATTAAAACATAAACAATAATATAGCTCCAAAGTTCATAACTCCAAAGTTCTGAGACTGACCTATATATAAACTTACTAAGCCCTATCTCTTTTGCTTCTTGATTTTCTTCAATTTTATTTTTCTTCCAAAACATAAGCTTCACCTATAATGTAAATACAACATTACTTTAATCAAATAGGTGGCTCATAGCCACCTTTTATTAAATATTAAAACTAAATTTATTTAAGCAATTCCTTTATATTCTTCTTATACTCCTCAACTCCTGGTTGGTTGAATGGGTTAACGCCAAGGATGAGAGCTGAGATTGCACAAGTCATCTCAAAGAAATAGAAAAGCTCGCCAAGAGTAGTTTCATTTTGCTCTGCCACTTTGATTTCTATAACCGGGACATTTCCTGTATGGTGTGCTTTCTCAGTTGCACGAAGGGCTATATCATTTAAATCATTTACTGAGAACTTGTCATTATATTTTACTCTCTCGCTATCATAATCATTCTCAATCATGATAAAGGTCTCAAACATATTTCTCTTTCCCTCTTGCATAAGTTGACCCATAGAGTGAAGGTCAGCAGTCATATTGAGTGATGCTGGGAAGATACCTTTATTGCCCTTACACTCTGACTCACCAAAGAGTTGCTTTAACCACTCTGCAAAATATTGCATATTAGGACTAAGTGTTGCAAATACTTCTATGTCTTTTCCATTTTCATAATAGAGATTTCTAGTGATGGCATACTTCATTGCATCATTTTTATTTTCATCTGCTACAGTGTAAATGCTTCTTGCTGCCTCAGCACCTTTCATAAGTTTATCTATGTCAAAACCTGCACATGCAATTGGCACAAGTCCTACTGCAGATAAAACTGAATATCTACCGCCTATATCATCTGGCACTACAAAAGTTCTATAACCTTCTCTATCTGCTTCCTCTTTTAAGATTCCCTTTGCCTTGTCAGTAGTTGCGATAATTCTTTTCTTTGCACCATCTTTTCCATACTTCTTTTCGCAAAGTGCTTTAAACTTATCAAAGGCAACCGCTGGCTCAAGAGTACCACCGCTCTTACTTATTACATTTATATAAAAATTTTTTCCCTCTACATAGTCAAGAGTTTCTTTTAAATATTTTTCTGAAAGACCGTTGCCTACAAAAATTACTTCTACACCTTTGTTGCCATAGTAATCAGAAAGATACTCTATAGCTGCTTTTGCACCAAGGTAAGATCCGCCAATACCGATTGATACAAGCACTTCTGCTTCTTTCTTAACTTCCGCTGCAACTTCCTTAATTCTTGCAAACTCTTCCTTGTCATACTTGATTGGATGATCTACCCAACCAGTCATATCAATTTTTCCTGCAAGTAAATCTGCAATGTGCGATTTTGCACCTGCAACATGTTTACTTAAATTTTTTACTTCTTCTGCTTTTTCAAAATTTACTTTAATCATATTCGCCCCGACTTTTGTATTTTTTTAATTATGATTTAAAACATATTTATTATTATATGCCATACAAATTGTATTTGTATTTTTTATAATTATATACATAGCATACCAAGAACAGAGACAACAACAAACGATACCTATTATATCCCATATAATAATTGTAGAACCATTTTCGGGAATCATAAGTCCATATTGATTGCCGTTTCTTTGAAGTTTATCTCCTAATTTATATCTCCAATATAGAGGATAAATACCTGTAATTATGCTCACAATAATTGTTGGTATAGCACTTCCACTTGTTCTTCTTACTATAGAATAATAGTTTCCTGCTTGAGCTTCATACACTATGCTTCGAACATTTATGCCAGTAAATATGCCTAAAATTACACCTACTCCTATTCCAATGAGTGTCATAAATATAAACATTCCAACACCTGGTGTTTTTTCACTATCATTTACACATGCCTCATTTACATCTTTTGCAAGACTATGAATGAAGAAAAAAGTATAAATGCCACAGGTAATTATGTTTAAAAGAATAAACACTAAAAGTGATCTATCAGTTTTTAACAATCTAATTCCTTCTTGATTAGAATTAGCATTTGTGTTAAATGCACTTCCAACACTGTCTATCACTCTATTTGTTTCTGAATCTACTGTCTCTGTAACATCATTTACAAATTTCTCCATTTTATCAAATCCACTGCCAACCTTTGCCCCACAATTTGGACAATGGTTTGCACCCTCTGGAAGCTTAGCTCCACAATTTGCACAATACATAAAAACCTCCTATGATTTTATAAATTATACTTTTTGTAAAATCTACATATACGACCTCATTATTTGGGTCAAGTAATCTTATTATATAGACAGCAATAAATAAAACTATAATAACTGCTAAAATTGAATTTAAAACCACCTTATTTATCCTGTCTTTTAATACAAACAGCACAGCTATAATTGGCAAGGTAAAAACTAAAGGATGATAGTGAATTGCCCCTGCTACATCAGCCTTACATAAATGTATCACTGCTCTTGTCATACCACAACCCGGACAACAAATCCCTGTCAAAAACCTAGTTGGGCAGCCAATGTCTGTTATAAAAAGAATTATGGCAAGCAAAAACAATGCCATCAATGATAATAAAAAATCTTTTCTTACTATCTCAGGATTAATCTCTTTGATTTTTTTTATTACATTTATCACTTATAAATTATACTTAAAAATATATAAAAAAGCAATTATGATTTTTTTATTTTACATAATGTTGAAAAGTACACTCTTTGTGATATAATAATTATAATATAATTTTTAAGAGAGGTATTATGAATTATCAAGAAGAATCCTTAAAACTTCATGAATCTCTAGGTGGAAAAATTGAAGTTATTTCAAAAGTTAAATTAGAAAACAAAGATGACTTATCACTTGCTTATACTCCTGGTGTAGCAGAACCTTGTCTTGTAATAAACAAAGATTACAATAAATCATTTGATTTAACTCGTAGACATAATCTTGTAGCTGTTGTTACAGATGGTACTGCAGTTCTTGGTCTTGGGGATATAGGTCCAGAAGCTGGTATGCCAGTAATGGAAGGTAAATGTGCCTTATTCAAGGCATTTGGGGATGTAGATGCATTTCCAATCTGTGTAAGAAGCAAGGATGTTGATGAAATTGTAAAAACTATCTATCTCATCTCAGGTTCATTTGGTGGCATCAATCTTGAAGATATTGCTGCACCAAGATGTTTTGAAATTGAAAAGAGATTAAAAGAATTATGTGACATCCCTATTTTCCATGATGATCAACATGGCACAGCTGTTGTTGTAGGTGCTGCTTTAATCAATGCATTAAAACTTGTCAACAAAAAAATGGATGAAATTAAAGTTGTTATAAATGGTGCAGGATCTGCAGGTATAGCTATTGCAAAGCACCTTATGAATCTTGGTGTAAAGCACATGAAGATTTGTGATTCACATGGTATACTTTGCGAAGGTAATAAACTTAATGATGCAAAACTTGAAATGGCAAAAATTACTAACCCTGAAAAAATGAATGGAACTCTTGCCGATGCTATGAAGGGCAGTGATGTATTTATCGGAGTTAGTATAGCAGACTGTGTTACTAAAGACATGGTTAAATCTATGAATAAGGATGCTATCGTATTCCCTATGGCAAATCCAAATCCAGAGATTAATTCAAATGATGCAAAAGAGGCTGGAGCTAAAATAGTTGGAACTGGTAGAAGTGATTATCCTAACCAAATAAACAATGTTTTATGTTTCCCAGGACTCTTCCGCGGAGCGCTTGATGTTAGAGCAAAAGATATAAATGAAGAAATGAAACAAGCAACTTCTTATGCTCTTGCAAATCTTATACCTGAAAATGAATTAAACCCTGACTACATAATTCCACTTGCACTTGATAAGAGAGTTGGAAAGGTTGTAGCTGAAGCTGTTGCTGATGCCGCTCGTAAAAGTGGTGTTGCAAGAATATAAGACTAAGAGGATGGGAAACTCGACCTTTTTAAAAACATGAGTGTTTTCTTTACAACAACTGGTGATTTCCTTGATTGGTATATTGCCGCACTTATAACTGGTTCTATCCTTTGTATGAATAGAAAATTACTTATAAAAGCTGCTGCAAGATATTTCCCAGCAATTTTTGGTGGACTTATACTTGCATTCGCACTTTGCATGGGTGTTGCAGCCCTTATGGGATATCCAGTCATTAATGCACTACTTTTAATCGCTCTACCAATAACGGGCGGAGGTATGGGAGCCGGTGCTACACCTCTTTCAAAAATATTTGAAGTAAGTAGTAAAATGTCAGCAAGCGAAGCACTCTCTATAATGTCTCCTGCCGTTGCTATTGGTAATGCAATATCTATCGTTATGGCTGGTATACTCACAAAAGTTATTCCTGATAAATTTAATGGTTATGGTAGTTTAATGAAGGAAGGCAACAAAGATATTCATCGCATAGAAGTAAGTCAAGAACTTTTAGAAAAAAGAAATAAAGTCACTATTTCAAATCTTGGTATAGGCATTTGCTATCTTGATATGGAACTTATGCCATTTGCACAAATCTCATCACGACTTGGTGGTGCTGTAATATTATTAATCGCAAGCTTATTATTATCAGTACTTGCACAATTCATAGTAGTTTAGTATAAAATAATATCTTGGCTAATTTATAATTATCATTAAATATTGTAATAACAATGGGGCAGACTTGCGAGCCCTCGTCGTCCGAACTATCTGAGCGACACTCATAGGGGCGCGCAACACCGTAAGGGCGAGCTATGCGAGCCCCAATTTTATTGCTTTATTTTTTTTATATATTATGTTAAAATACTATTATTATGAAAAGAAAAAATTTTATAAAATTGAATATTGTAAAAGCTCTTTTGAGTCTTGTTTTAGTTTTGACACTTTTGTCAAATGCATTTGCAGATGAATTTACTGAGAAATGGGGACCTGCTGCATTTAGTGTGACGAATGAAACAGTTCCGCCAGAAATCGCAGCAAGTGCTTTATCAGATTATTCTTTTAGCCAAGCAAATGCAACTGGCCAAATAACAAGTGGTGATATGGCTGCTATTAAACAAATTGTTATCGCCGAGCCAACTACTGCAGCCGCAAATTCCAATCCTGTTGTAAATACAACTAATGTCGCAACTCAGGTTACTGTTCCTACTGCACTAAAAGAAACGACTATCATCGGTCCAAGCACACCACAGTCAACACCAATTAACGGTGCTGCTTCAAATACAGGTATACCAAATGTTGCAAACACTGCAAATGCTACGAACACAACAAATGCTGCAAACTTTTTAAATGCACCTGTCACAACTGAACTTAATCTCAATAGCTTTACTGTGAAGCAAGGTATAACTGCAACTAAGGTTGAAACTCAGGCTCCAACATTTGCACTTATAAATGCAACAACCCGCGAAATCTATACTTCAAAAGATGCCTCAACAAAATATAATCCTTCAGGTCTTACTAATCTTATGACAGCATTGATAGCAACTCAGCATCTCGGTATGACATCAAGTCTAAAGGTAAATGCATCTGCACTTAAAAATATAGATAAAGATGCATCAATCGCTGCACTTGCTGCTGGTGACACCATCACACTTAAAGATGCTATCGCTTCAATGTTTGTAAAAGGTTGTGTAGATTCTTCAAATGTCGTAGCAGAAAATGTAGCAGGTAGTGTAAGCAACTTCGTCACTCTTATGAATACAACTGCCACAAATCTTGGTCTAACAAATACAAAATTTGTTGACCCATCTGGCATAGGTGAAAATGAAACTACTGCACTTGATATGGCTATCATCATGGCAAAGGTCTGTGAGAATCCACAACTTGTAGAACTTTTAAATCTCACTCAATATAAATTACCAAAAACTCAAAAAAGAGAACAACTTATATTATATTCAAGGAACACTATGTTAAATAAAGACAATGCAACATATAGCCCTGATGTAAAAGCAAGTCGTCTCGCATATGCAAGCAAACCAAAATACTGTATCGCATCACTTGCACCACTTAATAACAATAACATAATCACTGTTGTATTAAAAGCAGAAGGTCAGCAATTCGTAGTCACAAAAAAACTTATAGACTATGCAAAAGCAGTTCTTGGTATAGAAGTTACAACAACTACAAAAAAATAATAACATTATTATTTTACATAAACAGCAATAAAAAAGATGAGTGCGAAACTCATCTTTTTTGATTTATGGAATAAAGTGTGAATTATAAAATGCTGGAAATTGATATGCATTGATAAATGGTATATAAGATGATATAAATGCAAGCACTGCTATAATTATAAATATATATTTTAATTTCTTATAATTAAATATATAAAGTATCACATACGATAGTTCAACAAGCAGAAATACAAATCCTAAATATCTTATAGTTGTCAGACCATATTGCCCTATTCTTAAAAATAATGAAAGCCCTTGTAAAATAAGTGCCGGTATAAATGCTACTGGTAAAAACTTTATTATCTTGTCATAAACTTTGTCCTCATCAAAACTTCTAGCCATAAGTGCAACAAATAAACCAATTGCGAAAAGAAGTGTGCAAACCCCAAATACTTCATTTGAAGGAAGTTCTCTATTAATTATGATTCTCACTAAATATATATAGAAGAAAGCAAAGCCTATAAGAACCATTATACACATAACATATTTTATGAGTATTTTTTCAAATGCCCCTGATTCTCTGTCAACATTTCCAATGGCAATGAACATCCCAACATAACCTATAACAACACTTTCAATTATCATCAAATCCATAAGTTTCGTAAAGTCATTATACTTAAATAAAACCGTGACAATATAAAACAAAATACCCGTGCCAGCCATAACAACCAACATCACTATTAAAAGTATCAACATATTTATAAACACTTTTTGCATATAGTCTGCCATATCCATCTCTTTATCTGACACAATGCAAAAATGAATAAGTGATAAAAATATTGTTGAAGTATAATATGTAAGATATCCTGTTCCGAAGCCAACATAAATTGCAGAAATTACTCTAATTATAAGATATACACCTATTGATATTAGCAAAACTGAAAGTCTACGAACTATCGCATTATCTCTTATAACATTTGGTAGTTTATACTTATATACATCAAACAATATAGTAAACAAAAATGTACTTTCAATAAGGCCTCCGACAAGCATCGATATTTCAACAAGCAAGTTGTTATTAAAATTGGCCGTATATACATTGCCAAGTTTTTCAATATCAAATACCATTACAGTTGCAAATAAAACTATACATATAAATGTTATAGTATATTTTTTTATAAAGCCAAATACTAAATTTTTCATACTACTCCTTTTTTATTGTATTATTTTTTTAAATAGTTTCTTTTTTATTAAGTAAATTTGCAAAGTTCTCTTTTAACATAAGTGTAAAAATAGAAAACTTAAGACATATAAATCCTTTGTAATTAAATTTCTCTTCTCTATAGTCCCAAAGTCTTAAATTAAAAAATTTAAGCAAGAACCATCCACCAATAAGTTCAATAATAGTCATACAGACTGATGTCATAAAAAATAATAATAATCTTTTAATAACTATATTGTCAATTGCAATGTTCTCTCCATAATTTGTAATTAAAAATGCTGTAATAAGACCAACTCCATATATTGGTAACCAAGGTCCTACACAGAAGCCTGGATTAAACCATCTTTTTTCTGGGTCAGCAAAATGTCTATATAATACTTCAAGGCACCAGCCAAAAATTGTTCCTATGGCAAAAATAAATACATACATTACAAAACGATACATATTATTTATAACTCTCCTCAAAATGTCTTATTAATTATAACACATTTTTAATAATTTTTGTTGCTTTTTTCATTTAATCAATTGTAAATTTTTTTATATATGTGTTATAATATATAATATGCTTAGATTCTTGATTTTTAAAAATTTCAAATCAAAATTAAATTCCACTCAGACTATACTTGGTAGTTTCGTGTTGGCTATACTTTTTGGGGCATTGCTTCTTTCTCTTCCTATCTCAAGTAAAAGTCATCACACTACTGATTTTTTAACTTGTCTTTTCACAGCTACATCTTCTATGTGTGTGACAGGACTTGTAGTAGTTGACACGGCAACTCACTGGTCATTCTTTGGTCAACTTATTATACTTGTCCTTATTCAGTTTGGTGGGCTTGGTATTATAGTGATTGCATCTATAATAGCAATATTTCTTGGTCAAAGAATTAATTTAATACATAGAACCACCTTACAAGAAGCATTGTCAGTACAAAAAGTTGGAGGTATAGTTAAACTTACAAAATTTATTATAAATGGTGTTATTATATTTGAATCACTAGGTGCAATTCTACTTTTTTCTCATTTTATTCAAGAGTTTAATTTGCCTACAGCCATTTGGTACTCCATTTTTCATTCTATATCAGCATTTTGTAATGCTGGTTTTGACCTAATGGGATTTAGAGAAAATTTTTCTTCTCTTACTTACTATCAGTCAAATATTTTAATAAATGTAACTATAATGTTTCTAATTGTAATCGGTGGACTTGGATTTTCAGTATGGAACAATATATTAAAAAACAAATCAAATTTTAGAAAATATTCTTTACAAAGTAAAATTGTTATATTCACAACCATTATTCTCATAATTTTTCCTGCACTTTATTTTTACTTTTTCGAATTTAAAAGTTTAAATGGATCTACGAGAATTTTATCTTCGCTATTTCAATCTATAACTACAAGAACTGCAGGATTTAATACAGCTGATTTCTCAGCAATGTCAGAAGTTGGTCAAGCAATAAGTATTATACTTATGCTCATAGGTGGTTCACCTGGTTCTACTGCAGGTGGTATGAAAACTACAACTATCGCAATTCTCGTAATATCTACTGTAGCAGTATTTAGAAAAGAAAATGAACCACATATTTTCTATAGACGAATAGATGTCCAAATAATAAAAAATGCAATAACCATTTTTATGCTTTACTTAGGTTTATTCCTTATAGCAAGTTTTGTAATTTGCAAAATTGAAAATGTATCGCTTCTCAAGACTTGCTTTGAAGTGAGTTCCGCAATTGGCACAGTTGGCTTAAGCCACAATTTTACTGGAAGTCTTTCAAGCATATCAAGAATAATCGTTATAATTCTTATGTTCCTTGGAAGAGTTGGTGGTCTCACATTTATATATGCTATCATGCCTGCACTAAATAAAAAAGCTGGCTATATAGCAGAAGATGTAACTGTAGGTTAGGAGGATTTATGAAGAATATTTTAATAATAGGTATCGGTCGTTTTGGTTTTCATGTCGCACAAGAATTAAATAAGTTGAACACTCAAGTTTTAGCGGTAGATACAAGCGAAGAGCATTTGCAAAAAGTAGATGAGTATGTTTCTAAAACCATCATCGGAAACGGAACTGATTTAGATTTCTTAAAAACACTTGGTATAAATACCTTTGATGATTGTATAGTGACTATTGGTGACAGCTTCCAATCTTCTCTTGAAACAGTTTTGAACTTAAAAGAACTTGGAGCTAGAAGAATCACTGCAAGAGCATCTATGGAATCTCAAAGGAAGCTACTACAAAAAATTGGTGCTGACTTAGTTGTATATCCCGAAAAGCAATTAGCCAAGTGGACAGCACTACATTCTGCAACTAATTCAGTATATGACTTTATGGATCTTGACAATAACTATGGTGTATATGAACTTAATACTCCAAAAGAATGGTCAGATAAAACTTTATCAGAACTTGATTTAAGAAAGAAGCACAATATCAATATTATAGGTGTCAAAGAAAAAAATCAAATGAAAATGATTCTTGGTCCTAACTACACACTAAAAGAAGGCGAAAATCTTGTAATCATTGCTAAAGAAGCAGACATAAATAAATTTTTTGGCAAATAAATTTAAGCTTTAATCACCGCATAAATTTCTTAGACAAAATGTCTCATGGAAAACATAATAATTTCAAATTCAAACACTCGCTCGGTCAAAATTTTATAACCGACGAGTTTTTGCTTGAAGACATTGCTGATGAAAGTGGAATAACTAAAGATGACTATGTCCTTGAGATAGGACCTGGAAATGGTGCACTCACTCGTTGCCTATGCGACAGAGCAAAGTATGTAGTCGCAGTTGAAATTGATAAAAGTTTAATTCCTCTTCTTACAAGCAATCTAAAAGAATATAAAAATGTCTCTATTATAAATGCAGACTTCTTAAACTGTGATTTTCAAAACATTCTAAATGAATTCTTAAATGTCGCTCATATAGTTCGCGACGACAGCGTAGAGGCAAGCAACAAGGTAGGAGCGAGTGAAAACGTAGGGGCGAGCTCTGCGAGCCCTCTTAAGTCTGATAACATCCACCCAATTAAAGTCGTTGCAAATCTTCCCTACTACATCACCTCTCCAATTATTCAAAATCTTTTGCAAAATCCATATATAAGCGAGATGACTCTCATGGTTCAAAAGGAAGTTGCAGAAAGAATAGTTGCAACTCCAAACACTAAAGACTTTGGCATTCTTACCCTCGCTTGTAATTATTATGCTGATACAGAGATGATTATGATAGTGTCAAAAGATTGTTTTTTCCCAAGACCCAAGGTTGATTCAGCAGTGGTGCACTTCAAAAAGCATAGTATTCAAAATAATAGCAAAAGCACGGGCGAGCTACGCCGTATAGGCGAGCTAAGCGAGCCCTGTAGTGTTTGTACGGGCGAGCTATGCGAGCCCCAATCAGATAACAACTACGAAAAACTTTTCAAATTAATAAAAGCCTCCTTCGCTCAAAGACGAAAAAAGCTTTTAAACTCTTTAACCAATGCGGGATATAATAAAGATACTCTTGCTGCTGCATTTGCAAAATTAAATTTTGATGAAAATGTCAGAGCTGAAAACTTGTCACTGGAGGATTATAAAAATTTATTGTCACTAATTTAAAGAGGCGGGCTCGCATAGCTCGCCCATACGAAGTTTTACTACTACATAGCTCGCCCATACATGTTTTTAAATAGCGTAGTCGCGAGCTCCGCGAGCAACATTTCAAAGTTTTATTACAACGATATATTGTCACCATCTGGCAAAACTATATCATTCTGTAGTGCTTCTGTAGTTGGTGGCTCAGTTGGTCTTTCTGTCTGACCTGGTGGTGGTGGAAGTGGAATAGTTGGGTCTTTATAATTCGGGTCCGCCTTTTCTGCATTTGAATCAAATTCATTATATCTTTTCCTACTTGCTTCAACTTTCTGAAGTGTGACTCTTTGAACTGCCATTCCAGCCATATCATATATAAATGTCAAACTATCATTCGTAAATAAAATTTCTTTTTCACTAGCTCTACTTCTATTCATACTTCCAAAACCAAAGAAACTATATTCATCATTAGTCGCAAGTCGTCTTGATATTATTATGTTGTCTTCATTCATCTCACTTGATATGCAAGTGCCATACCAATAAATTTCCCTCTCAAAAAAGCTTGTTGAGTAAATCGTTATAGTTCCATCATCAACTACTGCTTCATAACTCATCACCCCAGCGCCAACATAAGTACCATTGATATTTATTCTCGAAACGCCGCCACCGCAGGAAGCTAATATCATCGCAGATATCAACACTATAATAGTTAATTTTAATTTTTTTATAATTTTTAATTTCATATAATTCCTATCCATAAAATATAATTTTTAGTTTTACTCAACTGATATCTTACAGAAAAAAATAGTTGGAGCAAAAACTGATTTTCTCAAACGATAGCGAAGCTTTTTGCTTAGAGTTTTAGCACTGTTTGAGCGCAGCGAGTTTGCAAAACTCTTGCAAAAAGCAAGATAGCGCTTTGATAGAAAATCTTGTTTTTGCGACCTATTTTTGCAGTAAGATATCAGTTGATAATATAATAAAAAATTATTCTAATGCCTCTAGTTGTGCAAAGAGCACATAGCCACCAAAGACCACTGCCTCATGCACATCTATTCTTGGCGTAAGTATTCTATCTTTATTTTTATATTCAAGAACGTAGTTGTTGTTGTCGTAACCTGTTATGAAGAATTGGAAGGTATCATCTTTATAAACTGCAATTTTCTCATTCAAACTAAGATAATATTCAAGGTCTCTTTCTGTGACGCCTGTTACATTCATTACTAAAATAGTATTATCTTTTAAATAAATGTTTTCCTCAAAGCCTTCAAGGTTTTCCAGTATAGAATCATCTTGTCTTAGGTATGACACATTTCCTTTATTTGCACGATTATAACAAGTTATTCTATCATCGAATTTAACATAACCGTAGTTATCTCTTATTTCATTTATTCCATCTGAAAGATTTTTCAATTTTGCTTTCAAATCACCACTATCATACACATAATAAATAGCATCTTCAACTTCCGTCGATGACTCAAGTGCAGTCTCTTCAATTTGTTTTCTTACTATACCAGCACTTTTTGTGTAAGTCAGTTTCTGATTTCTTTGAAGCGGTATGTCAAAATATCCTATACGAAGTTTTTCTTTTGTAAACTCTTCTTTATATTCAAATGCATCTTCACTTAAAGTTGGGTAATTATTAACTATAACATCATTTGTAAGATAAGTATAATGTGTTCCGTCTCTTGTATATTTATTATATCTTAGTACGTTTTGTTGATTTACAAAATTATAAAGGTATCTATCTTTTTCTTTAAATACATCTTCTTTTCCTGTAATCGCATTTACAACTCTAATCTCGTGACTTGGTCGACCAATTATTTTACCAATTTCGCGCCATATATTTTCATCACTAAACACACCATAGAAGAGGTCATCATTCATAAAAGTTACCACTTCAATGTTTTCATTTTCTTTGGCATCTATGGTAGATATTTTTCCATCATCAATATTATAAATACTTATATGCTTTGAAACACCTTCTTTATCATTGTTAAATGCAAAATATCTGCTATTTGAACTTGCGGCAAACTTTGTCTCTTCAAAGCCATCTGCAAGAGTTAAAATCTCTGCTGTATCTACATCTATAGAATAAACTTTGTTATAACTTTTAAATATCAAACTATTATTTTTGTAAACGCAGAGTCTACTAATATCATATTTCAAACTTTGAAATGTTGTATAGATAGGTATAAACAAATTTTCTTCAGACTCATTTGTTTCACTATGATATGTAAAAATATCAATTCCCATGTTGCCTTCATTAAGTCCAACCATATTATAACCATAGACAATATAAGTTACATCGCCAGCATCATTTACATCTAAGATTTTCACAGCATAATCTTCTGCAATCTGTTCAAATGTTTCTTTGTTCCTTACACGATAAGAAAATATGTTTGTAAATTTTTGAGTTTCAGAATCATATAGGTAAACTTCTTTTTGTTTACAAAATGCAAAATAGCGATGATTGCTTGACTCAATTTTTATAAAATTATTTGGGTTAGTTACTCCAAGATAAAATCTTTTATTAGTCTCATTAAATGGGTTATCATCCATATTTAGCAATTCTTCTGTTTGCCTTTTAAACTTCATAAAATACCATCTTGTACCATCCCACCTTAACACATATTCGTCTCTATTTATGAAGAATTCTTGTTTCGCATCATTTCCACTTTTAGTTAAATATCTAACAGCTATATTAAAACTATATTCCTGCGCTTGATAAATATTAAAATAGTATTCGCTGACTCTTTTCATTTTTGTATCTGCAAATGTGAGCTGTTCAAAAGTTTGCTGCAAGGTTACTGTATGCATCTCCCTCATATCACGGTTTATACTCGTCTCAAGATATTTTACTATACCTTTTTCATAGTTACCTGCAGTTACTGGGTCAAAGGTTATATCAGTAAACCACTCTGCCTGTCCAACAGCATCATCAAGATTGTTTCTTGGACGATATATAATATTTGCAAAGTAAAATGCTTCTCGTTTATTAGTATTTATTTTAATTGTAAGAAGATAAGAAGTGTGAGCTCTAATTAAGTTTTGAATATTTAATGTAATTCTTGTCTCATCTTTTTCATTATCACGAGATGATTCATCAATGTCAAAACGAGTTCTTTCAAGTAATCTATTACTTGTTCTATCCCTTACTTCGTATTCAAGATAATTAAATTTGTTTCCATTATTTTTTATAAGAAGGTCCAACTTCCTGCTTTGTCCAAGAAGAGTTACTGTGTCATTTGAAACCTTACTATAATTGCTGTTTGTAAAGCCTCTCATCTCATTAAGCTTTCTATCATTTCTTATTTGATATATTATAGGAAAAGAAATATCAAGGTTCTCTATATAATAAAGCTGCTTTGGCTTTAATTGATTGTAATTGTATACATTAAAAGCAACTGCTGCAATCACAAATGCTAAACTCGCAAGTAAAATTGGGTTTACAGGCTTTCTTCTTCTCTTTGATTTTTCTTTAAATAAATTACTTATCTTCATATTTATCTCTTTGTCCAAGTGCTATTTCAAGTGCCTTTTCCTCTTCAGGTCCAAGTTTAGTAGTTGTGCTTCCAACTTCAACTTCTTTTAAAAATATAATTGTTCCATCTCCAAGACTTTGACAGGTAACTACAAAGCCTGAGTTAGTAAAGTCAAGCATCGCAAGTGCAAATGATCTCTTACCTGTTTTTTCTTCAAATGCATCATATCTATAAAAACCTATTTTTTGGAAGGACCTTTTTGTAATCCTGTTGAGTTTTCGAATACTCTCTTTATTTTTCTTATTGTCTTCTACAAGATGGTCAAGGTCATTTTGCAAGTCAATAAAATATTCTTCAAGAGTTTCTGCATCCCTACCCTTCATAAAAATTTCATAGCGCTTGTTTAAGTCGTCATATTTTCCAAATGCTATTATAGCAAAAACTATTGATACTATAGATAATGCTATCAGTATCATAATTATTATTAATAGAATTGGGTTGTCTAATAAAATCATAAATACCTCTGTATACTTTGTTATTTATTTAATGTAATTATCCACATCAAATTTATTTATAAACAAATTATCAGGAATGTTTTTTAAGTTATTAAATTTTGCACCTATTAGTTTTTTCACATCTTCAGTACTTCTATCAACTGTACATATTTTAAAACCAAAATCTTTTATAAGTTTAGAAAAGCTTATTGACTGTGTACTACGAACTGTATTTCCTGCCTTAAACCATTTAACTTTTTCTTCTAGCAACTTTCCAATATTTTCGTTTTGCCCAAAACATATAAATAACAAATCACTAGCATCTTTCCATACTGCAAGTGCCAAATATAATTTTTTGCTTTTAAAACAGTTCGCTTTTTCTAATGTTGTATCATTAAATGTTGCATTCCAAGTACTTGAATCATAACTAGCGGCTTTTACTTCTAAAAAAATATCTTTTTTGTCAGCCATTTTACAATCAAAGCCATGCTTCTCAACATTTACCAAATCAAAACCCAATGTATGTCCCACAATTTGATCTCTAAGTTCATTTATAAATGTATCTGTATCATTTTTATTGAATCTTTCTTGAACTTTTTGAAGTTCCCTTAATGCAAGTACTCCTTCTGCAATAAACTCATTATCAATATGTGAGAATTTTCCCTTATCAAATAGTTTTAAATCATATTTTTCCATAAACACCTCTTAACTTGCCTTTCCTATTTCTTCTATTAGATCATATGTATATTTATTATGAATGGTTTTTAAATATGTATTAAGTCTATATACAAGTGCTTCACTTGTATATGGTTTTATTCCTAGTTTATGGCAAACCTCATATGATTGACTTTTCTCATTGAATTTTTCTTTTTTTTGTATAAGAATAAATTTATTATGACGATTATTCTCCATATTTACTTCACAAACTGATTGTGCTGTCGTTCCCGAACCTGCAAAAAAGTCTAGTACATAATCATTTTCATTTGTAGATATTCTTATTAAAAATTTTATCATCTCAACTGGTTTAGGCGTATCAAATAAATTGTATAATCCTAGCTTCTTTAAATCATTAGTTCCATTTCTTGAAAAAAATCTCATTATTGATGTTACATTGTCACAGGCGTCTTCTAAATAATGTTTTTCGTATGGCCTTCCATTTTTAAATACAAGCATGTTTTTATTATATAAATCAATAAATTTTTCATCACTTGACCACCCTCTAGTTTTAAGTGGTTTCAAATGTAAATCAATTTTGTCTATGTCTACTTTTCTTGGTTTCCCAGGAGTTGACAAATCCATTGCAAAATACACTCTTCCATCTTCATCAACATTATTATAATTTTTCAACCAACTTATATTATATTTTTCACATGATTCTTTTATTATGTCTTTAATCTTTTTTTGTGCAATGCTTAATCCTTCTCCTTCTATTATTTTTTTTACATTATTTTTTACTTCATTTATAATTTTACTATCCTCTTCGATATATTTTCTTAAAATCTTAAAATCTTTGACTTCTTTTTTATTTTTAGCATAACACAAAACATATTCATGGACAGTATTAATTAATTTTGAATTACTTCTTAATGCTTGATAAGTTATAAATGTTCCTATATGGTTTTTCTTTCCATATATTTCATCACAAATCATTTTTAATTCCGCATACTCATTATCATCTATACTTATAAATATACACCCATCTTCAGTCAACAAATCATATGAAGCTATAAGTCGCTCTTTCATAAATGATATCCACTCATCTTCTTGTCTATTATCATAATATGCTTTCGAAGTTTTTGTATTATAAGGCGGATCAATATAAATCATTTTAATCTTATTATAATATTTGTTAAATGCTCGATCTTTTAATACCAATATATTATCGCCAATAAAAACTTTATTGTCGCTATTATTGGTTTTCTTTTCTTTTACTTTACCCATGTTTTCCTCTTCAAATTTATTTTCTATAATTATTGATTGTCGCCCTATTGTTTTTCTTTTTTTTTATTATTTCTTTTGTGATTATTGTGTATCATCCATTATCACATCATCCACATTGCCTTCGCTGTCAAGGGTATAGTGGAAGTGGTGGGTGTTGCAATTAGTTGGTTCTGTGTTTTCAAAGTTGCTATAAACTGTAACTTCTAATGTTTTTTCATCATAATCAAACATACACTCACTTACACAATCTTCACTTTCTATCAAATTAAAATGCTTTAACAAGTTTTCTTTGAATTTTTCCTTAAAATTATCAGTTACTGGGCAATCATCAAAATTAATTCTTTCTTTGTCAAACAATGAATTAAATAAATGCGAGTAACCATCTACTTCCATTTCTCTTAAAGCTGCTTTTCCAGTTGCATTATTATTATAGCCATATAAATTTATATAATCATAATCAATAAAATCTTTTAGTTTATCTGATTTTATATATGATTTTATTTTATCCAAGTATTCTTTCTTTACATTGTCATCTTTAATATTATATTCATTAATTGGTCTTTCAATACTATATTTATTACTTTTATTTTTGACAATTAAAACAACTATTACCAAAGACGCTACTATTATAGTTGCAATTACAATCATAATTATTTTATTTGTATTTTTCATCCCTTTAATCTCCTTTAAATCTTATTACTGTCGTATATGGTGTCTCTTTATCACCTTCATAATCACTATAAAACTTATTGTTTATCATTTTTAATTTCTTTTTAATTGTATAGCTTTTATTAATATGACCCCAACCTACATATTTATTATTTCCAATATAAAATTCCACATTGCCAGCTACATTTTTTTCTTGATGTTTACATATTAAATCACCAACAACTAAACTAAATTTTTCATTTGTCTCTTTTCTTTCATATTTTTTGTTTTCTTCTAATATATCTATTTCGCTAAACAATGCAAATTTTCTTGATAATTTGATTAGTTTATTTAGTATGTTTGAATTTGGAAGTAAATAATCTGTTGTTCTTGTTTCCCACAAATCTATTCCATATGCTATTCTTTCATCTTGTTCTTTATCTTTTAATATTTCTTTATTTATGTAATGATAATAAACCGCTGCCGCAAATTTTGAACTATCATCTACCACACAATAATTTTTATATTCTTTAAATATTTCTTCACCTTCTGGATTTTTTATTGTTTGCATATGTTTTTTTGTATCATCATTTTTCCCTTTACCATAGCCAGCATCCTTAAATAAATCACATCTATATGTTACCATTTCACTATACTTTTTAAGCTTATGATCATATATTACTGGTAATATCTTTTTGTTTTCATTAAACTTATATTGATTACCATATAAGGTTAAATAATTTCTCCATTTATTATATGCCGCTTCACTTGCTTCTACTTCTGCTATGTCATCTACTTCTCTTGCCGTCTTTTGACCACCTAGTTGAGTGTATACATTATGGACATACCAGCTACCAACTTCAAAAATACATATTAGGAACTTTGTGTTTCTGTATCAAGTTTTCCGAACTCATACATATTCATATAATTCTTTATTAAGTTTACTTCTTTATTTGTCAAATCTACATCATCATCATTGGCTATTTTATTTGTTTTGTACTTGTCTAAATTTAGTTTTAAGCCTGCAAAGCATGTCAAACAAATATCATAGTTTTCATTTTTTAGTATTTCTTCTATATTTTCATTGCTTTCTAATTTGTTGTGCTCACTCATGCCGCAATTCATACCATGTGTGTAACTATGAACTTTACCTGAACGCCTATTTATTATAAACTTTGGATTTATTTCTTCATTCTTTATTGTTTCTACTATTTGAGTATCATTCTTTGCTATCTCATCCTTTATTGTAGTGCTTCTTTCTTCTTTTGTGCAAGAAAAACTTGTAATCAAAATTATCAATAACAATAAATATATGCATTTTTTACCAATACTGTTTTTCACGTATTTTTATTTCATATAACTGTCATTTTTTTTATTAATTTATATGTAGTGATTTTTCTTATTTTTACTGAATTGTTTTTCACTGAATTTTAATTCAGTATATTTATATGCCTATGCTACAATAGTTATCTTATTGAATTTATAAGAAGATAGATTCTGTCAAGTTCCTCTTGTGTATCATATCTGATTTCTATGACTCCTGTGTTTTCGGTTTTTGCATTGATTTTCAAGTGGGCATTTAAACGATTTCTCATTTGTTTTTCAATGTCTTTAAGTTGAATCTTAATTCTCTTAAACTCATCTGAAATGTTGTTTTCTTTGTTCTTTCTATACTGAGCTAGTTTTTCAAGGCGGACCATGTCCTCAATTTTGCGGACGCTAAGTTTTTTCTCGATTACTTCATTTGCAACTTTATTACGGAATTCTTCATCTTCAATGCCAAGGAGAGCTCTTGCATGACCTTCAGTCAAAGTTCCATCTTTAATCATGTCAAGTAATTTTTCGTCAAGTGAAAGGATGCGGAGAGTATTTGTTACAGCAGAACGGCTTTTACCAACTTTTTCTGCGACCTCATCTTGAGTTAAATTAAACTCATCTATAAGCGCTTTGTAACCAAATGCTTTTTCAACTGTGTTTAAGTCCTCTCTTTGGACATTTTCAAGAAGAGTTATTATTTTTCTTTCGTCATCACTATAGTCTTTTATGATAACAGGAACCTCGGTGAGTCCAGCAATTTTTGAAGCACGAAGACGTCTTTCACCCGCAATTACTTCATAGTGAACAGGGCCAACTTTTCTTACTACAATTGGTTCTATTATACCATAATTTTTAATAGATTCGGCAAGTTCATTTAACTTCTCTTCATCAAAATTCTTTCTAGGTTGGTTTGGGTTGGCTTGGACAAAATTGATGTTTACCTTAAGTGGTTCGCCAGTTGCATTTTCACCAGTAGGAACTTCTACAATTTTTTCAACTACTTTCTCAACTGGTACTTCGACAATTTTTTCAACTGGAACTTCTACAACTTTCTCCACAACTTTTTCAACTGGCACTTCAACAACTTTCTCAACTACCTTTTCTATTACTTCAGGTTCTCTAGATGTAAATGTTGAGTTCTCTGTATTTACATTTACCTTGTCTTCACCAAAAATTTTTCCAAATGATTTTCCAAGACCTCTTTTTACTGTAGCCATTTTACACCTCTCCATCTTTTAATATTTCTGCTGCTAGTTTTCTATATCGTTCAGCACCTATAGAACTTCCTTCGTAGTCAAGTATAGTCATTCCATTACTTGGTGCTTCTGCAAGTCTAATGTTTCTTGGTATCAATGTTTCAAAAACTCTTTCGCTAATATTGTTCTTTACTTCATTTACAACATCTTGAGCAAGTCTTGTTCTTGAGTCAAACATTGTAAATAATATTCCTTCAACTTTTAATTCTGGATTCATTCCACTTCTTACTATTTCAACAGCAGCAAGAACCTGGTTTAGTCCTTCAAGAGAAAAGTACTCACATTGAACTGGAATTATGCACGCGTCTGATGCCGTCAACGCGTTTACAGTTATTATTCCTACAGCGGGAGGGCAATCAATGATTACATAATCATAGTCATCTCTTACACTATCAATAACTTTTCTAAGTGCTTTGTCCTTCTCAGCTTGATTAAGCATCTCTGTCTCCAAGCTTGAGAGCTCTATAGATCCAGGAAGCACATCCATGTTTTGAACTACATCCTCTACAATTATACTTTTTGTTTTTGAAGTATCGTGAATGGCATCAAGAACTGTTTTGTCTTCGTCATTCAAGTCAATGCCAATTCCGACTGTTGCATTTATTTGTGGGTCAAAATCTACGAGTAAAATTTTTTGTCCAGCCTCAGCAAGTGCAGCTGACAAATTAATTGCTGTTGTAGTTTTACCCACACCACCTTTTTGATTTGTTATTGAAATTACTTTCGCCATATTAACCTCACAATGTTTTATAATTATATTTTCTTTTTGATCACATTCTATAATTATAAATTTTTTTTTAATTTTTGTCAAGTAAAATGTTTCACGTGAAACATTTTATGTTTTGATTAAAACTGTGGCATAAACTTTTTGATTGTTTCACGTGAAACAAAAACTGGCTTAATTGCCAGTTCACTTACTATGTTATATGTTAACGCTATAGAGGAGACCACTATCTGTTACAGAGGCTTGTTTGCCGGAGTGCCAGCTTTTCTTGGGTACGACTCAGGAGTTCGCTCAGTTTTAATGATCTCAAGTATGCATCTATCTGGATCTCCATCAACAATTGAATATGTATGTTTCACGTGAAACATTCCTCCAAGTTTCTTGATGGCATTCTGCCCTTCACTTAACTCTTCATCACAATTATCCATCTTAAATGACAACATGGTACCATTTAACTTGACTAGTGGAAGAGAATACTCAGACAGGACTGAAATTCTCGATACACCTCTAGAAACAACATAGTCAAATTTCTCTCTATAACTTTTATCATGACCAAAGTCTTCAGCTCTGGCTTTTATAAGTTTAACATTTTCAATTTTAATTTTGTCAATGACTTCTGAAATGAAATTAATTCTTTTGCCAAGAGTGTCATTTAAAACAAATGAACTTTCTGGGCACAAAATGGCTAGCGGCAATCCAGGAAAGCCAGCACCAGTTCCTATATCACAAATATATTTATTTTTATTAAGTTTGTCTCCATAAAACTTGTAAAGAATAGAAGAGTCAACGAAATGTCTAAGAATTATATCTTCTGGTTCTGTGATAGCAGTCAAATTCATAACTTTATTCTTCTCTATCAGCAAATTCATATACTCAAAAAAACTATGGCATTGATTCTCACTTAAATCAATGCCCACAAATTTATTCATTTGCTCAAGCAACAAATTTTTAAAAATAAAATAATCCATAACAAGTAATTAAAAACGCGTTATGTAAAACGCGTCTCTAAATTTTAATTTCTTTTATCCATAAACTTTTTATATGTTCCAACTAAGAAATCGGCAATAAATAAAATCATAAATGTCGCCAGAATTGCTACTATGTAAAGACCATAGCCAATCGCTAATCCAATAATAGCAGTACACCATAACATGGCAGCAGAGGTTATACCTTCAAGATGATCATTCTTATTAATAATCATTCCTGCACCAAGAAAACCCATACCTTGTATAGTTGCAGAAGCCATCCTTGTAATATCTCCAGACTTAGTATCATGAAAACAATATGTGGCAACTATCATTACTATGGTCGTACTAAGACAAACTGTCATATAAGTTCTCATGCCAACATTTTTCTTTTTCAAATCCCTTTCAAAGCCAATAGCTCCGCCACATACAAGAGCTAGAAAACATTTTAACACTATCTCAAGAAATTGCTTTTCTTTAATAACAATCATACTTAGCCTCTCGTTCACTTTATAGATATTTTCTATAATAATACCAAAATCAAAAAGCGATGTCAAGAAAACATTCATAAAAAACTTTGCAATATCAATAATAAATATTATTGATTATCATTTTAATTTAAAGCTATTAACTCACAAAGAAGCAATAAATAGTTGACAATAATATAAAAAAATAATAAAATTATATTAATATCACAATGACATTTAATATCCAAAATCAAGAAATATGAAATATTTTACTTTGCTACATATGAAATATAGTTTTCATTGTAACTATAAATAATAAAAAATAAAAATATGAAAAGATTAGTATCAAAAATTTTAATAATATGTTTATCACTTAGTTCTTTAGCTTGCTCAAATGTTGTAAATGCAAACTCAACACAACTAAGTACACAATCATCAAATTCAGATGAACTGATAAAAAAAGATGAGCTAACAAAAAAAATTGAAAATCTATTTAAAAAAGATGTATTTAAACCTGTATTAAACGGCAAATCTATAAGTCAACTATTAAGCGAAGAATTAAGCAAAATGTCTGAAGAAGATAAGAAGTATATTGAGAATCAATATCCTCAAATATCATTAGACAAATCTAATTTTGAAAATAATGAAAAGACCTATGTATGGCTTTCAAAAATAGTCAGAATATTACTTAAAGACTCAATAGATAATGGCTATTTAACACAAAAACAAATTGACGAATATAAGGGTTATCTCTCATTTCTCGGAATAAAAATTTCAGATGTAGAAATAAAAAAAGAAATGTCTGATGCAGATATTGAAAAATTAAGTATTGCTTTTGTAGATATATTAGATAAAATTTCAAATCCTACAATTTTGAAAATACTAGGAATAGATTTAAGTGATCCTAATATACTTTCAAATCTACCTAGTTTGTTTGGTATCAAATAGTATAAAATATTAATCAATGTCATATATAAGGTTTGCAAAAAAAGTAGGGCTTTTACACCCTACTTTTTTATTATTTTTTACATCTTTTAAGAGCTTTTTTATTAGCATCACTCACCCTGAAACTCTCACACGCTTTTTGAATAGCCTTATTATGTGTCCATGTATTTAGGCGCTGATTTTTTATATATGGCAAGGTAGCAGCATATTGCTTCGCTAATGCAGTCGCAAAATACCATGCTCGCATCATTTCCACATAATACTTATCAGGGTCTATATCATACGGGCGAGTTACACGAGCACCAAATTTTACATCTGCCACCATCTTAAGGTACTTTTCATCAAAGTCCTCATCCAAAAAATGGCTCATTAGCATCTCGATTGCAAACCTAATCACATAAGCCTTTTTTGACTTGATCCACTTACTAATATGCTTTAGCAAAACCTCTTTATTTTTCTTAAAACATTTAGGAGACAGCTGGTCACAAGTTGCCCAATTATTGACATATGGCAAAAATTGATTAACCCTTTTTATGCAAATGTCAAAGTCCTTCATTTCCGACAAGATAAATGCATGTAATTGATTTTCATCAAAATACTTATGAGGCAACTCATCTAAAAATTTTACTACATCGTTTGTCAAACCATTCGTAGGGGCGAAGCTTTGCGAGCCCTTCAGCATCTCTTTTGCAAATGCTTTGAGTTCTGGTGTTCTAATCCCGATAATAGTTTTTTTATCTATAGTCGGAATGAGTTTTGCCTGAAATTCACCAAATTTTTTATCTTGCATTTTATTTAATTTGTCTAATATTTTCTTCATAATTGCACCTCTACAAATGATTTATAAAAACTTCAAAAAAGTATCAATAATGACTTTTAAGTACTATTGTTCATGAGATTTCATTATTTTAATTTCCTTTTATTATACCACATCATTGTTTACATTAATAGCATTGAATCATTGAAACTTTTATGCTCATATGCTATAATGAAATTTGCCAAAAATACTACTTATCTATCAAAACTATTCATCAAGAAATTGAGATGAAGGACCCTAAAAGTAAAACTTTGCTTTTTAGGTATCCAAATAGGAGGCAAAATGGATTTAAAATTAAAAAAAATACTGCGAAATGCAGTATATGCGGCACTTTATGTTGCCCTTTGCTATGTATTTCAACCAATTAGCTTTGCAGCAGTTCAGGTTAGAATTGCCGAGGCACTCTGTATCTTGCCAATCTTTGACGATATGGCAATAATATCAATCTCTATTGGCTGCTTTTTATCAAACCTGCTTTTCAGCGGAATTATTGATGCAGTATTTGGAACTCTTGCAACCTTTATAGGCTTACTTTGCATCAAATTCATCAAAGTTGACAATTTCTTCTTAAAAATGCTGCCAACTATACTTTCAAATGCTATTATTATACCCTTCGTCCTAAGGATAGCCTTTGGCGAGGCTATGCCACTATGGCTCTTAGCCTTATCAATAGCAGCAGGAGAAATTATAGCAGTCTATATTCTTGGCTTTGTCCTCTACAAGGTCCTGTCTAAGAACTACAAAACCCTATTTAATTAAAGTTAAAATGTGCCCTTACTAAATACTTACATATATGTTATAATACTCTTATAAAGCAAAATTTTGCATCTAAGGAGTAATTTTATGAATTATGACAACATTATTGTAATAGGAAATTCAGGTGTAGGCAAGTCAACTCTTATCAATGCTTGCTTAGAAGAAAATGTGGCCCCTGCCGAATATGGAATAAAAGGAACAACTGACAAATTAAAAATTTATACTAGTTCAAAAATTCCATTTAGGTTAGTAGACACAGTTGGTTTTGAACCTAATTCATTAAAATTGCCATTTGTAAAATCAAAAGGTGTAAGGGCAGTAGAAGATTGGGTAAAAGAAAATTCAGAAGCTGGAAATGTGGATTTTAAAATTAATGTAATTTGGTTTTGTATAGATGGCACTTCGGGAAAATTATTTCAAGATACTCTTAACAATTTTGAGGCAGCTACAAGGATTTGGAAATCAATACCAATTATAATTGTTGTCACTAAATCTTATTCTGAACCTGACAAAATAAAAAATCTGAAAATGATTAATGAGGCACTTAGCAATAACAAAAAATTAAGAGAAAGAGTAAAGGCAGTTATCCCTGTCGTTGCAGAACAATTTATAATAAGTGAAGAGAGCAATGCTTTTGCACCAATTAGTGGAATCGTAGAATTAATAAATAAGACCAACGAATTAATACCTGATAGCAGGGCAGTTGCAGATAAAGATTTTGACGATTTTATACTTTCAAAATTAAGATCACAAGCAAATGGCACAGTTAGTTTAGCAACTATTGGAGCAGGAGTTGTAGCAGCGGTACCAATTCCTATACCTGATGCTGGAATATTAACAGCAATTGAAACCTTTGAAATCAATTCTATATCTAAAATATACGGCATCACAGAAGATGAAAATTCTAAAATGTTTATAAAACAAATTATAACAGCCGGTACTGTTGGTGCTTTTGCAAAAACTATTTTGACTGCTCTTAAAGCAAGCCCACTTAATATTGGCGCTACCATCTTAAATGTGATTGTGGCAACTACAATAACAGCTACCCTTGGTCAAGTTTCAATCGTTGCTTTTGAGCAAATATACAAGGGCGAGAAAAGTATTGATGACATTGATTGGATTAAAAAGTTACTTGAAAATGTTAACACAGGAGAGTTAATGGAAAAGATAAACGATGTGGCAACACAAATCGGAGATGAAAAGAATCCAAAAGAAATCGCTAGTATAATCTTTGATGCGATATTTAATAAATAAAAACAACATTAAAAAAAGCAAGTATTCACTTGCTTTTTAGAAGAAGAACCAACTTGTTAAAGTGCTTGGTTTTCCTTTTACTTTTGTAGTTTTTTTAGTATTTGTGCTGCCATCACTTGCCTTTACTTTTTTTGGCTTAGTTGCTGGTTTTTTAGAAGAAGTTTTTACTTTCTTAGAAACCTTCTTTTCTGTTCTCTTTACAGGTTTATTAGCCTTCAAAGTTTTCTTTTTTGCCTTTGCAGTTTTAGCAGTTTTTTTCTTCACTGTTTTAGTTGTTGTTTTCTTCTTAGCTTCTTTCTTTGCCATAATATTTTACCTCATTATATTTTAATGCCTCTTATAATAATACCAAATAATCAAAATAAAATCAATACTAATTTTTAAATAATATAACTTGCAAATATATAATTCTAATTACAATAATCTTGTTAATAAAATATAAATTTATGCCTTGCTACTTGTAAGATGATATCCCTTGCAAATATCACAATGATAATAACTCATCTGATATTCCTTAGCTTTCGCCTTAGCCTCTTTTTCAGTTTTATATCTCTTTTTACGAGCACAACTCCGCCAACCAGCATGACCGAGTTCATCTAAATCATTTCTCTTCATTTCTAATTTTACCTAATCTGGATCAGAAAAACTATCTCTCATCAAGTTCTTATAAAAGTTATCCATATCTTCCATAGTCATTCCATTGTCAATTAAGTATCTTCCCATCACATTTACCCAATCAATTTCATTAAGTGCTAGCCCTACAGTCCCACCTGATGTGTCAATGTCTGCAATATATTGAAGTATATCATCAATCCTATTTTTCACATATGCATCATATTTTTCTTTATCTTTCATTTCCGTTATACCATAATAATTTTCATAAGTTACCATATAGTCTTTTACAATATCTTCATATGAAGCACCCGCAAGCCCCTCAATAACTGCTAACACAAAACCAGTTCTATCTTTTCCTTCCACACAGTGAATGTAGTATGGTCCCTCATTTTTTGACATATCAGTCAGAGCCTTGACAACAAGTTTTGCAAAGTCTTTCGTCTTATAATTCGCAGTCATATGAGTTACACTTACTTTGCCATTTTCATAGAGTTCTTTAAAATAATCTGAAGCAAAATCATCTTCCTTTAAAAGCTTGTTTAATAATTCTTCTGTATCAGCCAAGTCTACAACATACTTGATGTTTGCTTCTTTTATCAAATCATCTACATATTTAGCTCTATTATGTTTATTGTCAACAGGGGTTGATCCACGATATAAAGTTTTATGTTTCAAGTTACCCATCTCTACACATCTAAAATTAGTAAATACCTCATTGCTAATATAATCATCTCTATTGTCGGTATATTGCAAATTGAAAAAATCTTGCAAATTTTTATACTTAGCTTTTTCATTTAAAACTATATCTGCAGTATCTCCATCTTTCAAATTCGCACGCTTCCACATACTTTCACCATAACAAATACATGCATCAATATATTTATAACTAGGATAAGCAACTAGGAGAGACTCGCCAGGTTTCGCATAATATCCAGAATAGTATGGTATATCCTTAAGCTCATAGCCATTTGAAAATGTGATATTGACACTATCACCATACTCAAAGCCAAGTGCATTAAACTCATCTATAGTTTTTTGAATATACACACCCTTATAAACAACCTCTTCCATAACCGGCACTTTGAGAACAGAAAGTTGATTACCATTAGCATTTTCACTTTTTACACTTCTTGCCTCGCTAGCACTTTCAACCACACTAGTAGTTTCAACTTTTACTTGACTAGAAGCCTTCGCCTTACATCCATTTAAAAGCATACTTCCTATTGCAAATGTAAAAGCAAGCACAACTCCTAACAAATTTTTACATATTTTCTTTCTCATTTTTCTCACCAACCTTTAGTTTAATAATATTTAATTCTTACTCCATCCTTATCTCCACCACTCTATTTTCTCTTATAAATGTTTTCCTTTTCGATTCTTATTAATAGGAAATACAAAACGATAGATAGAACTATAAAAATAAATTCAACGACTTGTATAGATGTCATTTTCATAACAAAAGTTGTAAGCCCCGATATCACAATTATACCAAGCACTCCACTCACATCTCCATATCCAAGTAAGGCTGATAAATACTTCACATCAAACATTTCTTTTATGTATGCATTCATAAATGGTATAATAGGCGATGCAACAAATCCTATCAAAATCATAATTGCACAAACTACAAAACCATTAAGTGATTTAATGCAAAGTATGGTGAATAATAATATTAGAATCATTATATTGATTTTTAAAACTGTTATAACTTTTGTTCTTTTAGATATAATACCAAAGAATATTCGTCCTATAAAGATTGCTAAATAATAAATTATTGGCACAATTACTGCTGTATTTTCATAAATGTCTATATGAGTCACCGCAATAGTAGAGACTAAAGAATTAAAGGTTATTATTACACTTTGTGATAAGAAAAAACAACATAATACAAAAATTACTTTTTTATCTTTTAATAAATCTTTTATCTTTATATTTGTTTTCTTTTCTTCCTCTGTCACCGAATGAATATTTATTATATAATCTGGAAGAGTCTCTTTTTGTTTTTCCCAATTTCTCTTTGCAAGCAATAACAAAATTATATTTACCAAAATGATAATAATCAGTGCAGCAAAACCTCTTTTATAAGGTGGATAATAATTAATTGCTAACACCATAACTGTGGATCCAAGTACAGAGCCAAGACCCCAGAATCCATACAAAATTGATTCTTCTTTAGCCTCATATGCTTTAAGTACATAACTGCTCGCATTTATTTCAAGCAAGCCGCAGCCCATACCATTTACAAACATTCCAAGTGCAAATATATAAATATTAGACGCAATAATATACAAAAATAATGCCGTACTAAAACAAATCTGTGACAAAACCATAGTATAATTAGTTCCGATGCGGTGTCGTATTTTATAGGTGTTTGGACTCATAATAATTGCACCCAAATAATACACCATGACCAATATTCCTATGAGAGAAATATGAGCCTTAATTGCATTTGCAATTACTGGCCACACACTGGCCACAGCCACATCAACTATACCTTCAGTCACATAACATACGGCAATTAAGCCAAAGAAATATTTTGAAACCGTTTTCTTTAATTCTTTCATACTTAATTATTTCTAATTTTAATTTACATCGCTTAATACTATTTTGTAGTCACATTTTTATACCAATTATGTATATCTTCATCACTCATGCCATGTTTATTTAAATATCTTCCCATTATATTTACCCAGTCAAGACCACTTAATTCTATGGTTCCATTTCCAGTCCAAGGGTCATCGTCCGCTATATATCTAAGCATAGAATCAATATAACGAGCTTTAAGAATATCATATTTTTCTTTATCAGTTTCTTCAGTTATGCCATAGTAATTCGCAAAGGTAATCATATGATCTTTAACTATTTCTTCATACGATGCACCAGCAAGTCCTTCTATAACAGCAAGCACAAATCCAGTTCTATTTTTACCTTCTACACAGTGTACATAATAAGGTCCCTCATTTTTTGACATTGCAATCATAGCTTTGACAACTCTGTCATGATATTTTTGCTCATGATAATTAGTATCCATATGTAACAAAACCGTTTTTCCACTTTCATACAAAGATTTAAAATAATTTGATGCAAAATCTTTTTTTGAAAAATGCCTCTTTATCTTATCATCATTGTCAGTTAAATCTACATCAAAATTTACACCAACTTCTGAGATTAATTTGTCAACATACTTTGCCCTTCCCATAGAATTGTCAATAGAAGATGCACCACGATATAAGATTCCTTCTTTTATGTTGCCAACTTTTACACTTCTAAAATTAGCAAAAACTTCATCACTTGGATAGTCTTCCCTATTCTTAGAATATTTTAAATTTAATGCTTTATACTTCCTATTAATTTCATCATAACTCTGCAATTTATCGCTCGCAAGTTGATTGTTGCTGACTTCTACAACTTGAGTAGTTTCTTTTTGTGCCAAAGTCAAAGCCTTAGCATTCTCAGTTATAGTCACATTATTATTTGCGACCTGCCCTTTAGTAGTATTGCAAGAAAAAAGTGAAACTATCAATAACAAAATAGGTAATACTTTAAAATGTCTTTTCATAACGTGCTCCCTTCAGCAAAATGTCAAATAATTATATCATTTTTTTTATGATTTTGCAAAAATGACTATTGTGTAAGATAAAGTTCCCATAAAATCAAAATATTTTAACCTTAAAAAACAGGTATCAAAAACCTTAAAAAAACGGTATCAAAAACCTTAAAAAAACGGTATCAAAAACCTTAAAAAAACGGTATCAAATATTGACATTTTTTATCAAAAATAGTATATTACAAACAGGAGAAAAATATGAAGTTTAGTAAGAAAAAATATAAGGCAAGACTCGCAGATACTCAAATTGAAAAATATTTAAAAATATTCTCTGCAATCTCTATTGAAGGTCCAAAATGGTGCGGCAAAACTTGGGCAGCTAATAACAAAGCAAAAAGTGCTGTTTATTTAGATGATGAAAGCACATATGAGTTAGCTTTGACTGATCTTAATTTAATTTTTACAAATGAATATCCAGAGCTAATTGATGAATGGAATATCATACCAAAAATATGGGATAAGGTTAGGCGACTTTGCGACCAAACAAATAAAAAGGGGCGATACATTTTAACTTGCTCAACTACATTAAATGATGAAAAAAGCAAAAAAATATTTCACAGTGGAGTAGGTAGGATTGGCAAGCTAAAAATGTCCACTATGAGTTTGTACGAAAGTGGTGATTCAGAAGGCACTGCCTCTATCTCGGATATGTATAAGGGCAAACAAAAAAATGCTAAAGTAGAAAAACTTTCTCTTCTCAATCTTTCAAAACTTATAGTTAGAGGTGGTTGGCCCGAAAAGCCAAAAATTAAAAATAACGAAGTATCGATAGTTGCCAAAAATTATATATCATCTATTTTAACCAAAGATATAAATGACGACAAAAAAAGAAATGAAAGAAAAATGCAATTACTTTTAAAAACTCTAGCTCGCAATGAATCTACTATAGTCAGCGTAAAAACTCTTATGAGAGATATGAAAGAGCATGAACATAAAGATGTGATTGAAAATGAAAAAACTGTTTTTGACTATTTAAATGTATTGGAAAGATTATTTATAATAGAAAACCAAGAAGCATACACAGAAAATTATCGTTCAAAGGATAGGATAGGAAAATCTGCAAAAAAACATTTTACTGACCCATCACTTGCTGCTTGTCTATTAAATCTATCTGCTGAAAAATTATCAAAAGATTTAAAAACTCTTGGTTTTTTATATGAATCGCTTGCTGAACGAGATTTAAGAATATATATGGAAAATCTTGGTGGAAGACTTTGCCATTTTAGAGACAATGTCACAGGCCTTGAAGTTGACTCTGTACTTGAATTTGAAAATGGCGACTATGCTCTTTGCGAAATAAAACTCAGTGAAAGCGGCATAGAAGACGCTAAAAAAAGTTTACTAAAACTTAAATCAAAAATGAATAAACCTCCAAAATTTATGTGCATAATACTCGGCCTTTATGAGGCTGTTGTGAAAGATAAAGAGACTGGAATATACCTTGTGCCTATTAATGCCCTGAAAATATAAGATGTATGTTGTTTTGCCAATATTTGCTGTTGCCATAAAAACTCTTTTAACACAATGTGTTCTATTTGCAATACATAAATTATATTCCCTTTTTCACCACAATTCAATAGTACATTTATAAAATAAAAGCGAACATACAAGATGCTCGCCCATACATAAAAACATATTCTTATTTATCATAAATACCCTATGCTTTTAAAACTATCTTTTACAATATATTAATTAAAGATTATATTTTTTATGATTTAAAAATAAGTGTCATGCAAAAATATTGGCTTATTTTATTGCTTTTTGATTGGTTTACTTTCAGTTCTTACAACTTTATTTTTATAATATGTTTCACTATATTTATAATCTTGTGAGGGTTTATTTAATTTTACTACTTTTCTTCCCGTTTGTGTTATCTTTGCCTCTAAAGTATCACCAATATCCTGCACATACTTATTATTGTTTATAATTAATTCTTTTGACATATATATTACCCCCTATTCTATTTCCAATATACATCGTTAAAATTATCTGCTTCAATTTCGCACAAATAAGTTGATGGCGTTCCATATTTACTTCTTTCTTCTAAATATAATTTGAATTTTTTATTTGCTTTTAAACAATTTAAAATTGACAGTCTTCCCCAGTTATCAAAAAAAACTCTACCACTTTGCATTTCCCCATTAAAACTTTCTTCACTTCCATTGTCGGCTCTTAACCTACAAGTATATTTTTCTTCACCTTTTACTTGTAGGTTGCCATATTCAAATATCATTAATGTTATATTTTCATCATCAATTGACATCCCAAAAGTACATTTTGAATTAGTCGTGGCACTATTACTAAATTTACCTACAATTGAAGTGTTATACACTAATGCCTGTGATGTTTTGTCACCAAACTCATCTACATAAAAATCTTTTTTCCATGTTCCTTTGCTTTCTTGTGATTTCCCACTTTCAATTTTTTCTTTCTTTGATTCCATATTATTATTTGTAGTTCCACATGAAGTTAAAGAAATCATCAATAACATAACTAAAACTTTTAAAACTGTTTTCATAACAATTGTTCCTCCCTCTTTCGCCCCCAAATAAAAAGCCCAGAGGCTGAACCCCTGAGCGAAAATTGTGAGTTCAGCCGCCAAGCCAATCAAATATCATAATCCTACACGAATATAATATCGAACCCACATTTTTACTATAATAAAAATGTGTCGTGTAGGTTAATGATAAAATCATTAATCCAATAAAAAATATTTAATTGACTTGGCACCCTTATTATACCATATTTCCAGCAAAAATAAATAGTAATTTTATATGTATTTTCATTGTTTTTATAATTATTTTCACAATAAAAAAGCGACCATTTGGTCACTTACCCATTAAATTAATAAAGTCAACAATACTCAACAAGCATTATTTAAACTCTAGTTTTGCAAATTCCTTTATATAATTACGATGTATATTATATGGCTTATCAAAAAACTTTATTTCATTTTCAGAGATACTTTTGCTTTCCAACTTTAATGATAAAAGTTTAAAATAACAAAACAAGTCAGCGGCTTGAAAAAGTTTATATTCTGACGGAATAACTTTATGGAATATAACATTTGAAAACAATGTATTAAATATACTACTTAACATCTTTGTAATTTCAATTTGCCCATTATCATAGTATATTTTAATAGAATCAAAACTATTAAAATATTGCATATTATCTTTTAAAAATATTGAAACCTGCTTTGTTAATTTAGTTATTATTTCAACTTCATCCACAATATGCTTCTTCTCAACATAAAAACATTTATATGATATTGGGCACTTTTTTATAAATGTAGTAAAAGTTTTCAATATTTTTCGTCTTTCTTTAATGCTATAATTCAAATAATCTTCTTCGTGCCGAACAATTGGTCCAATATGTACCCATTTTTTATTATATCCAATCTCATCAAATTTATTATCAAGATACTTTATTAAAGACGAAATATCATTTTTTTGTTCATGTAACACCAAAGATATAATATAGTATGGTGAATGTACTTGGTACTCACCAAAATCTCCTGACTAATCAATAAATATGCTAATATCTTTCATATAGTTTCTCCCGATAAAAATGGCGAGGAAATTCCCCGCCTTTGGTTGGACCCGGGTATTTCTACCAGCCCACTTATATATTATAATACCATATTTTCAAAAATTGTCAAGAGTTTTATGCCACTTCCTCAAGTCTTTCAGAAACAAATTTAATTGTTTTTAAAACTGCTTTATTAAATCTCCCTTATAATTTCATCTACCTTACTTCTAAACTTTTCAAAAACTTTAATATACTTATCAACTATCTCATCAAATTTTTCAGCAACAATTAAATAATCATAATCGTGTATCAAATTGTTTCTATCATCAAGCATATTGAGCCAAATATCATCATCTATTATTCCAAAACTTTTCGCTTTTCTTAATGTTTCCTTTGGCGACCCAATAGCATAATCTACTATTTTATGTTCTTCTCTAATAATATCACTCATGAGTTTCCATGCTAAGTCAAAAGTCAGATTAAACTTCATAGCAGTTCCACTTAACACAAAACTATCATCCTTATCTTTGCCTTTTGCTTCTTTAAGAGATGCTAATGAATTTTTAAAAGAATTGAACCTATTAGTATATGATTTTTCCATACTTATCTATATCCTCTCTTAAAAATGGACTTTTACACATTTCATAGTTAAATACATCTATAGTTTCCAAAGTTTTTATATTATCTATATCCTCTTTTAACTTAACTATATTATCCACACCCTTAACTACAATATCAATATCACTACCCTTATGATTATTTCCTTTTGCATATGATCCAAATAAATAAAGATGTTTGACATTATTCTCTCTGCAAACTTTTTCAATCTCTTTTATAATATTTTCAAATGTCATATTCATAAATTAATTATAACATAATAATTAATAAAATCAAATATCTTTTACATCATTTATTTTCCATAACTAACTTAAGAAACTTTTTATCATTCATCTGCTCATTGGTCACATATTCACCATTATAAAATAATGCATAAGTTGTCACTGGTGTTGGAGCACTTTGAGCTTCTTTTTAATTTTTCAATTTAATTGCTTTGATTTTGATTATGTTTTTTCCTTGCAACTTTTAATTCACTCTTTCATAGATGAGACCTGTACATCACTATTATTTGAAATGGCACAGCATATATGCTCATTATCAATATTCTCTTTTGTTACCCTAACATATTTCATAAAACATTCACTAATTAATTATTTTGTAGTGCTTTATTTAATATACTTTTTACTTTTGCGTTAATATCTTCACTATCAATGGCTCCTTTTTCATTATCTCTTGTTATTATCAAGTTTCCTTTTTTCTCAGTAAAGCCATTTTCTTTATAGATTTTTTCCTTTTCTTTCCATCTCTTTGCATAAGACAAATCGCTTGTTAACCCTAAATGTTCCCAAATAAACTCTATATTACCACTATTATTTATAATGGTAAAATCAGGTAATAATCTATTTTTTGCAAATCTCTTTTCGTAAATACTCTCAAATTCATTTCTATGTTCATATAATTTATTCCATATAATTACTTCTGATTTTGACCTTAACAATTGTCCTCCATCACCTATATGTATTAACCCTTTTTGATAATAATTATTATCAAATTCAATTATGCTCGGTAACCCAAAAATACCTGTATATCTTCTAATTAATTCTGAGTTAGTATTTTTCAAATATTCCACTAAAAAATCTAGATCCTCATCGCCTATAATGTATAATTTATCTTCATGTCTAGTTAAAGCCGTATAAATTAATTCTTTTGACAACATTCCACAATCTTTTTTTAATACAGCCACAATATTCTTAAATTGACTTCCTTGACATTTATGTACAGTAAGAGCATATGCAAGTTGTAATAACGGCTCTCCCTCAGTAGATATATCAGATTTATCATACACAAAGGTTATTCCTTCCCTTCCATTAAATTCAACTTGTAGGTTTTCATATTTTTTACTTTGATTAAAATTACAAGCTATTCCTATTTCTCCATTCATTATTATATCTTCTTTTATATCTTGCGAATTATATGTTTTTCTTTTTCTATTTTTTACTTGTATAACTTTATCTCCATACACAATATCTTCTGGACCCATGGGTTCTGGTAATCCTTTATTTCTATTTCTTTTTTTACAAAACTCTACTTGCTCATATTTATATTTCGAGTGAATAAGAGAATTTATATTTTGTATACCTATATTTCTACCCTTGATAGGACTTATAATCTGCCAGTTATGTGCATAGCTTCCACACCCTATTTTATTGCCACAATCTCCTTCATGATTAAAATATGCTAAACCATTGCTAATATTTGCACCTAAACTTTTATTAAATCCTTCAATATCTTCTTTATCTTTCATATATCTCTTTTCTTTTTTAAGCAATTGATTATTGACATGAGTTACATTAACCAAATTATCTATGAGTATATCATCAAAAGAACTATCATCAGATTTAGAAAAAATTATATTCTTGTTTTTATTCTTTTTTATTGCCACAATAGTATCAGGAAACTTTTCTAAATAATCTTTATTGTCAAATCTAAAACAATTGGCAAAATCAACATCCAATCTTATATCTTTTTCATTATCTAAAAGTTGTCTTTTATTATATGACAATTCTATAACTTGTTCTTCATAACCATTATTTCTTAAATACTGAATTATATCAAAAAATGGTCTTCCTGCACCTATTGGTGGTAATTGATTATAATCTCCAACTAAAATTAACCTTTGAACGCTCCAATTAATATATGATAATAGCGAAGCTAACATATCTTCTGTAATCATAGAACTTTCATCTATAATTATTGTTTGCGCTCCCAAGTAACTGTTTTTACATGAGCCCCTTGCAAGTTCATATTTACCATTTGTCTTATTATATAATTCATCATTAACAAGGAACCTTGCAATTGTCATAGCATCCAATCCTATATTTTGCCTCATTCTCACAGCTGCTTTACCAGTAGGTGCTAAAAGCAAAACCCCTTTATCTTTTATACTTTTCTCATTACATAGAATAGATAGAATTGATGTTTTACCTGTGCCAGCACCCCCTGTCAAAATGCTTGTTTTATTATTTGCCAATAGTTCTAAAGCTTTTACATCTTCCTTTTTCCAATCTTTGTTTTTATTAAATCCATTCTTTTTTACATAAGTATCATAAGACTTTTCCCAATTAACATTAATTCTATTTTTTACATTAAGATTCGTTAAATAAAATCGTTTAATAATGCTGTCTATTTCTTCATATTTATTCAGTTTAAAATAATACTCCAATTCTTCATTATCACTACATAACAGTCTGCACATATCAGAACTTTCAAAAAATTCTTTATTATCAATTACAGATTGTTGTGATATTTCACATTTTGAATCTAAGCGCAAGTTATTTATTCGTTCAATTATATACTTTAACGGATATACTGTATTTCCATTAGCGACCTCTTTTATTAATAAATCTAAAACATATGCTCTTATTCTTCTCTTGTCTTTTGCCCCCTTAACAAAAATTATATTATTCTTACAATTTACTGGATCAACATAATTATCATCTGGAGGGCAGAATGCATAATCTAACTGTTTTAATTTTATTCTCCTAGAATCAGTTACATCTAATTCTATTGTATATTCATATAATAGATATGGGTTTATTATCACGTCTTCCATTTTTTTTATATCATTTTTTAGTAAATCAACAATATTTTGCATTTGTTCATAATTTAATGATATTCTTGCAAGCAAATCAAACAACTGCATTCTTTGTTCTATTTTTTTGATATTATCCCACTCATTAAATGCAAATTCATCTATAGACTTTTCCTGTTCTTTATTTAACACCAGTGTCCTTTTACCATTCCACAATAAGTCAGAAAATCGTATCCAAAACTTTTCTGTTTTTCCTATTGCTTCTTTCAATCTGTTTGCAACTTTATATCCTCCTATTATTCCATATGCACACAATAAACTTCCTAATCCTGGAAATTCACCTCTATTTTTCCAAGCCTTTTCTATTTCTTTATCTATCCAATTAAAAACTATTCTATATTCAAAATCTATTTTATTTTTTTCGCAATATTCCAATGCTCGTTTTATTTTATATAATGTATCTATCACTGCATCATCACTTAACACTTCACCTTTATATGAAAACTCATTAAAATAATCATCATCTATAAGGACAACGGCCTGATTAATATCAAATTTACTGTCTTCTTTTTGTTTTTTTAAGATTTTATCAAAAGGAAACAAAAAACCATCATCTACTGAATTATGTCTAATAGAATGTTCTATCATTGTTTCCCACAGATATGCTTCCTTAATCCCTTTATTATTATTCCTTTTGTATTGTATTGGCTCGTTTACTTTCTTTACATGTCCTATACCTATAAGTATCCTATTATTCTTTTCAATAAATGGAACTTGTTTGCTATAAAAAAACATTAGAGACTCATTTGGTATAAACCCTTTGTTTATTCCATCAAATATACCCTTTTGATTTTTACCATCATTTATCCAGTTTAATCTATTATTACTCTTGTCGCCATTCTTTTGTGCACATTCATCAACAATTCTTTCAATATCCTTTTCATTAGATGAATCGAAATCAAATCCATAGCGTTTTACTTTTTCATACAAATAACCTTCTTCTGTATCACTAAATTTTTTTCTTAACCATCTAAATGGAACAAAAGGATATGAATAAGCTAGTATTTCTTCGTTTGTATCTTCCAAAGAACAAAAATACTCCCACACAGAACTTTTTGAATATGGGTGACTCACCATTACAGACAAATTCTTATTACTCATAAATGCTGCACCCTCTCTTATACAGGGTCTTTTAATATACTCTTTTTTTATTTCATCAAATCTCATCCCTGCATTATCACATTCAAATATAACATCTATATCTTCATGTATAGCTTTACACCTTCTACATGATTGATTCTTGTCTGGCTTATTACATATTGTTCCATTCCACCCGTTATCATGCCACGGAACTCTACAAGATATATGGCTTACCATAATCTTTTTCCTCCTTACTTTATAAAATATTTTATTAACAACCACTAAATATATTTTTTATTTACACTGATCTAGTATATATACTATTGTTATTTCAAAATTTAAACATAACTAATCGGCAACACCACCATATTTTCCATTTCATACTTTTTATCAACTTGGCATATAACTGTTATTTTTTCAACTTTTTTATTTTTCACTTTGGATAAATAATTATTATATTTATCCCAATGTATATCTATTGTTGCTGACATTTTTATTTCAATAGGATATAATATACCATTCTCTTCAATTACAAAATCTATTTCTTTTTTATCTTTGTCTCTATAGTAGTAAATATTCTCTATTGTTTTTCCTGCATTTAAATAACTCTTTGCAATTTCAGAAAAAACAAATGTTTCAAACAAACTTCCTGCCATAGCACCATTTTTAACTTGCTCTTTAGTTTTCCATCCAACAAGATAACAAACTAACCCTGTATCCATAAAATATAATTTAGGATTTTTAATCATTCGCTTTAGTACACTATTTTTATAAGTATGCACCATTTTAATTAAACCTGTTTGAGCTACTATTGAAATCCACTCTTTTATTGTTTTTGCATCTTTTCCAACCTCACTCGCTATCTCATCATATACAATTTCATTGCCAGTTCTTGCTGCAATACATATTAAAAACTTCTTAAATGAAACTTCATTTTTTATATTGATGATTTTCTTTATATCTTTTTCAAGATAAGTATTGATGTAATCTCTATAAAACCATTCCCAATTTCGCTTTTTGTTACTTGTAAGTTCTGGGAACTGACCTCTATGAATTTTTCCCCACAAATCATTATAATCAACCAAATCTTTTTCTCTACTTTTTATATACTTTTTACTAGGAATAAAACATTGATTAAACGATACTTTTGCCATTTCTCTTAAAGATAAATTAGCCATTTCAATAATAGAAATTCTTCCAGCAAGTGATTCATTAACCTTTTCCATCAACTCAAAACTTTGACTACCTGTTAATATTAATTGTCCCCTTTTTTTAGTCTTGTCAACAATTAGCTTTATTGTTCTAAAGATATTCTGTGAATACTGCGCTTCATCTATAACAAGAGGATATGTTCTATCTTTAAAAAATAATTGTGGATCTTTATCTGCAGTAATTAATTCATTGTTATCATCAAATGTAACATATTCATATTTTTTGTAATGATTTTGCATAATAAAAGTCTTGCCTGATTGCCTTGGTCCGGTAACCAGCAAGACTTTAGTTTGTTTTAATCCATAATCTATTATGTTTTCTATGTGTCTTTTAATGTTCATTTTATACTCCGTCCAAAACGGAGTGTCACTCCGTTTTAGACATTATATAAAATTTTGATGTTTTTGTCAATTTTTTATTAGGCGGACAGTGATTGTCTTGCAAGGGCTCGCAGCAGTTCCTGTGCACATTCGTGCTACGGAACTTTGCATAAAAGTTTCTAAGCTTTTCTGCGAAAAGCAAGAAACATTAAAAAGCTTCGCCCCTACAGCATCAATATTCGCCCCTACACTACTTTTTGAGATACACCACCAGCACCGCTATATCAGCTGGACTTACTCCGATGATACGAGATGCCTGGCCGATGTTTTCTGGTTTAAACTTTTTTAATTTTTGTCTTGCCTCTATGCGGAGGTTTTGAACTTTGTCGTAGTCAAAATCATTTGGGATTTTTTTGTTTTCCATTTTTTTAAAGTTCTCAACCTGCTGCATTTCCCGTGAAATATATCCCTCATACTTTATTTCTATTCCTACCTGCTCAGAAACTTCTTTTGGCAAATGTGGTCTCCCCTCATCAATCTCCACAACTAACTCATAAGTGAGTTCTGGCCTCTTGCAAAGGTCGGAGAGTGTGACACCACTTAAAAGTTCAGTGGTATTATATTTTTTCAAAAATGAATTTATTTTTTCATTTGCACCTACATGAGTGTTCTTAAGTCTCTCGACTTCTTTTTTTATCATTTCTTTTTTTTCATTTACATAGTCAAGTCTCTCTTTGGAAATGAGTCCAGCCTCAAAACCTATCTCAGTTAAGCGAAGGTCGGCATTGTCTTGGCGAAGTAGAAGACGATACTCAGCGCGACTCGTCATCATACGGTATGGCTCCGCATTTTCCTTTGTCACTAAATCATCAATTAAAACTCCTATATATCCATCACTTCGTTTTAAAATAATTGGATCCTTTCCTTGCATAAGGCGAGCTGCATTTATTCCAGCCATAAGACCTTGGCCCGCAGCTTCCTCATAACCAGACGAACCATTTATTTGACCTGCACCAAAAAGTCCAGCGATATTTTTAAACTCCAAACTTGGTTTAAGTTCAGTCGCATCTATCAAATCATACTCAATGGCATATGCATTTCGAACGATAACTGCATTTTCAAAGCCCGGCATAGTTCTATATATTTGATGCTGCACATCTTCAGGAAGAGAAGAACTCATACCTGATAAATACATCTCATTTGTATAGAGACCTTCAGGCTCCACAAAAATCTGATGCCTGTCCTTATCTGGAAATTTCATAACCTTGTCCTCAATCGATGGACAGTATCTTGGACCTGCACCTTCTATCACTCCAGAAAAAAGAGGAGAGCGGTCAATATTTTTTCTTATGATGTCGTGAGTTTTTTCATTTGTATATGTAAGCCAGCAAAGTGCCTGTTCTTTTTGAATGTCGTCAGGATTAGTTGAAAATGAAAATGGCACTATCGGTTTGTCACCCTCTTGCTTTTCCATTTTTGAAAAATCCAAACTTCTTTTATCTATACGAGCAGGAGTTCCTGTCTTAAATCTTTTTATACTTATACCTTCATTTAAAAGACTCGCGGTCAATGCATTTGCAGCTTTAAGTCCATTTGGACCAGTGTGCTCAATGACATCACCGTAAAGACAACGAGCATTTAGGTAGACACCTGTTGCGAGGATTACAGTTTTTGCATAATAGATGGCACCAGAGACAGTTTTGACACCAACTATTTTTTTTTCTTCAGTAATGATCTCTGCCACCTCAGCTTGCCTTATAGTTAGGTTCTCTTGATTCTCAAGGGTCTTTCGCATTTCCCTTGTGTAAGCTTGCTTGTCAGCTTGAGCACGAAGAGAATGAACTGCAGGACCTTTGCTTACATTTAGCATCTTAGATTGAATAAATGTCTTGTCAATGCATTTCCCCATCTCACCACCAAGAGCGTCAAGTTCGCGAACGATGTGACCCTTACTCGTGCCGCCGATATTAGGATTGCATGGCATGAGTGCAATGCTATCAACTGACACAGTAAAAACTATCGTCTTGAATCCAAGACGAGCAAGAGCAAGTGCAGCCTCGCAACCTGCATGACCTGCACCAACTACAACTGCGTCGTAATTTTCCTCAACTACATTTTTATTTTTTTCTTCTAAGCCCATAATGATTTATTTTACAACTTATCAATTCTTTTGTCTATAAATTTTCAACAAAAAATCCCCCAATTTTACTTGGGAGATTTTAGGAAAATTTTTATGTTTCCTTACTATCTATCAAAAACTTTTGGAGGGTTAGTTATTTGCATTGTTTGAATTATTGGCACCATTGCCTTTAAATCCTTGTCCTCTATCACCTCTTGGCATTCCACCTCTCATACCCCAGGCATCGCGAACTTTTGTTGCTTTGTTTGAAGTTTCATTTTCTAATTCTATAGAGATGTAATCGCCAACTTGATAATCTTTATAAGTTTTTTCAGTTTTGTTACTGTTTTCATTGTTGGCAGCACTTGAACTGTTGTTATTGTTTCCATCTTTTGGTCCTCTGCCAAAGTCATTGAACTTTGCACTTGAGATATCAATTGTCTTTGTCTCACCTGTTAGTGTAAACATATTCTCAAAATTTTTCTTCATCTCGGCTTTTTGCTCTTCAGTTAATTCTTTTCTTTCAGGTGGCTGGTTTTGATTATCATTTGACCCATTTGCACCGCCCTGTCCTCTGTCACTACTTTGCATTCCTCTTTGGCCATCAAAATTTTTATCAAAACCACCTTGACCATTTTCAGGTTGTTTCATCTCTGCTAATGATATAGTCACAGAGTTTTCAGAGATAGCAGTGATTTTACCAAACACTTGGTTTTTTGGTTTCTCAGGTCTTTCCTTTTGTTGACTTCCTTGATTACTTTGGTTAGTGACATTCGTTGCAAATGAATTAAATGCGATTGAACTTACACCTAATAAAACTGCAGCCGATATTATTAAAATTCTTTTTTTCATAAATACTCCTTTTTCATACTAGTAACACTTTTTTTGCATTACCATATATTTAAATCTTATGTTTATGAATTTATTATAAAAAAACTTTGTTAAAAAATGTGGGATAATCTATGAACTTTTTGTGAATAAAAAATTGGACTTTTTGTCCAATCTTTACACTTTCAATATATAATTATCTTTCAGCTTTTTTATATTACATATATTTTTTCATAATCATAGTTTTTTAACACTTCATCCCTTGTCCAAAACTCCATATCTTCATATTCGCATTGAGCAATCATTATTCTATCAAATGGATCTTTATGAGAAATGTTTTCGTCCTTCATTTTTAAATTTCGCAAGTTCATGATGTGAGCAAGCTTTAGTGGCATAATTTCAAATTCCATTCCTCTACAAAAATCTACAAATTCTTTTTCAGTCATAGGTAATGCTTTTTTATTTTTAATATTTTTTATAGCCACTTCCCAAACTGATGCAAGACTTACATAGACCGTATTGTTCAAGTTTTTTAACTTTTCGATAAAATCTTTTGGTAACTTATTGGGAGTCACCATAGTCCATATCGCTATATGTGTATCTATTAATATTTTCATATTATGCCTCTTTTTACAATTCAAAGTCAAACATTTCTAAAATCTCATCATCTAGTGCACGTATAGCATCATCTGAGATATCATACTTGCCTTCAGCAATTCCTATTTTTCTTTCTCTCTTTACTCCATTCATTGTAAATGGTATCCCTTTAATGTTTACTACCTTTGTAATAAATGCTGATATAGCAGAAGATACTGTGAGCCCCATATTTTTACATATTTCCTCAAATTGAAGTTTGGTGGCATCATCTACCCGTATCGTTATACTTGAATCCAAGGTTTTTCTTCCCCTATTCTTTTCAATCACTTTTCCTACATTGCTAACATCAATACTCATATCTGCTCCTTTCAAATTAGTCACCTCAAAAATTAAATTCTTGGAAATTTTTATTGTAATACATTGTCTTGCTTGTCTTACATATATAATAGCATAAAACTACAACTATGTCAATATTAATTTTATGGAACCTCTTAAAAGCTTATTTTTACTCGGATTTCCTTTTTATAAATGCAAGCACCATACTATACTCTCTTTTATAAACGAACTCCACTAACCTTGCCAAATTCATAAAATTATAGCATTTGTATGTTAAATATATTGACAAATACTATAAACCTATATTATAATTATATAAACTTAAGCAATATTCTATAAACTGGCAATATATACAAGCCATTGCAAGTGTGATGTTCTGCTAGTTTTTTGTAGGGGCGAACGCTCGAGGAGCCCAGTATAACTGCGACACACCACAAACACATAGGAGGTTTTTATGGTAAATGTAAATATAAGAATGGATGACACTTTAAAGGAGCAATTTTCAGATTTCTGCAATAACATTGGTCTTAGTATGTCAAGTCTCTTTAATGTGTTTGCAAAAAAAGTAGTAAAGGAGAAAAAGGTTCCTTTTGAATTGACTTACAATGAAGACCCATTTTATAGTGAGTCGAATATGAAGTGGCTTGAAAAGTCTATCAAACAACTAGAAGAAGGAAAGGGTCATGTCCATGACATCATAGAGGTGTAATATGGCAGAAAAAATATGGTCTGATGATGCTTGGGATAGTTATGTCAAATTATATATTGCTCAATGCAAAGGTCACTACGACGACAAATAAAAATGCTAAGCGAGGTGCTTAGCATTTTTTGTTTCTTACAAGTACAAAAAATTACATAACAAGCAATGAATTATTTAAAAGTCTCATATTTGCTTCTTTAGCTTTTTTACCTACTAAAAACCAGTCTATCGCCCACCATATCAAACCACCACCCAGTGTACAAAGTTTAAGTATTCCTAAGCCTATTTGCCCTAGCATAAACCTATCAACACCTAACCATCCTACAACTACCGATACAATAGTTATTACCATGGGATCCTTGTAAGCTAAATTACTACATGCTAAGAATTGTTCTTCATTTAAATCTCCAAATTTTTTTAGCAAATATGCTTTTTGATTTTCTGGAAACTTCTTTTCATTCTCCTCAACCCAAGCTTGATATCTTTTTTCTGCCATATTTTTCCTCCTTTTCCGCCCCAAATAAAAATCTCACAGGCAAGAGCCCATGAGACGAAAATTGTGGACTCTTGCTGCGAGACAAGATATCAACATTTCTAATTGCGATAATTTAAGCCCACATTTTTACCAAATGTGTCGCAATTAGAAATATTAAAAACTTTGGCATTTACAAAAATGTCAATAAAAAATTGATATCTTTCTCGCATCTACTATTATATCAAAAAACATATTAAATTGCAATAAAAAAAGATCCTTTTTGTAAAGAACCCTTTCCTCTTATTAAATCTTAATCTATATCTTTTGTTAACATATCTTGTGTCATTTTTACTCTCATAATGTTTTATTTTTTTTATGATTCCCTAAATACAAATTGTAAAAATCTTTTGCAGCAATAATGCTTATCCTTTGATACTTTACAATATCCAATAAATCTTTGTCTCCACTCACAACATATAATGCATTTGAATCTATGGCACATTCAATGAATTTATCATCATCTTTATCTCTACTAATTTTTATTTTAGACATAGGTTTGACAACATTTAATTTATCTATAAATGGCGACAAAATATTTACATCTAAATTCCCGCCTTTATCAGTAATCATTTCTTTAACAATGTCTAAATACTCATTAATGATTTTTGTATTTGCATATGCTTCTACCTTATCTCTAACAACTGCCTCTAATATTTTTCTTGGGAAGCCACCAAAAAAAGTTCCAGAAATTACAATGTTTGTATCAATAACTATTTTCATAGTTACTTACTCCTTCTTTTTGCTTTTATTATCGCATTCACATCCTCTTTTTTATATCCTACACTTTTAGCCCACTTTTGAGCCTTATCTAATGCTTTTGAAAAATCATCGGCTGTAGGAATATCGATAACTTTAAGCATTATAATATTACCTGTAATATTTGCTGCTAATTTTGTATTTGTGCCTATATCTAATTTTTTTCGTATATTAACTGGCAAAACTACTTGTCCTTTAGAAGATACTGATAATACTTCTGTATTCATAATTTCCTCCATGTAAGAATTTCTTACATTATAACATATGATTAATTATTAGTCAATGTTTTCACTAAATCTCGCCCACTTTTTGTGAAATTTTCACATTTTCCTTGCCACTTTTGCAAGAAAAAAGCCCCCTTGGGGGCTAAAAATGAATAACTTTTTAATTTTATAACTAGTCCACACCAACCATTACTGAAGATGCTTTTATAACTGCATATGCCTCTTTACCTACAGCAAGGCCAAGTTCTTTGATAGAAGCCATAGTGATTACTGAACTAATTACATTTCCACCACCGATGTCAATCTTTACAGTTCCGTTAACTGCTCCTTCTTTGATTTCAACTACCTTTCCTTTGAATTGATTTCTTGCACTTAATTTCATTTTCATTTCCTCCTTGATTTATAATTATGATCAAATGTCTCCTCAACTTTTCCATAGACATTGTCATAGACATTTTTATAACACATCTCACTTTTTCCTGCACCTAAAATATCAAAATATCCAAATGCAGTAAACCTCATAGTCTCATCTATATCATATATCTTTTTATAGCTAAATACTTTTTTTGCAAGTGAATTATCAAGTCGTAAAAATGTTGCTTCTTTTTTTGAAGTAGCTTTTACTTTTCCGTATATAACTTTTGTCTGCTGCAATTTTGTTTTGTCATTTTGTTTTAATTTTTTTATAATTTCTTCGTGAGTTAATTCTTCACCATTTTTAACAGATTCAAAATATATATTGTCTAATTTTTGTTCTAACTCATAAGCCTCAAAAAACTTTTCTACGAGCGCCTTAGTAGTCAAACAATCTTTTTTGTCTGGTCCTATGTTGTAGTGCCCCTCGTATTTTTTGTCTTTAAGCTGGCACGCCATGATGTTTAAATATAGAAGAAGTGGCTCAAGCACATATTGATAAGGTCGAATACTTACAGGATTTCTCACAAGCATATCTTTTTTATTTTTTATCGCACGGTAGCAGTCAGGTATGATTCTATCTTTGTTAAAATCCCCTCCGCCTATGACATTTCCAGCTCTTGCAGTAGAAACTCTAAAATATTTTTTATCATAGAAAAATGATTTTTCATAAGAGTATGTCACAAGCTCCGAACAAGATTTTGAATTGGCATATGGGTCCTTGCCACAAAGTTTGTCATTCTCTTTAAATGCATAATTTGATAAGTCGTTGTTCTCGTAAACTTTGTCCGTAGTCACATTTAATATAGAAATCAACTTTTTCTTATTTGCAAATGTTTCCCTTATAGCCTCAAACAAATTTACAGTGCCCATCACATTTACATCATAGGTATATCTTGGCTCATCATATCCAAGAAGTACGAGAGGTTGAGCGGCCATATGTAAAATGAAGTCAGGTTCAACTTTTTTTACAAATGCCTTGAGTTTAGCAAAATCTCTCACATCTGAAAACTCTTCACCTTCGACAACTTTTTTGCTATTCAAAGTCTTTAATGCAAAAGATTTTTTTGCATCTTTGCACATAAGTTCATAAAGACTTCCCTTCTCAGGCTTAAGTGAATAGCCATACACTTTTGCACCAAGATATTTTAAAAGTACACACATATATGCACCTTTAAACCCGGTGTGACCAGTGATTAAAACCTTTTTGTTGTTGTAATAATTTTTTAATTCTTTTAGTGATAACATATGATTACCTCGCTACTTTGGGCTCGCATAGCTCGCCCCTACGAAATTAAACTATTGTCGCATTTACAAGATTATAATATATAACTCCATCCTCGTCATAGTAATCAAATTGTCCTATAACAGTTATAGAGCCGCCATTTTCCTTTGGATACTTACTTGGGTCAGCAAGAATAAATTCAAGACCATTAGGACAACAAGTTGATGCAAAAACGCAGTTGTAGTATTCTTTATCTGTTGTAGGATTCTTATAATAATTATATTCACCTTTTGCTTTAACAACTATTCCACGATATTGTTCTTTGTTTTCTTGGAGTTGTCTCAAATATGCATCGCAAACTGTTGAGTTTAGTTGTGATAAATCCACATCAACCTTCATAACTTTTGCATTTGAACTTTGAGAATTAACTGCACTTCTTTTCATATCACTACCATTTGAAATGGCGCTTGGTGCAGCCGGTGCAGCTTGTCCACTTGAATTTGCCTTTGACTCAAGAACCTGCTTTACATTTGAAGTTCGACTTGAACTTGAACTTCCGCAAGAAAACAAAACTATGCTTGTAAATATCATTGTAAAAACTATTAAATTCTTTTTTATCATAATTACTCCTTCGGGTTCGCGATGCTTCGCCCCTACACTCTTAATCCTATAATATAAAAAATAATAAACACTACTACATTTACCGCTACAATAGTTGACCCAACTGGTGTGCCCTGTATTATAGAAATAAGAAGCCCAAGAGTAGCACACACTGCAGAAATTATACTTGATGAAATCGTTACCACTTTGAAATTTTTAAATGTTCGCATTGATGAAATTACTGGGAAGATAATTAGTGCTGATATAAGAAGTGATCCCACGAGATTCATCGCAAGAACTATGACAACAGCTGTGACTATAGCTAAAAACAAATTGTAAAAATTCGCATTTACCCCTGTCGCCACTGCAAATGATTCATCAAAGGTTACCAAAAAAATTTTATTATAAAATACTATAAAAATAATAATTACTATAATAGATAAACTTATGCTTATAATCACATCTGCTAAACTTAAAGTTAGTATAGAACTTGCACCAAAAAGTGTTGTGCAGACATCTTGCGAAACATTTCCACTCGCTGGGAAAAGATTCATTATAAGATATCCAAATGATAAAGCTCCAACTGATATAAGTGCGATTGCTTGGTCACCTTTTATTTTTGAATTGTTGCTAGTTCTTAAAAGCATTATAGCACTAATTATAGTTATTGGCATAATCACTAGCATATCATTTGTTATTGTAAATGGAAGATTTTTTAATATCACTTTTAATGCTGTCGCAATTGCCATCGCAAAAAATGCAACATGCGAAAGCCCATCCCCTATAAATGAAAATCTTCTAAGCACAAGTGGCACACCGAGAAGAGCAGAAGAGAGTGATATAAATATAGTTGTTATAATTGCATACTGTATAAAATCCATTTTTAGATAATCTAAAAGTGTCATTATAACCCCCTTCCATATTCATCGTGCTTCATATATTCTTCTTTAGTGCCGTAAAAAATATTTTTACCTATATGAAGTATATGTGTAGCATATTTAAATACTTCTTTTATATCATGCGAAATCATAACTATTACTATGCCTTCATCATTTAATTTTTTTATTATGTGATACAAATCTTGAGTCACATATGGGTCAAGTCCAGTCACAGGCTCATCTAAAAACAAAATGTCCTTTGTAGCGAGCAATGCTCTTGCAAGAAGCACCCTTTGTCTTTGACCACCTGATATTTCAGCATATGATCTCTTTTTTAAAAATGTAATATCAAGCTTCTCCATTATCTTGTCACATTCTTCTCTGTCTTCTTTAGTATAGAAGAAATGCTCCATCTTACTTATGAGCCCAGACATAACTATCTCTTCACACGATGCAGGAAAATCATTTTTAAGTATAGTAACTTGTGGAAGATAACCCATATCTTTTTTAGTAAGTCCTGATTTGAAAATGATTTCGCCTTCATAATTTTTTCTAAGCCCAAGAATTGTATTCATAAGTGTAGTTTTACCCGAACCATTTTCACCGACTATAGCAAGATAGTCACCACTACTTATTTTAAAATTCAAACCAGAAAACAAAGCTACATTTTCATTCTTAACTGTTAAATTTTTTATCTCTAATAATTCCATAATTTTATCCTATAAATATCGTACGGGCCCTTTTTGCGCTCGTATAACTCGCGCCTACGATACTAGCGAGCTATGCGAGCCCTAATTTATAGCATTTTTAAACGCCTCCAAGTTTTCCTCCATAATTTTTAAGTAGTTAGTATTCTCCGCATCATTTACATTTGTAATTCCTTCCATAGAATTAAAAAGCACTATGTCTCTATCCTTATCATTACTTGCATTTATGACAGTCTTTGCCACCTTTGGTTCTGCACCTTTAAGTGCACATACATGTTTTAGTCCCAACTCATCCAATTTTTTTGCAAGGAACACAACTGTCTCAAAACTTGCCTCTGCCTCAGCAGAGCATCCTGAAAATGCAGCAAAATACTTTACACCATAATCATCTACTAAATATCTAAATGGAAATCTATCTCCAAAAACTACAGTGTTATATTTTTTATTTTGTGAAGCTTCAACATATTTTTTATCAAGTGCATCTAATTTTTCGGTAAATGCATTTGCTTTCTTTTGAATCTCAGTTTGATTTTCACTATCAATTTCTATAAGTTTTTTAGCAATTGCATTTGTCATCGCTTTTGCATTTCTAAGAGAAAGCCATATGTGTTCATCATTTTCATGTTCTTCGTGTTCTTCATGGTTTTCGCCTTCTTCATGCTCATGATCCTCACCCTCTTCATGCTCGTGTTGCATTCCTTCAACAACTTCTTCTTCCTTGACAAGATTTCCAAGTTCATTCATAAGGTTAATTGTTTTTAAATTCTTATTTTGTGCAGTCGCTACAACTTTGTCAACCCACTTGTCAGACTCACCACCTACATATATAAATAAATCTGCCTCTGCAATTTTTACTATATCCTTGGCAGTAGGTGAAAAATTATGAATGTCAATGCCACTATCAAGAAGCAAAGTCATTTCGTAATTATCGTTTGGCATAATGTTTCTAACTATATCATATATAGGAAATATAGTTGAAACAACTTTTATTTGTTTTTTATTGGCAGTTGTTTCAGTTTCATTTGAAACTGCTGCACTTGTATCATTCTTAACTTCATTCTTACTGCTGCAAGAGAAAATGCTACATAAAACAAAACCAAAACAAACTAATGTAATTATCTTTTTAAAAATTTTCATTATAAAATCCTCCTTTTTGTTTTAAGGAAATAATAATCAATTATTATTTTTAATGTTTCCTTAACTACCATATCTTTAAAAATAGAAATATGGCACTGCCACCTCATCGCAACTTATATGATGGTATTTTGATAGTATATTAAACCATTGGAAGATTTTACTCATTTAACCTAATATTATTATTAACTAAAGAAAACTTTGAAATGTTTTGACTACTTGTTGTTAAATTTATAGTCAAACACAAAAAAACTAAAACTATCACTTTAAAAGAATTATTTTTTAATATGCTAGATAATAAGTTATTACTTTGATTGATAACCACACAGATAGGGCATTCCTCATCATGACACTCATGTGCAGCTTCCCTATGTATAAAATACTCAGAAAAGGCAACAACAAAAACCAGTATTATCACTAATGCAAATGCCACAACTCTACTGTTTTTTATACTTTTACCCATAATTAAACTCAATTCTATTATTTTGGGACATCTCAAAAAGTTTCATTTTTCTACTTTTTCAAGTTAAGGTGCTCTCTAGAACCCCTATAGTTCCATTATATACATGCCAAAAACAATTCATCCCTATATTTGAAACGAACCCCTTTTATCTAATTATATATCCTTATACTTTATTTGTCAACGAAAGATACTTTTCCTTTTTGATGTGAAAATGCGAAATGGTTTTTATAGTGTTTTTTCAAAGTATGGTGTTATTGTTTCCCACTTTTTTATTTGAGGATAAAGCTTTTCTATTTCAAACCAAGCTGCTTTTCCTATTCCCTTGCTGTGTATATCAGGTATTGTGAAAAGCAATTCTAACACACCACAATTCCCCTCTGTTCTTACAACAATACCACCTACTTTTTTATTGTCAAATATAATTAAAAAAGCTTTGCCACCATCTATAGATTTTTCAATGGTTTCACGAGATATTATTTCATCGCCATCTTCAAAATGCTCATCTCTAACACCAAATTCCTCAGTTGCTCCATACTTAAATGCTTTTTGATTGTTAATAATAAACCACTCTCTATCTTCCATGGTTAAAGGTTTAAGTGTTACCTTATTTCCTCCCTAATAACTTTTTCGAGGTGCCCTTATATCAGTATTTTTAATCATTAAAAATAAATCAGCATATAATATGGTATAGTTTTTTTCTTCCCCTCTATGCCTTGGTTTCCATATATTACTTTGTATGCTACCTTAGGATTATACTTTTCTATAAAATTATTCAGTGACACGGTTTTTCCATTTTTTGATTTTACTTCAACAGGGACTACACCATATTCATTTTCAAATAAAAACTCTATCTCCTGTGTATTAGAATCATTTTTATAAAAATATAATTCTTTTCCCTTTTTATTTAAAATGTCAAAAACAAGGTTTTCAAAGATTCCTCCTTTCCCAGTATTTTTAATTCCATTCTTTTTTAAATTAAGTTGAGTTTGCAATCCATATAAACAAGTTAAAAGTCCAATGTCATTCATATAAATTTTAAAATTATCTAATTCATAAAAGGCTTTTAATGGCATCTCGGGAGTCTTTACATTATAACACTTTTTTACTATGCCTGCATCTACAAGCCATTCAATACTATTTTCATACTTTCTTGCAGATCCATTGCTTTCAATTTTTTTATACTGAAACTTTGTATTATCTTTTGCAAGTTGTAATGTTATTGAATCAAAAGTTTTTAATATTTTTGTTTTCTCTACATTGTCAGCATATTTCAAAATATCATCTCGGTATGATTTTATTATTTTGTTTTGAACTTCATTTGCAGTTTGATAATTTTTACTTTTTATATATTCATTTACTACCTCTGGCATACCACCTACCACAAGATAGTTATTTATATACTCAAGATACTTTTCATTGATACTATCTTCAACTTTTACACCTTTCTCAAACATTTCTTTTAATAAATCTATCGCTGTATCATTTACACCGATAGCCCATAAGAATTCTTCAAAATCAAGTGAATACATTTCCATTTGTTTTTCATATCCAACTGGTATAGATTCAATTTCTTTATAGTGAAGCCCGAGCATTGATCCCGAAGCAATGACATCACATCTTTTATCCATTGCTAAAAACTTTAATGCAGTTCGTGCCCTTGGACAAAACTGTATTTCATCCAAAAATATTAAAGTATCATTATCAACAATTTTAAAATCATCTACATACAAAGACATCCTACTGTAAATCTCATCGGGTTCAAGGCTTCCTTCAAATATATTTTTATAATTCTCATTTTTATAAAAATTTATTGAAATAAAACTTTTATATTCGTTTTCACCAAATTTTTCAATCAAAAAGGTCTTGCCAACTTGTCTAGCACCTTTCACAAGAAGACACTCTTGCCCCTTATGACTCTTCCAATAATTCAGATTTTCATACATTTTTCGTTTTAACATATAATATATTAGCTTAAACCCTTTATTTTAATGTATTATACCATTTTTTTGACAACTAATCAAGTGATTTTTGCAACTTTTTAGACAACCACTAAGTCAAATTTTGCAACATTTTAGACAATATTTTAGGCAAGTTTTGCCACTTTTTAGACAAGGCCTTTATAATATTTCTTCTCCCCATTCACAATCAGTCTAATTATATTGATTACAAAAATTATTACTATGATAATTTCCTCAGCAACACCGACGAAGTTTCCAACTTGGAACATATATATTCCCCATATTATCACACAAATTATCTGAATGCTGAATCTTAGAATTTCATTTTTTATTACATAAATATTTGCATCTGTAAAATCTGCAATTCCAACAAATATGTTTATGAAAAGTCCTCCGCCTACATAACCAGCTATTCCTATGATAATAAGCGGAAAACCTAATAACAAACATTCTATAGGTTTTATCACAATCTTTTCTTCCTTATGAAATACTAGCAAATATAAATTTTTTAATGCAAAATAAAATGCACTAACCATTCCTCTATATGCACTTAGTAAACCATATACAATTGACTGTAGGACGCAGCAAACAAAAAAGACCTGAGTTTGTTTTCTTCTATTTATAATAGAATTCGCCCAGAGCTTGCCAACAGTTGGTATAACTTGTAAAGCATTTGCTACTACTTTTATATTCATAAATGTAATTATATCATAATGTCAAATCTTTTATCAACAATTATCATTTGAAGTAAATTTTTAGGGCTCGCAAGCTCGCCCCTACAAGAAAAACAAAAATCTACAAATATTTTACTCTATGTCATTTACAATTAATTTCATTGCTAAAACTTTTATCCTTTTGTATAATAATACTACAAGAGGTAATTATATGAATAACGAAGAATGTCTAATATGCAATGCTCCGCTTGAGTATTTAGAAAATGATATTGATATGGAATGCGAGATTTGCCACAAGACTGAGAAGAGTAAAACGAGATGTGTCAAAGGGCATTATGTTTGCAATGCCTGCCACAAGAAAGGACTTGATAGCATCATCGGTGTCGCATTAAATGAAACTAGCACTAACCCAATTGAAATAATAAACAAGATGATGAATATGGATTTTTGTCATATGCACGGACCAGAACATCATGTGATGGTTGGCATTGCACTTCTCACCGCTTATAAAAATGCTGGTGGCAATATAGATTTTGACAATGCACTTTATGAAATGTTTAGTCGTGGCAACCAAGTACCAGGAGGAACTTGTGGTTTTTGGGGTGCCTGCGGTGCAGCTATAAGCACTGGAATCTTTATGTCAATTATCACTAAATCTAATCCACTTGCAGAAGAAGCATTTGCACTTTCAAATGAGATGACATCAAGGGCACTTCATAAAATAGCAGAAGTAGGCGGCCCAAGATGTTGTAAAAGAGATTCTTATCTATCAATTTTATCTGCGATAGATTTCGTAAAAGAAAAACTAAACATAGAACTAGAAAAGCCAGAAGTCAAATGCAATTTCAAAAGCAAAAACAACCAATGCATCGGTAAACGGTGCCCATTCGTCTAGGAGAATCAAATGATTAAAACCATCCTCTGGGATTTTGACAATACACTTCTTGATTTTGATGTGGCTGAGAAAGCTGGCATTCTTTCTACATTTGAAAAACTTAAACTAGGCACCTGCACTAATCAGATGCTTAAAAGATATGACAAAATCAATAGAGAGTATTGGCACAAAATAGAAGAGAACAAAATAGATAAACAAACTGCTCTCGTAAAAAGATACGAGGATTTTTTTATTGAATATGGCATTGACCCAAAGATCGCAAAAGAATTTAATGATATATATGCCGTTGCTCTTGGCGACACCATCGCATACATTGACAATAGTTTTGAATTAGTTTCATCATTAAAAGGAAAATACAATCAGTATATTGTTTCAAATGGTGCAAAAAATGTGCAGACACTTCGTATGCAAAAGTCTGGCTTTGATAAAATTGTTGATGACTGCTTCATTTCAGATATTATAGGTCACGAAAAACCAAGCATAGAATTTTTCAACTTTGTTTTTGACAAAATAAAAATCACCGACAAATCAGAAGTGATAATCATCGGTGACTCACTAACAAGTGACATAAAAGGTGGCAACAATGCTGGTATAAAAACTTGCTGGTATAATCCAAAGAAAAAAGGCATCCCTTCTGGATACCTTGTTAATTATAATATTCAAAACTTAAACGAAATTAAATCTATTTTACATTAGCAGCAATTAAATATGCAATCACTACAATTGAAGGAACAGCAACCGTCCCAATAAGCGAAATTGAATATGCTGCGTTATATTTTTCATTTGCTTCAGCCATCATATACAATACGACATTGGCACTTGCAAAAATAACAAAGAGTCCTATAAGCACTCCACCTATCCCAGCACTACCAAAAGCAAGTCTAACACTAATGAAACATATGAGTGCTGCGCATACTGCTAATATCAAATTTGTTCTTAATTGTTTTTTATCAATAACCATCGTCATCAATCCTAGTAAATATTAATTTACCTTTCCCCTTTCTTCCACTTTTCAAAATTCGTGTTCCCACAAATTATAACATAGTTGAAACATTTTTTCAAATTTTTTGTATAAATAATTTTCACTTATATAAAGGGCTCGTATAACTCGCCCATACACATGCCACAAATTTCCTCTACTCGTATTCACGAGCTATGCGAGCGACACTTTAACTCTCTTTATAATTACTTGTATTTATCTTTACATATTTAACTTCAGCTCTGTCATATTTATCAAGCATCTTTGTTATTCTCTTACTATGCTCCTTTGTAAATGCATAGATGTCAAACTCATGATACTTAGTCTCGCCTTGCTCGTCTTGCTTGTTATTCTCATAAAAATACCAAAACCTTTTATACGGAATATTGTTTTCTTTAAAATATTTTTCAAGCTCATCCTTTTTATCATCAAACTTAGTTGATATTTCAAACTTGTAAATGTATTCCTTCAAATGTTTTTGCTGATAAAGCATTGCCGATGTGATAGAAATTGTTGTGGCTATAACCATTACTACACAACTAACTATTACATTTGAACCTGAAATTGCTTTTATACAAAGCACATCAAATATTACATATATGTCTGCAAGAACTACAGCCAAAATTATGTTTTTACTATTTAAAAAGAATATTGATTTAAATTCGTGAAGTCCAGCGTGAATTATTCTAAGTATCAAATAAATTGTTATTCCAATTACACCTGTTCCTATAACTATATTTCCCATTTTCTAAACTACTTTAAACTATCAAGTATTTCCCCACCATTTGTGCATGCAGGACAAAGACAATATTTTACTCCTGCAGCTTTTGATTTTAATGAATTTTCATGTAACTCTTTTGCACCTTCTTCACCATATATTTGTTTGCAAAAATCTGTCTCTGAAAATGCAAGACAAGCATCTATTGATGATACGCAATCCTTCAATTGTGCAACATACTTATCAAATTTTTCATTTTCATCTGCCTTGCCTATTGCATTCATCCACTCATTGCCAGCTTCTTTTAATGTCGCATAACAACTTGGTGCATTAACTATTGCTTTTGTCTTTTCTAAAATTTGATCCTTTGTCATTTCGTCCTCCTAAATTTTATCAGAATAAACCACTTACATTATTATAACAAAAAACATCTTTTTTTACAATGAAATATCTCTAACTTTTTTCTTTTAGAACGCGAAGTCAAAAGTGAATTTGTCTCCTGTTGTAAATGGGCTATCTTTACTTTCTATAACATCAAAAATTGCTTTTTCCCAACCATAGATTTGTATAATGCCTTTTACTTTTTCATCATATGAAGTAAAGTTTAAATCTCCGTTGCTGCTTTCAGTAAATGTTCCATCTACTGTTCCCAACCTATGAATAGAAATTATTGCTTCATCATTGTTTTCCATATTCTTTTTTGTAACAATTGAGCTGTATACACTTTTTGTTCCTTGATTGTCAACAAAGGTTCCATACTTTGATCTTGTAGGCATAACAAAATCTTCATGCTTTATCACAGCAAGCTCTCTTGCAAGAACACAACATCTATTGTGAGTCAAATCTGCAAGTAGTTGGTTTTGAAGCATAGGATATATACTTCCACCATTTTCTGGACTACCAATATTTTCACGAACAACTTCTTCTTTCATAGCAATCCAATTTCTTTGCTCATCTAGTAAATACTTTTTTCTTTCTTTATCTGCACTTTCACTAATTCTTTTCCACAAATTATTTAATTCTTTATCCCATACAGTATAAGCCCAAGCTGATGAAAAATTCATTTCGCTTTGAGAATTTGCATTAGCTGCTGCATCAGAATACGTATCTGCAATTATCTTTATTTTATCAATCTCATCTTGTAATGTGCTTGCATTTGCCACTGCATTTTCAACTTCTTTTTTTATCTCTGCATCATAAGTATCAAAATAGTCATATTTCTTTGTCACATTTTCTTTTGTAGCACTTGTAGTTTCTGACACTGTTACACTTTGTTTCTCTATCTCTTTCACAGTTTCATTTACCTTTACTTGAGCATCTTCTTTTTTAGACAAAAAACATCCAGTAAGTAAAACTACAAAAACTATCGGTAAAGCAAAAATTCTTTTTTTCATATTATGTTAAACCTCTCTTTTTAACTCTTTGTTTAATTCTATCATATCAATAATACTTTTTTCAATTAAATACAATCTGAAATTGTTAAAATATTGTGTTTTTTATTTAGGTTACCTATATTAAAATTTTGTCATCTTTACTATATAATTATCATTATGAGTACAATATCATCACAAAGTGAACGAAATATTGCAATAGTGAAAACTAGTGTCATTGCTATACTTGCAAATAGAAAACCTGACAAAAGACATCCTTTAGGTCATGGTAGAATTGAGTATCTTACCGCGATGATTATATCTGCATTTGAAGAAGTTCGTGGTGCATATGATTTGTTTATTTACAACTTTGGACCAAATAAAAATTATGCTTCCATGCATATAGAAGTACCTGACACTATGACTCTTGACCATATAATGGTCCTCATAAGAAAGATAGAGAAAAAAGTTTATCACAAGACTGGTGTTATACTTACAGGCATAGGTGCTTATTCATATAATACAAAAGATGATGAGGCTGCATCAATTAGAAGATGTATCCGAATAATTTTCACTTAACTTTATTAAATAAAATATGTATATATCAAATATTTATTGCAAGAAACTTTTACATGTGCTATAATATATGTATGGAGAGAGGTTGAAAAAAGGAGTATAATATGAAAAAGAATGTTTTAAAAACTTTTAGCTTAATTGTACTTTGTAGTTTACTTGCTTCTCAAGCATTTGCTGCAAGTGTTTATTATCCTGGTGGAGCAATTGTCAGTTCAAATGCTACAAATGTTGTTGATCCAAATTATCAATTAATTATTTCAACCCAGATCAGACAAACATTTTCTGCACTTGAATCAAAAAATGTGGTTCAAGATGTAAATGCTCTTCCTACTATTAGATTTGGAAGTTATGCTTTCGCAGGTTTTGGTCGTGCAGGCGATACTATAGAGTGGATTGTACTTGAAAAAACAAATACATATGCAGTTTTATTAAGCAAATATATTTTAGGTGAATCAGAGTACAACGAAACAGGCGATCCTGTTGCATATGCTGGGACAAAAATTAGTAAGTGGGTAAATAAATTTTACTTAAATGCATTTAATGAAAATGAAAAAGCAATTATTGCAGACACAACTATACCATCTAAAAATGAAATCGAAAAATATTTTACCTATGTAGATGGAACAAAAAGGTTGGGTCTTACAGCAAACGAAAGAGGACTTGGTGATTATTGGTTAAGAAATGAAACAATTTATCCAACAGGATGGTATTTTAGTTCATATGGCGAGTGTTACAACGGACAGCTTGGAGAAAAGTTTGGTATAAGACCGATGGTTGTAATAAATTTAACACCAATTGGTTAATAAATATTAAAATAAATAGGGGTACAAAACAAACCCCTATTTTAATATATGGGAAAAAATATAATAAAATTATGAAAATAAAAAGTTTATACAAAGAAAAATCTAATACAGAGTTTGAAAAAAATATTCTTCACAAAGTTGATGGTGAAGTAAATGAAGTTGAGACAGAGTTATTGGTAGAACATTACACCACTCTTTTTATAAATGATGTAGAAGTTGCAACTCTTGTCTGCACTGGCACAAGTATAGTTGAACTTGCAATAGGAAGAATTATTAGTGAGGGAATACTGACTGATATTAATTCTATTGATAGTATTTACATCTGTGAGCATGCATCAAGAGCAAGGGTGTATCTAAAAGAAGGCGTGGGATTTATTAACAATGTGAAAAAAAGTACTGATGTAGCAAGTTGCTGTCAAGATAACAAGTCATATTTTAAAAGCAGTATTTTACCAGATAAGTTGAAAAATACTTTGACTCTTAAAGACGAAGATGTATTTGCTTTAGCAACTGCTTTTGCAACTGACTCAAAAATTCACAAGATGACTTCAGGCACTCATGCAGCTTATCTTTATAAAGATGGTAATGTCATCACTTCATTTGAAGATATAGGTAGACACAATGCTATGGATAAGATAATTGGTTATATTTATTTAAATGATATAAAGCCGGAAGAATGTATAGTATTTACCACAGGCCGTGTTCCCGTTGATATGGTTAGAAAAGCAATCTATGCAAAACTTGGTGCTCTCGTATCAAAAGCAGTTCCTACTGTTGATGCCGTAGCACTTGCAAAAGAATATAACTTAAATCTCATTTGCCGCGCATGGCAAGACTCATTCCAAGTTTTCAACAAAAGTTTATAAAGACGAGCACATCGTAGGGGCTAGCTATGCGAGCACTTTGTAGGGGCGAGCTATGCGAGCCCAAAATATTAGGAGGCAAGACTATGAACAATGTAATTAGTAAATTTATCGACACCCACACTCTTTCAGTCGAGGAGTACGAATCTCTGCTCAACAACATTACTGAGGAAGAAAAAGAAGTTTTAAAACAAGAAGCCGCTAAACTTGCACACTCAATATATGGCAATAAGGTATTTGCAAGAGGCCTTATAGAGTTTTCAAATTATTGCAAAAACAACTGTTACTACTGCGGTATAAGAAATGGAAATAAAAACTGTGATAGATATAGACTCACCAAAGAGCAAATCTATGATTGCTGTGATCTAGGTTATGAACTTGGATTTAGAACCTTTGTTTTACAAAGTGGTGAAGATTTGTTTTTTAATGATGACTTGATGGTAGAAATCATTTCTCACATAAGAAATAAATTTCCTGACTGTGCTATCACTATATCTATAGGCGAAAAAGAAAAAGCAACTTATCAGAAATATTTTGATGCAGGTGCAAATAGATATTTGCTAAGACATGAGACAGCAAACAAAAAACTTTATGAGACCATACATCCAAAAGAAATGTCATTTGAAAATAGAATGAGATGCCTGCAAGATTTAAGAGATATAGGATTCCAAGTTGGTGCTGGCTATATGGTAGAGTGTCCACATCAAACAAATTATGATTTGGCACTTGATTTAAAGTTTATAGAAGAATTTAAACCTGAAATGTGTGGCATAGGTCCATTTATACCACATAAGGATACTGATTATAGAAATGAAAAGGCAGGGACTCTAGAAAAAACTCTTCTACTTCTTTCTATAACTCGTATAATTCATCCAAGAGTATTGCTTCCTGCAACTACAGCACTTGGAACCATCCATCCACTTGGCAGAGAAATGGGGGTTGAGCATGGAGCAAATGTAGTTATGCCAAATCTTTCTCCTACTGAAGTCCGAAGTAAATATTTATTATATGACAATAAAATCTGCACAGGTGATGAAGCTGCTGAATGCAGAAACTGTATGAGCAATCGTATGAAAAGAATTGGTTACGAATTGGTTGTTGATAGAGGTGATTATAAAAAATACTAAACTTTGTATTTATTAGTTTTAAAGTTTTGGAGGTTTCCGTGTTTAAAAAAGTTTTTTTCATTGTTGGCATCTTAGTTTTATTTAGTGCTAATGTAGTATTTGCGGAAGAAACTCATTTTTTAAGAAAGAATTGGTATGATAAGGCTATTACTCAATTACCAAAGCATAAAGTAACAGCAATTTCTCTTATTTGCGATGAAGGCGAACCAAATGATTATGACTATACTTGGAATATAGATGATAAAGGTTTAAAGGGGTTTATTAGAAATGAAACCGAAGTTGTCATTCATTTCCCAGATGGTGACAAATTAAAGACTGGTGCATTTGCAGATGGATTATTTTCATTTTATAAATTTGTAAAAAATGAAGATTATGAAACTGGTGATAACGGAGATATTATAAGAGGCGTGAGGGCTGAAGACCACATGTATGATGATGACTACTATGCAGAATATAAGTCATCCCTTGCATATATTGAAAATTTAGGTTTACTGGATACAAGTAGTGCAACTAATATGGAAGGAATGTTTTATGGCGATACAAAACTTGAAAACATAGATGTAAGTTATTTTAATACAAGACTTGCAACAAACATGAGAAAAATGTTTTATAAATGTGAAAGTCTTACTACTCTTGATTTAAGTGTATTTGATACAAGCAGTGTAACTGATATGTCATATATGTTTGGTTCTTGCATTAATTTAAAAAAATTAGACATGAGTTATTTCAACACATCAAATGTTACTAATATGCAAAGAATGTTTTATGGATGCAAATCTTTGCACACTATAGATTTATCAAAATTTGACACATCAAATGTTGAAGAAATGGATGAAATGTTTGCACATTGTAGCAATTTACAAATTTTAGATTTAAAGAATTTTAAAGCAGATTGTTTAAAATCAGCACAAAGAATGTTTGATGCTTGTTATAATCTCATTTTTGTAAATTTATCTTCATTCAACTCTAAGGTTCTTGGTGATGCAAGTTTTATGTTTAGAGCATGTAGAAGTATAGAAGGACTTGATTTAAGTTCAGTAGATATGACTTATGCTGATATTTCTTATATTTTTGTTCTTGACGAAAAGCTTAAATATATCAATATCAATGATTCTTTTGCAAAAAAACTTGGCAGCTCAAAACTAGAGGGTGTATGGAGACACATTACTACAGGCCAAATATATAATGGTGCTGATTATAATAATATTGAAAATACTGCATTTCCTGCTGGTGTGTATGAAAAAATCGCAAACTAAATTGCAGAATAATAATTTTATGACGTACAGTAAAATATCAATTGATTCAGTTTCTGATTCATCTGAGATATTTATATCTGCTAATGAGAAAGTAAATCCAAAATTTGTAACATTGAATATTTTAAGTCAAGCAGAGCACAATTAACTTGCAGTTAAAGATCTTTTTAACTATATAGATAAAATTAAAAACGCAGAGGTAAAGTTCCTTGGCAACTATTCTGCCATTCTTCATATTTTATTTTTTTTATACCTCTTATATTATTAATTTTATCTATCCAAATTTATCAATTCTAAACGATATGTTCCTTTTTCTTTTAACGAATAATATTGAATGCTGCTATGACTATTATTCTTAAATTTTTCTCCTTGCTTTAATGCTGCATCTGTACTAAATCTCCCCGAGTCTACAGCATAACCATTAGGATCATATAATTTCCAACCGACAGTCCGTTCAACAGAATAACTAGAACCTTCGGATGCATTTCCAGCCATTCCAGTATAATATACTTCAAAATGCTTACCTCCACCATAAGAATCTTTCAATTCATATGATACATTTTCAATTATTATATCATGCCAATAATATGATCCTCCTAATCTAAATGTTTTAGGAAATGAATAATTAATAATTAATTCATAATCAGATTTTTTTTGTTTTGATTGCAGTATGCTTTTACCATCTTTATCAAATATATATGTTACTCCATTAATTTCTTTTGTTGTATTAATTAACATCCTTCCATATACATCAACATAATAATCAATATCTACCCATTGGTCTTTAAGCATTTTACCATTTGTTGGATCTAGATAATACCAATATCCACCATATTGTATCCATCCCATTTGTTTTTGTCCATATTCATTATAATAATACTTACTACCATCTTCTTCTACCCATTCATTATAATATTTTTTTACTATTGCATTACTATTATACTTTTCTACAGTTGTATTATTACATCCTATTAAACAAATATTTATACAAATAATGCTAAACAATAACATTTTTTTTATTATTCTCTTCATAACTATGGCTCCTTACATTTTTTTATTTTTAACTATTTATATGCTTCTTTTTTCCCATTTTGTATTGATTAATTCTTCATCGTTTATTTTTATTTTTACATTATTCATACCACCAGGTGCATTAATTATTTTAATATCAATACTGCTACCATACTTTTCCAAATTTATAGTTAGAAACCATTTTTCTTCTTCAATCAAGACTTTTGGGGTTTGCGACTTAATATCTTTTATAGCAATTAGTATTATTTCATCATCATTTATTTTAATGTCACTACCCTTAGGATGAATTTGTTGTTCGTTGTAATTTGTTTTGTAATAATATGCTTTGGGTTTATCAATTTCATTAATTCTATTGATATTTAATAATTCCTTATTCTTTTCAATTATACTTATATGTATATTCCTTGCCATATATTAACCTCCTACTTTTGTAATATCGTAAAGATTATAACACAATTTAATGAAATTTGCAAGATAAATTGCAAGATAAAATATAATATATTTTATTTGTGACATTTTTCATATAATTCTTAATATTATATACAATATAAGGAGCTAATAATTATATGGAAAAGTTTAAGATACCAAAAAGTCCTACCTCTCACAACAAGACAATAAGAATACCGGATGAACTAATTGAAAAAATAGAAGATTACATTACTAAGAACGATTGTACTTTTACAGATTTCATTATAGAAGCTATAAGATTTGCCTTTAGAAATATGGACAAAAAATAGTTTTCATAATCATAAAAATATTGCTTAAAATGCCAAAATGTGATATATTTATGGCAATATTATGTAAAAAGTTTTAGGAGGAATTTTATGATAAATATTCAGCCAATTTCAGAGCTAAGAAATTATAACAACATTTTAGAAGAAGTAAAAGAGGGTCAGCCAGTATATTTAACTAAAAATGGCAAAGGTATGTATGCTATAGTTGATATAAAAGATATTGAGGAGTATCAACAGTCAAAAGCATTTGCAACTTTACTTGCAGAATTACAAAAAGGTGAAAAATCTGGTTATGTAGACGAAAAAACTTTTAACGAAAGGTTTGGTATTTAATGTACTCTATTAATTATTCAAATCTATATATGGATGATTTTGCAGAAGCACTGATCTATATTAAGGATGTATTAAAAAATGAAGATGCCTCAAATAATCTAAAAAATAAAACAAATGAGGAAATTCAAAAATTAAAAAGTTTTCCACATACAGGAACTAGATTATATAAAGATAACATAGAAACTAAATATAGATATATTAGGGTTGATAATTATTATGTTTTTTATTATATAAATGATAACAATGTTTATATAGATAGATTTATATATGCAAAAAGAGACTTCATGAAATTATTAAATATATAATATACCAAAATTTTTAATTTACTGGGTTTATGTAGCTCGCCAATACAATATTTTCAAAGGAGTAAAATATGAAAAAAGCGATAATCGTTGTCTACGGAAAAGACAGAACTGGAATTGTTTACAATGTTTCAAAAATTTTATACGAGCACAACATTAATATTTTAAATATTAAACAAACTATTGTTGATGGATATTTTAATATGATGTGTATCACAGATGTCACAAATGCAAAATCTCTCAATAAAGTAAAAGAACATCTTGAAGAATATGGAAAGAAAGCTGGGCTTAACATCAATTTCCAACATGAAAAAGCATTCACTGCTATGCATGTATTATAGAGGTAAGTATGAGTATGATTAGTGTTGAACAAGCAATAGAAACTACCGAGATGTTTTCAAAAGAACATCTTGATGTTAGAACTATTACTATGGGAATTAGTTTACTTGATACAATGAATTCTGATGTTGATAAATTATGTAAAAATATAGAAAAAAAAATACTCCACTATGCAAGCAATCTTGTAGAAGTTGCAGATGGTTTATCAGAAAGATATGGCATACCAATAGTAAATAAAAGAATTTCTATAACTCCTATGTCTATAATTACTGAGCCTTGTTGTAAAAAAGATGTAGATTATATAAAAGTTGCTAAAACTATAGATAATCTTGCAAAAAAATTAAAAGTTGATTTTATAGGTGGTTGGTCTGCTATATTAAGTGGTGGATTAACTTATAATGATAAAAGATTTTTAAATGCTATACCAAAAGTTTTATCTAAAACAAAAGTTTTATGTAGTTCTGTAGTTGTAGGAAGCACAAAGGCTGGTCTTGATATGGATGCAGTAAAACTTTGTGGAGAAATAATTAAAGACACTGCAAAACTTACAAAAAATAATAATTCTATAGGCTGTGCAAAGTTTGTTGTATTTTCAAACTCAACTGATGACAATCCATTTATGGCTGGAGCATTTCACGGCATAAGTCAAGGCGAAGTTGTCTTAAATGTTGGTGTATCTGGACCAGGTGTAGTTAGAAATGCCTTGCTCTCAGCAAAAAATCAAGACTTCACTACTCTTTGCGAGACAATAAAAAAGATTGCCTTTAAGATAACTCGTATAGGACAATTCGTAGGAACTGAGGCATCAAAAAGACTTGGCATTCCTCTTGGAATTATAGATTTGTCTCTCGCACCTACTCCTGCAAAAGGTGATTCTGTTGCAGATGTTTTAGAACTTATGGGACTTGAATCTGTTGGTGCACCAGGCACTACAGCTGCTCTCGCTATGTTAAATGACCAAGTTAAAAAAGGCGGTATAATGGCAGCAAGAAATGTAGGCGGTCTTAGTGGTGCATTCATTCCAGTATCAGAAGATCAAGGTATGATAAATGCAGTATTAAAAAAAGCTCTTACAATAGAGAAACTTGAAGCTATGACCTGTGTCTGCTCTGTTGGTCTTGACATGATTGCTATCCCTGGTGACACTAGTGCTGAAACTATTTCTGGTATAATTGCTGATGAAATGATGATAGGAATTATAAATCAAAAAACTACAGCTGTCCGTATTATTCCTGCATATGGTAAAAAGGCAGGTGATAAAGTTTCATTCGGTGGACTACTTGGTTATGCACCTATTATGAAAGTAAACGAATTCTCTTGCAAGGATTTTATAAATAGAGGCGGACACATACCCGCACCAGTTCATTCGTTTAAAAATTAAAAAGAATAAATTAAAAGGAGCTCTTATGAAAAAAATATTATTAGCAGTTTGTTTATTATTTGGGGCAACATTTTTATTTTGTTGCACTCCAAAAGCTACTGAAAGCAAAACTTTTTTTAAACCAGGCTTGTATGAAGCAAAAGTTAATGGCAATTTAACTTATTACTATTCTTTTTATGACACTGGCAATGATGGTTCTTTTACTGACAAAGAAGGAATATCAGGTTTACCTTTTAGATTTGATGTTGTAGAACAAACTGGCAACACAGCAAAACTTATGTTTCATATGGGTGGCGAAGACGACAACACCGAAGCAACTGTAACTACAAAAAACGAAAATGAATACACCCTTTTATATAAAGATAATCCGGGAACAATTGAATTAACATTTTTAGACAGCGACTTAAATAAATTAAATTCTTTAATCAACAAGTAAAAGAAACTTAAAATAAAAAATGCTAGGAATAAATCCTAGCATTTTTATTATCTCGAATTTTTATACTAATATAAAAGTGCCCCATCTGCACCAAACATTCTAAGTTGTCCATCTACAGATTGTTGTCCAGTAAGCATCTCACCATCTATAGAAAAATAATATTGCTTTCCACCAATTACTTGCCATCCAGTAACCATAAATCCAAGGTTGTTGAAGTAATACCATTTATTCTTAATTTGTCTCCATGCATTTACAACATATGCACCATTTTCTTTGTATGCCCAAGCTTTACCAATTTGCTCCCAACCTGTGCCACTTTGATATACTGTACTTGGACCAGCACCTGGACTTATAATAGTTCCTTGTGAATAATATCTTTGTGCAGGTATATCACTATAGCGATAATACTCAAAAATGCCATTATTATCAGCATCAAAATAATAACCATTACCTTTTCTATCTTCATAATAGACATTTCCATAACTATCGCCCTCATAGTAATTGCCTCTTCTATCTCCACCATAGTAATTACCATCTTCATCAATTACAAAATAATTACCTTTTGTATCAAATGCAACTATGTTACCATTTTCATCCTCATAATAATAATCTCTTGCTAAAGTTGTAAACGATAAAAGCATTACTATTGCCAGCATCATTGATAAAATTTTAAAACTTCTTTTCATATTTTTTTCCTTTCATTTATTTTTTTTATTATTATTTTAATGTCGCATACATAACTGCTTTTATAGTATGCAATCTATTTTCTGCCTCATCAAATACTTTAGACTGTTTTGATCTAAACACTTCATCCGCCACTTCCATTTCTTTAAGTCCAAATTTTTCATAAATATCTTTTGCCACACTAGTATTTAAGTCATGGAAAGATGGAAGACAATGTAAGAAAATTGCATTTGGCTTAGCATTTGCCATTACCTTACTATTCACTTGATATGGAGATAAAAGTTTAATTCTTTTCTCCCAGATTGATTTGTCTTCACCCATTGATACCCATATATCAGTATAGATTACATCTGCATCCTTTGTTGCCTCTTTAACATTTTCAGAAAGAGTTATAGTGCAGCCATTTTCTGCTGCTATTTTTTTACAAGTTTCAACTAATTCTGCATTTGGCATATTTTCTTTTGGACCACAGGCTACAAAATTAATTCCAAGTTTTGCTGATACCACCATAAGAGAATTTGCAACGTTATTTTTTGCATCACCCATAAAGACCATTTTAAGTCCTTTACAGTTTCCAAGGTTTTCTTCTATAGTAAGTACATCTGCAAGCATCTGAGTAGGGTGAAACTCTGTTGTAAGACCATTCCATACTGGCACACCACTAAACTTTGCAAGACTCTCAACTATTTCTTGCGCAAAACCTCTATACTCTATCCCATCATACATTCTTCCAAGAACCTTTGCTGTATCTTCTATACTTTCTTTATGGCCCATTTGCGAAGAATTTGGATCAAGGTAAGTTACTCCCATACCAAGGTCATATCCTGCAACTTCAAAAGCACATCTAGTTCTTGTAGAAGTTTTTTCAAAAAGCAAAACTATATTTTTTCCTTTTAGCTCATCATGCTTTATTCCTTCTTTTTTCTTTTTCTTCAAGTCTTTTGACAACTCTAACAAATATCTTATTTCCTCACTTGAAAAATCAAGTAGTTTTAAAAAACTTCTTCCTTTTAATTTTATATCAACCATTTTTGCCTCCCATTTATATTTTAATAGTATATTATATTATACTTATAAATGTTATATTTTTTCAAGACTTTTTGCAAATTTTTCTTTTTATTTTTTTATGTTTTCATTGATAATATTATGTATTTATGTTATATTACAAATATAGTTTGGGGAGGATTACTTTATGAAAAAATGTTTAATAGTAGTTGATATGCAAAACGATTTTATTTCAGGAAGTCTTGGAAGTGATGAGGCTAAAAAAATTGTCCCTCATGTAAAAGAAAGAATAGAGAAAGCGATTAAAGATGGTGAAGATATTTATTTTACAAAAGACACCCACTTCGAAAATTATTTAAATACAAAAGAAGGTCAATTTCTTCCTATAAAGCATTGCATTGAAAATACTTCTGGTCACGACATTTGTGATGAATTAAAACCTTATGAAAAGAATGCCAAAAACATTTTCATAAAAAATACTTTCGGCTATAAGGATTTACCTCAATATTTAAATGACTATGACTCTATTACATTTATTGGTCTTTGCACTGACATATGTGTTGTTAGCAATGTCATCCTTACAAAAGCCTTTTATCCAGAAAAAAATATAATTGTAAAAAAAGACTGTTGTGCGGGAACAAGTGTTGAAAATCATAATTCAGCCCTTGCTGTTATGAAATCTTGTCATATAGTAATTGAGTAATTTTTGACACTCTTTTTGACAAGATTGCAAAATGTGTCTATTTTGTATTCTTATACAATATTTTTTAATTTTTATTAAATTTTAATCTTGATTTTTTGCAAAAATGTGCTATTATAGATATGTAATTTTTAAGGAGGCGTTTAGCATGAACATTACAGATGTAAGAATCAGAACAATGGAAAAAGAAGGCAAGATGACAGCTATCGCTGCTATCACTATTGATGGAGTATTCGTAGTACACGACATCAAAGTTATTGAAGGCGACAATGGTTTATTCATCGCTATGCCATCAGTAAAAAGAAAAGATGGAGAGTTTAAAGATATAGCTCATCCAATCAATTCTGAGACTAGAGAGATGATTCAAAAAACAATTATCGACAAGTACAATGAAGTACTTGCTGCTGGACCACAAACAATGTAATTGTACGGTCTTAACATAAGGTGGAGCTTCTGCTCCATCTTTTTTGTTGCAAATATCTTACTTTTTAGAGGTTCCCTATATATTTTATATTTTACTTGTGTTATAATATTTATATGTATAATGATAATGACACAATCTGTGCAATAGCCACTTCTCTTACACCTTCCGGTATAGGAATTATAAGAGTTTCTGGTAATGAGGCAATAGATATTGTCTCAAAATTTTTTGTGAACTCAAAAAAAGAAAAAATAAATATAAGCGAAAGTCATAAGGTTAAATATGGTTACATTTATGATAAAATAAATAACTGTTTTTTAGATGAGGTTTTAGTTATCCCTTTTTTTGCTCCTCACTCTTATACTGCTGAAAATGTAGTAGAGATACAATCTCATGGAAATGCTGTGGTTTTAAAAAAAATATTAAATCTTATAAATGAAAATGGTGCTCGCCTCGCAGAACCTGGAGAGTTTACAAAAAGAGCATTTTTAAATGGAAGAATTGATTTATCTAAAGCTGAATCTGTCGCTGATATTATATCTTCAAAAAATGAATATGCTCTTAAAGCTAGTTTCAATCAATTAAAAGGAAATTTATCTGACAAGTTAAATATTTTTAGAAATAAAATCTTGGAATCAACTGCATATATCGAAGCCTGCCTTGATGACCCAGAACATATGAGTCTTTATGGCTATAAGGAAGAATTAAGAACAAATTGTGAAAACATTGTCACCGACTTAAATACTATAATTAAAAATTACGATAATGGTAAAATAATAAAAGAAGGAATTAACACAGTCATTCTTGGCAAACCAAATGTCGGAAAATCTTCTCTTCTAAACACTCTTTTAAATGAAGATAGAGCCATCGTCACTGATATTGCAGGAACCACTCGTGACACCATAAAAGAATCTATAAACATAAATGGCATAACTCTCAATATCATAGATACTGCTGGTATCCGAAAAGAACAAGACATTGATACAGTAGAAAAAATAGGAATAGAAAAAGCAAAGTCTGAAGCAGGTGCAGCAGATTTAATTATACTTGTTCTCGATTCTTCTAAACCACTTGATGAAAATGATGAGGCACTTATTAATCTTTGCTCTTCACTCAACAAGAAAACTATTACAATTCTCAACAAATCTGACCTTACCGCTCGCAAAGCTCGCGGCTACGATTCTCGCCCGTGCGAGCCCCTTCATACGGGCAAACTATGCGAGCCTTCTCGTACGGGCGAGCTATACGAGCCCCTTATCACCTTCTCAACAAAAACTAAAGAAGGTCTCTCCGACCTCACCAGTACCATTGAGCAGATGTTTATTAACAACGAACTTGATTTCAATAACGAAATTTTTATATCAAACGAAAGACAACTATCGCTTATAAAAAAAGCAAAAGATTCTCTTTTAAATGTTGTTTCCTCTATAGATAAAAACATGCCTGAAGATCTCCTTACCATTGACTTGACAGATGCCTATACTTATCTTTCTCAAGTTCTTGGTATTGAGATTAACGATGATCTTGTAAATGAAATTTTTTCAAAATTTTGTATGGGAAAATAATAACCTTTTAATTTTTATTTTTCCCTTTTTCATTAGTATATTTTTTAATTTTGTGGTATAATTACAATATATTTATTGAAACATTTACAAAAATTTATGGTATTTAATTTTTTATATGTAATATTTAAAGGAGGGAATATGAAAAAACGTATTTTAAGTTTATTTTCTGCAATAGTTTTGGTTTTATTCACAGCTTGTTCAAATCAAGCTCCAACAACTACTGCTAAAGTTGAAGAAGCAAAAAAAGCATCTTTAACAAAAAATCTTACTCTTCTTGTAACTAGTGACATCCACGGAGGAGTTGAAGACAATTGGACTCTCGCTGGTGTTATTGAAAAAAGAAAAGAGTATGAAGCAAAAGGTGATTATACTTTGCTAATTGATGATGGTGATTTACTTCAAGGTGGTCTCTTATCAAGTGTGTCTAGAGGTGAAGATCTCGTAGATATTGCAAATGAAGCAGGCTACGACATTATGACATTTGGTAATCATGAATTTGATTATGGTATGGATCAATTCTTAAAAATTGCTGGCAAATTAAAAAATCCTTACATTTCTTGTAACTTCAATAAGAATGGTCAATTAGTTTTCAAACCATATGTTATTAAAGAATTTGATGGGGTAAAATTTGCATTTATAGGCATAAATTCTCCTGATTCTTTAACAACTTCTACTCCTAAGTATTTCCAAGATGCAAATGGTAATTTCATTTATAGTTTCTTCCAAGGAAACAACGGAGAAACATTTTATAACAAAGTACAAGAGACAATTGATGCTGCAAAAGCAGAAGGTGCTGACTATGTAATTGCTGTAGCACATGTGGGCCAAAAAGAAACTTCTGGTCCATATAAATATACTGATGTCATTTCTCACACTCACGGCTTTGATGTTTTCCTTGATGGACATAGCCACGATACTGACCAAGTAAATATGAAAGATAAAGATGGTCACACTGTATTTAGAATGGGTGTTGGAACAAAGTTATCTTGTATAGGCGTTGTTACATTTACTCCTGCAGGAACAATTGAGCATGAATTATTAACATATGAAAAACCAGCTGAAGGTCAAGAACCTGTTAAATATAATAATAGTATTAGTGAATTAATTGCAAAAAAGAATGAGGCTATAGGTAATGCTATGTCTGAAGTTTGTGGCACAACAGACTTCCCTCTCTACATTTACGACCCAGTTGCTAAAGATGATGCAGGAAAGCCAATAAGAATTATAAGAAGAGTAGAAACCAACTTAGGTGACCTCGTTGCAGATGCATATAAAACAAGAACTGGTGCTGACTGTGCATATACAAATGGAGGAGGAATAAGAGTAAACGTAGAAGCTGGTGATATTAAGCTTTCTGATGTTAAAAATGTTCAACCTTTTGGTAATATTGTTTGTCTCCTTGAAGTAACTGGTCAACAAATACTTGATACTATGGAATGGGGCTGCCATGTTACTCCAAAAGAAAGTGGTGGATTCCCACAAGTTTCTGGTATGACATTTGATTTAGACACATCTATTGCAGACCCATGTAAAGCAGATGACAATGGTATGTGTATCGGTATTGAAGGTGAAAGAAGAGTAAAGAATTTAAAAATAAATGGTACTGATGTAGACCCAGCTAAAAAATATAAACTCGCAACTCTTTCTTATACAGCACTCAATCATGGTGATGGTTATACTGCATTTGACGGATGTACAGTACTTGAAGAAGGTGTTGCAGAAGACTATACTGTTATAGTAGATTACATCAAAGAAAATCTTGGTGGAAAATTACCTGAAACATATAAAGATCCTTATGGAGAAGGAAGAATCAATATTAAATAATTTTTCCTTTAAATAAAAAAGATGGGAGATCATCTCCCATCTTTTTATTTTGCTTTTATCTTCTATATTTAACTACCACATGTCTTTCTTTATCTGTTCCTATAGAAGTTGTTTCAATATTTCTTTCTTTTTGTAATACTGAATGAATAATTCTTCTTTCATATGATGACATAGGTTCAAGCTCGTAATCTTTATGAGTTTTTCTAACTATGTTTGCAACTGATTTTGCAAGTGACTCTAAAGTTTTATTTCTCTTATCACGATAGTTTTCACTATCTATTCTTATTCTTACTCTATTATTCTTTCCATTATTTACAACTATATTAGTTAAATGTTGTATTGCATCAAGTGTTTGTCCATGTTTGCCAATTACAACTCCCATTTTTTCACCACTGATATTTAATATAAATAAATTTTGATCAACATTTGTATCATAACTCATATCTATTTTTATATTAAACTCATTAAATATTGGTGTTAAAAATGCTTTAACCTCTGCAAAAACTTCTTCAGGATCTCTTGTCATTTTCTCTTCTTTTTTTGAGAAGCCTTTATTAGTTGAAACTTTTTCACTCTTAAACTCATATACCCCTTTATCATTTTCAACTAACTTTTCTTTTTTGTTTGCACTTTCTTTTTTATAGTTTTCTTCTTTATCATCTTTTCTGTATGCTTCAATTATAAATGGCTTTGCTCCGATTCCTAAAAAGCCTGTACTACCTTCTTGTATAAGTTCATAAGATATATTATCACTTGTTGTTGAAAGTTCAACCATTGCGTTATTTATTGCTTCATCTAAGGTTTCGCCTTTTATTTCTATTCTCATACTTCTCCTTTCCTATTATTATTACTTGTTGTGTTTTTCGTTATATTTTTGCACCATATTTGCTTTTGCAAAAAGAGAGTCAGGGTTTTCATTTCCAAAATAAAATTTGTTTGCTTCTTCTGTCTTTTTTACTTGTTCATTTATTTTTTCTTCTCTCTCTTTTATCTTTTTTTCTGTTGACTCTTCCATCTTTTTTATAGTTTCTGTCGCTTTAACTTCATTTACAGGTGGAAGACCTTTTTTTGCTCTTTTAGCATTTACTTTTTCTATATTCTTTTTGATCATCTCATCAATGTCCATATTTTCAAATTGCTTATTTACTATCATATAAGTAATCATCATAAATATAGAAGATGCTATCCAGTATATACCAATACCTGCTGCGAATTGCCAACAAAACCATGCAGAAATAAGTGGCATCATTATGTTCATAGATTTCATAGTTTGTTGCATTTGATCTGGCTCTTCTTCTACGCCATTTACAGTCTTCTTTTTGTTTTGAGCTTGCATAACTTGCACTGAAAGGTATTGTGACAATGCTGCAAGTACAGGAATGATTAATCCTTGTATATTAAATCCATATGCACTTGGTGCTGTAGAAAGGTTTAATCCAAGAAAAGCATTAACCTTTTCTACTTCAGCATAACTTTCCATTATGGCATCTGAGTTAGTAAACTTTGTTGCAAACTCCTGCATTTGTACTGGATTTATTTTATTTAAAAAATCTATTACCTTATTTGTAAATGCTTCTCCAGTAATTGTGTCAATTCCTTTTATTTCATTTTGAAGTGTTGGTTTGCCTTCACAGAAATCTGTTATTTTTTTTGCAAGATCAGAAGAATTAATTAAATTAAATATATTTAAAAACTTTTCTTTTACTTGTGGTACATAAGCTGGAATATTCATTATAACTCGGTACAATGCAAGTATTATTGGCATCTGAACAAGAAGTTGAACACAGTTTCCTGTCATTGATGTACCATACTTTTCATACACAGCCTTCATTTCTTGTTGTTGCATCATCATTGATTGTTGATCTTTTTGTCCCTCATACTTTGCCTGTATAGCTTTAATTTCAGGTTGAATAATATTCATTATTTTTGATGATTTTTGCTGTTTTACTGTAGATGGATATAAAATTATTCTTGTGATAAGCGTAAATATAATAATTGCAAGCCCAACATTTGGAATACCTAATTTATCAAGAACTATATAAATACCATTCATAAGATATCCAAATACTTTAACAATCAAAGTAAACAAACCGCCAATAAGCGGAAATCCACTTTGATAAGCAGTTAAATATAGCATCTAAATCCTCCTTTTGTTTTTAAGGAACAGGGTCATATCCACCCTTAGAAAAAGGATTACATCTAAGAATTCTCCAAAAACCAAGTATCCCTCCTTTTATTGCTCCATATTTTTCTATTGCTTCCATAGTGTAATTAGAGCAAGAAGGAGTATAAGGACACTTATTATAAAGAGATAATACTGGAGATATATACTTTTGATATTTTTTTATAAGATATATTAAAAATTTTTTTAACAACCTTTTCTTGTCCCTTAGTCTTTTTCTTCAATATAAACATTGTTTTTTTTACATAAATATAAAAAGTCTTCGTTTAGATTAAAAAACTCTTTTTTGTCACTACCCACTCTTAATACAATAACTATATCATATCCTTTTTTTATATTCTTTAAATTATTTCTATAAATTTCTCTTATTTTTCTTGTTAGAGAGTGTCTAATGACAGAGTTTCCAACTTTATGTGATACAGAAATCCCAAGACGGTTTCTTTCCATATCACTGTTTTTCGAAATATACATTACTAAATTTTTTGTAGCAAAAGAATTTTTTTCTTCGTATATTTTTTTAAACTCTTCACTTTTTTTAATTGAATATTTCACTAAAAATAAAAATGGTCACTCTCGCGACCAAAAATTCATACTATACAGTTAATTGTTTTCTACCTTTTGCACGTCTTGCAGCGAGTACCTTTCTACCGTTTGCTGTGCTCATTCTAGATCTGAAACCATGAACTTTCAATCTTTGTCTCTTTTTTGGTTGAAGTGTCATCTTTGCCATATCATCTACCTCCTAATAAATATTAACGAAATCCTTTTTATAATGTAAAAATAACTAATTTTGCCTAAAAAAATATAAAGTAACCTTCTTTTTTATAGGTTATTTAATACTTTTTAGCTAAAAAATAATTATAGTATTTTTTACATTTTTTGTCAATATTATGTGAAAAATTATTGTTAATAAAATGTTTATAAATGCTTGCTTAATATTGTTTTTCTTCTTATAATATGTATATGCTAATAAAAGTTAAAAAAACACCATTATTAACAAAAAAAATATAGTTTTTAACTTGAAAAATTACTTTTTTTTTAGTATAATGGTGGAACTATGGTTAAAAATTTTGAAAAATTAAAAAACAACTGGTCTAATATTTTACTTCAAATGAAAGAAGATTTTGAGATTAGTGATCATATTTACAATGCTTTTATAAAAGATATAATGACTCCTGTTAAACTTGAAAAAGACACTCTTTATATAGAAGTTCCTGAAGAAGGTTATATAAGTTTTTTACAAAATAGACTTTTATCAGTTCTTAGAGTTTCAATTTCACATGAAACAGGTATACCAACAGAAAATCTTGATATAATTTTTTTAACAAAAAATTCACCTTATAAAAAGCAAAGAAGCGAAATTGAAGATTTTACCAAACTTCTTAAAGCTTCTGGTATAAATGATGCACAAAATACTTTTGAGAATTTTGTACAAGGAAGTTCAAATGCTATAGCTTATGCAACATGTATTGCTGTTGCTGAACATCCTGGTGAAAGTTATAATCCTCTTTTTATATATGGTAAAACAGGGCTTGGAAAAACACATTTAATGCAAGCAATTGCAAATTATGCATTAAAGAAAAACCCTAATTTAAACGTTTTATACACAACTTGTGAACGATATGTTCAAGAATATGTTGAAAGTATTCCAAAAAGAACAATAACTGATTTTAAAAACAAATATAGAAATGTTGATATTTTGTTAATAGATGATATTCATGGTCTTGCAGGAAAAGAAGGTTCTCAAGAAGAGTTTTTTAATACTTTTAATGCTCTTCATGAAAATAAAAAACAAATTGTTTTAACTTCAGATAGATCTGTAAAAGAAATGGGTGAAGACATGCAAGAAAGAATTAAATCAAGATTTACTTGGGGTTCTACTTGCGAAGTTTATTTACCAGATTATGAAACAAGAATAGCTATACTTAGAAAAAAAGAAGAATTAAGACACCCTGAATACCCTGTAGATAATGAAGTTATTAAATATATAGCACAAAATGTAAAATCAAATATAAGAGAACTTGAATCTACACTTAATAATATAATTTTATATTCTAAAATAGAGAAAAAACCAATAGATATTGAACTTGCAAAAAAAAGATTGACCGATATAAAAAATAAAGAAGATAGTATATTGACAACAGAAAAAATAACAAATGTTGTATGTGAATATTTTAGCCTTGATATAAATGCTGTATGTGGACCAAAAAGAAATAGAGAATTTGTATATGCAAGAGATATAGCAATATTCTTATGTAGAGATATGATAAAAGAAATAACTCAGGCAAAAATTGGTGAGTTTTTTAACAGAGATCATGCAACTGTTATTAATTCGTGTAAAAAAATAGAAACTAACATGAAAATGGAAAAAGAGTTAAGAGAACATATAAAAAATATAAAAGAAAAATTGTTATTATCTCAATAATAATAACATTTTAAAATTTTAGCGTTTGCTTATTTTATAAGGATTTTATTATATATAAACATATTAACACTGCTAATAATAAATATAAATAATATAATAATAATAAATAAAAAGGAGACTATATGAAAATAAGGTTTAAAAAAGAAGATTTTATGTCATCTTTAAATATTGTTAGTAAAGCACTTAAAAATAATGGTTTACAAAAGATATTAGATTGTATACTAATAGATGCAAGTAAAAATAAGATATATTTAATTAGTCAAGATGGTAGAGAACTTACTATAAAAACAGAAGCAAAAGGTGAGATAATTGAAAATGGTGTAACAGCTATAGATGGTGTTACTTTAATAAATGCTGTTAGTGGAATGGAAAAAGATTATGATGTTGAGCTTGAAGTAACAAAAGAAAGAGATTGTATATTAAAATGTGGAGAAAATATAACACAAAATTTCCAAGCTAAAGATGAATCAACATATCCAAATACTCCACAAATTATAAAAGAAAATAAAATTATTTTAAATGAATTAAAATTAAAAAAGATAATAGAAAAAACTTCTTTTTCTTATGATAGAAATAATGAGTCTGGAAATATTATTTTAAGAGGTATTTATTTTGAAGTAAATAAAGAAGAGTTTAAAGCAAAATCAATGGATGGATATATAATATCTATCATAAATGAAAAAATAGTTGGAAATGATAACAAATATGAAAAAATTATACCAGGACCAACACTAGAAGAAATAAATAAATTACTTAAAGGCGAAGTAAATAAAGATGTAAATATTTATTTTAATGATAAAAATATTTCTTTTGAATTTAATAATACAATAGTTACATCTATTATAATTCCAAATAATTATATTGATACTGATAGAATATTTAATGTTGATAATACTACAAAAATAAGTATAAATAGAGAAAGTTTAATAAAAGCATTAAATAGAACTATGCCATATGTTGGAGATACATCAGATAATAAAAAACCAGTAATATTAAATATAAAAGATGACATAATAGAAATAAGTTTAAGTTCACTTAAAGGTGAATCATATGAAAAAATAGATATAAAAAAGAGCGGAAAAGATATAAGAATTGCATTTAATTCAAAAAAACTTATAAGAATTTTAAATGTTATAGAAGATGAAAATGTAAATTTGTATTTTTCTGGTTCAAAACAACCTGTAATAATAAAGGATAAACAAGAAACTTATTTATATTTATTAACACCAGTAAAAATAGATTAATAATAATAATTTAACTTTTTATGTTAATATAAAAAAAATTTTATTGATAAATTTTATGTATTTTTATTATATTTATAAATTATGTATATAGAAAAATTAAAATTAAAAAATTACAGAAATTATAATGAGTTAGAAATAAATTTTGATAAAAATATAAATATAATTTATGGAAATAATGCTGAAGGAAAAACAAATTTACTTGAATCAATATATATGTGTTCTGCTTCAAAATCTCATAAAAATAGTAAAGAAAATGAAATTATAAAATTTGATGAATCAGAAGCACATATAAAGATTTTTATAAAAAAAGAAAATGATAAAAACATAGTTATTGATATTCAATTAAATAAAGATAAAAAAAAAGGAATAGCAATAAACAAAGTAAAAATAAATAAGACATCAGAATTTTTAGGTACGTTTAATGCTATTATGTTTGCTCCAGAAGATTTAAATATAATAAAAGAAGGACCAAGTATAAGAAGAAAATTTTTAGATTTAGAAATATGTCAAATAGATAAGTTATATGTTAATTCCTTAAATAATTATAATAAAACACTAAATCAAAGAAATGCACTTCTTAAAGATATAAATCTTACTTCACCAGCAAATAAAAAAGATTTAATTGAAATGTTAGATATCTATGATGAAAAACTTGTAGAGTATGGCACAGAAATAATAATTAAAAGAAAAAAAAATATAGAAAAACTTGCAGAATTAATAAAAGACATTCATTATAAAATAAGTGATGATAAAGAAGAATTAATAATAGATTATGAAAATGACGTATGGGCGAGCTATGCGAGCCCAGAAGAAATAAAAAGAGTATTTATAAAAAAAATAAAAGAATATAGAGAAATAGATATAAAAAATCAATATACAGGAATTGGCCCACACCGTGATGACATAAGTTTCAAAATAGATGATAATGATATAAGAAAATTTGGATCACAAGGACAAAAAAAGACTGCAGCTATAAGTTTAAAACTTGCAGAATTACAAATAGTAAGAGAGAATATAAATGAGACGCCAGTATTGCTACTTGATGATGTTTTTTCAGAACTAGATGAGACGAGGCAAAAACTTCTTGTCTCAAACTTAAAAAATATTCAAACTATAATTACTTGTACTGGCATCAAAAAAAATATTTTTGACTTGTTAAACCCTAACAAAATTTTCCAAGTTAAAAATAATCAAATAACTATAAAACAATAAAACACAAAATTTTAGCAAGCGACCTCACACCGAAAATAGGTCGCAAAAACAAGGATTTTTGAAAAATGGCAAATATTGAAGGTTTAGAAAATCAAAATTATGGAGCGGAGCAGATACAGGTCTTAGAAGGACTTGAGGCGGTTAGAAAAAGACCTGGTATGTATATCGGCTCTACTAATGAACGAGGACTTCATCATATTGTATATGAGATAGTTGATAACTCAGTTGATGAGGCACTCGCTGGTTTTTGTAATGAAATAAAAGTGACAATTGAAAAAGATAATTCTATAACAGTATGTGATAATGGTAGAGGAATACCAGTTGAAGAAAAAAAAGGAACAGGAAAGTCTGCACTTGAAATTGTATTTACAATACTTCACGCAGGCGGAAAGTTTGGTGGTGGAGGATATAAAGTTTCAGGAGGTCTTCACGGTGTTGGAGCTTCAGTTGTAAATGCCTTATCAAAAGAATTAACAGTTAAAGTATTTAAAGATGGAAAAATTTATTCACAGACATATAACATTGGTAAACCAATTACAAAGGTTGAAGTAGTTGGTGAATGTGAAAAAGAAAAACACGGAACTGAAGTTCATTTCGTTCCAGATGATACAATATTTGAAACTACTGTATATAAGTTTGATACTTTAAGAACAAGACTTAGAGAGACTGCATTTTTAACTAAAGGATTAAAAATTACTTTAGAAGATAAAAGAGAAGGAAGTGAAAAAGAAAAATCTTTTCACTATGAAGGTGGCATAAAAGAGTTTGTAGAATTTATGAATAAAGGGAAGGCACCTTTATATGATAAAGTTTTTTATTGTGAAGGAAATAAAGATAATATACTTGTAGAAGTAGCACTCCAACATACTGGAGAATATCAAGAAGCCATATATACATTTGTAAATAATATAAATACACCAGAAGGTGGAACTCATCTTACAGGATTTAAAAATTCTCTTACAAAAGTTATAAATGATTATGCGAAAGAGCAAAAATATTTAAAAGAAAATGATGAAAATTTATCTGGTGAAGATATAAGAGAAGGCCTTACTGCGATTATTTCTGTAAAAGTTGAGGACCCACAATTTGAAGGACAGACAAAACAAAAACTTGGAACTAGTGAGGCACAGTTTGCAGTTCAATCAGTTTTATCTGATGCATTTAAATATTTCTTAGATCAAAATCCAAGCATAGGAAAAGTTATTTGTGAAAAAGCTACTCTTGCAAGAAAGGCGAGAGAGGCAGCAAGAAAAGCTCGAGACTTAACAAGAAGAAAGACTGCACTTGAAGGTGGAGGACTTCCTGGAAAATTAGTTGACTGTAGTGAAAGAGATTCAACTAAGTGTGAGATATTTATAGTCGAGGGAGATTCTGCTCTTGGTCCTGCAAAAGATGGACGAGATAGTAGGTATCAAGCTGTTATGCCTCTTCGTGGAAAAATTTTAAATGTTGAAAAAGCAAACGAACAAAAGATGTATGAAAATGCAGAGATAACTGGAATGATTACTGCATTTGGAACAGGTATAAAAGATGAATTTGATATAAGTAAACTTCGTTATGATAAAATAATAATTATGACAGATGCGGATGTAGACGGAGCTCACATAGCTACACTTATGCTTACATTCATATATAGATTTTTACCAGAGCTTATAAAGCAGGGACATGTGTATTTAGCACAACCACCTCTCTTTAAAGTTGCAAAGGGTAAAAAGTTTTATTATGCATATTCAGATGCAGAAAAAGATGAGCGAGTAAAAGAACTTGGAGAAGATGCTGATGTATCAAGATTTAAAGGTCTTGGTGAGATGGATACAGAACAACTTGCAGAAACCACTATGGACCCGGAGACAAGAGTTCTTCTCCGTGTTAATATGAATGATGATGCAGCATCAGAACTTGATCTTACATTTACTACACTTATGGGTGATGAAGTTGCACCAAGACGTCAGTTTATAGAAGAAAATGCAAAGTATGTACAAAACTTAGATATTTAATATAAATGGAACCAAATGTATTTGACAAAATTAAAGAAGTAGATCTTAAGAAGACGATGGAAAATAGTTACCTTGATTATTCTATGTCGGTAATTGTTTCTCGTGCTCTTCCAGATGTTCGCGATGGACTTAAACCAGTTCAGCGTCGTATTTTATATGCGCTTCAAGCACTTGGTGTAACTCCAGATAAGAAAACTAAAAAGTGTGCCACTATAGTCGGTGAGACAATGGGTAAATATCACCCTCACGGTGACTCTTCAATTTATGGTGCACTTGTTGGTATGGGCCAACCTTGGAATTATAGAAAAGTTTTAATTGATAAGCAAGGAAACTTTGGTTCAGAAGATGGAGACTCACCTGCTGCTATGCGTTATACTGAAGCAAGAATGTCTAAGATGGCAGCATGGATGCTTGATGGTATAAATAAAGACGAAGTAGATTTTGTTCCAAACTTTTCAAATGAATATGAAGAACCAGTAGTTCTTCCTGCTCGTTTTCCAAATCTTCTTGTTAATGGTACTACAGGTATAGCAGTTGGTATGGCAACAAATATACCACCTCACAATTTCACAGAAGTTGTAAATGCTGTTATAAAACTAATTGATGATAAGATAAATGATAAAGAGACAACTATAAAAGATATAGCAGAAATTATAGAAGGGCCAGATTTTCCAACTGGTGCTCTTATACTTGGCAAAAAAGGAATACAAGATTATCTTTCTACAGGTCGTGGTAAAGTAAAGATAAGAGCAAACTGTGAAATTATACCAGACGAAAAAGGTAAACAAAAAATAGTAGTGCATGACCTTCCATATCTTGTTCATAGGTCAGAAGTTATAGCAAAAATTGCTGAACTTGTAAAAGACAAAAAGATTGAAGGTATAACTCATGTCCTTGATGTATATGGAAAGAAAACTACTGATAAGATAGAGATAACTTTAAGAAAAGATGCACCTGCAAATATAATTTTAAACCAACTTTATAAACTTACTGATTTACAGTCAAGTTTTTCTATAATTATGCTTTGCATAGTAAATGGCGAGCCAAAGACTTTAAATATTTTACAGATGCTCCAAGAATTTTTAAAGCATCAAGAAATAGTTGTCACAAGAAGAACTAAGTTTGATTTAAAGAAGGCAGAAGATAGAGCACACATAGTTGAAGGTTTACTTAAAGCAATAAGCATAATTGATGATGTTATAAAAACTATAAGAGAATCAAAAGATGGAACTGAGGCTGAAAAAAATCTTGTAGCAAAGTTTGCATTTACAGAGAAGCAGGCAAATGCAATCGTGGAAATGAGACTTCGTGCACTTACCTCACTTGAATTAAATAAACTTCAAGATGAATTAAAAGATTTAAATGAAAAAATTGCATATTATAGGAGCATACTTGCTGATAATAAAAAATTACTTGGTGTTATAAAAGATGAATTGACTGAAATGGAAAAGAAAGAGCATGATGAGAGAACTACAAAGATAGTTGAAGATAAAGAAGATGAAACCTTTAATGCAGAGCAATTGATAGTTGAAGGCGACTTAGTTATCACTATGTCACATCTTGGATATATAAAGAGTATGGACCCTGATACATTTAGAAAACAAGGAAGAGGTGGTGTAGGTGTAAAGGGTATGGCAACTATAGACAACGACTTTGTTCAAGATGTATTTATGACTACAAAACATTCTACACTTATGTTTATAACAAATATGGGCCGTATGTATCAGATGAAAGGTTATGAAGTGCCAGAGGGAAGTAGGACTGCAAGAGGAACAGCAATAGTAAATATGCTCAAACTTAAAGAAGGCGAGCGAGTGACAGCAGTAATAGATAATAAAGAAAACAATGTAAATGCAAGCGACACTCTAGGTGTAAGCAATGCTGAAGGGGCGAACGACATCGTAGGGGCGAGCGATACCGTAGGGGCGAGCTATGCGAGCCCAAGTGAAGAGAGATATTTATTATTTGCTACTATAAATGGATTAATTAAAAAGACCAAACTCTCAGAATACAACTCAGTTCGTCAAAATGGTCTTAAAGCACTTAATATAAAAGATGGTGATAAACTTATAGCTGCAAAAATAACAAATGGAAATGACGACATTTTCCTTATCACAAAAAATGGTCTCTGTATGAGATTTAATGAAGAAAAGATTCGTGATATGGGAAGAGGTGCAGCAGGTATAAAAGGAATAAAAGTGCAGGACGGCGACGAACTTATAGCAATGCTTGTATCAAATGAAGGAAAAGAACTTTTACTTGTTACAGAAAATGGTGTAGGCAAGAGAACAGATTCAGAAGAATTTGCAACTAAAGGTCGTGGCGGAAAAGGTATGATTTGCTATAAGCCAAATGAGAAAGCAGGAAAATTAGTCGGCGCTGAACTTGTAGATGGTACAGAGGATCTTATGATTATAAATGAAAAAGGTCTCGTAGTTAGAACTGCAATGAAAGACATAAGAGTTATGGGAAGAAGTGCAGCAGGTGTTCGCATAATGAAGAGCGACGATGGCACAAGGGTGACAAGCATTACAAAAATTAAAAATTAGGTAGGGGCGGATAACATCCGCCCGTTTTATTGTAATTGACAAATATTATAGTTTAGACTATAATAGTTAAGACTATAATATTTAAAAAATGTGTCAAGGAGGCAAGAGATGAGTTTTGTTGATAGAAAAGAAGAAATGGAATATTTAAACGATGAGTATAAAAAAAATGAACCATCGCTAATAATAGTTTATGGTCGTAGAAGAAATGGTAAAACAACACTTATTCAAGAATTTTTAAAGAATAAAAAAGGTATATATTTTTTAGCAACTGAAGAAAGTGAAAATATTAACATAGAGAATTTTAAAAATCTAATATTGCAAAAATATCCATCAAAATACAATTTAAAAATAAAAAAATGGGATGATTTATTTAAATATATTATTGATAATGAGAAAAAACCAGTTATAGTTATTGATGAGTTTCAATATCTAGGAATGAATAACAAAGCGTTCCCATCAGTTATGCAGAGAATATGGGATACAAATTTAAGTAAAACAAAAGCGAAAGTAATTTTGTGCGGTTCTTTGATTCATATAATGGAAGAGCAGACATTAAATTATTCAAGTCCACTATATGGAAGAAGAACAGGTCAAATAAAATTAAACCAGATACCATATACTTATTTTAAGGATTTTTTCAAAACTAGTAGAAGTAATTTAATGGAGTTTTATTCAATCACTGGTGGAGTCCCTAGATACATTAATATTTTTAATAAAGTAAAGAATATATATGATGGTATAAATGAATTGATACTTAACAAGAATTCATTTTTATATGATGAACCAGAATTTTTACTAAAGAAAGAAGTTAAAGAAATAGGTAATTATTTTTCACTTTTAAAAGTAATAGCGGAAGGAGCAAGTAAGATAAGTGAAATATCAAGTAAGATTTTAATTAAGCAAACAAGTTTGACATTTTATTTAAATACTCTGCAAGATTTAGAGATTATTGAAAGAGAAGTGCCTGTCACGGAAGAGAAACCAACGAAATCAAAAAAAGGATTATATAAGATCAAAGACAATTTCATAAATTTTTGGTTTAAGTTTGTTTATCCATATAAAGACCAATTGGAAATAGGAAACACTAAATATGTTTTAGAAATAATAAAAAAGAATTTAAAAGATAGGCATATAAGTTATGTATATGAAGATATATGTAGACAAAGTTTGTTAAGTGATAAAAAGTTAAAATTGAATAAAATTGGACGTTGGTGGGACGCTAATACAGAGATTGACATGGTTGGATTCAACAAGGAAGAAAAAATCATAATATATGGTGAATGTAAATACAAAAATGTTAAAGTGACAAAATCAGTACTAGATGAATTGATAAAAAAATCAGAAAAAATAAAAGGATATGATTCATATAGAAAGTATTATATTTTGTTTTCTATAAGTGGTTTTGACCAAAAACTTATTGATTATGCTTCTAAAAATAAAAACATAATATTAAGATAATAAAAGAAGTAAGGTTTTGTAGAGAAGAATGAAAAATATTTTAAAAGCTAAAAAGATAATTATACTAGTAGTTATTTTTTGTTTAAGTATATTTAAGTTTAATACTTATTCTTTAATGGTGGAGCAAGATCCAATAGGTATATACTGTATTAAAGATAATGGAACGAGAGCTATAAGCGAATGGGTTGAGATTGATTTTGAAGGAGATAGTTATTTAGAATATTATTATTTTGATGCAAATGGGTATCTTATAATGAATGGTATGACACCTGATGGTTATATGGTAAATGAAAGAGGACAATGGGTAGTTAATGGTGTTATACAACGAAAGAGTTTAAGGACAGGTAGTTTAAATAAAAACAAAGAAGAAAAAAGTAAAGATATTAATCAAATCAATTTAAAAAATAACAATAATAGCAATAGAAATATAGATATTAGTTTTGTTTTTGCAATAATTTTTTTAATTATTATATTAATATTATATATTAAATTATTAAGCAGTGAAAGCTCAAGAAACGAATATAAAAGTAAAAATGATGATAGAAAAGAAACAAAAGAAAGCAAAAGCGAACATAAAAAGAAAAACAATACAAGTATAGATAATGATACAGCAATAGAGAGAAGTATATGGTGGCATTTTAGATCAGATACAGATAAAATAGGTGAAGAAGGAGAAGACGAAGCAGCAGAAGAGTTAAAAAATATTGGAAAAGAATTTATTGTATTAAGAAATGTTAATTTACCAAGAAAGAATAAAGAACCTGTTCAAATTGACTTTTTGTGTATTTCAAAAAAGGGAATTTTTGTTATAGAAGTTAAGAGTTGGCTTGGGAAAATAACTGGAGATTATAATGTTGAAAAATGGTATTCGCAAATTTATGATATTATAAATGAGCAAAAGAATCCTATAAAGCAAAATGAGAGGCATATAGATGTATTAAAAAGATTTATAAAACAAAATATGACATATTATTCAATAATAGTATTTACAGATAGATCAGACATTAGTTGGATAGATAAAGAACAAAATAAAACATATATAACAAATATAAATTATTTAAACAGTAAAATATACAGTATATATGAATCTAGTGATGTGAAATCATATAGTAATTATAAAAGTGTGGCGGGATATTTGAGAAGATTTGTTGTATAAAAAAGGAATAGAGAAAACAAAAAAACCACAGTTCTTATCTGTGGTTTTTTGTTTTGGAGATTTAATTTTATTAAAACTTAGTAAGGACTATTTTGGTTTCCGTTTGATGATGGTGGAGCTGTCTCTGGTGCAGTTGTTGGACCGCCGTTGTTAGTAGAATTATTGTTGTTAGATTGACCTGGGCGATTGTTGAAGTTGTTGTTTCGGTTGCCACCACCATTGCCATCAAAGTTGTTGTTATTCCAATTATTATTGCCACCTAGGTTGCCATTGAAATTGTCACCACGATTGCCACCTTGCTTGCCATTAAACTTATTTCCACGATTATTACCAGAATTATTATTCCAGTTGTGATTGCCACCTTGCTTACCATTAATGTTATTACTAGAATTATTTTCCCACATATATTCTTGTACTTCATTAGGATGTTTTCCAAAGAATTCTCTTGGTCTTCTATTTCCTCTTACAAGTATTATAGAGGAAAAAATAATACTAATTACAGATAATACAATGGCAATAATTGATAGAATTTTACAATTAATTTTGCCAGAACATTTTTCATTTACAATTTTTTCGTTGTTTTCCATAATCTTTTGGAATGTTGGCACCAAGCATATTGGGGGAACCTTTTGCTTGGTGCTACATTCATCTCCTTTCATGTTTGATAAAAAGCTAAGTGCTTTTTATTGTTTTTAGTATAATAAAAATAAGTGAAAAATGAATGTTGAAACTGTGAAAATTTTGTGAGTTTTTAACAGTATGGTAAGGAAAGGGAATGCATAAATTCAATATGTAAATAGTGGCTTTTTTATTGATAAAAACATAAAATTTTTGTATAATGTAATTAAATGAATGATAGAAAGTTAAAAGTTTATTTAGATACAGCAGTAGCCAATGAATTAGACTTTATTATTTCTTGGAATTTCAAGCATATGATAAATGTTAAAACAGTTAATGGTGTTCGTGCTATAACAAATCTAAGAGGATATAAAAATATAGATTTAGTTACACCAACATATTTTTTAGGAGAGGAGTAGACTATGAATACAATAAGTATTGAAAAGCCAACTATATCACCAAATTTGACAATAGATGATATTCACAAAATAAGAGAGTATAATTATGAGATGACAAAAAATTATACTACAAATGAATTAATTGAATATTATAAAAATAAAGCAGATGAGATTTCAAAAAAGTATAATTTGAGCTAAAAATGAGATTATTTCAAATAAGAAATAGCATAACAACCCTCACAAAAAAATTTAATCACGAGTTCCTACCTATAGTAGAGAGAGAATCTCTTTTATTAGGTAATTTAAATTACTGTAGTTTAGATACAAGAAAATTTTATAATGAAAATAATAAGCCAGTATGCAGTGTGGTGTAGTGGCTTTTTTAATTTGTAAGAAAAAACATGTAATGTATGGATAAAAAAATAGCTTCTAAAAAAAGACCTTATAGCATAAGATTATTATAAATTTAATTTTAAAAATATATTATACGAGGTATTATGGAATGGATAAATATAGATATTTACAACTTATAATTGCAGTAATTATTGCTGTTGTTGCAAAATTGAAGAAAAAAAATATTTTGTTATGGTTTGTATTAGGTTATTTTTTGCCACCAATAGCAATAATTTTATTATTGCGAGATCTGTATTTAAATGGAATTAATTTTAAATTTGATGTGAATGTAGATGATGATGGTTTTATTGATGTAAATGAATGGGAAAATAAAATTGAAAGAGGTTTTCCAGGAGATACTTTAAGAAATTTTGGTGGAACAACTTGGCATATAATAGGCGAAGCCAAGTTAATGGGAATGAATACTTTAACTCAATATAGAGAGTGTTATATTTTGATGTGTGATAAAGTGATAGGTAATTGCCGGTTTGATCAAACACGTGAAGTGTTAGATGATTTTTATAAAAAAACATTTAATAAGAAAGAAAGAAAAATGATTGTTGGGAATACTGCATATTTATTATACGATAAATACGATAAATATCAATTAAATGTTAAAGAGATAAAATATAATGATAACTATAAAAATATAATCAGTTATATTAGCAATAAAAATTATGATAAAAAAATTGATCAAATAAAAAAGCGATATAGAAGAGGCTTATTTGGTCAAGAAATTATAGGCGATAAAGAAATAAATGCATATCCTGTGTTTTGGACTGGAAAAGAAACTTTTGATTTTCAATACTATAGTGACTATGAAAAAAATGATATCAAACACGCAAATATTGAGAGTTGTGGAGCTATAGATAAGGATGGCAATGAAGTAAGAGGTGGAATTCAGAAAGGACATTTTTGCGGAGTAGTGCCAGTTATATTAGTTTATAAACATACTTATTTGCAGGATATGCATACTTTTAAATTTAAAAAAGGAGTAATAATTGGATATGATGTATTAAAACATGTTTATATGTTAAATGCTGATTGTGACCATTATCAAGCAATATATTTGTATAAGAATGAACCTATAACAGTTGAGATGTTAAATTTAGGTAAAGTTGATTTGTATGTAGGCAACATAAAAATAACACCTCAAAACATTAAACTTTTACCAAGTAATCCAAGAGATGTTGACATACATAATTGGAAATACACTTAAAAACTAATTTATGACCACTTTTTAATATACCTCTTCAATTCTCATTGTGTTAGTATGTGATTTGATTCGTTCGTTGTCTTCTACGATAGACCTTCCGAAGGCTACAACTACAGTGTCGCCAACTTTTAAAAGTTTACTGTCTCTAAGCTGCACAAGTGCGTCACCAACAATGGCATCAGATTCTTCTGCACGATTTGACATCATTGGTGTCACTCCATAATAAATCATAAGTTGTCTAACGACATTCATATTTTTTGAAAGTGCAAATATAGGAACATTTGGTTTGAACTTAGATATAACTCTTGCAGTGTGACCTGTGATAGTAGGTGCAACTATTGCTTTTGCATTTAAATCATTTGCAGCTACAGTTATGCTTTTACAAACTGTGTTAGTTATAGTGTGATTTATTTCACTTTGAAAAAGTGATTCATCAAGTCTATGTTGGTTATTGATATGAGATTCGGTTTCTTTTGCTATAGCATCCATCATGAGAACTGACTCAACAGGATATTTACCATTTGCAGTTTCGCCGCTTAGCATTATAGCATCAGTGCCGTCGTAAATTGCATTTGCCACATCAGCAACTTCTGCTCTTGTAGGGCGAGGGTTTTTAATCATACTGTCTAGCATCTGAGTTGCAGTTATAACTATTTTACCTTTTTGATTACATTTTTTTATGATTTGTTTTTGAAGGTAAGGAACTTCTGATGCTTTAACTTCTATACCGAGATCACCACGAGCAACCATTACTCCGTCAGCCTCATCAATTATTTCATCAATGTTGTCTACACCCTCTCTATTTTCAATTTTTGCAATGATAAGCATTTTGCAATTATGTTTGTTTAAAATGTCTCTAATTTGTTTTATACAATTAGCAGAACGGACAAATGATGCTGCAATCATATCAAAACCTTCTTTAATACCGAATTCAATATCTGCTATGTCTGTTTCAGATAAGTCAGGAAGGTTTACTTTTATGCCAGGAAGATTGACACCTTTTCTTTCACCGAGTTCTCCACCTGTTATAATGTCGCAAATGATACTTTTATCAGTTATCTTTTTTGCTTTTAATTCCATAATGCCATCATCAATTAAGATGGTATCACCAACTTTTACATCTTTAACGATACCCTCATAAGTCACAGAGATGATTTTGTCGTCGCAAAGCACATCGTCGATAGTAAGTTCAACCTCATTTCCAGCAATTAAGTTTATAACTTCACCATTTTTATTTTTTTTTGTTCTAATCTCAGGACCTTTTGTGTCAAGGAGAGCTGCGATAGGTCTTTTAGACTCTTCTCTTATTTTTTTAAGTAAGTCCAGTTTTTTAAGATGTTCTTCGTGACTTCCATGTGAAAAGTTAAATCTTCCCACATCCATATATTCAGCCATTTTTTTAAGGATATCATAGTTTTCTGCATTTGGCCCTAAGGTACAAATAATTTTTGTTTTTCTCATATTATTCTCCATTTGTTGGTAAAATCTTTATTTATTACTATATTTATGAATTATATTTTATAACTACTATAGGATATGTTAATTATATCAAAGAAAAAAATTAAATACAATATTTGAAATTAATATGATATAATATAAGTTGCTCTAAAAAAGATAAACTTACAAAAGCAATTTTAACTAGAGCAAAAAATTAAAGGAGAAGCATGATAAGTTATTAATTTATAAAAAGAATTAATAACTATATTAAGTAAAAAGTATGATATACGATTACAAAACAAAAGGTGTATGTGCAACAAATATTTCATTTGACTTAAATGATGACAAAGTTTCAAATGTAGTATTTACCAATGGTTGCAATGGAAATTTAAAAGCAATATCAATATTAGTGGATGGTATGACTGTTGATGAAATAGAAAGCAAGTTGAAAGGAAATACCTGTGGGTCGAAAAGTACATCTTGTGCTGACCAACTTGCTATAGCAGTTAGGGATGCTTATAATAATAGTATTAAAGGATAAAAAATGAAAAAAGGCTTAGTCTTAGAAGGTGGCGCCATGCGAGGTATGTTTACCTGTGGTGTCATTGATGTGTTGATGGAAAAAAACATAGAGTTTGATGGACTATCAGGAATATCAGCTGGTGCAATTTTTGGCTGTAATTATAAATCAAAACAAATAGAAAGAGGTGTTAGATATAATAAAAAATGGGGAAGAGACCCAAGGTATTTTGGTCTTAGGTCACTTATCTTGACTGGCGACTTGTATGGATATGATTTTTGTTATCATAGAATTATAAATGAACTTGACCCTATAGATAAAAAAGTATACAAAGAGAATCCTATGGATTTTTTTATAGGTGCTACAGATATAGAAGAGGGAGTTATAAGATATTTTAATTCTAAAGAAGTTGATGCAGAGACTATAGAATGGATAAGAGCTTCTGCATCTATGCCACTTGTGTCAAATGTTGTAATGGTAGATGGCTTCAAACTTCTTGATGGTGGTATGATGGACCCAGTGCCTTATAGCATAATGTTTAAAAATGGATATGATAAAAATGTTATTGTTTTAACTCAGCCAAGAGATTTTGTAAAAGAGAAAGCAAGTTTGATGACATTAATAAAAATAAAATATTACAAATACCCAAAACTAGTTGAAGCAATGGCAAATCGCCACATCTTATACAACAAGCAACTTGATGAAATCCGCGAGCTTGAGAAAGAAAACAAAGTCTATGTAATAGCACCTTATGAATCTCTCAATATAAAACGAACAGAAAACAATCCTGACGAACTTGAGCGAGTTTACCAAATAGGTAGAAAGGTGGTAGTGGAAAAACTAACTGAAATCAAGAGTTTTTTATCATAGTTTGTGTAGGGACAAAGAAATGCGAATCTCGTAGCCGCGAACTATGTGAGCGGCATTGTGTAGGGGCGACTAAAGAGAATATGAAATATTAATCGGAGGATAAATTATGAAAAAAATAACAGTATGGAAAGTAGTGCTAGCGATATTTGCATTATTTTTAATTTGGTTTATATTTTTTAGGACCAAGGAATTAACTATAACTTATGATGGGGTCGAGAATACAAATGCAGCCTATGTTAATTATGCACCGATGACGAAAGCTGCAAGGAGTAATTCATTTAGTGCTATGCCAGAGATGGCCATGGCAAATGTAATGTCAGTGGACTCACTTGTTGATGGTGCAGTAGAGACTGAAGAAGAAAAGGAAGCAAACCCTGAGAGATATAGGGAAAACAAATTCTATCGAGTGGATACAAATTCATTTGATAATATTGTTAATGATTTAACTAAGGTTATAAAAGAATTAAATGGAACAATAAAAATCAATCAGCAAAATAGCAATAAAAAAGTTGTATATGAAAAAGAGTTTTATCCAAGATACCAAGAATTAGAATTTACTATTGATAATGCTGAGACTGACTTATCTAAGATAGAAGATACATTGAAAAAATGGGGAGAGATAAGAGTATCTAATTCAAATATCACATCTATAGAGCAAGAGTTGACTAATTATGAGCAACAACTTAAAGAGATGGAAGAGGCAAGAAAGGCTCTTAAAGATAGCAAAGATAAAGATTGGATAGCAAGACAAGATTCAGAGCTTGCAAAAAAGAGTGAGAGAATAAAAAATCAAATTGAGAATGCGAAAAAGCAAAGTACATACAAAACTTATACTATAAATATTTACGAAGTTATAAAGTATAGAGTAAATGCCTTACAACATTGGTATGACAATAATTATGAGTTGAAAGAGGCAGTATCAAAAGTTCTTCCATATATGGTTACGGTGATGGCAGTATTTATTCCAGTAATTATTATGCTTTTATTATTTGTGATGGGACTAAGCGCTATAGGTAGAAAGCACAGACAACAAACATTTGAAGACAAGTTAGAAGCTATTAAAGAAAAATTTTCAGACAAGGAAGTTCATTTTGATATAAAAATGTAAAGTGGAAAAAATATGATAAATGAAATTGAAAAAAAACTTGAAGAAGTAGGATTAAAGATACCAAATGTTTTATTGCCAAATAAAAAGATAGACTATAGTAAATTTTCTTGCATAGCAGCAGACCAATTTACTCAAGATATAAGTTACTGGGAAAAAGTGAAGGAGTATGTGGGAGAAAGTCCTTCTACATTAAACCTCATTTACCCAGAGGCAGAGCTTGAAAAAATACTTGATGACAAAGAAAATTTTGATAAGATATTGTCAGAAAGAATAAAAGTTGTAAATGACAATATGGAAAAGTATTTGCAAGATAAAATCTACGAAGATATAGGAAAATGTTTTGTATATGTAGAAAGAAAAATTGATAGTGTGGTAAGAAAAGGTTTGGTTGCAGCCATTGACCTTGAAAAGTATGATTATAACGAAGGTGCCAAAACTCTTATGAGAGCAACGGAGAAAACTGTTGTTGAAAGGTTGAAGGTTAGAAAAAGAATTAGAAAAAATGCGACAATAGATATGCCACACATTATGGTTTTAATTGATGATAAGAGTGACAGTTTATTTTCTGCTATAAAAAATATGAACTTGAAAAATGATAGTGAAAATAAAGTATATGACTTTGAATTGATGTTTGGAAGTGGTCATTTGACAGGATATAAAATTTCAAATGAAAATGATATTGATAGTATTGCAGATGTGTTATTGCAATTAAAAAAGAATTCAAAGGATAATTTGCTTTATGCAGTTGGTGATGGGAATCATTCTCTTGCGGCAGCAAAAGATGTATATACAGAAACAGGAAGGGGAAGATATGCACTTGTAGAATTAGTAAACTTATATGATGAAGGCCTTAAATTCTATCCGATTCATAGACTGGTCTACGGTGTAAATAAAACTGAATTTAAAAAAGAAACTGGAGTAGACCCTGACAGTCCTATACCTTTACAAGATATGCAAAAAATCTTAGATGAAAAAGGATATAAAATTGATTACATTCACGGAAAAGAAGAATGTTTGAAACTTGCAGAGAATGGAAATAATACTGCTATAATATATGATAAGTTTTCAACAGATACTCTTTTTGATGATGTGATAAATCATGGATCGCTTTGTAGAAAAAGCTTTTCTATGGGAAATGCAAAAGACAAAAGATTTTACTTAGAGGCTCAAAAAATAGTTTATGAAAGAATAGGAAGTGAAAAATGATTAAAAAAATTTTGAAAAAAAATATTTTTTTGTTATTAGCATTTATGTTTGCTGCCCTTACATTGTTTTCTTGTACAAATAATACCCAAGTGAACATAGACACAAAAAATGCTACAAACTTAGGTATAAAGACATTTACATACAATGCTCTAGACTTAGACCAAGGATATGATGATGTTGCAGCTCTTACTGTTGATTTTGACAAAGACACATTTTCAAATAGTGCTGATGATCTTGTTCGTGATGACGGAGAAAATATAGTAATTAAATCAGGTGGAATATATTTACTAAAAGGAACTTTGAACAATAAAAGAATTGTGATAGAAAAAGGTGTAGGAGAGAGAGTGCAATTAGTATTAAATGGATTAAAGATTAATTCAAATAAAGATGAAGCCATATTTATAAATAAAGATTGCCTCGCTCATATTCATCTTGCAAAGGGATGTGAAAATGAGATTACAGCTATTCCTGCAAATGTAAATAATGGGAAAAGTAAAAAATCTATAATTTTTGCAGAAAATAATCTTGTGTTAAATGGCAGTGGACAACTTATTTTAAATAGTGAATATGAAGGTTCTATAGCAAGTGATGAAAATATAACTTTCATATCAGGAGAATATATTTTAAATACAAAAGGTGATGGTATAAAAGCAAAAAAAGAAATTATTTTTAAAGATGCAAATATAAATTTAAATACAGGTGATGATGCCATAGTATCTACAAGTGATAAAAGTGGTATGATCTATGTTGAAAATGCAAATATAAAAATAAACTCTAATGATAAAGGTATATCATCAGATAATGAAGTACTAATTGTTGGTGGCAATGTAGATGTTGATTCAAAGAATGAAAGTATAGGTGGAAAAATTGTCAATTTACTTGGAGGAAAAATAAATCTTAAATCAGGTGATGACGGTATAAATGCAAATGATCCTAATCAAAATAAAAAAGTAAATCAAAAAGATGTATATATAAGAATAATGGGTGGAGAAATAAATATAGATGCAACTATGGATGGCATAGATTCAAATGGGGACTTATACTTAGAAGGTGGAAAAACATATATAAGCGCATCTGAAAATGACAATGAGAGAATAATAGATTATAATGGTGGAGTTACTTGTTATATAGGAACTGAGTTGATTGGTGTAGGACCTAGTGCAAGGATGCAAGATTTGGGAAAGACACCAAAACAAAGCTATATAGTAGTTTATTATAAAGAAAAGATGAGCGCTGATAACAATATAGAACTAAAAGATGAAGGCAACAATACTATTTTATCATTTAAACCAAATAAAACTTATAGGGCAGCAATTATTACTTCAGCAAATCTTGAAGTAGGAAATAATTATAAAATAGTTTCTGGTGAAAAAGAATTAGATATAAAATTAGTCGAAGGCAAAAATGAAATTACAGAGTAAATATTTTTTGCAACAATAATTTTTTAAATTTGAAGTGAAAAAATGTAAGAAAAATTTTATAAAAAAAATTCACTAAAACATTGACTAAAATTAAAAAATTAACTATAATAAAAATATAAAAGATAATTCTTTTAGGAGGAGATTTTTATGGCAGTATCAAAGAAACCAGCAGTAAAAAAAGCGGTAAAGAAAGTGGTAAAGAAAGCAGCTGCAAAAGTTAAAAAAGCAGTAGCTAAGAAAAAAGTAGCAGCTAAGAAAAAAGCTGTAAAGAAAGCAGTTAAGAAGACAGTAAAAAAAGTAAAAGTAGCAGCAAAGAAGAAAGCTGTTAAGAGAGCAGTAAAGAAGGCAGTAAAGAAAGCTGTTAAGAATGTAAAGAAAAAAGTAGCAGCTAAGAAAGCAGCAAAGAAGAAATAATAAACCTGGTAAAGTTTATTAATTGAATTCTTATTAAAAATGTCAGGCATTGCCTGGCATTTTTGTTAGCAAAAAAAATTAATAAGTGTTATAATATAAATTATGAAATACGAGACATTTGAAAAAGAGGACATATTAAAAAAGCTATTTTGGTATTCAATTCCCTTAATCGTTGGAAATATAGTTTTACTTTCCTATGATTTAGTTGATGCACTGGTTATATCAAAATTTGTAGGAGAAAAAGGACTTGCTGCAGTGTCAACCGCTGGTCAAATAAGCAGTTTAGTTCTTTTATTTTTCTATGGGCTTTGCATGGGTGCTGCAGTTATAATTAGTGAATACTATGGTGCAAAAGAAATAATGGGTGTAAAGTTTGAAATATCAACTACACTCATAACAGGTGGAATATTTGCAATATCTGTGAGTTTGCTTATAGCAATATTTTCAGAAGGCATTTTTAATCTTATGCAAGTGCCAGAAGATGTAATGGAAGAAACAGTTTTATATCTAAGAATCGCTTGTATAGGTTGGCCCTTTGTATTTGTATATAATGTTTATGGCAATGCTTTGAAGGCAATGGGAAATAGCAAGGTGCCAACATTTTTCCTTGCACTTTCTGCAGTAATAAATATCATTCTTGATTTAGTTTTTGTTGCGATTTTTAAATGGGGTGTGGCAGGAGCATCTATTGCTACAGTCATAGCTCAAGTTTCAACTTGTATCTTGATATACATTTATATACAAATTAAAGTAAAAGATCTAAGGTTTAAGAAAGGTGAATTTATGGTAAGAAAGAGACTTGCCATAAGAACATTTAGAGATGGAATAGTAACAGCAATTCAGCAAGCAGTGCCACCACTTGGTAAAACTCTCGTGATGGCAAAGGTCAACACGCTTGGAGTTGTTGCAATGGCAACTAATGGAATTATAAATCGTGTAGATAATTTTGCCATTCTTCCAGCGCAAAACATAGCACTGAGTATTATGACATTTACAGCACAAAGTCGTGGAGCAAAACGAAATGATTTAATATATGAAATATTAAAGAAGGGACTTATATTAGAACTTGGATTTTCAGCTATAGTATTTACAGTATTATTCTTCTTTAAAAATAATATCATGGTAGCACTTGCGCCACCAGGAAGTACAGAAGTTATAGAAATGGGAAATAGTTATTTGCAAATTATGTCATTTGGATATTTGCTTGTAGCATTTACAAATACTTACCACGGATTCTTTAGAGGAATGGGAAATATGACTCTTACTCTCTATGATTCACTTTTAAATATTACCACAAGAGTTTTTGTTGTATACACATTTATGGATGTATGGAAATTCAATGCACTTGCATATGGAACAATTATAGGTTGGATCATATTAAATATCTTTGCAACTATTATGTTTATATATCATAAAAAGACAAAGTGGGCAGATGTGTATGTGTCACCTACAGTAGAAGAAAAGAAGCAATATGGTTAATTATAGGGCTCGCATAGCTCGCCCGTACAGGTGCTCGCATAGCTCAAAATAATAGAGGGTTATTGCCCTCTATTATTTTTAACAGTTAAATTTTTTAAAAATATTTTGACATTGTCATCAAGTTCGTGTGGGAGCAATCGATAACTCCAATTCATTTCACTTAAAGTTGAAGGAATGTTCATTCTACCGATACTACCTGTTCCTAGGATGTCTTGAAATTGAACAATAACTAAATAAGATTTACTGCTATATAAAACTTCAAGAGCCTCTTTATAATATAGAGATGGCTCTTTTAATTTTAAATATTCTATAGCATAGTCTCTATCTTCTTTTCTTATAGAGTTTATCCAACCCATGAAAGTGTCATTGTCATGTGTGCCAAGATATGCGACACTATTTTCAGGATAGGTGTGAGGAAGATATTCTGTATTGCCTTTGTCATATGCGTTAAATGCAAATTCCATTACTTTCATACCTGGGAAGCCAGTTTCTTTAAGCAAGTTTCTCACAGAGTCAGTAAGAAAGCCAAGATCTTCTACGACAATATTTACATCGCCAAGAGATTTTTTTATTTCGTTAAAAAGCTCTATACCTGGACCTTTTACCCATTTGCCACCTGTTGCATCTGGACTTCCATGTGGGATAGCATAATAAGAATCAAATCCTCTAAAGTGATCTATTCTTAACACATCATAAAGTTTAAGTAAATGTGAAAACTTATTTATAAAATATTTGTAATTATCTTTTTTTATATAGTCATAGTTATAAAGTGGGTTGCCCCATAATTGACCCTTGTCACAAAAACCATCGGGTGGACAGCCTGCAACATCTATAGGTTTTTTATTTGCGTCAAGATGAAAATATTGAGGGTTAGCCCATACTTCTGCACTATCATATGCACTATAGATAGGAGTGTCACCAATTATTTTTATGCCTTTTGAGTTTGCATATTTCTTTAATTTAAACCACTGACGATAAAAAAGACATTGGACAATTTTGTAGAACTCTATTGTGTCTTTATTTTCATTTACAAAATTATTTATGGCATCAGCTTTTTTAAGTTTAAGATCATTTTCCCATACATCAAAAGAGCCACCATTATGTTTATCTTTTAGTGCACAAAAGATAGCATAGTCATCAAGGAAAAAATTATAATCATCATAAAAATCATTTAGTTCTTTTTCATATAGATTTTTAAAATTATCACAGGCAATTTTTAAAACTTTAACCTTGTTATCAAATTGTTTTTTGTAATCAACTCGTCTTGGATTGTCATCATTGTCTAAATAAGAGTAATCAGCTTCTTTTAATAAACCATCATTTTTTAACATTTCAAAGTCAATAAAAAATGGATTGCCAGCAAATGATGATGTGGCAGAATAAGGTGAGTTACCAAAACTTGTTTCCATAATAGGCAACATTTGCCAATATGTTTGTTTTGTATCAACCAAAAAATCTACAAATTTATATGCTTCTTTTCCAAGAGTTCCTATACCATACTTTGATGGAAGTGAAAAAATTGGCATAAGGACTCCGCTGCTTCTTTTCATAATACTATCTCCATAATTTTGGGGCGGATGGTATCCGCCCCTATAGGGCTCGTATAACTCGCCCATACAAATGGCGGATGGTGTCCGCCCCTATAGGGCTCGTATAACTCGCCCCTACGAGTAATTATAACAAATCAACAAAAATTTTACAATAAAAAACCTTGCAAGTGTTTGCAAGGTTTTTTAAAACATTACTCTAATTTGATTACTTTCCAGCTGCTTGCTTTACATTATTAGCTGCTATGAAAATAAGAACACTTATAGCAAGTCCAAAAGCTAGTCCAAGAATGTTTGGAGGAGCTGTTTGACCTTGAGTAGCATTTGGGTTCTTTTGTACAAAGTTAGCAATTATACCAATTACATCAAATACTAATCCGATAAGTGCAAATACCCATGCTGGCATAATCTTAGTAATGTCATTTGCTGCTCTAACTGAGCAAATTCCTGAAATCAAGTCAACAACTGATCCGATAAGTGCTACAAGACCAAGTATAACGATGATTCCAACACCTGCAGCAACATTTCCATTAGACTCTACATTACCTGTAGCAGTTCCAATACCTACTGCACTACCGCCAACTATAGCAAAAATACCTAATAAAATACCTAAAATACTAAAAATAATAGTAATAATACCAAATACTTTTAAAATTTTTCTACTTGTGTCTAAACTCATTTTCTTTACCTCTCTTTTTTTAATAATATTACCATTTATTATTATAATAAAAAATATAAAAAAAGTCAAAATTTTAGAGGTATTAGTATATAAAAATTACTAATTATATGTTAAAATATTTATATAAAAATATCGATAATTCGCTCGCACAGCTCGCGACTACGGGAGCTTATGATTACGAGAGTTTACGACTATATAGGGGTGAACTATGCGAGCCAAAAAAGAGGAGGGAAATGATGAGTAAAGAGTATAAGATTTTAAAAGAGGCATATGATAGCATTAAAAAGAAAATTCCTTATGTGCCAGATGTAGCAATAACTTTAGGTTCAGGACTTGGTGATTTTGTAAATGCATTAGAAATTGATGCGGTGATTGACTATAAAGATATTAAAAATTTCCCAAAGGCAACCAACCAAAATCATAAAGGAAGATTTGTATTTACAAAAATAAATGGTGTGAAAACTCTTGTCATGCAAGGAAGAGTTCATTATTATGAAGGATATTCAACTGTAGAAGCAGTGAGACCTGTAAGACTTATTGCTATGATGGGTGTTAAAAAATTTATAGTTACAAATGCAGCAGGAACTACAAATAAAAATTACAAGCCAGGCGACATAATGATAATTAAAGATCATATCTCTTTCTTTATACCAAATCCTCTTATCGGAGAGAATATAGAAGAACTTGGAACAAGATTCCCTGATATGACTGATGTATATGACAAGGATATGATTAAAGTTATAGAAAAAGTTGCAACTAAAAATAAAATTAAGTTACAAAAAGGAGTTTATATACAACTTACTGGACCAACTTATGAAACAGCAACAGAAGTAAAACTTATAGGAAAACTTGGCGCAGATGCAGTTGGTATGAGTACAGTTATAGAAGTTATAGCTGCAAGACACGCAGGGCTTAAAATTGCTGGCCTAAGTGTTATTACAAATATGGGTACGGGACTTTCAAAAGTTAAACTTAGTGATGATGATGTCCGCGAAACTGCAAATAAGATAGCAAAGAAATTTGAGAAACTTGTGGTTGGTGTAATAAGTAATTTGAAATGATGTCGCTCGCGATTTCGCGACTAAAAGGTTTTTATGGAAAATGAATTTACTTTATATCTTGATGAGAGCAAATCGGTCGATAACATTTTTGTTATAGGTGGTTTTGCTTGCCATATAAGCAAAGAAAAAGAAATTGAAAACAAACTTCAAAAGTTAAAAGAGAAAGTATGGAAGAATGCCAAGACAAGAGCTGAAAAAGTTTTTCATGCTACTGATTATGTAAGAAAATATCCAAAAGCTTTTATGGACTTGATTGAAATAGTTAGAGAAGCAGGAGGAGTAGTATTTGCAACTGTAATTAAACTTGATGAACTCACGGAACTTTTTGGGACGGGCTACAGTAAGAGTAACAAGACATCATTTGCACTTGTTGAAGATCCATTTAACATAGCGCTTGAAAAAATTATAGAGAACTATACACATTTCCTTTATTATAGAAATGCATTTGGAAAAACTATATATGAGTCAAGAAGTGTGGAAAATGAGAATTGGATAACGAGCCCTGACTTTATGTTAAAGAAAGATTATCTTAGAATCATTTCAAATAACAAAGGCATTGTATATGTAAATGATGAAGCACTTAAACTCTGTAATACTAATTTTTCTGTAAAAAGAAAAAAAGAAGATGTGGCGGGTCTTCAAATAGCAGACAATATCGCTTATGTGATAGCAAGGTCTATGAGCCATTCATTAAAAGAAATTGCAGATATAGAAAAAATATTTGATGAGATATTTAATCTTGCATACAATGGCAATTTTGATAGATTTAAAAAAGATTTAAGACATTTTTATGGTATAAAAATTTTACCTGAGATGTTTAGAACTATACCGATGGAAAGGAAAGGCGGGGAACAAATAAAATATTATAATCATATGATAAAACAACTTGAAAAAAGAGTTCGAAATCTATTAAATCCAAATAGCAAAAACAATGTGAACCAAAGTGACACATAAATAAAAATTTAAAAAATGCGAATGTGTAAATAATGGATAATAATATAGAAAAAATAAAAAAATTAGTAAATGATAAGAAACTTAGTGGACAAGTGGTGATATCTATAGATGGCTCTTGTGGTGGTGGGAAAACCACAATTGCAAAAATGATAGAAGAGGAACTTGGATACAACATTTTGCATATGGATGATTTTTATTTACCCTTTGATAAGAGAGATAAAAATTGGATGAATATAATTGCTGGGCATATGGATTATGATAGACTTATAAAAAATGTTTTGATACCATATAAAGAGAAAAGAAAAACAAATTATATTTCTTATGATTGTCATAGCGATAAATATTTGCAAGAGATACCAATAGACCTTGACAAGTTTTTAGTGATAGAGGGATCATATACATCTAATCCAATACTTGATAAATATGTAAATGCAAAAATATTTGTAGATATAAATAAAGATGAGCAGGTGAAAAGACTCACAAAAAGAAATCCATCAGTAGTTGATAAATTCTTATCTATGTGGGTGCCGTTTGAAAATAGATATTTTGAAGAATTAAAAATTAAAGACATTAGTGATTTAGTTATAAATGTGTAGGGGTAAGTATGGCAAAGTTATATTTTTATTATGGTGCTATGGGGTCAAGTAAGACTGCAAATGCACTTATGACGAGATTTAATTATGAGGAAGTCGGTCAGAAGGCACTTCTTTGTAAACCAAAAATTGATAATCGATTTGGAAATGATGTAGTGCATAGTCGTATAGGGCTTGAGTATGAGTCTATCTTTGTTGAAGAACTTGTAAAGATGTCAAAAGAAGAGATAAAAGAATATGATTGCATTATAGTTGACGAGGTGCAATTTGCAACTAGAGAACAGATAGATTTTTTGTCAGACATAGTTGATGTATATGATGTGCCAGTTGTTTGTTATGGGCTCCGTGCGGATTTTAGAAATGAATTATTCCCAGGATCAGAAAGACTACTCGCAATAGCAGATGTGATTACAGAACTTAAGACTGTATGTTGGTGTGGTAGAAAAGCAACTTGCAATGCAAGATACAATGAGCATGGAATAGTGAGAGAAGGCGAGCAAGTAGTACTTGGTGCAAACGATAGTTATGTAGCACTTTGCCGGAAACATTTTAAAGAGGGAAAACTTAGAAAAGATTAGGAGGATATTATGGAACTAACTCATTTTGATGAAAATGGAAATGCAAGAATGGTTGATGTAGGTGACAAAGAAGTCACTAAGAGGATAGCCGTTGCAGAAGGGAAAATAGTTGTTTGCAAAAATGTATATGATGCAATCAAAAATAAAGAAATAAAAAAAGGTGATGTGCTCACTGTTGCCACAACTGCTGGCATAATGGGTGTTAAGAAAAATTTTGAAATAATTCCTATGTGCCACATTTTAAATATCACTAATGCAAAAATTGAGTGGGAAGTAAATGATACTGCAAATGCTGATGGGCTTTATGAAATCAAATGCATTTGCACGGTGAAGTGTGAAGGTAAAACTGGAGTTGAGATGGAAGCATTAACTGGTGTATCGGTTGCACTTCTCACAGTTTATGATATGGTTAAGGCTATAGATAAGACAATGGTTATAAAAGACATTTGCCTTATAGAAAAAGATGGTGGCAAGTCAGGACATTTTGTTAAATCATAAAAGCGGATGTAATAAATGTAGGGGCGAGCCCTTGTATGGACAAATATTATTTGTTCTATTTAGGAGAAAACATGGAAGAGCTAAATAAAAATGAATATTTAGAAGATTCAAAAAATGAAATCAGTACTATGCCAGTAAAGGATAGCATAGATGATTATGAAGAGAGAAGTATAAGAGATGAGGATAGGAGTGCGGTCTCTTATGTCTTAAAGTTGGTGATAGCGGTATTTGGTTTATTTATAATATCCCTGCTCCTTGGAATAAGTGATAGGATAAGATCTTTTAATCAAGTGGCGGGAATAGTAAGTCTCGTTATATTTGCTATCTTATTTATATATTTTTACATAAGACCCATAGTCAAAATTTATAGTATGCAGTATTTTGAAAGCATGGGGCATACCAAAAACTCAAAATGGGCAAATAAACACAATGAGAAAATGAGAAAGAAAATTGCAGAGAGAATTATTAATTTCAATCAACATGTATCTGGTGCTGATTGGTATGACGAGAAACTTGTTGTTTTGCTTAGAGCTGCAGTAAAAAACAATGATAACAAAAAAATTTATGAAATACTTACTAAACTTATGAATGGCAGTATACTAAAAGCTTCTAACAAAATTATAGTTACAAGTGCAGTGCAGTCAGGCATATATACAGCAATGGTTCCATCTCAGTCTATAGATGCCTTGCTTGTTGCAGGTGTTAATTTTAAAATGATAAGGGACATATTATTCTTGTATGGATTTAGACCAACTAATGCAAGACTTATGAGAATATTTGTAAACTCAATTATCGGTTCAGTTGCTGCCTACGGACTTGAGGGAAGTGGCATTGGATCATTCATAGCGAGACTTGGTGCTAGAGCTATACCTATAATCAATGAGAGTACTAAATTTTTGGCAGATATAGGAGTTCAAGTCATCGCAAATGGAACAATTACTATGTGGATAGGTTATAGGGCAATAGACTTCTTAAAGAAAGAATATAAATTGCAAGTGATTCTCGATGATATAAATGTCCTTGATGATAATGAAGAATTTAATCAGACAAGAAAAGAAGTTGTATCTGAATTAAAAGAGAAAGTTCCTATCATCAATAAAACTATAAATAAAATATATGATGAAGATGTAAATAGTAAGAATTATGAAACAAAAAAGGATTCAAACACTATAGAACTAGAATATGATTATGACCGTATGAAGGGAAAGAAATTTTTAGATGTAGAAAAGAGATTACTTGAAAATGGATTCTTACCAGAAAATATTTCATTTGAAAAAGTTGAAAAGCAGAAGAAAGGATTTTTTAATAGAGAAGGAGAAACTTTGGCAGTAATTATAAATGGAAGTGAATCACTCCCTAAGGGTGCTATAATAAAAAAAGATTCTTTTGTATTGATTAAGTATGCTACATATGGATATCATACTATAAAATAATGGGGACATATGAGCGAAGAATTTTTTAATAAGGCACTTTCTAATTTTGTAAAAGATTTTGCTTGCACAAATGAAGTGATAGCAAAGTTTAATAATAAAAAGCCAATAAGTCAGATTACTAGAGAACTTACATTTAAGATAAACGAAGATGATATAGTCCAAATCATATGGAATTATTTGATTGAGAAAAATATAATTTTAATATATGACATTAGTGATGAAAAAAACAAACAATACGATATAGTAAAAAAAGTGAGTCAACTTGGTAAGATAAGCTATGAAAAAGTAAATAAGGGAAACATAGATATAAAAGATTACCAAGTTATTGATGTAAAAAAAGTTTTTAAGGATAAAGAAAATTGGCTTAAGTTAAATGATTTTCAAAAAGAACTTATAGAAAAATTGCCTTGGGGAAAGAAAGAGTATTACATTAAGAAAGATTTTTTCTTGTGATGATAAAGTAAAAAGATGTTGCTGCAAATTGTTATAAAAATTATTATTTGTCTTATACTTACTATTGTAATAGAATATATTCCGATAGTATTTTTTTTAAACATTCCGAAAAAGTACTTTATAGCTGTAAATGTTTTGACAAATGTAGTTGCAAATGTAATTCTTATGAGTTTTGATATTTTAAATGCAAATGCAGTGGGGTTAATAAGCAGAATGCAGTTATTTATAGGTCTAGAGTGTATAGTTTGTATTACTGAGATTTATTTGTATTATACATATTATAAGTATAGATTGATAAATGATGATAACAGAAATTGCCGTTGCGACAATTATGAATTAAAATGCGAAAAGGAAAGCAATGCTATTGTTATAAGTGATATTGGCATAGCAAACTTGTTAAAAGTTGTCGGAATTACAGTTTTTGCAAATTTGTTGTCAGTAATGATTGGTGGTATAATACTAGATAAGTTACTGTAGAATAATGATTTGGAGGTAGTGTATGGAGAATAAAAATGATTTAATTGAGAGCACAGATTTGATTGAGAACACAGACTTAATTGAGAAAAAAAATGAATCTAAGAGAAATAGTAAAATAATCTGGGCTATGATGGTTATAATTCCAGTGATTATTGCGGTTTTGTCGCTAGCAGTATTTTCTGGATATGCTACATCTGCAAAGGTGCATAGCAATACTATAAATTCATTGCAAGAAAAACAAAATACTGTGCTAAAAATTAGTGCTAGTTCTGCAACCATAGCAGCAAGTGCATCACTTTTACTAGGTGAAAGGGCAAATGCTGTTTCAAGTAAGCTTTTGGATTTAACTGGTTACTTGGTTATAATTTTATGTGCAATTATGCTAGAAAAATATCTTGTAACGGTAATGGGCATGGTGTCATTTCAAGTATTAATACCGGCAGCCTGTATAATGTTTAGCATTTTTACTTTATATAATAAAGAAGAATTTAGAAAATTGGCGATAAAAATATTTGTATTTGCATTGGCGATATTTTTTGTGATACCGGTTAGTGTTAATATCTCAAACCTTATAGAAAAGACTTACAATGAGGCAAATATGCAACAAATGATTAGTGAAGGGGATACTTTGAAAGAGGAGCTGGATAAAGAAATTGGGAATGCAAATGATACTGAAGTAACAGAAAAAATAAGTGAAATAACAAATGAAATAAGTAATGAAAATGAAATAAATGCAAATGAAAATGACGATGGTGTACTTGGAGCCTTGGCAAATTTTGGTAAAGGTATAGCAAATGTAGCAGGTGAAGCAAAAAATAAAGTAGCGGGGGCCATTGGAGGTGCTATATCAATAGTTAAAGATAAGGCAAACATACTAATTGATAAACTTACTTCTCAATTAAATAAAATGATAGAGACGATTGCAGTAATGCTTGTAACTACCTGCGTAATACCTGTATTAGTAATTTTATTTTTCATCTGGCTCGTAAAAATGCTTTTCAGCGTCGAGATCAATGTAGATATGAAGAAAATGCCAAAGCTGTCAAAGATGGTGGGGAAGAAATAAAAGCAAAACAAAATTACCACCGTTCTTGATGTTAATAAGGAAAATTTAAAAAACTAATTTATTGCTATTAAAACTCCATAAAGGTCACTTTAGGGAGTTTTTTATTAATAAATTAAGAGAATGAAGAATAATACTATTTGACAAAAAACTTCAAAAGTATTACAATGTATTACAGTATCTTAGGAGGAATTATGTCAACAACAATATTTCAAATGAGAATTGATGAAACATTAAAAAATGAAGCGAGTAAATTGTATGATGCAATCGGTCTTGATTTACCTACTGCAATTAGAATGTTTCTAAAGAAATCAATAGCGGAACAAGGGATTCCATTTCCTACAAGATTAGATAGTGGGAAAAGAGGATTAGAGTTGCTTAAAAAGTTTAGTTTAGAATCAAAATTAAATAAAACCAGTGATATGACTTTTGATGAGATTAACAATGAAATAAATCTATATAGAACAGGTAAATAAATGCAAAAGAAATTCTATGTAGTTGTTGATACAAACATATTTATTTCTGGATTGTTAAAAATTGATTCATATCCTGGTCTTATATTGCAAGAAGTCTTGAAAGAAAATATCACACTGTTAATTAACCAAGAGATTTTTGATGAGTATAGAGAAGTTATGAGATATTTAAAAGTTATAAGTCAATAAATAATATTTTTTTGGTAACAGGAAACTTAAAACATTTTCCAAAAGAAGATAACATAATGAGTCCAAAAGAGTTTGTAGAAAATGTAATAAATATGGATTATTAAAATTATAAATTATTTACGGAGGTCCAAAATGAAAATAGTAGTATTACAAGGCAGTCCAAGAAAGGCTGGAAATACACAATTCTTAGTTGAAGGATTTAAGGAAGGTGCAGAGAAGGCTGGACATGAAGTTGAGATAATTAATGTAGGCAATATGAAGATAGCACCATGCATAGCTTGTGAGTATTGTCACTCAAAAGGAAATGGCGAGTGTGTGCAAAAAGATGATATGCAAGGTGTGTATGAGAAACTTGCGAATGCTGACATGATAGTATTTGCATCTGCAGTTTATTATTTCAATATTACTGGTCAGCTTCAAAATGTTATAAGTAGATTTTATTGCAAAGGTACTATGCCTGCAAAGAAATATGCATTGATACTTAGTTCGTACTCTCCAGATGTTTATAATGGAATAATTGAGACTTATAAACAGATTGTAGATTATTCAAGTGCAGCAGATGTAGGTGTGAAATGTGTAAATGGTGCCGACCAAAAGACTGATGCTAACCATAAAATGATGGTGGAATTTGGCAGTAGCATAAAATAAGGCATTTTATTCCTTAAAACTTGTATTTATAGTATTTATTAAGGGGTATCAAATTGAAAATAAAAATATATCGTGTTATAATAATAAACAATATAGCAACATAAATTGGAGGAAAATTATGCAAGCAAACAATTATTATGATCAATTAAGAGTTTATTTAACTGGTGTTTATAGGGGATATTTTATAGGCGCAATGATTGCAACAATTATTGTTTTTGTAGCAACTTGCCTTATATATGAGGACAATGATGCTAAATGTTGGTATTTAATTATACCGTTTTATAATTTATATACTAAATTCAAAATTCTTTGGAACAAGAACTACTTCTTTGTTCATTTAGCATTGAGTATAATAGTGTTTATTTCTGTGTTAATGGTGAGTGTAGCAGGTATATCGCTTGCATTTACAATTGGAGAAAACATAAACAATCAATATAGTGGAATGCAAATCCCACAGATTGCAGAAATAGCACCAAGTTTAATCAATATAATTGCAGTAGGATTGATTATAAGTTTTATTCTTCTCACTGTTATTGGCATATTAGAAATCATTCTTGAATATCATTTGAGTAAAACATACAATTTTGATGGATTGTTTACAGTTGGACTTTTACTATTGCCTGTAGTTTTTTATTCTATACTCGGAGTAAAATGTATAAAATCAGGAGTACTCAATAGAATTCCTACTGGAAGAAAAGTATTTATAGTAGTATGTGTTGTATTACTTATAGCACTTACAATTCTACCAGTGTATTTACGTTTAATTTAATTGTTTTTAATATTGTAAAAAAATAATTTATTTGCCTAATAATTACTATTGTGATAAAATATATCCAATAGTAATTTTTTTATAGACTTATAGGAGGAAATATGTTTTTAGATGTTTTACCAATAAGAGATCCTAATCATGAGCCATTTACTATACCAGAAACAAGTGTAAGAGTTGAAGGTGATAATGGAAATGCGAATCAAATGTCTAAAGTAGCACCAGCTACTATGATTATAGCATTTTTAGTTGTTGTTGCAGTGGTAGTTATAGTTGCTGTAACTAAAGTGGTTAATAAAGAACTAAGAAATGCATAGTGATGTAAATCGTCAAAGTTTTGTGACTCGTGAGTCCTTATATGGCATAGTGTTTTTTTTGTTTCATTTATCAATAGAAGTAGTAAGTTATATGCTTCTTTATTTGCGATTTGGAACTTATGTATCTTTGCTTATCACACTCATTTATGACTTTTTTGCATTTGTGCCACAAGCACTTATAGGAGATATACATAATAAACATAAAACTTGGAACATAGGATTTATTGGAATTGTTTTTTTTACGATAGCAATACTATTTATTAAAGCAGACAATGATTGCATTTATTTGTTCGCAATTTTACTTATTTCATTTGCAAATGCTATACTCCACGAGTGTGGTGCAATTGCTGTAGCAAGTGTCTCTAAAAAAAATATTTTTCCATCTGCGCTTTTTGTATCAGGTGGCACGATAGGTATAGTTATAGGAAGATATTTTGCAGAGGCAAATGTTTCTATAAATTATTTATTTATTTTCATAATTATCATGCTTATAATTCTAACAGTCACAGATAAAACTTGGTGCAGAAATGATGTGACTTACATAGATGTCAACATTGTAAATGTAGATAAATCAAAAACAATTATTTTTTTATCAGCATTTTTTGTTTTGATAGTAAGAAGTTTTATGGGATTTGTTCTGCCCCTTGCTTGGAAAGTAAGTTTTTTTCACACAGTACTATTATCACTTTTTCTTGGTATAGGAAAAGCTTGGGGGGGTTATTTATGTGATACTATAGGATATAAGAAGGTTTCATTCATCTCAACTATCTTATGTGTGCCATCTATAATTTTTGGAAATAGTTTCATGCTATTGTCACTTATTGGCATTATGCTATTTTCAATGACTATGAGTATAACATATGCGATGCTTCTTAGTATTATTAAAAATAATCCTGGGGTTGCATTTGGTGTAACCACCATAGGACTTTTTGTAGGAGCATTGCCATTACTTTTTGGAAGTTTTAGTGGGGTGGTAAATATAATTGTAATTGTAATACTATCGGTGGTAAGTTTTTTGTTATTATATAAAACATTAAAATAAAGTAAGGGCGACGAAGTGAGGATATATGAAAAAAAGATTTGATTTAATATTATTTGACTTGGACGGCACTCTGTTTGATACATCAGAGACACTTTTGAAGTCTATAAAAGGCACAGTTAAACTTGCTGGTCTTAGAGAATTAACTGAAGATGAACTTAATACTTTTATTGGACCGCCAGTTGTTACATCAATAAAAGGATACTATCCAGAACTTACCGATGAAGAGGTTGATGAATTAACTGCGAAATATAGAGATTATTATATAAATAATGAAATGCTTAAGGCAGAATTATTTCCAGGTATGGAAGAAGTATTAATCAAACTCAAGGCAAATGGATATATGGTTGCACTTGCCACATATAAACTTATGAGATGTGTTACTCCACTTTTTGAAAAAAAAGATGTGGCAAAATATTTTGATACTCTTCGTGGTTCTATAGCAGAGACTGGCATGACTAAGACAGATATCATGAGATGGGCTATAGAAGATTGTAAAATAACTGACTATGATAGAATTTGTATGGTAGGTGATACAGAACACGATTTAAGGGGTGCTATAAATTTAGGTGTGTCATTTATAGGTGTAAACTATGGTTCGGGCTTTAAGGGTTTGACAGATGCGGAAAAGAATTATGATAAGATAGTTGCCTATGTGGATAAGGCGATAGAGATACTTGATTATGTATAAAAAAATGGGGTTGTTAAATCCCATTTTTTATATAATACTAATTAATTGTTTTTTGTATAATTAACTTTTATTTCTTAATATAGAAGTTTTACATGGTTTTCTTCACAAATTTTTTTATAGGTTTCATTTGGCTCTGCATCTGTAATTATACCATCTATATCTTGGAAGTTTGCAAAAGTGTGAAGAGATATTGCATCAAATTTTGATTGGTCTGCCATTATATAAATTTCTTTAGTGGATTTAAGTATAGCTTTTTTGATATAGGCTTCATCATTTTCAAGATTAGAAAAACCATTTTTTATAGATATACCATTGCAACCTATGAATGCTTTAAGTATATTCATATTACTTATATCATCAATTACTGATACACCAACTGTTGACATAGAGTGAGAGTTGATTCTGCCACCAATTAAGATTATTTCATTTGTGAATTTTAAAACACTGGTAGCTATAAATAAATTATTGGTAACTATTATTAAGTCACTCAAATTATTTAAATGATTTAATATTGTAGAAGTGGTAGTACCAGAACCAATATAAATTATATCACCTGCTTTTATAAGTGTGGAAGCAAGTTTGCCAATGTGGTCAAAACTTGATGACACAACATTTTCACTTTGAATATTTTTTTGTAATTTTTTGTTTTTTGGTAAAGAAGTGTATGCGTATGGAACAAATCCACCATGCACTTTTTTTATGTGTTTTTCTTTTGCAAGACTATTAATATCTCTTCTTGCTGTGCTTATAGATATATTAAATTTTTTGCAAATGTCATCATAACTACACACCTCAACTTTATTAATGTAGTTTAAAATCTCTAATTCTCTCTTCGCTTTCATAATAATTCTCCAAAATATATAATTTTATATGCATAACCATATTTTTGTCAAATTTTAGTCAAAATATACCTAATATTATAGTCATCATACATTAAAAAGTCAATATTTGCATAATGCAAGTCAATTATTTTCAAAAGTTTATCATATTTAATTATATAATTAAGAAATATGACGAAATTGTTCAAAAAATATTCAAAATATTTGACAAATTAGCCAAAACTACCCCAAAAATTTATCAAAACTTATCAATTTTTATTGACATACCCTATATAACTTTACTATAATGAAAAAGTAAGAAAAAATTATGAAATAATTATTTAGGAATACATCAACTAATTTACTTTATATAAAAACATAACTAATTAGTAGATGTGTTCTTAGTATAAGGAGGAGCAAATGAAAATAATTGGAATTGGTGATTTCTTTATCCCAGCAGAATTTATTGATAAGGGTTTTGCTTCATTTAAAAATGAAGGATATGATGTATCAACTATAAGTTGGAATTTGAAAGATGTAGAAGAGTTTCAACACATTAATTTATTGGTTGAACAAGGTGGCTCTGAAGTTTATGATGTGCCACAAGATATTTTAGATAAAATAAAAGATGCCGATATAATAATTACACAGTTTTGTCCAATGTCAAAAAAGGTTATAGATTATTGTCCTAATCTCAAAGCAATAGGAGTTCTACGAGGTGGCATAGAAAATATAAATAAAACTTATGCAAGTGAAAAAGGAATATTGGTTTTCAATACTCCAGGTAGAAATGCTACAGCCGTTGCTGACTTCACTGTAGGTATGCTTTTATCAGAAGTTAGAAATATTGCAAAGTCTCATGCAGAGTTGAAAAAAGGAAATTGGGTTCATGATTTTGCAAATGCTTCATATGTGATGGATTTAGAAGGAAAGATAGCAGGAATTATTGGTTATGGAAATATTGGAGCAAAAGTTGCTAAACGTCTTAAAGCATTTGGAGTAGAAGTGATAGCATATGATCCATATTATAAAGGAGATGAAGTAAAACTTGTTGACCTTCCTACTCTTATGAAAGAATCAGATTTCGTATTGGTTCACTATAGACTTACAGATGAAACAAAGCATATGATTAATAAAGAACTTATTGGTATGATGAAACCAACAGCATATCTTATAAATACAGCACGTTCTGGTCTTGTAGATGAGAAAGCACTTGCAGATGCATTAAATAATCACAAAATTTTTGGAGCAGCACTTGATGTATTTGATATAGAACCACCAGGAGCTGATTATCCACTTGTAAAATGTGACAATGTAACGATTACACCACACCTTGCAGGTAGCACAAAAGATGCATTCTTAAATTCACCACTTCTTCTTGCAAATGAAATGAAGAAAGCATTTAAAGGTGAGAGAACAGGATATCTTATGAATAAAGATGCATGTGCAAATAACATATTGATTAAATAATTAAAGGAGGAAATATGGATTACGGCATAAAAGGAAAAAATGCGATTGTTGTAGGAGGTTTTGGTGGTCTTGGATATTCTATTGCTAAAATGCTTTTACAAGAAGGCGCAAATGTAGCAATAGGTGATATGGTTGCACCAGAAGAAAAATTTGATGCACTAAAAAAAGAATTTCCAAATCAAAAGATTGTATTTATAAAAACTGATGTATCAAGTGAAGCAAGTGATATTAATTTAGTTGAAAGCTCAATCAAAGAATTAGGTTCAGTTGAACTATTTTCAAATTCAGTTGCAATCTGGCCTACAGGAAAAGTTGTAGATATAACTGAAGCTGAATGGAATAAAACTATGCAGTTAAATCTTACAGGAGCATTTATATTAAATAGAGAATTAGTTAAATATTGGCTTAAGAATAAGATAAAAGGAAAAATTGTAAATGTTACTTCTCAAGCAGCCTTCCATGGTTCAACTTCAGGCCATGCACATTATGCTGCATCAAAAGCTGGTATGGTTACATTTTCAATCTCTCTCGCAAGAGAAGTTGCACCTGACGGAATAAATGTCAATCTTGTAGCTCCAGGTATCATGAGAAGTCCTATGACAGAAGAGGTGTTAAAAGATCCAAATAGAAAAGATGCATATCTTGAAAGAATACCAGTTAGAAGAATAGCAGAGACAGATGATGTTGCAAAAGCAGTAGTATTTTTACTTTCTACTCAGGCAGATTATATGACAGGAACAACACTCGACTTAACTGGTGGAATGTTAATGAGATAATCGTAGCGGCGGATACTATCCGCCAAATCGTAGGGGCGAAGCACTGCGAGCCCAAAAGGAGGAATTTTTAATGGCACTTGTAAATCTAACAAATATGTTAAACAAAGCCCGCGAAGGTAAATATGCTATACCAGCATATGATGTGTCAGATTATAGAATGGCACGTGCGGTGCTTGATGTAGCAGAAGAAATTAATAGCCCAGTAATTTTTATGGGTTTAAAACCTGATTTAAATGATGATGAATTTGATTGCCTTTCTATGACTCTTGTGACACTTGCAAAAAATGCAAAAGTTGATGTAGCAATTCATCTTGATCATAGCCAAGATTTTGAAATGATTAAGAAAGCAATTGCACAAGGTTATACATCTGTTATGATTGATGCTTCACAAAAACCATTTGCAGAAAATGTAGCTATAACAAAAGAAGTAGTAGACTATGCTCATAAGTATAATGTAACAGTTGAAGCTGAACTTGGACATGTTGGTGATGGCATAGTTGGAAAATCAGAAACTAATCTTTCAGGTGATAAAGGGCATGAAGGAACATTTACAAAAGTTGATGAGTTAGTTAAGTTTATTGATGAGACAAAAGTAGATTGTCTTGCAGTAGCTATAGGAACATCACATGGCGTATATAAGGGAGTCCCAAAACTTAATCTTGAACTTATGGATGAGTTAAATAAAAATTCTAAAGTGCCACTTGTTATGCATGGTGGTTCTGGAACACCTGAAAATGATTTACTTAAATCTATAGAACTCGGTATGTGTAAGATAAATATTTTCTCAGACATATTAAATGGATTTTTCACTGGTATGAAAAAATTCTTAAATAATACAGACAATTTATCTTTGTGGCCATCACTTGCATATAAAGATGCTATAGAGGATATGAAGAAAGTTATCAAAGAGAAATATGAATTATTTGGATGTGTCGGTAAGAATTAGTCGTAGGGGCGAAGCACTGCGAGCCCGTATTGTAGGGGCGAGTTATACGAGCCCAAAACCAAGTTTCTAAAAAATATTTTATAAATATATTAGGAGGAATTTATGAAAAAGAAATTAGTTTTAATTGCAACAATTATTTTGACAGCTTATGTAGTTGCTTGTACAAGTCAAGTTGTTGCACCAACTGAAACAACTGCAACAAGCACAGAACAAGTTGCAGCAACTTCTACAAACCCTCATTTATTACAAGGTGCTAAGGGTGAAGTGTATTATATGAATGTTCCTGGTGTAGGTATTGAGTATTGGTATCCATGTTTCCAAGGATTTAAAGATGCAGCAAGAGCACTTGGAGTTTCTGCTTACTACAATGGATCTCCAACATATGATGCTACAACTCAAGCTGAGACATTTGAGCAAACTATCGCACTTAACCCAACTGGTATCTTAGTTCACCCGGCAGTTGCTGAAGTATTTGTTGATCCTATCAAGAGAGCAACAGATAAGGGAATTCAAATTGCTACATTTGCAGCAGATAGCCCAGATTCAGTAAGAAGAGCATATGTAACTTCTGATAACACAAAAGAAGGAAACAGAGCAGCTGAAGAAATAGCTAAGAAACTTGGTGGCAAAGGCGAAGTTATGGTTATGAGAAACCCAGGACAAAGCAACCACGAAATTAGATGTGATTCTTTCATAGCTTATTTAAAAGCTCACTATCCTGATATTAAAGTAGTTGCAGAAGAAGTTTCAGGACAAAACGAGGATAAGACAAATGCAGCAGTTAAGACTGTAGCACAAGCTCATCCAGAATTAGCAGCAGTATTTACTCCAGAAGCAACATCAGCAGCTGGTGCAGCTCAAGCAGGTATCGAACTTGGAAATGGCGAGCAAAAATTATTAGTTGCTTGCTGTGATACATCTGATACAGTTCTTGATTTATTAAAAGAAGATAAATTCTTCTTCGCTATAGCACCAGATCAATATTTACAAGGATATCTTGGTATGCTCAATCTCTATTTTGCAAAACACAATGAAGTTCTTCGTCCTATGAATGGTCGTAAGGCAGCAGGAGAAAACTTCTGGCAAATTCCTTATATGGATAATGGATTATCTATAGTTACTAAGGCAAATGCAGATTATTTCTATCTTGACAATTATGCTAAGAATGTAATTGGATGCACAAGAGATGAACTCATTGCTCCTTATATAGCAGAGTAATACAAAGTATAATATTTAAAAATTTAATATGTAAATTTATTTACATATGTATGTGATAAAAAATTAAAATGATTTTTAGCTCTCAGGGGCGGAATTATCTGCCCCTGTTAGTTAAAAATAGAAATCAATGAATTATTTGAAAGAGGGGTGTCAGTAGTGGCCTTATTAGAAATAAAGCACTTATCTAAGAGTTATGCTCAAAAAGTTCTTTCAGATGTAAATTTTACACTTGAAGCTGGCGAAGTTCATGCCTTGCTTGGTGAAAACGGAGCAGGAAAATCTACTATGTTCAATATACTCGGTGGCATAACTAAAGCTGATGGTGGTGAAATATTCATAAATGGAAAAAAAGTAAATATAAATAGTGTTCAAGATGCTAAAAACCTTGGTATAGGATTTGTTCATCAAGAAATAGAACTTTGCCAAGATGTGACAGTAGCAGAGAACATTATGATGTCAAATATTACTGATAGTAATGCAGTAATACTTAATTTTAAGAAATTGATTGAAGATTCAAAGAAGATTTTATATCCGCTTGTTGGTGATGCGATTAATCCTGAAGATAAGGTAGAAGATTTACCTATATCTCAGCAACAAGTTGTAGAGATAGCAAAAGCTCTCTCTCACAAGTGTAACATTTTATTACTTGATGAGCCTACAGCTGCACTTTCAGAAAAAGAGACAGAAGCACTCTTTAATATAATGCAGCAGTTAAAAAAAGAGGGCATGGGAATTATATTTATAAGTCACAGAATGGAAGAGATATTTAACCATAGTGATAGAGTTACAGTTTTAAGAGATGGATATATTATATCTACGAGAGATTCTAAAGATGCAACTATGCAAGAACTCATAAAAGATATGGCTGGAAGAGAGATAAGCGATATATATCCACCAAAAGCTACAAATATTGATTATAGCGACAAAAATGTAATGTTAAAAGTTGAACATTTAACGGATGCAAGAGACCGTTTTAGAAATATAAATTTTAAATTGTATCAAGGCGAGATTTTAGGAGTTGCTGGACTTGTCGGTGCAGGAAGAACTGAAATAATGCAGAACATTGTAAATCTAAGAAAGCGAAAATCTGGTAGTGTTACACTGATGGGTGAAAATCTTGATAAATATGATACTGAGAAGATATATAAGAGTGGGCTTATACTTTTATCAGAAGACAGAAAAAAAAGTGGTCTTTATCTAGATTATTCAATCGGCAGCAACATCATATCTACTTACCTTGAAGAAGTTATGACTGGAATGTTTGTAAATAAGCAAAAGGCTATAAAACTTGCAGAAGGTATGTATAAAGAGTTAGGTATAAGAGGTAATGGTTATAAGCAAGCAGTAAAATCTCTTAGCGGTGGAAATCAACAGAAAACCTTACTTGCAAAACTCCTAGCAAAAAAACCTAAGGTAGTAATTCTTGATGAACCTACAAGAGGTGTAGATGTAGGAGCAAAAGCAGATATAGGAAATCATATAAGAAACTTGGCAAATGATGGTATAGGAGTAGTTATCATTTCGTCCGAGATGAATGAGCTGCTAGGTCTATGTGATAGAATAATTATGATAGACATAGATGGTGAACAAGTTCCAAAAGAGCTACATTCAAAAGATTTTAATTCAGATACAGTAGTATATTATATCTCAGGTGCATACAAAATGAGTGGGGGTAATAACAATGGATAAGAACAATGTTAAAGAAAACAATAAAACATCAGGTGCATTAATTGGTGAAAAATTAAAACCAGTTTTACAAGTATTAGGAAACATGTTTAAACAGAGAGAAGCTTTCCTAACCATAATAATTGCAATTATATTTATTTTCATGGGAAAAACAAATAGTAATTTCCTTAAATGGACAAATATAAGCACAATAATCACTAGTCTTGCAATTGATGGTATAGTTGTAATAGGTATGACAATTATACTGATATCTGGCGGTATAGATTTGGCAGTTGGATCAACACTTTGTCTATGTATTACAGTAGCTGGTTGGCTTATGAAGTATGCAAGTGTAAATCCATGGCTTGCAAGCTTTGTTGGAATAGGTGTTGCCGCACTTTATGGTCTGATTTTAGGTGTGTTGGTTACAAAGCTTCATCTGACACATTTTATAGTATCACTTTGCTTTATGGGTATATCAAGAGGATTAGTTCAAATCATTACACAAGGACAGAATATATCACTTGTATCAATTCTTGGAAACAATAAAGCATTTGCATTTTTGGGACAGGGAAATATCAATATAGGAAGTATACAATTCCCTATGGCACCGGTTACATTTATAATTATAGCAATAGTAACTGAGATATATGTTCGTAATAGTGCTGGTATGAGAAAGGTTTATTATACTGGTTCAAATGAAAATGCAGCAAGATATAGTGGTATAAAAATAGATAAAGTAAAAATACTTGCATGTATTGCCTGTGCTGTTTTATCTGGTATAGCAGGAATCATACATATGATAAGATTCATGGGAGCAGCTACATCAGCAGGAACAGGAAAAGAAATGACAGCTCTTTCTGCAGCAGTAATAGGTGGAGCAAGTATGAATGGTGGTAGAGGTAGCATTATCGGATCTATTCTTGGATTATTATTTATAATACTCATACAAGATGCGATGACACTTTCTAAAGTGCAACCTTATTATCAAGAGTTTGTAAAATATATGATAGTGCTTCTTGCAGTTTCTCTTGACGGTATCTCACTTTACCGTGCAAATGCAAAGAAAAAATAATCTTGTGGCATTGTAGGGCGATGCATCGCGAGCCCGATAGGAGGCAAATATGAATTATTATCTTGGAATCGATATGGGTGGAACTGTCATAAAGGCAGCGATATTTGATGATAATGGACATGAAATAAAAACTTGTGGAAAAAAACTCACTATACTTTATCCAGCACCTGATATGTATGAAAGAAGTTCGATAGAAGCAAGAGAAGTTTGCTATGATGTTATCGCAAGTGTGCTGAAAGAAAGCGGAGTAAAGGGAGAAGACATAAAAGGTATAGGAGTTACTGGTCAAGCAAATGGACTTTATATGTTTGATGCAAATGGTGAACCAGTATATAATGGTGTGATGAGTAGTGACATGAGAGCTAAAGACTATATCATCAAATGGTTAAATGACGGAACTTGGAAAGATAAGTTACTACCAAAAATTCATCAACAAATCTGGGCAGGTAATACTCCTACACTTATAAGATGGTTTAAAGATAATAAACCCGAAGTTTTAGATAAAGCAAAATATTTAGTAACTGCAAAAGATTATATAAGATATTTACTTACTGGAGAGTTTTGTCTTGAATACACAGAAGCATCTGGTACTGCACAGATGGATCAAGATAAAAGACTAATTACAAAAGAAATATATGATATATATGGCATAGGAGACTGTCACGAAAAAGTTCCAAGTAGGATAGTGGAGTGCACTGATGTAGTTGGAACAGTTACAAAAAAATGTGCAGAGCTCACAGGTCTTAAAGAAGGAACGCCAGTTGTAGGCGGTCAGATGGATACAGGAGCTTGCACAGTATCTGCGGGTGTTTTAAATGAAGACCAAATGGGAATGATAGTTGGAAGCTGGAGTATCAATAGTATAGTAAAAAATAAACCAGTAATAGATCCAAATATATTTATGGTTTATGAATATTGCATAAAGGGAATGTATTGTTATATGGAAGGTAGTTCAACTTCTGCAACTAACAATGAATGGTTTGTAGATACAATACTTTCTGATATAGATCATAAAATAGTTTATAGTGAATGTTCAAATATGATAGAAAAGACTGATTATAGAGATTCAATTATATTTTTACCATTTTTATATGGAACAAATGTAAATATAAATGCAAAAGCTTCATTTATAGGACTTAAAGGAAGCCATACAAGAGCAGAGATTGCGAGAGCAGTTCATGAGGGAATTATATTTAGTCATAAATATCATGTGGAAAAATTGATGCCTTATGTAGATAAGATTAATAGTGTGAGAATGGCTGGTGGTGGAGCTAAGTCAAGTGAGTGGATGCAAATGTTTTCGGATATACTTGGTTATACTGTAGAGACATCAGAGGCTTTGGAACTTGGGTGTTTGGGTGTGGCTATGGAAGCGGCAGTTGGCACAGGGGCATTTAAGGATATGAAAGAAATAGTAGGTAAATGGGTAAGACAAAAAAACACCTTTAAGTCAGATGTTGAAAAGAATAAGTATTATAATGAAAAATATAGGGTGTATAAGAAGATTCTTGATGCTCTTGACCCAGTATGGGGTGATATTGATAAATTAGATTAAGGAAAAACTTTTTCATTGGGCGGGGTTAGTTATATTAACCCTGCTTTTTATATGTTATGGTGACTTTATGGTGGATATAAATTACAATATAAATTAAATGGTATATATTATTAAATTATGGTATAATTAATATCTATGAATATTGCGATATTAGGATTTGGAACAGTAGGAAAAGGTGTTTACGAGATCATAAAGAATAATGGTCTTGATTTTTTAAATGTGACAAAAATTTATAGACGAAAAGGAAGTCAGATGACTTTGCCAATTGAGACTGATGATATAGACAGTATATTAAATGATGACAGCATAGAAACTATAGTTGAGTGTATGGGAGGCCTTGAACCTGCTTATGACTTTGTGACAGAGGCAATGAAGAAAGGTAAAAATGTTGTAACCGCAAATAAGATGCTCGTAGCAACTTTCTATGATGAACTCATAAATCTTTCTGATGATCATGATGTATATTTTCTTTTTGAAGCATCAGTTGGTGGTGGAGTTCCTTGGATAGAAAATTTATCACGAGTTGGCTTTGTAGATGATGTGAAAGGTTTTAAAGGAATACTAAATGGATCAACAAATTACATCTTAGATAGAATGACAAATGAGGGTTTGGAATTTGATGAAGCATTGACACAGGTGCAAGAACTTGGCTATGCAGAAAAAGATCCATCAAGTGATATAGATGGCGATGATGTCCTATATAAAACTATCATCTCTGCAAATGTCGCGAGTAAAAAATCATTTTCTATGGATGGTGTATTAAAATTTGGAATTAGAAATATTTTAAAAAGGGATATAGATTATTTTAAAGAGCACGACATGGTTTGTAAACTTATAGCAGAATATGATAGAGACACAAACGCGATAATGGTTATGCCAGAACTTTTTGGCAAGGAGCAATCAATTTCAAATGTCGCACTTAACTTTAATTATGTTGAGTTATACTGCGATTCATCTGGTAAGCTTTCATTTGAAGGACAGGGGGCAGGAAAATTTCCAACAGGATTTTCTATAGTAGAAGACTTAATAAGGATAGAACAACATGCAGTAGTGCCTATGCTTACTACAGAAAAAGTATATGTGAAGTATGGAAAATTTGAAAATAAATTTTATATAAGATATAAAGATGACAGTATGGAAGTCATAGATAATCTGACAGAAGAAGAAATACGAAATGACAATATAGCATTTATTGCGAAAATCAATTAGGAGAGTATATGGTGAAAATAGCAAAATTCGGCGGCTCATCAGTAGCCAATGCCGAGCAATTTAAAAAAGTAAAAAATATAGTTGACGCAGACGATGCGAGAAAGTACATCGTCACATCTGCTTGTGGTAAGGAGAGTAAGGAAGACTATAAGATTACTGACCTTCTTTATATTGCTCATACTCATATCAAGTATAAGGTATCAGTTGACGATATTTTTGAAATGATTGAACAAAAGTATCATGGAATAAAAAATGCTCTTGGGTTAAAATTAAATTTAGATGCTGAATTTTCAAAAATAAGAGATGACATAGAATATGACAATGATGTTGATTATCTCGTATCACGAGGAGAATTCTTGACAGCAAAAATGCTTGCTGAATATCTTGGGGCTGAATTTGTTGATGCCAAAGATATTTTTAAGTTTAATTATGATTCAAGTATCGACATGGAGAAGACAAATGAAGAATTGCAAAAAGTAATTAACACGGATAAGAAGATAGTATTTCCAGGATTTTATGGCTCTATGTCAGATGGTAAAATAAAAGTTATGAGTAGAGGTGGCTCTGATATCACAGGATCAATTCTCGCAAATCTTTTAAATGCCGACCTCTATGAGAACTGGACTGATGTATCAGGAATATTGGTATGTGATCCGCGAATAGTAAATGATCCACATAGAATAAGAACTATTACTTATAGCGAACTTAGAGAGATGAGTTACATGGGGGCAAATGTTTTACATGAAGATGCAGTATTTCCAGTAGTCGCAAAAAAGATTCCTATAAATATAAAAAATACTAATAACCCAGAAAATCCAGGAACTATGATTATGTTCTCTTGCGAAGATGTAGATAAAGAGACACCACCTTATCCGATTACAGGAATTACTGGAAAGAAAGGATTCATGGTTATCACTTGTATTAAGAATCACATATCAGGTGAAGTTGGATTTTTAAGAAAAGTTTTATCTATATTTGAAAAGTTCAATATAAGTGTTGAGTCTTGTCCTACAAGTATAGATAGCATAGGTGTGGTAGTAGAAAGTAGTAAAGTTAAAAAAGTTTTATATGAAATACTTGCAGAACTTAAAGATAATCTAAAATGCGATGATGTCCACGTATATGAAAATCTTGCACAGATAGCAATAGTAGGTCGTGCAATGGCCAATAAAAGAGGTATGTCAGGACAAATTTTTGCAGAACTTGGTGCAAATGATATAAACATAAAAACTATATCACAAGGTTCTGATGAGATATGTATAGTTTTAGGTGTTGATGGTAGCGAGTTTGAAAAAGCCATCCAATGTATATATAAAAAATTTATTGATTAATTGTAGGGGCGAGCTATGCGAGCCCATGTAAAGACAAATAATAACCGTAGGGCAAACTTCAGGAGCCCTTGTAGGGGCGAGCTATGCGAGCCCGAAAGGAGGCAAATTATGAAATTAGCAATTTTAGGAGCTACAGGTGCAGTAGGAATGCAAATGATTAAATGCATTGAGGAGAGAAAAATTAATTGTGAATTAAAACTCCTTGCATCAAAAAATTCTGCTGGAAAGAAAGTAAAAGTTAATATAGCAGGAACTGAAAAAGAGATAACTATAGAAGAAACTACTGAAAAGTCATTTGAGGGAATGGATTTTGTATTAGGTGCAGTTGAAGCAGATTTTTCTAAGCAGTATGCACCAGCAATAGTAAAGGCAGGAGCAGTATTTATAGATAACTCTTCAGCATTTAGAATGGATCCTGAAGTTCCACTTGTAGTGCCAGAGATAAATGGAGATGATGCAAAAAACAATAAGGGTATAATCGCAAACCCAAATTGTTCTACTATAATAACAGATATGGCAATCTATGGGATAAATAAAGTTTCTAAGATTAAGAGCATAGTTGCATCAACCTACCAAGCAGTATCAGGTGCAGGCGTTGGTGGTATGAAAGCTCTTGATGAGCAAGTAGAATATCTTGCAAATCATAAAGATATACCAAATCATAGAATTAGTTCACTTATGAAAGATGAGAATGCAGGTGCTGTTGACCCAACTCTTACATCTACTTCATTTAAATATCAAATCGCATACAACTTAATCCCATGTATCGGATCATTTACTGACAACGACTTCACAACTGAAGAAATGAAGATGCAAAATGAATCGAGAAAGATTATGCATTTGCCTGATTTAAAAGTAACTTGTACTTGTATAAGAGTGCCAGTTATGAGATCACATAGTATATCAGTAACACTTGACCTTGAGAAGAAACTCACAGTAGATGAAGTTAAAAAAGCACTCACAGGACTTGCAGGTGTTAAACTTGTTGACGACCAAAAGAATCACTTATACCCTATGCCACTCAATACAACTGATAAGGATATAGTTGAAGTTGGTAGAATTAGACAGGACTTAGTATTTGAAAATGGTATAAGTCTTTGGTGCTGTGGCGACCAGATACGAAAAGGCGCCGCAACTAATGCAGTACAAATTTTAGAGTTATTTTTATAGTAGGTGCGAGAATACCTTGAGCATCGTAAGGGCGAGCTATGCGAGTCCACATAAGTTAAGAATTAATAATATTAAAAAAAAATTTTTAGGAGGGGAAAATTATGTTAAACGAAAAAGTAAAGGCATTGTTAAATGACCAAGTCAATAAGGAGATGTATTCAGCATATCTCTATCTTGATTTCTCAGGATTTATGGGAGGAAAAGGTTTAGGTGGATTTGCAACTTGGTATAAGAAACAAGCTGAAGAGGAAATGGAGCATGCATTTAAGATTTACGACTATATACATGCAAATGGTGATGCAGTTGAGCTTCTTGCTATAGCAAAGCCAGGTGTAGCACTTACTGATGAACTTCAAGTTTTAAAGGAAGGACTTAAACACGAGCAATATGTAACAAGTCTCATTCACAACATTTACAAAGTTGCTATGGAAGAAAAAGATTATCGCACAATGCAATTCATGGATTGGTTCATCAAAGAGCAATGTGAGGAAGAAGAAAATGCTATGGAGTTAATTGACAAGTTTGAAAAATACGGCAAAGACCCAGCAGCACTTTATGAATTAGATAAGGCAATGGGGAAGAGAAACTAGTAAGTAATAAAAACATAAAGTGTTTTTAAGTTAATGTATAAACCAGTGTACTCGTTGCACTGGTTTTTTGTGTGAGTAAAATATTGAAAAAAAATGTAATTTATGGCATAATAAAATTGTGAAATTAGTAGATAATAAAAAAATAAATGATGTATTAAAAAAGGTTGTGAATATATGCAAAAACAATGCTGTTTCTCATTTGTATTTGTTTGGTTCATATGCAAAAAAAACTGAAAGACCTGGCAGTGATTTGGATATAGTAGTTAAAGGGGTAAAAGATATCAATAAATTAAAAGATGAAATAGATGATATTAGAACTTTAACTATAATAAACCTATTTAACTATGATAAAATTAAAAACAATTTTTTGAAAGAGGACATTGATGCATATGCAAAAATCATATACTAAGAGATTTGAATCATTTAAAAAGTCATTTGAAAACTTATCTAAAGCTAAAGATCAAGACGAATCAAATGTATTTATTATTTCGGGAATAATAATGATTTTTAATTTGACATTTGATCTTGCATGGAAAGTGTTAAGAGAAGTACTTAAAGAAGAATTTGGAATTATTGATTTTCCGTCAGGTTCTCCTAAAGAAACATTAAAAAAAGCAGCAAGTGTAGATTTAATAAGTAGTGAGAATTGGCTTGATATGCTTGTAGATAGAAATGATTTAACACACGATTATGATTATGAGTTGGCAAAAGAAAAGTATGATAAAATTATTAATAGCTATATTCCAATTTTTAAATCTTTTGAAAACAAAATCAATAGCTATATAGATAAATAATTATTAATTATTCTATTTAGAGACCAGTGTTTTTTCGCACTGGTTTTTTGTTGTAAGTAAAATGTTGAAAATTGAAAAAACTTATTCCCTGTAAGGTAGTATAATAACAGGGAATAAGTCAAGAATAAAACGATGCGAAATTGCAAAATAATATAAAATTTGTTAAAATATAATAAAAATTGATATGAATTTAAAAAGCATGAAAAAGTAATAATATTATTTGTATTATCTACACTTTGTTTTTCGTGCACCAAAGAGAAAAGAAGAGAAATCATAAAAGAAGAAGTTACTAAAAGTGATTCTGCTATAGTTGCTACAAATAATTATAGTGATGGTGATTCTGAGTATAAATATGTAATCAATAAAAGAACTGGGAAAGTCCATAGCTATAGCCATGGCTCTAGTATAGTAAGTGATAGGTATAGATTAGAAACAAATGATGATATAGAAAAAATTTTAGAAAATGAGAATTATGATATATGTCTTAATTGTTATGCGGGTCTTAAGCTAAATTTAGATAAATATAAAACATCTGATAGAAACAATATTAATGATGAAGTAGATATTACTAATAGAGAAGTAAACTTAATAAAACAATATATGAATATGTATGAGTTTGGAAAATGTGACACTGAAACACAAAAATTTCTCATATGTATTTTTGAGGTAGGTAGTTGGTATGTAAACAATGTATATACTCAATTAGGTGGTAATCTTAGTGCAAGAGAAGTTGATGATATGGCTGAGAAAGAAGCGAGTGAGTCTGCATATAATAAGTGGAGAAATTACCTTGATAATGAATATGGTAAAAAATATGAATTTAAAGAAAGTAAAAGAATATTACCAGTAGTTTATGATAAAGGTAAGCCTACAGATATGGTAACATATAGATGTGATTTATTTAAAGATGCAGGATATGGTAAAGGTGACAACATTTATAGTAAATCTGGAATGCAAACACTAAAGAATGCAGAAGGTGAAGAAATTGATAAAGAATGGAAGAATTATTGTGTAGTTGATGATAGTTCAAAGTTTGCAGCTGCGGTATACTACCATTACATAAACAAAGAAATATTAAAAGATGAAAAATTAGAGGACAGAGTAGCATATGGCATTGATTTGTGGGGAACAAGTTCATTGATGTACGCAAACCTAAATAGTTTTACTAAAAAAATAACAAAAGATAAAAGATTTGAACTAATAGAATTTAATAAAATGAAATCAAATATAAAAAATGTTGATTCAATGAAATTTATTCCTAAAATTGGTGATTTGTTATATAGGAAAGGACATGTAGAATTTTATGTTGGTCATAATAAAACTATTGGCTGGGGGAGAGTTCACAAGACATGTTTAATAGAAAAGGAGTATTGTATAGACGAAGATGGAATAAAAAGTAATGACCCTGAAGATAAGAATATACCATATACAACAATAATAAGATTTATGGGAGGTACAAATGAAAAATAAGAAATGTAAAATAATATTTTTGGTAATTATAACACTAATAATAGTATTAGTGTCTATCATTATTATTAAACAAAAGTTCCATAGATATGATGTTAATACAAGAATTGTTGAATATGATTTAAAATATGAAAAAGATGATTATTTGAATTATTTAAAACAATTTATATATCCAATTAAATTGCTAAACTTTATAGATAATGATGCAGTGGCTTTTAGCATTTACAATAAAACAGCTACAGGTGAAGCAGTAATTGATCAAATGAAGTTTAATGGATATGAGTATTTGTTTAATTCATTATTCAGTTATAATCAAATAAATATTGACGATTGCCCGGTAACTGATAGATTTAAAGAAAAATTTAGTGGTAATTTATTAGATTATTTTGAATTAAAAGAAAGTGAAGATTGCGAAAGCATGTGTTCATTATATCGTAAAGATAAAGAAATAATTGTAGAGGTATATGGTAATTTCAAAAACACTGAGCCAACTTACTGGACGACACATCATTTTCACTATACTCTTGATGATGAAGGAAATGTCGATGATATAGTATTTGACCATACGGATAAATAGTATGTATTTATAGTTCATATATAAACCAGTGTGTTCTTTGCCACTGGTTTTTTGTTACAGGGAAAATATTGAGGGAATGATACCTTGCAACACAACATAATTCTTGATTTAAAAGTTATTTATAATCAATATAAACTTTTTACAAAATACAAATACGGCGACTAATGAAATATACAAAAAATTATCAATTTAAGAAACCAGATTCTGATGATGCATATGATATACAAAATGATTTTTATTATGGGCTTTATCATGTTGATATTAATGAAATAAAGCAAAATTTTGCTTGATTAGTTACATAAGTCATGATATAATTTAATGGAACTTAATTAAAAAAGTTCCATTATTTTATATTTAGGGGTTAATATGGCAAATGACAGAAATGCAGGTAGAAAACATAGGTTCAATAATAGTGACATCGAAAAGATGCTTAAGATGCTTGAAACTGGATATCGCATAGATGAAGTTGCCGATAAGTTTAAGACATCTAGACAAGTTATAGGTAGGTATATTAATAAAAGACCAGGTAAAAATTTTACGCATAAAATAACTTATATGCTTGGGCATAAGCCTATGACAATAATTTATGTAGATTTTTTAGATAAAAAAATACAAATACAAAATAGAACTAATAATATATATGACAGAGCATTTGGGAAAGTGCTTAATCCTAATTGGAAGCAGTTTGAAATATTGATAAATGAACGAGTTATACCTAAAGAAAGAATAGATTTAGATAAGGCATTAAAGATAATAGGAGTAGACCATTACGATCCATTTTTAATTATAAATAAAACTAAAGGGAAAATGGAAGGAGATAAATATTGGATGAGAATCAAAAAATATCATAATTAATTTTGATGTAGAATATAAAATGATAAAAGGAATATATAATTTGGAAGTAAAAAGTTTTTCAAAAAGTAAAAAATTTTCAGATGAAGATGTATATAAAAATATGGATAAAGTAAATAGCAAACCATTTAGCAACTCATTTGAAGAACAATGTGAGTGTGCAGAATCACTATATGGAAGTGTTTTGAAGTTCACATTTACTAAAAATGATGTTTTAAGAGAAATTGAAAAATATAGAGCTTTTTATTCAAATGAGATAATTGAAAGAGTTATAACTATAATTTTTGAGCAGATGCGTAAATATCAATATTTGTTTGAAAATAATTTTTGAAGTTTATGGTAACTTTAAAAACACTGAACCGACTTACTGGACCACACATCATTTTCACTATACTCTTGATGATGAAGGAAATGTGGATGATATTGTATTTGACCATACAGATAAATAATTTTTGTTTTTTCATTTATACATAATATCAAGTGATTATTGGGCATATTAATGGGTACGGATCTCATAATTTTTTACACAATTTAAACATATAAAAAATGTAAAATTGGGTTCACAGTACTTGCTATGAACCCTTTTTTATTGCTATTATAATTATAATTTGAGGGATAAAAGTCATTTGATAGTAATTTCAAAATCATTGATTAATCAATTAAATTAATTAGAAATAGCTGTCATTTTTAGATATTATCTAAAAATGAATATGGTTTTGAAATTAAACAATTGTTATAATCAACAAGTTCCGAAAGGGTTAGGCAGAATGAGAATTTCGTCATTTGTTATATGATTGTTCTATTGCTCATAATCATAGCAACAAAAAAGTAGCTGCCTGACCAAGGATTCAGCTACTTAAGCTACTTTGGCATCACCGTCGAAGTTCTGCCTTTTTTTAATGAATAAATATTAGCATAAAAGCAATGATTTGTCAAATAATATTATAGAAAAAAATATAAAATTCAAAATGGTAAATTATAATATATAAATTAGTGTGCGAGTAGCCACTGGTTTTTTGTTATGAGTAAAATGTTGAAAACTGAAAAAACTTATTCCCTGTAAGGAAGTATAATAACAGGAAATAAGTCAAGATGCTTCGCATATCGACTTAAACCTTAAAATTTAAATAGAGATACGTGAAAGAAATGACTAATGACAATAAAAAAACATTACTGGTAGGGTGACACTCCTACATCTCCAAACAATGGGCGATGGCTGCCTGTTCCATCCTCAGTAATGTTATTATCTAAACTATAAGGAATATACTATAAAATATATATTTTGTCAATGATTAAAAAGTATTTAGATAGTACATATAATAATAAGTTACAATTAGTTAAAAATGACAAGTTTTTTACTATTAATGTAATCTTTTATTAACTCAATTGAATTATCACTTGAATTTAAATAACCATAATCAGGTGTGTTGATTATTTCGGAGATATTGTTTTTATATTTGTTATAGTCGGCTGGGTGAGAGTTAAGCATATGATTAATATTTGATGGGCCTAAATAGATAGGAGTATTTATTGAAATATCAGTAATATTTAGTTTGTCAATAATATTTTTAGATAGCCAACCGATTTCTTTGATTTTATTATCCATAATATAAATTATAACAAATTAAAATATAAAAATAAAAGTAGTAAAATTTGGGGACACCCTTTGTGCAAGCCATCGTATGGGCGAGCTATGCGAGCCCTTATTTTTTTGCAATTTTAAGAGGGCATTCACCCCCTATGATTTTCATATATACCATTTTAGTGCTGGGGAGACCCCCTAAACCAAAAGGGGGGTGAGTGTACGGTCGTGCCACAACTTAATGTTGAAAGGTAAAAATAAAAGAAAAATGTTTAAAAAGGCACTTTGCCTTTCTTTTGCATTATTAATAAGTATAAATAGTCTTGCGGCTGTGGTAAGTGACAATGATGGCTCTGCTTTTATAACAAAGGCGGAATTTGATTCACTTAAAAATAATTTTCAAGCAAGTCTTGATCAATATAATTCAAATATAGATCGAAAAATTGATGATGCTATTGCACAATATCTTAATGGTATAAAGATTAGTAAGGAAACTACT